>Ga0268299_1000187_pt1 | contig 243805 bp, 168 predicted proteins | sample NOBtaG_FD_193484 | JGI IMG/M metagenome (GOLD analysis project Ga0268299, IMG submission 193484) | Activated sludge microbial communities from bioreactor in Nijmegen, Gelderland, Netherland - NOB reactor | ecosystem: Engineered > Bioreactor > Aerobic > Activated sludge | place: Netherlands... | reverse complement strand
CTCCCCAACAACTCGCTCGCGTCAATCTGTGCCAAGCAGCTTTTCACGGCGAATGGAACTACAGCATCTCGCCGCATGAGTAATTGTAACTTTTATTTATGCGCGATTCCTTAGGCCGCCGGCGTTCCATTCGACCGGGCTGCCAGGTAAAGGCATTCGATTCCCAGCGCCAATGGCCGTTGATCCAGAATTCATCGGCTGACGGCGTATGCGTGGGCGTCTCCATGCGCCTCGCCGGTGGCGCGTTGGGGGCGGTCACGGTTGCCTCGCTCCGCTGACGCTCGCCGGCCGCGATTGAGGCATTCGTCGGATACGCGGTGTCTTGCACGTACTCTGTCTGCGGAGAATACGTCTGTGAATACGTCGCTGGCGTCACAGGTGTCGGGCCATCGGATGTGACCGTCACCACCGCGTCCTGATGGGGAGCCATTCCGACGGGGACATTTGTTGAGTAAGTGACGGGCTGAGCGTACGCGGTTTGACTTGAATAGGTCAGGGGCGGTGCATCGGCAACAGTTGTCCTTCCATCATTGCCACTGTTGTAAGAGGTTCGTGAACTGGAATGCGTCGCATACATCTTGTTCTGCTCGGAGATGCGCCGCTCTGATTTCTCCCGCTCGCGCCGCTCCGACCGGGAAACGCGATCGCTGCCCCCGTTGTGACTGCATCCGACCCCGCCTGCGATCAGCACCAGCGCGGCCGCGACACCCTTGAATACCGTCGATCCTGCGTTCATAAGTAGCCCTCCGAAGTAAGAGAAAGAAACAAAAAAAGCCGATGCGATCAAACGCAGGCAGCGTTCGATCCCATCGGCTTACTCGTTAACCGGCCACCCGATTCGATCGGGTTGCCCTTTAATTCGTCATCCGAAACAAGTGAAACTGGCGGTGAACCGGGCCGTGAGCCTCGGCTCGTCGGGGGAGTGTAGCATGGCGCTCCGGCTCCGGCAGAACCGTCAGACAAATAACCGGCACACGTAGAGCCGCTACAGGCTCATCCTCGCACAGGGTCACTTCCTGCCTCAACCGCCCAGTTCATGCGTGCTGAGGGCCTCGTGAATCGGTCCCTGCCGGGTCAGCGTGGACTTTATCAGGGCGAACTGTCGAACTGAGCGTTCGCCGGCATCAAAGTTGCGATGCGCTTCCAGCGCGGCGCGGAGGTTGCGGGTCGAGCGCGGGTCCGGGCATCGCGCCAGCGTGAGGTGTGGCTGGAATGGACGGGACTCTGCTGGAAAACCGAGCGGTGCGATGCCGGCTTCGATCGCGTCGCGGCACCGACCCAACGCTCCGGTCCTATCGTCCACGCCTGCCCAGATCACGTGCGGCGCGCCGGATGCGGGAAAGACACCGACACGTCGGATGGCCACCGTGAACGGCGCCATTGACGCGGCGATTCGGTCCAGCGCCGCGCGGATACCGGCGACCTGGGGATCATCGACTTCGCCCAGGAACTTCAGCGTCAGGTGGATGTGCCGCGGTTCAGACCAGCGAAGACGTGGAAAGGACGCTTGCAGGCCATCCTGCAGTTCGCAGATTCGCCTGTGCACCGTGTCGTTCAACTCAATGGCGATGAATGTACGCATCTCGCCGCCTCGCCGGACTTATTAGAGCGCTTTGTTTACTTCCAATGACAAATGTGTTCATCCCAACCGCCTGAACGTGGCACGCACGCTATGGATTCATGAACAACGTGATCAACGCGGAAACGCCGGGGCCGGGCGTGATGGTGTCCGCTCCGCCGAGGCCGTTGACGATGAGGGCGTCATTGGCCGCCTCCGAGCGGGCGATGCGAACGAATGCGGCGAGCCCGGACACTTCCACCGTACCGGCATTGGCGGTGACGCTGATTGAATCAGCAGCGCTCGTACCGTTCACGGTAATCGAATCCGGTTGCGCATCGCCAACGGCTCCGCCGAGGGTTCCGGCCAGATCGATGTTCACCTGCGTCACATCCGTTCCGGCGAGGCTGTTCACCGTGGCCACGTCCGCGCCGCCGAGCGCTCGGAGGTCAAATTGCTCCATTCCATCTAAATCCATGACAATACTGCCGATGTTGCGGGTGAACCGCAGGCGCGACCCATTCGCCGAAAACTCGTAGATTTCAGCGGCACTTGACCCGTTGAACAGGATCGTGTCGTGGCCGGCCTGGCCTTCGACGATGTCGCTTCCGTCGCCGGGGTCCCACTGGAAGGTGTCATTGCCCGCGCCGAGAAACACGGTGTCGTTGCCCTGTTGGCCATCAATGAAATCGTTGTCGTCGCCGCCGATCAGCACGTCCGCGCCGTTGCTGCCCAGCAGCGTGTCATCGCCGGGCCCGCCGTCGGCGGTGATCTGGATCAGCGCGGCGAGGTTGCCGGTGCAGGCGAGCGTATCATTGCCGCCGTTTGCGTTCAGCAGCAAATTCTCACATGTGCCGATGTCGAGGAAGAAGGGCGCGGGGTTGATCCGATCAAACCGGACACGCGTGCCATTCGCCGTGATCGTGAAGTTCTCGGCGCTATTCCCGCCGTTGACCTCAACCGTATCGACACCCTCACCGCCTTCGATCGCGTCGGTGTCGTCTCCGGAGTTCCAGATGAATCGATCGTTGCCGGAACCCGTGAATGCCGAGTCATTTCCGGGGCCTCCTATGAATGTCTCTCCACCGCTGCCGCCAAAGAGGGTGTCATTGCCGCTGCCGCCATTGATCGCCGTCTGCTCAGTATCCGTGAACACCCCGTTTGTCTCATCAACGAAGACGACGTCATCCCCGCCGCGGGCATCCACAACGATACAGTCGAATTGGCTGCGATTGAATGCGAACTCAGCCGTACCGTCATTGCCAACATCGAGGACGAGGATTGAAGGCGCGCCGACCTGGAGGCGGAGCGCCAGCGTCGTGTCGGCGGCGGTGCCGATGATGCGGAGACATCCGTCCACAACGCTCGCGCGATGCGGCGCGCAGTGAGGGTTGCCAGGCTGGCCTTCGCCGCTGAAACACGACTGGAGGACGGCAAAATCGAGCAGGTCGACGTCGGCGTCGAGATCAATGTCAAAGACCTCCTGGCAGTCGGCATTCGTTGCGATCGCCGGGCCTGTCAGACAATTGGAATACTGCACGAAGTCATTGAAGTCGACATCCGTATCACCGTTGGCATCCCCGGGAACGCCCGCCATCGCCGCCGGAGCCATCGCCAACCAAACGACCATGCACCAAAATCGATTTCGCAACCACAACATCGTCCGACTCCCCGGATGGCAATCATCCACCCCTACGCCATGCCCGCGCCCATATTGAGCGCTTTTCACAAGTTGTCATTCCCAGTTGAAAAAACTCACGCACCCAGCAGACAGGCCACAAACGGCCCAACATCGGCAGCCGTGATGCCACCGCTCGCGTTCATGTTGCCCGCACACGGCGAGCACGGCGGCGGCGCAGACGGCTGCAGCGATCGAACAAACGCCTGAATATCGCGTCCATTGCTCACCCCGTCGCAATTCACATCGCATGCATCGCACGACGGGCTGCCCACGATGAACGTGATGGACGGTGCCACGAGATTGACGGCAGCGCTCGTGACCGGCGAATGCTGCGGCGGCGCGTTCACGGCGGTCAGCACGTTCGCCACCGCGTTTTCGAGTTGGTAGGTGTAGGTCCCGGCCGCCGTCGGTGCGGTGAACGAACCGCTCGCCAACGGCATGTTTCCGCCGCGACCGACGCCGGCCACGACGATTGCGCTCTCCGCGATGCCGCTGCCCGCCGGCCGGGCCTGTCCAAAGGTATTCTGCGCGCCGCCAACTTGCCGAAGGTTCTTCTGACCCTGTGCGCCGCGCTGCGCGCCGACGTAGCCGGTCAACGGGTTGGTCTCGCCGGGATTGGAAATTCCCGCAGGGCGACTGAAATTGACCATTGTCGCCGGCACGGCACTCGCGGGCGGAAGATCGATCTTCACCGGATTCGACGCAGCCTGGACCAGGTCTACGGAGAGAAGCGCCAGACCGGCGTTGTCGCCCGGCGACGCGGCGAATTGGATGGTCCAGTTGATCGTGGTGCCCGGCGACACGATGTCGCCGCTCTGCGGTGATGCCAGAAACAGACTGACCGTCTGAGCTGACAAGGGCGCGGCAACGAGAACGAGCACCGCGGCAGCGAATTGGAAAATGCGATGAATGGGCATATGGCCTCCCGGTTGGTGGAGTTCTGCAATGGGCTGATAGTCAGTTCGCGGCGAGGGACTGAACGTCCGGAATTGACAACTACAGCGACCTACAGGCTCGGCTAATTCGCAATCAAGCAAACCCTTCGTTTTTCAGGGGAGACATGCGAATTCGGGGGACGAGCGACGTCAAGAAATACGAGAATTTTTGAAATCAGCGATGAGAACGCCCGGACAGGCCGGCTTGCCGCCGGTTCGTATCTATCGATCCAGGGCGGATTTAAGTCGCGTCAGCCATTCTCCATCCGCCGGACCATAGGGGCGGAATTTCTCAATGACGCCGCGTTCCTCGCTGAAAAGCAATGCCCGGTAGAGGCCGAGGCGATTGGCCTCCGGCGAGTCAATCAGATTACTGGAATCCGCCGCACTCATTTGGAACAGCACCCGGCTGTCAAACTCCCGCAGGGCCTGGCGGTCCAGCGTGCGTTCAATCGTCGCCAGCGTGTCGGACCATGCAATGACATGGATGCCGACCGGCGGGCCTTCGCGGAGCAATTCCGTGAATTGCCGGTCCGTGGCCGGCGCCGCGTCGGCGTCAGAGGCGCCAAAACTGAAACTGTCCTCACCGCGACGCAGGACTCGGTTTCGCTGGAGACCGGGTACAATCAAACAGACGAATGGCGAATCTCCGGGACCTTGCTCAACGCGGTGCTGCATCTCGGCAGCCAATTCCGCGACCGCCGCGGGCACGTCGCGCGACTCGACCCATCGGACCGGGTGCGGCACGGCGGCAGCGACATCGCGCATCCCCCCCGCCGCTGGTTGCTCATCGCCGGCCCCGCTCAAGATGACGAACTGCGCCGCGTTCGGCGCACGCTGAAGTGCGATGCTGAGCATGGCGCCGGCAAGCATCGAATGAGCCACGTCGTCGCGCTGTCCCACGATGAGCAGATTCGCCCCACTCTGTCTGCGCAACGCCACGCCGGTCGGTTCCTTGATCGCCACCGGCTCGCCCAGCCAGACCTGCGGGGCCGCGCCCCCCACCGGCCATGTTGAGGACTCAACCAGTTTCATGGCAGATCGATTTTGACGGATATCCGCGAGGGAATTGCCTTCGAACACGATCGGCGGATCGCCCCGCCAGCCCCTCGATCCGGCCAGAGCCCGGATGTCCGCGAGATACCCGCTTTGACGCTCATCGGAAAGCCAGGCCACCTGGAAATTGCTGTTGCCCGCGACGAGACCGCCTGCGTCGTTGTAAATCGCCTCGCCCGGTCGCGACAGCAGCCGCGCCGCGGGGTTGGTGTCGTCGAGAATCATGAGGGAGTCGGCCTCGGAGCACTGCATGGCAATGCGAACCGCCATCTGTCCAAGCGTGCTGCGGGCCAGGCCGGCGCTGCCCGCGAGCGTCTGCGAACCGAGCAGCAGGTGAATTCCAAATGCACGGCCCTGGCGGACCAACCGGTCCAGCAATGCGGATGCGTCCTGCGCGAGCCGGTCGTCTTCGGAGAAGAACACCTGAAACTCATCGACGATGAGCAGCGTTCTCGGCAATTTCCGGCCGGTGGCAATCCGGTATGAAGGCAGATCCTGAACGCCGGCAGCGCGAAACAGATCGCCCCGCCTTGTCATCTCCGCATCGAGACGCTGCAACACGCTGATGCCGAACTCGCGATCGCTTTCGATCGCAATGGCCCGGGCGTGCGGCAGCGCATTCGTGACGTATGTCTTGAACTCGACGCCCTTCTTGAAGTCGATCAGATAGAGTTCGAGTTCGTGCGGATCGTAGGAGAGGGCCAGGTTGGTGATGATGACGTGCATCAATGTGGACTTGCCGGATCCGGTCTTGCCGGCCATCAGGGCATGCTGGGCGAGACCGCGTCCGAGCGTGAAGTTCTGGAACCGAACCGCGCCGGCATGTCCGATCGGTATGCTGAGTTGCGCGGCGGCATCCTGCGTCCAGCGCTGATCGGCGGCCGGCACGATGGCGTCAAAGGGAACCTCGACGCGGAATGCGTCCTTCGCCCCGCGCCCAACCGCATGCATGATCCGGGTCAGTTCGTCTTCGGACGGCATGTCGTCCAGCATCAAGGGGAATTGCCGAAGCAACGCGTCTTGCGCCACGAATTGATGACCGTCGTGAACGAGGTGCAGCGCGTCGCCGATCAAATCCTCAAGCGGCAATCCCGCGGGAAGCCCAAGCCGTCTATCATGCATGATGAGCGTGTGAACGCCGCAACGTGCGCCGCTGCTGATGATGCTGCTGAGGCGACGAACGGCGCCCTCGGTGAAATTCGCCGGGAAGTCAGCCACCACGAGAAAGCGATACGGCTCGGCGAGCGGGCCGGCCTGGCGGTTGTAGGCTTCAATGGTTGGAAACTCGTTTCGCAGGTACTTCTGGATCACGTTCTCCATGTGGCTGGTGAGTTCGATCAAACGGGCCTCGATGTGCTCGCTCTCCGTCCAGATCCGGCTGCCGACCAACGCCTCCTGATAATCGACAAGATGCATGAACCCGGCGAAACTCTCCCCGAGACCGACCGGGTCGATGATGGTGAAGCGAACGCGTCCGACCGGCTGCGTCGTCAGCAGGCGAAGCATGGCCACCTGAATCGTGTCAATCGCCCGTTGCCGTCCCGCGCGATCAGTCTGCAGCAGAAGCGAGCATCGATTCTGGCTTGCCAGCACGGCGGGCGTGGTGTCGGCAACACTGCGACCGGACCGCATTTCGGCGAGTTCCGGCACACTTGCCGCAAGGGAATTCCAATCGAATTGCCAGTGGCCAAGGCTGACCAGACCGGCAGCGCTCGAAATTGAAGCGGCGCGCGGGGAATCGGGGCTGCCCAACGCGGGTGCGGATGCGCCCGCCAAACGATCACCGGCCGCGAGCAGTCGCTGAATCTTGCGGACCTCGGCATGCCAGCCGCGTTCCAGTTCGGCGCGCTCGGCGTCCTTTCGGGCACGCGCGGCACCGACCCGCTCGTCGTACGCCGCGCGCACGGCCGCAACCTCGCGCTCGCGCGTCTGGCGAACCTGCTCGATCCGCTTATTGGATTCCATTTCGATTGACGCCAGCGCGGCATCGCGGCGCTGGGTGAGTTCCGCCCGTTGCCGATCGTGCGCCTGCTGAAGCGCGGTCCGCGAATCGGCCGCCTTTTTTCGGATTTGAAGCATGGAGGCATCGAAGTGCCGCTTGGCCGCGGCCTTCTCCGGGTTATTTCGCAGAATGTCTGCAGCCCGGCCTTCCAATTTCTGGTGCCGCTCTCGCTTTCGGGCCACGCGATCATTCAAGGACTGACGTGCAAGCACTGCCGCCCGGGCCAGCGGCTCATGCACTTTCAGGATCCGAGTACGTTCGCGCTGATGCATGATCCAGCCGAAGATCAGCGACACAGCGATCGTCGCGACCAGGGCAATCGGTCCCGAGACCAGGAACGAGGGGGCGCCCTCCACCTGCAGATAACTCAGCGCGCCGAAGAGGCCAACGACGGCCATGCAGAAGAAGGCCAGCAGCAGGTGCATGCGACCGCCGACAAAAATACGGCCGACGCGAATGTGCTCCAGCGCGTCGAGTTGCTCGACAACGGCCTGGAGGTGGCGTTCATAGTCGGACCCGGCCTCATCTCCGGGCGCGGACGCAGGCGCCTGCGCAACCTCGATCGGCAGCGGCTCGACCCCCAGTCGCAGCATTTCGGCCTCGATACGCCCGCGCAGCGATTCCAGATTCTGATCCGCCTCCGCGAACTGCTTCTCCGCGACGAGCCGCTCCTTCTTCAGCCGTTCGCAATTCGCCTTGGCAACCTCATCGGCGACCAGGTTCTGATGCTGCAACAGAAGATCGGCCTCGGCTTCAAGGTCGTTCGACGCCGCCTCGGTGCGCTCCAGCGCCGTGCGCATCTCGACGGCGATCTTCTCCGCGGCCGTCTTGAAATCTGTCTCAATTGGAGTGGCCTGCTCGACGCGCGCTTGTTGGAGCGCGGCCAGTTCCGTCGCGGCACGACCCTCGATTTCCCGAAGGCGATCCTGAAGCGTGTCATCCGCCGAATCACAGGCATGGCGAAACCGCTCTTCGACCGCCGATTCGGCAATATTCACCGTAGAAATCGACAAGGCCCGCAATGCCGACAGGCCCGCACGCTGAATCTCCAAAAATTCGCCGTTGAGCAGGCCTGCATCGTCGCTGCAGAGCGGATCACTCGATTCCGAAGCGCCCGCCGAATTCGACGGTGAGCCATCATTGCAAAGTGGGTGTGTGGAATCCATCGTCCGCCTATTCGCAGTCCTGGTGCGCCTTGCGAAGCACGACATCCAATCGACTCAAGCCCAGTTCCATCTGCCGGATGCGGACAAACAGCGGCGTCATGACCTCTTCTTCAAATCGCCGGGCCGTCTCGTCGGTCCATGCAGCGCGGGTCTCCTCCCAGTGCGCAAGCAGACTCTTGCGCGCGTGCTCCAGTTGTCCGAACGCCCCGCTGACGCTCATGACGGATTCCCCTGATCATCCCCCTGCGCGGACGGCTTTGCACCCGACTCCGGCGCGGTCAGGGCCTTGATGTCTTCTTGCTGCGCCTGCGGCGTGCCGCGCGCCATTGACTCCGAGCCGAGTTGCCCCTGCGCATCCTCCGCCCCCGTGGCGACGGCAACCGATCCCTGTGAACGTGGCGCCTGGGCCGCGTAAGCCTCCAGCGCCGCCAGCATACCGTCCAGGCGCGCGATGGCGGCAGGCACCTCAATCGTGCATGCCTGCTTCATTCCGCTGGCCACGGCGCCATAGGCAAGCCCTTCCTCGTCGATCTTTCGCGTCCAGAGTTTCACGTTCTTCGCCTTCTGTTCGGCCTCTTCCATTCGACGCTCGGCCAGTTTCACCGCCTTTTCCTCGTCGACGCACGTCTGCCGTCCGCCCAACGCACTCGGCATCAGTTTCTTTGCCTTGAGGGCGAGTTTGGCCTGAATCAGCAACTCGGCGCGCTTGCGACCCTCCGCCTTCCAGTGGTTGGCCTGCTCAGTCTTGACCCACGTCTTTGTGCGCTGAAGGTGTGCGTCCGCCGAGTAGAGCACCGCGCTGGCATTGTCCACAAACCTGGCCAACGCCGTTCGCAGGCTGCTCAGTGCCTCGAAGGACTCAACCGATACCTGTTCGCCCACGCGGATGCCCTAATGCTGTTGAAGGTAGTCTTCGATGTGCCCGGCACGCTGCTGGAGGAAAACGATGTGCTGATCGGTCGCGCCGCTGAACCGCGCAAACGACTTCAAAGTCTGCTCAAACTCCTCGGCGAACTTCCGCTGTTCCTGATCCTGCCAGGTCTTGTCCAGTTCGCGGAGGCGCGATCGAAGGCCGGCCAGCAGCGCCTGCAATTCGGTGTTAAACCGGGTCAAATCGCGTGCAAAACGACGCAACTCCGTTGGATCGACATGCGCCTTGGCCATGAATGCCTCCGGGAATCGACCAATTCAACCTGTCTCACGGTTGCCGGTCCGCCCTGCACCAGCAAAGGCGGGCTTGCCGGGCGAACCCGGCCCAGTCAATTGTAGCAACACGGGGGCTGTTCGTGATTCAAGAACAGTGGCGTGGCAGGGCTGACGTGACGACAGTTACCGGAAGTCAAAAACGGCGATGCGGTCGGGAATCTTGTTCCTCGCGTCTCGATGAATACCGGGGCAGCGCCGCCTCAATTCTGAACGACCTTCCAACACGTCTCCAGATTGAGTGGACTCGCCCTTTATCGTGGACCCGGGCTCTACGCGCCCGACTTGTCCGTCCGCAGCGAACTGTCGATTGCGGTGCCGCTGAACTCCAGTTTTCGACCGTTCATCTGCGTCGTCATTTCGATCCTGGCAATGCCGCCTGGCAGACTCGAATTCTGCCAGACCGTGCCGCGCGCATTGCGTCCCCAATCCGGGGAGTCGCCGCTGGAGGAGAATTCCTTGACTTCGCAGTCCAGGTTTCGGTTTCCGACGGTCACGCGGGTGCTCGGGCGTGATTCGGTCTTTGTCGCGGGATGCGTCATGGGGTGCGCGCCCGGATCGATCGTGGCCGCGACGAACATCCGCCGGGGCAGCGTCGGCGCATCCGCAGCGCCTTCGATCCCAACGAACTCCCGTTCGACAACCAGTGAATTGGGATTCCTGGACATGAGCGAGACCTTCACCCGAATCGGCTGTCGCTCGCCATCCACCATCTGATGCCCTTCAAACAGGACCCATGCGCCCGGTGAAAAAGCCGCCCAACGACGGTAGTCGGGGTTTTCGACGCGATTCTTGCCGCGCGGTTTCGCCGAGGCGACCTGCGCGCTCCCGCCGGTCAGGACCAGCGGCGCGACTACATGCTGAACAAACGGGCCCTTCACGGTGTCGGTGTGGCCGCCGAGATTGCCATAGGCGGCGAACTCCGGATTCCAGGGTATCACAACCACTTTGCTCGCATACAACGCGCGCGTCTGCGGCGACGCCCGCGGTGGCAGCCTGGGGCCCTCCACCCCGATGGTCGCCGTCGTACCGGAATCGCGGTCGGCCGTGCCGCTCATGGGCATCAGCATCTGAAGCACGGCATCGCGCTGCGAGGTAAACACGTAGCACTTTCCGCGCACATGCGACAGGGCGCGGGTCAGGTCGTGCGTGGAACTCAGGGAGCCGGACAGCATCACGACGTTTGTCACTGATACATCCGGTGGCAGGGCCTCAAGGGCAAAAGCCGCGACCGCGGTCCCGGCGGACAAACCCATCAAGGTCACCGGGGCGGTCGGATGTTCGCGGCGGTAAGCAGCGATCTTGCCTGCGACATCGGCGGCCTTGCCTCGCTTGTATTCATTGCTGGACTCCTGATCGGCGACCACGCCGCGGCCGGTCTCCCAGGTGTACATCTCTCCCGCGCCGTCGTAGCCCGCCGCGAGAAGTCCGTCCCGCACGCCGCCCGACCAGTTGGACATCATCCCGCCGCCGCCGGCGCCATCGAGATAATAAACATACCCGCGTTGCATTCGAACGGCGCGGTCGGGCATGGTCGATGAGCAACCGCAGAACACCGCCAGCGGCGCGACAAACAACAGGCATTTCGATTTCATGGCTTCACTCTAGTTGATTCAGTTGGACAGACGCCTCAGTCCTTGACGAGCGTCCAGGTGGCATCCACGTTGTAAGCATCCATTGCGCCGGCAATCTCACCGGTCTTCTCGCCGAGGTCCTTCTGGTAGACCCTTCCGTTTGAGTTTATTACAAATGTCATGACGCCGGAATCGTCGTACGAGACCGGAAACGCAATCAGCGCAAATCCCGCGACCATGTTGCCGTTGATGATGTAATCGTATTTCCCACCGGGGGCCTGCTCGCCCTGGCGTGTCAGAATCTTGTAGATATATCCGTGATACGGGCGGGGTTGATTGACCTTGGCGTCTTCCTTCTTGAGGTAGCCTTCCGCGCGGGCCTGCGCCGCGAGTTCGCCCATTGGGGATGGAACCTCGTCCGGCTTCGTTTCCCAGTACAGGCCGTCCTTGGTCCCGGGTGTGCTGGCGACTCGTTGGGCATATTCCATCACGTTGTCGCCGTCGCGATCTTCGGAGAAGTACTCAAACTGTGCGACTGCGTAGCCGCGACAGACGGAAATGGCGCCCAACTCGTTCTCGCCGATTCGTCGATTGAGCAATTCCTCCTTGCCGGCAGCGGTGTCGAACAACCACTTTCCGTCCTGGCGGACCAGAGGGATTGCAAACGGATGTCGCTGCTTGCCGACCATCACCGTGACCTTGTCGTCGCCGATTTTGACAAGTTCGTGGGCCGCGGCCAGCGCTGCGGAGAACTCCGCAAGATCAGCCGCATCCGCGGCCTCATCGCCCGAAGCCAGTTCCTTTGCGGCGGGCCCGAAGATCCGCTCGAGCGCCGCCTTGTCCTTTGCCTTGGTCGCCTCCAGCAACGACTTGACCGCCTCTTCCGGCGATCCAAACGTCGCGTGAGCCGGCTGTGACTGGGCCGTCGCACGCAGCGAAGACACCAACAGCGTGCAAACCGCAAGACCCGAGACGTAGCGCTTCGTCATCCGAGCCGAACGAATCGATGACATGTTCATGGTTCTATCCTGCTTCCTGAGAGTTCAGAAGGTGTTTCCACTGACAACTTGATCCAGCCGCGCGACGGTACGGCGTCGCAAACGATCTTGAATCCTAACGGCGACCGCCTCGGCCACCGCCTCCCCCACCGCGCGACCCGCCGCGACTCGCGCCCCCTCTGCTGCTGAAATTCTGCGTTTGACTACCGCTTCGCCCCGCGCCGCTGTATGCGCTTGACCGCTGTGAACCGCCGTAATTCTGGGGAGCGGCGCTGGTCCGCGAAGGCTGCTGCCGCGCATCCGAAGTCCCCCGATAACTCGACGCGCCGCCGTAGTTCGAACCCCGGCTTTGCTGGCCACGGTCACCCTGCGTTCTTGCGTCTCGGTAATTTGAGGAACCGGAAAAAGGCGTTGGCGTGGCTCCATGCGACGGTTGATTGGAGAGGCCCCCGCGGTTGTCGCCCGATCCACCCCGATACGGAAGTTGTCCGGGCGTCGAGCCTCGGTTGCCGCTTCCGATGCCGGCGTTATTGATGTTTCCGACGTTTGTCTGACGGCCTCGATCGATATTGACGTTGTTGTGGTTGATGTTGACCTGGTTGTTCGATCCCACCATTCCGCGATTGACCTGCGTCGCGCGATTGACCTGGCCTGCGCGATTGACACCAGCGCCATAATTCGCATAGCGCCCCGAGTTGTACGGCCGCGCCACCGCGCCGCCCCGGCTCCACGCCGCGCCGTGGCCATTGTCACCCCACACCGCCGCGCCGCGCGGACCGACGTAAGCGCCGCCATTCTCACCGGAGATGGCCGCACGCCGAGGCCCGACCGCGGCCGCCCAATCATCGCCCCAGGCGACGCCCACATGGCCGTGAATCGGGCCGTATCCGCCCCAATACCCCGGCCTGCAATAATGAACGACGCCGCCGTGCCAGTCGCAGTCGGTGTCCAGCCAGGCGCCCATCGCCATCCCCGCGCCAAAACTGATCGCGGACGCCACGGCCGCGGCGCCGACCCAATCGTCGTCGTCATCCTCGACGTAAATAACCTGCGGATTGTACTGCGGAACATAGACAACCTGCGGGTCGGCGGGGACGATGCGAATCGACTCTTCCTCGGCAACGACCACCTGCTGCGGCGTGCTTTGAAGGCTGCCGGCGGTCTTCGCTTTCGCGCGAAGCGACTGGATGGCGCTCATCAGATCCGCCTGCTGATCGAGAAACGTCGCCCCCAGGGCGTTGGTCCATTCCAGATCCGCATCCAGTTTGTAAACCGCATCCGGATAATGACAGAGTGACAGCACCGACGGGTCCCAGGGCTTTTCAAGCAACTTGCCCATGTCCGGTTTTGACCGCAGCCAGCGCGCGGCCAGGACGACATCCATGGGAAAGGTGGACGCGGGCAGCACTTGCGCCAGCAGCACGTCGGGATACAGCGCAATCGGAGCCACGATCCGTTCGATTTCTGCAATAGTCAATTTCGTGGTGGCCGGGATCGCGCCGGCACCTGCCGCGGGCGGCGCAGGCGGGGCATTGGTCTGAGCCATCGCCGCCGTGCAGGCCATCATCGACGCGATCCAACACCAACTGCGCCGCAATCGAGTTCGGACGTACATCTCTCACCTCCGCGGATGGGTGTGCGATCGGCAGCACACATGTTGTTCGATTTGGAAACTGTCGACAGGATCGGAATGCTCCAAGGGAGACTCCGCGCCGGATGTGTTCCGCTCGATCTTCACCCGGGTAGTATAGCCGGTGTTCCCCGCGGCCTGCGACGCCGATCTGCCCGCTAGAAACTCAACTTGGCTCGCAGGCCATACACGATGGCCGGGTCGTTGCCATCCGACCCCGTGTTGCCGCCCGGATCAATGATAAACTGAATATCCGGCGTGAGATGGAACCAGGGCGTGATCTCGATGTTGTAGAACAACTCCACACCCTGCTCGGCGTTTGCATTGAGAATTCCGGGCAGGTCGTCGGACATGTTGAGCATGTAATATCCGAGTCCGTATCGATCGCGCGGGCGATTGGGCACCAGTCCCTTGCCGCCGACGCCGACGCTGTAATACTGCTCGACCGGGTTCACTTCGCTCAGCGACCACCCGAATTTTCCAAATAGACCAAAACCCTGCTTGGGGTCCTCGGGCATCCTATATAGATACTGATCGAAATCGTACCAGAAACTCCAGTTGTCAGACTGGCGCGACGGTTCCAAAAGCCAGCCCAGCGTGGACTTCAGCGCCCTGTTGCGCAGCCGCAGACTCCGGCCCTTCGTTCGAATTGCCCGCTGCAGTCCCAATCGGTCAAACTGCGACGACGCCGCCTCCGACAGCAACAGGCGGTCGACATCATCGAGGGCATAACGCTCCCGGTTTGAATAGGCGACGTTAAAGCGCTGCGTGCCCGGCAGGCCAAACGGCTTGATGTGGAAATTCAACGCCTGAATCACGGTCACGGCCTGCGGCGTCGAGAATGCGGAATCGAATCCGCTGACCGTCGGCTTGCCGTACGAATCAACCACGAGCGTCGCGGCATCGAACCACTTGGTCGGCACAAAGATCGCGCCGGCGGTCATCGCGGAATAGGGCACCATGGCCAGGGCGACGGGCGGCTGCCAGAACGATGTGTTCAAGAATCCGTCATAACGACCGCTGGCAAATTCGTTTTGCCCCGGAAGGGCTGTCAGGTCGACCTGACCCGCAATAAAGCCCAGTTTTTCACTGACGAACTGCATGATCCAGTATTCGGTCAGCGTGGTGATGCCGGGGTCGCCTGGCGTGGGAAGCAGCGCGTTGAAATTCGGCCCCGAGATCGCTCCCGCGTCTGCATTGATGCCGCGGCCGTAGGCGGTTTCGCCGCGAATCTTGATCAGACCGCCGGGCCAAAGCCCCATTCGAGCGGTGTCGAGTTCCAGCGTAAAGTCCGCCGTTCCGGAATGCTGAAAGGCGTGGCTCGTGTTGTGTCCGCCACGGGCGTTGCCCATGCCGTAACTGGTGACATCAAGATTGAACAGGATGCCGTGATTTGCGAGTTCGGTGCGGAGACCGCCCCAGTCTCCGGTGAGATACGATCGATTCAGAAAGTCGCCGGTGTAGTCGGGCAGTGTCTCGATCACCGATTGCAGCGCCATGGGCTGGCTGGCCGGCGGCAAGGATTCCTCGCCCGCCGGTTGAGTCGGAGTCGGCGCGGCGGCGGTCTCAAACAGCGGCTCATGCTGCTGCGCTTGCGCGTTCGGTGTCGCGGCCAACGCCAGCGCCCCGATCAGGGCCAGCGGATATTTGCTCAGCGGCATGAAGGTCTCCTTGGGTGAAGAACGCCGGGGGTCAAGACTCGGAGCGTGAACACCGCTCTTGAAGATGCGATGGGGACGTATGGATGGGTTACTCCCGCGATTTGTCTTTGTGCGAGTTTGTCCGCACCGGAGGGAGTCGCCGACACTAACAACCTCCAAACCTGAATCACACGCAGCGTATCGCCAATTCCGTGTCCGAACAACTCAAGCGAGTCCGCCGGCACGAAGGAGTTCGCCGGCTTCGCGTCGTGCATCGGACCTCCTTACACGCCCATTATGAACCGGCCGGAACCGTCAGGAGCGGCGTTCCACCCGTGCCCGACGATGCCTGCAACGATAACAGGTAGGTCAACAGGGCAAATGTTCGCTTGGAAGACCAGTCGGATTTGGAGATGTAGAACCAGTAGCCGTTGTAGAAGACCTGTGCGAAGGGATCGACTTGCGGCGTGCGGCTGAACTCCACGGTGAGCCACTGGTGGGCCGCGGCTGCGTCAGTGGAATTGGAGGACGAGGCCTTGTTGACCTGGTTGTCTTTCTGATGTTCTTCCGGCGCGGAAATCTGATCTGCCAGGGCGTACATCATGGCCAACAGAGACCGCGTCTGGATGGCAAGGTCCGTCGAATTCTTGGGCACCGCCGATTCGATGAGGCGAATCCGCCCACCCTGCGACTCCGGATCAACGCCGAGCAATTCAAACAACTCCTCACGGACCTGGGGAGCACTTTCAGTCTTCGTGTCAACCACGATGAAGAGATCGCGTCGATCCGCATCCGCCTCGACAGTGATGTTGAGGCGTTGCGTGTCCTGCAAGACCTTCATCAGCGTTGCAACACGGCGCAGTTTGGAGGAATCTTCGGCCCCCGCGGCGTCCGAATCGTGCGTGGCCACGTTGGGCAGACCGTTGATTCGCTGCACACAACATTCGATCAGTCGATCGATGCTCCACCCCGACTGCGATAAATAGATCAGTGTCGCCGGTGAAATCGGCGTCATGAACTGTCGTGCGAATCGCTCACCCTGAACCGGCGAATAGGTGATCGTGGGGCGATCCGACATTTGCAAGTTGGCCCCCCAACTCAACTCCTTGGTCGGCCGCTCACCGTTGAGGCCGTAGATCGAGCGCAGGGCGGGGCCGGTGGTGTCCAGGTTGTTGCGGACATTGGCGAGGTTTGCGCCGACGTCGAAGACACGCTGGCTGAGCATCGAGCCGATGTCGAGGAAATAGACCGGCTCGCCATATCGAAGCCGGACCAGGTTCAGCAGCAACTGTTCGTTGTTGGACTCGGCGCCGGCTTCGTTGTAGCGAAACCGGTCGGGTCGAATGGACATGGTGCCGATCGTCGCGCATCCACTCAGGACCAGGGCCGTCGAAATGCAGAGGCATGCGGCAGCGAGCCGAACCCTTCGATCGGGGCGGTTTCTGCCGCGCCTGAATCGGGTCGCATCCTGCCTGTTGGCGTGGGCCGTTGACTGCATGATCCGCACCGCTGAGCCTAAATAAACAGCGACAAGAAAGCGGCGCTGATCATCGGCCCGAAGATGCCGGCCAGAATTGGGACGAGCGTCTCAATCACCGCAAGCAGGAATTCAAGGATCTGAGTCAGTGAATCTGTTTCGGTCATGGCCATTCGTCCGTCCGCGCCTTGAGCGTCGCGCGGACTCTCCGCGCTTCCGTCAATGGTGCTATCGGCCATTACAGATTTTGAGTCCGCCCGCGGATTAGCGCCAAAAGTGCAGGGTGACCGGCGAAAACCGCCGATGTCACTTCACAACCGGGGTTTCAAACGCCGGCGGCGTCTTCTCCCACGGATAGCCCTTCTTCGCCATATCGAATCCGACCTGGAAGAGTTGGGTCATGTATTCAGGATCGAACGGCTCCTTGGACACCAACTTGAAACTCGCCGGGATGTAGGCCAGGTTGTAGTCGATGCCATCCCGCTGTGCGTTGATGTAGATTCGGTACAGGTCGCCGACGCCCTGGGTGTGCAACAATGAGTCGATGGCGCGAGCCGCGATCGGCATCAACTTCCGCTCCACCTCGGCCCAGTCCGGGTCGAGTCGCGCGTTCCGAATGATGAATGCCCGCCGCTCGCGCGTCACCCCGGATGCAGCCGCCACGTCCCTCAACTTGAGCGATGGCGGATACAAAAATACCTGTGTCGCCGTCCCGCCGTCGACGTGCATCTCCTGGAACTTCTTTCCATCGGCCTCGACGCTGACAAAGACCGGCGGAAACGCGCCGGGAATCGCCGCGGACGCGATCATGATGCGCCGGACAAGTTCCAGGGCCTTCGGATCGCCGCTGATTGCAATCTCCCCAACGTTCCAGAGCACCGCCTTTCGCGCATCCAGATTGGTGGTCCCAATGACGAGGTACCGGCCCTTGCGATACTCCGCCGCGATCCGGTCCAGCAGTTTCTGATCCACATACTTCGAGAGCGTCTCCCAGAGCGGTTTGGTATCCGCCATCGCGTCGTTGAACATGGCGGCCAGCAGCCCGCGAGGCACCAGAATGTTCTCCGTCCTGGTCTTCGTGTAGACCTCGCGCAGCACATGGTCGTAGTCCGGCCCGGCGAAGACAAACGGCGCAGTCAAGGCGCCGGTCGAGATACCCGTGACAATCTTAAAGACCGGCCGTGTGCCCGATTCGGTCCACCCGCAGATCAAGCCCGCGCCGAAGGCCCCGTTCGCGCCGCCGCCCGAAATTGCAAGGAAGTCGGCCCGCGGCATGGGACCCGTATGGCCCGCGTCGGCCAGCGCCTTGTGCTCCCACTCGACCGAACGCTCCATCGTCTCCATGAACGCCGGATTCACGGCCGAGCCCCAGGTTCGGACGCCGGGGCCCATGCCCGTGACGACCGCCTGATCCTGCAACTCGCGCGGCACCGCATGTTCCCGATGGGGCGCACTGCATCCCGACAGGACAACCGCCAGCAACCACGCGCAGCAAAACGACCACGTTCGACGCAAGCCAGACATAATTAGCCTTTCATATCATTTACCGAGCCGGACCGAATGCCTTTGCTTGAGGTCATTCTCCGGCTCCGCCGGCAAGCCTTATTTCTCAAGATTCTTCATTTCCGCGCCGGCGATTCGCACGGGCCCGACATCGATCGTGACCTTGCGAATCTCGCCGCCAAACCTGTTGTCACCCTGCTTGTAATCGGGCGACACATTGGTCTCGCCGTCCTCGCCCACGTCCGCGCCTTCATCACCGGAGAAGGCGAAGGGCTGGGTCTTGGGGATCACTCCTTCAACGGCCTTTTTGCCGTCGATGCTGATGATGGACTTTCCGCCCGCCCCCGGCTTGGCTGAATCGGGGATGAATTCGTACACGATGGTGTGCTTGCCGGGCGACAGAGCGGCCGGCGTCCCGATGTTGGTGCGCTCAAGGGCAAACCAGTTGTACTCGTGGTGCACCCTGCCATTTTTCATGTACAGGGTCCAGCCGCCGAAGTAGCCGGCCTGTGCGATGATCACGCCGCTCGTGACGGCATCCTTCACCTCGACTTCCGCGGTAATGGTGTGCGGGGAGCTCTTAATATTGATGAAGGCGTTCTCCATCATGCCCGTCATGCCGTCGTAGACAGTGAGCGACTTGCGGCCGCCCATCAGATCGGGTCGTCCGGCGATGGCCGGATTGAAGCGCTCCGAGCGCCGGTCGTCGATCGGGAAGACGTGGTTTCGGATTGCCTCCTTGTTGAAGACTTCCTGGAGTTCCTTGAGTTTGGCGGGGTTCTTCTGCGCCAGATCGTCGGCCTGAGTGAAGTCCGCATCGACGTTGTACAACTCCCAGACGTCGTCCTGCAGGTCGGGGATCTTCGCAGACATGTCCCAGGGAATGGAGTGGCGCGTGCAGGCGACCCAGCCTTCGTGATAGATGCCGCGGTTGCCGAACATTTCGAAATACTGAGTCGTGCGGCGGTCCTTGGCCTTGGCATCCTCTACGGTGTAGAGCATCGAAACGCCGTCCATGGGTCGCTGCTCGATTCCGTTGACCGACTTTGGCTCGGGCAGGTAGGTTGCCCCCAGCACCGTGGGCGCGACGTCAATCACGTGATGAAACTGCGACCGAACCTCGCCCTTCGACTTGATGCCCTTGGGCCAGTGCAGCACCATGCCGTTTCGTGTGCCGCCGAAATGGCTCGCCACCTGCTTGGTCCATTGGAATGGCGCGTTCCCCGCCCAAGCCCAACCAATCGCGAAATGCGGGAATGTCCTGGGGCCGCCCCATTCGTCGAGGTGGCTCATCATCTGATCTGCTCTACCGATGATGCCATTGAGCGCCATCATTTCGTTGTAAGTTCCCTCGGGGCCGCCCTCGGCGCTGGAGCCATTGTCACCGGCGATGTAAAAGAAGATGGTGTTGTCGAGTTCGCCGATGGCTTCCAACTGAGCCACCAGCCGTCCCACCTCATGGTCGGTGTGTTCGGCAAACCCGGCAAATGTCTCCATCTGGCGTTCGAAGAGCCGCTTCTGATCGGCGCTCATGTCATCCCAGGCCGGAATTTCCTTCGGCCGCGGGGTGAGTTTGGCGTCCGCGGGGATGACGCCCATTTTCGTCTGGCGTGCAAACGTTTCCTCTCGCAATTTGTCCCAGCCGCTCGCAAACTTACCCTTGTATTTATCAATCCACTCCTGGGGCGCATGGTGCGGGGCGTGTGTTGCGCCGGTGGCAAAGTACATATAGAAAGGCTTGTCAGGAGTGAGGGACTGCTGCGCACTCACCCACTTGATGGCTTGATCGGTCATGTCGGTGGTGAAGTGGTAGTTCGGCGTGTTTGGCACCTCCTTCCGCACCGTGCCATCGAAAATGGCCGGCGCCCACTGGTTGGTCTCGCCGCCGATGAAGCCGTAGAACTTGTCGAAGCCCGAGCGTGTCGGCCAGCGATCGAAGGGGCCCGAAACGGAAACCTCCCACGGCGCGGTCTCATGGTACTTACCAAAGGCCGCCGTGCTGAATCCGTTCAGGCGGAGAATCTCGGCCAGCGGCGTGACGCTCAACGGCCGCACGCCGGTATTGCCCGGGAACCCCGTGGCCAATTCCATGATGGCCCCGGCATTGTTCACATGGTGATTGCGGCCGGTGAGCAGGGCCACGCGCGTCGGGCTGCACAGCGCGGTGGTGTGGAAGCGGTTGTACTTCAATCCGCCGGCCGCCATCCGCTCCAGCGTGGGCATGTGGATCGGCCCGCCGAAGGCGCTGCTGCTGCCGAAGCCGAAGTCGTCAATCAGAACGATCACGACGTTGGGTGCGCCCTGCGGCGCTTTGACTTCGAAGCGCGGTGGGGCCTTGGCCTTGCGCGCGTCGAGTTCAGTGATCGGCACGACTCTGGGTTCGGCAATCGGCAGCACGGTGCGATCGAGCGCGTCTGATGACGAAGGCGACGGATCCTGAGCATATACGGTCGCCGCGACGAGAACCAACGCCGCTGAAAACATGCTGCGGATTTGGATTGAAGACCACGTGCGATGCATTTAAAGACCTTTCAAGAATGGTTGCCAGGAAATTGACCCGTGCGAGATACCACGCGGCGCTAATGGCCGTGATCATACGGCCGCGGGGTGCAGGCGCAAAGCACGGGCCTGTTCCCGGTATTTTGCTGCCAAGAACGGTGTAGCGACCGCCGTCCAGATCCCATTTAACCAAGAATCAATTTGATTCAGGCCGGCGGCTGGGTGCCCACGGAGGCGCTCACATCGACCACATGGGCCTCGTCGCATCGGTCGTCCTTATCAAACCGGAGACGGCAGTACTTTGGGCTTCCGATGCCCTTGATGGTTCGCGCATCGTAGACCTGAACCAGCCTGCCGTTCATTTCGCTTCGCGCAACCAGCAGCGGCGAGCCCAGTCCGAGCGCTTGCTCGCACTCCGACGGCGACTTGCCCTGCGTCTTCTCGGTGAACAACAACTTCGCCGCAATGTCGATTCCGCTCGGATCGTGCTCAACCTTTGCGATTCCGGAGATTGAATTCCCCCTGATTTCCGCCACATAGCGCTGGTTCCCCACGACATCGAGCGCGCCCACCCGATACACCCGCCACTTCCGCGCAGCGCCGTCCTGGACAAAGGCGTCGACCGGCACACCCAGTTTGGCATCCGCCGCGGCAGGCGGCTGGCCGATCAGTTCGTCGCCGAGTTGCTGCGCGTCGACCGAATCGACGGCCTTGCCCACCAGTTGAACGGCCATGCCCGCCGGCGAGTTGCATCCGGTTGATGCAGCGAGAAACGCCGCGCTGAAGGTCAGGTACAGGAGTTTTGAATTAGGCTTAATCATGTATTCGATTCCTCATCGAGTGACCCGGCAGAAGCAGACTCACCTGAGTTCTGACCTCACACCTTGTTTATTTCTTTCTCAACATTCGCCGCGGTGTTCGCCGAAGACTCACGACGCCAGGCCCATGCTCTCCGCAAGCCGAATGATCGACGTCTGGTCGGACTGTATGAAACCACGAAGCGGCTGTTCGAGATCCATCGTAACCTGCACGATCGCCGCGACGATCAGAATCAGCGTGACGGTGCGCCACCGAAGCCGGCCCGCCTCGCCCTCGGTCTGACCCATCAGGTAGGCGCTGATCGACGCAACGAGTATCAACAATGCGATCACCGGGATGGGCACATGATCCAGCGCGGCCGCCAGGCGCGCCTCATGGGAAACGACCACATCGTGGCAACCATCCAACAACGAACCGCCCAACTCGGCGGTTTGCCCGTCCTGGGCAAATCGCGCGATCAGCGTCAGCATTTCCTTCTCGCCCGACCGGGCTTGATCGTCGACTGCCTGCAGACTGGACGCACTCAAGAATTGCTCGACGATTGTCATGCGATGACGCACCGCGTCATTGATTAGAGACTGAAGTTGCCCGCGCTGTGGCTCGGGCAGGGCCTGGCAGCGGAAGTGAAGGGTCCGAATCGCATTTGTATCGTCGACGATTCGCTGGTTTCGCGCGTCCAGTTTGCTGTATGCGGCCGCAAAACAGAATGCGAGCAGCAACCCCAGAATTGCCAGACAGGCCTCGTCGATGAGAGCGCTGCCGTGAGCATGTCCCGGAGCAATTCGACGCCCACGTCGATACCCGATCGACAGACAAACCAGCATCGAGACCGCACACGTCCCGGCCACGGCAAACGGATCAAAAATCACAAGTCGAAACCACTGGTCCATGTGGCGATCACTCTCTCCAATCCGGCGCGTTGATCCCGCCATTGGGCATGGCGGGGCGGCTGCGTGCCGCGGACCCGGGAAACATCTCGTTCCAATCCGCCTTCATGTCAACTACGGTCCAGTTCCTCGTTTTCGCCTCATCAAGACCCTTGTCGAGTTTTCCGATGTGCGATGTGCGGTCGTAGGCCCATTCGCGCACGGCGTCGGTGTGATGGACGTAGAGGCAGAATCGCGGGCCGCTCCCCGCTGCGGTCCATTGCAACATCTGCAGATCGCCATCAGAGTTACCGAATGCGGCGATGGGCCGCCGGCCGATGTGGCGCTGAATGCCGACGGGTTTGCCTTCCTTGTCGTCGATGAGCACCGCTTCCGGCAACTTCACCAGAACAGGCTTGCCATCGCGCAATTCATACTTCAGCCCGCCGCTGGACCCGACGACCTGCTCCGGCGGAATGCCATAGACCCGCTCGGCCCAGGGCCGCATGAATTCAATTCCGCCGCCCGAGACGATGTAGGTCTTGAAGCCGTTTGCCCGCAGATAGGCCAGTAGTTCGAGCATCGGTTGGTAGACCATCTCGGTAAACAGCCGGCCGGTCCTGGGATGCTTCGCGGTGGTGATCCAGTCGGAGACGGTCTTCTCGAACTCCTCGGTGGTCATGCCTGCGTGGGTCGCGGCGACCAACTGCACGATGCCCTTCTCGCCCGACGCGGCAAAGCCCTTCATGTCGCCTTTGAGCAACGACGCAAACGGCTCCTTGTCCTTCCACTCGGGGTGCAGCGGCGCCAGTGCCTTGACGCGATCGATCGCGAACAAGGCCTGAAAATACAGGGGCTGCTCGGCCCAGAGCGTGCCATCGTTGTCAAATGTCGCGATGCGCTCGGCCGGCGGAACAAACTCGGTCGAGCCTGTTTTCGTAACTTTGCCAACGAAGTCCACGATCGCCTTCTTGCTTTTGCCCTCGTTCCAGGAGGGCAGCGGATCAGCGGGCGGGGCCGGAGGCGCATGACGCTGCGCGAAGGTGTGCGCAGGAATTCTGAGCGCGCCAACAAACACTACAATCAACAAGAATGGGATCGCGCGCCTCACGTGTGCCTCCGTATTCGTTTCCATTGCGGCTTACGTCACGCCTGACGATCGGAGCCGCGCAAGCGCACAAATCACTATCTGGCTCCGCTCGTGCCCCTCTGCAGCGCCTCCAACGCATGGTCGATGCTGAAGCTGCCCGGTTTCTGGCTGGGCGGAAACTCTTTGAACGTATTAAGGAACTTGCCCACGTATGCCTGCGCCGGATAAAGCAGGAAGACGTGTTCGACTCGCCAACGCTCGTAATCCATGCCCTCGTGGTCGGCGGTCTCAAACGGATCTGAACGCAGATTAAAAAGCTTTGGGAGCCGTAGGGGCACGAACGGTTCTTCCCAGACATTCATGCCGTGTCCGCGCTGTTCGGCGAAGACGACTTTCCACTGGTCGTAGCGCAAACCGACAAGCGATCCGTCGTCATTGAAGTAGAAGAACTCGTGGCGCGGGCTGGATGATTTGCCCGCGAGCGCATCTGTGATGTTGTAACCGTCGAGATGGACCTTGAAGGTCTTGTCGCCGACCTTCATGCCCTTGAGCAACTGCTCCTTGACATCAGGCGCGCCGGCCGCGGCGAGCAGCGTCGGCAGCATGTCTTCGTGCGCGAAAATGTCATTGTTGACGGTGCCCGGCTTGATGACGCCCGGCCAGCGGATCGCACATGGCACGCGATAACCGCCTTCCCAGTTCGTGTTCTTCTCGCCTCGGAAAGGAGACTGGCCGCCATCCGGCCAGGTGAACTTCTCCGCGCCGTTGTCGGTGGAGTACATCACGATCGTGTTGTCATCGAGGCCGAGTTCCTTGAGTTTGTCGAGCAACTGCCCGACCATAGCGTCGTGCTCGACCATGCCGTCGGGGAAGATGCCCAGGCCCGTCTTGCCTTGTGACTCAGCCTTGAGCCGGGTCCAAATGTGCATGCGCGTGGAGTTCCACCAGAGGAAGAAGGGCTTGCCGTCAGCCTTGCGCTTTTCGAGGTAATCAAGCGAGGCCTTGGTGATTTCCTCGTCGATGGTCTCCATCCGCTTCTTCGTGAGCGGCCCCGTGGACTCGATCTTCTGAGATCCGTCCGGGTTGGCCCAACTGTGGATCACGCCGCGCGTTCCGTACTTCTTCTTCATCTCGGGGTCTTTAAAGTAGTCCGGGTGCTCGGGTTCGTCTTCGGCGTTCAGGTGGTAGAGAGAGCCAAAGAACTCGTCGAAACCGTGCGATGTGGGCAGGGTGTCGTCAGCGTCGCCCAGGTGGTTCTTGCCAAACTGCGCGGTCATGTAACCCCGACCCTTGAGCAATTCGGCGATGGTCACATCCCTCGCCTTGAGTCCCTCCTTCGCGCCGGGCATGCCAACCTTGAGCAGGCCGGTGCGAAAGCCGACTTGTCCGGTGATGAAGCAGGCGCGTCCGGCGGTGCAGGACTGCTGGCCATACCAATCGGTGAACATCGCGCCTTCCTTGGCGATGCGGTCAATGTTGGGCGTCTTGTAGCCCATCATCCCCTGGTTATTCATGCTCACATTCCAGTAGCCGATGTCATCACCCCAGATAATCAGAATGTTGGGCTTCTTTGCCCCGGCCGCGCCCTGGCCGAGCGCGGCTGGCGTGCAACTGAACACCATGGCGGCAATCAGTACGAATATCGCTGACGAGGGCAGACATGACGAAAACTCGCGGCGCTGACTCTTCAAGTACGAAACTGCACGATTCATACGGACTCCTTTTTCTTATGGTTTCGACTTCGGCTTCATACTTTCGGAGTCGCCGACGGATTTCGCGGATTGTCTCTTCCAATCATCCTGCGTCATCACGCACCGGAAACCCAGATGCTGCAACCCCGTGTCCGGCGGACAGGCCATTCGCGCGCTCGGGCGGTAGGACGCACAGTAACTGTCGTTGCACAGAAACGACCCGCCACGATGGACGCGGGTTTCGGGGGCGATGGGATTGCGCGGATCGAGACTGGTCCTGGGGCCGGCCGGGTTGACCGCGACAACGCCCGGGCCAAGTTCCAGCACGCGCCGTGCGTAGGTGTCGGGCCGGTACAGGTCGCCGCACCACTCCCACACGTTGCCGGCCATGTCGTATAGCCCGTAGCCGTTCGCCGGGAACTGCTTGACCGGCGCGGTTCGCGTGAACCCGTCTTCGCCCGTGTTCTTGTCGGGAAAATGACCCTGCCAGATATTACAGCGCCGGGCATCCACCGGCTCGTCGCCCCAGACGTTGACTTTGCCGTTCAGCCCGCCCCGCGCGGCAAATTCCCATTCCGCCTCGGTCGGCAAACGCTTGTCGGCCCACCGGCAATAGGCCACTGCGTCTACAAAGGCGATGTGCACCACGGGGTGCGCGTCTTTGCCTGCAAGGCTGCTCGTCGGGCCCTCGGGATGACGCCAGTTTGCACCGGTCGTCCAGGTCCACCACTGCTCGTAGGCCTGCAAATCGACCGCGCGGTCCGGCGGCGTGAACACCAGCGAGCCGGGCTTCAGCATGTCGTCTGCGGGCTTCGGCGTTCCGGGCGGCGCCTGCTTTTTGAGTTCCTCCCAGTCCACGGGGCGCTCCGCGATGGTCTTGTAGCCGGTCGCGTCGGCGAACGCGCGGAACTGGGCGTTGGTCACTTCAGTGGCATCGATCCAGAAGCCGTCGACACGCACGCGATGAACGGGTTGTTCATCCGGCCTCGCCAATGGGTCGGTACTGCCCATAGAGAATTCCCCACCGGGGATCCACACCATGCCATCCGGTCCCATCGGCGCTGCTGCCGTTCCGGAAACGCCAGGCTTGGCCGTGGAGGCGGGTTGCGTCGTGACCGGCGGCGTCCGCGCGGGTTGACTCGACGCGAAGGCCAGGAGCGCGGGGGCGCGGCCGCTTGCGTTACGACAACAGTCGCTTTCCGTCGTCGGCCCCGCATGCGCTGCCATCGACAAGATGAGCGCAATGAATCCGGCAAGAGGTGCGGACAGTCCGCGATGGCCACCGGGGCAATTCTGATTCATTCAGGATCTTTCGCTCGGGCCGTCGGGACGGATTTTCTGGCGAGCAGCCGTATCGTAATCCCAGGGGGTGGTTGTGTCAGCACTTGGTCAGGCGGGCGTCGAATACCGCAGACGCCCATATCGCGTCGAAAACCCTCGATTCCCGCAAATCTGAATCGCCCCTCCCACATGGGGCGGGCGGACCTCTGGTCCGCCATGCGGGCGAAGACGCCCGAAATCCCGCGGTGTCGGGGCCTTTTTATCGATCGGGGAGCGCCCGCACTGCGTGCCGACGTCAAGGCCTTGCGGGGCCCACTGCGGATTCTCCCGAACTTTGACGCGATACACGTGGATGACGCCGCTTCAGACGTGATTGCGCCTTACCACACAGAACGAACAAGGGCGACCCTGTCGATCGCCCAGGAAGCGGGGCATCCTTCTTTGGGAGACCCTCCATGGTGGCCATGTCGGTTCATGATGAAACGCCGGACCTGAATGAAGTGCAGACATTCCTGAGCAAGTGGCGTCTGACGGCCTCGGCCGACGGCGCACTCTGGATTCAACCGCGTTCAGAAACCCTCGAACTTCAGGACTTTTCCGGCCTGCTCCGGCGGGTTCAACGCGTGTGCGCGGACCAGTCTTATGCGTTTGTCGTTTTTTACTTTGACGGCGTGCGTGTTGACCGCGAAACGTGGTCGCTCATCCTGCGCGCCGCGGAGGACGCCGCGGCCTCCGTTCACGCGGATTGCAGGGTGTTCCGACTGTACCAACCCGCACAGCCGGAAAACGCGAACGATGGTATTCGGCGAACCCCATCCAATTTGCGATCGCACGACTGCGGAACCGCCCGCATGCTGAACCTCGACGGGACCAGCATCGTCATTCACCCTTCCACCGATCGCGTCTCCGTGCCCTGACGAAGACCGTGGAACGCATCGCCTGCGAAGGCGGCCTGGCGTCTCGTTCCGTCGCCCCGGTTCGCACTTTTCACAGCATCTCGGCACCGTCTTTGGCGCAGGGTGGGCGACCGCGTCCCCGCCCTTTCGCCCCCCATCAAACTGCCCATGTCTCTCGGCCCATCCCCATCCGCCGATTCGCCTGCACATGCGTTTTTCGCATCATCCGGGCTTCCGGACACCCCGTTGGCCAAAATCTCACATTGCGGCTATCATGATGCCTCGTTTTACCGGTAAATCGCGCCCGCATCGCGGCGCCCCCGGTTTGCACAGTTCCATCGTCGCAGCCCCCCCGGCGCATACGAGAAGGAGTTTTCACCATGGCCCGCACCGTCACCCTCAAAGGCAACCCCCAGACCCTGGAAGGCAACGCACTCAACGTCGGCGACGCCGCCCCGGATTTCAAACTCCAGGGCATGGACATGTCCGACGTCACCCTCAAGGCCACGACCGGCCGGGTTCGCATCATCAGCACCGTTCCCTCGGTTGACACCCCGGTCTGCGACAAGGAGACCCGCCGCTTCAACGAAGAAGCCGCCAAGGTGTCGAATGTCGATATCCTGACCGTTTCAATGGACCTGCCCATGGCGGCGAAGCGCTGGTGCGCCGCGGCCGGCATCGAGCGGGTCAAGATGTTGTCGTGTCACCGCTGCGGACAATTCGGCCGCGACTACGGCGTGCTGCTCAAGGACGGCCCGCTGGACCGCTTCCTCTGTCGCGCGGTCTTCGTGATCGACAAGAACGACAGGATTGCCTATGTCGAATACGTGCCCGAAATCGCCCAGGAGCCGAATTACGAAGCCGTTCTCGCCGCGGCGAAGCAGGCCGCGAATTAGCCCCGCGGCTTCATCTCCCGCTTCTTTCATGAAGCCCACGGATTGCACTCCGTGGGCTTTTGTATCGCCTGAATGTCGTATCTCTCTTTGACAGGAATAGTATTTGTGACGCTTGACCATATTCGTAATCTTGCCATCATTGCCCACGTCGATCACGGGAAGACCTCCCTCGTCGACTGCCTCCTCCGCCAGTCCGGCACATTCCGCGAAGGAACCATGACGGCCGACCTCATCATGGACTCCAATCCGCAGGAGAAAGAGCGCGGCATCACCATCTTCGCCAAGAACTGCTCGATCGTCTGGAACGATTACAAGATCAACCTGATCGACACCCCGGGCCACGCCGACTTCGGCGGCGAGGTGGAGCGGGTGCTGAAAATGGCCGACGCCTGTCTGCTGCTGGTGGATGCCTTCGAAGGCCCCATGCCGCAGACCCGCTTCGTCCTCAAAAAGGCGTTCGGCTACAAACTCAAGCCCATCGTGGTCATCAACAAGATCGACCGGCCCGACGCCCGCGTCAAGGAAGTGCTCGACGAGATCTACGACCTGTTTATTGACATGGGCTGCCATGAGGACGATCTGGACTTTCCGATCATCTACAGCAGCGCCAAGCATGGCTATGCCCGGCGCAAGCCCGAAGACACCAACATGGACGTGATCCCGCTCTTTGAGGAGATCATCAAGAGCGTCCCGCCGCCTTTGGGCAACGTGGACAAGCCCGTGCAGATGCTGGTCACCACGCTGGAGTACTCGGATTACGTCGGACGCATCGGCATCGGCCGCATCTTCGAGGGTCGGCTCGCCGAGGGGCAGAAGGTCATGCTCATCTCGCGCGACGGCCACCGCTATCTCGACACGATTGACATGCTCTATTGCTACGAGGGTCTCGGACGCAAGCGCGTGACCAGGGCCGAGGCCGGCGACATCGTCGCGGTGGCCGGAATTCCCGAAGTCGGCATCGGCGACACCGTAACCGACCCCGAGGACCCGCACCCCCTGCCGATCATTCCGGTGGACGAGCCGACGTTGACCATGGTGTTCTCGGTCAACAATTCGCCTTTCGCCGGACGCGAGGGCAAGTTCCTCACCACGCGGCACATTCGCGACCGCCTTTTCAAGGAATTGCACCACAACGTCGCACTTCGCGTCGAGGACATGGTGCAGAAGGACTCGTTCCGCGTGTCGGGCCGCGGCCTGCTGCACCTCGGCGTCCTGATCGAAACCATGCGCCGCGAAGGCTATGAAATGTGCGTCGGCAAGCCCAAGGTCATTTATCGCGAAATCGACGGCAAGAAGGCCGAACCGATCGAGTATCTCGTCGTCGACGTGCCCAGTTCCGCCGCCGGACCGGTCATCGAACTCACTGGTCAGCGCCGCGGCGAGATGGTCAAGATGGACAACAAGGACGGCCACACGTCGATGGAGTTCACCATTCCGGCGCGCGGCCTGATCGGACTTCGAACGCGCATGCTCAACGCCACGCGCGGCGAGGCGATCATGCACCACTCATTCTACGAATACGAACACCTCCGGGGCGCAATTCCCGGCCGCAACAACGGCGTCATGGTGGCCACGGAGAGCGGCCGCGTGACGGCCTACGCCATCGAGGGTCTGGTGGACCGCGGCACCATGTTCGTCAAGCCGGGTGATGAGGTGTACGCCGGTCAGATTGTCGGCGAACACTGCAAGGACGATGACATCGAGATCAACATCGTCCGCATGAAGAAAATGACCAACATCCGCGCGGCGTCGGCAGACAAGACCGTCGTGCTGCGCCCCCCCCGCGATCTGTCGCTCGAAGCCATGCTCGAGTACATCGAGGATGACGAACTGGTAGAGATCACACCCGGCAACTGCCGCATGCGCAAGCGCGTGCTGGACCCGGTGGCGAGAAAGCGGGCGGACCGTGCGGAACTGGCGCGGGAAGCGCAGTTGTGACGTTGCAGCGGCAGCGCGAACTCTCGTCCCAGTCGAGTCAAACTGGGGCGATCAGTTCGTCGTGATGTCGATCGTCTGCGACTGGCCGTTGCGTCCGCCGGTGAAGAACTTCACCAGGTGGGTGCCGGGCGGAACGAGGAACAGGTAGCCGAATTTCCGCTCGGCCGGCTTGGCGTCCCGCATGATCTGCTGCGTCAGGCGCTCGGGCTTTTCGAGCGTGCCCGGCTTGTCGGGCATCTCGGCGTCCGGCTTGTACTGAATTTCAAACATCCACTTGCCGTTCACGACCGCGGCGGAATAGACGCCGATCGCGTAATAGTTCTCGCCCTTGTCGTCCTGCACGAAGATCTGAGCGACGACATTTGTCGCATAATTCATGGCCTTGCCGAACAGGCTGCCGGGGAAGTTCTTCTCGGCGCCGATCTGCACCAGGCGCTTGTCGTCGGGTACGGCGAATTCCGTGATGCGCGAGCCCTCGGGAATCGGCTCGGCCGGCACTTCAAACACCACCTTGCCCGAGCCCAACTTCCCGCCCTGAAGCATGCGGGCGACCACCGAGTCTTCGCTGTTGAGAATCGTCGGCAATTCGGCGGACACACCGGTTCGCTCCTCAATGGCGTGTGCGACGTTGGTGATTCCCTTGACGCCGCCGCCGACCTTGGAGGAGGTGCCGGTCGGAACACCACTGCCGTCTTTGCCCAGGGCCGTCGACGCGTAGTCGGGGATTTCCTTCTGGAACATCTCCTTCTTCTGGGTCGGCGACCGGGTGAAGTCGAATCGCGCTCCGCGCTTGAACTCCAGGTACCACGGTTCGAAATCGTCGGGCACTTCAAAGGCCACGTCGAACTCATACCCCGTCACCTGCTCGCCGCCGGAGTCATTCGCCTCCTTGACCACGAGGGGCTTGGTGATGTTCTCGCCGAGGATGAAGTTGGTCTGCGGATTGAAGCGCACCAGGCGTCGCACCTGATCCGGCTTGACCTCCGGCAGGCTGTGCTCCTTGTTGGAATACAAGTCGGTCATGCCGACCGCAAGGTAGCACTTGGGGGTGACCGACGATTCAGACTTCGGCGGGCCGAAGAGCCGAAACTGGGGCAGGCGAAAGCGGACGTTTGGCTTGTCCTTGGGTTCGGCGGTCTTGCGCACGAGCACATGCGCCACAAAAAAGCGCGTGCCGGCGTCGCCCGGCGGCTCGGTGGCATAATCACGTTTGAACTGGTTGCCCTCCAGACGATGGGTCACAACATCGATGCGGTCGGTAAACCAGTAAGACGTGACGTCGATGGCCTTGGCGGGAATGAAATGATGGTCCTCGGTCTGCGTGCAATCCCGTGCGCCGTAGAGGTCCATCAGGTAATCGGGCTTGGCCGTGGCCAGCGGGTTGTCGCCGCCGAATCGCTTGTTGGAAAGGGCATTGCCGATCCAGATGGCGAAGCCGTCCGGGCTGAGGAAACCGAGCTTTCGAACCGCTCGCTTGTTCTCAATCTCATGGACGCGGTCAAATCCGAACAGGTCCGCGCCGATGGGCAGCATCTGGACCGGAATCAGGGCCGAGCCGACGAGAAGCAGGCCGGTGAACAGGCCCATGGCGCCGCCGCCGGCCCGATCGAAATAGACGGGGATGGTGACGTTTGCCTTGACCAGGCGATCGGTGATCTCCCGCTGGATCAGGAGCGACACCAGGAAGATCAGGATGAAGGCCGAGGGCAGGCCGATGCCGTCGCCGAGCGATTCGCGCCACACGCCGTGCAGGGCCTCGTGAAACTCCCAGGCAAGCATGAAGGCCAGCAGGGTCTCGACGAACATGATCGTGCTGCTCAGCAGGCCCTGGTACATCCAGAACATCGCCACCAGCACGACCATCAGAAAGACAATGATGGAAAACAACATGGGACCGGTCCTATTGCGTCATGAATGTCGTGGATAAATCCGCACGTCCGCCGGATGTCATGCAACCGGCGCCGGCACCGGCGCCGCCCCCGGCGCATTCTCATCCCGGGTGGCGCGAAGCACTTCGTTGATACTGGTGAATCCGTCATACACCTTCTGCAGCCCGACTTCCTGCAGATACAGCATGCCCCGCTTGCGGGCCTCGCTCTTGAGGGCCGAAATCGACGTGCCCGCGGCGATCAATTTCCGCATCGGCTCATCGACGACCAGCAATTCGAACAGGCCCGTGCGGCCGAAGTAGCCCGAACCCTGACAGACCGGGCAGATGATCGGGTTCCCCTGCTTGTCCACTTCGATTTCGTTCTGATTCGGCGGTCTGAAGAACGGCCGATTCTCGCCGACCGGCAGGTTGGCCTTCTTGAGCAGCGCCGGATCGGGCTTGTAGGCCCGGCGGCAGGTCGTGCAGAGCACGCGCACCAGGCGCTGGCAGGTGATGGCCGTGATGCTGTTGGCCAGCAGGCCGGCATCGCCGGTGAAGTCGGCATATTTGCGCAGGGCGCTGAAGGTGTCCGACGCCGTGAGACCCATGTAGATTTTCTTGCCGCCCTTGGCGTACTGGGCCGCCAGTGTCGCGGTGTCGCCGTCGAGGGTGTCACCGCCCATCATCACATCGGGATCGGTGCGCAGAATGGACTGGAACTTCTTGGAGAACGGCACCGCGGTGTCTTTTGCGTCGAAAACGTTTTGCGTGACGTTCTCGAGGTCGAGGGCCTTGGTCAATTCGAGCGTGTGTATGTTCTGCATGAAGGCGTCGTGCGCCCGCAGCATGGCGTACATGCTGCTGGTCACGCCGCTCGATCGCGGACCGGACACGATGATGAGGCCCTGCGAGGCGCGGACCAGCGGTTCGAACACCGCCAGTTGATCCTTGGTGAAACCCAGTTCGGCCACGCGGAACTTGCTCTCGGCGGCGAAGAGTTTGAGCATCATGCGCTCGCCGGCCGTGCTGCCCGAGGTCTTCACATCGACATCGACAGACTTGTCGCCCTTGCCGCCGGCGCCGATGATCGCCTTGAAATTGCCCTGCTGCGGCTTGCGGCGTTCGTCGGCGCTCATGCCGCCGATCCGCTTCAGATGACCGAAGATCAGGGCGCCGGTTGCGGCATCGATCGGCTCGCGCGAGCGCTCCACGCCGTCGATCTTGTACGTAATCTTGACCTGCCGCTCCGGAATGAGGTCCATCTTGACGTCGCTGCTGCGGCGCCAGATCGCGTCAAACAGCAGGTCCTGCATGGCGCTGTAGGCCGCGTGCTCAGCCTGATCGGTCGGCCAGGGCGGCGTCTTGCCGTTCTTGTCCTTGATTCGCACGCGATCCTGGGCATGGGTCGACTCCGCCGTTTGAGTCTTGGCGGAGGTCAGGCGCTTGAGGTGAGCGGACGTCAACACGGTATCGGCCGGGGCGCACCGCGCATTGTGGAACATGCAATACGAGATAATCGCGGCGCCATACACCACCGCGAAAATGCCTAATCCGATCCAGTAGATCGGCACCATCAGCCACACCAACAGGCAGAGCACGCCGGACCCCATGACGGCCAGGAGCCACGGGCCACGCCGCGTCCGGATCTTCATGGTGTCGGCGTCCATCCAGGCACAGTTGTGCGCCCAGAGGAGCATGGCGAGGAAATAGATCACGATCTTGACGACGCTGAAGTAGTCGCCCGTCTGCGGCAGAGCCGCCAGAACGAGCACCGCAGGGGCGTCGGGTAGGGCATCGGGCATGAGGCTGTTGATCGCAATGGCAGGAATGTCGGGGGTCGGGAACGCCCGCGGCCCTCACCGCGGCCCCACCCGCAAACCAAGATTGTAGCCGAGACCGCCCCGCCGTGGGAACCCTGCTACCGCCAAAAAAAGGTGTTGAAATGGCGAGCCGGGGTCGGATGCAAACGGTGCGAAATCAGCCATGGCAGGCACGCTTCAATCCCGCGCTACAGGCTGCCTAAAATGTCGTCCAACACGGCGACGATGAAATCGGCGTCGGCCTCAGACAGGCACATCGGCGGCTTGATTCGCAGCACGTTGCCATAAAAACCGCCCTTGCCGATGAGCAGTCCGCGTTTCCGGGCCTCCTCGAACACGCGGACTGTCTCAGTGTTGGCCGGTTCCTTGGTCATGCGATCGCGCACCAACTCCACGCCCAGCATCAATCCCATGCCGCGTACGTCGCCGATCAGTCGGTGCTTTTCGGCCAGGGCACTCAAGCCGGCCTTTAACCGCCCGCCCACCTTCGCCGCGTTGGCCTGAATGCCCTCGGCGTCGATCACGTCGAGCGTCGCCAGGCCGTAGGTCGCCTGAACGGCGTTGCCGCCGAAGGTGTTGAAGTGGATGCGCGAGGTCATCGCCTTCGCCACCTCGCGCGTCGTCGTGACGGCGCCCAGCGCCGTACCGTTGCCGATGCCCTTGGCCATGGTGACCATGTCCGGCACGACGTCCCAGTTCTGGAAGCCCCAGAAGTGCGAGCCGGTCCGGCCGAAGCCGGTCTGCACCTCGTCGGCGATGCACAGACCGCCCGCCTTGCGCACCTCCTCGTAGACAATCTTGAAATACTCTTTCGGCGGAGTGACCACGCCGCCGACGCCCATGATCGGCTCGGCGATGAAGGCGGCAATCTGACCCGACGTGGCGAACTTGATCACCTCCCCCACGTCCTTGGCGCATTGAAGATCGCATGACGGATAGGTCTTGTTATAGGGACATCGGTAGCAATAAGCCGGGATCGCGTGATGTACGCCGAAGCCGTGCGGCACGGGATACTTCCACGTCGAATGCGCCGTCAGACCCATCGTGGTCTGCGAGCCGCCGTGGTAGGCATGTCGCAGCGCGACCACGTCAAATCGACCGGTGTATTGACGGGCCGTGAGCAGGGCCAGATCGTTCGACTCGCTGCCGCTGTTGGTGAAGTAGGTCACCTTCAAGTCGCCCGGCATCTTGCCCGCCAGCCGCTCTGCATACTGGCCCACGGTCGGATGCAGATAGATCGTGGTGACGTGCTGCAGTCGTCCCACCTGTTCGCGAACCCGCTCGACCACCGTCGGATGACTGTGACCGACCGAAACCGTCACGATGCCCGCGAAGGCGTCCAGGTAACGCCGACCGGTCTCGTCCCAGACGTACTGCATGTGGCCTTCCACCAGCATCAACGGTTCGGTGTAGTAGGTGATCAGCGCCGGTGTCAGATATTGCTGTCGCAGCGCAAGCACCTCGGACTTGGACGGTCCGGTGTAGGCGGCGGGCGTGTGCTGGCAGACGGGCAGGGCAAAATCGGGTTTGGCCATGGGCTTGAATCCTCTGTGGAGGAAGATTCTGCCCCAGCCGGTGAACGGCGTCAAAAAACGACACGGCGGGCGAAGGACCCGCGCCACTGCGAGCCGTCCGCGCCGCCGCTTCGATTCATGTGTCGCCGTGCGGATTACCGGCCGCCGGCGGCGAGGTGCAGTTCCATCTCAGTGATCGCACGAACGAGCGGTTCGATCTGAACGTCAATCCGCTCTGCGTCGCGCCGGGCCTGCTTGGCGCGGACGCGAATCTGGCGGGCCTGGCCGCGCAATCGGGCACTGTCGTCCGCGATGCTGGAACCATCCGCCTGCGCATCCAATGCCTCGGCATCGGCGTCGAGTTGATCGGCGGCCAATTCAAGTTCCTTCTGTTGGTCGGACAAACGGCTGAGCCGCGCCTGCATCGAGGCCCGCTCCCGATCCAACTCGGCACGCCGCTTCATCTCGGTCGCAAGCCTCTCGGCCGTCTGCTCAGTCCGCGCCTCCCGGGCAGCCAGCGCGTGTTCCGTTGCACGGGCGCGTTCCCTGGCAGTCCTTTCGCCCAGTTCCGAGGCGGATCGCTCAATTTGCAGAAGTGATTCCCGCAATTTGGCCGCCTTCGGATGCTGCACCGCAGACAACAATGACGTCCGGGCCTGCTCGGCGACCAGTTCGCGCTCAAGTTCAGCGGCGCGCTGCGATTCCGCGAGAAGGTCGTGCACCTTTGCCGCGGATGCGCTCCCGTGGGAGTGATGTGAATGGACCCCGCTTGCGCCCCTTCCACCCGCGGGCGGTGGCGGCGGCGCAGCGGGCACCGCAGGCACTGCTGGAACAGCCGGAATGGCCGGCGCAACCCTCGGCACCGTTGTGCCGCGCCGCGGACCCGACGGCGTCCTGGGGTGAATCAGTTCGATGAACGCGTCAAAGACGGCCTGCTCTGCCGACGTGCCCTGCACGCTGATGGAATCCGGCCCGATGACAAAACGCGTCGGCACGCTTTCGAGCGCCGCCAGTTTCTGCACCGCCGCCATCTTCTCGTCGGGCAGTTTGATCTCGGCCGCGGCGTCGTTGGCGGTGATCATTTTGACAAATGCCGCGAATATGGCCTGCTGCGCCTCGGTGCCGTTGACTTGAATCCCGCCCTCGGTGGGAATGATGCAGACCGGCACGTCTTCGCGAAGCATCAATTCAGTGAGGGCCTCCAGACGGTCGCCCGACAGTTTGTGCACGCGGTTGACGATGGGCTGGTCAAAATCCGGACGGGAGCCGGGAATTACCGCGACGGCGTCGGCAAAGGGGCTGGGCGCCGCAACGCCGGCCACGGCCCGGGGTGCAAGGCCCCCCGCTATCGCGGGCGCGCCGCGCTGTGCCGGAGCAGAGGGCGTCGCCGACCGTGCGGTCGATCGCATCGATCCGCTTCGCACGACAGTCGGCGTCGGAGTCGTTTCGGACAGCCGGCCCAGCGCCTGCGAGAGTTTCGCCAAGTCCTCGCTCAGCCGCTTCTGTGACTCTTCAATCTGTCGCAATCGATCGGCCATTTCAGGGTCGGATGCCGGCATCGCGTCATCCCAGTCAACGCCATTCGCGCTCGCCGCGCCGCGACCGGCCAGGATCGGTGCCCGTCGCTGCATCCCGACGCCGCCCTCGGGGGCGCTGATCGTCTGCACGCCGAAGGGCGAATTGCGCTCCGCCGGCGCCACCGTTGGGGCGGTTGATTCCCGTTCTTCGGGCGGACACGACTGCACGGGTGTCGCCACCCAGGCCAGCGCGCCCAGCGCCAGCACGCCGCATGCGCCCGCCAATCCCAAACCCGGTCGTCTCGTCGCGGTCATGATCATCGTCAATCTCCTGGCAATTTTCGCGGCTCGCGCTGAGGCCACCGCCATCGACAATGGCTGCGGCCCGACACTCCCACTGACGAAATCCGTCGCCGCGAGCAGCGCTTCGGCATACGCCCGACGCTCGCGCGGCAACACCCAGGTCACCCATTCGTCGCAGCAGGCGTCGGCTTCCTCCGACAGTCGGCTGCGCACCCACCACATCACGGGATGCCACCAATAGAGACATCCGACAACGATTTCAATCCAGCGCACCCAATGGTCGCGGCGGCGAAGATGCGCCAGTTCGTGGCAGATCACCGCGCGACGTCCGTCGTCATCCAGCCGGTACCACAGGGTCTGCGGGAGAATCAGGCGCACGCGCCGCCCGCACCAGATCATGGGCGAGACGCGGTCGGCGATCAGAAACGTCTCCGGCGGGCGCGACACCCCCAGCCGCCGGGCTTCGCGCTCCACCAATCGGCGCGTCTCGCCATCCGCGGGCCGGGCACGACCCAATCGTCGCGCAGCCGTCATCGTGCGCAGCACCATCATTCCGGCAAATGCGACAAATCCAAAGGCCCATGCCGCCGTCGGCAGCGGCGGCACCCGACCGACTGCGTCGCGTACGCCCAGAATCCCGCTGACATAGCGTCGCCATTCGTCTGTCGGCACAGCGCGCGACGCGACGCTGACACCGGGCCTGGGGTCCAGTTCATTCGGATCCGCGGTGGTGCGCACCGACCCGTCCATGGTCCACGCCATGGCGATGGGTGGCTCGCCATTTTCCGCGCTCGCGTCTGCCAAAGCGGCAACACGGTCGTGAAGGTCGTGCATTCCGATCATCGCGACCCGCGGCAATCGCGCCAGCCAATTTCGTGCCGACGCGGCCGCGGCAATCCAGTCGGAGGATGTGCGCTCGCCGGGGATTGCGCCGGAATCACAATCGACCGTGTCGCGGCAGTTGACTGACGTCTCGATCGCAGCCGCAATCGGATCGTCCCATTCAGGCGAAAAAGTACACTGGAATTGCTGCTGGAACCACGCCGTCGACCGCTCGACTTGTTCGAATAAAGGTGTGGACAGCCGCCTGAGCCGATTCGTCGTCGTGGCGAGCCACGCCGGCGACGAATCCGAGCCGCAGGCGGCTGTCCTGGGTGGAGTGGGTTCCGTCTCAGCGGCGCACTGCGCCGGCGCCGCTGGTTTATTTCCAATCGCGTCGCGATTCAGTCTTCGATGCCCGCCCACCAGCGGCACAAACAATCCATCGGGCGACTGCCGTGGATGGGGTATCTGGCTGCCGACGAAATACACGGCATCCTGCGGGCTCGGCTCGGGCGGGGCCGTCACCGTCGGACCCGGCAGCCACATGGCCGCGATCATGCAGGCCAGCGTGGTGAGCCACAGGGCGTGTCGCGTCGATGGGCTGCACTTGCCGAATCGACAAACACATGCGACGAAGGCCGCCACCGGCAGCACGGCCCAACCGGCCCGCCACAAACCCGCCACGAGCACATCCGCCCACGCACTCATGGCTTCTTGCCCTCGCCGGGACCCCGTGTCTTGTCCGGACCTGTTTCCGGCCCGTGTTCAAACGCATCCAGAAGTTTCTGCAACTCGGCGACTTCATCCGGCGTCAATCGCTCCGACTTCACCAGGTGAAGCACCAGCGAGCCGGCCGCGCCATCGTACATTTCCTTCACCAGGGTCTTCAGCCGCGAGCGGCTGAGTTTCTCCCGTGACACCACCGCCCGGTATACGTAGGCAAGCCCGCCCTTGTCGGACGCGACGCTCCCCTTCTGCTCAAGACGATTGAGGAACGTCATCACTGTCGTATATGCGACGCGTCGGCCCTGGGCATGTAATGCGGCGTGAACCTGGCGCACCGTGCAGGGCCCCTCGTCCCACAGGACCTTGAGGACCTCCAACTCCGATGCGCCTACTTCAACTTGCCGACCGGTCACGCAATATTCCCTTGATTTGGGGGCCAATTCAGGTTTCATGCCACTGGCCGCTCGTCGCCAGCGCGTGCGGGGGAATCGCTTCAAAACGCGAGCTCCTCCTACACACGTCGTAGGGTACTACATGCGTCGGAGGATGTCAAGGATTTTACGACGAATCTTTTCGGGGCTCACACCGCAATGGACAGGTGCAGTGCGCGACCACCGAGCGTTGGCCAGAAGGCCACGCCTTGGTGTCCGCCTGGTGAAAATAGTGCGTTTCATGGCCACTTGCTCGCGGCTGAAAGTGCCGCGATAGCCGGAATCGCCGCCAATCCCAAGACTTCGAATTCGGCGTGCAATCTAAAGGTGCGCGCCATCGGAAGTGGACGGGCCGCGCTGCGAGGTTTCACGATTTTCCCACGGATTTCCGATCAAATTCGTTGACATTTCTTTCTGCAATCGATCCAATGAACCTTAGGTGCTTCCTCGACCTCATTTGCCAGGAGGCAAATTTATGCTCAATTCAAAGTTTGTTTTTGTCAGATTGTGCGCCCTGCTGCCCATGTCCGGCTGCCTGCTCGTCGCCACCGCACGGCCGGCAATTGCCGCGATCGCCTCAACGACCGGCGCGATGATGGAAGTCACATCGCCGATCGTCCTGACCGAAGCCGGATTTGAGAGTTCCACGGCAATTGCCATCCTCAACGAGGGCAGCACCGTTACCTCGGCCGACATTTTCGTCAACGCCTTTGGACCGGGGACGCACGGCGGAACCCCAACGCCCACGCTGATGATCCCGGCGGGAACGCTGGTGAACAGTTACATTGTTCACTTCAACCCGATTGGCGGCGGATTTGCAACGGCGACAGGCGCCGTGTTCTTCGATCCGGGCGAAACCATCATCGGCGTGCAAACCTATTCCCCGCTGCTTTACACAACGGATGACATGCTTGGCGATCCTTTCGCAGTTTATCCGGATGTATTTATTGAGTTCCGCGCGTTCGAGACCCTGCCGGGCATCGACGGCGTGACGCTCCCCGTGGACATGGGATCGGCTTCGTTCACATTATTCGCTGAATTGGGAATCGACCAGGCACGCATCATTACCATTCCGGAGCCCGGTTCGCTTTCGATTTTCACCGCAGGACTGATGTTGCTCGTTATTCGTCGCCGCCGAACTGCTTGACAGCCCCGGATTGCGACATTCGAGGCCCCGCCACACTTTCAACCGCCCGCGCGACATTCCGTCGACCGGGTCAGCGATGTCACGCCAACGACTACACCGCCGAAGGGTCAATGGCAGCCCACACGTGGCCCAGAATCGGGCTGTCCCCTATCATCACGCCACCCATCGCCGGGCCATTCATGCACAAGGAGCGACCATGTCCCTTGCCAACTTTCTGCGTCCGCACACCACCCAGTCCGACATCGCCGCCCTGCTGCTGCGGCTGCTATTCGGCGGCACCATGGCGTTCAGCCACGGCTACGGCAAACTGACCGGCATGACCGCCGCGAAGTTTCCCGATCCCCTCGGGATCGGCAACGCCGCCAGTTATTACGGTGCGGTCGGGGCGGAGTTCTTCTGCGGCATCCTGCTGGCAATCGGTCTGTTTTCCCGTGTTGTGTGCGTGCCGCTGGCGTTCACCATGGGCGTCGCCTTCTTCGTCGTACACAAGGCCGACAAGTTCCAGACCAAGGAACTGGCCTTCATGTACCTCGTGGGCTATGTCATCCTGCTGCTGCTGGGCCCGGGCAAGTTCTCGCTGGACCACGCCCTCTTCTGCAAGAAGCACGGGGCACTGTCGAAGGGCCATTGATGCGAAAACAATGGGCGTCGCAGGTCGCGGTCATTGAGCCGCCCAGGTGGCATTCCCTTGTCGTCAACAGAATCGACGCGCCGGGTCGATGACCCGACTTAGACCGACTATGCTTACGATGCATGGACCTGTTTGCCGAAATCCCCCGGCTGCGACTGAACAACCCGTGGGCGCTGCTTGCGCTCATTCTCATCCCCTGCGCGATCCTGTTGGCGCGGCGATCGATGGCGGGGCTGGGCCGGGTGCGCGGCAAGATGGCCGTCGCCCTGCGCTGCGTCGTCCTTCTGCTGCTGGTCGGCTCACTGGCCCTGCCGGAGATGATGAAGGAGGTCGCCGACCGAACGGTCCTGTTCATCCTCGATATCTCGCGCAGCATCCCGGCCGATCAGCGCCAGCGCGCCGAGCAATTCATGGTCGATGCCGCCAAGTCCACCCGCCCGGATAAAGACAAACTGGGCGTCATTTCCTTTGCCGGTCGCGCCGCGATCGAACAGTTGCCCGAACCGGCCATTCGGGTGCGGCAACCCGGCGCGGCCACCGACCTTGAAGCAACCGACGTCGGGGCGGCCCTGCAACTCGGCATGGCCAGCCTGCTGCCCAACACCGTTGGGCGCATCGTGCTCTTTACCGACGGCAACGAGAATGCCGGATCCTCCGATGCGTCGGTCCAGGCGCTTGCGGCCGGCGGCGTGCCGGTCGATGTGCTTCCGCTCGTGCACCGCGCCGGCGGCGAAGTGCTGGTCGAACGCCTGACCGCGCCGTCGACGGCCCGCAAGGACGAAGCCATCAACCTGCAACTGCTGCTGCGTTCGTCCCGCGCGACGCGCGGCCGTTTGGAACTCTACCGCGACGACGAAGTCGTGGATTTAGACCCGGACAGTGATTCAACCGGGCATTCGATCGAACTGGCCGCCGGGTCCAACCGCTTCGTCATTCCCGTGACGCCCGGCGCGCCGGGGTTGCATCGTTACAAGATGGCCTTCGTCCCGGCGGATCTGGAGGCCGATGCCGTCGTGGAGAACAACCACGCAACCGCGGCCACGGTTGTCGCCGGTCAGGAGCCGATTCTGTTCGTGAGCGGCAGCGAGGCGGGGACCACGCCCGCCGCGCTCGCCAATGATGCGCTGGTCGAGGCATTGCAGTCCGAAGGCGTCGACTGTGACGTCACCGACGTGTCCGAGGCCCTGCTGGATACGGCCGGGCTGGCGAACCGGCCGCTGGTCATTTTGTCCAACGTCGCCGCGGTCAACCTGACCGAGGCGTCGCAGCAGGCGCTGACCACCTACGTTCGCGACCTGGGCGGCGGGTTGATCACCATCGGCGGGGATCAGGCCTTCAGTGCCGGCGGCTATGCGGGCACCCGGCTGGAATCACTGCTTCCCGTCTATACCGACCGCGACCGGCTGATGACTCTCAGCGCGGCGCTCGTCCTGGTCATCGACCGGTCGGGCTCGATGGAGGGCGAGAAACTGGCGATGGCCCGCGAGGCCGCCGTCCGCACGGCGCAGTTGTTGTCGTCGCTGGATCTGCTCGGGGTGCTGTCTTTTGAGGGCATGCATTACTGGGAAGTGCCGCTGGCCCGCAACTCGAACAAGAACGCCGCGATCGCGAAAATCAAGAACATCGCCTGCGGCGGCGGCACCAACATGTATCCCGCCATGGAGGAGGCCGGCAAGGCGCTGATGGGCGCCAATGCCAATGTGCGGCACATGATCGTGCTCACCGACGGACAGTCCATGCCGGGCGACTTCGATCAATTCGCCCGCCGGGCCGTGCAGAACAAGATCACCATCTCGACCATCGCCGTCGGCGGCGACGCCGACAAGAACCTGCTGTCGAGGATCGCGAAGACGTCCAAGGGTCGCTTCTATTCGGTGGACGACTCGACGAAATTGCCGCGTGTCTTCGTGCGTGAAACCGCGATGATCACGCGGACCGGGTTGTACGAAAAGCCGTTTGCCCCGACCCTGCGAGCCGGCCTCGACGACGAGCCGACCGCCGGCATCGACCCCGCGTCGATCCCGCAACTGAAGGGCTACGTGCTGACCTCGCCGCGTCCCGACGCAACCGTGGCCATCACCCGCAAGACCGGCGGCCTGGGCGACCCCATCCTCGCCTACTGGCAGGTCGGCCTGGGCCGCACGACGGCCTTCACCAGCGGCATGTGGAATCGCTGGGGGCCGGATTGGGTGAGTTGGTCGGGCTTCAGCAAGTTGTGGACCCAGATCGTGCGCTGGACGGCGCGGCCCGCCACGCTCAAGGGTTGGAGCGTCTCCAGCACGCTGGAACGCGGACGCGTGCGGCTGAGCGCCGAGGCGGACCCGGAGTTGATCGCCAACGGTCGATATCCAAACCTGGCATGCAAGATTGTCGGGCCCGATGGCGAAGTTGCGTCTCTGCCCCTCGCGCCGATCGGGCCGGGGCGATTCGATGGCGAATTCGACGCGAAGAAATCGGGCGATTACGTCGTGCGGCTGGTGGACTCTGCCGGTCAGGGTGCGGCATTTTACACAGTCGTATCGGTTGCCTGTCCGGAGGAACTGCGCGAAGTCCGCTCCGACGAAGCCCGCGTCCGCGACATTGCCCTGCGAACCGGCGGGCGCATCCTCAACGCCGACCGGCCGGAGACCGTGCTGACCGAGCCGGACAACCGCCGGACACACACGTTTTATCCCATCCACGCAATGCTGTTCATGCTCGCCGCGGGGTTGTTCCTGATGGACGTGGCCGTTCGGCGCATCTCGATCGACCCGGTCCGCACCCGGGCATGGATGAGCAAGTGGCTCAATCCGTTCGGCCGTCGCAAATCGGAGCCGACAGAAGTGGTCATGGCAGGCCTGAAGGCCGCACGCCAGCGAGCCCAGACGCCGAGGGCCTCTGCGGATTCCCCTGCCCCGCCGCCAACGGTTCGCACGACGGATTCAATACCGCTGTCGTCAACAGGCGACGCCACGATCAGAGCCGGCCTGTCCTCAGGCCGGTCCGCAGGCGACAAAGCGCAAGGCCTGGAGTTGCTCGATGGAGCAAAGCCATCCCAACCCGCGAAGCCGTCCACCAAGGCCCCCGCCCCCGACGACACCCCCATGACCGCCCGCCTGCTCAAGACCAAGCGCCGCGCGCGTGAAGAGATCGATCAGCAAGGCAAGGGCGATTCGACGCCTCAGTAGAATTACACCAGGTTCCGTACGTATTATCCGTATGTTGCAGTTTACGTGGTGAGTTCGCCTCAGATCCTAAGGCCGTGCCATGGAACCGGTAATACTCGATTACGGCCCATCAGTTTCACGTCCCTGGATTTTGCGGTGGCGGTGGGTTTGGGCGTCCATTCTCATTTTGGGTGTCGCCGTCGGGTTCGTTTTCACGCGAAGCGGCAATTGGTCGAACACTGACGCATGCAGCCTGTGCAGCGCGGTGCGCACGAGAGAGGGCTTGAGATTGTTCGGCTGGCAAGTCGAGATTTCCGATCAAGTTGATCTGGGCGTGGCTGGTAGGAGTCTGCAGAAACACGATGGAAAGCCCTGCGTTCATGCATGGCAAATGGCAGACATTTCTTCGCCGGCAATTCGCGCATCCGGCTATGGACTCGCACCGGCAAGTGCAAACAGTTTTCTCAGCATTCCATACATGGAAAATGTGTTAGACGCCCATCTCAAGAGCGATCCAACATTCGCCGCTGAGCTGCGACGTTACATTCAATCGTACGAAAAATTCTCACCGTGGGTGCAATCGCTTTACGCGGAGGCCGAAGCGCTAAGGAAAAAGGCCGCAACACCCTCGGTCCCGTAGGGACGCATTGAAAATAGCCCCGCGTTTCAACGTGGGGCTGCTGACGGCGAAACTAATGGACCCTACACCGCTGCATTACGCGCCTCCAGGTCATCAACGCCCCTGGATCGTTCGAACCTGGCGCATTTGGGCGGCCGTAGGTGTGATCCTGGTGCTGGGCTACGTTTTCGTTATGACATGCAGCGGATGGGCAAGTCGCAGCGACGCGTGTTCCGAGTGTGGAGCAAGTCGCAGGGTGTCGAGCTTGTACCTTTTCGGCGCGAATATCGACTATTCCATTCAGGTGGATAAGGGCGTGGTGTGCGAAAGTCTTGAAAGGCATGAGGCGACAAATTGCGTACACATCTGGCTTTTTGCTTCCGGAAGCAGTCCGTGCGTGCGGGCGCAGGGAGCCGGACTTCGTGTCAGCGCTACCAGTAGGGCCTTTCGATATTCAAGGATGGGCGACGTACTGGACGCGCATCTAAGAAACGACCCTACATTCTCCGCCAAATTAAGACAACTTATCCGTGACGGTGCGGATTGGGATACGCCACTCATTCAGTCGCTGTGGGCAGAGGCCGAAGCGTTTGAAAAAGCCGGTGTCGCGGTCCCGTAGGGACGCGTTGAAAATAGCCCCGCGTTTCAACGTGGGGTTGGCGATCGTCTACATTTTCTTTTTTTCTTTTTCAGGCCGACCTGGAAGGTCGGCGCGGGGAATGCGCGAGGCGATTCACAACGCGACGGCATTCATCCTGTCCCTGCCGGGACAGGGGGAATAAGTGGGAGCATCGCTTCCCCCCCGTTGAAAACGGGGGGCTATTCTCAACCGGTCCCTGCCGGGACGAACGACCTCGCCCTTCCAACGCCAGCGGTGTGGGCGTGGAGGCGATGCCACATGCTCCGCTCCTGTGGGCGGTCCGTGAATATCGATTCAGCCGCGGCTGGAAATCCACGAACGACCGGATAAGCGGCCTGCGCGGAACATTTTATGGCCAGCGCGGAGTTCGCGCTGGGCATAACGAAACATTTTATGGCCAGCGCGAAGATGAAAATGGCCAGCGCGGAAGCAAAACTGGCCAGCGCGAAACATTTTATGGCCAGCGCCGAGTCAAGAATGGCCAGCGCGAAAGCGCGAATGGCCATTCTGAAGTCCGCGCTGGCCAGCGCCGAAGCGGTTCGGCCCCCTCGCCAACCTCCTCAAATCCGCGCGGAATTACCTCAAGTCGTTTCCCGAGGATTGCAAACTTGCCACCTGATGGCCGCCCAGGAATACAATCCCTCGTACATGAATCCCGCACCAGTGGATTACGCAAACCTTCCCCCGCGGCGCTCTTGGTTTGCCAGACCAGGCCGCTACTGGATCGGAGGCTTCGTCATTGTCGGCGCGGGCATCGCTCTTATTGCAACCGATAGTGGTCTCGGCTCGAGGCAGGAAATCTGCGACGCGTGCAGCGCTTGTCGCTCTGTGAGAACTCTGGGCATTCTCGGCACTGCTTTTGATTGGAATAAAACAATCCACAAAGGCGTGATTTGCGAATGCCTCGAAGAACACACCGGCATCGCCTGTACGCACAAATGGCGCGGCTACTCCTGGACTTCCGGGTTCAAGATTGCGTGCGGTGATGGTGGCGGAGCGCTGGATGCCCGCATTCATCTCGATTTACCCGGCATTGACAGGGTCCTCATGAAACACCTCTCCGGCGATCCAACATTTGAGACAAGGTTGCGGCAGAATCTTCGTGCCGATGACGCTGACGATGCGTTCATCACCGAGTTGACCAGTGACTGCATTGCTCAGATTAAGACGCAGGCTGGCACTCCGTAGACGGCGGCTCATGTCTCACACATTCGCAACCCGCCCCGGGTCCTTGATGAGCGTCTCGGCAATCGTCAGCCGCTGCATCTCGCTGGTGCCCTCGTAGATTTCGGTGATCTTCGCGTCGCGAAGCAGACGCTCGGCGATTTCTTCCTTGCAATAGCCGACACCCGCGAGGACCTGGATGCATTGGTTCGCGCAGAAGCTGGCGGTCTCGGACGAAAAGACTTTTGTCATCGCCCCGAAGCGCATCAATGCCGCCTCGTCCTTGTTCTTCTTGGCCTCGCAGCCGCGATAGAGCAGCGCCCGCGCCGCTTCGATGCGCACCGCCATGTCGGCGATCTTCCACTGGATGGCCTGAAACTCCGCGATGGCCTTGCCGAACTGCCGCCGCTGCAGGGCGTAGTCGGTCGCCTTGTCCAACGCCGCCTGGGCGATGCCGATGGCCTGGGCCGAGATGCCCAGCCGTCCGCCGCCGATGCCCGTCAGGGCGATCTTGAGACCCTGTCCACGCTCGCCGATCAGGTTGAACGCCGGCACGCGGCAGTTCTCGAAGACCAGTTCGGTCGTACTGCTGCCGCGGATGCCCAGTTTCTCCTCGTGCTTGCCGACGGTCAGCCCCGGCGTGGTCTTCTCGACCAGGAAGCAGCTCGCGTTGCGGCGGTCGGTGTTCTCGGTGCGGACGAAGAGCAGCACCACGTCGGCCTCGGCCCCGTTGGTGACCCACAGTTTGGTGCCGTTGATGACCCAGTGGTCGCCGTCGGGCTTGGCCACGCAGGTCATCGAGCCGGCGTCCGATCCGCTGTTGGCTTCAGACAAACTGAAGCAATTGAGCCACTGGCCCGAGGCCATCTTGGGCAGCCAGCGCTGCTTCTGCTCGTCGCTGCCGTACTTCACAATGGGATCGATCACCAGCGAGTTCTGCACGCTGTTGATCACGCCGACCGAGGCGTCGGCATAGGACAATTCCTCGACGACGATCGACGACGCCAGCGGGTCCATCGCGGCCCCGCCGTATTCCTCCGGCACGCAGATGCCCTGATAGCCCATCTCGCCGAGTTGGCGGATGACGTCGCGCGGGAACTCGCCCTTGAGGTCGCGCTCCATCGCGCCGGGCATGACGACATTCCGCGCGAAATCGCGAATGCTGTCGCGGAGCATGAGGTGCTCCTCGTCGAGTTCGTAGCCGAAGGGGATGACGGTGTCGGTCATGGTTTCGCTCATGGGTCAGGTGTTCCGATCCTGCTCGTTGGGGTCTGGTATTCCACGCCTGCGCTCTTTTTCAATCTCGTCGAATATTGCGGGAATGGATGGATCGTCCTTCCAACCGCCGACAGCGGCATGAAATTGACGCAAAGTCTCTGCGGTCATCGGCGCGATCTTCTCGATTTCCACAATAACGTCTTCACCTTGCACAAAGCCAGGATTCTCGTCGACGCGGATAGTGAAGCCTGCGCTGTTTGCGTCCATAACCGTGCCTGTCAGTTTCTTGGCCAATTATCAACTCTGTAGTTAGCTCGCCGCCTTGCGTTCGTTCCGAACGATGGCTTCGAGACCTTTGGCTATCAGTCGGGCTCGCGTAGTCTTGCGCTGCTTGGCTATGCGATCAATCGCTCTGAGCAGATTTTTTTCGACTGTCACTGAAATCGCCTGAGCGCCAGCGCCGATCCGTGGGCGTCCTGGCCTTTTCCTCGCCCTTTCAAACCTGGCCCTTTCCGATCGCGAAATCGATCCAAAAGTGTCAGCCACAAACTCGCGATCAAACTCCGCGGCCATCGCGTCGAGTTTGGCCGTGGGAAGCTCCGATTGTCGTCGCGTTGACTTGCGTTTATTCATTAGCCGCCGCGCCTTCGTTTTCGTCGGTTAACCTGCTTTGTTTCACGGGCCGTCAACGGCCTCGCGTGAATGACGAACACCACGTCGTTTTCGTCGCTGTCGTACAGGAAAACAACTTGAATCAATCGTCCGGCGTCAGTCCGTCCCCAAACCAAATACTTATCGTTCGGCTGCTTGATCGGGTACGGCAGCTCTGCATGTTCAACAACAAACTCCGCTTCCTCCGGGGTAAGGCCGTGGCTCTGCACTTTCGCGATATTCCAATCGATCCAGCGAAACTCCATGCGCCAGCCGCCATGTGTATATTATATATATAATATTCCCGGGAATCAACGGGAAACTCGCACACCGTTTCACGCACTCCGCCGCTGATACTCCGCCCTTGCAATCAGCATCCGCTGCACCTCGCTGCTGCCCTCGCCGATCTCGCACAACTTGTTGTCGCGGAGCAGCCGCTCGACGCAGACGTCCTTCGTGTAACCCGCCCCGCCGTGGATCTGGATCGAATCCCAGCCCACGCGGCTGGCCATTTCAGACGCGAACAATTTGGCGATTGAACTCAGACGCTTGTCGGGCTTGCCCGCGTCATGCGTGGCCGCGGCCTGCCGCACCAGCAGCCGGGCCGCCTCAATCTGCGTCTCCATGTCGGCCAATTTGATCTGAATGGCTTGATGGTCGTGCAGCGGTCTGCCGAAACTCTTGCGCTCGGCGGCATACTTCACCGCTTCTTCCAGGCAACCCCGCGCAAGGCCGACCGACAGCGAACCGATCGTCACCCGTCCGCGATCCAGCACGCGCAGGGCATCGACATAGCCCGCGTTCAACTCGCCGCACAGGTTCGCAGCGGGAATCTCGCAATTCTCGAAATTGACGGGCGTCGTATCGCTGGCCCGCATGCCCATCTTGTCTTCGCGCTCGCCGATGATCAGCCCCGGCGTGCCCTTTTCGACGAGGAACGCCGAAATCGTCCGAGCCCCCCGCTCGGTCGTCTTCGTCCGCGCGGTCACGACGAACACATCGGCCCGCGCCCCGTTGGTGATCCAGAACTTCCGCCCGTTCAGCACCCAGCCGCTCGACGTCTTCTCGGCCCGCGTGGTCAGCGCCTCGGCATCGGTGCCGCAATCCGGCTCGCTCAGGCACCACGCGCCGATTTTCTCCCCCGTCGCCAACATGGGCAGCCATTGCTGCTTTTGCGCCTCGTTGCCGGCCAGGCGGATGTGCGTCGAGCACAGACCGCTGTGCGCCGCGATCATCAGCGCCGTCCCGCCGCACCACCGGGCAATCTCCTCGACCACCACGGTCATGCCGAGCAGCCCCTGCCCCGCCCCGCCGTATTCCTCGGGAAAGGCGACGCCCAAGATGCCCATCCGGCCCATCTCGGCGATGACATCCTCGGGAATCCACTTCGCCTCATCCCACTTCCGGGCATGGGGCGCGATCCGCTCGGCGGCGAATTTCCGCGTGACATCGCGAAAGGCCAACAGTTCTTCGGACAGGTTGAAGTTCATCGCGGGGTGGTCTCTCTCGGGGTCCATTCTCAGTGCGACTGTACGAAAACTCGGTGCGGCCGTCCGGCTCCCTCTCAGCCGTCTTGGCTTCCTTTCCTATTAGGAAGAGGGCCGGGGTGAGGGTGCCGACGCACCGGCAACCGCACACCTAATTGCGAAAACGCCATTTTACAGGTTGGGCAAAGCAGGTCAAACCGCGGAAAGGGTGCCCCGTTCATCACGTGGCGATGGGCGGGCTCGCGATGATCGCCTATGCGAATTTCCTTATTGATGGACGAAGTTGATAGCCAGCGCGCCGCCCGGCTGGGCGCAAGAGTCTCAACGCAAGCGCCCCGTCCGCCCATTCGGGCGGGAACAACGACAAGAAAAAATGTGGTCTGGTGGTTCGGACTTCAAACCCAGGGGCACTGCGCAGCCCCTGGCCACAATCGTGCACCCATCCGGGCGAAAGTTCGCCGTCAATCAGAACTCCAAGCAAAGGCAAGCGGGCGTCTTTTTTCCTCTCGAATGGCCAACGCCCTCGGCCATCCACACGAAACGCCCCGAAAAACGCGGCAGCGGATACAGTCGTTGTTCACGCATAGTCATAACTCTCATCACAAATTCGCAATTAGTCATTCGCCATTGCGACCTTCGTCGCACTAAACCTCCCATCCTTCTCCTCCACCCGCCACGCCGGACATCCCGGATCCTGGCCGAGCAGGAGCGTCGCGCCGGTGCGGGCGACGGCTTGCAGCAGCCGCTCCTTGTTCACCATGTTTTCATACGGCATGAGGTCATAGGCCATGTTGTGCCGCAGGCCCAGGTGGGCCGCGGTCGGGATCATGTCGGCCGGCAGGATGGCGCAATGCGTCTCGCCGCTGGTGCGTGAATCCCTTCTCGCACCCGCATCCGTGGGAATCCCTTCCCACGTATTGCCTTTTGTCGCGATCGTGACTGCAGGAAGGGATTCCTGCCCCAGTGGGTGCGAGATAGGAATCGTCGCACCAGCATGTGCAGGAAGGGATTCCTGCAAAGCCTGGGTGCGAGAAGGGATTCTCGCACCAGCGTTTCTGGCACCAGCGTTTCTGGCACCAGCGTTTCTGGCACCAGCGATTCTGGCACCAGCGTTCCTCGCACCAGCGTTCCTCGCATCAGCGGTTCTCGCATCAGAATCGCCGAGCATCGCACCCATCTCCAGCGGATTCTTCGCACCCGCGTAAAACACCACGCCCTGCTGGTGCCGCGTGTGGCCGGGCATCGGGCGCACCATGATGCCGGGGGCGACTTCCGCCTCACCATCGACAAAAGACAACACTCCCGCCGCTTCCAGGGGCCCCAGGTTCTCCGGCCGGTAGGTGCCGGTCATGACGACGTGTCCGCTGATCGCGTCTTCCCATTCGCCGCGCTGGACGATGTACTTCGCGCGGGGGAAGGTCGGGCGATAGGCAACTTCTCTCGCAGTCGCACTGGCAGGCGAGCTGCCAGTGGCACCTCCACTCGTCACCGCACTGGCAGACGAGCTGCGGGTGGCACCCTTATCACCATCCACGGCGACGGTTCCGCCGCCGGCGTGATCGAAATGCAGATGCGTGAGAATGACGAGGTCGATCGCGTCCGGCTCGAGGCCGATGGCTGCGAGCGAGTCTATGATCGTGTAATTGCCAAACCTGAAGAAACCATTCTCTTTGTCTGAATACTTCGACGCAGCCCCGCAGCCGGTCTCGACGAGGATGCGCTTGCCGTCGCTTTCCACGAGCGTACAGGTCATGGCCAGCGGGATGCGGTTGGCCTCATCGACGACCGCGCTCTTGCCCCACATGGGCTTGGGGATGATGCCGAACATCGCCCCGCCGTCGAGCCACAATTCGCCGCCGTCGAGAAAGGTGAGCGTGAGGTCGCCGACGTGCAGCCGGCGGGGGTTGGGCGTGGGGCCGAGGCCGATTTTCGCGATGGTGCTCATGGGCCGCGCTTATATGGCGACAAAATCTCGCTGGCAATTGGCGCTGACGACGTGAATTGCCATGCTTGACCAAGCCCAGGGAACCACGAGGATGGGCGTTGGCGGACACACTGGCATGCGAATTGCATTGCTAACACCAACGCCCGCGGCCGCGAAATTCCGCGAGGCGTTCATCAAACGCAATTTCGCGAAGCGCGAATCGTTTGAAACCATGACGGCAGGCCGAACGAATCCTATGCTGTCTCGCCTCGGCCGGGTCTTGACAAGGCATTCAGCACCAATATGATGCTGATTCACCGAACGCAGGCGGGCGAGGCTTCCCGCGTTCGCAAACGGACGAATTGATGACGGCGGCAACACGAAAATTCCTCTGGCGGCTGGGCTGGACCACGGTCCTCGCCATGCACTTTCCGCTCGTCCTGCGGCTGTTTTCGGCCGTGGAGCGCGGTGATGCGGTCAGCGGCTTTTCGCTCGCATTCGTCGCGGTCAGCGTCCTGCTGTTCACTGCCGAGATCATCTGGTGCCCGCTGCTGTCGATCTGTTCGAGCCGGCGGCGATTCGTCGTCATGCTCATGATCATCGCCCTGGTTCACACCGGCATGATCGAATCGCCGGATGACCTGACGTGGCTGTCCACGAGCCTGTCGTCGTTCAGCGTGGTGCTGGCGGTGGCCCTTGTGCTGGCCGCCATTGATCTGCGGAAAATCCCGCACACAAGTGCGCGATCTTACTGCGACCGGTGGCTGACACTGCTGCCGCCGGTCTGGCCCCGATCCTATCGGGCCGCCCACCCCTCCCACGCCCCGCCGATCTGCTGATCCCCTCTGGGCCGACGCGGCTTTCGCGTTTCGTACGCCCGTCACCGGCATTTGTCTAAACTGATGGCAGGCAAGGAGGAGCCCGCGCCCTGTTTCGCGCTTCGCGCGCGATCCGCAGCGCCCCGGCGACCTCCATCCGATCCGACCGACCGGTGAAGCCCGATCGAAACGCGGCATCCCCCTGCAAACGCAGCGTAATTTGCGATGAATCGCGAATTGATGCGAGAGGAGATGCGCCCCCGTGCCCCCGTTGTCGCCGGCGCCGCGCGCAGAAATGCGGGCGGCGCATCACTCGACGGTCGTCTATTAACAAACTGGCATTCAAATTGCTGATTGTGTCCGACGTGCCCCGTGCCCGAGCGGACGCACCCCCAGGGACTCAGATCGATGAAAACGACGTTCGCCTTGATCATCCTCCTTGCCGCGCCAGGCCTGGCAGCCGGCGCGGTCCTTGACTTTCCCACTCCCAGCGACGACCGCTGGCACTATCCGTTTAATTTCACCCCCGGCACGCGACCGGTGGCCACCTGCTTCGGCACCGGCGGCCTGAACGGCTTCAACGATCGCGACGGCATCGCGGTCATCGCCTGGGACACATCGGCCCTCATCCCCCCGGGCCTGGGTGCCGCGAATTACCCGATCAGTTCGCTCACCGTCACCTTGACCAACCAGGCCAACGCCGCCTGGCAGGTCGATCTCACGCCGGACGAGTGGTATACGTATGACTTGAACGGCGACGGCACGATCAACGCCGACGGCATCCCCCGAGGAGAGCCCGGCGACACCGACGGCGAAAGCAGCGACCTCGATCCCGGCCGCACGGTCGAACTGTACGGCGCGGGCTTCGGCCCGGTCCACAATGCCGTGGATTGGATCGAGACAAGTTTCTACGTCGGTTCCGACAGCGTCGTGAATTCGCCGCGCGACCCGTTCCCCTTCGTCTATCGCGACGTCACCGGCGAATTGCTGCACACCGAGGATCACATGAAGGGCCTGTTCAACGGCGGCCTCACGCCCCCCTTCTGCGGCCCGCCCGACACGACCTGCCCCTTCACGCCGATTCCGTGGGCCGTCGGCGTGCCGGTGAATTACACGCCCGCGGCTCAGCCCACGCCGTTCGACGTGGTCTTCACCGTGAACCTGGATCAGTCGGACAACCGCGTCCGGCAGTATTTCCAGGAGAGTCTGAATGCCGGCCGCGTCTTCGTGATTATCTCGTCCGGTGCGGACGCGGTCTTCATGAGCGGCCAGGCGACGTTTCCGACGCTGTACATGAAGGAAGCGACCGCCGCCGGCGCGAAACCCGGCAAGTTGTCGATCACGCTGGGCGGCTGCCAGGCCGGCGACATCAATTGCGACGGCGACGTCGACGGGGCCGACCGCGACCTGTTCATCGCCGTGCTGCTGGGAACCGAGACGGGCGCGGACTTCGTTCAGCGCAGCGATCTCGACGGAAGCGGCGCCGCGGACGGCCGGGACATGCCCGCGTTCGTTCAGGCCTACATCGGAAACTAATGGCTCATGGGAATGGATGACATGACCGCAAACCTGAGAAGAACAAACCGTGGCGGTTTCACGCTGCTCGAACTGCTCATCGTGATCGCCATCATCGCCATGCTGATCTCGATTCTCACCACGTCGCTCGGCAGCGCCCGCGAGCGTGCCCGCCGCGTGGTGTGCGAGAACAACCTGCGCTCGATCTGGTTCGGCGTCCTGTCGTATTCGATGGTGTACGACGATCGCGTCCCGTTCATCGAAGACGTGAATGTCAATGACCCCACCGCCGATCCCTTCAGCCCTGAATACCCCACCGCGGTGGGAACCGTGCTGGGCACGTTCGTTCAGGAGGGAAGTTGGCGCTGTCCATCAGCGGTCGAGGGGTATCCGCCGGCGGCCGGCGCGGGCGGCTGGAAACTGACCTATACGTTCCACTTCGCCGGACCTGCCGGCGAAGGAGTTCCCTATGACCAGAATCCGTACATCAATACGGGCGGACCGCTGGACCCGGCGCTTTCCAACTATGCACAGTTCGACGGCCGGCACATCAAGAAACTCGACGGCCGTCGCTACATCGGAACCGAAAGTCCCACGGCGAACTATTCGAGCAAGTACGACCGCTGGTGGCACGGCCGATGGGCTTTGGTGCGCGACTCATTCGTGCAACGGTCAAACCCCCTGTATTTCTCTCCACGCTATCCGCACAAAGGCCGGCTGCAGGCCCGCGTCGATTTAGGCAATTATCGCAGTTCGTTTGAAGTACAGACAAATGCCTCGGCGACGACCGGCTACAACGGCCTGTTTGCCGACGGCGAAAACGTCGAAACGCTCTTCACGCGGGAGCCGATGCAGCACCCGCCGGGATTCTGACGGCCGCGCGAAAGGGAGGGATGTCGCGCCGGGCCGGATCGATCCGTCAACGCCAGGAGGTGCCTCGCCAATCAAAATTGTCGCATTGTCTGCATATGTGCATTGTGTATTGTTAAGTCACAGGACCCACAACTTCATTGGAGATCAACTTATGTCAGTTCGTCACATGCGCGCCTTCGCGCTCGCCTCGGTACTTTCGCTCATCACGATCGCTTCGGCCCGCGCCGCATTCACCACGCCGGCATGGCCCCGCCCGGCCGACAACCTCGCCGCCGCCGCCACCGGAACCACTTACCAGCACTGGGATGTCTTCAACTCGGTGATCGGCCCGAACGCCCCCGACCTCGCGAATATCAACCCCAATGGCATGCCCAACGTCTATGACAGCGGCGCGCCCGCCAACGGCGCATTTATCACCACCGGCAACATGTACTCCGCCGTCGGCTCGCTTCTGCCGCGTGCCACCATCCCCGGCTATAACGTGCCCGGCAACTCGGTGAAGGTGCTCGTTCAACTCTTCGTGCAGGGCCTCGACATCAACATCAACAGCCTGACGGTCGACGGCGTGGCGGCCAACACCCTCCCCGCATTCAACTATCAGGAACTGTCGCGGATTCCACTCGGGGGACCGGGCGGCGCGGCCGTTGAGCACCTGTGGTCGTTCACCCTGCCGAGCGACGCGGCGTCGTTTCAACTCGATTGGATCTGGGGAACGCCGCACGCCATGTTCGATCAACTGTCAATCGACACGCGCTCGGTGCCGGAGCCGGGCAGCCTGATGCTGCTGGCCGTTGGTGCGAGCCTGATCGTGCGACGCCGCCGCACGGCGCAGTAATCACGTTGGCACATTTGACAAGTTCAAGGACGGCCCGTGTCTCTGTGAGCGCGGGCCGTTCCTGTAGGGGAGTGCGGACCCCTTGTCCGCATCAGGGCGAGCGTCATGCGATTATTGAAGTGGAGCCTGCCACGATCCAACCCATTGCCGCATCCCGGCGGACGAGACGTCCGCACTCCCGGGATCATGCGGCGCCCACATGGCAAGCCCGCCGCCGCTCTTTATAATGCCCGCGGCTCATCGGAAGACAGACATCCATTGGAAAAACCCCACAAGGACCCTTCGTATGCTCCTGGCTGAGAAACTCGCAAACTGGACCTCCAAACTCAAATACGCCGACCTCACCAAGGAGGCGATCCACGAGACCAAGCGGCGCTTCATCGACTCGCTCGGCACGTCGCTCGGCGCCTTCAAGTCGAAGCCGGCGACCATCGCCCGGCAGACCGTCGCCGCCGTGCCGTATCCGAAAAATGGCTCGGCGGTGGTCGGCACGAAGATGCGCACGACGCCCGACCTTGCCGCCTTCGCCAACGGCGCGCACATCCGCTACCTCGACTACAACGACACGTATCTATCAAAGGAGCCGGCCCATCCCTCGGATAACATCGCCGCGACACTGGCCGTCGCCCAGGCCGCCAACCGCTCGGGCAAGGACCTGATCCTCGCGACGGTCATCGCCTACGAAATCCAGTGCGGACTCTGCGACGCCGCGAGCCTGCGGGCGCATGGCTGGGACCACGTCACCTACGCGGCCTTCAGCAGCACGCTCGGCGCGAGCAAATTGTGGAATCTGAAAGTCGGCGAAATGGTGCATGCCCAGGGCCTCGCCGGCGTGTGCAACATCGCCACGCGGCAGACCCGCACCGGACAGATCAGCATGTGGAAGGCCTGCGCGTTTTCCAACGCGGCCCGCAACGCGGTCTTCGCGGCCAACCTCGCGCGGCAGGGCTTCACCGGCCCGCACGAGATCTTCGAAGGCCCCAAGGGCGTGTTCAAGCAGTTGACGCACACGCCGTTCGACGTCGCCCTCGGTTCGAAGACCGACGGCTACATGATCAACAAGACCTACATCAAGTTCTGGCCGGCCGAGTATCACGCCCAGAGCAGCATCGACGCCGCCCTGCAGATTCGCAAGGAATTCATGAAAGACGGCCTGACGTGGAAGGACATCAGCAAACTGGAGATGGAATCCTTCGAAGCGGCCGTCTCGATCATCGGCAGCGAGAAGGAGAAATGGCGGCCCACGAGCCGCGAGACCGCCGATCACAGCATGGGCTACATGACCATCGCGGCGTTCGTCGATGGCGACGTAACCAAGGCGACCTTCGAGCCCAAGCGGTTCACCGACAAGAAGTACCTCGACATCCTCGACCGCACGACCATCGTCGAAGCGGACGACCTCAACGAAGGCTACCCCGACGGCATCCCCAATCGCCTCAAGCTGCACATGAAGAACGGCAAGGTCTACGAGAAGACGGTCAAGTATCCGCGCGGACACGCGGGCAACCCGATGAGCGACGAGGAAGTCGAATACAAGTTCCGCACGCTGGCCAAAGGCGTTATCTCAGACAAACTGCAGAATAAGTTACTGGCGGAGATGTGGAATCTCGACAAGGCGAAGGATGTGCGGAATTTGTGGCAGTTTGAGGTAGGGAAGTAGCGAGTAAGCACGTGTAGAAGGAACAAAACCCCGAGCACCAGCGTGCGGGTGCGGCAGGATCGCAATCCGCCTGAAGAGGGTGAATCACCAAACTGCGGATTGCGATGGCGCAAGTTGCGATTTCGCGAGCAACCGCAATTCGCGCTGGCCCTTCACAGGTCGATAGAGTCGCGAGACCCTGCCATTTGCACACATGCATCTCGGCCTGGTACGCAACTTGCAGCAACATTGATCCGGCAACCTGATTTTTCAATCTGATTCAACAAGGAGCGATTTCATGTCAACTGAATCGAAATGCCCATTCAACCACTCAGCAGCCACTGCCCGGTCGAACCGCGACTGGTGGCCGAATCAACTGAACCTGCGAATCCTTCACCAGCGGTCCAGCAAGTCCGACCCGATGGACCGCGACTTCAACTACGCCAAGGAGTTCAAGAGTCTCGACCTGAAGGCGGTCAAACAGGACCTGACGGCGGTGATGACCAATTCGCAGCCGTGGTGGCCGGCGGATTTCGGTCACTATGGGCCGCTGTTCATTCGCATGGCGTGGCACAGTGCCGGCACCTATCGCACCGGCGACGGCCGCGGCGGCGCGGGCAACGGCACCCAGCGCTTCGCCCCGCTCAACAGTTGGCCCGACAACGTAAACCTCGACAAGGCACGCCGATTGCTCTGGCCGGTCAAGCAGAAGTACGGCCGCAAGATTTCGTGGGCCGATCTGATGATCCTCGCCGGCAACGTCGCGCTCGAATCGATGGGGTTCAAGACATTTGGCTTCGCCGGTGGGCGCGAGGACATCTGGGAGCCGGAAGAGGACATCTACTGGGGCAAGGAAGAAACCTGGCTGGGCGATAAGCGCTATTCCGGCGATCGCGACCTGGAGAACCCGCTCGCGGCCGTCCAGATGGGCCTCATTTACGTCAACCCGGAAGGGCCGAACGGCATTCCCGATCCGATCGCTGCGGCACGCGACATCCGCGAGACCTTCGCCCGAATGGCGATGAACGATGAGGAGACGGTCGCACTCATCGCGGGCGGTCACTCCTTCGGCAAGACTCACGGCGCGGGCGATGCGAAACTGGTGGGTCGCGAGCCGGAAGCCGTCGGCCTGGAAGAGCAGGGCCTGGGCTGGCGGAGCACTTTCCAGTCAGGCGTCGGCGCGCACGCAATCACCAGCGGCCTGGAAGTCACCTGGACCTCCACGCCGACCAAGTGGAGCAACAACTTCTTCGAGAATCTGTTCGGCTACGAATGGGAACTGACCAAGAGCCCGGCCGGCGCCCACCAGTGGCAGCCCAAGGGCGGCGCGGGGGCTGGAACAATCCCCGATCCGTTTGACCCGTCGAAAAAGCGTGCACCCTCGATGCTCACCACCGATCTCTCGCTCCGATTCGATCCGGCGTACGAGAAGATCTCGCGGCGATTTCACCAGAATCCCAAGGAATTCGCCGAGGTGTTTGCCCGGGCGTGGTTCAAATTGACGCACCGCGACATGGGCCCGCGGGCTCGGTACCTCGGTCCCGAGGTGCCGGCCGAGGAACTCATCTGGCAGGACCCGATCCCGGCGGTCAACCATCCGCTGATCGATGAAAAGGATATTGCGTCGCTGAAGAGCAAGATCCTGTCGGCGGGATTGTCTATTTCCGAACTGGTAACTACCGCATGGGCGTCGGCGTCCACCTTCCGAGGCTCTGACAAGCGCGGCGGCGCGAACGGCGCTCGCATTCGACTGGCCCCTCAGAAGGACTGGCCGGCCAACGAGCCCGCGCAATTGTCCAAAGTGCTCAAGACGCTGGAAGGTGTGCAGGCGGCGTTCAACAGCGCGGCATCCGGCGGAAAGAGAGTCTCGCTGGCCGACCTGATCGTGCTGGGCGGTTGTGCAGCCGTCGAGCAGGCCGCTAAGAACGCGGGCCATGCCGTGACGGTGCCGTTCTCGCCGGGTCGCATGGACGCCTCGCAGGCTCAGACCGATGTCTCTTCCTTCGACCCTCTCGAACCGATCGCGGACGGATTCCGCAACTACCTCAAGGGCAAGTACAGCGTGCCGTCCGAGGCGTTGCTGATCGACAAGGCCCAGTTGCTTACGCTGACGGCACCGGAAATGACGGTGCTCCTCGGCGGAATGCGCATGCTGAATGCCAACCACGGCCGGGCCCGGCACGGCGTTTTCACCAAGCGGCCGGAGTCGCTGACCAACGACTTCTTCGTCAACCTGCTCGACATGGGCACCGCATGGTGTGCGTCGTCAAACGATGCGGACGTCTTCGAAGGCCGCGACCGCGCGACGAACGAGATGAAGTGGACCGGCACCCGGGTTGATCTGGTCTTCGGCTCCAACTCGCAACTGCGGGCGATCGCCGAGGTCTACGCCTGCGCGGATGCCCAGAAAAAATTCGTCCACGACTTCGTCGCGGTCTGGAACAAGGTGATGAACCTGGACCGCTTCGATCTTCGCTGATCGCGATCACTGCGGTTTGCAACAACAACTGACATCGTCATGCGAGGGTGGGTCGGCCCGTTCCGACCCACCCTTTCTTGTTCTTGTGCAGGACTTCATGGCGACTCAACATACACGGTGAAAGTGCTTGAAGGTGTGGCACACAATCGTATAGGATCCAGGTCCATTGCACTGAAAACCGAAAACTCAAAACCGACAACCGGAAACACAACCCATGCCCGCCCCCTCCCACTTCTCCCCCGCGTTCTTCAAGTTCCTCAAGGGCCTCACGGAGAACAACACGCGGGAGTGGTTCCTGGCCAACAAAAAGGCGTATGAGGCCGACGTCAAACTTCCCATGCTTCGGTTCATCACCGACCTTAAGCCGAAATTGACGAAAATCAGCAAGCGCATCGACGTCGATCCCAAGCCGGCCGGCGGATCGATGCTGCGGATGAACCGCGACACCCGCTTCTCCAAGGACAAGAGCCCGTACAAGACAAACGTCGGCGCGATGTTCGGTCTGACCGGGGCCGACGAGTTGATGCTCGGATACCACCTCAGTCTGATGCCGGACAACAAGGGCGGACAGATCAAGGCATACGTCGGCATCTGGGAGCCCGACGGCCCGACGCTCGAGAAAATCCGCGCCCGGATGATGGTCAAACCCGGCGAGTGGACCAAGGCCGTCGGCGGCGCGTTTGCCAAGCGACACGTCTTCGAAGGCGAGAGCCTCAAACGGCCGCCCAAAGTCGGCGACTGCCCGGTCGAGGAAGATCACCCGCTGATCGCCGACCTGAAGCGAAAGAGCCATGCCGCGGTCGCGACGTTTGACGAAAAATCCGCCTGCACCCCCGGCTTCATCGATGATTACGTGGAGACCGCCCGCCTCGGCGTACCGCTGATGACCTTCCTCTGCAAGGCGACGGACGTGGCGTTCTAACAATTCTGCAATCCACGGCCCGCCCGGTCCCACCTCGTAAGCCGACCCAATCAGCCTGTGAATTGAGGCCTGGTAACGCAAACGCACCGCGTGCGAAATAGGCGGATCCGATGTCATTGGAGCCGCCGCTCCACAAACCCCGGGGGCGCTGCCGCTGCCGACTGCGACCAAGCATGGGCGATCGGCATTCGACGAATGCCAATCGAACACCGTGCCCTAACCTGTCTCAGGGCATATGGCTTATGGCTTACGGCTTACGGCTTATGGCTATTTCCACCCCCCGCGCGTTATACTCCCGGCGCATGGCAGTCCCCCATGTGCCGGCCCGTCGGCCCCCGCTGGGGCCGTCGCCCACTCCCCCCGTTGCGGCGCGAGGCGGCAAGTTCAAAAACCACGGACGTCAAAGGAGCAGTACCCATGAAAAAGACTAGCATCGTGTTGGCACTGGCTTGTGCGGTCGCCTGGTGCGGCTCGGCGCAGGCCGGCGATCTCAAGGTCGGCAGCAAGGCGCCGACCCTGTCCATCGAGAAGTGGATGAAGGGCGCCGAAGTCGACCTGGCCAAGGCCGGAGAGAACGACGTCTATGTCGTCGAGTTCTGGGCCACCTGGTGCGGCCCCTGCAAGGTCAGCATTCCCCATCTCTCCGAGATGCAGAAGCACTTCAAGGACAAGAAGGTCACTTTCATCGGCGTCAGCAACGAAAAGGCGGATGTCGTCAAGAAGTTCCTTGACGGCGGCTGGGATTCCAAGATGGAATACACCGTCGCCATCGACAAGGACAACAAGACCTCGGAAGACTGGATGGAAGCGTCCGGCCAGGAGGGCATCCCCACGGCGTTTGTCGTCAAGGGCGGCAAGATCGCATGGATCGGCCACCCCATGATGGGCCTGGACGCCGAAGTGGCCGAGGCCTGCGGTGACAAGGAATTCGCGGCGAAGGCCAAGGAGTTCAAGAAACTCGGCGGCGAATTGGGCGAAGCCCTCGAGGACGAGAAGTGGGATGACGCCGTCAAACTGATCGACAAAATGACGGCATTGAAGCCGAAGGAAAACCGCCTCGGCCTGACCCGCTATATGATCCTGGCCACCAAGAAGAAGGACAAGGAAGCCGCCGCCAAGGCCGGCGCCGAATTCGTCAAGAACTGCGACGACGCCCAGAGCCTGAACGAAATGGCCTGGAATATGCTGACCGAAGATTCCTGGGAAGATGCCCGCGACATCAAACTGGCCGAGACCGCCGCAAAGAAGGCGATGGACCTCACCAAGGAAAAGGACCCCGCCATCATCGACACCTACGCCCGGGCACTGGCCGACGGCGGCGACCTCAAGGGCGCCGTCCAATGGCAGACCAAGGCCGTCGAGATCTGCAAGAACGACAGGGCCTACCGCCAGTTCCGCGAGGACATCGAGAAGGCACTGGAAGACTATCAGACCCGATTGAACAAGGGCATCTGATCCGCTCCATGGATCATGACTGGCAATGCAGGCCTTCGGGTTTGCAATCATCAATCAGCGATACGATCAAGGGTGAGTGCGAGACGCATGTCTCTCACTCACCCTTTTCTTTGCACCTATTCAAGCCAATGCGCAAACGCCCACGCATCCCCCCTGCACGCAAGCCAGGCGCGCCGGGCATTGCGCCTTACGGCACCGAAGCCACGACGCTTTCAATCGCCGGAACTGGCGCGTGCGGCGTGTGTTCGGAGAATGGAATCCGAATCGTGCAACCGTGCGGTTCCGGGTGGGCCTCAACGGTGTGGCCGGTGTACCGGAAGACACCGAGCACCGGGCTGTTGTACCCGATGGTGTAGGCCGTAAAGCCCTTGATGTCGCGAGCCTTGGCCAGTTCCGTCAGTTTCTTCATCAGCAGTTTGCCGATGCCGCGCCGCTGATACTCGTCGTCCACCACGACGGCCACCTCGGCGTATCCGGTCTTCGGGTTCATGTTGTAACTGGCGAAGCCGACCGCCCGATCCACCACGCCGCGCGTGATCGTGGCGACAAGCGTCATATCTCGAACGCCATCGACATTGCAGAATCGCTGAAGGTCCTTGTGCGGCATGTACTTGATGATGCCGCAGAATCGCCGGTAGACGGTCTCTTCGCTCAGACGATAGAACATCTCGCGCAGCAGGGTTTCGTCCGTCAGTTTGGCCGGCCGCACCACAACGTCCGTGCCGCACGCCAGCCGCGCCCGAAGTTCCGCGGCCACGGGAAACGCGGGGGCATCCAGCGCCGACTCGAGTTGATCGCCGTAGATGAACTTCGCCTTCTTCGCCTCGGTCATGAGCCAACCGCGGAACTTGGGGTGCGCGATGGAGATCAGCGCCATGGCCCGCTCCCGCACGGTCAACCCGTGCAGATTCACGCAGCCGAACTCCGTCACGACCCAATGCACGTCGCCGCGCGTCGTCACGACGCCCCCGCCGGCGCTGAGTCTCGGCACGATGCGCGAAATCGATCCGCCGCGCGCCGTCGATTGAATGATGATGATGGGCTTGCCGCCCTTGCTGCGGGCCGCCCCGCGGATGAAATCCACCTGCCCGCCAATCCCGCTGTAGAAGCGATCGCCGATGGAATCCGAGCAGACCTGGCCGGTCAGGTCGATTTCGATCCCCGCGTTGATGGCGATCATGTTGTCATGCTGGGCAATGACGAACGGATCATTGGTGTAATCGACCGGATGAAGTTCAATCATCGGGTTGTTGCCGACGAATTCGTAACACTCCCGCGACCCCATGATGAACGAACTGACGATTTTGCCCTGGTTGAGCGCCTTGTTCTTTCCAGTGATTACCCCGCGCCGCGCAAGGTCGATGACCCCGTCGCTGATCATCTCGCTGTGAATGCCCAGGTCCTTGTGTTTGGTGAGCAGACTCAGGATCGCATTGGGCACCGCGCCGATGCCGACCTGAATCGTCGCCCCGTTTGGTATCAAGCCCGCGACGATGCGCGCAATGGCGAGGGTCGCCTCGGTCTGCGGCCGGGCCGGCAGTTCCGGCAATGGATGATTCGCACAAACGATGGCGTCGATGGCGTCCATGTGAATGCGTGCCGGACTGTTGACCCGTGGCATCTGCGGATTGACTTCCGCGATGATCAACTCCGCGACCTCCGTCGCGGCGGGCGCGATGGTCACATGGGTGCCGAAACTGCAGAATCCGTCCGCATCCGGAGGCGTCACCGAGATCAATGCGACATCGATGGGCAATCGGCCCGATCGAATCAGTCGCGGCACCTCCGACAAAAAGGCGGGCGTATAGTCCGCGCGACCGTCGGTGACGGCTTCGCGCGTGTTGTGCCCGATGAAGAGGGCGTTGTGGCGAAATCGCCCCGCCCATTCGCGGGCGGTGTAGGGCGCGTCGCCCAGCGTCATCAAATGGACGATTTCGTTGTCGCCGAGCGGCGCCATGGGATCGACCAGTCCCGGAATCAGCGCGAGCGGCACGGTCGAGCCATCCGAAAGGTAGATTCGCTTGCCGGGTCGAATCAGCCGGATCGCCTCGGCCAGCGTTTTGATCTTGGATTTCCAGCGTTCAAGTCCATCCGTCGACATGCAGTGTTGTCCTTGGGTGCACGAGAGTCGGCGTTATGGTTTTCTCTGCCGCGCCACAGCACTCAGTTATCTTAGGGGACGGGTGAACCAAAAACCAAGTGATGGGGCCGGCGGATACCGGCCCCACATCGCACGCACTGAGTCAATCCGAGAATTGGGTCACCAGCGCACGCTGATGCGGTTCTCAACGCGCACCACGCCGGGCGCTGACCACGCAAGCCTCGCGGCTTCCTCTTTCTCGGCCATCGAGCGCACCGTGCCGCTCAATGTGACCGTGCTTCCAGTCGTGGTCACGGTGATTGCATCGGCGTCCAACTTGGCGCCGCGGCGGAAGGCCTGTTCGATCTTATCCTTCAACTCTGCCGCGGCGACCCGGGGTTTCACCGTGATCTCATTCCGCACGCCGACCACGCCGGTCAGATAACGGATCGATTTCTCGGCGGCCACCCGTTGATACTGCCACTCCACTTCACCCTCAAGGAGGACCCAACCCGCGTTCACCGTGACCTTGATGCGCTCATCGGGTACGGCGATGTTCGTCTTAAGCGCCGTGACGCAGGCCGCGGCGATGTCCTGATCGTGCCGCAGACTGCTGCCGGGCAACTTGACGTCCAACTCGTCCGCGACCGCCCGCACACCGATGACCCGTTTCGCGGCACGTTCCGCGCCGAACTTCTCGGCATAGGAGGGAACGTGTCCCGTCAATGTGACCACGCCGTTCTCCACGGACACGCCGACGTGTGCCGCATTGACGCTCGGCTCCCACTCCAACTCGTCCAGCACGCTTCGCTGCAACTGTTTGTCGGTTTTTGATTCTGGTGTCATTGTCATTGTCATGATACTGCTCCGATCTGCATGCACCCGCCTGATGTCACGGGTTCATGGTATTTCAATCTTCGGCGTTGTCTTAACGCCGCTCGCGTTTGCTTACTGCGGGTGTCCCTTCACCGGAATGTGTTTGGGCTTCGCAGTCTTGAGTTTCGGGATCCTGACGGTCAACACGCCGTCCGTCTGCTCGGCGCTGACTTTGTCCGGATCAATGCCTTCCGGAAGTTCGATGCTGCGATGGAAGGCGCCGAAACTGCGCTCGCTGATGTAGCAGCCCTCGCTCTTCTGCTCCTTCGACTCCTGTTTCTCGCCGGACAGTATCAACCTGTTGCCTGAAATCGACACATTGACATCTTTGGCGGCCATGCCGGGCACCTCCGCCTTGACGACGATCTCCGATTCGTTGTCGATCACGTCCAGCGCCGGCAGCCAGGTCCGGTGCTCAGGATGCACCACCAGATCGAACGGATCGCGCACAAAGCGATCGAAGACCCGCTCCATCTCATCGCGCATTCGGGACAGCGTCGGGGTGGACGGCACCAGCGTGTCCTTGGGTTTGGATCGTAGAAGGTTCATGGGACGCTCCTTTCGCATATTGAGAAAACCTGCATTTCTTAACTTCTCTTGCAATTCAGTAGTCGTTCTCACGCTCATGCATCAGGGCCGGCCTCCTTTCACGTCCTTGAACGCACTTGCGCTCACGCCTCATAATCTGATTCCACTCTTACTATGGCCCGATGCCGGAAGCGGGGCCATCGGGTCTTCCCTGAATTCGACCCTCGCGATTCCCGGCATTCACATCACGGCCCGCTTGAAAAAAACTCGCAGCCCGGTGCCACTCCACGCGGACCGGAACGGCGCTCATCCAGGATTGAGAGGCGAGGCGGGGCAACGGGCGTTATCGCGACTTGCGCGCCTTGGGGGCGTTGCGACCCCTGGCGGTGCCGCGCTGTCCACTCTTGAACTGCCCCTTCTTTCCACCGGGGTGACCGCGCAGTTCCCCCGGTGTAGAACCCCACGCCTCGCCGCTTCGCGGATGCTGGCCCTTCTGGCCGGGCCCGGGCTGCGTATCGAGAATCTTGAAATTGCTCTTCCAAGCCAGTTTGCCGGTGTGGTGTCCCTGCTGGCGACCCTTCTGCAGGTCGACATCGGGCACTTGCGTAACTTTGACACGAATGGTGTTCTTGCGACTTGCCATGGTCTCCTCCTTGACGATCGCGGGCGCTCTTTTCGTCTCCCGTTTCATTATGGGAGCGCATCGCCGGCGCGGTCATCGGGAATACCCCGATACGCCCGCTCAAAAGGCCCGATGCCGGACCGCCCTGTCGCGGCGGCGACCTTGCCCGGGAAGATGCTGGAGGGGACAATCGCGGATGTTCGCGTCACTAGCAATTAGATGAATGCCATGGATCGCAATCGCACTCAAGCCGTCGGGCCGAATGGGGATCCGGCTGCGGATGCTCTGACCGCCGGATCACCGGCCGGCGCGTCCACAGGTCATGAGGGCTGGGCGCTGGCGATCATTCAAGACGCCGCGGACGGCATTCTCACCATTGACGAACAGGGCCGAATTCTCTGGGCCAACCCGGCCCTTCTGGCCCTCTTCGGGTACCGATGGGACGAACTTGTCGGTCAGAATGTGAAGTTGCTCGTGCCGCCGCCGGATCGCGAACTGCACGACACCTACATCGCCCATTACCTGCGCACCGGGCAGCGCAGGATCATCGGCGTGGGCCGCGAGGTGAACGGACTGCGCAAGGACGGCAGCACATTTCCACTCTATCTCACGGTGTGCGAGTCGACCGTGGCCGGGGTTCGGGTGTTCGGCGGCATCATGCGGGACCTGACGCGGCAGAAGGAAGCGGAATTGGAATTGAGACGCGAGCGCAATTTCACCGCCAGCCTCCTCGATACCGCCAAGGCGATCATCCTGGTGCTGGACGAAAATGGGCGCGTCGTTCAATTCAATCGCCACATGGAGCGCCTGGGCGGTCGATCTCTTGGCGAAGTTCGGAATCGCGATTGGATCGAGACATTCGTACCGGAGAACGAGCGCCCCCGTGCCCGTCTGCTGCTGGAGCAGGCCCTTTCCGGAACGATAAAACAGGGCAATGTCTATCCCATCGTGTCGGCCGCCGGCTTCGTTCGACAAATCGAGTGGTTTGAGAGCCTTCTGGACCCGGCAGACGGGCACGCCGGCGGTTTGCTGTGTGTCGGATTGGATGTCAGCCGGCGCATCGAGGCCGAACGGGAGCGGCGATCCTATGAGGACAAACTCCGATCCATGACCTCGGAGTTGATCACGAGCGAAGAGCGCGAACGCCGCGAATTGGCCGTGGCACTGCACGATCAGATCGGCCAGACTTTGGCGCTGGCCAAAATCAAACTCGGCGGACTGCGCGATGCGGTCCCGTCGGACCTGGCCCCCGCCGTCACGGAAATTCGTGACCTGGTCGACCAGGCGGTGCGATCGAGTCGATCTTTGGTTCTGGAACTCGGCGCGACCGTGCTTCATGAACTTGGGTTGGAGGCAGCCCTCGCCTCGCTGACAGACGAAGTTCAGTCGCGGCACGGCATTGCCTGCGCCCTGAGCACGGACGACTCGGCCAAGCCGCTCAACGAAGAGGTCAAAGTCGCCTTGTTTCGCGCAACGCGCGAATTGCTCATCAACGTTGTAAAGCACGCCACGGCCAGATGCGTGGAAGTCTCGGTGCGGCGAGTCGGCAGCGTCATTCGCATTCGCGTGGTGGACGATGGCCTCGGATTCGCGGTACCCGCCGACGGCTTCCATGCCTCCAAGGACGGCGGGTTCGGACTCTTCAGTATCCAGGAGCGACTCGCCCGGCTGGGCGGGTTCATGCGCGTGACCGCCGCGCCGGGGCGCGGATCCGAGATCATGCTTGAGGCCCCGCTCGCCATTCAGCCGGAACATTGAGACCCGATGATGAAATACCGAATCATCCTTGCCGACGATCACCAACTGTTGCGGGCCGGCCTGCGCGGACTGCTCGACAAGGAGCCGGACTTCCAGGTCGTCGCCGAGGCGTCTGACGGCCGGCAGGCTGTCGAACTGGCAACCCAGCATCAACCCGATCTGGCAATCATGGACATCGGCATGCCCAACCTGAACGGCGTCGATGCGACCCGCCAGATTCGCGCCGTGGCCCCGCGCACCAAGGTCATTGCGCTCTCGATGCATGCCGGCGCCCAGTTTGTCGGGAGCATGTTGAACGCCGGCGCCTCCGGATACCTCCTCAAGGACGCCGCGTACGAGGAACTGGTGCAGGCCATTCGCACCGTGTTCTCCGGACACATTTATCTCAGTCGCGGAATCACCGGCGTGGTGGTGGAGGATTATGTCCGCCGCTTTGGGACGGCTTCAACCCCGACACGCGTCGAGTTGACGCCCCGCGAGCGCGAGATCGCCCAGATGCTGGCCGAAGGGGGCACCACCAAGGAGATCGCCGCGCGCCTGCACGTCAGCGTCAAGACCGTTGAAACCCACCGTCAGCACATCATGGATAAATTGAAAATCAGCGGCATCGCCGAATTGACCAAGTACGCGATCCGCGAAGGGCTCACCGAACTGGGCGATTGAGCCGCCGCGGCGCCCATGGGTGACGAGCGTGGCAATCTAACCGGCCTTGACGGGTACGGCTTCCGGTGTCGCGACCGCCCGCCCCACGCCTTCACCCAGCAATCTCGACGGATGCATGGGCCGCAGTTTGAGGCGCATCGCCTTCATGCTCTGCTCAAAAATATGCATCGCCTCCGCGGGGTCGTCGGTGAGATGAAGCAACCGGTGGTCATCCGGACTGACCGTGGCCCACCGCCGAGTCGATTGTTCAATCGCATCCAGTACCGGCCGCCAGTAATCCGAGCCCATCAAGACGATCCGAAACCCCTCCATTTTCCCGGTCTGCAGAAGGGTTAGCGCTTCAAAGAGTTCATCCAGCGTGCCGAATCCCCCCGGCATGACCAGAAAGCCGTACGAATACTTGATCAACATCACCTTCCGTACGAAGAAATAGCGAAATGTCATAAACTGGTCGAGATAGGGATTGGGCCGCTGCTCGGCCGGAAGTTGGATATTGCAGCCGATCGACGCCCCGCCTGCCTCGCGTGCTCCACGATTGGCCGCCTCCATGATGCCCGGGCCGCCGCCGGTCATGACGGTCAGCCCTGCCTGTGCGAGCCGGGCGCCCATGTCACGAGCCAGTGCATAGTACCGATGCGTCTCATCGAACCGCGCCGATCCGAAAACCGTCACGCACGGCCCGACGAAGTGCAGCGTACGAAATCCGCGCAGAAATTCTCGCATGATCCGCAGCAGCCGGGAAAGTTCCTCCAGCCTGCGACGCGGCCCCTCCAGCATCCGGCTGTCGTCAAACCGCTGCGCCGCGGCGCTCGAATGTCGCCGCATGCCCGGCTCATCCTGAGATGCGACTTTGTTCGAGCCGTTTGATCGAGAAGTGCTTGCCACGGTGATCCAGGAAATCCGGTTGCTGCGCCAGGGGCGGACATCGCATCGCTGCGACCAACATAGGCCGCACGTCCCTCCGTCCAAATCATGGCGCACGCCATGACAACTCCCATCAGTCAATGCCTGAGGAGGGGCTTCGGGAAACCTGATAGGGGTGGCGTCGGCCCGGGCGCGTGGCGGCCGCCCGCGTCAGTCCGCCAGGATGGCGTTCACAAACAGGAACATGTCCGAATCGTCGAGACCGCCGCTGCCATCCATGTCCGCGCAAATACAATCCCCGCCCGGCGTGCTTCCGAACAGCGCACAGTTGACGAAATGCGAAATGTCCAGTCCGTTGCGGACCAGGTCCACATTCACATCGCCCGGTAACTGGCAGACCGGCGCTGGCAGAGACGGTGCGGCCATGCCGGCGAAGACGGCATCAAAGTCGCCGGGCCGGAAAAGGCCGATGGTCGCTGTATTCTGTGCGGGCGGACCGCCGGCGTCGAACCAGAATGTATACATGGTCGCATAGCGAAGGGCATTCGCATTCGGATTCGCAGCGAAGGTCTCGGTGCATGCCCAGGTGATTCCGTTGGCATCCACCGTCGCCGCCCAGTCCGTCCCATTGATCGGTTCACCCGAGTGATACGCGACATCGTGAAACCCGACATTACTCACCGCGACCCCTGCGGGGACGGGCACATGAAATGAAGCGGCCGCGCGATGCGAATTCAAATTGAACAGGGCGTACTCATAACGCCACTGGCCCCCGCCCAGGTCCTTCACGCGATGGGCGAAATGAAATCGTCCATCCGCCGAAACATCGATCGTACCGAGTGCGATGTCCGGGTCCGGCGTGTTCAGACCCAATCCGTGATCCCGCCAGGCAGTGATCGCGGGATGCCCGATGGCGATGGCGCCCGCGAATCCGATCGAAAATGCGGGATCGACCGACACCCTTTTGTGCGACGCGTTGTTCATGGCATTCAGCGCGGCCGCGTCATCGCCCGCCACAAAGACGACCTCGAAAAAATAAAGTGCATCCGGATGCAACGCCGGATCGAGATCGCTTTCGGCGATTTGCAGGCGCTTGCAGATTGATGTGTCGATGTCGCAGTCACCCGACGGACCCGGAAAGGCGCCTGTGAAGGCGTTTACCTGCGACCGTGGCCCCAGAATGCCCTGATCGGCGTTGAAATCCGCGCTGTATACATCGCGGCAACCCGCGCCCAGCACGGTTCCGCCATCGCCGAGACACGTCATCCCGCAGCCGGGGCTGGGCACCGCCGAAATGCCGTGCTTGACCCACGACATGCCGATCTGTTCAAGACGCCCGCCTTCGAGCCGATAGGCGTTCCACGTCCACAACGGCGTGTTCGTCCCCCACGCCAGTCCGCCCGTCCCCACGTTGCAGGTGTGGCTGTCGGTGATGTATGCGTGCGTACCACCGACCGGCGAATAGTGATTGATCTCGGTCATGTTCGACAGCACCACGTCCGGGCCGATCGGCGTGCTGAATTCGCTCGCAATGATGGTCAGCGTGAAATTGCCGGATTCACCCTCCCACCCTGCAACGCGAATCCAGTATTCCTGGCTCGCCGTGATCTCAACATCCTCGATCGACCGCAGCATCCCGCAGGAGTCGTTGTTGCAGTCGATTTCCACGCCCCCGCTCTGCGGACACCCGTTCCAGATTCCGAGGATGGTGTCAAAGTTCGCCCCCGCGCAGAGATGGGCGACGAGAATGCCGTTGAATGGCGCGACGAATTTGTACCACACATCGCTCGCCGAGCCCGCGCAGAACTGGTCCTGACTGAAGCCGTCGTTGGTCGACCCCAACGACGACCCGGCATATACGCCTTCGTTGAAGACCGGAATGGCATCAGGACAATCGTCGTTGACCGGCTGTGCCAACGCGAGATTGGAACACAAAACGGCGGCGCACGCGGCAATCATCATGGCATGCAGCGGATTGAATCGCGGAATCAAGGAATCCTCCCGGCGCGATGCGCGCAATGCAGGCGCCGAAGCGGAGGTCGGTCCACTCCGACAGGGTGAAGGATGTAGACGCCGCGCGAATGCGGCTTGAGCGAATCCGCGCGTTTACAGGCACTCGCCGGTCGTGTTCATGATCGTGTTGATGAACTGGCCGATGTCCGCGGGCGTCACCACGCTGTCACCGTCCGTGTCGGCACAACTGCAGTTCTCGCTTTCGCCGATCAGGCAGGCGACAAATCCCTGAATGTCCAGGGCGTCGTAATGGAAATCGCCATTCATATCGCTGATGCAGATGCACGGCGTGAAGCACAGACCGGGCTCGCAAGCGACGCCCGCGCCCTGGTATGAGTAGCCGTTGAACAGGCATGTGTACGCCTCCACCTGCACGCAGTTGTTATTGGTGCAGCAGGCGCCGACGCCGCACGGATTGTCCTCGCAGGTCGGACCGCCCAGAAGAATGCCGCCCTGATTCGCGCACTGTGCCGCTGAAAGCAGAATGCACCCGCCGCCTTCGCCAAAGCAGCACGCCGCCGTACCGCAATCCGCTTCGAGGCAGTTGGTGCCCGATCCCTGAAATGTACCGCCGGTCTCAGTGCAGTCGTTGAGCGTCAGGGCGAAGCAACTGGTATCGCCGTAGCAACAGGCGCCGGTGTTGGGACCGCATGGGTCCGGTTCGCACACCGTGCCCGCGCCCTGAAACGAATAGCCATTGACCGTGCAGGTGTACGCGTTTGCGACCACGCAGTTCACACCGGTGCAGCAGGCGCCGCTTCCACATGGGCTGCCGTCGCACGACTGGCCAAACAAGGTGATGCCGCCGTCGGTCGCGCATTGCGAGGGCGATACCTCGGTGCAGGCGCCACTGTCGAAGCAGCATGCCTCGGCAGGCACGCCGCAGGGATTCGGACTGCATGTGGTACCGGCGCCCTGAAAGATGCCGCCGTCGCTTTCACAGGCCGTCGCGGCGTAATTCTCGATGCACAGGCCGCCGCCGCGACAACAGGCGCCAGCACCCTGAATTGCACATGAATTCACTGGTGTGCAGGTCCCGCCGATGATGTATGGGCGACCCTCCGCAAAACAATCCACAAGTACGTTCGTGGCTGGTGTGCACCCCGGACCTGATTGTGCACAGCAGACGCCCGGAACCGGCGGCGGCGGAGTCGGATCGCCGGCCACGGCATCCCCGGAAGACGATGCACAGACGACGACTGCCGCCAGAATAAACATACAGTTATGGATTTCATTGAATTTGCGCATGACGTGATCTCCTTTGGCCTGCTCCAACCTCGGGTCGGCGGAAGGGGCGCGAGGCGCTGGGCTCTGCTGCCGCCAGTCTAACTTGTGCGTGCTGTCCATTGCAACGAAGTCAAGCCAATAAATGTGAACTTTTTCGCGAGAGGCGCTTGATCCGTGCGGACAAATGGAATAGCCTGAATCATGGCGAGCGAAATCCCGGCCCGGGCCCACCATCGGGGAGTTCTGCTCTCATGATTCAATCATCCGGATGTCGTTTTCTACTCAGCACGTTCATCATCGCGGCCGTGCACGCCGAATTGCGCGCACAAACCGCGATTTGCCCCGCAAATTCCCTGTTTTCGCAGGCCCCGGATGACTCCTGCTTCGGCGGCACGTCCGAGGCAGGCACGCCCTTTCGACGCTGGGAGCGGTTCAGCGGAGTCGCCGGTCCGATGACGGGCCTGCGCTGGTTTGGCTTCGCGGCCCGACCGCAGGGCAGCACCTTTGTCGCCTGCGAAGAGAGCGATCACTCCTTTGAGATCACCATCGCACGCGATGTGGCCGGCGCGCCCGGCTCCGTCGAATGCACTTATACGCTTGTCGCCACGCGCACGCCGACCAGTCTGGCCTGCGGCGACGATGACGACGCCCTCGTTCGATATCAATACGAAGTCGCCCTCCCCGCGCCATGTGTTCTGGTGCGCGGTTGGGTGTCCATCGTCGGCATGGGCGATCCGAGTTGCTGGTTCCTGTGGTATCGCTCAGCCATCGGAGACGGCGCGTCGCGCTGCGAGGGCTGCGCTAATTTGATCGAGGGAGTCGACCTGAGCCTGTGCGTCCTGGGCACGCCCGGCGGCGTCACCGGCGCCTGCTGCAACGAAGTGACGGCGGCCTGTGCAAACGACGTTTCAATGGCAAATTGCGCAGCAGACGATCAGCGATTCACCCCCAATGCGACGTGCGAGACGCTCTCTCCGCCGTGCGGACAACTGACCGGACCGTGCTGCCGCTCCGACGCCCCGTGCCGATTGCAAGTGGAGATGACGTGCATAGGCCAGGGCGGCCAATGGCTTGGCCCGGATGCGGAATGCGATGACTGCCCCGCCCTCGGCGCATGCTGTCAGGGCGCAACCCATTGCATCATCATCGAGCAGGCCCCCTGTCTGAGCGAAGGCCACAGTTGGATCGGCCCCAATACAACCTGTGCGGAATGCCCGTCCCTGCCTGAGTGCCCGCCCACCGCCGTCCTCGTTTCTCAGCCCCCTTCAGACCCCATCGCCGGGCCGACCGCGTTCACCTCGGAAGCCGCCTCCGCTTTTAGACTGTCAGAAAACTTCTCCAATGTCACCGGCCCGGTCACGGCGCTGACCTGGTGGGGCCTGGACATGCGCCGCGTGGGCAACGGCTTCGTCGAATGCACCGAGACCGACAACACCTTCCAGGTGACCTTTCGGGCCGACGCCGCCGGGGCGCCCGGCAATGAAATCTGCAGCCACCAGGTGCTGGCCAGCCGCACGCCCACCGGTCTCACCTACAACGGCGCACAACTCAACGAATATCATGCCGAGTTGCCGTCCCCCTGCGCCCTGACACGCGGCTGGGTCACCCTCGTGGGCCAGGGCGACGAGCAATGCTGGTTCCTGTGGATGTCCTCACCCGTCGGCGACAATCTCAGCCACTGCTCGGGCTGCTCCGTTCCCACCCTGTCGGCAAACCTCGCCATTTGTCTCCATGGCACGCCCGGCGGCGTGTTCGGCGCCTGCTGCAACGACGCCCTGACCACCTGTTCGGACAACATCGAGATGGACGATTGCGCGGCGAATCACCAGCGCTTCAGTCCCAATCAGCCCTGCGCCGCACTCGACCCCGCCTGCGGAACCGTGCTTGGGGCATGTTGCTTTGCGCAATTCGGTTGCGGCGTCGCCACCGAAGCGGGCTGTGCTGCGCAGGCCGGCCTCTGGCTGGGCGCGAACTCGCAATGCGCATCGTGTCCCTGCATCGTCGACTGTCCGGTCGGCGCTCGCCCCGAAAGCGAACCCCCCTGCGACACCGGCTACATCGATCAATACAACGCGGGCTGCACCGCCGCCCCGCACCAATTTACGCCGATCGCCATCGGTGACGCGATCTGCGGCGTCGCCGGCTTCTATTCGACCGGCGTCAATTATCTGCCCGATCAGGACTGGTACGAGATCCAGGTCCCCGCCGGAATTGGCTTGAACGTGCGAATCACGGCGGAACTTCCGGTCCGAATGGAAATCCGCGAGTCCGGCGAGGGTTGTCCGGGTAATTCCGTGGCCTTCGTCCAGGCATCATTGGTCTGCCAGACCGTCTATGCCGACGCGTTCTCCGAGGCCCCCACCACCTACTGGATTGCCGTTTCGGCTTACGTCCCCAATGACGCTTCGGCCTGCGGCAAACGCTACACCCTTGAGATTCTCAGTCCGCACGGGTGCATTCCCGGCGACGTGAACCAGGACGCCGTCGTGAACGGCGCCGATGTCCAGACATTTGTAGAGTGTGTCGTGACCGGTTCGTCCCCGTTCAATTGCCTGTGCGGCGACATGAATTTCGATGGACAGACCAACGCGGCCGATGTGTCTCCATTCGTCACCCGGCTCATGCAGCCATGAAAAAAGCGGCCGTTTCGATTCATGTAGAACCGAATCGGCCGCCATTGAGTCAGTTATCTGCCGTGCCCGGGCTTAACGATGTCCCATCGCGCAGCAAGTGGCCTTTGGGCCGCAGGCAGCCGGCTTGGCATCGCATTTCGTGCCGCACGCCGCTTTCGCGTCGCCGCACGTCTTCGGCCCGCACACAGCGCGAGCCGTTCGAGCCGAACCACAATCCGCCTGACCGGTCGCGCAGCACGTCGTCGCGCGCATTCGATGCGCCGAATGAGCGGGCTTGCACGGGGCGCCCCGACCCGGATGGCACTTCGCCTGTTTAGCGACCTGACCGCAGTTCGAACCGGCACAGTGGCCTGCCCTCGGTCCGCATCGGCCCGAGGTCATTGAACAACCGGAACCGCAGTTAGGGCGACAGCCGTCTCCACACGTCGCGACACGCGCGGTCGCGCATGCCCTGCGGCAGCCATCGCCGCCTCGGCCTTGCCGGTCACACATGGATCGGCACGCCGCCGCACAGGACGCGCCGCATTTGTCCGCACAGACCTGAGCGCATTTTTCAGCACAAGCCTGAGCGCACGCCGCATCGCCTGCCTCAGAACACTTCTCGGCACAAGCCTCTGCACACTTGTCCGCACAGGCACTTGCACACTTTTCCGCACAGGCCTGAGCGCAGCGCTCGATGCACGCATCATCGCACGACGTGCCGCATGCCGCCTTCATCGTCTCGCGGCAAGCCGTCAGACATGCCTGCTTGCATGCCGCTTTGCACGCCGCCTTGCAGTCGGCGTCGCACGCCGCGACGCCGCTGCCGCACCGGCGATTCATGCCCGCGCCGCACGCGATGTTGCACGTCTTCGCGGCCGTGCCACAGGCGGTTTGGTGACTCGCACACGCAACCGCGGCGCTCTTCGCCGTGTCGCCGCAGCATGCCGGACCCATTCGTGCCGGACTGCACTTGATCGCCTCGTCACCGCACGCCGTGGCGTTGCCGGCAGATTGGGATTCCGACTCGGCACAGGCCACGCTCGCCTGCCCGGTCGACCGCGTGTCCTCGGTCAGCATGGACGCCGATGCCGCCGCCATCGCGGTCTGCACGGCACACACGAAGATGCCGCATTGGCACAAGAAAAACAGTTTTTGTCTCAACATATCAATGCTCCATCAGATCGAATCTGATTTTGATTCTCATTGCCTCCCCCGAACACGTGCGCGGACCCTCCGCGCTCGCTCGGGGAAGTTGGCTCAATAAAGTACGATACAATTGGCGAAATCTGATTCAGACGGCGCGCACGCCGGCTGTGGCTGGATCATTCCCGCCAAACACAGAGCACGGACTGGCGTGAATTCGATGGGACAGGTACCGAAACAGGGGCCTGAGACGCCCGCTGAACGCTGGAGGAAACCGTCGCTTGAACAGCCCCGACGATCGCCGCGTTGGCTGCCTTTTCCTTTTCAACTGATGATCGGACCGGCAGCGGCGCCTGGGGTCGATCGGGGGCGCGGCTGGGCCGCATCGGGCAGCAGCAGCACCAATCGCAGTTGGGCTGGCCGGTGTTTCCGCGTGAATGCCCCGGGCATGCCGGACCCGCCGCGACCGGCGACTCGGAATCCGAATCGCCGCAGCAGCCCGCCTCGGCCGGCATTTTGACGGGCGTCGCATCGCAAACGGTCGCGGACTTGCAGCAGGTTGTGCCGGCCTCGGGCGGATCGCGCGCGACGTCGGACCCGGCCTCGCGCTGCGTTTCCGGCGAGGCGTCTTCGTCCGTTGCAGGTTCCGCCGAGCAGCAGGAGATCGATGTATCCGCATCGCCGCAGGCCGACCCGCAATCCGACGTGTCCGCTTGCTCCGGCTCAACCGCGCCGCACAATTCGCCGACGCGATCCCCCGCATCACAGCAGGAGGCCAGCCACGCACGGCACTCTTCGACCGACGTGAACGGACAGTCGCCGCAATCCACGGGCGGAGGCCCGCCGGGCAGCAGCATCGCCAGCGATAAGAGGATGCGAAGCATGACCCACAATTCTAGCATGTGGGCAGCAAAGGGGAAAACACAATGTTCGGACGATGGGCGATAAAGGTGCCGCTGGCGCGAAAATCGCGCGAAACGGCTTGACCGGCACGGCCCATTCAATTGCCCGTAACAAGCGTGAAACTACCGGTGGTGGGACTCGAACCCACGCCCTCCTGATCCACAGTCAGGCGCTCTAACCAACTGAGCTACACCGGAAACGCAAACGGCGGGCCATGTGGACAACCCGCCGCCAGGGCGATTCTAGCCGTATGGGCTCGTGCTGCCAAGATCACTCGACAATGTTGCGCATATCGGAGTAGGCAGGCGCTACCCCGCGATCGCCAGCGGCAGGCCGCTGGGGCCGGCGTGCGTGGGCGAGTCGCCGCTTTCCGGCGGCGACATCGGTCGAATGGCGTGACCCGCTTCCGCCGGTTCGGGGCGCCAGCGGGCGACGTTGATGAGCATGCCCACCAACGCGCTGAGGATGATGACGCCGGTGCCGCCGGCCGAGACCAGCGGCAGCGCGATGCCCTTGGTCGGCACGGACACCGTGACGACGGCGATGTTCATCGCGGCCTGCAGACCAATGGTGAGCGTGGCGCCGAGGGCGAGCAGGCGTCCAAACTCGGTGGGCGCGGCGAGCATGGCCCGGCGGCCCTGCCAGATGAGCGTGACGAAGAGGGCGATGATGAGCGAGCCGCCGACGACGCCGAGTTCCTCGCAGATGACCGCGAAGATGAAATCGCTGCGGGCCTCGGGCAAATAGCCATATTTCTGAATGCCGCCGCCGATGCCGCGGCCCCACCAGCCGCCCGAGACGATGGTGATCAGCGATTGAATCTGGTGATAGCCCTTGCCGGCGGGGTCATTCTCGGGATTCATGAACGACATGAGCCGCTCGACGCGGTAACTCTTGGACAGGGCCATGTAGGCGACGGCGGGAATGGCCGGCAGGGCGCAGGCCGCGAGGTGCCAGAGTTTCGCGCGCGAGGCGATCAGCATGCCGCCGCCCACGGCCAGCAGCAGCGCCGCCGTGCCGAAGTCCTCCTTGCCCACGAGCCCGGCGGTGAGGCCGAGCACCACCAGCACGGGCAGCAGACCGGTCCAGAAATTCTCCAACCGGCCCTTGAGCCGGGCGCACAAGCCCGCGGTGAACACGACAATCGCCAATTTTCCAAGTTCCGACGGCTGGAAGCCCAGGCCCAGGCTCGACGGCCCGATCGACAGCCAGCGCAGCGCGCCGTTGCGCCGCTCGCCGATGCCGGGAATCAGCACCGCGGTCAGCAAGGCGAGGGTCGCCAGGGTCAGCAGAATGGCCGGCTGAAACCAGGCCCGCCGGCGGATCCGCCAGAAGTGATATGGGATCAAGCCCACGCACAGCATCGTGCACAGGGCCACCAGGGTGAACCCGGCCTGGCGAACCGCGGGATTCTTCAGCGGATTGTCGGTCAACGGCGGCGCGGACAGGTTCGCCCCGGCCGAGAAGACCATGACGACGCCCAACGCAAGAAGTGCGGCCGCGACGAGCGAAATCGTCGTGCTGCATGCGGACGGCCTGCTTTCAGGGGACAACATCTGCGCCTCCATGCAATTGAATCGGCATTCCGTGCCGCCGCGCAACAACCGCCCTCTCCCCACACCTACACCGTCGCCAGCACCGCCCGTAGCGGCCCCCCTCTGTGGGGGCCGACGCGCGCACGCACTCGGGGAGTGCGGACCTCTGGTCCGCAGCCGGCCCATTTCATCATGCGGACCAGAGGTCCGCACTCCCCATGCTATCGCACCTTGACCGTCGCCAGCGCCAGCACGGCAAACAACGCCGCAATCATCCAAAACCGCGTAACCACCTGCGTCTCGGTCCAGCCGCCGAGTTGAAAATGGTGGTGAATCGGGGCGATGCGAAAAATCCGCTTGCCACCGGTTGCCTTGAAATACCCCACCTGCAGCATGACCGACAGGGCCTCCATCACGAAGACACCGCCGACCAGCAGGAGCATGACCTCCTGGCGAATGACGATGGCCACGAAGCCGATCAGGCCGCCCAGCGGCAATGACCCGGTGTCGCCCATGAAGACCTGCGCCGGGTGGCAGTTGTACCAGAGGAACCCGAGGCAGGCGCCCATCATCGAACCGCAGAGCACCGCGAGTTCACCCGCTTCGGGAACCGACGGCACCAGCAGGTAGGAGGCCACGCGACCGTCCCCCGCAATCCAGGCGAGCACCATGAAGGCAAAGCAGCACATGGCCGTGCAGCCGGCGGCAAGTCCGTCCATGCCGTCGGTCAGGTTCACGGCGTTCGAAGTGCCGGTGACGACGATGATGGTGATGAAAATGAACGCGGGCACCGAGAGCGTGATCGGGTCCTTTACGAATGGGAGGATGAGCACGCGAAAGGTGTTGAGGATCTCCTCGTTGTTGACGCCGCGTTTGTAGATATAGAAACCCAGCAGCACGCCGAGGCCGAACTGCAGCAGGAGTTTCTGATAGAACTTGAGGCCGTCGCGGGTGTTCTCCTTGCCCTTGCGGGTGAGTTTCAACCAGTCGTCCCACGCTCCGATGACGGCCAGCCAGACGAGGCAGAACAGGGCGAGGTGGATGTAGAAGGTCTGCAGGTTGGCCCACAGCAGGGTGCTGGATGCGACGGCGAAGAGGATCAGGATCCCGCCCATGGTGGGGACGTTGGCCTTGTGCTTGGTCAGTTCGTTGAGGTCCTTGTTGTCGAAATCGGGAATGTCGCCGAGCCGCTTGTGCATGAGGACGCGAATGACCCGCGGGCCCAGGAGCCAGACGAGCAGGAACGCGGTGAGAATCGACAAACTGCCGCGAAAGAGCGTGTTCTGATAGCCGTAGTTGCCGGGAAAAAAATGATCGAGCAGGTGGTAGATCACGGCGTGAACGAACCCCGGTTGGCGGGCGGTGGCGACATCCCGGTCCTGCGGCTCCGGCAACTGGCCGCGTTCGGGGGGACGTCCGATGCCGCTCGCTCAAAGAGCCAATTGTCTCATAATCGGGCCGGCACGCGCCGCCCGATCTCTTCCAATCGCGGAACCAACTGCTCAAACCGCCCCGCCCGCGACGCCTTGAGCAACACCAGGTCGCCCGGCTCGATCAGCGTGTCGATCTTCTCGGCCAGGGCGCCGACATTCTGAAACGTGTACACGCGCTTGGTCGTGCCGGCGGCGCTGACCGCCCCGTCGGCAATGAACCGCGCGAAACTGCCCGCGGCGATGATGATCTGAGCCGTGCTTCGCCCCGCTTCGCGACCGACCGCCGTATGCTCGCGCTCCGACGCGGCGCCCAGTTCGCGCATATCGCCCAGGATCAGCACCTTGCGTTGAACGCTGTTGAACTCATCGAGCACGGCCAGCGCCGCCCGCACGCTTGCGGGGTTGGCGTTGTAGGCGTCGTTGATCAGCGTGATGTCGCCGCATGTCGACGACTCCAGCCGCATTTTCGCCGGCTTCACGCACAACAGCCCTGCGGCGATCTCCTCTTCGCTCATCCGCAGCCGCGTACCCACGGCGATCGCCGCCAAAGCATTGATTGCATTGTGCGCGCCAAGCAGCGGTACGTGAAACGCGCGTCGACCGTTCAGGAGGAATCGCTGACCGCCCGCGTCGCAGGTGGGATTCTCGGCCCGCAAATGACAGTCCGGCGATGTGCCGTAGATCACGGCGCTTCGGGACTTGAGGTCCTCCGGGGCGGCATATCGCGCCGCATCTTCACTGATCGCGACGAAACCCCGGTCGCGCAGGCACGTCAGGATCGACAGTTCTTCCTTGGCCACGCCGTCGACATCGCCAAAGTACTCGAGATGTTCTTCGCCGATGCTGGTGATGACCGCGATGTTGGGCCGCGCGATCTTGCCCAGGGCCAGGACCTCCCCGGGATGATTCGTACCGATCTCCACCACGACAAACTCATCCGACGCCTCGGCGGACAGCAGCGTCAGCGGCACGCCGATGGCGTTGTTGAAACTGGCCGCGGCCCCGCGCCCGCGACGACGGGTGGAAAGCACCGTCGTCAGGATGTCCTTGGTGGTGGTCTTGCCGTTGCTGCCGGCCACGGCGATCACCTGGGCGGCCAGTTGCTTGCGATACCAGGCGGCGAGCCGGCCCAGCGCGTCGGTCGTGTCGGAAACGGTGATGATGCGGCCGTCGCGATGAAGCGATGCGGGCAGCCTGCCCACGTCCGAGCAGACCGCCGCGACGGCCCCCGCCGCCAGCGCGTCATGCACAAAATCGTGTCCGTCATGCTGCTCGCCGCGAATGGCGAAAAAGACGGAGCGCTCAACCGCCTTGCGCGAGTCGATGCAGACCTCGCCCACCGCACCGCTGGGCGGCGACCCGAGCGGCCGTCCGGCAATGGCGGAAATGACTTCGTCGATCCCCAGCAGTTTCATGCCGACCTTCCCATCCGTGAGGCAACCGCCTTCGACGCGACTTCAACATCGTCGAAGTGCGTCTTCGTCGTTCCGATGATCTGATAGTCCTCGTGTCCCTTGCCGGCGATGATCAGCGTGTCGCCTTCTCGCAACAGCGCGATGGCCGCGGCAATCGCCTTCGCCCGGTCCGGCTCGGTGTCGCCGCGCTGCCGGTCAACCGGCGTGAATCCGGCCTCGATTTCGCGGATGATGGCGAGCGGATCCTCGGTGCGCGGGTTGTCGCTGGTGATGATGAATCGATCGGCGCATTCGGCGACGGCCCGGGCCATCTTCGGGCGCTTGGATCGATCGCGATCACCGCCGCAACCGAATACGCACCACAACCTGCCGACCGTCAACGGCCGCGCCGCCCCCAGCACGTTGCGCAGCGCGTCGTCGGTATGTGCATAATCGACAAAAACCTCAAATCCCAGGCTTGCGGTGTCGATTCGCTGCAACCGGCCCGGCACGTGCCGCATCGCGGCAATGCCCCCGGCAATGATCCCGCGATCCAGCGCCAGCGCCATCCCCGCGCCGGCGGCCGCGAGGACATTGTAGACATTGTGGCGGCCGATGAGGGGCGTCGACACGTCGAACGCGGGCACTTTGTCGCGATGCAACCGCATGCGCGTCCCGCCGATGGACTCCTCCACAATCTCGGCCCGCAAATCGGCCCGATCTCCCAATCCATAGCGAATGATCCGGCCGGCCGTGCCTTCCACCATTCGCTCAGCGGCGGAATCGTCGGCATTCACGACAGCCCATGCATCGGCATCGAGTTGATCGAACAGCCGACGCTTGGCGAGCAGGTAATTCTCCAGAGTCCCGTGGTAGTCCAGATGATCCTGAGTGAGATTGGTGAAGACGGCCGCCGAGAAACGCACGCCGTCGCAGCGGCGCTGATCCAGACTGTGCGACGACACCTCCATGACCGCGTGTCGCGCGCCGTGCTGATGGGATTCCACCAGATGCCGGGTCAGGGTGACGCAATCCGGCGTGGTCAGGTCGGCGCTGAGTTTGCGGCCGACCAGGTCGTACTCGATCGTGCCCAGCAGCGCCGATCGGTGTCCGGCCGCGGCAAGGATCGATCGCACCAGGTATGCGGTCGTGCTCTTGCCGTTGGTGCCGGTCAGGCCGATTGCGGTCATCTGCCCATCCGACTGAAGCCGCTCCAACCCGAAGAACACCGCCGCCAGCCGGGCCAGCGCCGCCCGCGAATCAGACACGCGGAACACGCGCCCGGTGCGTGGCTGAGCCGCGGAAGATTCGCAGACCACGGCCGCCGCGCCGCGCGCGATCGCATCGTCGACAAATTGACCGCCGTCGGTCCGGGATCCGGGCATTGCCACGAACAGCGCGCCCGGCAGGACCTTCCGCGAATCGCTGCAGATATCATTTATGTGAATGTCTTGATCAGCGGACTCGACGCCGATGGCCCGACGCAGCAGGGTGGAAAGCGAATGCGCGTCGGGACGGGCGGCCGTTTGCATAAAACCCCTTCAAGAATGACCGACGGGCATTCTATCGTCGCGACCCGCAATGCAAAGGGAAATCGAAGAAATCAGCGGCTGGACATCGACCCCATCCATCGGCCCGGCCGGCGTGCCGCAAGCGATCAATCGGTCGGCGGCGCAGCCGTGAGCGTGGTGGATTGCATCGTCTCGACTTTTTCAGCGGGAATCTGCAGATAGGCCAGGGCGTGCGCGAGGATTTCGCGGGCCACCGGCGCCGCGACCGTTCCGCCGTAATACCCCTTCGAGCGATTGGGCTTGCGGATCGCGACAAAGATCACCAACTGAGGATCGTTCAGCGGCGCGGCGCCGACGAACGACCCGACGTACGCATTCTTCTCGTAGCCGCCGCCGCCGCGCTTGGCGATCTGGGCCGTGCCGGTCTTGCCGAACACCTGATGGCTTGTCAGCGCCGCGGCCGTGCCCGTTCCGCGCCGAATCACGGGCGCCAACAGGTCGCGTTTCATCAACTCGGCAATGTCCTCGGGGATGACCCGCCCGATTGCCGGCGGATCAGAGAAATCACTCAACACGCGGCCATCCGCGGCCAGCACCGCCCGAATGACATGCGGCTGAACCAGAATGCCGCCGTTCGCAAAGCACGCAAAGGCGCGGGTCATCTGCAGCGGCGTGACGCCGATCTCCTGCCCCATCGGAAGGCTCGTCACGGAGAAGTCGTTCCACACGGACAGCGGCCGGACGATGCCAGGGTCCTCGCCGAGCAGGTCGATTCCGGTCCGCTGACCAAAGCCGAACGCGGTGATGTGTTCAAACAACCGGCGAGCGCCCATCCGCTTGCCGATCTTGGCCATGCCGATGTTGCTCGACTTGACGATCACGTCTTCCAGACTGAGCAGGCCGTAGGGATGGTGATCATGCAACAGGCGCTTGCCGTCGCGCCACAGTCCCTTTTCGCAGTCGAAGGTGTCGCTCATCGACACTGTCTTGTCCGCCAGCGCGCCCGCCACGACAAACGGCTTGAACGTGCTGCCAGGTTCGACCGGATCGGTGATGGCCCGGTTGCGATAGCGCTCCGGGCCGTAGTCGCCGTAATGGTTGGGATCAAAGCCGGGGGAATTGACCATGGCGAGGATGGCGCCGCTCTTGGCGTGCATGATGACGGCAATGCCGCTCTCAGCCTCAAATTTCTTGACCGCAGCCTCGACCTCGCGCTCCGCCGCGATCTGAATTTCGGAGTCAATCGTCAGGACAATGTGCAGGCCATCGCGCGCCGGGCGAAATCCGCCATCGGCCAGCCAGAACGCCTTTCGACCCGCGTCGCGAATGATGGTCTTGACCCCGTTGGCGCCGGCAAGCCACTCGTCGCACTGGTGTTCAAGGCCGCTGACACCCACGCCGTCGGGCGAAACGAACCCGATGATCGCGCCGGAGGCGTGGTTCATCGGGTACGTGCGGGCGGGCTCATCAAAGACGCCCAATCCGTACACGCCCGCCTGCCGGATTCGTTCGGCCTGGTCATCCGTCACGCCGCGACGCAGCACGAAGAACCGACGATCGCCGGCCGCGATCAGATCATTGTTCAATTCTCGGGCGTCTGTTCCGAGGATGGCGGCCACCTGCTCGGAGGCAGCCTTCTTATCAGGAATGACTTTGGGATCGGCAAAAACGCTCTGTCGGAGAATGGTGCCGGCAATGATCCGGCCCTGCGAATCAACAATGAGACCGCGCCGCGCCTTGAGCGGTACGACGGATTTCTGTTGCCGCTCGGCCCGGGCGAGCAGGGTCTGACCGTTCTTGGCGTTGATGTAGACCAGACGACCGACCAGCGTGGTCAGCACGACCACAACGGACCCGATGACGATCTTCGCGGCTCGATTGCCGGCCCGTTTCCCCACGACAACGCTACCTCACGACTGCCGCGCGAGTGCGCGACGTGATGCGGCCCCCTTTCACGGAAGCCGACGAATCATGGTTTTTCATTGGTCCAAAAAACTGCCTGTATCGTCCCCACATGCACCGCAAGCCCGACCAACGCGACTTGCATCAATCTCGCGGTGAGACGGCGAGCCCTTTCCTGGGCTTTTCGTCTTTGGTCGGCGGCACGACGGAAAGTCCCAACGCCTGTGCCCGTTGCCGAATCTCATCCGGCCCGCGAAGCCTCGCCAATTCCATCTCTTGCGACCACAACCGGTGCTGCAGTTCAACTTCCGTCTCATGCAGTCGTTGCACGCGATTGGCCGCCTTGGCGGACTCAGCACGCACCGCCACCACCGCGACGCCCACCGACGCCAGCATGGCCAAGACCACCAGTCCCCGCGCGACCGTCATTCAGTCAATTCCTCAGGGCTCGGTTCCCGGCGACATTCGGCCGGTCGTGACGGTGCCGTTGAGCGCCGGATCCTCGGCCGGCGGCAACCGCAGTTTCGTGCCGGGTTTGAGCGAGTGCTTGTTGGCCAGCACATCGCGATTCATCTCGTAGATTTTCTTGAACTTGCGCTCGCTGCCGAGTTCGCGCCGGGCAATTCCGCTCAGGGTGTCGCCCGATTGCACTTCGTACCAGCGACCCTTCGACAAGCGTTGCGGCTGTTCAGTCCGGTTGCCCGGGACTTCGGAAACCAATGTGCCGTCCATGGCCGGCGGCGAGGTCAGCACCAGCGCATTGCCGGGAGCAGACCTGGTCGGTTCCGGAACAGCCTTGGGAATACGCGGGGCCCCGTCCTTCAATTCAAATGGTCCCACAGGCTCCGGCTCCAGGCTGCCGGCGTTCGACGCAATTGCGGTGTGTTCGGAAACAACCGATGCGTCACGCGGCGGCGAGGGCCGTACCGGTGTCGAGTTGCGCGGCTGCGTGAAACCGGCCACCGCCTCGAAACGATCTTCGTATCCCGCAAGTTCCGGGACCTTGATCTTGTCGCCGACGCGAATGCCCTTCTTCTGCTTGAGCACGTCCTTGTTGGCCGTCTCAATCAACTTGATGCGATCTGGCGTGCTGCGTCCGTAGTATTCGGCGGCGATCTTGCTGACGCAGTCTCCCTCTTTGACCACATGGGTCGCGCGAATGACGGACGGGCCGCTGTTGGTGGCGACCGCGGGGATCACCGTCGCGGATCGGTCGAGCGCCGGAGGCGTGACATCGATGCGGGGCGAGGCAGTCTCGCGATCACTAACCAGGTTCTCCGAGACGGACGGCGGATTCGTCCGGGCCATCATGCCGGATGAACTCGGGAGCGGTGCGAATACGCCGCGCGGCGTCGCGCTGGGCCCCGGCGTGACTGTGAGCGAAGGCAATCCGACGTCGTCGGACGACATCGCAACCGCCGTGTCGGGCGATGCCGCGACCGGCGGGTTGACGGACTCTGGCTGACCGGTGATGTTCGGGTCGGTCCCAGCGAACATCCTGACCACGTCTTCGGGCAACGGGGGCAGGGCGTCCTCATCGATCTGGTCCGCCGACACAACCGGCTCTTCCGTCAGCGGCGAGTGCGTCGCAAGTTGAGTCGGCTGAACGATCGGATTCAGGGTGTTTTCAACCGGAAACCGCCCGCCATCCTGCAGCGGCGTGGACAGGTTGGGGGTGTCCGACGGTCGCGGCGAGCCGGTCGCAAAGACCGGTGATCGGGCGTCGCGTTGCGGCGCGCCTTTTTCCGAGAGGATGATTGCGAAAAGGATGATAAACGCCAGACCGACCAGCAGACCGATCTTTGTCTCTTTGGTCATTCACGCACCTCCGTGTGCAGCCCCGGTATGTAACACATTTCACAGGCCCTTACAAGACTGAATTCACAAATTCCGCAACACGCAGTTTCGCCGATCGACTTCTCGGGTTCCGCTCGCGTTCGTCTTCCTCTGCGACAACCGGTTTGCGCGTGATCAGTCGATACTCGCCTGACTTCGCGCGTGCCCGAAAGTCCTCCTTGACCAGTCGATCTTCCACGCTGTGGAAGGCGATGATCGCTGCCCGCCCATTCGCGGCGAGACACGATGGCAACGCAGCCAGCAGTGCCGACAACGATTGCGTCTCCCGATTCACGGCCATGCGCAGCGCCATGAAGGTCCGCGTCGCGGGATGGATCTTGCCGGCACGGCCCTCCGGGTTTTCGCCCGTCGCCGCGGCCACCAGCCGCGCAAGATAGACCGTGCTGTTGATGCGACCCTGTCTTCTCGCCTGGCAGATGCGCTTGGAGATTCTTCGGCTGTGTCGTTCCTGACTCTGAAAGTAAAGTAGATCCGACAGTTCACCCTCGCTCATCGTGTTCACCAGATCAGCCGCAGTCGTCTTCAACCGATCGTCCAGCCGCATGTCCAGCGGGGCGTCAACCGTGAAACTCAGGCCCTTGGTCGGATCGGCGATCTGGTTGCTGCTGACGCCCAGGTCCGCCAGCACGACATCCGCCTTGAGTCCGCCCCGCGCGGCCAGCACCTGGGGCAGTTCCGCGAAGTTCGCCTGAACCCACTCCGACCGGTCGGAATACGCCTTCAACCGCTCGGCTGCCGTTGCCAGGTTTCCGCGATCCACGTCCAGCCCGATCAGCCGGGCATGGGTGGCCGCCTCCAGAAATGCCTCACAATGGCCGCCGAGACCGGTCGTGCAATCCACGATCAGTCGCGCGGACGCCGGCGCGGTCAACGCCAGCACAGCGTCCTTGAGCACCGGCAAATGGCCGAAATCAAGGCCGCTGGTCAATCTCTGTCATTCCTGGTTGGGCACGTCTGAAAGCAAGGCACAGGGAAATGTACAATACGACGAAAAGTTGGAAATTCGGACAAGCCGGACGATTTCAATGCTACAATAGGCCAATAAAGAATGGCAGTCGGTTCGCCCTCCTTGGCGAACCGGAGCTGCCCCTCCGTGTACGGGCGCTGGAATCTCAAATGGGCTTGCGCCTGAGGGTGACAGGTGGCTGCACGCGCGTTGGACGAATGCAGCCGTCTTCGCAAGTTTGACCCGCTCCGCCACAGAGCCGCGTCAGACCTGGCTTTCTTCAACCGGTAACGGCGAACCCGCACTCGACGGAAGGGATTGTCGATCGGGAACTTGCCGGTCGTTTCGAGCCGCGCCCATGAAACTCCTGCCAAAGCCCGCACACACTGGCGACGCGGGAAACCCATCCCTGCCGCGCGCCGCCGCCTCGACAATATTCAGATCCAGCGTGAATCGGCTTACGGAAGGACGCCAAACCGACGTCCTTCCGCTTCGCCGCAATCGAACCTTACCTCACCCGGCCGATACCGCGTCGGCCTCCTGGTCAGGTTGCGTCGGGCTCTTTCCCGACGCGCCGCTGGAACGCCTGATGAGTCTGCCGGGCCTTGAGCTGGTATTCTCGAAACCGCTCCAGACCATCGGCAGACTGTTTTTCAAACTCCTCGCGACTCAGGACCTCGATGTGATCCCGCACGCCGCACACCACCACGTCCTTACCAAGTCCGGCCGCCTTCAACATCTTTTCGGGAATCAGGATTCGCCCCTGACTGTCCACGTCGACCAGGTCGGCCCTGGGGAAAAACTCCTGTTCAAACCGGAGCATGTTTTCGTCGGGAATGAGGGCGGATTGAAACTGCTCCGCCAGCGCCTCGAAGTGCCGCTCGGTGTAGAGCCACAGCGTCGTGGCAGGCGAACCGGGGACGATGTAGAAGCCGGCGCCATCCCGTTCAGGATCAAGCCGGCTTCGCCATTTGGCTGGAATTGCAAGCCTGTTTTTGCCGTCAATTCCGTGTTCATGGTGCCCCGTGAAGATCATCCGCGTCCGCCACCACAAAGTGCCCCACAACGATGCACTTCATGGGTTTAATCTACATCCTTCACCACACAGTTCAAGCGAAAATTCGCTGCGCGGATGAATTCACAGGCCGCCACGAACGCGATTGAGATCGGAAGAATCGATTTTATCGAAGGTTACGCGCCGAAAAAAATTTGTGAGATTTTTTTCGGAGCACGCGACGCGCCGTTATAGGCCCCCACGCCGCCCCAGATGGACGTTTCGATACACGCGAACGAGTTGATCCACCACCAATGGTAGATCATGCTCCACGAGGACCCGCGATCTGGCGTTTCGAGACAGGAAAAGTCTCTTATTCGAATCCCCCACCAGGCTGCTTGCCGCTTCGGCGAATTCCGCGGCCTCTCCCACCGGACACAGGAGGCCGTCCCGCCCATTGACGATCAAATCTCGACACGGCGCAATATCGCCGGCGACCACCGGACAGCCGGCCGCCATCGCCTCGAGCAGCACGTTCGGACACCCCTCGGTCAATGATGGAAACACCAGCACATCCGCTGCTTTTAGCCATTCGACGACATTTTTCCGCCAGCCCGCCAGATGCACGGCGTCTGTCAATTTTCTTTCGACGACCATCGCCTCGACGCGGCCGCGCTCGGGACCGTCTCCCAGCAGCAGCGCATGCGCCCCGCACAACTTATTCAGCCGATCGGCAACCTCGACAAACGTCGGTAGATCTTTGATCGGATCCATCCGTCCCGCCCAGACCAGCAGCGGCACGGCGTCTGGAATTCCCAGCGTCTCCCGGCGAGCCTTCTCCACGCCGGCCACCGCGGCACAGTCAATTCCGTTCGGAAGCAGAGTCACGCGGTCCGGCGCAAATCCCAGATCATCGCGAACATGCGCCGCCACGCTGGGCGCATTGGCAAAATGCAGGTCGGACACGCCTCCGGTCAGCGCCTCGCCCCATCGATGCCATTGCCGTTCGATTTCAATCGTGATGGTCGACGTGAGAATCGGACGCGGTCGATCCAGCCGCCCCACCAGCCGAGCGGCCACATTCGCGTGAAACAGTCCGGCGTGAATCAAGTCGGGATCAATGGTGCGCACGTGGCGTGCCAGCCGCACCAGGCAGGTCGCGTCATGGCCGCCGCGCGCATCGCAGGCAAACGTCGCGATCCCGGCGCGTTCCAGTTCATCGTGCAGCGGCCCGCGCGGCGCCAGGCTCCCCACGATCGGTTCGACTCCGCGCTCCCGCACCGCCAGGGCAAGCCGCATCAGCCGAAGCGGATAGCCGCCCGGCTGCAGGTCGGTCGACAGCATCATGACGCGGATGGCGGTCATGCGGACGTCGTCCGTGTGCATGTGTTTGGGTTAGTGCTCGCAGTGGGTGACTCGGTTCAACGCCGCCGGCCCGAAATCGCCAGGGCCGCGAAGGCCATGAACATGGCGCCGACGCCCGCTCCGACGCCCGCGGCCGTGAGCGCGCGTTTCTGGTCGATCGACGCCATGCGGGTCGGCGGCTCCACGCGGAATTCGGCATAACCGGCCAGCCCGGTGCGGCCTTCCTTCTGAATGGACGTCGCCTCAATGTCGAGCGCCATCAACTCCTGGTCGAGTTTTCGCACCAGGCCGTCCTGCTCGTCGCGCTGCCTGCGCAGATTCGCAATTCGCTCCGACGCGCTCTTGTCATTCTGAATCGCCTGCTCAACCCGCTGAACAAACGCGGTCGTCGCTGCGTCCTTGCGCTTGAGCGCCGCGTCGCGCTCTTCCGCCAGTTTCTTGATCCGCGTCGAATATTGATCCGCCCGAATCGCCGCGAGGTGCTTGTTCAGGGCTTCGTCATGGACCGCCTGCTTCTGCTCGATTCCATCGGAAAGATCGCGGATGCTGCGGCGAAGCGTGAGAATTTGCTTGTTGTTGCCGGTGACGATCGCGGCGGCCTGCTTGGTCAGGTTGGAATAGGCCAGGGCGGGAACGTTGGCCGCGGTTCTGAGCGCGCTATGAATGACGGCCCGCTGGGTCGGTTCGGCGCCGCCTTCCCGAATGATGTCCACGTCCTTGCCGATCTGGTTCCAGGTCGTGCGCGAGTCCGCATCGAGCCGCAGGATCAGTTCCTCGGCCGCTCGCTGATACTCGAGCAGCATTCGCACATCGGTCCCATTCCACTTGCGAATCTTGGGGGCCAACTCGCTCAGTTCGGTCGCGAAGGCGCGGGCCTGATCACGTACATCCGAGGCCCCCACCGCGACTTGTTCCAACTGTGCCAGAATTTCGCGATCTCGTTGTTCTTTGCGACGCGCATCAATCTTGCCGCGGAACTCTTCCACCGCGGCCTGATACTTCGCCAGCGGCGCGGACGTCGCGTCGATGCACTTGATGATCTGAGCGTGTAGTTCGCGGGCGTAGGTGTCGCGCTGTTCCATTTTCTGGCTCAACTGAACGTCGCCGCGATAGACAGCGTTGCGCTCAGCCTCGCTCGGGGTAATCGGGGCATCGGTCAGCGGCTTGGCCTGGGCCTCGTCGAGCGCCTTTTGCGCGGCATTCACCGCCGCATCCGCCGCTTCCAATTCCTGTTTGAGTTCGACCTGGGTCCGCTCAACTTCGCGGGCCTGCGGATCGGCGTCGAGTGCGGCCTGATACTCCTTGAGCGTGGTGCGGGCCGACTCGATCTCGTTTCGCTTGGTGTTGCGTAGTTGGGTCAGTTCGGCCAGCCGGTTTGCGACTTCCTCCTGCGACTTGGCGGCCCTGTCCAGTTCCGCGCTGTACGAAGCCCCAATCGCCTTCAGCCACGCCTCGGCCACGGGCAGCGTCGCGTTGGACGCCGCCACCGCCACCTCCAGCCGGCGATTCGCCTCATCGGCGTTCAGGTCGATCGCGCCGCCCAGCGGTAACTTTGCAAACTCAACGCCGGCCTTGGTCCTTGCGTCCTCCACCGAACGCATGATCGCATCCTTGTGGGCGTCCATCCGGACCATCGAGGACGGCGCGTCCGATTTGAACTGCACGACGCCCTGGACCATCAGCGGCTTGGCCGGCAGGAGGGAGTAGATCACCGCTGCAACCAATACGGCCATGCCCGCGGCAATCACCAAGGATCGTCTCAGCACGCCGGCCCGATCCGGCACCGTCGCCGGCGCCCCCGCCGGCTGGAATGAGGCCTGCGTCGATTTCTCCGCGATCGCATCGTCCCGATCGAATCCGACCAGTTCACTTCCCGACACGTCGATGATGCGCATTTCGGCTGTCGCTTCGTCGAGTTGCCGCGCCCGCGCTTCTAGTTCGCGCTCGCGCTCGTCCAACTCGCGGCGACGGGTCTCCAGCACCGCCGACGCCGCCGACTGATCCACGTCCGCGTCGACCGGTTCCTGCTCGACCGCGGTCATCTGCCGGCGGGATTCGAAGTCTCGGCGCAGCGCGTCGAAGTCATCCCGTTCGGCCCGGAGCCGGGCATGCTCGGCGTTCAACGTCGCCTGACGCTTTCGCAATTCCTCCAACTGGGCGTCCCACACCGCCTGCGCGGCCCGGGTCTCCTCGCTGACCGACGACGCGCGGGTGGATGCATCCTGCTCGGAGAGTTCGCGACGATGGCGAATTTCCTCTTCGAAGCGCGCGAGCCGTTCCTGAATATCTCGCTCGACCTCTTCCAGTCGCTGGCGGGCGCGCCGTTCGACTTCCTCCTCGCGCTGCTTGGTGGCGGTCAGTCGATCGGCCAATTCGGTCTCGACGCGCTGCCTCATTTCCGACAGCGCCGCCTCGTGGGTCGCCTGTTCCTCGGCTTCGAGCGCCGCACGCTGCGCCGCCACCTCGGACTCAAACTCCCGCAGCCTTCGCTCCAGAGCGGCACGCTGTTCGGCAATCTGAGCCTCGGCCTGGCGGCGGGCGGTCATCACGTCGTCGCGCTCATTCTCCATCGCCTCGGTGAAGGCCTTGCGCTCCTGCTCCAACTGGCGGCGGCCGGCCTCAATGCGGGAAAGTCGCTCGTCGAAATCGGCCTCCTTGTGCCGAACGGCTTCTTCGGCGGCGGTCAGTTCGGCTGCGCGGGCGGCGACGGCCTTCTCCAGGGTCGCCAGTTCCTCCTCGCGATTGCGGAGTTCCAGACGCATCGCGTCGGTCTGCTCCATCAGCACGGCGACGCGCTGGGCCTCATCGTTGCCGCCTTTTTCGGTGCTGAGCAGTTCCTGACGTTGCTTTTCGATGTCCGCGTATTCCTCTTCGAGGCGGCCGCGATATTCCTCGAGTTTGCGGGCATGGTCCGCGAGTTCGAGTTCGCGCTCGGTGACCACCTTCTCGCGGGACTCCACGTCGCGCATGCCGGCCTGGAACGTGCGCTTGGCCTGATCGAGCGACTCCCGCTCCGCCTTGATCGAATCCTGCTCGTTTGCAAGTTGGCGGCGTTCGTCGGAGATTGCTTCGCGGTCTGAATCCACCGCGGTTCGCAACTTGCGGGTTTTTTCGATCTCCTGCTCCAACTGCTTCTGACGGGCCTCCAGATTGGAAACGTCGTCGATCAATCGGCGCTTGCGGCTGCGCAATCGGTCGCGCGTCTCCATCAACTGGCGGCGAATGAGGTGATTCTCGTCGATGCCGGTCTTCAATTCGGCCTGCAGCCGCTCGATCTCGGCCTGCGCCGACTCGACCGAAGTGCGCTCGGTGAAGAGTTCGCGACCCTGATCGCGATTCATCAGTTTGTCGCGTTCCAGCCGCGACCGCTCGGCCTCAAACGCAGAGACCCGCGCGGCGAACTCGGCCTGCTGCCGGGCGAACGCGGCCTGCTGCTCGTCGACATGCGACTTGAACAACTCCAGGGCGGAGCGATCGGCCGCAACGCGCTCGGAGGCCGCCGTCAATTCGGACTTCTCGCGGATCAGATCGCGCTCGCGCTGGGCAAACTGCTCCTGAGCGCTGCGCACCGCGTTCTGCTCGGCATCGAGTTGGGTCACGCGCTCGGACAGGGCGCGGGTCTGCGACTCAAACTGCGCGGCTTGCGCGGCCAGGGCGGCCTGCTCGGCGGCAAGTTGCTCGCGGTCTCGTTCCAGTTCCTCACGGCTCTGCCGCACGCGCTGCTCGAAGGCCTCGGCCCGGGCCATGCGCTCGTCGAGTCCGTGCGCCTTGAGTTCGTGCTCGCGGCGGGCGGTATCGAGATGGGTGCGGACGGTTTCGAGTTCGCGGCGGTGCTGCTCGAATTCCTCCAGGCTCTGTTCGTGAGCGGCCACGCGCTCGGACAGCAGCCGCTCGCGGTTGGCCAGCACCTCCGACAGCGCGCCCATCTCCGAACTGCGCTCGTCGAGCAACTTGATCTTGCGATCCAGTTCGCGGACTTCCTCGCGCGCTTCGTTGACGCGGCGCTCGTCGTCGGCGAGTTCCTCGCGACTGCGCTCCAGTTGCTCCTCGCGGCGGCGCAATTGCGCCTCGCGGGCTTCGATTTCGGTCGCACGCCCGTCGATCAACTCGCGCTCGGACTTCAGGCCCGAACGGCCCGACAGGAGTTCCGCGAACCGCGCCTCCAACTCGGCCGAACGCTGATCGATTTCCTGCTGCCGCAGGAGAATCGCGCCACGGGCCCGCTCGGCCTCGTCGCGATGGGCTTCCAGGGCCGCCGTGTCCATCTCAATGCGGGCCTGCCACTCCATGAGCCGCGAATTGCGCGTCTCGAGCGCCGCGGCCAGTTGCGAAATTTCGGCTTCGCGCGCGACATGGGCGTCGAGTTTGGAAAGCAGTTCCTGTTCGCGCACGCCAAGCGTGTGCTCGCGCTGTTCGACGTCTTCACCACGAACGCGAATGTGTTCCGCGATCCGCTCCAGTTCACTCTCGCGCTGGGTGACCGCGTCGATCCGCGATTGGTTCTCGGAGTCGCGCGCGGCCAGGTCCAACTCGGCGTTGGCTAGGCGCGCGTTAATGGATCGATCGAGTTCATCCCGCCTGCGGGCGAGTTCCGCCGCGGCCTGCTCCTCCAACTCGCGCTTGCGGTTCGAAATCTGCTGCTCAACCTCGGCAAGCCTGGCCTCGATGGCCTGCTGCTTGGCCGCCGCCTGCGATTCCAACTCGCTCCGGCGCGTGGCAAGTTGCTGGTCCACTTCGGCCAGCCGCGCGTTCAGCGCCTGCTCGCGCTCGGCGGCGGTCATGTCGACTTCCGCCAGGCGGCTCTCGACCGCCTGCTGCTTCGCGGTCAGTTCCGCCTCGCGCCGTGCGAATTCGGTTTCTCTCTCGGCGAGTTGTCGTTCGATGACGCTTCGCGCCGCGGTACGCCGCTCTTCGAGCACCGCCTCGCGCTGGCGATATTCTTCCTGTCGGCGGGCCTCAAGTTCGTCGAAGTCCCGTTGAAGCGCTTCGCGCTGGGCCGCCAGTTCGCTCTGCCGCCGCGACTCCAGTTCGTCAAATTCCTTTTGCAGCGCCTCGCGCTGGGCGGCAAACGCAAGTTGCCGTTCCTGCTCCTGCGCCGCGAAGGCCTCTTCCATCTCACGGCGGCGGGCTGAAATCGTCTCGGTCTGGTCGCCGAGTCGGGACTCCAGGTCCTTGTAACGCGCGTCGAGTTCGGCCTGCCGCTTGGCGACATCCGCCTCCAGCGCCTCGGCTCTCTCGCGAAACGCCGCATCGTGCGCTTCCACGCGCGCGGCGAACGCCTCTTCCAGCGCTCGCATTCGCGCTGCGACCTGCTCCTCGTCGCGCTTGCGGTTCTCTTCGACGACCTCGGTCGCACGCCGCTTGCGCAGTTCGAGGGCCTCTTCGCGCTCGGCGAGTTCGGCTTCCTTGCGGTTCAGTTCGTCGATGCGACGGCGATTGGCGGTCTCGGCCTCTCGTTCGGCCGCCTGCTTCAGCGAGGCCAACTCACGTGCATGATCCGCCCGCGCGACTTCCAACTCCGCCTTGCGGGTCGCCAGGTCCTGTTCGAGCCGCTTTCGCTCGATCTCAAGTTCCGCGCGAACATCCTTCTGCCAGGCTTCAAATTCAAACCGCGCCTCAAGGCTCTGCTGTTCGCGGATTCGGGCCTGCGCATCTTTCTCCGCCTCCAGCGCCTTGCGCCGCTCGGCCAGTTCCACTTCGAGCAGCCGCGACTGCGACTCGTGTTCCAGTTCCAGCGCCCGGCGTCGTTCGGCCAGTTCGTTCTCGCGCCACGCAAACGCAGCCTCGCGCCGCTCGGCATCTTCGGCCGCGGCCTTCTCCAGTGCACGCTGGCGTTCGTTCAACTCCTCGATGCGCTTCTGATAGGCCGCGGTTTGATCTTCCAGCACGCGCATCTGGTCGGCGCGGGCCAGCGATACCTCGGACTCGAATTCCGTCCGCAAATTGCCAAGGGCCTCGCGCTCCGCCATCAGGTCGGCGCGGGCCCGTTCCAATTCGGCGCGCTCGACGCTGAACGCCTTCTGAACCTCGTCGCGCTGCCGCGCCGCAACCTGCTCCAGTTCCTCGTTCTTGCGCTGAATATCCAGATGCTGCAGACGGAGCCGCTCACGCTCGGCCTCCAGGCCGACCCGCAGCGCCCGGGCCCGTTCGTCCATCGCCTCCTGCGCACCCGCAACGCGGGCGCGCAGTTCATTCAGACGCTGGTCGATCTTTCGGTTGCGGGCGTCCAGACTGCCGTGCAGTTCGAGGTGCTGCGCGTATTTCTGCTTGGCCCGCTTGAGTTCCTCGCGGGCTTCGGTCAATTCCAGTTCCAGGCGCGCCGCCGCCTTCTGCCACATGGCGGCGGTGACCGTGTCATCCGACGGCACTCGCGTGAAGGCCGCGCCGGTCGTTGCCGGTCGATCGGCATCCCAGTCCGCGTCGTCCGCGCCGTGACCGTCCCGCAGGCCCCCGCCCGGCACGGTCGGCGGCGCCGCCGCCATGTCCGCACCGTCATCGTGGCGCGTGATGGGCTTGGGTTGCCGACGCTTGTCCTGATCACGCCGGCTCTGCAGTCGCATCGTGCTTTCCAGCAGCACGTCCTTGCCGCGATCGGGCGCAGCGCGATCATCTCCCTTGGCGTCGCCGGTGGCCGAAGCCTGTGCGCTGACCATCGCACCGGCCATCATTGCGGCGGCCGGCTCGGAGATGAGACCCGAACCCACCTCCACGATCGACGGTGACGATGCGTCCAATCCGGACAAAAGCGCCGATCCGTCAAATGAAGATTCCACCCGCGCCTGCGACTCGGACAAGGTCCGGGCGGCCTCGTTCAGCAGCGACAAGTCGCGCCGTGTCTCGGCCGCGATGTTCTTCTCGTTCAATCGGGGCTGGCTGGCCGGCCACAGGTCCTCCAACTTCGGGGCGACCGACTCGTCGAGCCGTCCCGCCACCAGCGGCGTCACCGAGGACGCGCCGTCCGAACCGTCGCCGGCCATCCGTCCTTCGATACCGGGCATCATGTCGATTTTGAAGGTCAACTCCAGCCCGCCCACGCCGATCGTGTCGCCCGACAACAGCCGCGCGATGGTGACCGTGCGGCCGTTGTGCCGCGTGCCGGTCTGCGAAGACAGGTCGCGAATGACCGGACCATGCTGACTCCAGACGATGAGCGCGTGCCGACCGGCCACGCCGGCGTCGGTGGTCTGCACGTCGCAACCCTCGCCGGAGCCGATGACCAGGATCGGATCCTCGGCGGTGGTCGCAACCCGGTCGTCGTCGCGCATCAGGGCGAAGGGCGGCGCGGCCGTGCCCACCGCCAGGTCTCCACCCTCGAGTTCAACGCGATACTTGAAACGTCCCAGCACCAGTTCCGCGCCATCGTGCAGGCGCGCCCAGCGAACGTAGCGGCCGTCCAACTGCGTGCCGCCCTGCGCGCCGAGGTCGCAGACGTAGGCGGTCGTGCCGAGCCGGACGATGGCGGCGTGCGCAATGCCGACGCTTGTCGACGAGAGAATGATGTCGCAGCCTTCGCCGCGTCCGAGCAGCGTGAGCACGTTGGTCAAACGACGCACGGGCTGGCGGGCGTTGCGATACTGGGCCACCAGGCGGACGCACGCCCCCTGCTGCTCGAATAATTGCGGTTGAACGCTCATGGACTTTCAGACCTCGTGTCTTTTCACACAAACGTCGCGTTACAGCCGCGATCTCTGCCGACCGCGGGCCGATCGTGTCCCCCCGTCGCGATGCACGATCGCGCGTCGATATCGGACGCGCAGACGCGCACGACCGATAAAGGGACACACACAACCCTATTCAACGGCCGTTTAGGCCTGTCAGGACCAACATGAATGCCGATAATCTCGCACGCGTCGCAACGGCACACGACCCCGGGCGGGTCTTCCTGCCGCCTGGCAGTTGGCGTCCGGGCAGCGACGGCGACGCAACGCGCAATTTCCGCGCGTCAGGTCAACGAGTTCAACGTGCGAATCATGGGCAAAATCGGCGGGTCTCCGTGGGCGTGGCGAGCGTGTGGCCCCGACCGCTCGATTGTACGAACGTCCGGGAAGCGCATCAAATTCAGGTCAATAGGATAGATCGCAGGGTGGACCCGGGTCGCGGTCAGGCGCCGGGCCGGGTGGTTGCCCCGCCCGCTCCGGTGACCCGGAAGACCTGCTGCAACGGGAACACCTTGCCGGTCAGGTAGTCCTGGAAACTGAGCACCGCGGTGATCGCTGCGGCCGGCGGTCGGGTGCGGCCGCCCGACCAGGGCACCTTTACCGTGTAATGGGCGCCCAATTTCCCGAACCAGAGCGAGCGCATCTGGGTCGCGTCCAGGGAGGTCTGCCCGACCAACTGGGCCTCGCCGTCTGCTTCGAGGTTGAGCAGTCGCACCTGGGCCGAGGCGGCGGCCTTGATGATGTCGCCTTCCTGATCGATCGGATTGATGTAAAGGACAATGCCGTCGTCAATGCCGTCATGGTTGTCGTCATACCCGCCTGACAGGGAGGCGAGTTGCACCTTCACCACATGCGGCAGCAATTCGAGTTTCTGATCCGGCGACATCGTCTGAACGCGCTGGAGCCGTGACGACAACTCGTCGATCTGCTCCCGCTGCATTTCGATCTGGCGGGACTGCGTGGCGACCGTGTCGGACAGTTCTTGAATGCGCGTGCGCTCTGACGTCCCGCCCGGTGCCCCGCCGCCCGGGCAGCCGCCCATGAGAATCGGGAGCCCTATGAGTACAAGCACGGAGATTGCGCGAGCAAACGTAGGTCGGGTCATCGACTCGACGCTTGGGCGCGGCATGAGCCCGCCGGCGGGTCGATGACCCGCCCTCCACCGGTGAGGATCAGAGTGGAACCTTGCCTTGGCGGCTAATCGTCCGATGACCGGGGGCGCAGCATGCCCTCGGGCTGCCGTTCGAGGATCTTGTCCACGAGGCCGTACTCCACGGATTCGGTCGGGTCGAGCCATAGGTTGCGGTCGCAGTCCTTTTCGATCTTCTTGCGGTCGGTGCCGGTGTGCTTGGCAAGAATGCCATACAGCACATCGCGAAGCCGTAGAATTTCTTTCGCCTCGATCGACAGATCGGTGGCCACGCCCTGCATGACACCGCCGATGAGCGGCTGGTGCAAGAGCACCCGCGAATTGGGCAGCACGAACCGCTTGCCCTTGGTGCCGCCGCACAGCAGGATCGACCCCATGCTCGCCGCGAGACCGAGGGCGTAGGTCGCCACGTCGCACCGCAGGAACTGCATGGTGTCGTAGATCGCCAGTCCGGCGGAAACGCTACCGCCGGGCGAATTGATGTAGAAGTGGATGTCGGCGTTGGCGTCCTCATTGGAGAGGAACAGCAACTGGGCGATGGTGACGTTGGCCACCTCGTCATCAATGCCGCCGCCGAGGAAAATGATGCGGTCCTTCAGCAGGCGCGAGTAGATGTCGTAGGCCCGCTCACCGCGACCGGTCTTCTCGATCACCATCGGAATCAGTTGGTTGTTCATTGCACGTGACATGTGTGCTCCCAGGAGCCGTAAGCCTTAAGCCATAAGCCTTAAGCCGTTTGCTCCATCAAACCGGCTGTGGCCGGATACTTGCTAGTTCTCTCAAACTCCATTCGATCCAATGCCGTCGCTTCCGCTTTTGTTAGCATATGGCTTACGGCTTAAGGCTTATGGCTATTTCTTCTCTTTCGCATGCGGCTCGACGATCTCGTCGACAATGCCCCATTCCACCGCCTCGCGCGGATTCAGGAAACGATCGCGCTCGGTTTCCTCTTCGATCTTGTCGACCGGCTTGCCGGTGTGCTTGGCGATGATTTCGTTCAGCGTCTTCTTGTCGCGCAGGATTTCCTCCGCCTGAATGCGGATGTCCTCGGCCTGACCGGTGATGCCGCCCCACGGCTGGTGCAGCATGATCTTGCTGTTGGGCAGGGCCATGCGCTTGCCCTTGGTGCCGGCCGCGAGGATGACCGCCCCACCGCTGGCCGCCTGACCGATCGAATAGGTCGCGATGTCGCAGGTCAGGTGCTGCATGGTGTCATAAATGGCTAGCGTCTGATCCACCATGCCGCCGGGGCAGTTGATGTACAGGTTGATCGGCTGCTCCTTCTTGATGCTCTGCAGATAGAGCAGCCGCATGATCACCAGGCTGGCCGACCGCTCGTTGATCGGCCCGGCCAGGAAGATGATGCGATTTTCCAGCAACATGTCCTCGACGGACATCTCGCGGTATTTCTGATAGGGCGCGCCGCCCTGTGCGTAATTTCCCATCTGCATTGGGTCGTGCATCCCGGTCTGCATCGGGTTGTACATGCCCATGAGGCCCTGATTCATGCGAATTCCCTTTCCGTGGCACCGGGCTTCTGCCCGGTTATTCCAGTGCAGTTGGTATGGGTGGCACCGGCCTTCCGGCCGGTTCGTCGTTCCACGAAGCTCCGCAACCGCACCACGAGATATCGACTGAAAATTGTCCCGAAAACGGTTGCGCGCCCAACGCGCGATTCTCGCCGGGCGGATTATAGCGCGGGACGGGAAAACGCAAAGGGGGCGCAGAATCCGCAGGCACGTGGGCACTGAGGCACGAAGGCGAAACAGAATCCCTGGCGGCAGCGAGGGGCGCCGATTGCATGGTGTTAGGTCGGAGGGAAGAGTTTGAAGCGTTCCTCGGCGCGGCGGATTAACATCCGGCGATCCGAGTTCAATTTAAGCGCGACGATGGTAGCTCTGCCAGACGGAGTGCGACCGGTGAGCCGGTAGTCGAGCCAGGCGAAGTGCTCATTCCATTCGTCCTGTCGCGGGTTGAACAATGGAGCGAGTTGATTGGTATCCGGATCAACTGCTTGGACGCGATCGGACTTGTGGAGATTGCAGGACGGGCAGCACCACGCGAGATTCTCGGGAGTCGTCGGCCCGCCGCGTGACGCGGGCGCGATGTGTTCGACGTGAAAGGTCGCGCCCTGGAGCGACTGATGCATCCGGCAGTATTCACAGCGCTGCCCAGCACGTGTCTGCACAGTCGAGGCAAACGCCGCAGCATTCATCACGGCTTGCGTCCGAGGACGGCGAGGGCGTCGGCGCGAACCAGCGAAATGGTCTCGCTCAGCGCGGCCAGGGATTCGAGTTCATCTCGCTCTTCGGCGGTGAGCGCGCCGTCGTTGTTGCGGTCCATCAGCGCCTGAAGTCGCTTGTCTGAAACGGCAGGGAACCGCAGCGACGCGACCGCTTCCACCATGTGCAACGGTGCTGAAATGACGGCGCTCACAGATTCACCTCGATTCGCCGGGCGTCAGTCGCGTCATTCGCGCGGGCTTTCGCAAACTCGGCGTGTCTTTGATTATCTTATTGGGCGTGAGTGTCGTGGGCAACTGAAATTGGCTGGTGGGGGCACGGGGGCACCCGCCACGGCGGGTAAACTCCGGCACGCAGGGAAAAATACACTGGGCCGCGAATGGTTACGCGGACCTGCGCCCGCGCGGCCGAGAATCGGGGCCGCGGCGCGGCTGGCGATTCAAATGCGACCGCATAATCGACGTGAATGAAACATTTTCTGCCCAGCGGCGCTTTCGCGCTGCCCAGTGGCACTCTGCTTCTGCCCAGTGGCAAGTCCGCGCTGCCAAGTCGGAATGCGCCGCAGCCCAGCGGCAAGTCCGCGCTGCCCAGTCGGAAAGCGCCGCAGCCCAGCGGTAAGTCCTTTCTGCCCAGCCGCGCTTCGGCGCTGCCCGCTGACAGGTCCGCAAGGTGCGAAAAACCATTGCCGCAGCCCCTGTACATGCGTGTTCGCCAATATCTGCGACGTACTTGGTATATTATTGACTTGTCGAATGACATGGCCGCTAAGGGCCGCGGCCGTGCCGCCCGCCGCCCTAGAAAGCCTGTCATTGTTAGCCGAAGGAGCAACCAATGATGAGATGTTCGTGGCTTCCTATCTTATCTTTGACCATCCTCTGCGGACTGCCTTCCGTTGTTCACGCACAAGGCGCAGGTATCGAGTGGGACACCCTCAACCGGGAGGCCATGAATCTATTTGACGCGGGCAAATATGATCGTGCGATCGCGCTCGCCCAAAAAGCCCTACAAGTCGCCGAGCAGAATGTGGGGCCCGAACACCCCGATGTGGCTGCGAGTCTGAATAACCTAGCCGCGTTCTATCAAACCCTAGGCGACTACGCCAAGGCAGAGCCCCTTTTCAAGCGCGCACTGGCGATTGATGAGAAGGTGCATGGTCCGGACCACCCCGATGTGGCGATGGGCCTTAGCAATCTGGCTGTGCTCTATAAAGCGCAGGGCGACTACGCTAAGGCCCTTCCGCTCTGCAAGCGCGCGCTGGCGATCAGGGAGAAGGGGCTCGGCCCCGACCACACATATGTGGCGCTGAGCCTGAGCAACCTGGCTGAGCTTTATCGAGCGCAGGGCGACTATGCCAAGGCGCTTCCGCTCTGCAAGCGCGCGCTGGCGATCAAAGAGAAGGCGCTAGGGCGCGACCACCCCGAAGTGGCCACGAGCCTCAACAATCTGGCCGGGCTCTACGACAACCAGGGCGACTACTCCAAGGCCGAGCCGCTTTACAAGCGCTCGCTGGCGATCAAGGAGAAGGCGCTCGGTCCCGACCACCCCGATGTGGCTACGAGCCTGGACAACCTGGCCGCGCTTTACCACGCCCAAGGCGATTACGTTAACGCTGAGCCACTTTTCAAGCGGGCGCTTGCGATTCGTGAAAAAGCGCTCGGCCCCGATCACCCTGATCTGGCCACAAGCCTGAACAACCTGGCGGGGCTTTACAACGATCAGGGCGATTATGCCAAGGCCGAGCCACTACACAAGCGTGCGCTGGCGATCTCCGAAAAGGCGTTTGGCCCCGACCACCCCGACGTGGCTACGAGTCTGAACAACCTGGCCTCGCTTTATCACGCCAAAGGCGACTATGCGAAGGCCCAGCCGCTGCACGAGCGCGCGCTGGCAATCAGGGAGAAGGCGCTCGGTCCGGACCACCCCGCTACCGGGACGAGCCTAAACAACCTGGCCGAGGACTACCGAGCTCACGGCGAGTACGCCAAGGCCGAGCCGCTCTACAAGCGGGCGCTGGCGATAGTTGAAAAGGCGCTTGGTCCTGAACACCCCAATGTGGCCACGTCTCTGAACAATCTGGCGAGCCTATATCGTGCCACCAAGCGAAATGCAGAGGCGGAAGCGCTGGAAAAACGCGCGGCACGGATCAAGGCCATAAAACGATGATGCGAGCGACAATCAAATCCTAAAAGGCGGGTCATCAAAGGGGTATCATGCCTAAAATAAGTTGCGAGGGCATCAAATGGTTGAAAACCCTGTTGAAGGCAATTGGTATCATTGGTATAGCCCGGATTATAATTTGCCCAATCCGATCAAGGTCCAAGTTGTTGGCCTCTGCATGGCTTCGAATAACCAGGGGCCGAGTGATGAGCTGGGAAGGGCCACGGTCTGGCCTTCAAGGGAACGCAAGGCCCAAGTGAGATTCACGATACCGGGCGATCCCACCGAACACCTCGGAATTGCTATCTACGAGGATCTCTACGAAATAGCGTCATAAATCATTTCCCTTCGTGCCTGCGTGCCTCCGTGCCTTCGTGCCTACTTCCCGTTCACCCGATCCCCAAACACGCTCACCGCCACGGCGACAAACACCAGCCCGAAGGCCACGAGATCATTCCACTTCAGCCGCTCGCGGAGCACGAAGACCGAGAAGATGCCGAACACGACCAGCGTGATCGCCTCCTGGATGACCTTGAGTTGCGGGGCCGAGAGCGGGCCGCCGAAGTTGACGTGGCCCACGCGGTTGGCCGGCACCTGCAGGGCGTACTCCGGCAGTGCGATCAGCCACGACAGGACGATGGCCATCCACAGCGGCCAGGCCCGCTGCTTGAGATGGCCATACCACGCCGCGGTCATGAAGACGTTTGAGGCGATGAGCAGGGCGATGGCGGTGAGGGCGCGATTCATGGGAGTCGATCGCGCGAGCGATCGCAATTTGTTGTCAAAATGAAGAATGTAGAATGTAGAATGTAGAAAGAACTGTGACGCACGCCGTTTTTATTTCTGCATTCTACATTCTTCATTCTACATTAGCGGTGGCGCGCATCATTCATCTTCGGAGCCATCTTCCTGCAAATCCGCCGTGCCGAAGCGCTCGTCATCCTCGGCATCCATATCCGCCGCGTAGTTGCCGGTTTCGACTTCTCGATCCCGCTGGTTCTTGATCTCGCGCCACTCCTTCTCGGTCAGCAGCACTTCGCGGGCCTGGCTGCCCTTGTATTCGCCCACGATGCCGGCCGCGGCCATCTGGTCGATCAGGCGGCTCGCGCGGCTGTATCCGACTTCAAGCCTGCGCTGCAGCAAACTCACGCTGCCACGCTTGGTCTGCACGATGATGTCCACCGCCTCGTCGAAGAGCGGGTCGCGTTCGCCGCCATCGCCGGCGCCCTCGGGCCGCAGGCGCGTCAATTCGTGGTGGAACTGCGGCTGGGCCTTCTCGGACAGGTCTTTGACCACGGCACGGAGTTCGTCATCCTCAATATAAGTCCCCTGCGCCCGAACCAGTTTCGCCGAGCCGGGCGGCAGGAAGAGCATGTCGCCCTGGCCCATCAGCACTTCGGCGCCGTTCTGGTCCAGCACGATGCGCGAATCCATGCGGCTGGCCACGCGGAAGGCGCAGCGGCACGGCAGATTGCTCTTGATGAGACCCGTGACGACGTTCGCCTGCGGACGCTGGGTCGCGACGATCAGGTGAATGCCGACCGCGCGGCTCTTCTGGGCGAGGCGGGCCAGGTGCTGCTCGACCTCCTTGCCCGAGGTCATCATCAAGTCCGCCAACTCGTCGATCACGATCACGATGTAGGGAAGATGCGTGGGGATCTTCATCTTCTCTTCTTCCGTCGAGGGCTGGAAGCGTTCGTAGATCTTGTCCTTACCCAGACGGTTGAATGACGCGAGGTCCTTGACCCCCGCCTCGGCGAGCAGCTCGTAGCGCTCGTCCATCTTCGTGGTGGCCCATTGCAGAATCATCTCGGCCCGGGCCATGTCGGTCACGATCGGACACATCAAATGCGGGATGTCCTTGAAGATGTTCAGTTCGACCATCTTGGGGTCGATCAGGATCATCTTCACGTGATCCGGCCGCTGGGTCATCAAAATAGACATAACCAGCGTATTGAGGCACACGCTCTTGCCGCTGCCGGTCGTGCCGGCGATGAGCATGTGCGGCATGGTGGCCGCGTCAGAGATGAGCGGTGCGCCGCTGGCGTCCTTGCCCAGAAACATGGGCAGGGCCATCTTGGTCGGCTTGGTGCCGCCGAGCATCATCAGTTCCTTGAGGCGGACCTTCTCCTTGTTCGTGTTGGGGACTTCGATGCCGATGGTGTTCTTGCCCGGCAGCGTGGCGACGACGCGCACCGCGGGCGCCTTCATCGCCCGGGCGATGTCGTTGGCCAATGAGGCAATCTGCGACGACTTGATGCCCGGCGCGAGGGCGATTTCGAACAGCGTGATGACCGGACCAGTGTCGATCTCGACGACCGTGCCGTCGATGCGGAAATCTTGCAGGGTCTTCTCGAGGATGGCGGCCTTCTCGCGGACGATGGTCTCCTGGCTCTCGGTGTAGGTGCCTTCGGGGTCGCCGAGCAGTTCGATCGGCGGCAGGACGTAGTCGCCGAGTTCCTTCGGCCACGCATTGGGCGGCGGGGCCTTGCCCTCTGAGCGGCCCTTGCCGAGCATGCGCACGATCAACTCGCGCTCGGCGGGTTTGAGCGATTTTTCTTCTTCGATGATGTCGGCGGGGACGGTGGTTTCGTCGATTTCCGCCGCACTCGATGCATCGGAATCTGTCGACGTGTTCTCAATCGCGGGCGCTGACGGCGTCACAACGGCGGACGGAGATTTGGCATCGGCGTCCGCAGTCGCATCCGCGGCGTCGTCGTCATCCTCGTCGGCGTCGGGCCGGGTCCAGCGGCGACGGCGCGGCTTGGTTTCCATGCCGCTCGACAGGTTGCCCGCGCCGATCATGACCGGCGTGAGGCCCGGTCTCGCCAACCCGGCGGACCTCAGGGCCATCAGGCCGGCCAGGCCGTGTGCGCGGATGTTGACGATGAGCCCCTTCACGCCGGCGACGATGTCATCGGCCGCGAGGATCGCGCCCACCACGAGCGAGAAGAGCAGAATGAGCGAGGCCATCATCCGAGAGAAATACTCCCGTAGAAACGTGGCAACGGCGATGCCCAGAATGCCGCCGTGGCCCTCGACGAATCCGGTGGTCGGATCGGTATCGAAGAGCGCGACCATCGACGCGGTCACGGTGGTCAGCAGTCCGACGCCCAGCACGCGGAGCGGCAGGTCGGTGATGCCGCGGGTCAGTTGCAGCACGGCGCCCATCGTGGCGAAGAGCAGAAGCGTGTAGGTGCCCGTCCCGAAGTGATACAGCAATTGGTACGACACCCACGCGCCCGCGCGTCCGCAGCCGTTGGCGGCCGGCGAGTTGTGCGGCCAGACCGACTGGTTCGGCCAATCGGTGATGTGAAAAGTCAGCACGCTGATCCACATGAAGGCGCAGGCGAGCAGCCCCCCCACCATCACGCATGTTCGAAGGTATGTCGTGCGTCGTTCGTTCAAAGGTGGCCGCCTCAAGTTTCCCATCCGGTGGGTGGTACGGGCGTCTCGCCCGCTTTTTCGCGCTGCCATGCGCAATAATTGCCGACACATTCGAGGTCGGCGTGTTGTGTGTGCCACTGCTTCAAGCAGCGACGGCTGTGTGCCACTGTCCGCCCTCGGCGGATGAGCAGTGCGAATGCGAGTGGGCCGTGCATTACGGGGTGCCACTGGCAGCTTGCTGCCAGTGCGGCCGCCTTCCAATATCGGCAGGCCATAAAAGTTGGCTGGACCTCCGTTATCGAGCCCCACAAGACCGGCCATTGGCCGGTTCCACACCCTTGTGGCACCGGCCAAACCCTTGTGGCACCGGCCAATGGCCGGTGTATGCTTCGGACATGACCTATATCTGGCTGGGACTGGCAATTGTGTGCGAGGCTGGCTGGGCGCTGGCCATGAAGGCGTCCGACGGCCTGACGAAAGTCGGCTGGACCGCGATGACCGTGGTGCTCTACATCGTAAGTCTGGTTTTTCTCGCGTTTGCCACCCGCAAGATGGACATCGGCACAGGCTACGCCATCTGGGCCGGCACCGGCGTCGCCCTGATCGCCCTCGGCGGCATCTTTCTATTCAATGAACAGATGACGCTGGCCAAGGGCATCTCGCTCGGACTGATCGTGCTCGGCATCGTCGGTCTAAACCTCGCCACCGGCGGGCACTGATTGCGAACGCGGAACGGGGAACGCGGAACGCAGAACAAAAAGAGGCGACTTTCACTCCGCGTTCCGACTTCCCACTTCCGCGTTCCCACTTCCGACTTCCCACTTCCGACTTCCCCCGCGATAATCCCCGAATGAAACCACGGACGTCCACCCAGATTCGCCGCGAATTCATCGACTTCTTCGTCGAAAAGTGCGGCCACGTATTCGTGCCCTCCAGCCCCTGCATCCCGCATGGCGACCCGACCCTGCTCTTCACCAATGCGGGCATGAACCAGTTCAAGCCGCTCTTCCTCGGCACAGCCGACCCCAAGACCGAGTTCGGACGCATGAAGCGGGCGGCCAATTCGCAGAAGTGCATCCGCGCCGGCGGCAAACACAACGACCTCGACGACGTGGGTCACGACACGTACCACCACACGTTCTTCGAGATGCTCGGCAACTGGTCCTTCGGGGACTACTTCAAGAAGGAGGCCATCGCCTGGGCGTGGGAATTGCTGACGAAAGTGTGGGGGCTCGATCCGACCCGGCTGCACGCCACCTATTTTCAGGGCGATGCCGCCGAAGGGCTGGAGCCCGACACCGAGGCGAAACAACTGTGGGAGGCCATCCTGCCGCCCGAGCGCGTCCACCCCGGCAACAAGAAGGACAACTTCTGGGAGATGGGCGACACCGGGCCGTGCGGGCCGTGCAGCGAGATTCACATCGACATGACGCCAGAGGGCAACGGCGGCCCGCTGGTGAACGCCGGCCATGCGTCGGTCATGGAGATCTGGAATCTCGTCTTTATTCAGTTCAACCGCGGGCCGGACGGCACGCTCTCGCCGCTGCCGGCCAAGCACGTCGACACCGGCATGGGCTTCGAGCGGATCAGCGCCGTCGTGCTGGGCACGGAGACGGGCCGGGTTGGCAAGGTCAGCAATTACGATACGGATGTCTTTACGCCGATCTTCGCCGCGATTCAGAAGGTGACCGGTGCGCCGGCATATACGGGATTGCTTGAAAGCAATGCCGTCAATCAGAACCCCGAGCAGCAGCGAGCGGGTAGCGCGGGGGCATCGTCAGATCGCGCCGCTGTGATGAAAGACGTGGCCTACCGCGTCATCGGCGATCACATTCGCACGCTGACCTTTGCGCTGACCGACGGGGCCGTGCCGAGCAACGAAGGCCGGGGGTATGTGCTGCGCCGCATCCTTCGCCGCGCAGTGCGTTATGGCCGTCAATATCTGGCTGGACAAAGTTCCACTTTGTCCCCGCCGCCAGGCGGCCCGGTACGACAAAGTTCCACTTTGTCGCCGAACCCTACGCCGTCCAAGCCATTCCTGTGCGACCTGGTACCCGCAGTCGTCTCGGCAATGGGCGACGCATTCCCCGAACTTCGCATCGGCCCGGAGCCGAAGAAGCCGCGCGATAACACGACATACGTCGCCAATCTCATCCGCGAGGAAGAGGCGTCGTTCATCAAGACGCTCGATCGCGGCATTGCGCTGTTCGACGAGGCAGTTCTTCGTGCAGTTACTTTGACAAAACCACGACAACGCGATACCTCTGCGAGAACAAGGGTTGGGGGGCTCTTTCTTCCCGGTCATGTGCCTACTGCCAGCATCACAGTAGACGACCACCCTGAATTAGAACTACAGATTCCGGTGACTACCTTGAACAATACATTAATCGCGGATCTTTTTGATCAAGTACCACGAATTTCGGGTGAAGATGCTTTCAAGCTACACGACACTTATGGGTTCCCGATTGATTTAACGCAACTAATGGCCCAAGAACGCGGCATGTTCGTGGATACCGTTGAATATGAACGATTCATGGAGGAAGCGCGGCAGAAGGCTCGAAAAGCGGGCACCAAGGACCTGAAAGTAGATATCATCCTATCGCATGAACTTGGGGCAACCGAATTTCGCGGATACGAATTTACTCAATGCGAGCGACTTGTTGTCTGTGGCGTTCAGGCAGAAGAGGGAATATCTCCTGTTCAAAAGTTGGTTCAAGGTCAAACGGGATCGATCATATTGGACGCCACGCCGTTTTATCCCGAACAAGGCGGTCAAGTTGGTGATCGCGGTGTAATCACAGGAGAGCCAGATGATTGGGAGTTCGTAGTAACCGATACGTTGCGAAATCACTCACATATTATCCATTTTGGCCAGTGCCTTCGGGGTGAGATTTCTCCTACATTCCTTGGCGATCCATCGGTCGACGTTCCGCCTGATCCGAAGGATGATTGGGTTTACGCGACGGCGACTGTCGACCGGTTACGCCGTGGGCTGACCACGTCCAATCACACCTCCACCCACGTCCTCAACTGGGCGTTGCGCGAAGTCCTTGGCGACAACGTGCAGCAGAAGGGTTCGCTGGTCGATCCGGACAAGACGCGGTTCGACTTCTCGCATCACACCGCCGTCACGCATGACGAACTCGCCCGCGTCGAGACGCTTGTCAATGATCGCATCGCCGCGAATCTCGCTGTGCACGCGAAGGAGGTCCCGCAGCAGGATGCGTTGAAAATCCACGGTCTTCGCGCCGTGTTTGGCGAGAAGTACCCCGATATCGTCCGCGTGGTGTCGATCGGTCCGTCGGTCGATGAACTGCTCGCCGATCCCGGCAATGAGAAATGGCGGGCTTATTCGGTCGAATTCTGCGGCGGCACGCATCTGAAATCGACCGCCGACGCGAAGCGCTTCCGCCTCATCGAGGAATCCGCCGTCGCCAAGGGCATCCGCCGCGTGGTCGGCATCACCGGCGACAAGGCCGCCGCCGCCGAGCGCGAGGCTGCGGCGCTCGCCGCGCGCTTTACGGCCGCCGAATCCGGCGATGCCGCGACGCTGGCCGCGACCGTCGCCGACCTCAGCACCGCCCTGAACGCCGCCGAGATTCCGATTCTCGACAAGGCGAAACTTCGCGAGCGCCTCGCCGCATTGCAGGAGACCGTGAAGAAGCACCACAAGCAGCTCACCAAGTCCGCCGCCGGCGACATCACCGCGCGGGTCGATGACCTGCTGGCCAAAGCCGAGAAGCGCGGCGAGACGAGCATCATCTGCGCCGACCTCGGCGACGCGACCGCCGATCAGTTGCGCGTGGCCTGCGACAGCCTCCGCGCCCGGGCCGGCTCGGCCGCGGTGTTTCTCGCCGCACGCGACGCCGGACGCGTCGTCCTCATGGCCGCGATGACGACCGATGTCGTCACCAAGGGCGTCAAGGCCGGCGACGCGATCAAGGAGATTTCCCCGGTCGTCGGCGGCAAGGGCGGCGGCCGACCAGACATGGCCCAGGGCGGCGGCAGCGACGCCAGCAAGATCGGCGAAGCCGTGACCGCGGCGGATGCATGGCTGACCGCGCGGCTTGGATAATTATTGGGAGTGGTTGTGTGCCACTGCTCTGTGAGCAGTGCGAGCGAGAGTGAACCATTCGAAGCGGGAAATACATGTTCGTCAGAGTTGTACGCCATGAGTGATTGTGTGGACCATGCGTCCTGCCTCAATCGGGTGTGTTAATGTGAACTTCGTAGTCGCACACACCGGGTCTCCGCACTGCTCACAGAGCAGTGGCACACTTGAAAATGCACATGCGTGAGCTTCTTAGGTGCAAAGCCTGACCATCAAACCCATCATCGGCTTTGAAGTCCACGTGCAGCTCGCCACGCGCAGCAAGCTATTCTGCGGCTGCGCAGTCGAGTTCGGCGCGCCGCCCAACAGTCGTGTATGTCCGGTGTGCCTCGCCTTACCTGGCGCGCTGCCGGTCATCAACCGCGCGGCCTATGAGCTGGCGGTGAAGGCCGCGACGGCCCTGGGCTGCGCCATCGGCCCGATGACCAAGTGGGATCGCAAGAGCTACTTCTATCCCGACCTGCCCAAGAACTACCAGATCAGTCAGTATGACCTGCCGGTCGGCGGCGACGGGGCCTTTGAGATACCCCGGCCCGACGGGTCGCTGAAGCGCGTCGGCATCATCCGCGCACATCTCGAGGAGGACGCGGGCAAGAATCTGCACGAGGGGCTTACGTATACACGCGTCGATCTCAACCGCTGCGGCACGCCCCTGCTGGAGATCGTCACCCAGCCGGACATCGCCGACGCCGACGAGGCCTACGCCTTCTGCGTCGAATTGCAGCGGCTGGTGCGGTTTCTGGGCATTTCCGCCGCCGACATGCAGAAGGGCCAGATGCGCTTCGAGCCGAACATCAACGTGGCCATCACCACCGACGACGGCCGCGAGTTCCGCACGCCGATCAGCGAGGTGAAGAACCTCAACAGTTTTCGCTCGGTGCGGCTGGCCGTGCAGTACGAAATCGAGCGGCAGGTGAAGGAGTGGCAGCGCGACAATGACTACACGCTGAAAAATCTCGGCAAGATGAACTTCGGCTGGGATGACGTCCGCGAGGTGACCGAGTTCCAGCGCGGAAAGGAGGAGTCGCACGACTACCGCTACTTCCCCGACCCCGACCTCGTGCCGGTCATGACCGACCCAGCGTGGCTGTCGAGCGTGCGCGACGAAATCGGCGAACTGCCGGTCGCGCGACAGCGGCGCTTCGAGTCGCACTACGGCATTTCGGCGAAGGACGCTGAGATCATCCTGGCCGATCGCGCGACGGCGGTCTTGTTCGAGGACGCGGTGGGCTGTGGCGCCGATTCGACCATTCTGGCGAAGCAGTTTCTGGGCATGTGGAACAGCGCGGCATCGGCCAGGGGCGTGTCGATCGGCGAGCTGGGCATTGCGGCCGAGCGCGTCGCGCAGGTCGCCGACATGGTCCGCGACGGGCTGATCAGCGCGACGTCAGCGAATACGATTGTCGAAAGAATTTGCGATCCAGCCACGCCGGCGTCGCAATCGCCGCAGGAAATCGCCGAATCGGCGGGGCTGCTTCAAGTCCGAGACGAATCCGCCACGCAGGCCTGGATCGACGCCGCCTTCGCCGCCAACCCGCAAGCCGTCGCCGACGCGATGAGTGGCATCGAGAAAAAGGTCAAGGCGTCCTCAGGGTTCCTTCGCGGACAGGTGATGAAGATCTCCGGCGGCAAAGCCGACCCGAAATTGACGGGTGAATTGATCGAAGCGACGCTGGCAAGGGTGAAGGCGCAGCAGTGACCGGCTTGTCGAAGGTGTGGAGGTGTAAAGGTGACGAGGTGTCAAGGTGGCAAGGTGACAGGGTGACAGGGTAACAAGGTGGCACGGTGCCGAGGATTGAGTTTTGATGTGTGCCACTGCTCTGCGAGCAGTGCGTCGACCAGTTAACGCACCCTCGCCATCAAGCGACTCGGAACTTGGAAGCCCCCTCGCATTCGCACTGCTGACACAGCAGTGGCACACCCGTTCAGTGGTTTCATTTCTACATTCTACCTTCTACATTCTTCATTCAGGACGTGGAAGACGTTATGATATTGCGACAGGAATCAATCAACCCGAGGACCCTCTCATGCCCGCCCCCTCCGACCCCCACCGCCGCCCGCAGGTCGCCATCATCGGCTCCTCCGAAACCGACGACGCCATGTACGCCCTCGCCGAGCAGGCCGGCGCGGTCGTCGGCAGACTCGGCGCGGCCCTGGTCACTGGCGGACGCGGCGGCGTGATGGCCGCGGCCTCGCGCGGTTGCAACCTCGCCGGCGGCATCGTCATCGCCGTCACGCCCGGCACGGGCATGGACGAGTGCAACGAGCACGCGCATTACGTCATCCCCACGGGCCTGGGCTGGGCGCGGAACGTCATCACCGGCATCGCCGGCGACGTGGTCGTCGCAGTCGGCGGCGCCTCGGGCACGCTCAGCGAGATCGCCTTCGCCTGGATGTACAGCCGCCCCATCCTCGCCCTCAGCGGCGCCGGCGGCTGGGCGAGAGACGTGGCGGGCCGCACCCTCGATCATCGACGCGATGATACGGTGATCGATTGCAAGACGATTGAGGAATTCGAGATTCACTTGCGTGCGGAATTGGGCAAGTGCAAGGCGAAGCTGGCGTAGGCTAATCAGAACCCCGGACGCGTGTCCGGGGCCAACGCGCGCGTGAAGCGCATGCCCACATGACGGCGTTATGGCCCAATCGGCCCACCACTTGCGTGGCGGGGTCTGAACGCGGCCTACTTCAACCGAAACGTTCGAATTTCGTATGGCTTGAACTCGGCGGTCAGCGTGTCGCCCTTCAACGTCGCCCGGGTCGTCGTCTTCTCATCGATCTCAATGAGATTCGTCTCCGTGCACGCCGTCGCCTTGATGCCCAGCGTGAATGTCGCGGTCGCGATCTGACCGGCGCATTCGGCCGCACGGACAATCCAGCCCTCGCCATCCTCGGCGCGCTTGAACGCGGTCACGACAACATTTGGCGCGTTGACGCTGCAGAGGCTCCAGCGAATCTGACTCTTGTCCGCGGTCGAGTCCGCGATCGGCGGACACTGCACAACACGCACGCCGATCGGCTTATTGAACGCCCATCCGGCCCTGGCCGTTGCGGCCTTGTCCAGCGGACCGTCATGCGGCATCACCGCCAGTCGCATGTGATGCCGTCCCACGTCCGGCGTCGGATCGGGGTCATATGAACTGCGCAAAAGCGACATCCGCAGAACGCCTCCCCTGGCGTCGTAACCGTGCTTGCAGTCATTCAGAATTGTGATGCCCTTCGAATCGTTGGATACATCGACCCACTTGAGCGTCGGAAACTCCTTGCCGTCCGCGGGCCGGGTAATATCGCCGAAGGGAATCTCCGACGTGATCGTCGGCGTTTCGATGCCAGTCTCAAACGCCGCTTTGAGCATCGTGCCACCGGTCTGCGGGCTGCCGATCTGCATCCATTCGACCTCAATCTCAAAGTCGACCCGCGGCGTGTGGGCATAACGAACGGTGTCTTCGATGATCGTTGAGCGATCCCAGCGCAGCACTCGCCGCGTGCGCCAGCGAAACGGTCCGGATTCCAACTCGTCATCGGAAACGACTTTGTCGATCGTCTCGTCCTTGTCGTACGGCTGAATCTGCCACGCGGTCATGCCGCCGTGTTTCTCGTGCAAGGCCTTATAGACCGGACGAACCGTCGCAGCAGGTCCGCCGGAATCCCGCTTCATTTCCCGGACGCCATAGATGCGGTCGATATGAAACGGGCGGGCCATGCCTGCGTGCTTCTTTTCTGCTGCTGCGCCATCACCAGATCGATGCGAAACGCCATAAGCGCACATGCCCATCGGCGGGATGTCAGTTGCAAGAAAGCAAAGCCTTACGGATTCAACCCCAGCCGATTCGCGAGCGAGAACCTGATGCGGAATGATCTTTCCCTTGTCGTCGACAATCTCACAAGACAACCCATCGGCGTGGGGAAACTCGACTTCAACAACCTCTGATCGCGGCCAGGAGTTCGGATTGAAAAACAAGATCTGTGTGCCAGGCAGGCCGTTAGTCGCGTGGCCGGCGAGACGATCAAACGCCTTATTCTCAATCCGAGCCGTCTTGGTCAGAACATCCTTGAACATCTCCTCCGTGTAGATTGCGGCCGCATGAATGAACGAACCCGGGAGCGTGTCGTGATGGTGGCTGAAGAGCACGTCTTCCCAAAGACCCTCGAACGCCCGGGTGGGATAAGCGTAGTCCGTCTTCGCCGCCGCCATCGCCGCATACACCTCCGCCGACTCAATCCCCGACTCGGCCATGCGGTTGGCCCGCTTCACCTTGGCGTGCGTCGTGTAGCAGCCCTCGAAGATGGGGTTCAATTCGGTCTTGATCGTCGGGATCTTCAACTTGTCGGCAATGGCGTGCAGCCGTTTGAAGAACTCGCTCGCGGTTGAGAACTTGACCTTCGGCCACGGCGAGCGGTCCTTCATGCCCAGGGCGGCCTCGATGTGTTCGCGCGTCGGACCGCCGCCGTGATTGCCGACGCCATAGACCATCAGGTGATCATCCGCCCCCGTGCCGATCACGAAGTCGATCAACTCCTTCATCTTCTCGTCGGTGATCACGTCGTTGTACCAGCCGCCGGTCGCCGGCTCCTCGAAGGCCAGCACCTTCGAGCCGTCCGGCCCCTCCCACCAGAAGAGCGGCTGGCCCTTGCCGGCGCGGCAGAAGTAGTACGAGTCGATGCCGCTCTTCCTGAGCAATTGCGGCATCGTCCAGCAGTGGCCGAAGGTGTCCGGCTCCCAGCCGACCGTGGCCATCTTGCCGAAGCGCGACTGGAAATATCGCTGCCCGTATAAAAATTGCCGGACGTGCGATTCCGGCGAGATCATGTTGTTGTCGGCCTCGCACCAACGGCCGCCGACGAGCTCCCAGCGGCCGTCCGCGACTTTTTTCTTGATCTTCTCGAACAATTCGGGGTGATACCGCTCGGTCGCCATGTAAAGCGTCGGGCTGCTCTGCGAAAAGGTGAACTCCGGGAACTCGTCCATGAACTTGATGGCCTGGTTGAAGGTCTGCGGGATGATGTCGTTGATCGACTCCTCCCAGGTCCAGAGCCACTGCAGATCGATGTGGGCGTGGCCGACCAGGTGACCGGTGTATTTTTGCATCATCGGGTGCAGGTGGCCGATGGCGTGGCGGGCCTTGTGAAGCGAGGCCATGTAGCCTTCGGTGTCGCCATTCTCGAACGCGGCCGCGTCCTCCAGGGCGCCGGCTTTGGCGACTTCCTCGATCATCTTCGCATCGCCGGACTCCTTGGCGACCTTCCTGGCCATGTCCATCTCGGTGCGAAACTGATCGCGGGCGTCGCGCAGTTTGAACTGACGCTCGGCCTGTGCGACTGCCTCGGCGATTTTCGAGGTGTCGGCCACGTCGGCCCGGGCGATTGTCGCGACCATGCTCTTGCGGCTGTAGCCGTCGATCTGCCGCACGGCCCACTCCAGCGCCCGTTGATTCTCATACACGTTGAGAATGGTCCTGCCGTCGCGCGTAATGCGAACGTTGTCGATAAACTGAACGTACTTGCCCTTCTTGTCGCCTTCGAAGTGCACGTTCCACCGCTCGACGGACACGCCGGTCAGGCGCGAAAGGTCGAAGGTGCGGTGATACCAGGCGCCGTTCGCCTGCGACAGAATGGCGTCACCGTGCAGTTTCAGTTTGTTCTGATCGACGAAACCGTTGTCGCGGGCATAAGGCCGGGCGCTGAACTCCGACGACAGCCCCGCGGTCTTGAAGTCGATGTCCACGCCGCCCTTGAGTTCGGGCGAGTCGCCGGGCAGGTAGACGTCGTATTCGAGGTGATCGCCCTTCTCGAAAGTGTGGGCCGCCTTGGAGATCTGTATATAGACGAGCCAGTTTCCGGGACCGTCGGCGAGATTCTCGGCGAACAGGCCGATGCAGCGATCGACGCCGTCGTCGGCCGGCCGCGACGTCGGCGCATCCTCGTCGTGGCCGGGATGGGCCATTGCGACGAACGGCCAGCCGCCGGCCCCAGCCACCAACACCATGCCAAGGCCGATGATCCAGTTTCGATGCATGTTCCACACTCCTCCCGCACCATTGCCGAGTTGGACATCCGAGATTTGGATTCTACAGTGAATCGAGTCGGGCCTGTTTTCCGAGCCGAATGTCCACGCAGATGGCACTCAAATCCGGGGGATTCGCGCAATTCGATCGAAATGGCGGTCCCGCGAGAAGAGGACGAGGTCGTGCTGCAATGCGAGCGCGGCGATCCACAGGTCGTTTGCGGGAATGGGCGTGCGAGCCTTGCGCAAGTCTACAAACAGACTGGCATAAAATTGAGTCGTCGCGTCATCCGGGAAGAGAACCGCCGTACGCGACGAGTGCAGAAACGAACCGAGCGCCTTTTCGTTCTGACGGTTTCTGCTGCCCAGCAGGAATCCCGCCCGCAATTCGGCGAGAACAATGAACGGCATCAGAATCTGCTCCGCCGACTGCACGACTCTAAGTGCACCGGGATCGTTGCGACAGAAGTCGATGTAACGATTGGCGTCAATTGCCAGTCTCAGCGCCACATATCCTCGTCAATCTGACGCATTTCTTCCAAGACGCGATCAAGTTGAGGATCGGACGTCATGCTGCCCGCAAGATGGTCCAAATCGTGATGAACGCCCGAGGTCGCACCTCCGCCCGCACTTTCCCGCAGCGCGTCCAAGAGCACGTCATTCAGGCTCTCGCCTCGCCTTTTCGCCCGCTGGCGCAAAGACTGATCAACTTCGCGCGGAACAAACCGGACGGTGTACTGAACGACGTCAGTTGATTTGCGTCGCGCGCCAGGCCCGGCTTTTCGTGATTTGGATCTGCGACTTCTCATGCCTACATATTATGATTACAATGCCTGCACGTCAAGAGGCAGAATGAAATCAATCAGGAATCGACACGCCCCGCTCGCGGCGAACCTCCTCCGCCCGCTCATACCCCGCATCGACATGCCGGAACACGCCCATCGCCGGGTCGCAGGTCAGCACGCGCTGCAGCCGCTCGTCGGCCAGCGGCGTGCCGTCGGCGACGCTGACCATGCCCGCATGAATGCTGTAGCCGATGCCCACGCCGCCGCCGTGATGGACGCTCACCCAACTGGCCCCGCAGGCCGTGTTAGCCAGGGCGTTGAGAATGGGCCAGTCGGCGATGGCGTCGCTGCCGTCCTTCATGCCCTCGGTCTCGCGGTTGGGGCTGGCAACGCTACCGCAGTCTAAATGATCGCGCCCGATCACGATCGGCGCCTTCACTCTCCCTTCGCGCACCAGTTTGTTGAACGCCAGCCCCGCCTTCGCCCGCTCGCCGTAGCCCAGCCAGCAGATCCGCGCGGGCAGGCCTTGAAACGCAATCCGCTCGCCGGCCAGTTTGATCCAGCGGGCCAGGTGCTTGTTGGCGGGGAACAACTCCAAAATCGTGCGATCGGTCACGGCAATATCCGCCGGATCGCCGGAGAGCGCGCACCATCGAAACGGCCCCGAGCCTTCGCAGAAGAGCGGGCGGATGAACTCGGGCACGAATCCGGGGATGCGAAACGGGCCGGCCTTGTCCGGCCAGGCATCGACGTACTTGAGCGTCGCCGCTTCGACCGCCTGCGCCCGGAGGTTATTACCGTAATCGAACGTGACCGCCCCGCGCTCCTGCAGCACCAGCATGAACTGAATGTGCTGGGCCATCGTGCGGTACGACTCACGCATGTATCGCGCCGCGTCTTTTTCGCGCAGGGCGATCAGTCGGTTGAACTTCACCGCGGACCAGACCACCCCGCCATCGCGATGCGGCCGCTCGGCCCCGCGATCCTCCGCAAGGCCGTCCGGCACGTACCCGCCGAGTGGATCGTGCGCCGAGGTCTGATCAGTCAGCAGGTCCGGCGTAATCCTGCGGTTGACCAGTTCAACCAGCAGGTCCGTCGCGCAGGCCACGACGCCGATGGACACGGCCTCGCGTCGCTCTTTCGCGGCCAGCGCCAGCGAAATCGCCTCGTCCATGTTCCGCGCCAACTTGTCGAGATACCGCGTCTTCAGCCGCTTCTCGACGCGCGATGGATCGACCTCCGCGCACAAACACACCCCGCCCTGCATCGTCGCCGCCAACGGCTGCGCCCCACCCATGCCGCCCAGCCCGCCGGTGACCACGAGCCGACCGGCCAGATCGCCGCCAAAATACTTCCGCGCCGCCGCGCCAAACGTTTCGTAGGTTCCCTGCAAAATCCCCTGCGTTCCGATGTAGATCCACGACCCGGCGGTCATCTGGCCGTACATGGTCAGGCCCATCGCCTCAAGCCGTCTGAACTCCTCCCAGTGTGCCCACTTCGGCACGAGCATGGAATTGCTGATCAATACCCGCGGCGCGGCCTCGTGCGTGCGCACGATGCCCACGGCCCGACCGCTCTGCACCAGCAGCGTCTCGTCGTTCTCCAGGCTTCGCAGCGCTCGCACGATTCGATCAAAGTCCGGCCAACTTCGCGCCGCCTTGCCCGTGCCGCCGTACACAATCAACTTGTCCGGTTCCTCGGCCACGTCCGGATCGAGGTTGTTGTGCAGCATGCGAAGCGCGGCTTCCTGATGCCAGCCCTTGCAGGTCAGTTCGGTTCCACGGGGGGCTCGGAGGGTGCGGGCCACGGATTCGACAGCGGGTGCAGACGCCATTTCGGGGGCTCCTGGATGACTTGCATGGATTATTTGCATGGATGTTAACGGCCGGGCCGTCCATTTTCGCCGATCCGACCGGCCGCACCCCACGTCGCAAGCGGGCGAATTTCTTGCAACGAAGGGTCCGAATGTGCGAGAATCCGGAATAACGCACGCCTACAACGGGTTGTACGTTCAGGGGGAATCCCCGCCAAGACCGCGCCATGGCCGGCTTGGGGGTGACAGGGCCGGTCACTTCAAAGAACTGGGCGAGTTTCCGGTCCTAAGATAATTGACAAGTCCTGGGTGGATTGGTCCGAAATCCGATGGGGCGCAAACCCTTTACGAAACCGACCTTAGGGAAAGAACACATGCGACGGACTGGCATCGCCTTGGCGGGCACGACTGCCTTTGTATCCTGCGTAGCGGCGGCATGGGCCGGCGGGCCACCGCTCAATGCAAACACCAACCTCAACAACTTCTATATCCGCGGTACGCAGCCCGACGCACTGGTCGACCTGATCGAGCCGTCGACGTCCTGCACCGGGTGCCACAGCGGGGATGCCACCACTCCAATCTACGACGACTGGAATGGCAGCCTCAAGGCGCATGCCGGTCGCGACCCGTTGATGTACGCCTGCCTCGATATCGCAAATGCTGATGCCCCCGGAATCGGAGACACATGTCTTCGCTGCCACCTGCCCAAGGGCTGGCTGGAGGGCCGATCGACGCCGACCAACGGCAGTTCGATGGAACCCCAGGATCGCGACAGCATCAATTGCAACTTCTGCCACCGCATGGTGGACCCCTATTCCAAGCCCGGCGCCCCGGCCGCCGACGCCGCGATCCTGGCCGCACTCGGCCTCGATGCGCCGATCCAATCGATGGATCTTGGCGTACCGTCCATGCCCGGCGACAACGGCAGCGCGGGATACGTGATCGATCCCGAAGACAGGCGTCGCGGTCCTCGTCCGCAGATTCCGGGCGAGGTCTGGATGGCCGGCGGACCACTCGATCCCGAAGAGGCCTGCTGCGACTTCTTTCACCGGTTTGTCTCCGGCGCGGGCGACACCTACCAGTCGGCGCTTCATCGCCGATCGGACATGTGCTCGACCTGCCACGACGTCAGTTTCCCCCATCTCATGCGGCAGCCAAACGGCAGTTACACCCTCAACGCATTGAACCAGAAGCACCCGACCGGCAACAAATACGACATGCTCGGTGAACAGCGGACCTACAGCGAGTGGCTCAAGAGCACGTTTGCCGCGACGGGCGTCGATATGGGCGGCCGGTTCGGCGGCCTGAACAATCCAATCATCCGAGATTGCCAGGACTGCCACATGCCGGTCGACGAGGTGCAGGCCTGTTTGGAGCCGCGCAGCGAACGCCCGACGACGCGGCGGCATTATTTCTCCGGCGCGTCGACCTGGGTCCTGGACGCCATCGGCGCATATTACGGGCCCGGCGGCGAGTCGATGACCAACGAAATCAGCGAAGCCGGCGTCGCCTCGCTTCAGGCCAACAAGGCCCGCAACATTGACATGCTCCAGCGCGCCGCCGATCTGAGCGTCGGCGTCCTGGCCGAACCGGTGCCGAAACTGCAGGTCCGCGTGACCAATCAGACCGGCCACAAACTGCCGACAGGCTACCCCGAGGGTCGGCGCATCTTCCTCACTGTCGAGTACTACTCGCCGCTCAATCCCGAAAACCCGATTCAGGTGCTGGGCGAATACGACTTCAACACCGCGACCCTGCACGAAGAGTCGACGAAGGTCTATGAAGCGCACTTCGGCATAGACGCCCCACTTGCCGCGGCGCTGAACCGACCCGAAGGCCCCAGTTCACACGCGGCCCTGAGCAACAAGTGCTTCAAGGACAACCGCATTCCGCCGCGCGGATTCACCAACGCCGCGTTCGCCGCGGTTCAGGCCGCGCCCGTTGCCTATGAATACCCCGACGGCCAATATTGGGATGACACGCTCTACAACATCCCGGCCGGCGCCTGCTCCGCCACGGTCAAACTCTACTATCAATCCACCACGCGCGAATACATGGAGTTCCTGCGCGACAACAATCCCAACGCAAGCACGCCTGGGAACAATGGCGAAATCGCCTACAACCTGTGGGCGGCCTTCGGATTCGGCGAACCGGTGCTCATGGCCACCCAGTCCATCGCCCTGGCCAACCCCGGCGACACCAATCTCACCCCGCCCGCCGACGCCGCCGACGTGCAGACCTTCGTCGCGGTCCTGCTCGGTCTGGACACCCATCCGCTGCGCCTGTGCGCCGCGGACGTGGACGGCAACGGCGCGGTCGACGGCCGCGACGTTCAGCCGTTTGTGGACCTGATCATCCCCTGACGGCCGGATCGCAAACCTGCGATGTCACCCCCGTCCGCCGAAGGTCAAGACCGTCCGAACACAGCCCCGTTTCTTCGGAAAACGCCCTGGTTGACACAAGGAACCGCTTCAGATTACAAATATTCCCGCGCGGCGGGGCCAATAGGCCTTGGAGATGATCTCGAACCATGGTCGCCACCGTTGTCGGTTCGATTGATGAAACCTGTTGGGTTAGCGAAGGGCACCTGCGATGTTTGACTTCCTTCCGTGGTACAGCTGGCTCTGTCTCGGGCTATTGGTCGTTGTTCTGGTCGTCTACAAGATCCAAAAGAACAAACAGATGTAACCCGGCCCGGACCGGACTCCATCCACATGCGCACGCATGATCCTGCCAACTCCGCAGGGGGGTCTTATTGCGCGCCATTCGCCGCTGTGGCCAGGTGCCATTCCAAAGGACAGCCCGCGCACTTCGGGCTGGGCCGGCAGTTCGACTTGCCCAGCGCCACGATCAACGCGTGGTATTCGTTGTACCGATCGACATCGGCCGCGACGTGGGCGTGAAACAGCGAGCGCATCTCTTCATACTTTGCGCCCGGCCCGATGAGCCCGTGTCGCTCCAGCATGCGCCGGGTGTAGGCATCCACGACAAACGTCTCGAACTTGAGCGCATACAGCAGAATCGAATCCGCCGTCTCGGGTCCGATTCCGTTGATTGAGAGCAGTTCGGCCCGCAATGCCTCCAGCGGACTCGCACGAAGCCGATCCAGATCGCCGTTGTAATGTTCCCAGAGCCACGCCACGAAGTTCTTCAGACGCTTCGCCTTGACGTTGTAATACCCCGCCGGGCGAATCAACTCCGCCAATTCCGCGAGCGGAATATCGCGCAGGACGCCCCAATCCAGCCCGCCGGCCGTGTCCAACCGCACGATCGCCTTTTCCACGTTCTTCCAGTTCGTGTTCTGCGTGAGGATGGCGCCAACCACGATTTCCAGCGGCGAACGCCCCGGCCACCAGCCCTGCGGCCCGAATGCGTCGAACAGCCGATGATAGAAGAGTTCGAGAACGTGACCGGTCTTCGGGGGGACAGGGCTTTTCATGCGCGGCGCATCCCACATTGCCATTCACGAACGCGGGACGGATCATAGGCGCATGGCACGGACCGCCACCAGACGCCGCCCCCCGCGCACGCAGACCCGGCGGCCGTCGGCGCGACGCAAGCCGAATCCCGCGACGTACTGGGACATCACGCACCGGCCGCTGCAGTGCCTCGTGTTTCTGCTGCCGATGGTCCTGGTGTATGAACTGGGCGTGGCCCTGTCGCACGGCCGCATGCCGCACGGCGGCGCCTCCGACCTCGCGGCGCGCAAATTGCTCGACTGGTTTTTCAGCCTGTTCGGCGCGCAGGCGTTCTACCTGCCGGGACTCGTGCTCGTCGCCGTGCTGGTGGCGTGGCATGTCGCCTGTCGATTTTCATGGAATGTCGCCTGGCGACCGATGGCGGCCATGTATGGCGAGAGCGTGCTGCTGGCCGTGCCGCTGATGTTGCTCAATAGTTGGATCCCGCCGACCCCGGTCGACGGCGCCGGCATCGCCCTGGCCTCCACGACGGCCCCACCGGCGACCGGTCCGATCACCGATGAACTTCTACTGTGCGTGGGCGCGGGCATCTACGAGGAACTGGTCTTCCGGCTGATCATCATCACGCTGCTGAGCATGCTCTTTGTCGATATTCTGCGCATCCGCCCGATCGCCGGCATCGCCCTCACGGTCATCATCTCATCGCTGCTCTTCGCGGCGCACCACTACTACCCGGTCGGCCGCGACCCGATGACGGCGGCCAGTTTCGCCTTCCGCGCCGCGGCGGGAGCGTACCTCGCGGCGGTTTACGTGTTTCGCGGTTTCGGCCTGGCGGTCGGGTCGCACGTGGTTTATGACGTGATGGCGGTGCTGTTGCGGCAGGAATAGGTCAATCGCCGAAAACCTCGCGGAGATCACGCGCGCCGTGAATGACCTTGAACACGATCACTTCCTCGTCATCGTATTGATACGCGATCAAATACGAATACACGCTCCAGAATCGAAATGAGTCGACTCGAACGTCACTCCTTGTGTGACCCATGCCCGGTAATTGCGCAATCATTGAAATGGCTGAGTGAATTTCTGCGATGACCAGATGCGCGATCATGGCTATCGGTCGCAATGTAGTCCCAAATTGAATCGAGGTCTTCTTCAGCCGGGTCCGCGATGACAACCCGTCTCACGATTTCGGCTCCCGAACCGGCGCCGACTTCTGGCGAAGCCTTGCGAACACTTCATCCGCCGGACGACCACCGCGCTCCCGGTAACGCTGTACCGCCTTTTCAAGAATGGCATCCAATTCGCCTGGCGCAAAATCACCGTGGGTCTGTGGCAGCATTAAGGATGCCACGCCAGCGCGCAGCACATCCTCCACCGTCGCGTAGGCCCCCGCGGCAATCTGCTCCTCGACTAATTTCTGCACATCGCTGGGAAGTGTCACGGTCATACACGGCTCCTCTCGGATTCCCCAATTATAGCAAGGTCACCATTGGACTTGTGGAATCGACCATGCGACCAGTTATCGCTCCAACCCCGCCTTCACCTCCGGCAGCGGCTCGCCCTTTTCGTTTTCGACGTGCACGCAGAAGCCCCAGCCGCCGGTGCCCTGCTTGACCTTGATGAGCAGCGGGTTCGCGCCCTTCTTGAGCTTGACCGACACGCGATCCTGCTTCGACGTGTAGGCCCGGCCGACGTCCAGGCGATAGACCTCCGCGCCGTTGAGCCAGATCGCCGAACCGTCGTCGCTTCCGATGGCGAGCGTCGCATCCATGTCGGCCGGGGCGGTCAGATGCGTCATGGCGTAGGCGACGGCATCGCCTGGTGAATGGTAGAGGTGATTCAAATCGACAAAAAACTCCTTCGTCGGATCGTCGCCGGCCTTGGGCGTCCGCGACACCCGTCGCCATTCGATCTTCTTCCCGCCCTTGCCGTCATACTTCGCGGCGGCGTCGAACTTTGCTTCGCCCTCCGGCGGATATCCGGTCGCCAGCCCCTTCTCAAACGTCGCCTCAAACGGCCCGACGACCCACCAATGGTTGATCGACGGAAACAGCGTCTGCTGCAACGGAAACGCAACGCTGTCCTCGCCCTTGGTCAGCTTCACATTCGCCCGCAGGCGCATGGTCTGCACGTCGTTCCCGAAGGTGATTGCGATCTTCTCGACGACCGGCTTGTCTTCGGTCAGGCCGACAAACGCGCGTGGACTGTCAAGATTGGCGACATCCGATCCCGCATCGAACGTGATTGTGCCCTTGATATCGCTGAAGTCTGCGATGGGCAATGTCGGGGCGATTACCAATTCGGTTTGAACAGCCGTCAGCTTCGAACCGTCAATATCGATACAGTTGCCGAATTTATGAAAAAGTCCCAGAAATCTAATCGTCGTTCCGGGATCGTCCGGAAGCGCATAACTTTCTCGCATTGGGCCATGGGCGACTATTTCAAACTGCTCCGCGCCCAAGCCGCGCAGTTTTCCGTCAACGCGGCGCGGTAAATGCCAATGCGATAAGGAATAGTCGAGCTCTATAGAATGCAATAGCCCGGCCTTCCACATCTCGTCAACCATCGTGTGCGGGTTCTTTGAACGAGTTCGAGTGAGAAGCCGAGCAAGACCACGAAATCCCGGCGGAGCGAATGCGAATTGGCCCCCCGCGCCTTGAAAATTGAAATCGATATGATTCGCCGAGTCAGTTGGGAACGGCCCTAGATAATAATTCGGTCCGTTCGCATTCGCGTCATGACTATAGAAACCGCTTCTGTCTTTATTCAGTTCAGCATCCTGCATTCCAGTTAGAACTCTAACTCCTGCGTAAATTGAATCTACATGTGACGGCACTTCCCACATCTTGATAACCCATTTGATAGAATCTCGAAAACCGCTGAAGCGGCCCTGGGCTGCTTCGATTTCTATGCGACGTGCATTACTCACTAATTCATGCGAATGCCGAATCCTGCTACTCTCGCCGGTCAAGTATCGATCGGTGATCCCGTCATCCATATAGGTGGATGATTCGCCCGTGTTTCCAGGAAACACGTTGAGCGCCATGACGCCTGGCATTCCATCGACTGTGCGGCGCTTATGGCGGATCATCGGAATGACCGCACCCTCACGCACAAACAGCGGAATATCCTCCAGCGGTACCAGCAGCCTCGCGATCCTCGGCCCTTCATATGTCCTGCCCGTAAACCAGTTCGTCCACTTCCCCGGGGGAATCCACAACTCCATATTCGCGCAGCCGGTCATCGGATCGCCCGGCTCCGTCACAGGCGCGACCATGAGATCGTCGCCGAACATATATTGCCCTGTCCGCGTGTACGCCTCGTCCAACTCCGGCCATTCGTAGTACAACGGACGGCACAACGGCAGGCCGGTGTCGTAGGTCTTTCGCGCCATGGTGTAGATATACGGCAGCAATTGATACCGCAGTCGATACGCCTCCCGCGCCGCGAGGAAATACGCCTCGGGAAACGCCCAGATGCGCCGCTCGGCGTCGGGGTTTTTCGTCGTGTGCGTCCGCAAAATCGGCGACAGCGCCCCCCACTGAATCCAGCGGACATACAACTCGGGATCGACCCTGCCGGGCTGGTGTCCGCCGATGTCGTGGCTCCAGTAGGCGTACCCGACGTTGCCGGCAGTGGCGGTGAAGTACGGCTGGAAGGCGAGCGATTCCCAATTGCAATACGTGTCGCCGGAGAAGCCGATGGGATAGCGATGATTCCCCAGGCCGCCCCAGCGGGAGAAGATCAGCGGACGCAGCCGGCCTTGCTCCCTCTCCCTCGAGGGAGAGGGTTGGGGTGAGAGTGCCGCCTGCGGAGTTGCTTCGGGCGACGAGGGCAACGTCGATGGCGAGGTTGTATCGTCGCTGGTCGACTGCACTGCTGACACAGCAGTGGCACCCTGGGTAGTCGCACTCATCGTCGCAGCAACGCGCCGCGCCGGGTTCCGCGCCATGTCGTTCCAATGCAGATGATTCAACCAGAACAGCGGGTCCAGCCCGGCGACCTTCGTGTCCGTGCCCTGCTGCCAGTCCATCCACCAGAAATCGACGCCCATCTTCTCCAATGGATGGTGCAGCAGTCGGAAATAGGCGTCCATGTATTTTCGATCGGTGCAGTCGAAGGGAATCCGCTCGGTCTTCGCCGGATCAACGCCCATCGCCTTGGCGAAGTCGGCAAACGCCGCCTCGTGCCTGCCCACGCCGTCGGCCGGGTGCAGATTGAGCGTGACCTTCAGCCCCTTCTCGTGTGCCCAGTCGAGAAAGCCCTTCGGGTCGGGAAAGTACTTCGGATTCCAGGTGTATCCGGTCCATCCGTCGAGATGCCAGTCCATGTCCACCACGAGCACATCGAGCGGCACGTCGTGGTCGTCGAACTCCTGCACAAGTTGCCGCAATTCGGCGTCGGAGTAGGCCCAGTACCGCGACCACCACGCCCCGAAGACATATCGCGGCGGCAGCGGGATCTTGCCGCCGACGCGGGTGAAATCGAGCAGCGCCCGCTTGTAGTCGTGGCCGTAACCGAAGAAGTACCAGTCGATGGCGTCAGGGTCATTTCGAGTCGCGACCCAAGGCTGATCATCGTCCGGTGGCATGCCCGCGGCCGTTGAGCGGGCATGCGATTCGCCAGATGCGCTCGCTGTCGAAGCATGGCCGCCAACGGCCGCGACCATGCCACCCGAGGGCGCGTTTTCAAAGAGCAGCCGCTTGGAATCATCCACAACCGCCCACCCATCGCGCGACAGCAGCCCCGGCTCCAACTCACACGCCCCACTCACGCCATCGAGCGTCCGCGTCGTGCCGCGCAGGTTGCCGGTGTCGGGCATACCGGGCGTCCACTTCACGGGCTTACCGGCGCATTGCAACTCAATCGAGAGGTTGTCATTCGCAAATCGACCACCGTCAGCGCGATAGCGCAGCGTGAGTTCGGGCGTCTTGATGATGGTCCAGTCGCCGTCGCGCGTGGTCGTGAACTCAGGGACTTCGAGCCGACGATTGACGAAAGCAAACGACGCCCGATCCTCGAAGCGATCATCGGCAGACCACTCCATGCGAATCATCGCCGGCGTCAGCACGGTGAACCGGGCATGGCCGGCAATGATGACAGCCTTCGAATCGGCAACGGGGTTGGGCGGCGCATCAGTTTGCGCACCACCAGTCATTTGGCCCCAAATAAGCGCGGCCAGCAGTAGCAGCTTCATGCGTCATTCCCTTCTTAATTGGCCGGCAAGTCCAATAGGCGCCGGGTGGCACTGTCAACGGCCTTTTGTTGGCAGTGCGATTTGCGATGTTGCCGGGGGCTCGCGCGCACTCACGGCCAAGCAATCGACGCTTGGCCGTGCCACCCGCCCGAACATGACTGCTTCTCGCGGTCGGCCCGATGCCTCCGCGGGAGGTACTGATCGCCTACAGCTTCCCCGCCGTCTTGCGGGGCAGGAACCGGCCCCAGCCGTTCTCGCCGCAGAACTTGTAGTCGTCTACAATCACCCTCCCGCGCGAGAGCGTCGTGCGGCTGAACCCCGCCAGGTTCCACCCCTGGTACGGCGACCAGTCGGCGTTGGTCTCCATCGTCGCGTGATCGACCTTGATCTTCTTCGACGGATGAATCACCGCGATGTCCGCGTCGTAGCCCTTCTTGATCACGCCCTTGCGGTCGCCCAGGCCCATGATCTTCGCCGGCACCGTGCAGCATTTTTTGACGAAGTCCGTCACCTTCATCCGCTTTTTCAGCACGCCGTGGGTATAGACAATCGGCAACAATGTCTCCAGCCCGGGCATGCCCATCGGGATCTTCGTCCAGTCGCCCTCCCACATGGCCTTCTGCTCGCGGGTGAACGTGCATGTGTCGGTCGACACGGCGCACACCGTGTCCTGGGCCAGCCCCTTCCACAGCCGCTCCTGATCGGCCTTCTTCTTGATCTGCGGGCAGCAGCCGTAGAGGTGTCCGTCGGGCCCGGCGAAAAGCGAATCGTCCAGCACGAGATACTGCGCGCAGGTCTCGGCAAACACGTTCTTCAAGCCGCGCTTGTGCGCGTCACGGACGTGATTGGTGCCATCCTTGCTGGACATGTGCACGATGTATAACCGGCCGCCGGTCGCCTCGGCCCAGGTGATGGCCCGCTGAATGGCCTCGGCCTCGATGAAGTTGGGCCGGGTGATGCCGTGCAGCACGGCGCCGTATTTCTTCATCTCGTCTTCATTATGATGCCGCTCGATCAGTTCATCGAGTACGCTGCTGCTCTCTGCATGGATGAGCAGCATCGCGTCGAGTTCCTTGCATTTCTCGAGCGCGCCAAAAATCGCCCGGTCATCGGCCTGCCAGCCCTGCGATTCGTAGATCATGAATTGCTTAAACGTCGGCAGACCCTGCTTCACGATGTCGGCCATCTCGTGCTTGTGCCGATCCCACTTCGTAACCGCGACGTGAAACGTGTAATCGACGCAGGCCTTGTCCCGCGCCTTGGCCATCCAGTTGTTCACCGCATCCTGCAGCGACTCATCGCCGTAGGGGATCGCGAAGTCGATGACGGTGGTCACGCCGCCCCGCGCCGCGGCCTTGGTGCCGCTGTCGTAGTCGTCCGACGAAGTCGTGCCGCAGAATGGCAGCGCGAGATGCACATGCACATCAACGCCGCCGGGGATGACGTAACAGCCCTTGGCATCAATGATCCGCGAACCTTTGGACTTCTTCGCCAGACCCTTGCCGACCTTCACGATCTTCTCGCCGACGATGCCGACGTCGGCCTTTTCGGTCTTGTCGGCGTGAACGACGGTGCCATTGGCAATAACGGTATCGAATTGCATGAGCGCATCTCCTCTGCGCGGCGCTTCCGGAAACGCAGTTGAAGCGTGCCGGCGCCGGGCCAGCCGGCCATTGTCATTTCAGAGGGATATGAAGGTCAAACGAGTCGGGGCGCGCGGGCATCCTCGCCCGCACGGCGGTCCTGTGGTCCGCGCCCCTCCGAGGGGCCGCACTCCCCATCTTTCTAGAAATCCGACGTCACGCGCTTACCGCCCGGCTCGATCTGAATGACCGAATGAATCGGCATGCCCTTGAACTTGTCCCGACCCTTCAGAAAACAGAGTTCGATCAGGAAGGCGACGCCCACGATGACCCCGCCCTGGCTGGCCACAAGGTCGCAGCAGGCCCGCATGGTGCCACCGGTGGCCAGCAAATCGTCAATCATGAGCACGCGAGCGCCCTTGGGAATGGCGTCGTCGTGGATCTCCATCGAGTCGCTGCCGTATTCCAGTTGGTAGGTCACTTTCTGCGTCTTGTAGGGCAGTTTGCCTGGCTTGCGGATCGGCACAAACCCGGCGGACAGATTCCGCGCGACCGCCGTGCCGAAGATGAATCCGCGGCTTTCGGCGCCGACGACCAGATCTACATGGCTGCTGCGATAGGGTTGCGTCAGAAACTCAACCGCCAGCGACAGGGCCGCCGGGCAGGAGAGCACCGGCGTGATGTCCTTGAAGACGATGCCCGGTTTCGGGAAGTCCGGCACGTCGCGGAGCATCCGGGCGAGACTTTCGACATCGGGCATGCGCAGGGCGCGATCGTGGGACATGGCGACAGAACTCCGTAAGTGCAAGCCGGAATACGAGGATTGTAATGGCGTAATCGCTCTTGAATCAAACGCGCCAACCGTGCCGCGACCCGTGGCACTTTATTGCCCCGCCGGACGTGCCGGGCGATCTACGGCTGAAGAATAACGGACCTGCGGCTAATCGCTGCCGACGAGCACCGATCCGCCGCTGGCCATGCCCAGGAGCACATCGCCGCCGGTGTGCGCGAGGGATGTGACGCGTTCGCCGCTGACCGGCGCACCTTGAAAGCGCACCACCACGTCGCCGGGCGAGAGGCCGGCGCGCTCCGCGGCGCTGCCCTCCCGCACCAGGGTCACCACCATCGCATCGGCGGGGAAATTTGCCATTTGCCTAAGATTCGCGTCGGCCGCCGCCAGCGTGGCGCCGCGGAATTCCACCAGTCTTGACGGCTCGCCGCCACCGGTCGCCATTTGCCGCCGCCCCACCAGCAGTTTGACCCGGGCGCGACGGCCCGACCGGAGAAACTCCAACTCCGCCGTTGATCCCGGGGGCAGTTCCCCGGCCCGGTGCACAAGCGCGTCGGCCGTGGCGATGCGCTCGCCGTTGAGGGCCACGATCACGTCATCCTCGGCCAGCCCCGCGCGATCCGCCGCGCCGCCCGGCTCGACCAGATGCACCGCCGCCCCTTCCAGTCGCGAGAGTCCCAGTTGGCGTGCAAGCGATTCGGTCACGTTGCCGGCGGACACGCCGAGGTAGCCGTAGTCGATCGATTCACCGCGAGACAATCGGCCGATCACGCGCCGGAATCTCGGGCCCACCGGCCGGGCGTATCCGAAGACACCCGTCGCATTTCCCTCATTCACCGTCACCATGCCCACCACCTGTCCCGACAGGTCGACCAGCGGTCCACCCGAAAAGCCGCCGCTCACCGGCGCCGTGAACTGGATCATGTCGCCGTAGTCGCGATCGTCCTCCGCGCCGAGCGAAACCGGAAGCGGCCGACCGGTCGCACAGACCACCCCCTGGGTCAGGGCCGGCTCGGGCGATCCTGATATTTCCGCGGGAAAACCGGCCGCGAAGACCAGGTGCCCGCGACGGAGACGTCCGGCGTCTTTGAGTTCCGAGAACGCCAGCCCGTAGGCGCGTATTCGCAGCAGTGCCACGTCTGAACGCGGATCGGCGCCGAGCACGGCCGCGCGATATTGGCGCCCGTCGCTCAACGTCACATCGACGGTCATCGCGCCGCGCACGACGTGCTCGCAGGTCAAGAGCAAGCCCTCGGCGGTGAGCACGATCGCAGTGCCGAAGACCGGCCCGGGCGGCTCGGACGACGCCGTCGCACGCAACTGCGGCGAGCGCATGACCCGCAGGGCGGCCGTTGCCGGTGTAAGCGTTTCAGCGATGCGTTCAAATCTCGTTTGCAGATGATCGAGCACAATGTCCTCGGATACGATCGGCGCGTCCGGGACTCTCATGGGCGCTTCGGCGACAGATGCCTCCGCGGGAGTGGTTACGGCCGGACTGGGCTGCGTTGTCGGAGCCGCCGGTTGCGACGCCGCCGGCTGAGATGTCGATGCCTCGACGGCTGCCGACGGCGCACCGACCGCCTCCGTCGCGGACGGGGCCGTTGTCGTGCGCGGCATGACCGGCGTGGTCGAAACGGATGGCCGCGACGCGGGTTGCGAGGTGGCAAAGACCGGCCGCGGTTCCAGTTGCTCGATGAGCGTAGGCTGGGCCGATGCCGCAGATACGACGACGAGTGCGATCAGGCAGACAGATGTAAGTTTGCGGGGATGACCCATTGTCGGCTCCTTCCGACTTCCCCACATTCCGTCGCGGGGTGACGATTCCAGCGGTGAATCAACATCAGGAATAACCGCAATCGCCGTCTATTTCAAGGCAAAAAAGCACGCGCGCGCAACGAAGCGACGCCGAATGGCGATTCGGTCGAGGGATCGAATGGCAAAGTCCGCGTTCGAATCACATGCCGTATGTGGCGGGCGTGAAGTCTGACTCGGTCAGACCGGGGTTGAGCCGAATGTTGGTGTACTCGTACTTGCCGAGCAGTTGTTCGGGCTTCATCTCGTCGTGCGAGTAGCAGTACACGGCGACGGGAATGCGATATTCGCGATCAATGTGGATTTCGCAGATGCGATCGGGATACCGGCCGCCCTCTTTTTCGTAGGGCAGGTGTCGTCGAATGACCCATGTCGGGCGGCCATCAAAGAAGGACTCGCCGCGGTATTCCAGTTTCAGTTCGTTTCGATCTTTCGCGATGTCGCAGTACTGAATCAGAAGGTCCAGACTGCGGTGGAAACCGAACTCGTCGATGTAGCGGCGCGACGCATCATGCGCCCGGGCGCCATGGATGGGCTGTTTGATGCTCTTGACCAGCAGTCGCAAAGCCGCGCCCGGCTGGCAAACGGCCTGCTGCTTTTCATCAGGATCGCTCGCATCTTCGTCAATCCAACGATCCTTGACGTAGATCACGCGCTCGGCGAGGCCCATGTTGCGCGTCCAGTGCATGAACACGCTGTAGGGCTCGTTGCGAAACTTGACCTGGATTTCCTGCTCCGCGCTCATCCCCGACGGAAGCGCCTCCTGCTTCACGAAGGTGACTTCGTAGTCCTTAACGGTTCGCAGGTGGTTCCGCCGGGCCTCTTTCAAAGCCTCCAGCGGCTTGCTGCGAACCATATTTTCAAAGGGATCTGCCGAAACGACTTCCGTGGCCAGAACGACGGGCATCACCCGATCCAGCACCGGCACGTGGTCGTCACCGAATTGGTAATCTGCGAGAAACAGCCCGACAAGCAGCAATCCAAGCAGGAATTGCAGCCGTCGCCGCGCCGAAATTCGTCTTACCAGGGGCATCAGGTTTGGTTTCCTCAGCGGGCGCCGTCCTTGCGCCGTGCGGTTTGCCTGCCACCTTGTACCGGCCTGACCGGCGTCAATGGCGGCGGCTGGCGATGCGTCGTTGAAACCTTCCTAGCGTACATCGGAGCATCCACTCCCGACGCTTAAGAAGACTCGGACGTCGCACACCTCGTATGGGAATCCTCCGATTCCGTCCCACTTAAGCCTAGCGGGTATTCCCCTCCGTCGCAGACCGCGCAAGACGCGCCGGACTGGGCTCCGCAGGTCCTCACGCGGGTGTGGCGCTCGGACCGCTTCAAGAATAAGCATATCAATCCTTCGCGCGAGGGTCAAACTCCCGTTACATTTCGCGGCATAGTCTGATTCCCACTCTAAGCCTCGCATTTGCCGAAGTTTGCGCTCCTATGCACACCTACCTGTACAGGTGTTCCCGCACGATGAACGCAACGACCGAATCAGCCGTCATATATCGGACGCTTTTTCCGAGGCGCACCCGATTTCGCAAGTCCGTGGAACTGATCCCAATCTCCGGAGTCGGACAACAGTCTGCCAACAATCGGTTGACCGCGGCATCCCCCAGCGATGTCCGCAAACCCGCCAGGTCCGGCGATTGCCACCCCGGCCTCGCCGCCGAGACGATTCGGACTGCGTCGACAAGTTCAGGCGCGCGATGCCAGGATGCCAGATCGGGCAACGTGTCCGCACCGATGACCCAGAACAACTCGGTTGCCGGGCCGTGCAGATGTCTAAAATAGGCGACCGTATCAAATGTGAAACTCGGCCCGGCCCGATTCGCCTCAACATCCGAAACGTCAAACAGCGGGTCCCCGTCGACCGCCAGCCGGGCCATGGCCAGCCGGAGTTCAACGGGGGTCATCATTCGATTGGACTTGTGTGGCGGACGGGCGGCGGGAATGAGGACGACCCGATCGAGATCGAAATGCTCGGCGATCGCCCGGGCGGAGATCAGGTGACCGAAGTGGATCGGGTCGAAACTGCCGCCGTAAAGCCCGAGGCGGTGGGTCATGACTCGCTCGCAATCAGCATCGCGCCGCCTCAGTCAGGGGACGTCGCCGGCGGTCGGCCTGGGAATGACGCCGCTCGCCGATTTCCAGGCCAGATCGAGACTGATGTCGCTGACCGTCATGCCCACCGAAGCGCTTCGGCCCGTGCCGTTCCGCGCTTCGCAGTTGCCGGCAATCACGAAGTAATAACCCCGGTCCGCCGGACAATTCACGTCGAAGGCCAGGTCGTGCGAGCCCGCGCTGTTCCGCGCGCCCGCTTCGCTCGTGCTGGTGGTCAGCACTTCGTTCTTCAGCACCACGCCCACCGAATCGCGGACCACGAACGTCAGCGTGTTCGACCCGCCCGGCGGCTGTTTGCCGATCGGCGTCTCCCCGGGCGAAAGTTCGATGGTCGCATCGTGCTTCAACTTCAGTTTCACGATCACGTCCATCGGCTTGCCGGTCTGGTTGTCAAAGGTGTAGCCGATCATGAACGATGCCTTGCCGACGCCGTTTGTACCGCTCTCAGCCTTGCACACCGCCCCCGCCGGGCCGTTGGCTTTCGACTCTCCACGCCCGTCGCCGTCCTGGGCCGACTCGAATGAGATGACGTTGAAGGCATCGCTGCCCGGCAGCGATGCGCCGCCCGTGGCCAGCCGCTCCACCGTGACATCGGGCCGGTCGACCGGCAACCGGGCGGTGTTGATGCCGGCCGCCCCACCGCCGCATCCGGCTCCAGAGGCAATGGCCAGAAGCCCAAGCGTCATGTTCCATCGAGTCAAACGTCGTTTCAGCGCATTCATGGAGCGCTAGCCTAGCGCGAGGGCGTGTCCGTGTAAAGTGCGGTGTCCGCGCGTCACGAGAACGGCGAAGCAGATGATTCAAGTTTCCATTGGACGCGATGAAGTTGCACGCAACCGAGACGCGTACACCAGCCATGGCCGGACGGCTCGTTTCCGTAACAAGCTCGGTCCCGCAACACGCCAGGCATACGCCGGCCGGACTTGGTCCCCTGACAGCAGGATCGAGCGCCGAAACGAAACACGGCGATGTGAACCCGGTAGTTAGCCGGATTCACATCGCCGTGCAGAAGACGCGAAATTGGAGAAGGCCCGTCCGTGCTTATCGGCGTCGAATCAGCGCGAAGCAGCCGAGGGCGAGCAGTGACAACGAACCTGGCTCGGGGACGGTGACGACGACGCCGCGGAAGATGCTTCCCGCTGAGCCGGTCGCCAGCGTGCTGAATGCGGATGCCGCGCCAGTGTCGAGGACGCTAACGAGTTTGTTGTCGGTCGTCGAGGCATAAAGTCGTGTGACGCCACCCTCGTCAATTCCTGTGAGCCCGAACAAGCCCCCGGCTAGGCCGCTGTTAAGCGTGTATTGCCATGACCAGACGCCGCTGTTGAGCGTCCATTTCTGAAGCCCGCCGCCGCTTGCAATCGCGCGGGTATCCGAGAAATAAATAGTCGACGGATCAGCGAACCAGAAGTCCGCGGGGGTCATCACGTCGGGAGTGTTGTTCAGCGGAAAACCGTTCAATCTTGCGGGCGTGATACCGGTACTCGTTGGAAGGCCTACGCCGACGGAGTACATACCCACCGTGCTCGTGTTGTTGTCAGCCGATAAATACAGTTGATTCTGAATACCATCATTGAATATCTTCCCGACCACCGTTCCGGCAAAGGTATTAGTGAGAACCGTGCCTGTCGTGCTGCCAAAGGTGGTGTGCATCACGGCTCTATCGTTTCTGTTGCTCGTGACCCAGATGTTATTCCCATCCATGACCGCGCTGCGTACGTTGAAGCCCACGGTGCCTGGATTGAATCGCGTCGTGGTATCAATGTTGCCGCTCATGTCTACGCGGGCGACCACGCGGTTATGCGCGCCGGCCGTCGCAACGGTCGTGCCCAACGCTGCATCGTGGCAGGCCAGCGTGAGGTATTGTCCATTGGTGGAGAGAGACAGATAGCCCTCATTGGTGGTGAGATTGCCGGCCATGGTGCAGGTTTGATTGTCGCCCGCCCCGTCCGCTGTTGGCAGCGGCAGGCTCTGAACCAGGGTGCCGCCCGGCGTGTATTCCTCGACGAACGCGGCTCCGGCGGCTCCCGACGTGCTATTGATTCGCACGACGACCAGGTTTCCGTTCGATAAGGCGGCCGCTCGCACGTCATTCACGAACGCAGCCACGCTCGCCAGCGCTGCCATAAAAAAGATCGCTCGTCTCATGGTTCCCTCTCCTTTTTTTGTCGCTGAGATTCCCCTGACACCCAACTGCTTGCCTCTCCAGCAAAGATCACGGAACGTGCGCCTCGGGCGCCCAGGCCCCGCCGGCGTACGCGCCATCGATCGCCTGAACACTCCAATATACCGCACCGGTGATGCCGTTCAGCGTCCACGAGAGTCTTTTCTGGACATTTCCGTGGGCCGGCAGCCGGCGATAGCCGGTCGTCAAATTCGCCATTGCACAAAAAATGTTGTCGGTGCCAGGGGCGGTTCCGACCCGCAGGTTGTAGGTCAGGCCGCCGGCCGGGGTCTCCGCGTCGCTTGCGGCGGTCCAGTTGAATGTCACACTCGACCCTGACATGCTGGCCGAAAGTCCGCCCGGCGCAGTCGGGGGCGAGTTGGGTGCCAGGGCGAAATCGTTGCGGTGTACCCGCGTACGCTCCCAGTCCGCTCCACCCACCTGGCCTGAACTCGCGATGTCCAGGTCGCCGTCGTTGTCGTAGTCGCCCCATGCGACCGAGCAATACTGCATCGCGCCGAGTCCGGCGTTGATGTCCGTGAAAGGCCCTGAATCGGAATTGTTGTGCAGAATGCGGTTTACGCGGGTGGCCATGCCCGGCGTCTCGCACCAGCCGGCGACGATGACGTCACTCAACCCGTCGTTGTCATAATCGCCGAATGCATTTGAGGAGAACTGGACGTTGCCGCGGCCATCGGGGCCGGCCAGGCCGACCACGGCGTCTGAGAATGCGCCGCCGTCGTTGGCGAAAATCGCCGAGGTGATGACGGTCGATCCCCATGCGCCCGAACCGCGATAACCGGAGACGAGCAGGTCAAACTCGCCGTTGTTGTCGTAGTCGCCCCAGGCCAATGCGGCGTATTCAACCCCGGGAATTCCCGCACCGATGTCCACGAATGAGCCGCCGGTGTTGCGATAGATTTTCATGATCCGAGAGGATCCGCCGGCCCAACCGCACACGGCCAGGTCAAGATCACCATCGTTGTCGTAATCGGCCCAGGCGATCTGGCCGTAGTTGACGCCCGTCAAATTGACCCCTGAATTCGTAAACGTTGCGCCATCATTGCGATAGATTCGGGTGAATCGTTCGGTGCCCGTCCAGCCGGAAACGGCGAGGTCCAGATCGCCGTCGTTGTCGTAATCTCCCCATGCCAGCGATCCGTTGTTCACGCCGGGCAGTCCGGCCGCGATATTGGTGAATGAACCACCGTCATTTCGATAGATGCTGGTCAGGCGCGAATAATTGACGACATCCGTCTGACCGGAAATCGCCAGGTCAAGGTCGCCGTCGCGATCGTAATCGCCCCAGGCGACCGCGCCACACTGAACGGGCGTAAACACCGCGCCGGTGGCCACGAACGAGCCGCCGCCGTCGTTGCGATACAGCAACGAGAAGGTCGGTTCGCCGGCCCCTTTGGAGGACCAGCCGGTGACGATGATGTCCAGATCGTTGTCGTTGTCGAAGTCGCCCCAGGCGATCGCGCTGTGTTGAACCGGAATGAGCCCGGCGTTGACGTCGGGCCAGGTCTGGGCCATCACTGACCCGGTCCCGCACAGACACCAGCATGCGGCAAGACTCAGTGCTACGTCCTTGCGATTTGTCATCTTGCTTGCTCCTGCTCCGAATCTGGGAGGATGCCCCACTCCGGTCGACTAATTCGTGACACTGGCGGCACGCTCACCCGCGCGGGCCTGTTCATATTCGGTGCGGCTGGGAAGCATGTATCCCATCGAATACTGCACATGCGGCAGCGGATACTGCACACGGCAGCGATGACCGACCAGCCTGCTGCTGTCCAGGCCGAGTTGGGCGCAAACGTGCCGAATGACCTCGGGATAACTCGCCACTTCGAGCGCGCCAAACCGCTCGGCGCCGCGACCGAGGAATTGAATGGTCTCGGTGCACTCCATGCGATCGAGTTCGCGCATCGGATCGTTGGGATCCACTGCGCCACGCATGCCCGTGCGGTGCATGAACACTTGCGGATCGCGCAATTGCGACCCGTCGTCCAGCACCAGGCGATCCATGAGCAGCGTCTTGGTCGGCAGTTCGACGAGGTGCGCCCCGCCGGTTCGCCGCGGCGGATCGTGGTCCTCGCGGAAGAGCGGACCGATTTTGTTCACGATCACGCCGGTGATGATGTTGAGTTTCGACGAGTTGCCGATTTCGTCACCGGGCATGAGGTATTGCCGGCTGTTTCCCATTCGTATTTCGCGCATTGGCGGAACCGGAGTCGAGCAGAATTTCTCGAGCAGCGGCGGCCCGTCCGGATTCGCACAATCGGGCAGGTTGTAGACCACCGCACCGGATGCCGTGCTGACGCCGGAGACCAGCCCCAGGACGCCGATGGGTATGGCCTTGCCGGGGCACAATCGCCGCAGGCCGATGAGGCCGTAGATTTCGACGACGTTTGCATGCACGCCGTCTTCATTCGGATACCGAATGGTTGTCTCAATGGTTACGTCTGCCGCAGCGCCCGCCAGACCGCACAGGCCGCGAAAGATCTGCTGCTTGCAGGCCAGTTCGTGTTTAGAGCGTGTTTCGGGCAGCCAGGCGCCGAGGGCGACATCCAGCACCTCGCGCCCGCCGAGGCCGTGTTCGACAAGATGGTCGAACTCATCGAGAGCCTTGCGGGCTTCGCTGACCGGTTCCGAACCGACGAGCGGTTCGGCCGCCTGAAGAATCGAACCGAGACCCTGACGACCGGGGATGTTGGCGACCACGGCGAGCGGGTCGGACATGCGGAGTGCGCCCAACAGGCGACTGGCGATTGTGCGATGAACTTTGAGGCGTCGCGCCAGATCTTTGGGCGTTCTACCGCTGGCCAGGGGAAGACGATTCACGACGTCGTGCAGCGCCGCGTTGACGCGCTCGGCACTACGACGGACGCCATTGGCATTGCCTCGACTGACGAATGCAGACATGTTATATCCAGTAAATCGGTGACGCGGCGGAGAACGTTCGGCGCCGCGGCGTTTGCCGTCCGAACGACATGCTAAACAAATCGCCAGGACGGTGTCAAGGAGTTCCTAGCACGATCCAGGAATATTTCTACGACTGCTCTGAGAGCATTGACTTCGACTCGCCGACTTGGGTAGCATGCAGGCTATGAACGCCGCGCGAGCGTAAGCCCGCGCTGGGCTGCGCGCACCCCTGGGCCGTGCGCAGTACGGCACGAACCGATGCCAGGCAGAAGCAAAAGGGACCCTGACATGAAGATGATGCTTCGAACCGCAACCTTGGGACTGGTCTTGTCGTGCGGAATGGCGAGTGCACGCAGCGAGGTGGTGATCGAACTGGTGCCCGTCGGTCATCCGGGGAATCCGGGCAACTGGTCCGGACAATCCGTGCAGATTCTGGGCAATATCACCGGTGCTGGTTTTGATCGGCTCTGCGGCGGGGTGAATTATCCCTTTCAAATAGCCAAGTACGAAATCACCGTGAATCAGTATGTTGAGTTTTTGAACGCGGTCGCGGCGGCCGACCCCTACAACCTCTACCTCACGAGCATGACGGGCACCAGTCTTTACGCCCCCAACATCACCCGCAACGGCACGTCGGGCAGTTACACCTACACGGTGGGAGATGGCAGCCCGCAGGCCGTCTCCCATTGGGGAAATCGACCGATCAACTTCATCGCATGGGCGGATGCGGCGCGCTTCTGCAACTGGATGCAGAACGGGCAACCCACCGGTTTGTTGACAGGCGTCGGAGCCGACGATGCCTGGCTGACCGAAGACGGCACCTACGCCACGCTGGGCGCTCCGACCATCGGCCCGAATGTCAATCAGCCGTATCAACCCATCGTCCGGCGGCCCGGCGCGACGTGGGTTATTCCAACGGAGGACGAGTGGTACAAAGCCGCATATCACAAGAATGACGGCCCGACGCCCAATTACTCGACTTATCCCACGAACTATTCAGGCAGTCCCTGGTTCGGCACGCCGAACAACAATGTGATCGACCCCGATCCCGGCAATAACGCAAATTACCATATTGGCAACCCCGATGACGATTGCATCGGCGGCCCATTCTCCCGCACGCAGGTCGGCGAATTCGAGAATTCGCCCAGTTCCTACGGCACATACGATCAGGGCGGAAACGTCTGGGAATGGACGGAGACGCGCTACCTCAACGTCAACGGGGAATTGACGTTTCGGCGCGTTATGCGTGGCGGATCGTTCTACCCGTCGGTCGTCCAGCAGCAGCCCGATGGCTACAAATGCATGCATGCGGCCTGGCGCCAGGATGAGCCGCCGGTGTCCCAGGTGGGGCGCTATGGATTTAGACTGGCAAAAGTGATCAATGACTGCAACAACAACGGCCTCATGGACCAGGAAGAGTTGGCGGCGGGCACGGCCCACGATCGAAACTACAACGGCGTGCTCGACAGTTGCGACATCGCGCTCGGCACGAGCCAGGACTGCAATGGCAACGGCATTGTCGACGAGGCCGAAGTCGGCGACGTCAGCCCACCGCCCTACCGTGTGGACGACGGAACGCCGGCCGATCTGCTGAGCGCCATCGGGTACCTGGGGGATGAGGAGAGCGGCTACATGGCGTGGCTGAACCAGTTCACCATCGCGGCCGGCCGCGAGACCATCGGCGGCATCATCCCGCAATTTTTACCCCAGTATGTACCCGACGGCACGGCCTTCACCGTGCATGTCTGGAGCGATCCGAACGGCGATCGAAATCCGAATGATGCGGTGCTGCTCGCCTCGGCCGCAGCAGTGATGGCCCCGGGCCTTACGGTCGTGCCGATTCCCGATACCTACATCGGCCCCGAAGGCACGCACTTCTTTGTCGGAATCGTCATGCACATTCTCGATTGGAACACGACGTATCCCGCATCGTATGACGATTCGTCCGACATGCGTGCGAGTTGGATCGCCTGGAGCGCGAACGCGATCGACGCCAACAATCTGCCGGCGGCGGAAAACCTGAGCAGCATGACCACACTCTTCGGCGGCGGCAATTTCATGCTTCGCGCCCTTCCTGCCGTGGGCGTCATGCAGGTGCCCGACGACAACAACAACGGCATTCCCGACGCGTGCGAAGCGCTGCCCTGCCCGACCACGGCGGGTGATCTGGATGGCAACGGCGCTGTCAACGGCATTGATATTCAAGGCTTCGTTGCCTGCCACCTGCTGGGCCCCGGCATCACCAGCGGGTGCGTGTGCGCCGACATGAATGCGCAGCCCGATGCGGCGCTGAACAGCCTGGATATTCCGTTGTTCGTCAACAAACTGCTTGGCCCCTGACGATTTTGATCGCGACGAGCGACTTTAATGGCGGCCCGATGGGATGGCGGCGGCGCCCTTTGAAAATTCACTCAATGGTGGGAGACGGTTCATGCGCCGGCGTCGGCTCTTTGCACTGCTATGGTCACTTGCGTCACTATCCGGCGGCGCCGCCGCCCATTCAGAAGGCGCCGCGCCGGAAACTCATGCGCCCCCCGTGGCGCCAACTGGCCGCATTGCGGCGTTGAACGAAATGCGCCGTTCGCACCCCGGCCTCCAATGGCTGGCCTCCGATGAACTGGTGCATCGCTTATACGGCACGGTACTGGCCACCGGCGCCGACCCCACGGCGTCGGCCGCCCTGTTTGTGGCCGAACACGCGGGCGCCTTCGGGGCGATGGCCGGCGACCTCGTCCCCATCAGCCGATTGCGGGACCCACAACACCTGCAGCCCCTCATGTACGACAGGGCAACGGGTCGCTATAAGTTTACCTTGGTCTATTATTCGCAGGTCCGCGGCGGAGTACCGGTCTTCGGTGCTGAACTCCGGTTGCTGGTCCGCAATGAAGCGGAACATCCTGTCGTGCTGGCGGCGTCGACCCTGCGCGACCTCGGCGATTTCGTCGTGGACCCCGTGCTCGCAACGCAGCCCTTCGACCCGGCGACGCAGACACGAACCGGGATGACGCAGTTCTCCGACGCGCAATACGTCATCTGGGCCGGCATCGAAGACCAGGCAGTCGCGCCCCTGCTCGCGGTGACGTTCGTCGGAGAGAACGGCCGCACCGACGCCGGAATGGAAGCCTGGCGCTTTGTCTGCGATGCCGCAACCGGCGACATCCTTCACAAAGAGACTCTGATTCACGCCGCTGATGTGACCGGAACAGTGCAAGCCGTGACCACGCCGGGCACCCGTGCGGGCGTTTGCACCGATGAAGTGCTCGCGCCGTTTCCCTTCGCGCGGGTGAGCATCACCGGCGGCGCGACGGCCCACGCGGATGCCAATGGAAACTTCACCATCCCCCACACGAGCGAGTTCGACGTGTCGGTGACATCTTTTGCAGAGGGACTCTACTTTGACGTGCGCGACTTGTCCGGCCCGCTGGACACGCTGATCTCCACGGTCACGCCGCCGGGCCCCGTGCAGTTCACGCACAATGAGTTCAACAATTCTGAGTTTGTGCTCGCGCAAATCAATGCATATGTCGCTGCAAACGCCTGCCGGCAGTGGGTGTTGAACTACAACCCCGCGTTTCCCGGGGTTTCGACCGCGCTGGGCGTGCGCATCAACGTGAATCGCTCGGATGGCGCATGTCCGTGCAACGCATGGGCAAACTTCACGGCCGAGTCCATCAATTTCTGCAGGGCCGGTGCGACGTGCAACAACTCGGCCTTTCAAAGCATCGTCTATCACGAATACGGCCACCTGTGCATCGACTGGGCCGGCAGCGGCCAGGGCGCCTACGGCGAAGGCATGTCGGACTGCTTCGCCATGCTGCCATTTGATGCGCCGGAACTGGGCTTTGGTCTGAATGGGAACTGCAACATCGCGGTTCGATCCGGTGACAACAACTGCCAGTTCATGACGACGGGCTGTTCGTCCTGCGGAAGCACCATTCACCAGTGCGGGCAACTGCTGTCCGGAATCGTCTGGAGCATTCGAAATGAACTTCAGGCCGTACATCCGACGGAGTATCTGGATCTGATTTCCAACCTGGTCGTCAACTCCGTCCTGCTCCATACGGGCACGGCGATCAATCAGCAGATCGTCATTGACCTGCTGGCCCTGGATGATGACGATGGTCAAATTGGCAACGGAACGCCCCATCGCACGCAAATCTGTGCAGGCGCCGCGGCCCATGGCATTGCCTGTCCGGTGCTGGACACCGAAATGAGCGTCAGTCCGTCCGCGGGCGCGTCCGCGTTCGCCTCTCCCGGCGGACCGGCGACGCCGGCGAGTTTCAACTACGCCATTCACAATCTCAGCGGCACGCCGTTTGACTATGCCGTCACCCACACCGCCCCGTGGATCACGCTGGGCAACGATGCGGGAACTGTCTCCGGCGGAACGTCCGTGGCGGTCACGGTGACGATCAATGCCAACGCCGCGACGCTGCCAATTGGCACGCACACGGACACGCTCACCCTCTCGAATCTGTCGACCCACATCGGCGACACCACGCGGACCATCACATTGACGGTTTCACCGCCGCGCCTCACGGTCACGCCGCTTGATGGACTCAGTCCATCGGGAGAGTCCGGCGGGCCTTTTATACCGCCCGCGAAGATCTACCTGTTGCAGAACACGGGGGGAGACAATCTGAACTTCACGGTCGCGCAGTCCGCGCCGTGGTACACGCTCAGCGGCACGGCCGGCACGCTCGCGCCGGGTGCATTTACACACGTGACGGTCACCCTCAACGCGGGCGCCGCGGCATTGCCCGTCGGGTCGCACGCCGGCACAGTCTCGTTCACCAACACGACGAACCAGTTGGGCAACGCGTCGCGGGCCGTCGTGCTGCAAGTCAACCCGTTGACCAACGATCTCTGCTCAAATGCCCTCTCCGGTTGCCCGGGGTTTGTGCAAACCGGAACGACGACGGGCAAGACGGTCGACGTGCTCTCGTCCTGCGACGTCGGCAACAGCACGCCGGACGTCTGGTATCGATATGCGCCGGCAGTGAACGGGGACGCAACGTTCACGCTGTGCGGGGCGGGCACGACTTATGATGCTGTGTTGTCTATTTTCTCGGCGTGCCCTGCGTTCGGCGGATTCGAGATGACCTGCGACGACGACGGCTGCGGCATCGGCGGGCAGGCATCCGTGATATCAAACTTCCCGGTCACCGGCGGCGAGGTCTATTTCATCCGCGTGAGCGGCTGGGGCGCCGCCACCGGCAACTATTCCCTGACGATCGATGGACCGCCTTGTTCTCAACCGGTCTACATTTCGCTCCCGGACGGGCCGCCGCCGCTGCTGTCGCCCGACGCACCGGTGACGTTTGTCGTGCGAATTGACACCGGGCTCGAATCATACCTGCCCGGGTCGGCCCGGCTGCATTACCGCTATGTCGGCGAAGAGTACATTAGCGAACCTCTGACGCCGCTGGGCGGACCGCTCTTCACCGCCACGCTGCCGCCCGCACCCTGCGGTGTCCTGCCGCAGTTCTACATCAGCGCCGAGGGCGACAATGGCGGCGTTGCCTATGCGCCGTTTAATGCGCCGATCGGCACGTTCTCCGCCCACGTCGGCACCCAGGCGCCGTTCGCCGCCTTCGATTTTGAAGCGCCCACAAGTGAAGGTTGGACCGTCGGCGACACCGGTGACAACGCCACCTCCGGCATATGGAACCGGGCGGACCCCGAACCGACCACCGCCCAACCCGGTGACGATCACACGCCCGACCCCGGCGTCATCTGCTGGGTGACGGATTCCCGCGCCGGAACCAGTCCGGCCAGTTTCGACGTAGACGGCGGCAAGACGACATTGAAGACGCCCCTGTTCGATCTTGCGGGGTACACGGACGGCGTGGTCAGTTACTGGCGCTGGTACGACAACAGCCGCGGAACCGCGCCCAACGCAGACACCTTCCTGATTGACATCACCAACAACAACGGCGCATCGTGGACGAATGTCGAAACGCTCGGCCCATCCGGACCTGACTCGGTCGGCGGCTGGATTCGCCACGAATTCCTCATCGCCAACTACGTCACGCCGACGTCGCAGATTCGCATGCGTTTCGTCGCCCAGGACACCGGCGCGGCCTCGCTGGTGGAGGCGGCGATCGATGACTTCACGCTCATCGGTCAGAACTGCGTCGGTCCGCCGGCCTGCCTGACGCAAATGGGCGATCTGGACGGAAATGGGCAGGTCGACGGCCGCGATGTGAGTGGGTTCGTGCAGGCGGTGTTGACGGCGTTCCAACCCTGTGCCGATTTCAACGGCGATCTGCAGGCGACTGCCGCTGACATCGCGGGCATGGTGCAGGCCCTCCTCGGCAGTTGATTGAATTTTCCAGCCAGATGCCGTTTCCAACCGGGCCGGCTGACCCGCGCACGGGCTGCCACCGCTCGGAGAGCGGTGCGCACCCAAACAACGGTCCCGCGCAGCGCAACTTTTTTCCCGACTGCCCATGCACGCGCCCCCATTTCGCCACGCCTCGGATTACCATACCGGCTGATCCAATGGAGCCTTTCACGGAGGTGAAATCATGATTCGACCCCATCTGTTCATCGTTGCGGTATCTTGTCTTTCAATCGTCACTGCGCCCGTTCGCGCGGAGGATGCGAAGCCTGCCCCGAATCGGATCACGTCGGTGGAGGGCATCACCGAATACCAGTTGGCCAATGGGATGAAGGTCCTGCTGTTTCCCGACCCATCCAAATCCACGGTCACCGTCAACATCACCTATCGGGTCGGCTCGCGGCACGAAGGCTACGGCGAGACCGGCATGGCCCACCTGCTGGAGCATCTGGTCTTCAAGGGCACGCCGACCCATCCAGCCATCTGGAAGGAGATGCAGGATCGCGGCGCGAACTTCAACGGCACCACGTCCTACGATCGCACCAATTACTTCGAGACCGTCACCGCGACGGACGAGAACCTGGAATGGGCGCTGGGGCTTGAAGCCGATCGCATGATCAACAGCCACATTGCCCGCAAGGACCTCGACAGCGAGTTCAGCGTCGTACGCAACGAATTCGAAATGGGCGAGAACAACCCGCTCGGCGTTCTCGAGGAACGCGTGCTCTCCACTGCGTACCTGTGGCACAACTACGGCAAGAGCACCATCGGATCACGCGAAGACATCGAGCGCGTGCCCATCGACCGGTTGCAGGCCTTCTATCGCAAGTACTACCAGCCCGACAACGCGATGCTGGTCGTCGCCGGCAAGTTCGACGAGGCGAAGACGCTGGACCGAATCAACGTCCTGTTCGGCAGCATTCCCAGGCCGCAGCGCGTGCTGGACCATCCCTACACGGTGGAGCCGCCGCAGGATGGCGAGCGCGAAGTAACGCTCCGCCGCGTGGGCGACGTTCAGGCAGTGCAGACCATGTATCACATCTGCTCGGCCGCGCACGAGGACATGCCGGCCCTTCAGGTCCTCGCGGACATTACCCAGGCCACGCAAACCGGGCGGCTGTACAAGGCGCTGGTCGAAACGCAGATGGCCACGCGGGTCAGCGCATCGGCGGAAATGTTGTTCGATCCGGGCGTGATCTCGTTCGGCGCCGAGGTGCCGATGGACAAGTCACTCGACGCCGCGCGAAAAACGCTGATCGACGTGACGGAGGGCCTCGCCGGCCAGGACATTTCGACGGAGGAGGTCGATCGGGCCAGGAACGCATATGCCCGGGGATTCGATCAACTGGTGTCCGACACGACGCGCGTGGCCATCGGGCTGACCAACTGGGAATCGCGCGGCGACTGGCGGCTCATGTTTCTGCACCGCGATCGAATGAAGAAGGTGACGCCGGCGGATGTGAAGCGCGTTGCGGGCGTATACCTGAAGAGCAGCAATAGAACGACCGGCGTCTTTATACCCGAGAAGTCCGTGCAGCGAACAGTGGTGGCGGCCGGGCCGAACCTGGCGGAACTGCTGAAGGACTACAAGGGCGATCCCGCCGTGTCCGCGGGCGAGGCGATCGATCCGACGCCGGCGGCGATCGAGGCGCGCGTTCAGCGCGGCGAACTGGCGTGCGGCGTCAAGACCGCACTGCTGCCGAAGAAAAGCCGCGGCCAGCGCGTGAACATCGAGTTGCACCTGCACTACGGCAGCGAGGCTCTGCTGAAGGGACGCGTCGAGGCGGCATCGATGGTGGCCGAGATGCTGGAGCGCGGCACGGCGAAGTTCACCCGGCGGCAACTTTCCGATGAACTCGACAAATTGAAGGCGACCGTCAATTTCGGAAACGGCGGGGCCATGGCCGCGGGCCGCGCCGGGCGCATGATGGGTGGCGAGCCCGCCCCGCCCGGCACGTTATCGGTGTCCATCGAGGCGACGCGGCAGAACCTGCCGGCCGTGATCGCGCTCGCGGGGCAAATGCTGCGCGAGTCGACCTTCCCCCCGGCCGAGTTCGACAATATGCAGAAGCAGCGACTCGCGGCCATTGAGCGGGGCCGCTCCGAGCCGACCGTGCTGGCTGCGAACACACTCCGGCGAAAACTCGGAAAGGTCGATGCGGATGACATTCGATACGTTCCCACCATTGATGAGCAGATCGCGCGGGTGAAAGCGGTCAGCGTCGCCGATGTCAAGAAAGTGCATGCCGAACTGATGGGCGCTTCCTACGGCGAACTGGCCGCCGTGGGCGATTTCGATCCTGCCGAGTTGACGGCCCAAATTGACAAAATGCTGAACGGATGGAAAACGCCCAAGCCCTACGAGCGCATCGCCATGCCGCATCAGCCCTCCAGCGGCGAGCAGTTGGAGATCAACACGCCCGACAAGGCAATGGCCCTGGTGATGATCGGCGGCACGCTCGACCTGCGCGATGACGATGCGGACTTCCCCGCGGCGCAGATCGGCAACATGATCCTCGGGTCGGGCGGAAACTCGCGCCTGCTGAACCGATTGCGACAGAAAGAGGGCTTCTCGTACACCGTTCGCTCCAATCTGCAGGTCAAGTCGCTCGATCGCTCCGGCGGCATGACGATTTTCGCGAACTGCGCCCCGGACAATGCGCCGAAGTGCGCCGACGCCGCACGCGAGGAGATCGCCCGACTGCTCAAGGAGGGCATCACCGCCAAGGAACTGGAGGACGCCAAGAGCAGCGTCGCCCAGCAACTGCGGGTGACGCTCTCCAACGACGACGCCGTGACGGGCATGCTGGTGCGGCAGATGGTGGCCGGTCGCACGATGAAATTCGTCGAGGACCGCGCGACCGAGGTTCAGGCGCTCACCGTGGACCAGGTCAACGCCGCGCTGCGCAAGTACGTCAGTCCGGATCGGCAGGTGCTGATCAAGGCCGGCGATTTCGGCAAGAACTGACCGTACGCCGGTTGCGCCTGTCGCGGTGCGCCGCCGAATCGCGCTCAGTCGATTCGAGCCGGGGCCGCATGCTGCATCTCGTGGGCATGCTGCTTCAGGAGGGAAAGCGCCGTGCGCACATGGTCCAGGTGGGTGCGAAAGGCGAGCGCGGCGATGCGCAGTGCCACGTTTCCATTGATCAGCGTCGACGACAGGAAGACCCGTCCGTCGGCCTGAATGCGCTCGCGCAGTCGCCGATTGAACTCATTGGCATCGCCCTCGCGCGGCACGAAGCGAAACGCCACCACGCTGAGTTCCGGCTCGTGAAACAACTCGAATCCCGGCATGGCTTTCAGTTGTTCCCAGGCGTACCGGGCCAGCAGCAGTTTTTCGTCAAGACATGCGCGAAACGGCGCTATGCCGTGCAGTTTCAACGGCAGCCAGAGGCGCAAGCCGCGAAAGTGCTTGGACATCTCCGGCGACAGATCGGCGGGCGAGTCGCCATCGGGGTCGTCGCGGGCATCCTGCATGTAGGCCGCCTGGTATTCGAATGAGCGTCGCAGCACCGCCCGGTCGCGCACCAGCACTGCCCCCAGCCCATACGGCAGAAACAGACCCTTGTGTGGATCCATGACCACCGAATCGGCCTGCTCGATGCCGCGGAGTTTCGCGCGGCCGGTCTCGGTCAGCACAAAAAACCCGCCGTAGGCTGCGTCCACGTGCAGCCATACGCCTTGTTCACGCGCGATGTCGGCGATTGCGTTGAGCGGGTCGATGGCCCCGACGTCGGTCGTTCCGGCCGTGGCGACAATCATCCACGGTATTCTGCCGTGGCGGCGATCGTCCTCCACCGCGGCGTGCAACGCGCCGACGTCCATACGAAAGCGGCTGTCCATCGGCACGTTGCGCCGGATGCAATCGCCGACGCCGGCAATTCGCAGGGCTTTGTCGAGACAATGGTGGGCCTGCTCGGTCGAATAGACCACGGCCCGCTTCCAGTCTTGCGCGGCGATTTCACTCTCATCTCGCGCGCAGACGATGGCGATCAGATTCGCGATACTTCCGCCGGAAGTGAGATTGCCGGCCGATTCCCGCGGAAGGCCGATGAGATTCGACATCCATCGGACCAGTGCGTGCTCGAGTCGGACGGCGCCGGGCGATGCAAATGCCACGCCGGCGAAGCGATTGGTGATTGCCGCAAGGTAATCCCCCAGGGCTGCCGTGGGAATGCCGCCGCCGGGGATGTAGCCCATGTGCCCGCCGGACGCCGGATTCAGGCCCGGTCGATCCACCAGGTGCTCGATCGTACTTAGAGCGGCGTCTATTTCGGTGGGTCGGTCGGAGATGTCCAACTCGCGCCAATCCGGGCGGCAGACGTCAGTCTCGACGAATGTCGGATTTTGCTCGATGGCATCGATGAAACCGTCGGCATAGCGGAGGACGGCATCGCGGGCCTGCCGCCGCCCGGCAGCATCAGGCTCCAACCGGCGCGATTCGCGCTCGAGCGACCGCAAAATGTCTTCAAGCATGGGGCAACCCGCGGGCGCGACACTGCCGGTGTTCGATCGTTCGCATCGACGACCTGAAGCCATGCTAGGGCTGGAGCGCCTCAGCGTCAATTGCGCTGTGCATGCGCTCAGCGCACCACGGTGACGTGCTGAGAGCGTTGACATCCGGTCGCAGATCGGGTCTATTGTCCGAGTCGATCGAATCTTGCGCACCCGAATGAGGATTGTGTATTTGTGCGGCCCAATCGCAATTTGCTCACGGCACTCGTTCTCACGTTCTCATTGTCGACGATGGCACAGACCGCCCCACCCGGCCCCAGCCTGCTGGACATCCTGGCGGCCGAACTGGAGTACGCGAAGAAGAACCTGGTTTCCGCGGACGGCACCCGGCCATACTTCATTTCATACGCGATTACAGACGAGCGGCGAATTGAGGCGGCTGCATCGCTCGGCGCGCTGACCGCCGACGATGATCGGCGAACCCGGCGGCTCGATGTGGAGGTGCGCGTCGGCGACCACGACTTCGACAGTTCGCGCAAACTGCCCGGCGACGCGCGCGGATCACGGACGGGCGCGGGCACGATCTGCCTTGACGACCATCCCACCGCACTGCGGCAGGCACTCTGGCTGGCCACCGACGCGAAATTCAAGGCCGCCACCCGGCGCTTTGATCGCTTGCAGACGTCCGCGAAGACCAGCGGTGAAACCGACGAGGTCCCGGCGGATTTTTCGCGCGAGGCGCCGGTCCAGCACACCGAGCCGCTTCCGGTGCTGAAACTGAATCGCGACGCATGGCTGGATCGTCTCCGAAGGGTCTCGCAGATCACGCGAGACGAGCCGTTGATTCGTGATTCCTCGGTCACGCTGACGGCCCGCGCGGACGGTCGCACCTTCGTCAACAGCGAGGGCACGCGCATTCAGCAGGGCAACACTTACCTGCGTGTCATCCTGTCGGTTCGAGCACAGGCTGACGACGGCATGGACCTGAGCAAGTCCCACATTTTCGACGCGGCGACGGAGGAGAAACTTCCATCCGAGTCCCAAATGGCGGACGCCTTGCGCGGCATCATTCGCGAGGTGCTGGCCTTGAGAGAGGCGCCGCTGATCGAGCCGTGCGTCGGGCCGGCCATTCTGATGAATCGAGCCAGCGGCGTCTTTTTCCACGAGATCTTCGGGCATCGCATCGAGGGCCACCGCTTGAAGGACGATGACGACGGCCAGACGTTTGCCGGACGGGTCGGTGAGCCCGTCCTGCCCGATTTCATCAGCGTTCGCGACGATCCGAGCATGCCGGCCTTTGGGGGGCAGGATTTGCGAGGACACTACCGCTTCGACGACGAGGGCGTGTCGGGCGCGAACGTGCTGCTGGTTGATCGCGGAATCCTGAAGACATTTCTGATGTCGCGCTCGCCGCTGGCCAACGTCGCCAAGTCAAACGGACATGGTCGTCGCCAGGCGGGCAGCAGTCCCGTCTCGCGACAGGGCAACCTGCTGGTGGAGTCCGCAAAGGCGGTTCCATTCTCCAAACTCCGGGAACTCCTCCTGGAAGAGTGCAAGAAGCAGGGCAAGCCGTTCGGCCTTGTCTTTGAGGACATCACGGGCGGCCGCACCGAGACCCAGCGGCAGAGTTCGCAATCGTTCAAGGTTCTGCCCGTGGTGGTGTATCGCGTGTATGTCGACGGACGTCCGGATGAACTGGTGCGCGGCGTGGACATCGTCGGCACGCCGCTGACGTGCTTCTCCAAGATCATCGCCGTGGGAGACGATCCCGCAGTGTTCAACGGCGATTGCGGCGCCGAATCGGGATTCGTGCCGGTTTCGGCCATTTCGCCCAGTATTCTGGTTTCGCAGATCGAGGTGCAGAAGCGACCGACGCGCCCGAAGCGGCCGCCGTTGCTGCCCTCGCCGGTCGAGTTGCAGGTGAAAAAAGACAAGGCGACCGATCAAAGCACCTCGCGACCGACTGAATCGCCGGCGCAGGGTGCAGGCGCCGGACCCGGTGCATAAGAGTGCATTCAATTCGCGGCCGTCAAACTGAGGAGGCAGCCCGTGATGCGTCAGAACATTTTGATATCTTTGGCGACCTGCCTCGCGAATTTCGCGGGCGTTGCGTCGGCGGCGGTTGAGAAAATCGCCCCCAGTGAGGCCATTTACCGGGCGATGGAGGCTGAACTCAAGCGCGTCGCGGCGCTCGATGTAAAGGGGCTGGCCAAACCGTACTTCGTTCAATTCACGGTGCAGGACTTCGTCGGCCACCAGGTTTCGGCGGAGGACGGGGCCATCGTCTCGTCGCAGCGCAATCGAGGCCGCCAGTTCGCCGACCATGTGCGGGTCGGCTCCCCCGAGTTGGACAACACGAACTTCATGGCTGGCGGTGGGCCGGGCATGGGGGCGGCGAGGGCGGCGATGATGAGCGGCGGGCCACAATCGCTCCCACTGGAAGACGACGAACTGGCCATTCGACAGGCCATCTGGCGGGCCATCGATGGCAAATTCGAATCATGCGTCGACGCGCTCTCGCGCAAGGCTGAATACCTCAAGGACCGCCGGAGCGACGATCGCGCTCCGGATTTCTCTGAAGCCAAGTCCGTGCAAGTCGATGGCCCGGCGGCGGAGTTGGATTTTGATGCGCCGACCTGGGAGAACCATCTGAGACAACTGACCGCAATGCGCCACAAGAGCGACGCGATCGAGCGGGTGTCCGCCCGACTCATCGCACAGGCGGCGAACGAGTACCTGCTCAACACCGAGGGCACGCGCATTCGAACACCCATGAGCCGGGTCTTCCTGTCAGTGCAGGCACAGGGGTGCAGTCGAGAGGGTGTGCGCCGCACCGCGGAACGCACGTACTTTGGGAGGACGACGGCAGAACTTCCGGCACTCGCCAGTTTGCTCGCCAACGTCGATGAGATGGTCGCCGAACTGGACAAGTCGCTCAGCGCGGCGCGGGCCGAGGATTACACCGGTCCCGTTCTGTTCGACGGCATTGCGGCGGCGCAGTTGTTCGAGGGCCTGCTCGCAAACGCCGTCGTGGCGCGGCGCCGGCCCACCGGCGGACAGGGCGCCGGTGGACGCGACCGCGGTGAGCCGGAGTCTCGAATCGGCATGCTGCTGCTGCCCAAGTCGTTTCAGGTGTTCGACGATCCGAGCACGCCGGCGTTTGGGGACCAGGCGCTGGCCGGTCATTATCTCCATGACAATGAAGGCGTTCCCGGCGCGCGGATCCAGTTGGTGAACGATGGGAAATTGGTGGAACTTTGCCGCGCGCGAACGCCGCTCAAGAAGGGTGACGTTTCAAACGGACACGGCCGCCGGGGTCCCGGTGGCATGACCATCCCGGGAATCAGCAGTCTATTTGTCGAGTCAAGCGAGGGCCTGTCGGCGGAGGAATTGAAAGCGGAGTTGATTGACGCCGCGAAGGGTGCGGGCCTCGACTACGGCATGCGGGTTACGTCGCTCTACACCGGCATGCCGCAGGAGCGGATGCAGCGGCAGGTTCGCGCCATGCGTCGGGCACGCGGTGGCGGCGGAGGCGGCGCCGCTGAGGCACCGAGTGATCCAATCGTGGCCTACCGGGTGTATGTCGCCGATGGGCGCGAAGAGCCGGTGCGCGGTCTGGAAATCGGCACGCTGCGCCCCCGGGCCCTGCGACGAATTCTCGCGGCGGGTGACGCCCCGATCGTACTCAATTCGATGGGCGCCGGCGGGCCGGGCATGGCGACATCCGTCATCGCCCCGTCCGTATTGGTGGATGAAATCGAGTTGACCAGTCTGGAGACGGAGCGCGAAAACCCGCCCATCCTGAAGGCCCCGTCGCAGCGGTAGCCTTCCGCGTGTGACGCCTCCGCGCGCAAGCCTGATTCACGACGAGTCTTCGATCCATCGTCAGTGCGGCATTCTGCCAACACTCAACCCGCCGCGCCTACTTGTCGGGCGTGGACCGAGGCAGCGCAGATCGCGAATCCCGCTTCGACCGCCATTCAGACGCCTTGATGTCGTAGCCCCGGTCGGGCTCTGCGGCGTGCCATGCGTCATACAAACTGATCTGTGCATTCAACACATCCGTCCGATCCCGAGTGACCTCGTCCGGCGTTGCCGCGACCAGAAATGCGTGAGCCTCGTTCAGGTTCTTCGCGGCCGCATCGAATGCACCCGTTGCGATACGGGCGCGACCCAGGACCAGGAGCCATCGCCCGACCTGAACAGGTTCCGTTTCGGTGAATGCGCGGCGGATGGAAGCCTCGCTGCCGGCGAGGAGCGCGACGGACTCCGCTTGGCGACCCAGGGATTCGTAGAGGTCGGCCAGCGTTCCAATGGCCATCAGCGTGTCGGGGTGCTCGTCTCCCAATTTTCGACGACTCGCCTCTAGGGACTCACGATAGAGTGCCTCCGCCTCGGCCCCTTTGTCGAGTGTCCACAGGAGATCGCCCAATTTCGTGACCGACGCCAGCGTGCTCGGATGTTCATTGCCCAGCAGGCGGCGACGGGCCTCCAGTAACTCGCGATAAAGCGGCTCGGCCTCCGCCGGTTTGTCCAGCAACTTGAGCAGTACACTGAGATTGTGGATCGAATTGAGCGTGTCGCTGTGATCATTGCCGAGCAATCGTCGCCGCTTCTCCAGGACTTCGCGGTAGTACGGTTCGGCCTCGGCGAATCTCTCCTGCGCGCAGAGCACCATTCCCATGTTGTTCATTGAGACAAGCGTATGCGGATGCGTGTCCCCCAGCAGGCGGCGCTGTTTGTCCAGCGCCTCGCGGTGAAGGGCCTCGGACTCCGTTAACTCGCCTTGAACTCGCAGAAGCGAGCCCATGTTGTTGATTGAGATCAGCGTAATGGGGTGTTCGTCGCCCCGCACGCGGCGGGTTCGCTCGAGCGATTCGCGGAAACACGTCTCCGCCTCTTCCAGTCTGTCCTGCGTCCAGAGCAGGTGTCCCAGGTTGTTCAGAGTCGTTACCGTAGACGGGGCATCCTCGCCCAGAACCCGACGGCATTTCTCCAGCGCCTCGCGGATGTACTTCTCCGCCTCCGCGGGCTTGCCCTGCGCCTGGAGCAGCGTGCCCATCTGACTGATCGCGACAAGCGTATCATGATGCTCTTCGCCGAGGACGCGCCGACGACTTTCGAGGACTTCGCGATAGCACGTCTCGGCCTCAGCCGGGTTGCTCCTGGCCATGAGCACGGCACCCAGTGAACTCAGGGCTTCGAGCGTGTCAGGATGATCGCTGCCCCGCACGCGACGGCCCTTTTCGAGCGCTTCGCGGTGGTGCTGCTCGGCCTCAGCAAGTTTGCCGGTGTGCCGCAACAGCACGCCCATGTCGTTGAGCGAATTGAGCGTGTCGGGATTGTCAACACCGAGAATTTCGCGGCGGATGGCCAACGCCTGCTCCTGCGGTCGCCTGGCCGATTCGAGAAGCCCCAGTTTCCGAAGCGTGTTCGCCATGGCCTGCAGCAGACGCGCCTTTACCAGCGGCTGGTCGGCAAAGTCCTTATCGATCGCGACAAGCGTCGGCTTGAAGACGCTCTCGTCGAGCGAGCCCAGCGCCAGGCCGGTGAAGTCGGTCCCGGCAATCAGACGCTCAAGTTCATTGATCCCCGCATCGCGTGCCTCCGGTGACGATTCGGTTCGCCCGGCGGCGGCCCTGGCCTTTCTGAGCAGGTCGGCGCGCAATTGGACGCCCATGGATCTGGCGTCTATTTCCCCCAGTTGGGTGGCCTGGAATTTCACGGTCCGCTCAAGTTGATCGGCCCGTTGTGTCGACTCTTTCTCCGCCTTCTCCGCCCGAGCGAGGAGGCCCTGCGCCGTATTGCGCTGCCGGGCCGCGCTGAGTCCGAATAAAATAGACACAACAGTAGCAACAACCAGGATGGCCGCAATGGACAGTCCGGTGAAGACCAGCGCGCGGTTGCGCTGCACGAACTTTCGAATCCGGTAGCGCGCCGTCGCGGGCGTGGCCAGGATCGGCTCATCGGCCAGGTAGTGGCGAATGTCGCGGGCCAGTTCTCCCGCGCTTTGGTACCGCCGGTCGGGCTCCTTGGCCAGGCATTTCAACACGATGAGTTCGACTTCATGGTCGATGGCCGGTCGCACGGCGGTGGGCCGCGCGGGGTTCGTCTCCGCGATGTGGCGGATGACTTCATTGGCGCGGCCCGTCACCGGGTACGGAAATCGCGAGGTCAGTAACTGGTAGAGAATGACCCCGAGAGAATAGACATCCGTCCTAATATCCAGCGCCTCTGTCCGGCCCTCGGCCTGTTCCGGACTCGCCCACGGCAACGACCCCACGAATTGACCCGTCATCGTCATGCCCTTCGCGGACGAGGCTTCCACGGCCTGCTGCTCGTGCTTGGCCAGTCCGAAATCGAGGATGCGGGGATTGCCCTGTTCGTCGACCCTGATGTTTCCGGGCTTGAGATCGCGGTGGATCACCCCGCGCAGGTGGGCGACGTTGACGGCATCGCAGATCGCGACAAACAACCGCAATAGGTCGTGGAGCGACAGGTCAGCACCGGCGACAAACGCGTCGAGCGACTGGCCGGGGACGTAGTCCATCACATAGTAGGCATGCCCGGAAGTCACGCCGCGATCGCGAACGGCGACAATGTGCGGATGGTTGAGCCGGCTGAGCAGGTCTATTTCGCGATCGAATCGGGCGAACTCGGTGGCATCCGCGAATGGCCCGTGCTTGAGCACCTTGACCGCAACCTTGCGGCGCGTCGATTCCTGAATGGCCTGGTAGACAACGCCCTGCCCGCCGCGATGCACTTCTCCCAGAATTCGGTATCCGGGAATGGCTGGAAGGCCATCGGATTCGATGCGATTCGAGCGATCCCCACCGGCGATTTTCGCGAACTGCCGCCAGGCCGCGTCCACCAGCGCGCGTTCGGAGGAGCCGGCAGGGCCCATCGGGATGTCGGAAGAACTCGATGTCATAAAGACCGTCCGCTTCCAACCGGACGACAATTCGGTGCGAACATTCACGCCGGGCCGCTGAAAAAGTGTGAAGAACTGAGCAACTGCCGCAGGCGGTCATGGGCGCGACCCCGGAGCATGTGCACCGCGCCGACGGATCGACCCATGGCAGACGCCACCTCCGCAATGCCGCGGCCGTCCAGATCGTACAGGCGAACGGCGGTCTGATAGTCCGCGGGCAGCCGGCCAATGGCGGATTCGAGCGCGCCGAGCGCGTCCTTCGTGGCGACCTCGCGACTGGGCGTGGTGGTCGTGACCCCGAGGCAGTCCAGCAGCGTTGCATAGGAATCAGTGGTGATCTGCGGATCGACGCGCCGCATGGGATCGGGCCGCTTCTGCCGCGAAAGTCCGCGAACCGCGTCGCGCAGGGCGTTCTCAGCGATCCGCGTCAACCATGCGACGAAGGAAGCGGTGTCGCGGGCCACTAACTGATCGATGTGCAGAAAGGCCTCGATGTAGGCCACCTGCATCACATCATCATCATCCAGCGAAGCCTGCCAGCGACGATCGATTCGGCCCTTGATGCGGCCTCGAACTTCGCCGCCAAAGCGCTCCAGAAGTGCCCGCAGTGCCTCTGCGTCACCCTCTACGGCCTGTTGCAAGAGTGCTGTGTCGTCGTCCGGCATCGGCTGGATCCGCCCTGGGGCAGTGACCGCCCGCCCGCAACCTCCAGATTTGAGGCAATGTCAACGTAATTAGAAGCGAAAAACGCGTGAAGGTCACGTCAGAAAGGTCGTCCAGTTACCAGCAACTTCACAGGTCAGTTTGAGGAGGTTCACCATGAAGCGCTGGCTTCGATGCATATTCGCCGTCATTTCCGCGTTTGCAATGGCACCTGCCGCCACGGCCAATGATTGGGACAACGGCTCGGGCGACGCCCAGTGGTCCAATGCGATCAACTGGTCCGGCAACATTGAACCCACTTCCGGAACATCCGCGATTTTTCCAGCAGGCTTTCCCAACGCTGACACAAGCATCAGGCTCAGCGCGGGTGAGAACGCCTTCCTCGTCGGTTTTGGTGACAACTACAGCCTGGTCAATCAACTCGCGCAGTTCGATACCGCAACCCTGACCATCGACAGCGGTGTGATTCATGCCTCGGCGGGCGTATCCGCCAACATCAATGTGCGCATTACGAATGACTTCAACGACGCCGGCCTCACCAAGGTGGGGCCCGGAACGGTCACTCTGTTTCGCAAGGTGCTCGCTGATCCCACTATCTATATCGAAGAAGGCACATTGGGCATCAACGGAAACACCATCTGCCGCAGCGCTCAGATTGCGCCCGACGTCGGCCAAAATGGGATTATGAATGTGTCTGGTTCGGCGGCGCTCCTGGAGATCGTGGGGGCCACTTGGTTCCCGGGGTTTCTCAACATCGGCGCAGGCAGCGGCACGCTCAATATTTCCAATGGCGGACGCGTCGACAATCCGGGCTTCACATCGATTGGCTCGGGGGCATCGAGTGTTGGAACAGTCAACATCAGCGGTGCCAGTTCTGAACTCGACGTGTCAATCGTCAGCATTGCCGCCGCCGGCTCCACCGGCTCGCTGAACATCACTGGCGGGACAGTCATCGCCGGCCAAATTCAGGCCGGAACCGGTGTCAGCACCATCATGCTCGATGGCGGCACGCTGGATTGCAATGTCATCGGCTCGAGCACGCCGATCACCAATCTGAACTTGCGCAGCGGCACGCTCAAGAACCTGAGTCAGGTCAACAACGGCGCCGGCCTGACCAAGAGCGGTCCCGGCACGTTGATTCTCGACGGCACCCACACCTACGCTGGACCGACGAGCATCAACGAAGGCATGCTCACGCTGGGAGCGTCGCAACAACTTGAGTCGCTGAATGTGGGTCCCTCAGGCCATTTCGGCGTCGCCCTGCGCGGGGTCGTGCCCGGAACGGATTACGCCCAACTCGCGCTCAGCGGCAATGCAGTCCTCGCGGGCACTTTGAATATCAGCCTTGCGGGCGGATTCCAGCCGCAAGTAGGCGATGCGTTCGTCATCATGACATTCGCATCGCGCACCGGTGAGTTTACGCAGGTCACCAATCCCCCGGGGACCGTGTTCAACGTCCAGTACAACGCCGGCGATGTCACAATCGTCGTTGCTTCGGCGCCACCGCCCGGTCCAAACTGCCCGGGCCCATTCGCTCTCTCGCAGACTCCCAAACTCCTGAGCGGCGATCAAGCGGCGTTTGACCAGTTCGGGACGTCGACCGCCCTCTCGGGCAACACAGCGTTAATCGGTGCGTTGGGTGACAGCAGCAATGTGGGCGCAGCGTACGCCTTTGTCCGCTCCGCCGATCCCCCGGTGACGTGGGTGCAACAAGCCAAACTGACCGCACTCGATGCAGCGGCCACCGATCTATTCGGATTCAGCGTGGCCCTCGATGGCGACACCGCTGTTGTCGGCGCGATCGGAGACAATGGCGGCTCGGGCTCCGCATATGTGTTTGTCCGCTCCGGGACCACGTGGACGCAGCAGCAAAAGCTAATCGGCACCGGCCTCGCGGCGGATGCCGGCTTCGGCGGCTCGGTCTCCATATCGGGCAACACCGTGGTGATTGGGGCTTATGCCACGGACGACGTGCCCTTCAATTCCGGCTCGGCCTATGTGTTTGTCCGCTCGGGAACAATATGGACCCAGCAGGCCAAGCTGACCGCCTCCGACGCCGCGGGCGGCGACCTTTTTGGAAGTTCAGTTTCCGTCTCGGCCGACACGGTGGTGGTCAGCGCAACGGGGAACGACGACGGCGGTAGCAACTCGGGATCAGCGTACGTCTTCATCCGGACCGGCACGACGTGGACACAACAAGCCAAGCTCATCGCACAGGACGACGCGGCAGGCGACAACTTCGGCTACGCAGTCTCTGTAGATGGCGAGACGACGATCATCACTGCTCGTGACGATGACGACGCGGGCGGCGGTTCGGGTTCCGCCTACGTCTTCGTCCGCTCCGGCACGACTTGGACGCATCAAGCCAAGCTGACCGCGCTGGACGCAGCGGGCGGCGACTTCTTTGGACAATCCGTCTGCATTCGCGGCGCTCTGGCCGTGATCGGTTCCATTGGCGACGACGACGGCGGCACGAACACCGGCTCGGCGTATCTCTTCTCACGCACCGGAATCGCGTGGACGCAGCGGGCCAAGGTGACCGCCTCCGACGCCGAAGCCCAGGATCAATTCGGCTATGGCGTCGCTGTCTCCGGGCGAACAATCCTGTCCGGCGCGAAGGACAACGATGACGCCGGCACGAGTTCCGGTTCGGCGTACCTGTACGAGGATGTTGATTCAGACAATGACGGGGTTGGAGACGGCTGCGACAGGTGCGCCGATTCCGACGACGACGGCTTCGGCGATCCCGGCTTTCCGGACAATGCCTGCCCGACTGACAATTGTCCCGATGTTGCAAATCCGACGCAGTCAGATTTCGACGGCGACGGGCTGGGCGACGTCTGTGACAACTGCCCGGGTGTGGCCAATTCGGATCAGGCCGACGCCGACGGCGATGGCGTGGGCGATGCCTGCGACAATTGTCCAATTGCCAATCCTGATCAAACCGACACCGATGGCGACGGCATCGGAGATGCCTGCGATACATGCACCGACAGCGATGGCGACGGTTTCGGGAATCCCGGCTTTGCCGCCAACACCTGCCCGCCGGACAACTGCCCGTTCATCGCCAACCCGGACCAGGCCGACTCGGACAACGACGGCGTGGGAGACGTGTGTGCGTGTGCCGAGGGCGTGATCGAATCTGACAACTTGACGGCTTCGGACGCCGCTGGCGCCGACGAGTTTGGCCGCCGTTCGGCGCTCGACGGCGATACGTGCGTGGTCGGCGCGGCATTCAATGACGACGTGGGGACAAGTTCGGGATCGGCCTACGTCTTCATTCGATCCGCAGCGGACTGGACCGAGCAGGTGAAACTGGCGGCATTGGATGCGGCGGCCGGCGATCAGTTTGGCCTGGGCGTCTCGATTTCTGGTGATACTGCGATCATTGCCGCGCCCGGCGACGACGATGCCGGCACTGATTCGGGTTCGGCGTATGTGTTCGTTCGTTCAGGCACTGTCTGGACCCAGCAGACCAAACTCACTGCATTGGACGCGGCGGCGGGCGACGGGTTCGGTTCGTGGGTCGCGATCGAGGGCGACACGGCTGTGGTCGGCGCCATTGGCAACGACGATGCCGGCGAGTCGTCTGGTTCAGCCTATGTCTTCGTCCGCTCGGGCACCACCTGGACCGAGCAGGCGAAACTCATCGCAGATGACGGCGCTGCGGGCGACGCGTTTGGCACGTCGGTTTCCATCTCCGGCGACACGGCAGTTGTTTCGGCGCGGCTTGATGATGGTGTGAGCGGCGCGGACTCCGGTTCTGCGTATGTATTCACGCGTTCCGGCTCGACCTGGACCCAGCAGGCCAAACTCATCGCGCCCGACGAGGCCGCATTCGACGAGTTTGGCACCGCAGTCTCGATCTCGGGCAACACCGTGATCGTCGGCGCACGCTTCGACGATGACGCCGGAGATCGTTCAGGCTCGGCCTATGTATTCGTTCGCTCCGGGATTACCTGGACCCAGCAGGCGAAACTGACTGCTTCAGATGCGGCGGCGTTCGAGTCGTTCGGAGTTTCGGTGGCGCTCGACGGCAATACGGCAGTCGTCGGCGCATTTGAGTCCAGCGATGCCGGCACTGGTTCGGGCTCGGCCTACCTCTTCGATCGCACCGGCACGATCTGGACTGAGCGGGAGAAACTGACCGCATCCGACGCCGAGGCGGGCGATCTGTTCGGTAATTCGTGTGCCATCGCGGGCAATACCGTGCTCATTGGCGCGCGGTCCAATGTGCCGGCGAATCCAGGAACGGCGTATGTCTTTGAGCGCGGCGTCTTCGATGTAGACTCCGACGGATTCGCCGATTTGTGCGACAACTGTCGGTTTGTGGCCAACACCGATCAGACCGATTCCGACGGCGACGGCATTGGAGACGCGTGCGACAACTGTCCGACCGTATCCAATGCAGACCAGGCGGACGACGATGAGGATGGCATAGGTGACGCGTGCGATCCCTGCCCGTTGCCCACCTATGCCGCGAGTACCTGCGGCAGCGCGTTCGAGGACATCTCGGCCACGGGCACGCTGGCGCCGAACTCGAGCAACACCGACGACGGCGTTGATTTGAATATCCCGATCGGCTTTGACTTTCCGTTCTTCCAGAATTCCTTTTCCGCCATCCACATCTGCGCGAACGGTTACGCCGGTTTCATCCAGGCCGGAATGGGATCATTCTTCAACCTACCGATGCCCAACTCTGCGGCTCCGAACGACATCATCTGTCCGCTCTGGGACGACTTCGTTCCCAACGTGGCCGGCGATGTCTTCCACCAGACGCTGGCCAATCCGACGCGTTTCATCATTCAGTGGCACAACATGCGGCGAATCGGCGCCACATCAGGAGCCAACACATTTCAGGCGATCCTGTTCGCCGACGGCAACATCGAGTTTCGCTACGGCTTGCTCGACGGCTCGCCGCCGCTGACCGCCAGCATCGGCATCGAAAACAGCACGGGCCTGTTCGGCACATCGATTGACCCCGTGACAATCGGGGTGGGCAACACATGTCGACGCCTGGTTCGGAGCACATGCGCGTCGCTCGGAGACATGAACTGCGACGGGCTCTTCAACGCGGCGGACGTTGAGCCCTTCGCGCTGGCCCTGACCGATCCGGCGGCGCATCAGCAGCAGTTCCCGGGATGCGATCCGCTTCACGGCGACATCAATCAGGATCTCAGCCTCGACGGTCGCGACATCAACCCGTTTGTCAACTGCCTGATCAACGGAGGATGTCAATGACCGCGAGCGGCATTCAGACGATTACATTTTTCGCGCTCACCATCGCGCCGCTCGCAGGCGGTGTAGACATCATCTGGGACAACAGCACCGGGGACGCGAACTGGAACACCGTCAGCAACTGGTCCCTCAACAGGGAGCCTTTCGGTGAGGACTTCGCGGTGTTCCCGCTCGGCTTTCCAAACGGCGACACCACCATCAGGCTTCAGCCGGGCGAACGCGCCGGCGCGTTGTACTTTTTCGACAACTACACGCTCGCCAATCCCCTTGCCATGTTCGACACAGCCTCGCTGGATCTGGGGGACTTCGGCGGGTTTATCTATGTGGACCCAGGGAAGACAGCGCAGATCAGTGTGACCCTTGAGAACTTTTTCGGGGGCGTCACCAAGATCGGACCGGGTTCGGTGAGCCTGAACCGGACCACCGATCTCGAAGGCTTCCGAGTCCAGGACGGCACGGCCGTCATCGGCGGAACGATGACCTGCAGCTATGTCAACGTCGGCTACGGCTCCGGTACGGACATTCTCACCATCAACGGAATTAATGCGGATTGCCAGATCCTCGAGAGCTTCTTGGTCGGCAATACCGGACTGTACTTCGGTGACAGCGTCGGCACCCTTAACATCACCAACGGCGGGCGCCTGGAAGTCGACTACTTCCTGCCCAGCAGACTCGGCTTCGCCGCTTCCAGTGTCGCGACGGTCAATATCAGCGGGGCGAACTCCGAGTGGATCGCTGACTGGGTCGACATGGGCCGCGGCGGCGCCACCAGCACGATCAACATCACCGGGGGCACGGTCAAGGTTAACAATTACATTTCCGGCGGAACCGGCATCAGCACCCTCACGCTCGATGGCGGCACACTCGACATGCAGGGCCGCCCGATCGGTGGGTTCGGCGGGTTAGATCCCGTCACCCATCTTAATTTCCGCAGCGGCACGATTAAAGACGTCCTGGAGATCAATCATGGCACCGGTCTTATTAAGACAGGCTCGGGGACGCTCGTGCTCGACGGGACGAACACCTATACCGGCACGACGATCGTCACCCAGGGGACGCTGTCGCTGAAGACCTCACAGCAACTTGATTCTCTGGAGATTCAGGAGAACGGCCGCTTCGGCGTCGCCCTGCGCGGCCCCATCCCAAACTCCGACTTCGCACAGCTCGGGATCACCGGCCACGCGGCATTGGATGGCTCGCTGGACATCAGTCTCGCCGGCGGTTTCCAACCGCAGGTTGGGGCATCGTTCGTCATCATGACCTTCGCCTCGCGCTCCGGCACATTTGATCAGGTAATTGGTCCGCCGGGAACGCAATTCGACATTCAATACCATGCCAATGACATCACGGTCACGGTCACCTCGGCCCCACCTCCGGCCACCGCGTGCCCTGGTCCCATCTCTGTCGCGCAGGAACAGAAGCTGACCGCCGCCGATGCCGCGGCCTTCGACCAGTTCGGGTTCTCAATGGCCCTGTCCGGTGACACCGCGGTCATTGGCGCACTCGGCGACAACAGCAACGCAGGTTCGGCTTACGTATTGATCCGCTCCGCCGTTTCTCCTCACACCTGGGCGGAGCAGGCCAAGCTCACCGCCCTCGACGCGGGAAGTGGCGACCTCCTCGGGCTCACCGTAGACATCGACGGTGATACCGCGGTTGTGGGCGCTCCCGGCGACAACGGAGGCTCGGGTTCGGCATACGTGTTCGTCCGTTCCGGTTCCACGTGGTCGCAGCAGCAGAGACTCACCACGTCCCCCATCGCCACGGACGCCGGTTTCGGTGGCTCGGTCTCCATCTCGGGCAATACTGTGGTGATCGGGGCCTACGCCACCGACGATGTCCCCTTCAACTCCGGCTCCGCTTATGTCTTTGTCCGCTCGGGCACCACTTGGACCCAGCAACAAAAGCTAACTGCCTCTGACGCGGCCGGTGGCGATCTCTTCGGCACAAGCGTCTCGGTCGACGGCAACACCGCCCTCGTCAGCGCCACCGGCAACGACGACGGTGGCAGCAATTCGGGTTGTACATATGTCTTTGTTCGCACCGGCACGACCTGGTCGCAGCAGGCCAAACTAATCGCAGACGACGACGACGCAGCCGACGAATTCGGATGCCGTGTCAGCCTCTCAGGCGACTCCGCGCTCATTGGCGCCAAGGGTGACGACGGCGCGGGCAACGGCGCCGGTGCCGCATACGTCTTTGTTCGTTCGGGCACGACGTGGACCCAGCAATCCAAACTGACCGCCCTCGATGCCGCCGGCGGTGACGTTTTCGGCAACGCAGTCTCGATCGACGGGGCGCTTGCTGTCATTGGTTCAATTGCCGACGACGACGGCGGCACCAACACAGGCTCGGCCTATCTCTTCGCCCGCTCCGGCTCGCCGCCGACATGGACTCAGAAGGCCAAGATGACCGCGTCTGACCCCGGGTCCCAGGACCAGTTCGGCATTTCGGTGGCCGTGCTGGGCAACACGATTCTCGTCGGGGCCAAGGACAATGCCGACGCCGGCACAAGCTCCGGCTCGGCCTACGCATACGCTGCCGCGGACGCCGATGGCGACGGCACGGCCGATGGCTGCGACGAATGCACAGACACTGACGGCGACGGGCTCGGCGATCCCGGATTTCCGGCCAACACCTGCCCGCTGGACACGTGTCCGGGCGTGGTCGACCCGACTGACACGGATGGCGACAGCATCGTCGATGCCTGTGACAACTGTCCCGACATCCCCAACCCCGACCAAGCCGACGCAGATGGGGATGGCGTAGGAGATGTGTGTGACAATTGCCCGGCCGTGCCAAACCCTGCGCAGACAGACGCGGACGGCGACGGACTCGCCGACGCCTGCGATAACTGCCCGTACATCGTGAATGTAGATCAGGCCGACGCAGACAACGACGGCGTGGGCGATTTATGCGAATGTTTCGAGGGAGCCGCGAAAACAGACAAACTGACGGCTAGTGACGCCGCAGCCGACGACCGCTTCGGCGCCGGCGCGGCGGTCGACGGTGACACCATCCTCATCGGAGCGCCATTCGGCAATTCGGCGATCGCCGATTCGGGTACGGCATACGTATTCACTCGCTCACCCGGCGGCTTCGATTGGGCCGAGCAGGCAAGATTGACCGCGCTCGACGCGGCGGCCCTCGACTTGTTCGGCACGAGCGTCGCCGTTGCAGGCAACACGGCGATCGTCGGCGCCTCGGGCGATGACCCCGGCAGCGATTCGGGTGCTGCCTACGTGTTCATCCGCGCGGGCACCAGTTGGACGCAGCAGGCGAAGCTGACCAAGACCAGCCCCTTTGGCATCGAACGCTTCGGAACCTCGGTTGCGATCTTCGGCGACACGGCCGTCGTCGGCGCCCCGTTCGACAGCGGCACGGTGTCCGCGTCCGGCACGGCTTACGTCTTCATCCGAACCGGCACGACATGGACACAGGAGGTCAGGCTCAGCGCGCTCGATGCCACTAACAGCGACCAGTTCGGCGTTTCGGTTTCAATCTCCGGTAACACGGTCGTGGTCGGCGCCTGGCGCGACGACAATCCCAGTCCCGCCCTTACAGACTCGGGCTCGGCCTACGTATTTGTTCGATCCGGGACGACGTGGACCCAGCAGGCCAGATTGACCGCTGCCGACGCCGCAACGGGTGACCAGTTCGGCGGTTCTGTTGACGTCGACGGCGACACAATCGTTGTCGGCGCCGCCAATGACGATTTCAGCGGCAGCAACAAGGGCTCGGCGTACATATTCGTCCGATCCGGAACGACTTGGACGCAACAAGCCAAACTGACGGCGCAAGATGCGACGGCTGGCGACCTGTTCGGCACGTCGGTTTCGACCTCCGGTGATACAGCGGTGATCGGCGCAATCGGCGACAGCGACTCCGGATTCGAGTCCGGCTCTGCTTATCTATTTGAGCGTACGGGAACGACCTGGACGCAACGTGACAAACTGACTGCACCGGATGCGACCCTGGATGATCGCTTCGGCGGCGCCGTGGCAGCCTCGGGGCCAACCCTCGTCGTCGGCGCCGGCTTTGATGACGACGATGGCAGTGAATCCGGTTCGGCCTATGTGTATGAGCGCGGCGTATTCGACGTCGATGGCGACCTGGTCGCGGATCTCTGCGACAACTGCCGGTTCGATGCCAATGTCGCACAGACCGATTCCGATTCCGACGGCGTCGGCGATGCGTGCGACAACTGCCCGGCGGTCGCCAACGCGGACCAGGCAGACGACGATGGGGATGGAGTGGGCGATGCCTGCGACCCCTGCCCGCTCCCGACTTATGCGGCAAGTCTCTGCGGCAATGCGCTGGAGAACATCTCGGCGACCGGCACACTCGCGTCCAATGCGAGCAACTCCAACGAAACGCCTGACCTGGACATTCCCATCGGCTTTACGTTTCCATACTTCCAGAATGCCTACACCTCCATTCACATTTCTCCGAACGGCTGTGTCGGCTTCGGTTTGCCCGATCTTGGTACGGGCGTCAACGCAGCGATGCCCAACCCCGCGTCGCCGAACAATCTGATTTGTCCGCTCTGGGATGACTTCGACCCAGGCGCCGCCGGCGATGTCTTCTACCAGACGCTCGCCACTCCGACGCGCTTTGTGATTCAGTGGAACAACGTGCGCAGGTTTGGCGCGGCGTCCGGCGGCAACACCTTTCAGGCGATCCTGTTTCCCAGCGGGGAGATCGAATTTCGCTACGGCGCGCTCGAGGGGTCGCCGCCTCTCACCGCCAGCATCGGCATTGAAAACAGCACGGGCGGGTTCGGCGTCTCGATCGCCGCGACCGGAATCGGTATGGGCAACGCCTGCCGCCACATTGCCCGGACCGCATGTTCTCCGCGCGGCGACATGAATTGCGACGGCGTACTTAATGAAATCGATGTGGGTCCGATGGTCCTCGCCCTGGTGAATCCAACCGCTTACGAGCAGCAATTCCCGAACTGTGATCTTCTCGACGGCGACATGACCCAGAACGGAATACTGGACGGCGTCGACATTGGCCCGTTTGTGCATTGCCTCATCAACGATACCTGTCAGTAACGCTTGGCACACTGGAAAACCACGGAGGTCAGAATGAAACGGACACTCATTGTTCTCATCACTCTTTCGGGCATTGCCGGCTCGGTCACCCAATCGGTCCGCGGCCAGACTCCGCTGGGGACGGACCTCACCTACCAGGGGCAACTCAAACAATCCGGCAACGGGGTCAACGGCACCGCCGACCTCCAATTCAAATTGTTCGGCGTCGTCTCGGGCGGCACCCAGATCGGCTCTACGCAAACGATCAGCAACGTCACTGTTGCCAACGGTCTATTCACCGTCCAGTTGAACGATGCCGGGCAGTTTGGGGCGACGGCGTTCAACGGTGACAAGCGCTGGCTGGAAATCGCCGTGCGGAGTCCCGCCGGCGGCGGTGGAGGTGGCGGCAGTGGATTCACGACGCTCACGCCGCGACAACCGCTCACGGCGACGCCGTACGCCATGTTCGCCCTGAACGGTCCGGGCGGCAGCGGTCTGTGGACCACGAGCGGCGCCAACATCCACAACACCAACTCCGGCAACGTCGGCATCGGCACGGCCAGCCCGACGCAACGGGTTCACATCGCGGCCAGCATTCCCATTCTCAACCTTCAGGATTCCGACAGCATCGGTGCCCAGCAATCGGGGTATGTGCGATTCGCCGACAGCACCAATTCCGAGCGCGGCTATGTCGGCTTCGGCTCGCAATTAGACACCGATCTGAGCCTTCGAAACCTTCACGCCGACGGCAAGACCATCATTCAGGCAGGAGTCGGCGCTGGAATCAGCCTCGTCACGCTTTCACCCAATGGCGGTGTCGGCATCGGAACAACATCGCCGACGGCGAAACTGGACGTCGCCGGCGGGGCCATCAACGTCACCGCCCAGGGCGATCAGGCCGACGTCCTGTGGCTGGGCATCGAGCGTTCATGGGTCTTCCGCCAGCAGGACAGCGGCGCGGTCACGGCGCTGAAACTTCAGAGCGTCGGCGGCGGAGGCAACAAGAACTTCTTGATCCAAACCGACGGCTTCGTGGGAATTGGCACGCTGAACCCGCAGGCGAAGCTCGACGTGAACGGCACGGCCCGTGTCCAGGTCTTGGAGATCACCGGCGCCGACCTGGCGGAGAAATTCCCCGCCAGCGAAAGACTTGAACCCGGCATTGTCGTGGCGATCGATGCGAAGAATCAAGGCAAACTCTGCGTCGCACGCGGCGCATACAACCAGCGCGTCGCGGGCGTGGTCAGCGGGGCCAACGATTTCGCGGCCGGCGCGGTGCTCGGCAACCTGCCCGGTCACGAGGACGCGCCGGCCATTGCCCTGTCAGGCCGCGTGTATGTGTGGTGCGATGCATCCCTCGAGGCGATTCAGCCCGGCAGCCTGCTAACGACTTCAGACACGCCCGGCCACGCCATGAAGGCGAGCGACCGGGCGCGTTCGCATGGCGCCGTCATCGGCAAGGCCATGACCACCCTGGCCCGCGGCGAGCGCGGACTCGTCCTTGTCCTCGTCAACCTCCAGTAACACGGCGACTCGCGAACCAAAGAGGTGTAGCCATGCGACAAAAATCACCCATCGCCGTCCCCGTTATTTACGCGACGGTGCTTGCCCTAAGCAGTACCCCGGGCTTCTCACAACAGCCGACTCCTGACGCCATCGCGCCATTGCTAAGCGCGGCGGACACGCCTCCCGGCGCAGTCCCGCTACCGCAGGCTCGTTCATTCGTGGCGGCAAACGTGGATGTGGCCAAGCTTGCGACGGTTCGTCCCGGTGATCGACTCGGCCTCGACGTCGCCCGCAACGTTGCCCTGATCGCGGTCGTCCGAAAGGTCGAACGCCGATCCGAATCGTCCTATTCCGTTTTCGGCACGCTGGAGGGCATGGACCATTCTTCATTCATCTTTGCGGTGGAGAACGACGCTGCGGCCGCAGACATCACGGCTCCGTCGAGGGGCCTCCATTATCGTTTCAAGTATGCCGGCAACGGCGTGCATCTGATCTGTGACGTGGACGACCGGGCCTATGCCCCCTGTGGGGGCGCGCGGCCGCCTCCGGCGCTCCCCGACGAGGACTTTTTCCCCGAGGCCGACGAGGGCATCGAACCGCCGCCCGATGACCCGCTGCCCCATGGGACATGCGTAAACGTCGGGACTGTCTTTGATGGTATGGTTGTCTATTCCGACATCGCCCGCGATGCGGCCGGCGGGACCAATGCCATACACGCCGAGATACAACTCGCCGTGGACCGCACCAACGAGACCTATGGCAACAGCCCGATCAGCGCCCGTTATCGCCTCGTTCATCGCGAGCAGGTGCTCTACAACGAAAACGGGTCCTACGATGATCACCTGGATCGCCTCACCGGCAGCGGCGGCGGGCCCTGGCCCGGCATCCGCTCGACGCGCGACGCCGTCAACGCGGATTTCTGCACGCTGTGGGTCGATGACGCTGATTCCTGCGGTCTGGCGTGGTGTACCGCGAACAATGGCAACGCCTACTCGGTTGTCACCTGGCACTGCGCCGCCGGCAATCTCAGCCATCCCCACGAGATCGGTCACAACCAGGGCTGCGAGCATGACCCGGACAACAGCGGATGCGACGGTGCATTCTCATACTCGTTCGGCCATCGCTTCATCGGGTCGGATTCAAACGAATATCGCACAGTGATGGCCTATGCCCCCGGGACGCGCATCCCCTTCTTCTCCAACCCCAACGTCACGTTCATGGGTACGCCGACCGGCACCTCAAGCCGTGACAACACGCGCTCGATCAACAACCGCCGCGCCACCTGCGAGGCATTCCAGACGACCCGCTACGACATCTGGGTCGATTTCGCCTTCGGTGGATCGGAGGCTGGAACTTTCGCAAGCCCATACAACACCGTCAGCGAGGGCGTGAGCAACCTCGCCGCGCCGGGCGTGGGCGCGACGGAGACACCCAACTTGTTCATCAAGGCGGGCTCCACGACCTGGACTGGCGCCATCAACAAGACCATGCGGATCAGCACCTGTGGCGGACTCGCCCGGATCGGCGGATAATTGACATTCTCATTTTTTATATCGCCGAACTTCATCAACGCCGGAATATCGGCCCCGGCTTGAAAATCTGTACGCTCGTATTAGAACAAGAAACAGGAGAAAAGCCGTGAAAGTCCCTCAAATCGCAATTTTTCTGGTGGGTCTTGCGTCTGCGCTTGGCACAACGCGATCCGCGGTCGCCCAGCCTCTCGATCTGTCCTGGCATACCGTCGACGGCGGCGGCGCCATGAGCAGCGCGGGCGGCGACTTCACCCTTTCGGGTGCCGTCGGCCAACCCGATGCCCAGGTGACGCCGGTCATGGCCGGCGGGTCGTTCGAGATCATCGGCGGCTTCTGGTCCGTGGCGTCGGAGGTCTGCAACTGTCCCGGCGACATGAATGGCGACGGTGCGCGCAATGGGCGCGACATTCAGCAGTTCGCCGACTGCATGGTCGGCGCCGGCACCTGTGACTGTGCCGACATCGACGGCGTGCCCGGCATCAACTTTGGCGACGTGACCGACTTTGTCTCTGATCTGCTCGCCGGCGCGGCATGCCCCTAGGAGCCGCCTTACACAAACCCGACTATTAGAGAAGGAGAACTACAATGATGCTGTACAAAACCGACAAGTGGAAAAAATCGACCCTGGTTGGACTGCTGACGATCCTTCAGGCCCTCCCCCTGGGGTGCATTGAGTTGCCATTCCAAGCGCCGTTGACCCAACAGGTCGACAATTTCACGGGAACCATCGACTTCGTCACCGAACAGCCGACGCCTTTTGAACTCAAGGGGACCGTGCCGGATCTCGGCGAATACACCGCAACCGGCGAAGTCACATTTCACCAGGGCGCGACGCCGGGCACCCTGCTCGGCGAAGGGGTCGCCGTGTTTGTGACCACCGACGGCGCCAAGATCGTCGCAGTCGTCACCTGGCCGGTAGATGCCGAGAGCGGCGACATGCGCTCCGGCGACATTGAATTCCGGTGGCGCGATTCCGTTCAATTCAGCGACGGCACAGTCGTTCACAGCACCGGACGATTCGAGGACCCGGACCAGCGGCCGCCCGGCCTGGTGGTCATTGCCATCATTGCGATCCTGATCGGTCTGCTGGTGCCCGCGATTCAGAAGTGATCCAACGAGAACATGATCTGCCACGACGTTTGAATGCGAGTCCAGCGGAGTTTCCATCCGTGAACGTTGTTTGACTTGATTTCATCGCGGCGGCATCAGACCGGCGTCACGACCGGGGAATCGTCTTCAGGCAGTGAAGGTTCGGCATCCCGTCACTCGGCCGAACCGTTCAAATCCGGCGAACCACACGGCACGGATTTCCGACGGCGAGTACACCCGGTGGGATGTCTTTGGTGACCACGCTGCCCGCGCCGATCGTGGTGTCTGCGCCAATGGTCACCCCCGGGCAGACGATCACGCCTCCGCCGAGCCAGGCGTTCTCGCCGATGGTGATCGGCGAGGCGAGTTCCGGGCCTTTGATGCGCTCGCGTGCGTCGATCGGATGGTGACCCGTGTAGAGTTGGACGTAGGGCGCGAGCATGACGTTGTCGCCCAGGCGAATCATCGCGCAATCCAGCAGCACGCACCCAAAGTTGATGAAGACCCGGTCCCCCACCTCGATGTTTTCGCCATAATCGCAGTAGAAGGGCGACTCGATCTGCACCCGATCCCCCATTCGGCCCAACAGTTCCTGAAGAATCGCGGTACGCGCCGCCGCGTCATCGGAGCGCGCCGCGTTGTACCGTGTGGTCAGGCCCCGCGCACGATGGCGACGGCGATCAAGATCGGGATCGGATGCGTCATACAATTCGCCCGCGATCATCCGCTCCCATTGCGATCGAGCCGGTCCCGGGGGTGAATCCTCTCGCATACGGCGTCTCCAAAGGATGCCAACGCGCCCGACGGCGACACGGAAGCGTAAGCAAATCAGGGTTTGAATCAAAGGGTCAGGCGCGGTGAGGTGGCTCAATGCGATTGGCTACGGCGGCGCACTCGCCGCGTAACGGATGGATGCACCCAGGCGCACGACCCGGCGTCGTCGAGAAATCGGCGAGTCGATACCCGCGCGATTCGAGCCATGACGCCAGATTCTCCGGATCGAGGCCGCTGCGAAACGGCTCACCGCGCCACCGCAGCCAGCCATCGACCAGCCGGCTGCGCGGCCGAAATGCCGGCGGCCTCGACCCGCTGCCTTCCATGAACGTAAACGCGACCCGCAGACGCTCGGCCTTGAGCGCGGCCAATTCGGAAAACAGTTCAGAAACGCGCCCCGGCGAGAGATACATCAGCACCCCCTCGATCAGGACGAATACCGATGATTTCATGGGAATCGCCGCGCCGATTGCCGCACCCAAACCTGGTTGACACAAGTCGTGCTCGACGAGCAAGTGCGAGGGCGAAACCAGCCCCGCAATGCCGGTCCGGCGCGCCGTGAGCGTCACCGGGTGATCGACGTCGATGGTGCGCGTCTCATTATCGGGTGCCAGCGCGATTCGAAGAGAGAGCGTGTCGAAGCCGCTCCCTAAAACAACCAGCGTATCAAAACCATCCGCACTTGCGATCCGCCACGCCTGCTCGATCCACCGCTTGCGACTGTTCCAATGGCGAATGACGCCCGGAATCGTGCACCGCTCCATCAGGCGGATGAGCATCCGGCCAGCCCATGAATCGACCAGCCGCAGCAACCGATTTCCCTGCGGGTTCGTGCGCAGTAACAGTCGGGTCCATCGTGCCGCCTCCGGATCGACTATGCCCTGCATGGCCGGCTCACCTGCGGCAAACACAACGCCGGCCGAAACTACCAGCGCCGTTCTGCTCGGTGTATCCGGCCTCATGATGCGTCTTCCAAGAGTCCGCGGACGTGTTCAAACCAGTCGCTGGTGAGAAGTCCGTCGGGGTCGTGCCGCCGCTTTTGCGACAGCCAACCGGGCAGCCGGGGATGGCATCGCAGGAGTTGATCCCGCGTCGCCCAGCGGTGGTACGTCAGGTAAAATGAACCTCCCAGCCCGGCCGCGGCATCAATCAAACCCCGGGCCGCGTTCCGCGCTCGATTCATACCCATGTCGTCATGCTCGACGAGCAGGTTGAAAATGATGCAGGCCCGCTCGCCGGTCGCCCAAGGCAAAAACGTAGTGGTGTCCGCCTGAATCGCTCGGATCGTGCCGTAGATGTCGCGCGTGCCGGTCTCGCGGAGTACACGCCGCGCCTCGGCCATAAACGGCGGCAGCGCGTCCGGCGGCACGTAGAGCTCCGTGATCATCAGCGTTCGCGGCGTCGCCGCCGATGCGTCCGCTCCCGGCCCGCCTGTTAGGAACTCGGCGTAGCTGGGAAGGTAGGTCGCAAGTTGCATGGTGTCGGACCAGTAGGTGCGACCGTGGGTGGACAGGTAATAGCCGCTGTAGACGGCGAACGCTTCGCGCGGATTGTCGTGGGCGAGGCGCAGAAGTTGAAGCCAGCGTTCCTGCGGCAGGTCGGACCCATCGTCCGGGTCGGGTGCATCGGGTTTCGCCGGCTTGTAATAGGCGAAGACACCACGGCGCAGAAACTCATCATCGCGGGCGTCAATCGCGTATTGAAAGTCGCCGTAAATGCAACCCTCGTTCGCCCGACGCCGCACCGCATGCAGCGCGTCGTCGATATCGCAGATATCCACCATGCGCACCAGCTTCTGGCGCTTGCCCAATCGAAGCGTGACGTCGGCAATCAACCCGAACAGACCGTATCCGCCGCAGACAAGTCCGAAGAGTTCGGACTCACTGGTGCGCGAGCAGCAAACCACCCGCCCCGCCGGCGTCACGAGCGTCAACGACTCTACGTCGTCGACGAATGGGCCCCATGCCAGCCCGCGACCGTGAACGTTTGCGCTGACCGCACCCGCGAGCGTCAGGTCGTCCGCCCCGGTCTGTTTCTGGCGAATGCCCCATGCCGCGGCGCCACTATCGCGACGCACCGCTTCAATCACTGCAGGCCACTGCGCGCCTGCCCCCATGCGCAATAGACCGCGCTCCACGTCGAGTTCAATTCGTTGATCCAATGAACGACAATCAATGTGGATCGTGCCCGTGCCGAATTGCTGGCCGCCCATGGCATGCCGACCCCCCGACACAGAGATCTTCAGGCGTTTTCGTCGAGCCGTGTCGATGGACGCCGCCAAGGATTCAATAGACGTCGGCCGCGCCACTTCGGCGACGGTTGTCGGATTCAATTGCGAATGCACGTCGTTGATGACGATGGCCATAGCGCCCCTCGCGGCATCGGACCCTGGCACGAACGCCACCGAATTCTAATCGAGACGCACCAGTCGACCTCACGCGTCGGCCGCCCGTGCCTTCGCCGATTTTCCGATGCCACGCGTTTCGTCTCGACACCCGGCGATCATTGCGGACGTCTTTGCCGGATGGATTGCCTGGCCGAATCGAGGATCTCAACGGCGATCAGGTTCATCTCCAGACTGGACAGCGGATCGACGGGGCATTCGCCTCGGATGACCTGACGAAAGTACGTCCACTCGTCCTTGAGATCCGGCGGAAGGGCCGCGGGCTTCCGCGATTTCGCCGGGGCATTCTCGGCGCGAACACTCAACTCGCTCCATTTGCCGGCATGGATCGACCCACCCTCGGTATAGACATCCATCTCCTTGTTGTCATGCGTCCACGCCCACGAGGCCTCTATGACCGCCGTCGCACCGGCATAGGTCAGGATGATCGTGGCGTCGTCATCCACGCGCGGATAATTCGCCGGCTTCAGCGTCGTCGCGCTGGCGGTGACGTGGGTCGGACGCTGACCGTTCATCATCCAGGTGGAAAGAACCGCGCCGTAACAGCCGAAATCGACAAGCGCCCCGCCGCCGTTCTGCTCGGGGTCGGTCAGCCATGCGAGAAACTCCGGCGGGCAGCCGATCTCCTTCGGCCCCTTGTGTCCATGTCGAAACACCATGCGGCGGACCGGTGACATTTGTCCTGATTCAATCAACGATCGGGCCTCGCGGACCGAGGCGTACCAACTTGTCTCATAATTCGTGAGCACGAGCACGCCATGCCTGCGGGCCAGTTCGGCCATGCGTTGGGCATCGGCATTGCAGTAGGCGAGCGGTTTTTCCAGAAGCAGGTGCACGCCGCGCGGCGCGCACGCCTCGACGGCCATGACGTGGTCCTTGATCGACGTCATCACACTCACGGCCTCGGGTTTGGCCGTGTCCAGCATCGCGCCCAGTGACACGTGATGGAGCGATGAATCGAGCTTGTGCTTCGCCGCGAGTCGATCAAAAAGGACTCGATTGGGCTCGTAGATGCCGACGATCTTGATGTCGTCGCGCTGCCTCGCCTGAGCGAGCAGGCCCTCGACATGGCCGTGGACCAGTCCAACCACGCCGAGCCGCAACGGGCCGGTCTTCGTCGAGCGCTTGGGCGCGGTCGTGCTGCGCACATCTTCGGCCGGACCCGCCAGGGCAGGAACGGCGCCCAGGCACACAATCACGGCCACGCAGAACGCGTAGGACAGACTCATCGCTCGACGGCCTTCTTCAAGTTGATCAACGCGAAATCCCACTGCTGCGCAATTGCGTCGAGCGTGCGCCGCGCTTCATCCAGCCGCGCCGGTTCAAATTCCCACAGCCGTTCGCGCCCGGTTTTCAGGTCACGCACCAAGCCAGCCTCCGCAAGGACGTGCAGGTGCTTCGTCACCGCCTGGCGCGTGATACCCGTGCCGGCCGTGAGGCGGGCGATCGACGCTGCCCCACCGTTGCACAGCACCGCGACGATGCGCAGGCGCGTATCGTCGCCGAGCGCCGCAAAGACCGGCGCCGATGATCGCAGATTGCTGCGGCTCGACTTCGTTTGCGGAGACAACCGGCTACGACGATGTGACATACGCCTCAATTCTCTTCATCTGCGCGTCCCAGCCGCCGCTGTTCATTCGAAACGCATCGAGGCGGCGCGAAACCGGGATGTTATCAAAACCGGTTTCGACGACGCGGACCCGCGTGCCGCCCTCGGCCTCGTCCAATTCGAAGACGACCCGCGTCGTGGGCTCTTTTGAATAGTCCACCGCCGGGTCGATCGCCGCCGGATGCCACCGCCAGGAGAGTAACCGCTCCGGCTCCACCCGTTCGATCTCAACAACGAAGACAACATGCTCATAGCCCGGATGGGTGATCCTCCCCTGCACGCGCTGACCGGCGCTGAAGCCCTCGCCCTCCAGCGCCACGCCGAACCACTTTCCGAACTCCCGGGCATTGGACAGCGCCTGCCAGACCCGCGCCCGCGGCGCCTTGATCAGAATTTCCCGTTCAATGCGATCCGTTGATGGACTCATATGCTACCTCCTGGTTGCATATTACCACACGATCGGATTAAATGCAACTGATTGGTTGCAGATTTCTCGCGGGGTGCGTGGACCTCCGATTCCCACGCTCGCGAAATGGTTTTTATTGTTCGCACAATCGCCCCCGCGTCCTCTTGCACGATCGCGATCAACGAGCGCCCGGCATCTTGTCGACCGTCGCAATGATCGTGGACTTGCCATCGGGCGTGATCTTGCGTACGCGCGGAAGCCACTCCTTCCGATCGTCGCCGGTCGTGTGCAGATATTCCAGCACATACACATCGCCGCCATGAAGGGCGACGGCCGTGGGCGACCAGGGCGATTGCACCTGCAGAACTGTCTCAGTCTTGCCGTCCGGAGCGACCTTCAGCACGCGGCCGTCCGCCGTAGCGGCGACGAAAATGACGCCCTTGGAATCCACCGCAAGTCCGCGAAGCATCGAGCCCATTCGGGCGACATGACCCGGCGTCAGCGTGGCGCCCGCGGCAACCGAGATGGTCGCGACTCTTGTCACCTGACCCTTCGACGTCATCCGCCAGATCGACTGGTCATCGGTGTAATACAAACTACCATCGGGCCCGGTTGCCAGCCCATTGATCCACTCCAGCGGCCCATTCGTCGAGGGCGGTATGTCACCCACCGCGACGGCCGTTCCCGCGGGATTCATCCGCATCAACCTCAGCGGTTGCTCGCGGGGCTTATGCGGGTAATAAAGGCAGTCGTCCGACCCGACGGCGATGGGATAATCGCTGGCCAGCAGAATTGTGGGATTGGCGTTCACCGCGCTCATGTCGGTATTCCGTTCCCTGGGCAACCGCGTTCGGGCAAAGGCGTCTTTCGCGTCCAGCGCCATCCAGTGGTAGGCCGCTCCGGGAATCTTCGTGATCCTGCCGGCCGCATCGATCTTCCACAGGCCCGATCCGGAGTCGACAAAGTAGACGCAGCCCGCTTTGTCAACCGCGATGCCCGAGCCGGGGTGGGCCGAGGCAATGGACGCCGAAACAAACAAAACGGCGCATACCAGGACAATTCGACGGGACAGGTGCCGGTTGGGGTGCATGAAAGCCTCCGATCTGATGTCAGCACTTTGGCCTTGCCCGGAAGGCAAATTAGTGAAGTGGGCAGCGCAGTTTAGCCCCGCGAGCCCCAACTAGACAATCATTTTCGACCGGATGCGGTAATTGCACTTCCTCCGGGTTTTCATGAGAATCACACATACCAAATAGGCGAGCCATGAAGGTGAACCCACATCGCCACTGCCTGAATTGCTGGTATGTACTGGACGGCCTGACATCGTCGCGCTGTCCTGAGTGCGGGCGCGGGTTTGACGCAACCGATCCCAGTTCATTCTCGACGCTGCCGCGACGCGCATATCACTTTCAACGCATGCTGCCCATACTCGGCCTTACCCTCTTGTTTCTATTGATCGAGTTGCTCTGCATCAAATTCGTCTGGAACACGGCGGGCCAATCAGCATCCACGTTCTGGGCCATGTTGGTTGTTGCCGGCAATGTCATCGTATTCGCGAGCCTTTTTTTCCGTCGGCGCAGGTTGTCGGCCGCGCTGCTCGCCGCGCTCGTACTGCTCACCTGCCCTTCTCCAGTCTGGCTGCAGATCAAACTTCACTTCCTCGAATCCGAGGCAAGGCACATCATTGCATACGCGGAAGGCGTGCGTCAGCAAACGGGACGGTATCCGCCGGACCTGTCCACTTATCCATTTCGACACCCGTGGACATCTTCCAGTTTTGCATATTATCCCATGGGCTTTCAACTGCATTGGTGGGCCCATCAACGGGGCGTTTCGCATTGGTACACCCCTGCCGGCGGGTTTCGCTTCTATCCGGACTAACGCCCAGGTGCTTCTGGCCGGGGCGGCCCCAAGCCCCATCAATTGCCCGGTATCATGTGTGCCTGTTCCCTGCGGTAAGGGACAATTGTTGGAAACCCGACCGGTGCAACCCATGCAGGACTTTGAAAAACTCGGCGTGTTCTATCTCGGCGCGCAGTATGACCTCGACCAGCGAAAGCGCGGGGCTGACCTGCTGCTCTATGATGCCAAGGACCTCGTCACCCACGCCGTCTGCGTCGGCATGACCGGCAGCGGCAAGACCGGTCTGTGCATCTCGCTCCTCGAAGAGGCGGCGATCGACAACATCCCGGCCCTGGTCATCGATCCCAAGGGCGACCTGTCGAACCTGCTGCTTACGTTTCCGAGCCTGGATCCGGCCGACTTCGCACCGTGGATCAACGAAGACGACGCCCGTCGCAAAGGCATCGCCCCCGCCGAATTCGCCGCGCAACAGGCTGCATTGTGGAAAAAGGGACTGGCCGAATGGGGGCAGGATGGCGCGCGAATTCAGAAACTCCGCGACGCCGCCGACTTCGCCGTCTACACGCCCGGCAGCAACGCCGGCTTGCCCGTGTCGGTGCTCAAATCCTTTGCCCCCCCGCCGATCGAGATCATCGAAGACCACGAGTTGTTCCGCGAACGCATCGCCAGCACCGTGACCAGCCTGCTCGGCCTGCTCAACATCGCGGCCGATCCGCTCCAGAGCCGCGAACACATCCTGCTTTCCAATATCTTCGGCCACGCCTGGACCAGCGGCGCGGACCTCGACCTGCCCGGTCTCATTCACGCGATTCAGACGCCGCCAATCACCCGCGTCGGCGTGATGGAACTGGAGACGTTCTATCCATCGAAGGATCGATTCGCCCTCGCCATGCAACTGAACAACCTCATCGCCTCGCCGGGCTTTTCACGCTGGACCGAGGGCGAGCCGCTCGATATCGGCTCGCTGCTCTACACGCCCGTCGGCAAGCCGCGCATTGCCATCTTTTCCATCGCCCACCTGAACGACGCCGAACGCATGTTCTTCGTCTCACTGCTGCTCAATCAGATGCTCGGTTGGGTCCGCACGCAGTCCGGCACCACCAGCCTTCGCGCGCTGCTCTACATGGATGAGATCGCGGGCTATTTCCCGCCGGTCGCCAATCCGCCCTCGAAGCAGCCGCTGCTCACGTTGATGAAGCAGGCCCGCGCCTTCGGCGTCGGCATCGTGCTGGCCACGCAGAACCCGGTCGACCTCGACTACAAGGGCCTGGCCAACGCCGGCACCTGGTTCATCGGCCGCCTTCAGACCGAGCGCGACAAGGCCCGCGTGCTGGATGGCCTGGAAGGCGCGGCCGCCGGTGCGTCTTCCGGATTCGACCGGGCGTCGGTGGACGGCATGATGTCGCAATTGGGCAATCGCGTCTTCCTGATGAACAACGTCCACGAGGACGGCCCGGTCATCTTCGAGACCCGCTGGGCCATGTCCTACCTGCGCGGTCCGCTCACGCGAAATCAGATCAAGACCCTGACCGACACGCGGCGGACAGGATCAAGCATGGGCGAATCGGCGGCTCCCGCTGCGAACACCTCTCCGTCAACATTGCCGACTGCAACAATGCCCGCTGCGCCCGCGCGCACGGCAGCGGCGGCGTCGCCCAATGGTGGATCCAACCAGAAGCCGATTCTCCCGCCGGAGATTCCGCAGTACTTCATACCGGTGCGATCCGCAGCCGCCACCACCACGCGGATTCTGTATGAACCCATGCTGCTCGCAACAGGTCGCATTTATTACGCCGATGCCAAACTCGGCATCGAGACCGAGGAAAACGTCGCCTATTGGACGCCGGTCACAACCGGCCCGGTGGCGGTGGATTGGGACGCGGCCGAAGAAGCGGATCTGACCGAGACAGACGTCGAGACAGACCCGGCCGACGGAGCCGCCTTCGCCGCGCTGCCCGCCGATGCCGGCAAGGCGAAGAACTATGACGCCTGGAAGAAGTCATTTGCCGACATGCTGTTCCGTGCCCGCAAGGTGGAACTGCGCCGCAGCACTGCATTCAAAGAGACCTCGCGCATCGGCGAATCAGAGCGCGACTTCAGACTGCGCATCATGCAGACTGTCCGTGAGGCCCGCGATGCGCAGGTCGAAAAACTCCGCGCTCGATACGCCTCCAAGTTCAGCACCCTTCAGGAACGCCGGCGACGCGCCCAGCAGACCGTCGCCGTGCAGCAGGAGCAGGCCCGCGACGCAAAGGTCAACACGGCCATCTCCTTCGGCACGGCGATTCTCGGCGCGCTCTTCGGACGCAAGACCGCGTCGGCCTCCAACATTGGCAAGGCCGGCACGGCGATCAAGGGCGTCGGCCGCTCGATCAAGGAATCCTCCGACATCTCGCGTGCCTCGGAGAACGTCGAAGCTGTGGATCGTCTGATCGCAGAGTTGGAGGCGCAGTTGCAGTCCGAGGCCGACGCCATCGCCGCCGGTCCGGATCCGTTGACCGCCGAACTTGAGACCCTCTCGCTCCGGCCCAAGAAGACCAACATCAGCGTCCGCGCGCTCCTGCTGGCCTGGGCGCCGCACGCCGTCGATGCTGCTGGAAAAAAGACGCCGATCTGGCATTGACTCATGCCGGAATAGGCGCGTTTAATCGCAAGGGTGATTTCACGATGTCGACGCCTGCCCCGCCCCGCCACATCCCACTGACGCCCCTCGATCCTGGAATGCCGCCGGAACAGGCCGCTCGCGGTTTCTACGAAACGATGCGCGGCCGTCGGACCGTGCGCCATTTCTCCGACCGCCCGGTCAGTCGCGAAACCATCGAATGGATCTGCCGCGCTGCGGGAACGGCACCGTCGGGCGCCAACAAGCAGCCATGGCGATTCGTCGCCATCGATGACCCCGCATTGAAGCGCGAGATTCGCATTGGCGCAGAGGCGGAGGAGCGTGAGTTCTACGAACGTCGCGCGAACGCCGAGTGGAAGGCCGACCTCCAACCCTTCGGTACGGACGAACACAAACCTTTTCTGGAGATTGCGCCGTGGCTCATCGTCGTCTTCAAGCTGAACAGGACCGACGATGAGGGTCAGGTGTATTACGTCAACGAGTCCGTGGGCATCGCGGTCGGCCTGCTGCTGGCCGCCGCCCACCACGCCGGTCTGGCAACGCTCACGCACACGCCCAGTCCCATGGCCTTCCTCGGCAAAATCCTCAACCGCCCCTCACACGAACGGCCGTACCTGCTGATCCCAGTCGGCTATCCGGCGGAGGACTGCCAGGTGCCGGACATCCAGCGCAAGCCGATTAACGAAATCCTCGTCTTCAATCGAGGCAACACATAATCGCCGGCTGCGCTGTCGGTCGAAGTCACTTCAATCGGATGGCAATCGCCAGGCCTTATCGACCCAAAGCGCGCGGCGCAGTCCCACGAGAAGGCTGATAGAAATTAGTAGACCTCCGACGATATTACCTTGACCATCGCTGAGTTCGATCCGTGGGAGGACCAGGAGTTTGACCGCCAGCGATAGCGCAGCAAGCGTCATCAAACCGAAGATAAGTGTCGTCAAGACGAAATAAGTGATCCGATACGACATCAACGACGATTCTATCGCGAACAAGGCGTCACGGACATGTCTCGCCATTGATCAGGCCTGTGACGAATACGGTGAGGTCATCCAGCGACAGACCGGCCACGGCGTCCACATCGGCACAGGCACAGTCTCCGCCGGATACCAGGCATGCCGCGAATTCCTGAATGTCGCGACCATCCTTGAGACCGTCGATATTCATGTCGCCCGCGCATGCACACGCCGGCGGCGGCGTGATCGCTGCAACTGTCCAGAATCCGCCGACGAGTTCCAGCGTGCTGCCGACCATCGGCTGCGTAAACGCGCCTGCGTCGTGCTGGCCGATGGTACCGGACAATTCATAAGTTCCGCCGACGCTTGCGGTGGGCGGACACGCTCCGCCGCCGTCAACGGTATGCCACGGGATCTCATACTGGCCCAGCGCGACAGCGGTCAAAGCGAGCAAAGCGGCTATCGAACAACAATATCGAGTCATGACTAATTTCCTTTAAGGTGCAATGATGACAGTTCCACCGCTGGTTTGCAGGGTCATGGGGCGATTCAGGAGAAGCGTTTCGGGGTAGGTGCCGCTGGTGATGGAGACCGTCCCGCCGAAATGATTGACGCCCCAGGCGCCTTCTCGCACGGTGTTGTATGGAAAAAACAGCGAGCCCTCCTCAAATCCAAAGTACCCGCCGTTCACAAAAACCGGGTTTTGCAGCAAATCGAAACAGGCGACACCGGCCGCAAACGCGGCGATCGAGACTTTCGCGCTGATGCCGAAGTTTACGACGTTGCCGGTGCAACCGCCCAGATTCGCACACATGATGCTGCAATCAGACTGGCCGTCGCAATGTGAAGCATTCCAGTTGTGACCCAGTTCGTGCGTGACCAGCGCGACACGCAGCCCGTGATTCGTCGTCCATCGGCCCTCCGAGTAGGCGTATCCCGAGTTGGCCCCGTTGTTTGCATTGCAGATACCGGCGAAGTATGCGAAACCGATAAATCCGTTTGTCGAGACACGGCCCGACATCAGATGCGCCACGTCGCGCACGACGCCGGTGTGATTGGCGATCCAATGGTTGCGGAACTGGTCGCGCATGACGTCGGCGGCCAGACTGGGCGTGTAGGGGTCGTTCACCACCGCGCGGACGATCACCGTGCGCAGGATGTAGGAGATGTTCACCTCGGCCCGGTAGATCTGGTCGACGCTCGTCAGAATGTCCTCGATATCGAGCACGGTCGCGGTCACCGAACTGCCGTTGGCCTGGTAATATTCAAAGTCCGCATCGAATGCGATCGACGTGGCCCGGGTGACCCCACCCTCCGTGGGTCCACCGCCGCCGGGTCCCGCCGGGACGGGCATATCCGCATTGCCATTGCCGACGCCGCAGCGAGCGCGACCGTCGGGCAATACCTGTCGCGCGTTGTAAACGGCATGCACCAGCGTCGCGTCCTCGGGCGTGACCGGAATCGGCTGAATGTGCCAGGTGTCGTTGGGCAGTTGTATGAATGCGGTGACCCTGCCATCAATGATCGATGCCACCGCCCGGCTGCCGGCCTGCTCGACGATCTCGCCCCGCCACGTGCACGGCGCCGGCGGCGTTTCGGCTTTCAAGGTTCCGTCGGGCTGCTGGACGAGCAATTCGAAATCCGGCGACCGCACGGAGAACGGCTCCAATCTCAGTGTCCATTCTGCCCGTTCGTGCTGAAAGCGAATCTCATGCACGACCACGGGCTTGTCCGGAATGCTCAAGCTTTGAACCGTCGCATCCGTCAGTCTCAGGGCCTCCCGCGCCCGGTGCAGCCGTGCTGCGTCGAGACGGTCATCCGCGCCGGCAGTCGTCACGGTTGCGGCGACCAGGGTCAATATTATGACAACTTGCATTTTTCTCATCATGGCTATTTCTTTCTGTAAACAGGACCCGTTCGTTTCATCCGTCCCATTTACTGGAGGTTCACGAGGACCAGCACCAGGCCGCGCTCGCCCCTGGCGAGCCCGGTCATGGCCTTGCCGATCACCGTGCCATGCGAACGCTCGCGGTCGGATGACTTCATCGCGTGTCCCGGCGTGTCGGACGTGGTGAGCAAATTGCCCGGCTCGATCGCGCCGGTCGATGCATCGCAGAGCGCGTACACGCGGCCGGTCAACGCAACCGGATGCTTGCCGTCGGCGAGTGTGCCGGCCTGACCCATGGTCATGCCGACTTCGACGCCGCCCGCGCCGCTGATGATGCCGGCAACGGTCGCGTCATAGGCACGGCGACTGACAATCAACTTGCCCGGCGTCTTCGGGTCGATGCAAACGATCATGCCGGGCTTGGCTTCATCGTCCGCGCTGTTCTGCGCATTGACGACGTCGAAGTTTTCGGAGAAGTCCGAGCCGCCTGTGATCTCCAGCACGCCGACGCGTGCGCGGCCCTGTGCCCACAGCGCCAGGTTGCCGCCGGAGAAGACGCCGCCGATTCCCTGCGTGGCCTTCCCCCAGACACCGTAGGCGCTGGTGCCGATCGGGGCCTCGCCAATGACACCGTTGCCGGCGGTGGCTTCTGAGCGGCCGAAGACGCCGGCGACCGACGTTCCGGCGAAAGATTGGCCGTACACAGCATTGGCACTTGTGGAAACTGACTGGGTAGAGATGGCACCTTGGAAGAGTGCGCCGCCCTCATTGTAGAATCGGATCTTTCGGTTGGATCCGAGTGTGCCCGCCCCCACGATATCCAGGGAATCAAAAGTCCCAAACGCCTGATATCCGATCTTTCCGGCGCTGACCTCCTTGGGTATTCCCGCGCCGAACTCAAGTGTGTTCGTGCCATCAATCTTCATATTCCCGGCGAGGTGGAGCTTCGCTCCCGGCGTGGTGGTGCCGATGCCGACATTACCATTGCCTTTGACCCGCATCCTCTCGGTGAAGGCGGCACTCGTTCCATAGCCCAACCCAATGTCGGCGCTTGCGTTATTCGAGTGGATTTGCAGCAGTCCGCCCTGAATTCCAAAGCCATAGGTGCCGCCCGCGTCGCCATACAACGCGATCTTGTCGCCGACGAGATTGGCAAAGCTCAAAGGATCCGGCGGATCGTTTCGTCCAATACCGACCTTGCCTGCGTTGTAATAAGTGCTGGTTCCATTCAGCGACCAGGGACTGACGCCGCCGCCAATTGCGGCTGTGACCTGAAGCGTTCCATCGGGAAACAGAACGCCATCGACGCCAGGCGTGCCGCCGAGATGGAGCAAGGACATGGGTGCAGCCGTGCCGATGCCGACCCTGCCCTCGGAATAAGAAACATCCGTGCCACTCGTGACCCAGGGCTTTTGGGCGAAGATCGCATACGGCGACGGCGTGAGTTCCTGTCGGGGCGTCAGCGGCGTGCCATTGACCGTAAGGTCCAGCCAGCGGCCCGCGCCGTTGTAACTCGCCGCGCCGAAGTCGAGTTGAGCCGTGAACAAGCCGCTCACGACGGACACGCCGACCAGATTGATCGTGGCGCCGACCTGGGTGCCGGCCACATCGGCATCCCAGAGCGAGGCATCGATGTCGACGGTCCCATTGACCGGGACACCGGCGTCGTTGAGCTGACCTTGATAAGTGAACGCGGTCTGCGCCAAAGCGGCGGTTGGACACATTAGGAGCGCGGAAAGTGCGCCGAGAGTCATAAGTCGCATGAGACAAGCCTCCAATTTGAGTAGTTTTGGACTGGATCGTGGCGGCTGAGTCCCGACTCCGCACCGCAAATTGTCTATTTCTCCGGGCGACCGGATCAGGGGCCGCAGCCTACAACCATCGAACCGGTGCCGGATGCTGTGCTGAATCCGCCGACGCGAATCAAATACTTGTTGCCGGCCACCGAGGGGAACACAACTTGCGACTGGGTGCCGCACGAGTCGTCGTTGCACGCGAAGGCCGCCGGGCCGACCGGACAGGTGCAGGCGTTATCCGTGTCGTATATTGCTACTTTTGTATCGAAATTGCTGGTGCACAGATTCACGGACACCTGGCCCGTGCACGTCGCGGTGTAGCAATACCAGATGTCCTGAGCGACCTGCGAATTGCCGAAATATGTGCAGAGGGTCGGTTCGTCCGGTCCGTCCGTGCCTGCCCCGGTCGTGGAGAACGCAACTGTTCCATTGCCGATGACAATTGAATTGACACAGTCGTCGTTCGGCGGCGCTGATTGAGGACAACTGGCGGGCGCCAAGCCCAGCGGCGCCGGCCCGACGCACAGCGAAAGGTCGAGCTGCTGCACGACGGCGAGTGTGTATTGCGCACCCGGCGTCGCGTTCTGATCCTGAGCCGAACGCCCGTTTCCGGACGGGCTGGCGCCCCACACCCATTGACAGTTGGCCACGCCTGAGTTGGATATCTCCACCCACAGACATTCCCCGTCCGCAGCCGCGACCGGCGCGTGCGTCAAATGAACGCTGAATTCCTGATGAGCGAAAACCGTGTTGCCCGTCGCGATCCTAACGACCGTCAGGGAACTGCCGCTTTGACTGAAGGGCCCCGCACGCACGGTGCCGGGCAATCCGCCCGCGCCATCGCCGTCGTAATAGACGACCTGGAAATCTTCGCCGGCAGAAGCGCACTCGAGGCCGCTGGTAAAGTTGTGAAAGACACCCGTGATGCAGAGTTGTGTGATGTCGCCCGCATTTGTCACTTTGAAGTCTTCCGCCGCCCAATAACCACTTCCACCGTTGGCGGCGCTGTCCGACACCAAGCCATAGGTTCCTCCCGGTCCGTGGCCCTGTTGGTCGGGCAACTGGCAATGGGTTGGATCATCGCAAGCCAGGATCGGCGGCGGCGGTGGTTCTTCGCTCACCAGCAGGTTGACGAACGGCTGCACGTCCAACCCATCGATCAGGCTGTCGTTGTTGATGTCGGCGCGATTGATGTCACATCCGGTGAACGGTCCGTCGTTCAGCAGCGCCGCGATGAACAGCGGAATGTCATTCACATCGACGACGTCGTCGCAATTCACGTCGCCCGCCAGGAACTCGCACAGATCACCCGTGCCGTCGTTGTCGGAATCGAATTGGCCCGGGTTGTAGACGTTGGGGCAGTTGTCGCACGTGTCGGCCACGCCGTCGCCGTCGGCATCGGGCGAATCGCTGTCGCAACAGTCGCCGATCCCGTCGTTGTCGGAGTCCTCCTGACCGGGGTTATAGACAGTCGGGCAGTTGTCATTGCCATCTGTAATTCCGTCTCCGTCAAAATCACCGGCGACGCCCGCTCCGAGAATCACGCGAATCTGATAGTTCCCCGCTGCGAAGCTGTATCCCACAACATTGACGTAATGATCACCGGCGGTGAGCGAGGGCACGTAATAGAGCACGCGTACCCAGTCGCCATCCACCCCGGGCGCGGCGGAAGACCAGCCCGCAAAGCCCAGGTAACTCACGCCATCCGGCGCATACAGATTTCCGCCTGCCAATCCGGAATCGGGGCTGTCGAGGGCCTTCACTTCAATGGAATACACCCGCTGCGAATCGGCCGTGAACTTGAACCAGTCGCTGTCCCCGCTGTGCCCGATCGTGCCGCTCACCGGTGTGCCGTCGGTTAAGACGGGGGTCGCCGACGCGAAGTCATTCGCATGATCATCCGCCGGTGTCGCGCCGAGGTCGGTCACGGTGAGTTCATAGGACCCGCCGGACTCGCCGGCGCCGCCGTACACGGCCACGTAGTAGGTTCCGGCCCCGCCGACGGGCGTGCCATAGACCATGCCGGCCCACGGGCCGTCGCCGCCCGGCCCGCCGTTGGAAAAGTCGGAGAAATCAACCTGGTAGATATCCTGATACAGGATGGTGGCCACGTTGAATGAGTCCACGTGACTCAGTGCACGGACCTGGACGCTGTACAGATGGTCATCCAACGCCGGGAAACTGAAGAAATCGAAGTCGCCCGGATAATGAATGGTGCCGCTCTGGACAGTGCCGTCGGCCGGCACGGCGGTGGCGGCAGATTGCACGCCGCTGTGATCGTCCACATGAGCGCCGCGATCGGTGACGCCGATGGACAATTGGCCCGCGTCGACGCCGTTCCCGGAAGTCACCTTGATGTAATAGACGGCCGTCGCAGACGCGACGAAGCTCAGTTCATCGGGGTCGTAGGCGGTCCACTCGGCAAGCACAGTGATGCAGTCGGAATCGATCACCTGCGTTCGCGGAAAGAACCCGCCGGACGGCGTCAGCGTCGTCAATTCGTAGCGGTTCCCCGCGTCGCAAGTGATGGCGAGCCAGTCCTCGTCCGTGGGCGGATCGACAATGACCGACGTGACGCTTCCATCAGCGGTGATCGCCGTTGCCGCGGCGCACACATCGCCGTGGTCATCAACCGCCCCGGAGCCGAGATCGGTCACGCGGACCTCGTACGGCCCAATCTGGTCCGGCCAACCGCTGACGCGGACATGGATGACGCCGTCCGCTCCCGCGGGCAGATAGTGACTGACCGTCACCCATTCGCCGTCGGGCCCGCCGGGCACGGCGTATGACCAACCGGTGGCCCCGACGCTGTAAGTATCCCGGAAGAGTTCCGCCCGCGCATAGGTATAGGGCGTGGGCGGCGACGGTGCCATCGCCCGAACTTCCATTTTGTAGTGATGTTGACCCACCCCCGGGAATTGGAACCAATCCACGTCGCCGATGTAATCCGTTGCCGCTGCGACAACGGTGCCGTCAGGCGAGATCGCGCTCGCCCCCGCCCGGCCACCGCTGTGATCATCCACCGAGGGTCCCAGATCGGTCAGACCCAATTCAAGATAGCCCACATATAGCGAGCCCACGGACGCCAGTCGCAAATAATACGTGTCGGATGCAGCCGCAACGAAGGTCCGCTCGTCGGGGCTGTAGTAATCCCAATTCGCGACAACCGTCGCACAATCCGGACCGATGACTTCAACGTTGTAGACAAACGCTGTCGACGCCACGAACGTCGTTGCGTCGTAACGATTGCCGGCCACGGCGCTGAAACTCAACCAATCCTCATCGGTCTGCGGATCGATGATCGCCGCAGTCGTGGCCCCGTCCGTCAGAATCGCGGTGGCAGTCGCGCACGTGTCCCCATGGTCATCCGTGGCCAGCGCGGGGGTGCAGATGAACGCGAGCAAACAGGCGGCGACGCAAACCGGTTGTGAGTGCTTCATGACCGTGACTCCATTTCTCCTGCGAGTGGAATTACTCGTTACGGGCGACGAGACGCATGCTCGCTCCCCGATCGGTGAGAATGGCCCCACTTGACGTGGCGTCATTGGGGGGCCGGTGAGGCTGCTGCATCGCATTCACGGGCAGAAGTGCCCTGCTGACGCGCCCGCCCTTTCGTTACAGACCTGAGCGAACCCAGACGACCGGCCTACACGCGGAAATGTGCGGTTTTGTCGAGGGTCGTGGTATGATGCCCCATGAACGTCGAAAAGGAGCGTTGAAACATGGATGCCGATGGCGTCAACCGACTCGTGAAGCGGGCGGTCGGCGGTGACGCGGATGCCCTGAGCATTCTGTTGGCGGAGTTCGGCCCCCGGCTGGAAGCGGCCCTTCACATTGGCAGACGCTGGCGGCCGGTGATCGACGTCGCTGACGTGATGCAGGTGACCTATCTGGAGGCGTTCACTCAGATCGGCCGGTTCAATCCCGAAGGCGGCTCGTTTCTCAGATGGCTTCGAACCATCGCCGCCAACAACCTGCGCGACGCGATTCGCGGCCTGAGCGGACGGAACCGCCCACCCCCGGAGCGCCGAATTGCCATGGACGGAAACACCGACTCCATGGTCGAACTCTTCGAATCACTCAACGCCACGACCACCACACCGAGCCGCGCCTCGGGAAAAAACGAGATTCACGCACTGATTCGTGCCGCGGTGGATCGCTTGCCCACCGACTATCGCACGGTCGTGCAGACTTACGACCTGGACGGCAAGTCAATCGCCGATGTTGCGACCGCACTTGATCGCTCCAAAGGGGCCGTCCACATGCTGCGTGCCCGGGCGCACGATCATCTGCGCGCGATGCTCGGCGCCGAGTCGTTGTATTTTGAAGCCGGTGCGTGAAGGTCGCGGCGTGCGGTTCGCACTTACTCTCAGCGAGAACCGGTAGTCGCCCGCAGGCCGTTACAAGATCGAGACCCAGCACATGCATCGAAGCGATGGTCCGGATCGCGGTTCAAGCAGCGCCGGTGTCGGCGCCGACCGGCATTCACGCTGGATCGCCTCCGCGCGGCGACAGATGAACGATGCACGCGAGGGCAGCCGCGCCGCGGGCTTCTGGCCGCCGATGGGGCTGCCGGCGTCGGATGCGTTCCCCGGTTATACGATGCAACGGGAAATCCACCGCGGCGGCCAGGGCATTGTCTATCAAGGCATCCAGAAATCGACCGGCAGAGCGGTTGCCATCAAGGTCCTGCGCGAAGGCGCATTCGCCGGCCCAACCGACCGAACGCGCTTCGAGCGTGAAGTCCGCGTACTGGGTGCGCTGCAGCATCCCGGCGTGGTCACCATTCACGACTACGGGGCCGTCGCAGGTTGTTTCTACTTCACGATGGACTACATCGACGGACGACCGTTCGATGAGTTCGTACGCGAGGCGCGTCGTCCTGTCCGCGAAGTGATCGAATTATTTGCAAGCGTCTGTGATGCGGTGAACGCGGCGCACCTACTCGGCATCGTGCATCGGGATATCAAGCCGCGCAACATCCTCATCGACACCGCGGATCGCCCCTTCGTCGTGGACTTCGGCCTCGCCAAGACCGTCGACGATTGCGAATCCGACGAATTCCGATCGCCCGACGAAACCATCGCCGGACAGTTCGTCGGCAGCCTGCCCTGGGCTTCGCCCGAGCAAATTCGCAGTTCAACGACCGGCGTCGACACGCGTACTGACGTCTATTCACTGGGCGTGGTGCTTTACCACACCCTGACGCGAAAGTTCCCGTACGATCTCTCGGGCCCGCCGCAGCGAGCCATCGACGCGATTCAAAATGCCGAACCCATTCCGCCGCGACGGCACCGCCGCGACATCCAAGCCGATGCTGAGACGATCATTCTCAAGAGTCTTAGCAAGAACCCCGATCGGCGCTATCGCACCGCAGGCGATCTCGCCGAGGACCTTCGCGCCTCTCTTGCCTGCCGCCCCATCTCCGCCCGGCGCGATTCGCTGATCTACATAATGCGAAAGAGCGTCGCACGGCACCGCGCCGCGTTCACCGTGGCGGCCGGCGTTGCACTCTTGATCACCGGCTCGATGATCTTTTCGGCGGTCCAATGGCGGCGAACCGCCGTCGAGCGTGACAAAGCACTGTTTGCGCAAAAAGAGGAGGAGGCCGCCAAGAAATCCGCAGCAGCCGATGCCGCAAAGGCCGGCGCCGCCGTGGAGTTCTTACGTAACACACTTGCCTGGGCCAACCCTCACGTGAGCGACGAAAAAGATGCGAAACTCAGCCAGATGCTTGAGGTCGCCGTCCGGGAACTCGACGCCGGCGCACTGAAAGATCAGCTCGAGGTCGAAGCAATCTCGCGCCTGACCCTGGCGGAGGCATACTACGGCATCGGCCGTCGCAGCGAGTCGGAGAAACAGGCGCAGTTGGCGCTGGATATGCTGCGGAGCATTCACACGGGGGATCATCCCGATATCGCCCGCTGCCTGCTGAACCTGGCGAATATTCGCATCGCGGAGGCAGACCATGTCACAGCCCGTGACCTGGCGACGCAGGCGATCGACATGCTTCGCCGCATTCATGGTCCCAACCACGCTCAGGTCGCATGGGGCCTGCGCGTCCTGGCAGGCGCGGTCGGCGAGTCGGATCACGAAGCGGGCGTGCGACTCAAGCGAGAGTCGCTTCAGATTCACCGAAACATCGGCGGCGAACGGGACGAAGGCACCGCGGTTGCCAAAATGGTGTTGGCCCGATCGTTGCGACACAACCGCGCCACGGTCCCCGAAGCGCGACAATTGCTGACTGAAGCGCTGCAGGTGCTGCGCAAACCCGATCGTCTGCCGCGCCCCTCCGAGGCCGATTCGTTGCTCGAACTGGGCGGCCTCGAACTTTTTGCGGGCAATTACGCGGAATCAGAGAAGCACCTCGCCGAAGCCGCCAAAATCGCCAGGCAGCTCTACGGCAGCATGCATCCAAACATGCTGGCCTATCTCAGCCCGCTCGACTATGTATACGATCGTCTGGGGAAGTTCGAAGAGGCTCTGGAGACCTGCACCGAGTCGCAGGAAATCATGCGGACGCTCTACGGCACCGAGAGCGCCAGGTACTACGAATACCGCCGTTCCGTTGCTTCCGCCCTGCGCAAGCTCAATCGTAATGATGAAGCCATCGTTATGTATCGCGAAATCCTGGCCGGACTCACACGCCTCGGCCGCGACAAGGAGTTGCCCGGCGCGAATACGCAAATCATGCTGGCGCGGCTGATCCTCAAGACCGGCGGCGACGCGAAGGAGGCCGAGCAACTCGCCCGCGCCGCGCTGGCCATCGACGTATCCATCCTCGGCGATTCGCACCAGATGCGGACGCACGCCCGTATTGAACTCGGCGACGCGCTGGTCGCGCAAAAGCGCTTCGCCGAAGCAGAGCCGGTGCTGCTGGAGGCACACGAACGCTACAAGACGCATCGCCTCGTCAACCCGACGGAACGGACGAACGGCGCTGAGCATCTCATCCTGCTCTATCAAGCCTGGGACGCGGCGGAACCGGGCATGGGATACGCGGACAAGGCGGCCGATTGGCAAGAATGGCTGTTCCAGGCCGAGTCTGTGCTGCGAAATGAAGCCACCCCAAAACCGTAAAGACGCGGCGGCGAGTCGAGCGCATGGACGATGCACTTGATGTCGGCGTGACGCGGCGGTTTGCCGCCCGGTTCCTCATTCAAGAATGCGTCACTTCGCCGGCTCGACCGCGAACTGCTTGTCGGTGACGTCCGCATTGACTTCGACTTTCGTCAATTTCGCGGGCTTGGCGTCCGGCTCGCCCCCGTTGAAGGCGGTCGTCCAACTGACCGGAAGCGTGATGCCGCCCGCGGTGTCATAGTCTCCATAGGTCCGCAGCAGCGTGCCGATCTCGTTGCGTTCGCCACCGCGCCCCTTGAAAGACAGTGTCCGGATTCGCCCGCTCTTTGCATCGATGCCCAGGATGCGCATCATCCCGTCGTATGAAACCGCGACCCGCTCGATCGCCCCGTCTTTGCCGTACCCTGCATCGACCTTTGCCGCAACGAAATCGGGACGGGCGCGGGCCTTCAGGATCGACAGCGGATTGACGTTGGCCTTGCGCTTCAGTGCCCGAACCTGGGCCTCGGCCATGGGCTTGTCGAAACCGGCATGGGTGTACTCGGCGCCCTTGGCCCCCCGCACGACGTAACTTGAGCAGGCCCGGTTCCAGCAGGACTCGTCGCGAATGCGATCGGGAAACGCAACCGTCAGCGTGTAGCGGCTGTCGTACCGTTTGCCATTGCTCGTTTTGCTCTCTTCGAGCGTCTGACGGTAACTCATCGCCGCGTCGATCGCCTCCGCGCCGCCGTGGGCCTTCACCGCCAATTCAATCAGTTCCATGCCGCGCTTGCGCGCCGCGGCGTCCGCCTTCACCGGAGGATCTTCCGTATCAATCTGCTTTTCCGGCGCTCGGAGAAAGCCTTCGCGGCATTGCGGCGACGCAAAAATATACAACCGCCCATCGTGTACCGCGTAAATGTCGACGCTCCCGCCGCCGCTGAGCGGCCCCATGCGGGCGCACGCCCCGCCCATCTGAATCTCGTATCGCGCCGGCTCGGCCTCGAATGCCGCCTTGTTCTTCTCCGACGCGAAGTAATAGGTGTAGCCGTCACGGGCAACCGAGTGCTTGCGGTCGCCGTCCACTTCTTTCCCGTTCTTCACGAGTTCAACGGCGTCGATAGAGAACGTCCGCCCGCGCGCAGCCTGCGCGGGCGCGGCGGCAGCACCCATTAGTGCGATGGCTGACACAACGACAAACGAGAACTTAGGGAAATACATGTGAGGTCACTCCAGCGTCAATGGCCCAATACGCGGCCGCAGGTTCGGCTCCGCCCCGCGCAACGCCTGTTACAAGGACGTGATGATAATCCTGCGGGCATGCTTGAGCCAACGAAACCGCCTCTGAAGGCCGAATTGGCCGTCCGAAAAGCACCCATTCCCGCGAAAAAACGAAGCTGTCCTGGCGCAAAAACTTGACGTTGGGCCTTCCGGAGCGTCCAATGTTCAGACAGAGGTCTGATGTGCATAGATCCCATTTCATCCGGATGCGGTCAACGATCCACGGCGGCCTGAGCCTGCTGCTGGTCGGCGGGCTGCTGCTGCGCCCCGCGCAATTGGAAGCCATTCTGATCCACAGCCACGGCAGCGAGGGCGGACACATGCACGCCCTGACCCGATCCGATATCAGCCTCTATCACGTTCAGCACGACCGGCTCCACGAACGCGAGCACGTGCACGTGCACGATGACGACCATGAAAATTTTCACACGGGCGAAACCGACCACAGCGAGGAATGCGGCGCGATCCTGGTGGTCTTTGGAGACATGAGGGGCGGCAACACATCGCCGCGAATCATCGCGACGGCGAACCATACCGCGGGCGCTTCGCAGTCGATCGTGTTCGCGATGAACACCAATCTTGCCATACTCTCCGAGGCGATACATCGTTCCGGATGTCACCCACCACCTGTCGCGCCCCCATTGCGCGCACTGGACGCGATTCTCCAGTCCAGCCACGCCATTCTGATTTGATACCCCCGGCTTGAGTTTCAAGACCCGGCACGGAATTGTGGGCCTGATAGCCGACGATTTCATCCGCGCTGGGTTCTGAAACAGTCTCCATCAGCGGTGGCGGTGAAACCCAAGCCTGCGCTTCGCCTGATTGGGAACACCGCCCACGCTCGTAATCCGTTCCGACACCGGCCGCGCTGATCCCGCGATCCATCGCAATCCCAGTACCACGGCGACTCCGTTTCGTCCGGGAGCATCCAATGTGCCCATACAAGCCACAACGACATCACACGTGCTTATATCGATGCATGTCGAGTTTAGCCCAATCGTGCGCCGCGGCCTTGATCTGCGTACTGACGGGCGCGTGCGACCGGGGCACGACCGTGCCGTCCTCACAATCGACATACGATCCGCACGATCACGACGATTCGGCGCTCGCCGCAGGACACATCGACGTGCCCGAGACGGTACGACGCAACCTCGGCATCACGTTTGCAAAGGTCGAGTCGCGACCGGTCGCACAGACCGTGCGCGTACCGGGGCGCTTTGAACTGTTGCCGCAGGCCCGGCGCGAGTATCGCCTGATGGTCGCCGGACGCATCGAACTGCTGGTCCATCAGTACGACGAAGTCTCGCCCGGAACGCCGCTCTATCGGCTCGCGTCTCCAGACTGGCGGGACCTGCAGCAGAAACTGAATGAGTCGATCGCCGCGATTCGGCAGTCGGAGGCGCGCGTCGCCTCCATTCCCTCGTTGCTGGCGGCCCATCGCCACCACGAGGAGATCCTGCGCGAGGGCGTGGCCCTGTGGGAATCGCGCATCAACCAGGTCGAGAAGACCGCCCCGTCCGGTGTGGTCAGCGTCGCCGATCTGACCAACCTCAAGAACACGCTGGCGACCAAGCGAGCCGAACTGGCCGAAGTGCTTGAGAAAGAGGCCGAACTCGGAGCGCTCAGCGCCACGGCCCGCGCCGAACACGACGCCGCACACGCCCGCTTCCGGCTGTTCCTCTCGACCGCATCGACGCTGCTGGGCATGGATGAAAGCGAATTATCGGCGCCCTACGATCTCGACGCCCATCTTCATACCGGTCCCAACGTCGAACCTCATTCCGATGCGCCGACGACGCAGCCGACCCCGCGCTGGCGCGAGATCAACGAAATCGAGGTCCGGGCCACGACGCCCGGGATCGTGGCAACCACCGATCTGACAAACGGCGCATGGGCCTCAGCAGGCAACCTGGTGCTTACCACCATCGAACCCGGCCGACTTCGATTCCACGCATCCGCGATGCAGAGCGATCTCGGCCGTCTCCGAAGCGGCCTGCCAGCCCGCATTGTCCCACCCAAGGGCGGCATGATGGGCAGGGGCGACACGATGGATGCGGAACTCACCATCGGTCTGGTCGCCGATGCCCGGGAGCGAACCGTCGACCTGATCGCTGTGCCCGGCCGTCCCGCGCCGTGGGCGCGGGCGGGCGTGTCGGCGCACCTGGAAATCACCACGGAAGGCGGCCAGCCCGATCTCGCCATCCCGCTCTCCTGCGTCATTCAAGATGGAATTACGAAAGTCTTTTTCAGGCGCGATCCGAAGAACCGCGACAAGGTCATTCGCACCGAGGCCGATCTCGGCATAGACGACGGCCGCTGGGTGGTGGTCCATAGCGCTGTCCGCGAGGGTGACGAAGTCGTCCTCGAGGGTGTTTATCAACTCATGGTCGCCACGTCGGGCAGTGTTGAAAAAGGCGGCCACTTTCACGCTGACGGCACCTTTCACGCCGAGAAGGACCATTGATGCTCGCCAGACTCATCGCATTCTCGCTGAGATACGCCGGTCTTATGGTGATCGCGTCGGGCCTGCTCGTTGCATTCGTCGGATACCAGATTCCGCGCATGCCGGTTGACGTATTTCCCGAGTTAAACGCCCCCACGGTCGTCGTTCTGACCGAATCCGGCGGCTTCTCCGCCGACGAAGTCGAGCAGTACGTCACCTTTCCGATTGAGACCGCCGTCAACGGCCTGCCCGGCGTACGCCGCGTACGCAGTTCCAGCGCGATCGGCCTCTCGCTCATTTGGGTGGAATTCGACTGGGGACAGGACATCTACCGGGCCCGACAACTCGTCTCGGAGCGACTCGCCTCGGTGCGCGACGTCCTTCCCCAGGATGCTCACGCCGAAATCACGCCGGTCACCTCGATCACCGGCGAGATCATGCTGCTCGCGCTATCGTCGCCGGGCGGGCAGGTCAGCCCGCTCGAACTCCGCTCCTTCGCCGAGTATGACTTGCGCAATCGAATACTCGCCGTGCCAGGCATCGCCCAGGTCGTCGCCATCGGCGGCGAATTACCCGAATACCAGATCAACGTCCACCAGGATCGGCTTGCCCTGTTCGGGCTGACCATTCGCGAGGTCGTGGACGCGGCCCGCTCGGCCCACAGCACGGCGAGCGCGGGCTACCTGCCGAACGTCGACCGGCTCGAACTGCCCATTCGCCAGACCGCCCGCGTGCAGCGCGTTGACGACATTCGCAACACGCTGATTCGCTTTCACGACGGCGCGCCGGTCCTGATCGGCCAGGTCGCCGACGTCGTGCTCGGCCCGGCCCCGAAACGCGGCACGGCGGCGGATCGGGCGGTCGAGGCCGTGGTGCTGAGTGTGCAGAAATCACCGGGAACCAACACCCTGCAATTGACGAACGAAATAGACCGCGTCCTCGACGAGGTCGACAAGTCTCTTCCCGCCGGCATCACCCTGAACCGCAACGTCTTCCGCCAATCGCATTTCATCGAGCGCTCGGTCAAGAACGTCGTCACGGTCATGCGCGACGCGGCCATCATCGTCGCCATCGTCCTCGTGCTGTTCCTGCTCAACGCCCGAACGACGATCATCACCCTGACCGCCCTGCCGATGTCGCTTGCGTTCGCCATCCTGATCCTGTGGGTGTTCGATTTGTCGATCAATGTCATGACGCTGGGCGGCCTGGCCGTCGCCATCGGCGAACTGGTGGATGACGCGATCATCGACGTGGAGAACGTCTTTCGCCGCCTCCGCGAGAACAGCCTCCTGCCGCAGGCCGAACAGACGCCCTTCGCGCAGGTCATCTACGACGCGAGCAATGAAATCCGCAGTTCGGTCGTCTTCGCCACGATCATCATCTGCATGGTGTTTGTCCCGCTACTCTTCCTGAGCGGTCTTGAGGGCCGGTTCTTCCGCCCGCTGGGAATCACTTACATTGTCTCCATCCTCGCCTCGCTCGTCGTCGCGCTCACGCTCACCCCCGCTCTGTGCAAATTGCTCCTGCGCGGACGCCTCGGCGGCAAACATCAAGACGGCTTTCTGGTTCGCTGGCTGAAGCGTTGGTACGAGCCGTCGCTGCGTCTGGCCATCCGTCGCCGGGGCCTCGTCCTCTCGGCCGCCGGTGTTGCGACCGCCGGCTCCATCCTGCTTGCCACCACCTTTGGCACCAGTTTTCTACCCGCGTTCAACGAGGGCACTTTCACCGTTTTCCTGTTCACCCCCCCGGGCACATCACTCATTGAAAGCAATCGCGTCGCCCGCGGCATTGAAGAACGCCTCACGCAGATTCCCGGCGTCGAGAGCGTCACGCGGCGCACCGGTCGCGCGGAGCGCGATGAACATGCCGAACCGCCCAGCAGTTCCGAAATAGAAGTGACGGTTGCCGTCGATGCGTCCAAGACGGAGGTGCGCCGGCAGATTGACGCCATTCTCGCGAACGTGCCCGGCGTGACCACCATGGTGGGTCAGCCGATTGAACATCGGCTGTCGCACATTCTCTCGGGCACGCCGGCGGCCATCGCCATCGACATATACGGCGACGATCTCGCCAAATTGCGAAAAATCGCCCTTGAGATTCAGCACGAATTGGAAGACCTGCCCGGCGCTCGCGATGTCGCGGCCAATCGCGAAGTGACCGTCGCCTCCGTGCCGATTCACTATCGTCATCAGGACCTCGCCGCCGCGGGACTCTCTCCGGCAAGCGCGGCTGAGCAGGTTCAACAGGCCATTCACGGCGAGACCGTGGCCAGCATCAATCAGGGCGTGCGGCGATACGACCTCGTCGTGCGGCTGTCCGCGGAGGAACGGGAGAGCATCGCCCAATTGAAAGACCTGCGTCTGCGCGGCGTCGGCGGTGCGACCGTGCGCCTGGAGGATGTCGCCGACATCGGTCCGCAGCGCACGCCGAATCTCATCGCCCGCGAGAGCGCCCGACGAAAGGCGGTCGTGTCCTGCAATGTGGCCGAGGGCTTCAACCTCGGCGACCTCGTTGCGCAGGTCAAGGCCCGCGTCGATCCCATCGTCCACCGCGCCGGCTACAGCGTTCATTACGGCGGACAGTTCGAGGCCCAGCAGTCGGCCTCGCGCACGATTCTCATCACCGGCCTCGGCGTGCTCGTGCTCATGCTCATGCTGCTGCACCTCTCCACCGGCTCGGTCCGCGTGGCCCTGCTGGTCATGCTGAACCTCCCGCTGGCGGTCATCGGCGGCATTATCGCCGTCTATTTTTCCGAGACCGCGCGGCCGCTGGGCAATACGCTCTCGCTGTTCGGCCTGTCGCGCATTCCCTACGCGGCCCCGGTCATGTCCATCGCCAGCCTGGTGGGTTTCATCACCCTCTTCGGCATCGCGGTGCGCAACGGCATCCTGTTGGTGAACCACTATCAGCATTTAATGACGCATGAGCGCAAATCGCTCGGTGAAGCAATCATTCAGGGCTCAATGGAGCGACTGGTGCCCATTCTGATGACCGCGCTTTGCGCCGCCCTCGGCCTGCTGCCGATTGCGATGGCCAAGGGCGAACCGGGCAGCGAACTGCTCGCGCCGCTGGCAATCGTGGTCCTCGGCGGCCTGGTTTCATCCACGTTCTTGAATCTAGTGGTCGTACCGGCTGGATATGCACTCGTGTTCGGCTTGAAGCTCAAGCCGACGCATTTGATCGACTCGGCCCCGCAAGACGCGGGGCAACCGAATGGAGCATGATTCATGACACGTTATCTGTTTTCAGCAATCGCACTTAACGTGATTCTGTTATCCTCCGGCTGCGATCCCAAGCCCGCGCCGACCAACCCCACGCCCGCGCCCGCCAATCCAGCGCTCGCAGCGCCCTCCAAGCCCGAGGCGTCGCCCCCTGCCGGACAGGGTGGAGCCGTTATCGAACTCGGCACGACGACCGTGGGCGAACTCACCGTGCGCGCGTCGCGAGACCAGGGTGAACTGAAACCCGGCGGCGATTCGCCAATCGACGTCTGGGTGACCACAACCGATGGCAAGCCAGCCACCGTCGCAATGGTTCGCTTCTGGATTGGCCTGGAAGATGCGAAAGCCTCGCGCAAGGCGAAGGCCGACATCGAAGACCCCAAGCAGCCGCACCACTGGCACACCCACGCCGAAGTGCCCGAGCCGCTCATGCCCGACGCGAAACTGTGGGTGGAGATTGAAATCAATGCGGACGAAAAAAAGACAACCTCATTTGACTTGAAGCAGTAACATGGGCGGCAAGGAAGAGCATTGGGCGATCGGACTGCGGTCATGGGGATGCAGCAGACGCCGGTTGCGAAGTGGATTTTTCAACCGGGCAGGTTGAATCGGCCGCCCAGTCCCCGAAACTCAGGTAGTAGTTCATCACCGGCCCGTAGCCGGCGGTCTGTGCCGCAAGTGCCGCCAACGAGGCGCGGCCGCCGCCATCGCAATGGGTGACAATGGGTTGCCCGCGTTGAAAGCCGGATTCGCGGAACAGATCGGCAAGCTGCTCCGCCGACAGCAATCGCCCTTCCTTGTCCATGAGCCGGGTGTGCGGAAGGTTGATCGCCGAGGGAAGATGCCCCCCGCGCGCGTTGGTGCGGAGGTCCTGGCCGCTGAACTCCGCGGGAGTCCTGGCATCGAATATCTGCGCCTGTCGCGATCTAATTTTCTCCAACAGTCGTTTTCTTTCGATCAGCGTAATGGGCTCGCCGATGCCGGATGCGGGTTGGAACGTCACGGCCTTCGGCGCCGTAATCTCACGGCTAACCGGGATCTTGCCCGACTCGATCAGGGGTGCGAGCGCCCGATACCCGCCGTTGACCACTGCGACCTCGCCGACGCCGAAGTGCTGGAAGATGAACCAGAGCCGCGCCGCCTCGGTCATCCGCCCATCGTCATAAACGACCACCGGCTCCCGTCCGCTCACGCCCAGTCCGCCGATACGCTGATGCCAGAATGTGTCGTGATCCAGACCGGTGTCGCCGGCCAGGCTCTCGTTCTTCCAGGCCGTGGGATCGACGCGGATGGCGCCGGCGATGTGACCCGACTCATACCCGGCGGCATCCCGCACATCCAGTACGATGAGCCGATCGGTTGTCGAATTCGAAAGGCGTCGGGCCAACTCGGCCGGATCCATGACCCCCGGCAACGCGGTATGAGTCGCCGGCCGAGTCGACGGAGTGGGTTGCGCCGGCGAACAGCCAGTGCCGACCCACAGCATGAGCGCGAGGGTGGCGACAATACGGGTGTGACGCAATCGAAGGCGACGGATGTGGGCGAACACCTGGGCCTGTTGATTCTTATTGTTATTGTTGAGCGTCAAAATCCACTCACTTTCTTCTACGAACGGTGAAATCATGGATTACGCCATAATCTGCCTGGTCGCGCTCCTGGCGTCGACACTGACTTTTTTCTCCGGCTTCGGCCTCGGTACCATTCTAACGCCGGCGCGATATTGTGCGGTGCTTTGGCATCCCGGCGATCAACTTCCTCGGTACATTCGTCGGTCGACGGCTGTTGCCGACCATCACAATCGCGGCCGTTCATTGGATCGTGGCCGCGCTGCTCACCCTCATCGCGCTGGGCCTGGGAAGCGGATTGATTTGACGCGTTCGGAGGGCGAAGATGCCTCAATTGTCTCTCATGTTCAATTCGCCGACCGCAGAACGCGCGTTTCATCAGACGGTTCGCCGTGCGGGCATCCCGCTATGGGTCATGGTCTGCGGGCTGACCGGCACCTGCGCCGGTCCTCAGCCCCTCCACGTGGCGATTCGCCCCGCCGATCAAGATAATTATGTCGAGCGACTCAACAGGGAGAACTTCAACGGAAGACTTGCATGGCTCAAATGGAGGGCGGAAGAGAATGGGACAACTCTTCACGACGCCGAACGCACCGACCTGGCAATGAGTCCGACGAAGAACCCATTCGACGCCCACACCGAGCCTCATTCGGTGAGCCTGGGCGCGGTCATCTATAAATTGCATTGTGCGCGCTGCCATGGCAACGATGCCGATGGACATGGAAGCGCGCTCCTGCCGGGACACCCTGCCAAGGACTTTCACGCACCAATGCCGCGCATCGCCTCCACCCTCTATCGCGGCCGACCGCAAAAATGGTTCCGCATCATCCTGGATGGAACCGGCGACATCGTCCAATACCCCGATGAACCCCCCGGTCCGGCGATGCCGGCCTTTCGCGAGAAACTGGCGAGGGAGCAGGCCTGGCTCGCCATCACCTACTTGCAGAGCCTGGACATTCATGCACGAAAGCGATCTGAATAAACAACAAAACAGGAATCGACGAACGGGCCCCGCATGCCAAGGCTGCGGCCACCGGCAGCATGCAGCAGGCGAGACTGACGTGCCTGGGAACGGGGTCGCCAACGGCCGCGACCATGCCACGCACAACGCGCGCATTCATCGACTCGATCATGAGCGCAATGTCATCTGCTCGCCGGGCGACTTTTTCGATTCAATCGCGGCAATAACCTGACGCAGCCCGCGTTTTCAAAGTTGTCGTCGCGCCGGTTTCGACATTCTGGACCGCTTGGTGGTGAGCGCGCCTCTCGTTTGAGGCCCTACGTCCGTGAATGCCGCCTGCTGGAGATGGGTTCATACCAGATCGAGGGCCATCGTCGCATCGGGGGCATTGCGCCAAAACCCGCAGCGAGTCGGCCGCACAATCAACTTGAAGAAACCTGACCCTCGGGCATCCAAACCCGCGCCACCGGCATGGACATTCCGCGCGCCCATTCGATCTAACTACGGAGACCGCACATGAAACGCCCAGCCCCGACCTGCCTCGTCGCCGGTCTCATCCTCATCGTCGCCGGCACCGCATCGGCCCAGACCGGCTTCGTCCACTGGGAAACGCCGCATGTCCATCCAATCGACCTCACGCCTTCGGGCGATCGCCTCCTCGCGGTCAACACCGCCGACAATCGTCTCGAAGTCTTTGATGTCATACCGAACGGCCTCTCGCTGGTGGCGGCGATCCCCGTCGGCCTTGACCCCGTCTCCGTTCGCGCCCGCAGCGAGACCGAGGCCTGGGTCGTCAACCACATGTCCGACACGATCAGCCTCGTCGATCTCACCACGCTGCGCGTGATGCGCACGCTCTTCACCGGCGATGAACCCTGCGACGTCGTTTTCGCCGGCGCGCCACAGCGGGCATTCGTGACCGTTTCGCAGTTGAATCAGATCCGCGTCTACAATCCCGTCAACCTCACCCTTGCACCGACCATTCTCAACCTCGAAGGCGAAGACCCCCGCGCCCTGGCGGTCAGCCCCGACGGCTTGAGTGTCTACGCCGCCATCTTTGAATCCGGAAATCTCACCACCGCCGTCCGTCAGCAGGACGTCAGCAACCCGACCGGCCCGTATGGCGGCCTGAACCCACCGCCGAACGCGGGCAACCTTTTCAGCCCGCCGATCAACCCCGCCATCACCTCGCCCCCGCCGGTCGCCCACATCGTGCGCCGCAATTCCGCCGGCCAGTGGCTCGATGGCAACAACCGCGTGTGGACCAACTTCGTCGGCTGGAACATGCACGACCACGATGTCGCCATCATCAACACCACCACGCTCGCGCTTACCTACTCCAACAGCCTGATGACCACGGTCATGGGCATCGGCGTCAAGCCCGACGGCACGGTCACCGCCATTGGAACCGAGGCCACCAATGAAATCCGCTTCGAGCCGGTCATTCGCAGCACCTTTCTCCGCGTCCGCATGGGTGCGTTCAATCCCGCCACGCCGCTGACGCCGACGATCACCGATCTGAACCCGCATCTGAATTACGCCCTGCAATCCGTGCCGCAGGCGACGCGCGATCTGTCGATCGGCGACCCGCGCGGCGTCGTCTGGCATCCAACCAACGGCAACGGCTACATCAGCGGCATGGGCTCGAACAACCTCATCGTCATTGATGGCGCCGGAGGCCGCATCACGCAGATCGACGTCGGACAGGGGCCGACCGGACTTGCGCTTTCGCCCGATGGATCGCGGCTATTCGCCCTGAACAAGTTCGACGGCAGCATCTCGATCGTCGACACCGTGACGCTGACGGAATTGACGCGCGTCGCGTTTTATGACCCCACGCCGACCACGGTGAAGGCCGGCCGCCCCCTGCTTTACGATACCCATGCCACCAGCGGCCTGGGCCACGTCGCATGCGGCTCGTGTCACATCGACGGTCGCACCGACTTCCTCGCCTGGGACCTCGGCAACCCCGCGGGCAGCATGAAGGCGTTTAACCAGGTTTGCCGCACGCCGAGTTGTCGCGACTGGAACCCGATGAAGGGGCCGATGGTCACCCAGTCGCTGCAGAACATCATCGGCGTCGAGCCGCTGCACTGGCGCGGCGACCGCGAGAACCTCGCCGCCTTCGGCCCGGCCTTCACCGATCTCCAAGGCGCGGACGCGATCCCCAACGCGACGCAGTTGGCGCAATTCACCAGTTTCATTGCGAGCATCAAGTATCCGCCAAACCCCAATCGCAATTTCGACGGCACCCTGCCGAATGCGAGAAACGTCTCGGCCGGCGGCATCGGAAATCCCATCAACGGCCAGAATCTCTACAACACCCTGCCGGTCCTCGGCGGCAACACGACGTGCAACGGCTGCCACGCCCTGCCGACCGGCACGACGCGTCAGATCGACGACCCCATGCTGGCGCTGGCCCCGCAGGCGATGAAGATCGCACAACTCCGCGGCATGCACGAAAAAGACGGCTGGCGTCGAAACCTCGCGAACAACAGCAAGGGCTTCGGCTTCAACCACCACAGTGAGTTTGACACGCTCAACGCGCTCATGAACGTCGGCTTCAACTTCGGCCCGCCGGCCACGGCCCAGCAGCGCCGCTTCGACATCGAGGCCTTCATGCTCTGTATCGACACCGACACCCACGCCTCCATCGGTCAGCAGGTCACCTTCCTCGGCGCGAACAACAACGACCCGAATCTCACCAACCGCCTGACAACGTTCATCAATCTCGCCAACACCGGCACGGTCGGCCTCGTCGCCCGTGGTCGCGTCAACGGCCAGGACCGCGGCTATTACTACACCGGCGCCGGCATCATGCAGGCCGACCGGCATGGCGAGATCATCGCCGCCGACTCGCTCCGCACCGGCGCAAGCACCGGCAACGAAATCACCTTCACGGTGGTGCCCGCCGGCACGCAACTTCGCATGGGCATCGATCGCGATGTGGATGGGGCCTACGACTTCGAGGAGATTGTGGGCTGCGGCGATCCGGCCAACCCGGCCGTCCTGCCCGTGCCAAAGGCCGACCTGAATGGCGACACGTTGAGAAATGCGGAAGACGTCCCACTGATGGCCGCCCTGCTGGTCGACCCCACCAGCGGCACCGCCCTCCAGCGCTGCGCCGCGGACATGAACGCCGACGGCAACGTCGACGGCCGCGACATCGGCGCCTTCACCAAGTGCGTGACCGGCCTGGGCTGCCCGTAGCACCGCAAAGTCTCGATCTGTAAATGCACGACGAACATCGAACCGGTGCCATGCCGACGGCCTTTGCGTCGGCATGTGCTTTTTGCGGGTAGAGTGGCATGGCATTTCGATTATTTCTCAAAGTGGTCGTTGCAATTCGCCTGATGGCCGAATGGTGAATGCCCACTTCTTCCGCCGCTGCTTGCCCCCCGCCCACTTTCCTCCCCCCACCCGCACCGCTACACTGACCCCTTCGTCAGGCTCGGACCGGCCCCATTCTGTCCGTCGGACATCGCCACGACCGGTCGCAGCCGCCAATCGGAGAGGCACGCATGAATTCGCATCCACGTCTTCGACGCATATCCGTTGTCCTTGCGCTGGCGCTGGCCGTCGCGCTCACCCAAACCGCCTGCGACAAGGGCGGGGCCTCCGGCGGCGGATCCTCCGGCAGCAGCACGATCAAAATCGGCCACCTGGCCAGCCTGACCGGCAATGAAGCCACCTTCGGGCAAAGTTGCGAAAAAGGCATCCAGATCGCCGTTGAGGAGGCCAACAAGGCCGGCGGCATTCTTGGCAAGCAGATCGAGATCATCACCGTTGACGACCAGTCGAAGAACCAGGAAGTCAACAACTGCATGGTGAAACTGACCCAGAAGGACCAGGTCTGTGCCGTCATCGGCGAGATCGCCAGCAGCAACACCCTGGCCGCCGCGCCCGAGGCCCAGAGCAGCAAGGTGCCGCTGGTCACGCCGGGGTCGACCAACCCGGAGGTCACCCGGAAAGGCGACTACATCTTCCGAATCTGCTACACCGACGACTACCAGGGCCGGGCCATCGCCGGATTCGCCGCCAAGCGGCTCGGCGTCAAGCGGGCCGTCACCATCACGGACCAGACCGCCGCCTACAGCCTCAGCCTCAGCGAGGAATTCAAAAAGACCTTTGAAGGCCTCGGCGGTCAGGTCGTGCTCGATGTCTCCTACAAGAAGACGGACAACGAATACAACGCCCTGATCAACCAGGCACTCGGCGCCAAACCCGACCTGCTCGTGCTGACCGGGTATTACACCAACGTTCCAAACATCATTCAGACCGCCCGCAAAGCCGGCTACACCGGCGCGTGCGTCGGCGGCGACGGCTGGGATTCGGACGAACTCTACAAAATGGGCGGCAAGGCGCTCGATGAGTGTTACTTCACAAACCACTATTCGCCCGATGACCCCGACCCGCGGATTCAGGAGTTCATCAAGAAGTTCAAGGACAAACATGGCGGCGCGGTGCCCGACGCGATGGCCGTGCTGGGTTACGACGCCGCCATGGTCGTTTTTGATGCGATCCGGCGCGCCGGCGCCGCCGAGGGGCCGAAGATCCGCGATGCCCTGGCCCAGACGACCGGATTCAAGGGCGTATCCGGCAATATCACCATTGACGCCAATCGCAATGCGAAGGATAAGAAGATCATGATCGTCGGCGTCAAGGACGGCAAGCAATTCCTAAAAGAGCCGTGGGAGGGGTAAGCGGTGAGGCACTGCTTCAGGCAGTGCCAAATCCAAGAAACGCTGGACTTTGCGTTGCGTCAGATCCATCGGGCCATCGCGATTTCATGTTCATGGTTGTTCCGATTTGAAACCAACTGATCTGTTCCACTGCGTGATGCAGTGGCACGCGTCACCTGCCGCAGGATGGGCCTTCAGATCCCTTGAAACTGTTTGAGAACATCATCACTGGTTTGACGCTCGGCGGCGTTTACGCACTGATCGCGCTCGGCTATTCGCTGGTCTACGGCGTGCTGCGGCTCATCAACTTCGCCCACGGCGACGTCTACATGGTCGGCGCGGTCGTGGCCTTCTGGGCCGCACGCTGGTTCGGTTGGTCGCAGACCGCGGACGACAAGGTCGGCCCACTTGTCATGCTGGCGATGCTTGGCGTCGCCATCGCCGTTTGCGTATGCCTGGGTTACTTCATCGAGCGTTTTGCATATCGCCCGCTGCGCAAGGCGCCCCGATTGAATTCGCTGATCACCGCCATCGGCATTTCATTTTTGCTGGAGTATACATTTCAGTTGCAGGCGGTCTTCGGCGCCAGCCCGCGCGGATTTCCCGAGATTCGGCTCCCCGTTTCAAAGGTCACGCTTCTCGGCATGGAGTTTCGATTCGAGCAACTGCTCATCCTCGGGGGAACGATTTTCTTTCTGGCGCTGGGGCGCTACATACTGATGCACACGCGGACCGGCCTGGCCATCCGGGCCTGCAGTTTCCATTTCGACAATGCCCGGCTCATGGGCGTGAACGTCAACCGAATCACCTCGTCCACCTTCATCATCGGTTCGGCGCTGGCCGCCGTCGCCGGCGTCTTCGTCGGCATGTACAACCATCAGGTGGACCCGCTCATGGGGGTCAACGCAGGGCTCAAAGCCTTCACGGCCGCGGTCGTCGGCGGCATCGGCAACCTGTCCGGCGCGGTGCTGGGCGGTCTGATCATGGGCCTCTCAGAGACATTCATCGGCGCCAGTCCCTACAGCCAGTATCGCGATGCATTCTCTTTCGTGCTGCTCATCGTGATCCTTCTGGTTCGGCCGGGCGGGCTACTGGGCAGCGTCGCCGCGGAGAAGGTGTAAGCCGGCATGGGACGATCCCTGCGCAATCTCATCATCCTCATCGGCATCTTCGCCGCGCCCATCGTCGCACAGACACTGGCCGATCGACTGGGCGTCAGCCCCTACACGCAATCCATGTTCGTGCGCGTCGGACTCAACATCTCACTGTCCGTGGGTCTGTGCCTGATCATCGGTTTCGCCGGGCAGTTTTCGATCGGCCATGCCAGTTTCATGTCCCTGGGCGCGTTTGCCTCCGGCCTCTTCACGATGTACGTCATGACCCGCATGGTGACCGGCATCTCACCGGCGGTGCTCGAGGGAACGACCCTCGGCAGCATTGCCCTTCGATACGGTCTGCTCATGCTCACGATGATCGTGGGCATGGCCGCCGCGGCCGTCGCCGCCGTTGTCGTGGGCCTGCCGGCGCTTCGCCTGCGCGGCGATTACCTCGCCATTGCGACGCTCGGCATGGGCGAAATTACCTACAACCTGCTCACGATCGCCATCAAAGACGCGCTGGGCAGCAACGACACCGCCTTTTACCTTCCTGCCGCCGCGACATTCATGAAGAAGTCGGTCAACATCTCTTCGGCCTGGATGCTCGCGCTGCTGGCCATTCTCATCGTGCGCAACCTGGTCAATTCCACCAGCGGCCGCGCTCTGCCGGCGATTCGCGAGAATGAAATCGCCGCTTCATCCGTCGGAATTCACAACACCCGCTACAAACTCATCGCTTTCGTCGTCGGCTCGCTGCTGGCCGGCGCGGCGGGCGTGCTTGAGGCCCATCTCAACTTGCAGGTCAATCCCGCAAATTATCGCTTCGACCGATCCATCGAAATGGTCGTGCCGGTCGTTCTCGGAGGATCGGGCAGTCTGACCGGCACGGTGGTGGCCGCGGGCCTGTTCACCTACATGCTGGAGCGGCTTCGCGAACTGCCCGCGGGCTACCAGGCATACCGCCAGATTGTCTACGCCGGTGTGCTGGTGCTCTTCATGATCGTTCGACCGCAGGGACTGCTCGGCCGGTGGGAGTTGAGCGACCTGTGGAACTGGCTCTCGCGGCGAAAGCGATCGACCGCCGTCAATCCGCAGGCCGCCCTCGCCATGGCCCAGACCATCACGCGCCCCTCGGCCGACTTGAAACTCACCTGCACCAATCTCACCATCCGCTTCGGCGGCCTCACCGCGGTCAACGGCTTCAACCTCTGCATCGGTCCCGGCGAGATCGTCGGCCTGATCGGCCCGAACGGCGCGGGCAAGACGACCTGCTTCAACATGCTGACCGGCGTCTATTGCCCCACTGAGGGTTCAATCAAACTCTCCGGCCGTTCCATCGCCGGCATCGGCCCGGCGCGGATCAACAACCTCGGCATTGCCCGCACCTTCCAGAACATCCGTCTCTTTTCGGATCTGACCGTGCTCGACAACGTGCGCATCGCGCTGCATGCCCACCTGAAGACCGGCCTGCCCGCCGCGATCCTGCGCACCCGTGCGTTTTATGCCGAGGAGGAAAAGACCCGGGCGATCTCGCTGGAACTGCTCCGCCTGTTTGACCTGCACGAAAAGGCCTATGAAATCGCCTCCAGTCTCCCCTACGGCGACCAGCGCCGCCTGGAGATCGCCCGCGCCCTCGCCACGCGGCCGCGCGTGCTGTGCCTCGACGAGCCGGCCGCCGGCATGAACCCGGCGGAAAAACACGAATTGATGAACCTCATCCGCCGAATCCGCGATCAGTTTCACCTGGCCGTCCTGCTCATCGAGCATGACATGAAGGTGGTCATGGGCGTGTGCGAGCGGATCATCGTCCTCGATCACGGCGAGACCATCGCCCAGGGCAAGCCCGAAGAAATTCGCAACAACCCCAAGGTGATCGAAGCCTACCTCGGCGAGCAGGTGGCGGCGTAACCCCCGTCGCGCGCCTATCATGGTCGACGGCTCGCCCACGGTGACCACCACACCCCCGGGAGCAAGACCCTTGTCGCGCGCCACCTGGATCGCCATCCTCATCCTCGCGGCCGCGGCAACCCGCGCCCAGGCCATCGACGAGGAGGCCGTCAACCGCGCGATCGAACGCGGCAAGAAGGCCCTGCTCGAGGCCATCACCGACATCGCCGTAATCGAATATCAGGGCGGACCGGGCGGCCGCAACGTCACCGTGCGCGGACGCGTCCAATCCGAAAATTCAAGCGGCGTCATCGTGATGACGACGGAAGGCAAGCGCGTCGTCATCTCGAAGCGAGCCATCGTGCGCTGGGTGCGCGCGGGTCATGTGAAGTCCGAGGAGACTGAACCATTCTTCGGCGGCCCTACGGCACTGGCGGTGCTCGCACTGCTCAACGCCGAAGTTTCCACGACCGACCCGACGCTTTCGCTCGCGATTGAAGCCCTGGCCAACGACGACACCCGGCGGATGGGCACCTACGTCCGAAGCCTGCGAGCCTGCGTGTGGAGTGCGCTGCTTGAGCGGCCGATCAGCAAAGTGCACCGTCTTCGATACGGCAAACTGCTCAAGGACGACGTCACCTGGTTGACGAATGCGATGCGACCGCACGGAAGTTGGGACTACACCGCCGCGGCCGGTTCGCGCAGCGACAACTCAAACGGCCAGTTTGCGGTGATGGGCCTCTTCGCGGGGTCGCTGGGCAACGTCGAAATCGCCCGCAAGAACTGGAAATCGATTGAGACACACTGGCTCAACACCCAGGAGCCCACGGGCAGCTGGGATTATGGCATCGATCGACTGCCGCCAACCGCTTCGATGACCGTCGCCGGATGCAACAGCCTGTTCATCGTGCTCGATCGACTCTACGCGCGCGCCGACGCCAATTACGTGATCTTCGAAGGCGCCCGGCCGCGCAAGGCCATGCGCGACGCCATGCAACGGGTCTACGACGCGATTGAGTCCGGCGACGCCTACTTGCGCAAACACGAACCCAACATCATCGCACACCGCGGCTACGAACTGTTCGGCCTAGAGCGGCTCGGCATGGCGAGCGGCCGCGCCCGAATCGGCGGCATCGACTGGTTCCGTGAATACGCGGACGACGTCGCCGGTCGAACCTGGGGCGAGAGCCCGATCGGTGATGCGTTTGCCCTGATATTCCTCGTGCACGGCCGCGCGCCCGTGCTCATCCAGAAACTGGAACACGGCGACGCTTCGCATTGGAACTATTACCACCGCGACATGGCCTCGCTGGTTCGCTACTGGACGCGCACCTTCGAACGACTCTGCCGCTGGCAGCGCATTCCGGCCAACGCCGACCTCGTCGAAATGCAGGACGCGCCGATGCTCTACATCAGCGGACGGGGCGAATTGGACCTTACGAAAGCGACGCTTGACACGATTCGGGCCTATGTCGATTCGGGCGGAACCGTCATCCTCCACGCCGATCTCGCCGATCGGCGATTCACAACGTCAGCCACAAGCATCTTTGAGAAACTATTCGCCGACCGCGCATTGAGCTTTGCGGCGCTCCCGCCCGAACATGCCATTTTTCGCTGCTTTTACGGAGGGCCGGACGCGGCGTGGAAACGACCGATCCGGGTTCTCGGCATGGACGACGGCAGCCGCGTGCCGGTGATCCTGTTTCCAATCGACATCGCCGGCGCATGGCACCAGAATCGTGATGACAAACTGCTGGAACTGTTCCGCATCATGGCCAACGTCCGCACCTACGCCGCCCCGCCCTACAACGAACTGCCTTCCCGACTGCGCACCAGGGAGATCGCAAGTCGGTATGGCGCCCCCTGGGCGGAACTGAAACTGGCCCGGTTCGCATACGATGGTCCGTGGGATCGCCATCCGAAAGTTTGGCAGCAGAGCGCCGAGTCAATTCGGCGCGACGCCGGCATTGACGTGCGCGTCTCTGATCCGGTCAAGCCGGGTCGTGTCATTCCCGCGGATCTGGATGTCCTCCATGTCGCGATCGCCACCGAGGTCAAATTGTCAGCCGATGCCCGCAGGGAATTAAAGTCCTATGTCGACAATGGCGGGCTGCTGCTGGTCGATGCCGTCGATGGCGGGCCCGACGGAGGGCGTTTCGTGCGTATGTTCGTGGAGTCGCTGGCGCTGGGGCCGCGCGAATTGCTGCCGCGCAACCACCCAATCATCAAGGGGTCCGTCAAAGGCGGTCGTCCTCTGAGCGGGCTGACCGCCACCGCCGCCGGCGCCGGCCTCTCGGCTGGCAGCGGACATCCGCCAATCCTGTCGGTGACAACCGGCGACCGCGTTTCGGTCATCGCGTGCCCCTTTGACATCACAGCAGCGCTCAGCGGCTGCTTCATCTGGAATCGAAGTGGATACCGAATCAACGACACGCGTCAGATTCTTGGCAATGTTCTCGCCTGGCGCGCCGGGCAGCGGGCACAAGGTGTAAGTGAATGACCGCATCCCAACGGGGCGAACGGGGGTTGCTCATCCACGGCGGAGCGCTGGGGGACTTCGTGCTGACGCTTCGGGTCATTGCCGCCCTGCGAACCGTCACGCCGCGCATCACGGTGGCGGCACGCAGCGAACTGGCCCGAAGCCTCGTCGGAACGAACGGCATCGCGGAATTCGTGGATCTTGAGACCTCCGGCTTTCACTCGCTCTTTGCCGAATCCGCCGCCTGGCGACGCGTTCCAAAATTCCTGAAGTCAACTTTCTCATTCGCAATCAACATGCTGCCGGCTGAGCATGTCAGCGGAAATCTGCGCCGCATCGGCATTTCGAAAGTCATCGACCTGGACCCCCGACCCAACGATGGCGACTTCCGGCACATCTCCGATCAATGGCTCGCGGCGCTTGTGCCCCATGGATTGAACCCGAACCCGTCAACATCATTCATCCAGCCATCGCGAATAGAGCTGCGCCACGCCCGAAAAGCGCTCCGCAAACTGGCCCATGACGACTCAAAACCCATCGGGCTGATCCATCCCGGCAGCGGTGGAAAGCGCAAGTGCTGGCCCCTCATGATGGATCTGGCCCACCGCATCCGCGATGAGGGTATGAATGCGGTGTGCCTGCTCGGACCCGTCGAGATTGACACGATGCCCTCCGACGAACAGGCCGCCTGGGCCGACGAATTTCCAATCATCACCTCATCGGTCGACGGACTCGCGCCGCTGCTCTCCTCCGCCGACTTCGTCGTTGGAAACGACAGCGGCATTTCGCACCTTGCCGCCGCGGTGGGAACCCATGCCCTCGCGGTATTCGGTCCGACCGATCCGCGTGTGTGGCGGCCGCTCGGCAGCCGCTCGGCCATTGTCACGCCGCCGGACGGTGAAGATTGGCCCAGCGTCGAGTCCGTGCTGGAGACGCTGCTCGCCCAGGGTCGCAGCGAATTGGAGGCGTAGGCTTCCGTTCGATATAGTCCGAACATGCCAGAGCCCGTCATTCGTCGCGCGCGACCCGAGGAACGCCGAACCGCCCTGCGGCTGTGTCTTACGACCGCCGGACAATCGCCCGGCGACCTGGAGCAACAGGTCAACGGATTCCTGGAATACACGCGCGCGCTGCACCTTGCATGCGACTCGATGTTCGTGGCGGAAGCGCATGGCCGCCCCATTGCAGCATGCTGTTGGATGGCGTGGCCCGGGCGAACCGGCATGATCTCGGCAGGGCCGGGCGGCTCGCCACCGCTTGAAGCGACGCTCGTCAAATTGCTGGCCCAGGCCGTCGAGGCGTCGCCCGCACGGGACATTCCCCTGCACCAGGCCCTGTTGCCGCCGAGCGACAAGGCCCTGCGAGCGGCATTCCTCGGCGCCGGGTTCGCCGAACTCTCCGTGTTGCAATACCTTGAGAAGGCGCTGACGCCGGACGATGTGCCCGTGCGTCCGCTCCCCGGCTGGAGCGAGCCGGGTTGTCAAATTGAGCCATTTGACGAAAATAAAGTCCAGGACTGGCACAGCCTGATTCTTGCAACTTACGAGCGCAGCCTCGACTGCCCCGAACTGACCGGATTGAGACAGATCGACGACATCATCGCCGGCCATCGCGGAGCGGGCATCTTCACCCCTGATCGCTGGCTGATGCTCCGCCACCAATCCCGGCCCGCGGCCGTCGTCATGCTCTGCGAGAATCCGCTTCGTCCGGCATTGGAGATCGTGTACACTGGCGTCCATCCGGGCTTTCGCGGTCGCGGATTGGGTCGCTACATGGTCGGCCTGGCGCTGTCGCTGGCCTTCCGCGGAGGCTTCCCCGCGGTCACACTGGCCGTGGACGAGCGAAACCGGCCGGCCCGGGCGATCTACCAGGCCGCCGGCTTCGAGTACGCCGGGGCCAGGCGGGCCCTGATTCGCCCGCAGACAGCCTCAACCTCTTGATTCTGCTCGACATGCGAGCACGGGAGGCCGTTTGCCACCGACGATTCATGAAGACAATCGGATTTGTGCATAACCTGTGGACGACTTTTTTTTTGCAGGTTTAAACTCAGATTCGGGCGGACGAAACGGCATGTGTAAAACTTTGATTAAGGTTTTCCATTTGACGATGCGGGCGGTGTTTTTATACCATCCGCCTCGCACGAAGGACGGGACCGTCGCGGTTGGAAGGGACTTTCGGCGGCGCGCCGATTGAATGCGAAGAATCCTCCTCGCGGTCAATTCTGACGTATTAATTGCACGGCATCGGTCATCAAATTGGAACATTCCGCGCGCCTGCGCCCATCGGGTTCAGCGCGCTTAAGGAGGCGCATCCGTGTCGGACACGCTCGCAAATGTCTCGTCGGCCATTCTCGATCGCATCGCCGAGTTGGTCGGTCCGCAACGCTTCAAAGTCTGGTTCAAAAACTCGACCCGCTTCGATTGCGGGGAGGGATTCGTGAAAGTGGGCGTGCCAAACGTCTTTATTGGCGGTTGGATCGAAAAGAACTTCGCCGACGTCATCGCGCAGGCGGCGCGCGACGTCCTTCAGCGCGAGGTGGAAATCACCTTTGCCATCGATCCGGACCTGTTCCGGAAACTTCGTCGGGCCCAACTGGAATCGCAGGCGGCGTTCATCGAGCGCGGCACTCAGGTGGTCACTCGAACCCGCGCCACCGCCGGCAATGTGATTCAATCGTCCCGCCGGCTCCGGGGCGAACTGGAGAACTTCGTTGTCGGCGCGTCCAATGAACTCGCCTACGGCGTGGCACGCTCACTGGTTGAGAATCCCGCTCAGGACCATGCTCCCGTCTTTTTTCATGGCGGCTGCGGACTCGGCAAGACCCACTTGCTTCAGGGCATCGCCAACGCCCTGACCCTGCGGCGGCCCGAGATCCGGTGGCTTTACGTCACCGGAGAGGATTTCACCAACCAGTTCATTCAGGCCCTGAAGGAGCGGCGCGTGGACGCATTCCGCCATCGCTTCCGCGATCTCGACATCCTGCTGGTCGATGACGTTCATTTCCTGGCCAGCAAGAAGGCCACCCAGGAGGAGTTTCTCCACACCTTCAATGCCATTCAGTCCAGCGGCATGCGCGTGGTCCTGGCCTCCGACGTCCACCCCCGCATGATCGGCGACCTGCCCGAGGCCCTCGTGAATCGACTCATGTCTGGAATGATCGTCCGCATCGACCGGCCCGACTTTCAGACCCGCTGCGAAATCCTTCGCCGCCGCGCCATCGCCGCCAATCACGTCGTGCCCGCGCCGGTCATCGCCTACATCGCCGAGCGCGGCCAGATGAACGTCCGCGAGTTGGAGGGCTGCCTGCTCAAACTGCTGGCCTTCGCATCCCTGACCCACGCCCCGCTTTCACTGGCCCTGGCCCGGCAGGCACTCGATCAGCATTTCACCCGAACTGGCAAGATCGTCACGGTCAGCGACATCGAACTGTCCGTCGCCGCCTACTTCGGGCTGACTCCCGCCGACCTGCACAGTGCACGCAAGAGCCGCACCGTCGCCCTGGCCCGGAACATCGCCATGCACCTGGCCCGGAAACACACAGACCTGTCCTTCCCGGACATCGGCCGGCTCATGGGCAACAAGAACCACACCACCGTCCTGCTGGCCTGCCGCCGGATCGCCCAACTCGTCGCCGCCGATGCCGAAGTGACCTGGCAAACCACGCAGAGTCCGCAATCCGCCCGAATCCGGGACCTCATTGCCCGACAGGAACAGGCACTAATTCAGCCCCCCGTGGGCGAATCTGCATCCGCCCCGGTGCGAACCCTGCGGGCGCCGGTCACCCCGGCTGCGTGGATATCCGGACCGTTGGCATCGCAAGGGGGACCCGCGCCGGTGCAAGTCGTTTGACTTTTCACAGCCATTGGCCTTGAATGACCAGTACGATTGTCCGTCGGTCGCGGTACGAGACGCATTGCCCGGGACCCGGTGGCAGCGTCCACTCGGATTCATCACCGCAAGCGCCAGCATCCTGTGCGGTTTTGGCTCTCCCCGGCAGTAACACCGTCCATCCGCCGTTACCCCCTGAGGTGACGCCGCATCGAGACAGCGTCGGCGTTTTCACGCTTGGAGGCGACTCGATGTCGATCAGACGTTCCGCCCGGTTCAGCCTGTATGCCTGGATGGCCGGACTCGCGATTATCGCGGCCGGGTATCGTTTCAACTTCGTGGGTCGCGTGGCATACGCGTTCGAAAAAGGCAAATTGCAGGCCGACGTCGAACACCTCGAAGCCATCCTCCCCGGCGACGTCGCCAACCTCGAGAAGATCTCGCATTCGTTCAGCCTCATCGCGGACGCCGTGAAGCCTTCCGTTGTTCACATCGTCGCCAAATCGAACGATCGCAAACTCAACGACCAGATGAAGCAGATGTTCGGCGAGCGCGCCCCGCTTCGCCCTCGCAGCGGAACCGGCAGCGGCGTCATCATCGACTCCGACGGCCACATCGTGACCAACAACCACGTCATCGCCGACGCCGAAAAGATCACCGTCTCGCTGTACGACGGGCGAAAGGTCACCGCACGGGTGATCGGCGCCGATCCCAAGACCGACATCGCAGTCATTCAGATCAAGGCGGATCGCCTGCACCCGGCCCGCTTCGGCGATTCCGACAAAATGCGCGTAGGCTTCCTCGTGCTGGCCATTGGCAGCCCGTTTCGCCTCGATCACACCGTCTCCCACGGCATCGTCAGCGCCATGGAGCGTCACGACGTCATCGACGACATCGAATACAACGGGTTCCTCCAGACCGACGCCCCGATCAATCCCGGCAATTCCGGCGGCCCGTTGATCAATACACGCGGCGAAATCGTGGGCATCAACACCGCCATCGCCACCGAAAGCGGCGGCAACATGGGCGTCGGCTTTGCCATCCCGTCCAATACGGTCAAGATGGTTTCCGACATGCTGAAAACCGGAAAGCCGGTTGTTCGCGGATACCTCGGCGTGTCCATTCGGCCGGTTGATCTGGAAGTCGCCCAGTCGTTCGGCCTTTCCCAGCCGGCCGTTCTCGTCACCGGTGTGCTCGGCGACGGGCCCGCGGGCAAAGGCGGGGTGCAACTGGAAGACATTCTGGTCGCCGTCGATGATCGCCCCGTCCGCTCCAGCGAGGAACTGCAGCGCGTGATCGCCATGACCGACCCGGGCCGAACGGTCACCCTGCGCGTCCTTCGCAATCAGTCCAACGAGGAAATCAAGGTTCGAATCGAGCCGCAGCCGCAAAACTTTTCAACCCGGGCCGCGCTCAACGAAGTAAAGCCGACCCGACCCGGCTCCGATGCCGATGGCTCTTCGCCCAGCACCAGCCCGACCAACAAGGACGAGGACGCCGGCTTCATGGGCCTCGGTTTCGAAATCGACACCGTTTCACCCGACCTGATCGCCCGTTTTGACCTCGATCGCGGCATTCAGAACGGCGCGATCGTCACCCGCATCGATCCGCTGGCCGAAGCCTACGACGCCGGCCTGCGAAGCGGCTACGTCATCACCAAGGTGGACGGCCAGCGCATCACCAGCAAGGCGGAATTGTCCGCCGCCCTCTCCGAGTCGATCCTCTCCAAGGGTGTGCGCATCTGGGTCCGCCAGCGCGACGGTTCCGGCTTCCCGATGGTCCTGCGCCGGCCCTAGGCCGTTGTCAGTCATCGATTGTCAGTTTTCAATTCTTCGATTAAAGCAGGCCCGAAGCAGGCGCCGGGCGATCTTGCAACCGGTTACGATGGCGAATTGTCTCGTCGTCAGTTGCATCGCCGGAAGGTCGACGACGCGGCCGCACCGAACTGGCAACCGAAAACTGACAACTGACTAACCGTATGAGTGATACCATTCCTGATCCCCAGCGCCTTCTCGGACGATTCGTCGTCGAATACGCCGGCAGTCGCGACACCGGCCTGACCGCCGACGTGATTCGCGACCGCCTGAGCGACCCCGAATGGGGCGCACTGGGCATCTACAAGATTCATCGCGTCGACGAGGAAGGCCGATTGGAACTGGTCGGCGTCGAGGACGAGGATTTCGACGACGACGGCGCCCTGTTTCTCACCGGTCAGGACGTCAAAGGCGCACGCGCGGGCTATGAACGGCTCATCGGATTCGCCCGCAGCGCTCCGCCGCCGTGCCGCATTGCCCTGAACATGGCACGCACCGGCTCCGGCGATACCCGGCGATACGTCGTCGCCCTCGAACTGCCCGCCATCTGCCTCGATTCCGCCGCGAGATGGCTCGACGCCGCCTCGCCCGAGGGACTGAGCCGCAGCGGTTCGGGCGTCGAAGCCCTCGCGACGTATCAAGCCACTCAGCCGGATGTCATTATCCGCGACACGCTTCAGCCATAGCAGCACCAGGTGTGCAGAACGGCCCCGGCCCAGTGCATCGGGCTGGTATCAGAGCGTCGCCCCTGTCAATGTACGGACATTGCGGTCGAACTATCCGGAGGGCTGCGTGGTCAGTTGTAGCCCGCCAACCGCCTGTCGCCAGGCGTCGCTCTCTCGCAGCGCCTTCAAGGTCGGACTCTGTTGAATTGAGTCGATCAGCGCCGGTTTGTTCTGCACGGCCGCGACGAGCATCTGCACCGCCTCTCCGTCCCGGCCGACGCTCGTCAACACGCAGGCGAGCAGGTACTGACTGTCCGCCATCAGCGACAGTTCCTTCTGTGCGGGGTTTCCGGTCGCGACTTTCAGCCGTGCCATTCGAATCTGAACTGCCCGGGAAACCGGATACAGCGCCGCCTGCGGCCTGCCCGTGGTCAGTAGCGCCCCGCCGAAGTTGTGCAATGCGTCGGCGTCGTCCGGGTCCAATTTGAACAGACGACTGTAATATTCGATCGCCTCCGCCGGCCGTCCCAAACGCACCAGCGCGTTGCCAAGATTGCGCAGTGTCTCCCGGCTGCCGGGTCGTACGTCCAGATACCGTCGATAAGCCTCGACGGCGCCGCCATCGTTGCCCAGCCTGGACATCGTCATGCCCTGAAAGAAATGGGCCTCCTCGTCTCCGCCCGACGCGAGGGCCTCGTCGACGAATCGGCGGGCCTCCTCGGGTCGATTGCGGAGCAGCAGAATCCCGGCGACGTAACTGGATGCCTTGCTGAAATTCGGATTGATCGCCAAAGCGGCGCGAAAGTTGCGATCGGCCTCGTCAAGCAGTGCCTGTGCCTCCGGCGCATCGGGGTCAACCCCGGCCTGCAGAAGTTGATCGTGCTCCTCAAAACAGCAGACGCCCATCCAGAACGCCCCGTCGGCGCCGTGGGGATCACGTGCCAGGACGGCTTCGTTGTACGTTCGCGAGGACCGCCAGACACGCTGCTGCAGAACCGAATAAACACCCCAGGGCAGGACAAACAGCGCGAACAACACCGCAATCAATCGAATCGACGGCGTGAGGCCCGCACGTTTCTCGACCCGGTCCCAGGCCAGCCGTCGGCGAAGGCCATGGGCCAGCAAGGCGACCCCGGCAATCATCGGCATGTAGGCGAATCGGTCCGCCGCGATGGCCGACATGAACCGCACCGAGCCGAGCGCCGGCGCGGCCATCAGAATGAAAGCGGCGATGCACACCCACACACTGCGCCAGCCCCGGCGCAGCGCGACCAGCAGGGTGACGCCGACGACAATGGCGCCAAACATCCCGAGTAGAAATGACGGATTCGCCAGTGTGATATCGGCGTCCGGCGGAAGTTTGTAAAACGGCGCGAGCCGGATCGGCACGAGCATCTTGGCGATGTAAAACGACAAATTATGGCACATCACCAGCAGGGCCCGCCAGGGGTCATCGCTCGCGACATTCTGCGACAGGCCGGTGGTCAGATGTTGCGAGCGGTAGGCCACATAGCCCAGCACCGCCGACAGCGCGATCAACGGCAGTTTCTCGACGACCGCTCGAACCGAAAACCGCCGCAACGGCCACACGTCGACCAGAACCAGCACCACCGGCAGCAGGAGCCCCGTCGGCTTGGCCAGCAGACTCAGCAAAAACGCGACGAATGTCGCCACATACCATTCGATCCGCCGCGACTTCGCATAACGCACATGCGACAGGACCATCAGGATCGCAAACGTCGTGGACAACAGGGCCTTGCGCTGATTCACCCACGCGACCGCCTCGACGTTCAGCGGGTGCAGCCCGAACAGGAGGCCGCAAACGACGGCCGCCAGTCGGTTTCGCGTCAGCCCATACGCCAGCAGGCAAACCAGGCCCGCGTTCAATCCGTGAATGAACAGATTGGTGAAGTGGTATACAAACGGCTGCGGCGGCATGGGCCAGTGTCCAGCCAGTCCGCGCTCGATCAACCGGTCGAGCATGAGCGAAGCCAGCGTCAGCGGCTGGTAATAGCCTGCCACCGTCGCCGGCTTCTCCCACTCGGTGAAGAATCCGGCGAATTTGTCCCACGTCGGCCACAGAATATAGGGATTGTCCGTGACGTATTGCGGATCGTCGATCGCGATGAAACCCGAATCGAGCGTCGGCAGGTAAACCGCCATCGCCGCGAGGGCCACCAGCAGGCAGGCGGGCCACGGGGAGGGTCTCCCACGCACCACCGGGTTGGATTCGACCTCACGCATCATCGCCATGGTATGGGCCACGCGGAGCCGCGGCAATGTCACAGCCATTCTTATTTTTGTAAATGTCTGGTTCGCGTCGACGTCCGCGTTTCGATCGGTCCGCTATTTTCGGCGTTCGCCGCCCCGATTTTTCCATGCGCGAACGAATCGTACAGTTGATTCGCCTTGAATCGCCGAGGTGGGGGGAAGATCGTGGGACGGCGAATTGCATGGGCGCTGGCGCTGTCTCTCTGGACCGCGACCGGGTGCCGACACGCCGAGTCAGTCGTTCGGGATGCGTCCGCGAATGAGCCGTCGTTGACCGACACGGCAGACGTGGCCGCACCCGTCAGGCTGGCCATTGTGGGCCTCGAGACCATCGAGGAGGACGACACACTCAGTCCGATCGGCGAGCCGCGCATGGCCGGCGGCACGTCCGGCGGCACCGGTGTGGTCGTCGATGCCTCCGGTCTCATCCTCACGAACGCCCATGTCGTCGAGCAGGCGCGATCCATCACCGTGGTGCTCGACGACGGCACGCGCTGCGACGCCCGCGCCGTTGCCGCAAACGTCCTGCTGGATCTCGCGCTGGTTCAAATTGATCGCACCGATCTGCCCGTTCTCTCGCCCGTCCCGCACGTTCCCAACGTGCGTCAGCCCGTCATCGCCGTTGGTCGCCCGCCGGGCAGCACTGCCCCGCTCCTTCGCCGAGGAGTGATTACCCGCCGCAATGCGTCCCTCCAAGCCGAACTGGACCCTGCCGGACTGTCTGACTACAGCCGGCTCATTGAATCGACCGCGCAGATCGAGCCCGGCTTTTCGGGCGGCCCGTTGCTTGATCGGCGCGGTCGACTGGTGGGGATCAACGTGGCCGTCGCCGAATACACCGACGGCACCTTCGGCTACGCCCTGCACTTTAATGAAGACGTTATCGCCGGCGTACACGCGTTGATCGAACGCGCAAGGGCGTCCAGGACGCCGCCGGTCCATGCAACCGCGCCCCTGTGCGAGCCGCTCCTGCCGCTTAATTAGACGCAATCTGCTATCCATGCACGACTGCTGCACGACTGCTGAAGGTTGATTGCGCCAAGCGCACGATTGCGGCCAACCCTGACGCCCCTCCGACGTCCGCCACATCCATTCCCTGTCAAATTCAACGTGATTCCAGCGTATTCTCCTTGCGCGCCGCCTGACGCCTTTCGCGTGACTGCCTGCCATCGCCATTGCAATCCGCCTGCGCTGCCCCGAAAATCCTTCCGGCATTTCATCGAATTGCCCGGTCACCAGGAACGCACAGGAGCATCAAATATGCGCATGTCAATTTTCAACCGACTCACCGTCGCCGCTCGGGCATTGGGCCTCGCCGCCGCGTTGACCCTCTTCGCACAGTCTCACGCCCGGGCCGAAGCGCCGGCCTCCCGCGAGATCGGGCAGGTCCTGCTTGAGGGCGTGCCGGAGATTCCCGTGGCCCTGACCGAGCGCATGAACCAGTACCTGAACGTTCGGGCGGCCTCCTTCGCGGACTTCACCGATGACGGAAGCCAAATTCTCATCAGCACGCGATTCGGCAACACCGATCAACTGCATCTTGTCGCCACGCCCCTCGGCGCCCGCAAGCAGATCACCTTCTCCAACGAACCGATCCGCGGCGGCGCCTTTCTGCCCGGCTCGGGCGACCGCAAGATATTCTACCTCTGCGACACCGGCGGCAATGAATACAGCCAGTTGTATATTCTAAACCTCGATGACGGCCGATCAACCCTTCTGACCGACGGAACCAGCCGCCACGAGTCCCTCGTCGTCGCCCGGAACGGCAAACGCGTCGCCTTCACCGGCACCGGCCGAAACAAACGCGACGGCGACATCTACGTCGCCGCGGCCCCCGACTTCAAGCCGCGCCTGCTCATGGAAGTCAGCGGCGCCTTCTACCCCCGCGACTTCAACGCTGACGGCACAAAATTGACCGTCGTCGAGTTAATCTCGGTCAAGGAGTCCTACCTGCACATGGTCGACGTCGCGACCGGCAAGAGCGAACGCATCAGCCCCGGGGAGGACAAGTTCGCCTACGGCGGCGGCGCCTTCAGTGCCGACGGCAAGAGCCTGTACTTCACCTCCGACAAGGCCGGCCAGTTCAGGAATCTCTACCGGCGCGATTTTGCATCCGGCAAGGACGTCAACCTGACCCCGGCGCTGAACTGGGATGTCGACGGCGTCACCGTCGCTCCCTCGGGCGACCGGATTGCTTTCGTCACTAACGAAGATGGCATGTCACGCGTTTACCTGGCCAAGCCCGACGCCGCCGCCGGCGCCTATGAGCAGATCAAATCCATCCCCATGGGTCTGACCGGCGGACTCTCCTTCTCCAACGACGGAAAGCGCCTGTCCGTCACGCTCACCACGCCCACCACCCCCGCCGACGTGTATGTGCTGACCCTTGCCGACAACAAGTTGACCCGTTGGACCGAGAGCGAGATGGGCGGCTTGAACGCCGAGAAACTCGTCACGCCGAGCCGAATCGACTTTCCGACCTTTGATGAAGCGGCGACCGGCGGCGGAAAGCGACGAATACCCGCGTATTATTACCGCCCCGCCGGCAACGGCCCCTTCCCGGTGATCATCTCCATCCACGGCGGGCCGGAAAGCCAGGAGCGGCCCCGCTTCTCCAGCCTCTATCAGTACTGGGTGACCGAGATGAACTGCGCGATCCTGGTGCCGAACGTGCGCGGGTCCACCGGCTACGGCCGCGACTATCACATGCTGGACGACGGATTCAAGCGGGAGGACAGCGTCAAGGACATCGGCGCGCTGCTCGACTGGGTCGCCGAACAGAAGGAGTTGGACGCCAAACGGGTGGCCGTCTACGGCGGGTCCTATGGCGGCTACATGGTGCTGGCCAGCCTGACGCATTATCCTGAGCGCATCAAGGCGGGCGTCGACATCGTGGGCATCGCCAACTTCGTCACATTCCTTGAGCAGACCGCCCCCTACCGCGTCGATCTGCGCCGCGTCGAATACGGCGACGAGCGCGACCCCAAGATGAAGGAGTTTCTCAGGAAGGTTTCGCCGCTCACCAATGCCGACAAGATCTCATCGGCCCTCTTCGTTCAACACGGCGCAAACGACCCGCGCGTACCGAAGTTTGAAGCCGAGCAGATCGTCAAGGGACTGCGCGATCGCGGTCGCACCGTGTGGTACATGCTGGCCAGGAACGAGGGCCACGGTTTCGCCAAGAAGGAAAACCGCGACATCGCCACGCTGACCGCGACCATGTTCCTCGACGAGCAGTTGCGGAAGTAGGCGGCGGGGAATAATCAGACGGCAACAAAAAATCGGCGGCTCCGACATGAGGGTCCGAGCCGCCGCTTGTCTTTGTCAGTCTCGCCGGCCGGGTCACGGCCTGCCGTTCTCGCTACTTGCGGTTGATGACCGGGCCCTTGGCCTTCATCCACGCCGACTTCTGTGCAGCGTGGTTGATCGTCGCCATGGTCTGCACGGCCTTGCCCGCCGAATGGAATACGTTGACCGGCACCGTGCCCTGGCCGATGCCGAAGTCGCCGGCGCTGTTGCCCCGGGGCTGGCGGCGCTGATTCAGTTTGATCCGGTCGATCGCCTGCTGCAATTGCAGCGTCGTGCCATTGTTCACGCCGACGATCGCACCCTGTTTCTCAGGGTTGATGATCCCGTCGCGGCCGGTCACGTCGCGCAGTTCAATGATGTTGCCTTCGAGGCCGCGGATGTTCAGGCCGGTGCCCCAGAGCGAGATCAACTTGATTTCGCCCGTGGTCAGGCCGTACAGGTCGTTCACGTTCACGAATCGATTGAACACTTCCGTCTCAATCGTCCGCAGCATTTCCTGGTTCACCGACTGGCCCGGGCGCACGAACCGCGACTGAAAACCCGGCAGCCCGCGATTCAGACCGGCGGCCTGCCGATTCTGAATCGCCTGGATCAGGCCGCGCCCCTTGTCGGACAGCGACATGCCCCAGTCGTTCTGCGAGTAATAGTGAATGCGGAAGATGTCCGTGCCCTGCTTCGAAAGCGTGGCGCCGGGCGTGGCGATCTCCATGTTGCTTCGCGTCGAGCCCTCGGCGACGCCGGCGCGAACAGCGCCGTAGCCGATCTGAAGTCGCGAGTAGGCCTCATCGCCCTGGGCGCCCTTGCGGAACTCCAGATCGGAAATCTGCACACTGGTCAACGGTTCGATCAACATCACCGTCGGCGGATTCGAAGGAACCGCCACGAGTTTGGCCCGCGCACGCAGACCCGTGTTGACCTGCTGGCCGGCAATGAGAAACTCGCCCACCTTGATGTCGCGCCAGCCGGTCGGAGCCTTGGGGTCCACGCCGATTTCGGCGACGCGGACCTTTCCGCTCATCTCCACGACCTGATAGCGCAGCGCGTCCTTCGGCGCTGGCGTCGATGTGGCAGGCGCATCCGCTGCGCGGACAGCACCCGACATCAGAAACGACGTCGCCATCGCCACGACCAGATTGCGCTTGCACGCGTTCATTGAAACTCCTTCCAACTCACTCCCGATGTCCCGGCACACAGTGCCAATCACGGGCATTTCGACATCCAAGTGTTTATATGCGCCCACCATCCGTCTGGAGCCGGGTGGTTCATTGGAATGACAAAAAAGGGTCACTCCGTGGGTGCGGTGGTCGGCGACGCCGGCACGATCAACTCACCCGACGCATCGCGGTCGGTTTCGTCGCTCAAGTCAATTTTAGTCGACTCATACAGGCCCTTCTTTTCCATCAGGTCGTCCGCACGGGCCATCAGCCCGATCAGCCGGTCGCCTGTCATGGCCTGGTAATCCGCCGAATCCTCCAGCATCTTGCGGTAAACAAGTTCCCGCATCGCGTATCGTCTGTCGCCCAATCCCCACGAGCCGAACAGGGTGCTGTTGATGCCTCCGCGCATCTGACAGATCTTCATCACCATGTAAGACACGGAACCGGCGTCAATGACATTCTCCGGTTTCAATTTCCATGCGGCCCGCGCGATTCCGCGGCTTTCCAGTTTTTCCTGGCGCTCCTCGTGCGTTTTGCACGTATCCTCGCCATCCGCAAGGATCAGCATCGCCCGGTAGGCCTCCTCGACCGTCACGTACGGCGCTTCCGCCAAATAGGCCTGAAACGCAGGATCGGACATGCTGGCCGGATCCTCCGCCGGGACCTCTTTGCGCGGGCCTAGACACCCCAAAATGGGCAATATGCATGCCAGGAGCACCAATCGGCTCGATCGACCACCCTTGGCAATGGTGTTTTGGAATGGGGTCACCCCATAAAAACGACTGCAGCGACCCAAAATCCTCAGAAGGACCATGACAACCCCGTCAGCAAGAATGTTCGATTGGACTGGTCCGAAAACGCCGTACCTGGGAAAAATACCCCATATCGCACCGTAAACGACAGGTCGCTGGTTACCCGGTAATTGGCGTAATAGTCCATTTCCCAGCCGACGTAACTGGATTGCCGGTCGGCCAGCGTGTCAGAAATGGCGCCTCCGGCGCGATCCTTGGCATACAAGAACCAGTCGGTCCCCAATTCCAGGTTCTTGGCCACTTCCACGTTTGGAAGCGGACGGAAATTCCCGCCCAGTCGCCAGACGTGCATGTTGGATAGCCGCGGGGCCAATGCGAGACCGGTGTCTCTGAACCCAAAGCCCACAAAACTGCTGTCCACATGGTCATTCCGATTGCCGCCGTCGGCGTTGGTCGGACTGTCAATACGATCGGGATCGCCGCTTCCGTACATGTACTCAATGGCGATCGTCGGCTTGGTTTCATGATCGAACATGTATTCGAGCAGATTGTCGAAGCCCCAGGCCTTGATGTCATCGGAATGCAGGAATCGCTCGTGGCCGTAACTCTCGCCGCGTTCGATCACCCATTCCGTGCTGTACCGCAGGTTCTTGACCAGTTCGCCGGTTGAGCCGAAACCGATGTAGTGCGAGTCGTATTTATACTCCTGAAGGAAATCCGGCGGATCCTCCCTGGTGCTGTCGTTCTGCCACGCGTAGTACACGAAGGGCGTATGCTTGTCGAAACCCTTGTATTTCTCCTCGATGATGAAGAAATTGCGGGCGCTGTGGTCGGCGACCGGCCGGCTGCGATCAATATTTTCGGTGCTGGCCGGCGTCTTGCCGATGGTGAATGTCGTCTCGAACTTTGCGATTTCCGCCTGAATCGTCACGGCATCCAGCGGAATCATGATTGCATAGCCGGTGCCCGCCTGCACAAGGTCGCGACCGACTTTCAACTTCAGTTCCAACGGCGACTCGGTCTCGCCGTACTTGCGAATCAAACGGGCGATGTCCAACTGATACCAGCCTCGCTCCAGGTTCGGGCCGTCCAGGTCGTCTTCATTGCGCGTAAAACTGTCGCCGTAATTGAAGTCCGTATAAGTCGCGCGAAGCCGCAGGTAACCCTCGTGGATGCCCTGGTCGGCCGAGAAATTGGACCACAGCCGAACTTCGTTCTGTCGAAATGTCCGGCTGCTCTCGCGTCCGTCGTCAAACAGGAATATGTACGAATCAAACCAGCCGCCGTAGTCCACCCGGAATTGCTGCGCGGCCGGCAGGTCGGTCTCGCGCCTGCGGTCGTTTTCCAGTTGAATTTCGCGGCGGCGGTTCAGGAACGCGTCGCTCACGCCACCGGTATTCTGTGCAAGTGCGCTCGATGTGGCGGACGCAACCAGCACCCACAACATCCAGAACGTCGCGCCGCCGTACAATCGCACGCAAACCGCCTTCCACCCGCCACCGGCGGGTCGCACGCAACGGGTCCGCCTTGGCGCCCCCGCCAAACAGGACGCCCGGACCGCTCGAAGTTCCCGATAGTTGTCGCTCGGCGCTCGTTTTGCAAGCGCTCCCGCGCAGGCCGGTGGGTCCGACGGACCGCCCAGGCGTGGACACCGCCTGCGTTACACGGCCTTTACGCCGGACCCTCGAACCCACCGCCGTCTGTCTTCGAACCAATTAGATTGTCGTCCCAGGCAGGAATTGCGCTTGAACTTCGCTTGACAAGCGGCGAAACCACGGGCTAGATAGATGCCCCACCGGCACGAATCGGGGACTGCCGGCGCCCGTCAGGGACACGTGGGACACGCACCATCGTTCCGTCGATGGCGGCGCTGCCATTGAAATGCCGCCGGATTGCGACCGGCCGCAGCAAGAGAATTGAAACCGGGTCGGCCTTGATATCCCGACCTGCCCCTTGAGGATGGACGCTCATGATCCGGGTGCAAAATCTCACCAAAGAATACGGCGACCGGCGGGCCATCAGCGGCCTGTCATTTCACATTCAGGAAGGCGAGATCGTCGGCTTTCTTGGCCCCAACGGCGCCGGCAAGACGACGACCCTGCGCATCCTCACTTGCTACATGCCCGCGACCAGCGGTTCGGCCTCCGTCGCCGGATTTGATGTTTTCAACGAATCGCTCAAGGTCCGCAGCGTCATCGGATACCTGCCCGAGAGCACGCCGCTCGACGGCGGCATGCGCGTGCGCGAATACCTCAACTTCCGGGGCAAACTTCGGGGCCTGGACCGCGACGCCCGCGCAACCGCGATTCGCCGGGTGGCCGACCTGTGCTGGCTCGGCGACTTCATCGATCGACCCATCAGCCAGTTGTCCAAGGGCATGAAGCAGCGCGTCGGCCTCGGAGACGCCCTGCTGCACGATCCCAAGGTGCTCATACTGGACGAACCCACGGTCGGACTGGATCCCACGCAAATTCGCGAGACGCGCCACCTGATTCAGGAACTGGCCAAGCGACACACGGTACTGCTGTCCAGCCATATCCTTCACGAAGTCGAGGCCACCTGCCAGCGGGCCATCATCATCGCGGGCGGAAAGATCGTGGCCTCGGGCTCGCCCAATGAACTCAAGCGCGACCTGCGCGGCAACCTCATCGCCGAGGTCTCGGGGCCCGACGCGGAAATCCGCAAGGCCCTCAGCCAGGTGCGCGGCGTCAGCGAGGTCCAGGCCGAGACCAACAACGGCTGGCATCGATTCCGAATTAAAACGCAGGCCCAGGATGACCCGCGAGAGGACATTTTCAAACTTGTGAAGGCCAACGGGTGGTCGCTCCGGGAATTGAGACTCGAAGGCGGCACCCTTGAGGAGTATTTCGTGCGAATCACCGCAGAACAGGCCCAGACCAAAGGGCGGGAGGCTCGATCATGATCAATCGAGTCACCGCATTGACCCAGCGCGAACTGGCGGCGAGTTTCTTCAGCCCCGTGGCATACATCGTCGCCGCCGTGTTCCTCGTGGCCACCGGTTACCTTTTCATGACCTACACCCTCGTGCCGGGTGAAGAGGCCACGCTTCGGCCCCTGCTCGTCTATATGGCGCAGATTCTGATTTTCGCCATCCCCCTGCTGACCATGCGGACCCTCGCCGACGAGTTCGCCACCGGCACCATCGAAACGCTGATGACCGCGCCGGTCACGGACACCGAGGTCGTCCTGAGCAAGTTCCTCGGGGCGATGGTGTTTTACGTCGCCCTGCTGCTGACCACGATCCTGCATGTGTTCATCCTGTATCGATACGGCGCATCCGGATTCGGGGTGATCTTCTGGGGCTATGTCGGCATGTTGCTGCTGGGCGCGCTGTACGTGTCGGTCGGCGTGTTTGCCAGCGCGTTGACGCGGCATCAGTTGATCGCCGCGATCATCGCAACCGGCATCCTCGCAGTGCTGACCCTCGGCGTTCAGGGGTTGTCGATCCTGCGTGGCGGCGCGTGGCGATCGGTCCTGGGCTATGTCGACGTGCTGCGACATTTCGAGGACTTCTCCAAGGGCATCGTGGATTCCCGCGCGATCATCTTCTTCCTCAGTTTCACGGCCTTCTTCCTCTTCCTGTCCGTAAAGGTCCTGGAGTCACGGCGATGGCGGTAAACAATGCGTCCACCGATCTCTCGTCCAGCCGGCGCTTCGCCATCGGCGCGAACGTCACCGTGGCCATCATCGCCGCGGCCGCGCTGGTCGGAGCCGTCAACTATTTTGGTTCCTTCAAGAAGGTGGCGGTTCGCAAGGACATCGCCGCCTCGGGGTTTGGTCTGTCTGACCGCACGAAGCAGTTGCTGGCCGACAGCGGCGAGAAGATCAACATCTCGATGCTCTACCAGCCCGATGATACCGACGAAAAGCAGCGCGGCTACATCGACCGGCTCGGCGAATATCTCGACGAGATGAAAGAATTCGCCCCGCAGCGCGTATCCTGGGATCACATCGTTTCGGACAACAAGAAGGAGGAACTGGTCGCGACGCTCAATCAATCGCTGGGCGGCGAGGCCGAGGAGCACAAGAAGGCCCTGGAGGCCTACAAGAAGTTCCAAACCGACATGCAGTCTGAATTGAAACAGCGCGTCGCCCAGGTCACCGACCTGCGCGGATCGGCGGACGCCTGGCTCGCCGATTTCCCGATTTTCGCGAACATCGCCGCGGTGCTGCATCAGGACGAACTGGCCCTGGAAAAGACGGCCGCCGACATCGCCGCCCTGATTCCCGCCAACGGCATTCCCAAGTACGGCGAAGCCGCGACCAAGGCGTCGGCCCAACTCACGGAAATCAAGGGCCACCTCACCGCCGTGCGCGACGGCGTGTCCAAACTCTCGGCGCTGGCCGATCAGGTCGCCAGGCCCGATTCGCCCTACGCCGCCGTCTTCCGCGACCTGGCCGCGCAGGTGCCGCAGTTCGCCGCCGGTCTGCGCGAGGCGGTCGGCCCGCGCGATGCCGCCATGCCGGACGACGTGACCGGCGCGCTTCGCCTCTACGCCGATCGCTGCAACGAACTGACCAGCAAGATCACGCCGCTGGTCCAGCAGATTGACGAGTTTGAGCAGGCTCACCCCACGATCCAGCAGCACAATTCATGGACCGCCACCGCGAACATGGGCATCATCCAGCAGCGGCTCAGCGTTGCAGACATCCTGCAGCAATTCGCCGGCAATGCAAAGGAAACCCGGCTTCGCGTCCTGGGCGCACTCGACTCCAACAAGCCCGAGGAACAGGCCGCCGCGCTGGCCAGTGTTCGGCGCACGGTCGGGGTGTTTGAGCAGAACATGACCGCCTGCAACCAACTGCTCACAGGTCTGGCCGAGCGGCTGATGAAGGTCGACGCCAAATCCAAGGCCCTGCTCGACGAGTCACGCGACAACGGATTGTTCAAGGACCGCATTGCCGCGGCCACTGAACTCGAGGAGAGACTCAAGAAACTTCCCGAATTGAAACTGGCCAACGTGGGCGACCGCATCAAGGAGCCCAACTCGGTGTTGATCGAGTGCGGCAGCAAGATCCGCGTGCTGGCCTTCAACGATGTGTTCCCGATTCGCGACACCCTGGGCGCGGGCGTCGATGACGAACAGCGCCGCACGTTCAACGGCGACAGCGCCATCTCGTCCGCCATCGTCGCGTTGAACCATGACAAGCCGTTCGCGACGGTCGTGCTGACAACCTTTGAGCCGCCGGCCCCACAGCAGCGCAACCCCTTCATGCAGACGCCCGAACCGCGGCTTCCGCGCCAGCAGTTGAACATCGTGAAGCAGCGGCTCGAAAGCGCGAACTTCAAGGTGGCGGAGTGGAATCTGGCATCGCCGGACGAGGCCCCCAAACCGGAGCCGGGCACGGAGAATGTCTACATCGTCCTGCCGCCCACGCCCGCATCGCCACCCAGTCCCTTTGGCGGACCGCCCCCCAACGAACCGAAGTTCGGCGAAGAGCAGATCGCCAGAATCCGAAACATTCTCAACAACGACGGCCGCGTGCTCTTCATCGCAACGTGGGACATCCAGCGCACCGGCGGCATGTTCGGCGGCGGCGGATTCGCACCAGTGCCCTATGCTTATGGCAAGTTACTGACGGATGATTGGGGCATCGACATCGACTCCGGACGGCGCATCTGCTACCTGATTCCCGATTCCAAGGCGCCGGACACCTATGGCGTGTCGATGTTGCGGTTTGGCTACATGCCCGCGAGTGGTTTCTCCAACGACGATCTCGGGCGTCCGCTGCGGGGCACGCGCTTTCTGGTGACCGACGCCTGCCCCATCGTCCAGAAATCTCCGACGCCGCCCGGCGTGACGCTGTCCAAAGTCCTCACCCTTCCGGAATCCGAAACCCACTTCGCCCCTGACATTCCTGAACTGCTTCAGATTGTCCGCACCGTGCAGGAGGTCGAGAGCGAAGGACTGGTCCAACTCCCGGAGGTGAAGCGTGGTCCGTTCGATCTGATGATCTCGGGTCAGCGCAAGGATGGCGACAAGGAGAAGGGTCGCATCGCCGTCCTGTCGTTCGGCATGAGCCTGGCCGACTTCTACGTCGACCGCCCCATCCCGACTGACAAGGGTTCGCGGGTCAAGTTCATGCCGCCGCCGCGAGAATCGCTCGACCTCGTTGTGAACTCGATCTACTGGCTGCAGGGCCAGCCCAAGTGGATCTCACGCGGTCCGGTGATGAACCCGACCGTCGAACCGATCGACAAGGGCACGCGTCCGCTGCTGTCGTGGCTGGTTTACGGCATCTGGCCGGTGCTGGTTTTTCTGCCCGGTATCTTCCTGTGGTATGTGAGAAGGAAGTAGACAGCCATTAGCCGTTTGTCTTCAGTCATTCGCGGGTCAATGAACTGGTTGAACGGTGCGGCGGCGATGGCAAATGGTTGGCTGATGGCTAATGGCTAACGGCTCACGCAAGCCAAGAGAACAACGCAATGAACTCCAAAACAACAATCGGACTGGTGGTCGCGCTGCTCATCGCGACGGCGGCGATCTGGTGGGTCGGTCGAAGTGAAACCGCCGAGACGGTCAAGCCCAAGAGCAACGAACCCAAGCCGCTGTTCGACAAGCCCCTCGACGACGTGGTCGGTTTCGAAACAGTCAAGGGCGGTGAGGCGTTTGTGTTCGAGAAGGTCGACACCACCTGGCGCATGACGGCGCCGATGAAGTCGCCCGCCCAATCCGCCACCGTGGCGTCCGACGTCACGCGCATCACCGGGCTGAATTTCACCAAGTCGTTCGCGGCATCGGACCCCGAACGGCCTTCCGACAAGCAGACCTCGCTCGCCAATCCGATCCGCGTCGTCAAGTTGACCGGCAAGGACGGCCAGTCGCGCGTGGTGAAGATCGGGGCGATGCAGGCCCTTGCGACCAAGACATATGTCCAGAAAGAAGGCGATGACACCATTTACCTCGTCGACGGCGACCTCGGCGCGGACTTCAACCGTCGTTTGTCGGACTATCGCGGCACCCGCGTCGTCGACGCCGCGGTCCCCGACGTGGTCAAACTTGAGGCGACCGGCGCCGCCGCCTGGACGCTCGCCAAGACCGACAACACGTGGACGCTGGAATCCCCGGTGAAAGGCCGCGCCGACCAGGGCAAGGCCGCGGCGCTTGCGTCGAGCGTCGCCAACCTCACCGCCCAGAATTTCGTCGAGGACAAACCCCAGAACCTGCGCGTGTACGGCCTCGATTCGCCGGCCATGACCCTCGCCGTTACCCTCGAAAAGAAGACCGCACGCCCGCCGCCGCCGCCGCCGGCAACCATGCCGGCCACCCCCGAATACGACATTCAGATTCGCGTCGTCAACGTGCGCATCGGCGGCATGGCGGATGACAAGGTCTTCGCCCAGATTGATGACCCCGAGAATCCGGCCGTCTTCCAGATTCCAAAGACCGCATTTACCCAAATTGCCCTGCCGCTCGACGACCTGCGTGACAAGCGCATCACCGGCGCGTCGACACCCCGCGCGCAAACGATCGCGGTGAGCCACGGCGGAAAGCAGACCCGACTGGTGAAGAACGCCGGGCGGTGGGAAATCGCGCCTGCCGCCGCCGACGGCGCGGGCCAGCCGGCGGATGCCACCGCCGTTGATGATCTGCTCAAGGCCATCGCCGGCCTGACCGCGCTGGGCTTCGAACAATCCGACGAGCCCGCCTTCGGCCTGGGTGCGCCGCGCGGCGAACTGGAGTTGACCGTCGAAGGCAAGACCACCCCGACCAAACTCGCCATCGGCGGCCTCACGCCAAGCAAGACCGGTGTCTATGTACGCAATGCCGAGGAGGACTTCGTCGCCGTCGTCTCCGCGGAGTCGGTCGAGCCTCTGCTGGTCGAACCCGAGGCCTTCCTCAGCCGCGACCTGCTCACGTTCGCCCGCGATCGGGCCGCGCAGATCGAAGTCACCCGGGACGGCGTCACGCGCATCATCGAAAACAAGTCGGGTGAATGGACCTTCACCGCCCCGATCGCCGGCGATGCCGAGGAAGCGGCGATGAACAACCTCCTCACCTCGCTTTCCAACCTGCGCGGCCGCAAGGTCGTCGCCGCGGCGGCCGAGGCTGCCAGATTCGGCCTCACCGACCCGCAGGCCGTGAAGGTGTCCGTGCTGGTCAACCCGCCGCCCAAGCCGCAGCCGACCAGCGAGGCCGCATCGCAGCCGGTCGAACCGCCGGATCCGCCGGTCAAGTTCACCGTCGTCCTGGCGAAGACGGCCGACAACAAGACCGTGGCCATGCTGGAGACGGGCCGGACGATCTGCGAGATCGATGCAAAGATCTACGAGGATGTGACGGCTGAACTGTTCGAATCGCACGTCGTCGTCCTGGTGACGGCCCAGGTACGCGGGGTGACCCTGGGCGGCGCAAACTCGCTCGAATTCACCAAGGACGGTGCAAAATGGCAACTCGCCGGCGAGGCATCTTTCCCGGTGGATCCGGCGAAGATGACCGCCTATCTGGACGCGATTCGCGACCTGCGCCTCAAGCATTACGTGCGTTACACGGGGGCCAATCTTGCGGAGTTCGGGCTGGACAAGCCGGCACTGACCGTTTCGGTGCAAACCGACGCGCCATCGCCCTTCGAACTGCGAGTTGCCGATCGCGGACCGACCGATGACACCCGATTCGCCACCAGTTCCACCGGTCTGGACCGCGTGTTCGTCCTGTCGAAGGATGATGTCGCCAAATTAGACAAGCAGGCCAAGGACTTCCAGACCGGCGGCGCGCCGCCCGCGGCGCCCACGCCGCCACCGGGCATGATCGATCACTCCGGACACGGCCATTGATTCCGCCGGACAGCCTCGATTGCCGGGCGCCGCGTTGTCCCGACAATCGACTTGATGCCGGCGTCCATCTCGATCATCATTGCGCATCCCGGACACGGGCCGCGAGGAATTACTGGCCGCGCCGACACGGCCGCTCAACCCGATCCTGTCACAATTTGAGACCTTTATGTTAATTGAAAGCGGCCCCAACGCCGAGCGCAAGGTGCGAACCACGCTGCTCTTCCTGCTCGTCGCCGTCTTTGCCTTCTGGTACGGATACGACGGGTGGATCGGGTACCCCAGGAAGAACGTGAACGAATTTCTCAAGACCCTTCCCGCCGAACAGCGCCCGCGTGACGGCAATGTCCCCGTCTATCCAACCGTCACCGAAGAGAACATCGCCAAACTCGAAAAGGTGCGAATCGGCCTGACGGAAGACCCGGAAGCGGCCATTGGCGAAGTGCTCGGCGGCCCACCGTCGCTTAAGACCGACGATGCGTGGCATTACCTCGGCCCCGGCCATCGCGTTCGAATGGCCGCCGGCAATGGTCGTCCCACCGGCGAATTGAAAGTCGAACGGCTGCCCCACACCGCAACCGACGTCCGCTGGCAGAAGAACTACGCCTACGGTCTCAGCGTGCTGGCGCTCGCGGCACTCGTCTATGTCATCCGTGCACGCAGGGCCCGCGCCCGCCTGGATGACGCCGGACTTACGCTCAACGCCGGGCCCACGATCAGTTGGGATTCCATGAAACGACTGGACACCGAGCGATTTCGCGCCAAGGGCTGGGTGGACCTCTACCACGGTGAGCCGGAGGCCCGCACGCGCATCGACGAGTATCATTTCGCAAAGTTTGACGAGATGATCAATGCGATCTGCGCCCGCAGGGGATTTGCAAATCCGCTGACCAAGGAGTCAGAAGGCGCCGATGAGGAATCCAGCAACGCCGGCACGCAGGCCTGAGCGCCGTGCGCAGCCCGGTGGGCGGGTTGAAGCGACAAAGCGAAAGGAGCGCCCGGGCATGGCAGTGAGCGAAGGCAACCGCGGTACATTCCGGCGACTTCGAACCTGGGCCGTTGCGTTGACGCTCACCCCTTGCGTCGGCGCCCGCGCGCTTCCTGCGGATATCTACATTACGACGGATCCCGGCGGCTTCCTCGGTTATTGGGGACCGGATGTCTTCCAGTTTCAATCGGTGGGCGTCCGCTTCACCCCGGCGCAGGACTGCACTTTCGATTCGGCCGGCCTCTGGTTCATGAACAACGATTTTGACGGAAATGTTCACGCCCTGGTGCGCGTCACGCTGCGACCGGACCACGTCCCCACTCCGGGACAGAGCATTCCATCGAACGAAGTCATCGAGGAGATGTTCCTCACGGTGACGACCTCCGGGTGGAATCCGGTCCTGGAGACCGTTGTCTCGTCACTGCGTCCGAAACTGTGTTCCGGTGTGCATTACTGGCTGGTCGCGGAATCGGACGCCCCGCCCGGCGTCAACGGCGTCTGGGTCAATGCGGGCGACAGCACGGGGTTTGCCACCACCACGACCAATCAGGGAGAATGGCAGCCCGGCGGCATGGGCGCGGTCCCGGCGACGCGCGTCTTCGGAACGCTTCTGGCCGTCGGCGATGTCGATGGCAACGGCACGACGGAACCGGCCGACATCCTCCGCTTCGTCCAGGCCCTGTTGGGCTCGCCCATCCACCCTGCGGACACGCAGCGGAGCGACACCAATTGCGACGGCGTCGCCAATGGCCTGGACGTACAAGGGTTCGTTACCGCAGTCTTAAATTGACGGCCGTTGGTTCGCGATCAAGACACGCACAAACTCAGGTTATCTGCCCAGGTCCGGATCATGTCCCCCGGCGGGTCAGGCATTGCTGAATGCGAAACACCATTCGCGGCTTGCCCAGCAAGGCGAGCGACTCGCCAATCGGCGGACTGACGGTGCGACCGGTGATCGCCACGCGCAGCGGCTGTGCGACATCGTTCAACTTCACACCGCCGGCCTCGCAGTACTGCTTCAAAGTGCCGTCGATGGCGCCCGGCGTCCAGACCTCCAGCGCGGTCAACACCGGCAGCAGTTTCTCCAGGATTTCGTAGCCGCCCTTTTTCTCCATCACCTTGGCCACCGCGTCGGCGTCAAACATGACGATGTCGTCGGGCAGGAAAAGCGGCCCCACTTTCGCGTCGACGTCGCGAAACGTCCGAAACCCCTTGCACAGGCGCAATGCCTTGTCCAGCGTCACATCGTCCAGCCCCGCCAACGGCGCGCCGGCAATGGCCGCGTAATCGCGGTACGCATTGCGCAATCGCTCCGGCGTGGCGGCCTCCACGTATTTGGTGTTGATCGAAAGCAACTTGTCGCGATCAAACCGCCCGGGCGTCTTGATGATCCGGTCGAGCGAAAACACCTCGCGCATTTCAGCGAGCGACATGATTTCCCGGTCGCCGCCCGGCGACCAGCCGATCAGCGCGATGAAATTCAGCACCGCCTCGGGCAGGTAGCCCGCGGCGCGAAAATCGTGCACGTCGATCTCGGGGATGATGGCCCCGGTCGTCATCGCCGCCGCGCCCAGTTGCGTCGCATCGAACTCTCCGTCGACCTTGTCCAGCCATCGCTCGACCACATCGCTGGTGGTCCCGACGGTTCGGGCCACATCGTCAACCGTCCACTTGGCCTTCTTCATGCGGTCCTTGACGGCAGCGCGGACCACCTTGTGCTTGTCGCGCTTGCTCATCTTGGTGCCGTCAATGTTGAACACCAGCGGCATGTGCGCGAACTTGGGAATCGCATAACCCAGCGCCCGCATGATGAACACATGCTTCGGCGTGTTCATCAGGTGCTCCTGCGCACGGAGCACATGCGAGACCTTCATATGATGGTCATCCACAACCACGGCGAAATGGTAGGTCGGCCAGCCGTTGGACTTCACGATGACCAGGTCTTCGAGTTCGCCTTCACGGAAACTGACATCCCCCAGAATTTCGTCGTGAATGGTGATTGCCTCGTCCGGCACTTTGAACCGCACGACAACCGGACGCCCCTCCGCACGGGCCTTTTCGGCATCGGCCTCTGTCGGCAGTTTCCTGGGCCGTTCGTACTTGAAAACCGTCCCGCGGGCTTCGGCCTCCTTGCGCTTCGCATTCAATTCGTCGGCGGTGTCAAACGCGAAATAGGCGTGACCGGACTTCAACAGGCGGATTGCGGCCTCGTCGTACATCGCGCGACGCTCGCTCTGGCGATAAGGCCCGGCCGGGCCGCCCACATCCGGGCCTTCGTCCCAATGAAGCCCCAGCCATCGCAGGTCCTCCAGGAGTTTGTCTTCCGCCCCGGGGATGTTGCGTTCGATGTCCGTGTCTTCGATGCGAATGAGGAACTTGCCGTCGTAGCGACGGGCGAAGAGCCAATTGAACAATGCGGTGCGCGCGCCGCCCACGTGAAGGTAGCCGGTCGGCGACGGGGCAAAGCGTACGCGTATGGGATCTGCTGCGCTCATGCCCGCATGATGATGCCGCGCACGCCGGCGTACAAGGGTACGCTCGCGGTGACATCCACCCGCGCACGATGCCGCATCCCGTTTCTTGCCATGTGGAGGGGCTTAGCGGCAGGTCGCCTGGAGCGAACCTGACACCTCGCCGTCGTCGTTGTTCGCCGGTATGGCGCGCAGACCAAACAACTGGCCACCGCACTCCTCGCGCAGGTCTGCCAGCGTCGTGGTCTCCAGCATCTGCCGGATCGCCGCCTGGACGGGCTGCATCCGCATCGCCCAGCGCGTGGAGTGGCCTGGCTCGGCCTGACGCGGCGCAAGCGGAAGGCGAATCTCCGGGTCGGTGCCATCGACGGCTTCGACCACTTCGCGGAGGGTGATGAGATCGGGATCGCGCGCAAGCGTGTATCCGCCAAATCGCCCACGGAGCGAAGTGACGATTCCGGCACGCGACAGGCGCGTGAAGACCTTTGACAGGAACGCACGCGGTGCGTCCGTACCGTCAAGAATGTCTTCCAGGTAAACCCGCTGTCCCGGCGTGGCAATGGCTGCCAGCCTCCCAAGCGCTTCTAGTGCACGCTCGGTCCTGATACTAAATAGCACGGTGTGGACCTCCTGGGCCCACTTCCACCTAAACCTAATTTTACCACAACGCCCCGGCAATGCAAGCAAATTTCAATCAGCACGCAAAAGAATCAAAACGAGGACCCTGCCGGCGAGGATTCCTGGCCTCCGATGGGCGCCTCGCCGGTCGCGTTCGGCGCCCCGGACTGACCCTCCGGCATCGGCTCGATGTCGAGGTAGCGAATCACCCACGACGAAAGAACTTTCATCCGATGAACCAGTATGCCGGGCCCCGCCGGCGTCGCATCCGACCGGACCACCCAGGTGTTGCACCACCGATCATGCATCGACTGCCGCTTGGGATTCTTCATGCACAGGAAATAAGACGCACCGAACGGACCCGCCAGCAACATGGCCGAGAAAAACCGCTTTACCAACACCCGCAATGCCGGGGGTTCGTTGTGGCAATCGATCAGGCGAATGCCGGTCAGTCGATGCCCCACTGTGCCGCCACGGGTGCGCCGCAATCCGATGTGATAGAGGACCGCCGCGACGAGCCAGAACCGCGTGTTGTTGACCTGCCGCGCCTGAATGGCGGGGTTCTCGTTGTATGACTTGAGAATGCGGCTGCGCTCCGCCTGGTCGGCCGCCGCGGCCAGTCGGTCGCGGACCTCCGGTGGACGCGGCAGTACCGTGCCGGCCAGCAGGGCAAACAGCAGACCCATGATGAAAAGTTGATCGATGATGAACGAGACCATTCGCCGAACGGGTCCGGCGTAATCCCGGTCATGAAAATAGACAACAGGTTTGTTCGTTTCCACGCGTTCGCAGTATACCGCACCGACCGGCGACGTGCGGCCCAATCAGGCTGCGCCCCGCCTCACGCCACCGTCAGCCCCGGCCGATCCGTACGACACCCTCATTTCAACCCGTCATCGACTTCGCACAACGCCGTACTAGAATCATGACGGTGGCGCGGTCTCGCATGCCGCGCGCCATTGGGAGGACTTGTCCGTGACCGCGAGTGGAAGGCGGATGGCGCTGCTTCTCGCCGTGGGCCTCGTGCTGATCGCCGGCTCGGAGGCGCTTGCGTGGGGCCCGGCGACCCACATCAAACTTGGAACCGATTTGCTCAGCCAGACCGGCCTCATCTCGGCCGGTGTCGCGTCGTTGCTCGCCAGGCATCGCCGCGCGTTCCTGTACGGCAACGTCGCCACCGACACCGTCTTTGCGAAGAAGATGAGTCGGGTCAAACAAATCTGCCACCATTGGTCCACCGGGTTCAGCCTGCTCGATTCGGCTCGAACCGATGAGGGCCGGGCCTTCGCTTACGGGTACCTGTCGCACCTCGCCGCCGACACCGTGGCACACAACAAGTTTCTGCCGCGGCAGATGGCTGTGGCCCAGTCGACCGTGACCTTCGGCCACTTGTACTGGGAAATTCGCGCCGATTCCCCCATCGCTCTGTCTCATTGGGTTCGTCTTCGCAGCGTGCTGCAAAATGAACCGGGCGAGGCGGCCGACCTGTTGCGCGCCTCGCTGACCGACACCCTGCTGTCCTTCCAGACCAATCGACTGATCTTCCGTCGCATGAACCTGCTCGCATCGCTGGGAACCTGGCGCCGGTCGGTCGAGTTCTGGTCGAGACTCTCGCGGCATCAATTAGACGCCATGCTGCTAAAGAGTTATCACGACGAGTCGCTCGGTCGAATGATCGACGTCCTCAACCGCGGGCCCCGCTCCGCCGTGCTGCACTTCGACCCCAACGGCAATGCCGCCCTGGACTGCGCCAAGGCGCAGCGCAAATACCTGCAACACACCCGGCGTGCCAGGCTGCCCAATCGCCACGTCATCGACGAAGCGTCCTACGGCCACGCCCCGGGGAGCGATACGACGGAGTCGGCTTGAGATTGCCCGTGGTGGCGCCATACGCCCGAAGTCGCTGTTCGGCGAGCCGCGAGCCGGCGCCGGCCAGATTCGGAGCACGAATGCAGCAAGCATTCTTGGTCCGCGCCCGCCCATGTCCGGAAATCCAACCGGTCTCAGCGCGACTTGACAGTGTCCCCTCTCGGGTTACCATCATTTGGCGATTGCCCGGCCCGCTTTACTGGCTAATCCCGGTTGGCGGGCCTGTCGATCATGAAACACGCGAATCCCCGATAGCTCAATGGTAGAGCGATTCCGCCTCGGGCGGATTAACCGATAGGTTGTGGACGCAAGACGCAGGAATCACGAATCCCCGATAGCTCAATGGTAGAGCGACCGGCTGTTAACCGGTAGGTTGTAGGTTCGAGTCCTACTCGGGGAGTTTGGCTTTTCATACATACGTTCTTCAGAGCGAGTCTACGGGTCGTCGGTATGTCGGCCAGACCGAAGACTTGGAACGCCGACTGGCCGAGCACAACTCGCCCGAGCACAATCCGCTCAAGTTCACCACCAAGCACGCTGGACCCTGGCGACTGATCCACTGCGAGTCCTTCCCAACCCGCGCCGACGCCATGGCGCGAGAGAAATGGCTCAAGTCAGGTGCCGGACGCCGATGGCTCTTGGAACGTCTCGGTAGAGCGACTCCGCCTCGGGCGGATTAACCGATAGGTTGTAGGTTCGAGTCCTACTCGGGGAGGTCTTCCTAGTTCGTGATGTTGCCGGGCGTTATGCTTCGCCGCTTGTACTTGGACGGCAAATGCCGGTTCTCTGTGTCGTCCCATAGCGGGTGGCGGTATCTTTGCGGCCATGCCCCGCATCGCCCGCGTCATCGTGCCCGGTTCGCCGCACCATGTCACCCATCGCGGCAATAACAAGCAGACCATCTTCTTCGTCGATGACGATCGCCGCGTCTATCTCGACACGTTCCGCGAGCAGTGTGACCGGTTCCAGGTGGCCATCGACGGCTACTGTCTGATGTCCAACCACGTGCATCTCGTTCTCACGCCGAAGACCGCTGACGGTCTGGCCCGGGCCATCGGCACCGCCCACACCCGCCACAGCATCTACATCAACCGCCTCCACGGCCGCACCGGACACCTCTGGGCCGGACGGTTCTATTCGTGCCCGCTGGACGACGTGCATTTCTGGCGTACACTTGTGTATATTGAACGGAACCCGGTGCGGGCGAAGATGGTCCGTCGGGCGTGGCTGCATCCGTGGTCGAGCGCGGCGGCTCATGTCGATGATGCAGCGAAGTCGGATTTGCTGGACCTGAAGGCCTGGCGGCAGGCGACGAGACGGTTGAACTGGCGGCAGGAGTTGATCCATGCGGACGACAAGGAGTTTTGCAAGTCGC
>Ga0268299_1000186_pt1 | contig 245116 bp, 249 predicted proteins | sample NOBtaG_FD_193484 | JGI IMG/M metagenome (GOLD analysis project Ga0268299, IMG submission 193484) | Activated sludge microbial communities from bioreactor in Nijmegen, Gelderland, Netherland - NOB reactor | ecosystem: Engineered > Bioreactor > Aerobic > Activated sludge | place: Netherlands... | reverse complement strand
CCTACCATCGCCGCCGGCGCCAGGCCGGACTCGGGCGGTTGACCCCGATCGAATTCGAAGCGATTATGACGACACCGGCCACTCAGGCCGCGTGACCGAAACTGTCACCTGATCTTGCAGCAGACCCTCGATGCCCCCGGCAATATTGGCGAACGGTGCCTGGTATAGATCGTTCTGCACAGTGAGCAGGCCAAGCCCGGAACCCGCGATGAACGGCACGACGGCGCGCACATTGAATCCATGGGAGAACCAGTACAAGCCGCCGCGGCCATCCTGCCCGAAGCGTTGCAACGCCTTTGGGTCGTACTGGCCCCGGTTCGCTTTGAAGAAACCGCAAATATTGATGGCAACCCAGGATCCTGCAAAGGAATTGAGCACCACGGTCATGCCCGTGACCGAGTCAATCGCATCAGTGACGACGACACCGAGATACATAAGCACGACTGCGATCCCCGAGGCGATGAGTGTGGTCTGAGTGCGGTTGAGACGCGGCACAATCGACTCAAGATCGAGACCGCTTGAGTAAATGCTGATCACCCCCTGGCCACAGCCGCCAAGCACAGCCAGAATCAGCAACGGAACGACGTACCAACCGGGGGCAGTAGCCACCATGTCCGCGACATACGACGCGGTCGGTGCGGAAAATGTGGACGCGGTGAACGCCCCAAACGTAGCGGTCGAGAATAGACCCAGAAAAATCCCCGCGGAAACCGCGACAGCAATTTGCCGGTCGGAATATCTGCTACGTGAAATCCGCCGCGTGTAGTCACCTACCGACGGTGCGTACGAGAGCGGCCCTCCGACCGAGACCGTCACGGCGAAAAGCCAAGTCGGCCAAAATTCTTGTAGTGCATACCCGTGTTGGGCGCTGCCCATCGGATGGAAGTTTGGCGCGTACGCGAGCACGCCGAGAGCGAGAACAACGACCGCCAAAGGGATAATGATCTTCTGAGCCCACACGATGGTCGCGTGACCGTATAGCGCAATCAGGATTACCTCTAGCGCAATGACTCCATAGCCGAGAAGGAAGGCTACGTGATTCTGGGGTGCACCGAAAAGCCGGCTGGCACCGGCAATGAGCGCTTCACCCGATGTCCAGACGGCGATCGCCGCATACACCAGAGCGAACATCAGGGTAAGCGATGAGCCAATAAGACGTCCCCGAACACCGAAATGAGCACCCGAAGAGACAGGGTTGTTGGTGCCGGTACGGGGCCCAAACAGCGACATGGGTGCCGTGAGCATCAGGCCGATCAGCAGGCCGGTCACGCTCGACGAGACGGCCTGCCAGAAGGTCAGGCCCATGACGATCGGTAGCCAACCAAAGATGATCGTGGAGAAGGCAAGGTTCCCTCCGACGAAGACCGCGAATAGATTCTTCGGCGAAGATCCCCTGGCCGCCTCTGGTAGATAGTCAATGCCGGCTCTCTCGATGGCCCCAACGCGATCCCGCCCGACCGATTCGCGGCTTGCGATTAAGGACGTTGCGCTGCAACATGATTGAATCTCATCCATGGGACTTCTCCCAGCACCTTTGACAACTACGCAGCTGGCCGCCGATGGCGATGCCGCGCAATTCGCGCACAGTCATGGAAATTCCCTTCCAGGGTTGAAAGAGCGAGTCGGGTAGTTCCGCACCTCCACACGAGCGGGGGCAGGTGCTACCTGCCCCCGCCCAGTACTTAGCCAAGCCGCGGGGTGCGCGGAGGCACGGTTCGGCGCATCCCGGTTGCTTCAAACGCCGCAGCCAAGGTGAGCAGAGCAGCGTCGTCGTAGCTGCGCCCTGCGAAAGTGAGCCCGACAGGCATGCCGATATCCGACATAGTGCCCATCGGAACGGTCACGGTCGGGATGCCCAAGTGACGCGGTACGAGATTGCCGTTGGCCACCCAGACCCCGTTACGCCATCCCCAATCAGCCGACTCCTGGTCAACGTCCATATCCGCAGCCCCCACATCGGCGGAGGCCGGGAATATCACGGCATCCAGCCGGTGTCCGTCCATCCACTCCTCCAGATCGAGACGGCGGGTCTCCTCCAGTCCTCGCAGACCCTCCGGAAGGTGCGGGATCGCGCCCAGCCCGGAGACAGCATTTTCCCGAATGCACGCTGGGTATTCAGCGATGTCATCGTCAAATCCGGCATAGCGATCTGGCAACGCCCCTGCCGGATGAGGAGAAATCATCTCTCCATTCACGTCCGCAAGACGATTCAGGGCCGGGTCGTCGTTGGCCCGCAGAAAGTCATCCCACGACCAGGCTGCCAGCAGTCCGGTCTCGGTACGAAGGAATTCCGGGGACACCAGTCCACGTGTGCCGATCGTCGGTGCCCCGGGCCTGTCTCCTTCGTAGTTCGACACCACGGGAAAATCGACCAGAATCACCTCAGCCCCTGCCCTTTCCAAATCCAGCCTGGCAACACGCCAAAGATCCATCACGGACGACCGCGTGACGATGGGCTGCCCCGTGGACCCGCCGATGCCAGGGCTTTCGCCCGTGCCAGCCTCAGGGTCAGCGTTGACATACATGCGCGGCACCCCAAACCGCTTGCCTCTCAAAGCCGCACGGGCTTTCGCCGCACTCGCGGGGGCAAGCGTCGGGTAGGACGCCGGTCGCACAGTGGACGCGGCGGGAATCTCGACCCACGATTGCATGCGCCAGAAGTCACCGCGTGTTTCAGCATCGTCGGCGACAATCACATCGAGCACCTCGAACATGTCGGCCATGGAACGCGTATGCGGCACCACCACGTCCATGGTGGGGACCAGCGGCCAATTACCACGCACTGAAATCACGCCGCGCGACGGAGTGTAGGCACAAAGAGCGTTGTTCGAAGCCGGCGAACGGCCACTCGACCAGGTCTCTTCACCGAGCCCGAACGCCGCGAAGCTGGCAGCGGTGGCAGTGCCAGAACCGTTGGATGAACCGGAACCAAACGCCGCGGTTAAGAAATCACCGTTGTAAGGACTCTCCGCGCGCCCATACACTCCCCGCTGCATGCCACCGTTCGCCATCGGCGGCATATTTGTCAGCCCGATCAATACCGCGCCACCGGCACGCAGCCGCTCGATCGTGAACGCATCTCGTTGCGCGACAAGGTGTTCAAAAGCGGGCGAGCCAGCGGCAGCGGTGAGGCCTTTCACCAGATAGCTGTCCTTGGCCGTATACGGGATGCCGTCCAGAGGACCGAGCAGTTCACCGCGGCCGCGGCGCGCGTCGGATGCGCGAGCTTCGAGCATCGCGTCTGGGTTTATCACCACCAGCGCATTCAGCGTCGGACCGCTCTTGTCATACGCATCGATGCGCTCCAGATACGCGCGGGTGAGTTCGGCACTGCTCGTCTCACCCGACTCCAGTGCGGCGCGAAGCTCGGCAATCGAGGCCTCAACCACCTCAAAGAGCGGCCTTCCGCGGCACTCCCCCGCGTTACGGGCAGCGCCAGGGCGCCGTGTCGAGGAAGTGGGCTGTGCGGTGAATCCGGAGTAGTTCATTGTGTGGTTCCTCAATGTATGTGGGGCGGTATAGCTTCGGCGGTGTCTGACCGGGATGACGTCCATCCCCAGTTCCCGCAGCGATCCGGGCTGTTCATCGATTCATGCCCGTTCCGCAGCCGGCCGCATGACCGTCAGCGAGAAGCCAAGCCAAGGTCATGGATCTTTCCTCCCGATATGAGGTACGCGCCGCGTCTCACACCCAGTGCCGGAACGTTCCGGCACCGGGTTGTCGAAAGTATGCGGTACATCACGTTTCCGGTCAAGGCTTGTGCCAACGCCTACGTGGCACGGGCACCGGACAAGCGCACCGGTTCCAGTTCAGTCACCGGGTACTGATTGGCCTCAAACGCATACACTGAGGTATGCCTCGCGCTCCGGTAACCATCGTGGACATAGCGCGGGAAATGGGGTTATCCAAGACGACGGTCGCCGATGCCCTCGGCGGCTCTGGCCGGGTTTCGGAGGCAACACGGGAGAAGACTCGCCTCGTCGCGGAGCGGATGGGCTATGTCTCAAACAGGGCGGCGCGTTTGTTGCGACGCAACGAGACCGGCGCCCTCGGCCTCTACATCCCCGGAGACGTGCGCAATCTATCGTTCTACATGGAGTTAGCATTCGGCGCCGCAGACGAATCGGCAGCTTTGGGCCTCGACCTGACGCTCATAGGCCGCCATCTAACCGGCGAAAACCGCAGCCGCCCACCGCAAGTAGACGGAATCATCGCCGTTGATCCCGTCCCGGGGGACGCCGCACTCGAGTCGTTGCTTACTTCAAACGTCCCCATCGTGACGGTGGGGCGCATCTTGGATAAAGATGTTTCCCACCATGCGGCCGAGATTGAAATCGACCACTACCGAATGGTCACCTTGTTACTCGATGCGATCCGGGCCGCCGGCGGCAAGCGTCCCGCCCTGGCGGCTCTCGACCAGGGGGCCGATTCATCGTATGTCTTCGATGTTTCGCGGGGATACCAGGAGTGGTGCGCAAAGGCCGGTGTCGTCCCGCTGGCGACGCGCCTTTCCGCGACACCCACCGATGTTGAACTGGCGCAAGCCATCCGGGGAATAGTGGAGCACCAGGGAATCGATGCTCTGGTGGTCGGAGCGCAAGGCCTAGCCGCTCGCTCACTCCCCGTCTTACAGTCCCTGGGCCACGAAGTCGGGAGCAACTTTCATCTCGGGACCCTTGTCGGCGATCCTGCGACAGAGCTCACCAACCCCGACATCCACGCCGTGGACCTGCGCCCCCGCGAGTTCGGACACCAAGCCGTGACATTCCTACACGACATCATCGCAGGGCGGGCCTCTGCGAACGACCGGAGAACTCATCAAGCGCGGCTAAAAATAGCCGGCGTTTCATTTCCGCCCGCTATCCGCCGCGCGATGTCAGATTGATCAGTGGCAGATAGACGGTGTCGAACAATTCCGCGAGCTTGCTCTCGCCAAAAGGCTTGCGGGTGAAGAACAGCTCGTGACGCATGAGCGCGAGGATGCTCGTCGCAACGGGCAACGGGATGTCCTCCGGACCGATCTCGCCGCGCTCGCGGGCATCGGCCAGGGCCCTCAGGACCGTTTGATCGACCCATCCGGCGATTGCCGTCGTCATATCGTCGGCCAACCCGTCGTCGGCCTCGGCCAATAGGCAGCGGTAATTGCCGACCCCGATCCGGTGCAGCTCCCGGAGTAAGGCCCCCAACAGTGCCAACACGTCTTCACGCAGAGAGGTGGCCGATGCGAGCCGCGTGGGTGGATATCGCAGCGTCGGCAGCGCGTCGGCGACCATGTGCGCGCGAGATCGGTAGCGTCGGTACAGCACCGGCTTGCTGGTCTTGGCACGGCGGGCCACACCCTCGAAAGTGACCCCGGCATAGCCGTGGTCCTGCAGCTCCGCGTACGTCGCATCGCGGATGGCTGACATCAGCGCGTCGTCGCGCCGCCGCGTGCCCACGTCCGCCCGTGGCGCGGCCACACTTCCCTTCAAGCCTCCGTTAGACACGTTGCGTATCTTACTCGTGATACGATCGAACCACGCAAGATACGGGCCGTTTCTTACGAGTTACTGTTGCCGCCAGGCCGCCCAGGAAGGGGAAACCATGAGCGTCGTTCTGCCCACCGTGGCCGATTTGAACCCCACCCAACGGGAAGCATTCGATCTGTTCCCGGCCAATCTGACCCGGGGCCTGGTGATGACGAGAAATAGCGCCAAGCCCTATCTCGCATTGGGCCTCTCCTTCAGGGACGGCGGGCTGGCGCCGGAGACCAGGGAATTGGTCATCTTGCGTGTCGGCGCGATTACGAACGCGCAGTACGAGATCCACCACCATGCCCCGGAGGCGCAGCGCGTGGGGGTGCCGGCCGAGGTGATCGACGCCGTGGTGTCTGGAGCAGATTCATTCGGCGACGAGCGCCTCGACGCGCTGATCGGTTTCGTCGGCGACCTAGTCGCCGGGATCACCAACGCGCCCGCGGACACCGCCGTGATCCAGAAGTTCTACTCAGACAACGAAATCGCCGAAATCATACTGCTCACCGGGCATTACGTGATGACAGCACTCTTCCTCAAGACACTGGGCATCGGCCCCGAGGGAGAGGGCGAGACGCGAGACATCCTCACCAGCGCTACGAACAAACTGCGCACAGACGAAGGGCAGAACTGACATGGCACAAGATTTCGCGTTCCAGAAGGGACTCGTCCCGCTCGGCGGCGGCGCACACGTTTTCCTCTCTGGTGACGAGGGTTTCGGACTGGCCAACGCGGGCCTGGTGGTCAGCGATGACGAATCACTGGTCGTAGATACGCTTTACGACGTGCGGCACGCACGGGAGATGCTTGATGAGTTCGGCCGGCACACGGCCACCGCCCCGGTGCGATATGTGTTCAACACCCACACTGACGGCGACCACTTCTTCGGCAATCAGGTATTCGCCGACGATGTCGAGATCATCACCACCGAAGCCGCGCGCGCACTCATGGTGCAGGAGCACGCGGACCTGACCGCCGAACTCCTTGGCGGCAGCTCCGACCCCGCATCGAACATGCACGTGTTGGCGCCGCTCGCCAAGCCCTTCCACTTCAATGAAGTGCGCGTTCGCCCCGCGGACACCACGTTCTCCGGCGAGCGGGCGCTTCGGGTGGGCAAACTCGATGTCGAACTGCATGAGCTCGGTCCGGCCCACACCGTCGGCGACGCAGTAGCCTTCCTCCCCGAACACAGGGTGCTCTTCTCCGGCGACCTGCTGACTCGCGGAATCGTGAAGGTTGTCTGGTCGGGTTCTATCCCCAACTGGATCGTGGCGTTGGAGCGCATCCGCGCTTTCGGCGCCAAAATCGTTGTGCCCGGGCACGGTCCAGTGCTCGTCGATGTCGAGGTCGACGCGGCCATCGATCGCGGCATCGCGTTCTGGTCGGACTTACACGAGCAAGCGAACCGACTCTATGACCAGGGCGTCCCCGCCGAGGACGCTACGGCTCTCATCGATATCGCAAAATACCCTGAAGCGACGGTCACTTTGCCGATCATCGTCACCGCGATCTACCACGAACGCAACCCCGAGATCCCCTTCCAAAGCCTCACCCAGGCACTCGAATCCATCTCAGGTCAGCTCGCCAAGGCCGCCGCCGGCCCGAAGTAGAAGCGTGTCTGGCTAGCCTGCTGCGTTGGTACGCAACGGTGGACATTGCCCCTCGGCATCCGCGGTGAGTTCGTAGTGCCACTTCTCGTTGGCAAAGACCTGGCACAAGCCGAATTGCGTGCTGTGCGCCAACATCCAGCCATACGCGGCTGCCGGACCTATGTCGACAGCCTTGCCCGACACATGATGCGACTCATCCGGGGTGGCCACCCACTGCCGGGCGACCGCCAGGCTTCCATACGTCTGTACCGCATCGTCGAGCAACTGCTGCTGGAAAGCCCGGGAACGCCAGCCCGACGTGATCAGAAGGGTTACCCCGTCGGCCGCCGCACTGTTGGCAGCGTCCTGGACGGCGCGCAGTAGCGAAGGATCCAACCGGATGACGGCAAGAGAGGAAGTATCGAACGGGCTGACCGGAGCCGACAAAGCGCCCCCATCCGGCTCCTCGCCGAGCGTGCTGGGGGTGGACGGCGGGGGCACCGTCGTCTGAGCCGTCACCAAGACGATGGTGGCATTCGGCCGGTCCCCTGCGACCGAATCCGCGGAATGGCAAGCAGATAGGGCGAGCGCCGCGACGGCGGCCAGGCTCAGGACTGCACTACGCGACATCGGAGGCTTCGCCGTCAAGGCCGGTGCGGCTCGTCTTCGTCCTCATCATCGACATCGAACTGCTCGTACGTTTCTTCGGCAGACGGATGGTGATGAGCGGCCGTCGCGGCCTCCTTGAGACTCACCGCGGCAGCGGGGGCCGACTTCTCTGACACCTGCGGAAGCACCGACGTCTCACTCGGATCAGCTTCCGCCGCATCGGCTTTCACGTCCCCGTCGGCATCGGCATCGGCGTCGGCGTCGAGATCAGAATCCGCATCGTCGGACTCACTCGCGTCCACATCGGCTTCTTCGTCCGACTCCTCGTCGGCATCAAGAGCGCCCGCATGCCGATCCCGGATGGCATCGATGATCATGAGCACCACACCGACGGCTGCCGCGGCAATACAGACGAAAGCAAGAACCTCGTTGCTGGTGACCACGGCGGTCACCAGTGCCGCCAGACCGACGGCAGCCAACACCAATGCGACGATCAGCATCGCGAATCACTCCTCATACGTGCCGCGAGCATAGACCGATCTAGATCAGTAGTTGTTCCCACGGTTGAACTGGCCGAAACCGGCTTCCTTGGATGCGTTTTCATTCGAGGCACCGGCGTCGACGGGCGCTGCGGAACCGCGCTGGCCGAGCTCCTCAAGCTGAGACTCGAGGTACGTCTTGAGCCGGGTGCGGTACTCGCGCTCGAATGTACGCAACTGCTCCAGACGCCCTTCCAGCACCGTGCGCTGCTGGTTGATGGTGCCCATGATCTCCGAGTGCTTGCGCTCGGCGTCGGATTGCAGGGCATCGGCCTTCTCCTGCGCCTGGCGCAGCTGGGTCTCGGAACGGGTCTGAGCATCCGACAGTAGCGCCTCGGCCTTGGTCCGCGCCTCAGTGACCGTCTTTTCGGCGGTGGCACGCGCCTCGCTGACAATCTGGTCCGCGTTTGCGCGAGCATCGGCGAGCATCTTTTCCGACTCGGACTTGGCGTTACCGGTCAACCGGTCCGCGGTGTCCTGTGCCAGACCCAGAATCTTGGCCGCGCGCACATGATGCTCCTCGGTCGAGGCTCCGGCCGGAGCCGCCGCCACCACCGGCGCCGGAGTGGGCTCCGGCTTAGCGGGCTCGGGCTTCTTCTCAGGCTTGGGTGCCTCGTAGACCGGCGCGGCACCGCCGCCCTTGCGGGCCTCGGCCAGCTCCTGGTCAAGCTCTTGAACCCGCTGACGCAGATCCGAGTTCTCCTCGATCAGGCGGGCCAGCTCGTTCTCCACCAGGTCGAGGAAGGCATCAACTTCGTCCTCGTTGTATCCACGCTTACCGATGGGTGGCTTACTGAACGCGACGTTGTGTACATCAGCTGGTGTAAGCGGCATTGCCTGCCCCTATCAAGTCTCGACGTCTGGAATCGTATTGCAGTGTAAAACGAACGTGCGGTCTCACTGTAACTGGCGTCCATCCTGTCACATCAGACCCGCCGGTCGCAGCAGAGCTCGTTAAGTATCCCTCTGACGTGCATAAAAATACTCTGAGGCTTTGCATATGACGCGCATTCGTATCCAGATCGATGTGAGTTGAATACCGAAATTCTGCGTCGCTAACGGCTTAGCCAGCCGCCATCACGAACGCCACCTTCATGCCAAAGAATCCGACCAAAAGCAGCAAAGTAATCGACAAATCGAATCGCACCGCACCAAGCGAGAGCGGCGGAATGAGACGACGCAATAACCGCACAGGCGGGTCGGTGATGGTGAAGATGAGCTCCAAAATCACCACCGTGGCACCCCTGGGGTGCCAGTCGCGGCTAATGGACTGGATGGTCTCGATCACTATGCGCGCAAACAGCAGCAAACAGAAGAGCAAAAGCGCGTAACCAATGATCTCAAAGAACAGCGCCAACGGACCCCTCACCGGCCAAGCGTGAACTACCACGCGCGGGCTTCTGATAACAACAGCCCCAGCCTACCGTCAGGCCCCTTCGGACGGCTTGGCGCACAACGAATCCCCTGGACCGTGCCGAGCCAAGGTCCGACACGCAACTAGTGGTTGCATGTCGAGGCAGTCGGCACTACGGTGATACGCAACCGATTGTTGCGAGTTGGGAGAGACATGTCATACGAGCGGATCGAGCGGGAGCTTCACATCGAAGCGACACCGGAAATCGTCTTCTCTGTCATCAGCCGTCCGGAACACATGAAGCAGTGGTGGCCCGACGAGGCAGAGTTCGCCCGAGCTCCCGGCGCGACCGGCGAGATCTCCTTCAACGGCGACGAGGCCGGTCAGATCCACGTCTTCGGGCTCACGCTTGTCGAGGTGGATCCGCCGTGGCGATTTTCGTTCCGTTGGTGTTATCCCGAGGGGCACACCGCGAACCCCGAAAATTCGCTACTGGTGACTTTTGACCTCACCCAGGAGGGCACGGGCACGCGGGTGCGCATGACCGAGATCGGTTTCCGCGACCAAGGCCGCACCGAAGCCGAGATCGCCGAGCAGTACGAGGCGCATGAGGAAGGCTGGGCCCGGCACCTGCCGCGCCTCGCGCCGTGCGTGGACGCCCTGGCGAGCCGGTCATGACGGCCGTCATCGACGACGACCTGTGGGCCGCCGTCGGCGATCCGACCCGGCTGCGGGTGTTCGACCTCATCCTTACCCACGGCATGGCGACCGCCACGACATTGAGCGATCGGCTGCCGGTCACCCGCCAGGCGGTGACCAAACATCTCTCCGTCCTGGATAAGGCCGGTTTGGTTCATGCCACCACCCACGGGCGCGAGAAGCAGTATCGCGCCGATGCCGAACAGGTGGCGCGCATCGCCGAACAGCTCACCGCAGTGGGCGCCGCATGGGATCGACGGCTGGCGCGGATCAAGCTGATCGCAGAAAGCCTGAGCAGTGCACAGAAAGCCGAAGATTAGGAGAAAAGGATGAAGACACCCGCGATCGTGTCGGCGCAGGAATGGGAAACCGCGCACCGGGCGATGCTCGTCGAAGAAAAGGCGCTCACCCGGGCCCGCGACGCGCTGGCAGCCAAGCGCCGGCGCATGCCCTGGACCGAGGTGGACACTTCCTACCGGTTCGAGGGACCGGACGGCGCCGTCAGCCTGCTCGACCTGTTCCAGGGGCGGCGCCAGCTCATCGTGTATCGCGCCTTCGTCGACCCGGGCACCGGTGACTGGCCCGAGCACGGATGTATCGGCTGCTCGTTGATGGCCGACCACATCGGCAACCTGGCCCATCTGAACGCACGGGACACGACACTTGTCTATGTCTCGCGTGGACGGCAGACCGACCTGCAGCGCATCAAGGCCCGGATGGGCTGGCAGATCCCTTGGTACACCATGGTTCCCGAGAGCAGCTTCGACAGGGACTTCGGCGTACAGGATTGGCATGGCCACAACGCGTTCATCCGCGACCGCGACCGCGTCTATCGCACCTACTTCATCAACAACCGTGGAGACGAGGCCTTCAACAACACCTGGACTTTCCTGGATATGACGGCGCTCGGCCGCCAGGAGACCTGGGAAGACTCACCGGAGGGCTACCCGCAGTCCCCCGCGTATGAATGGTGGGACTGGCACGACCAATACGGCACGCATGAGCCCTCACGGTGGTTCGGCGAGCCTGACCCCGACGACCCACACGATCCGCGGCCCACCAAGGCTTGCCACTAAACGCCGAATGCGAGCCGGGCGCGGAGATCAGTCATCGAAATCCGTGCCAGGCTCGCATTCAGCCAAGCTTGGTTACTGGTAGGAGTAGAAGCCGCTCTCGGCGATCCGGCGGCGCTCCTCGGCGCTCACGTCGATATCGGCCGGCGACAGCAGGAACACCTTGGTGGCGACCTTGTCGAACGAACCGCGCAGCGCGAAGGCCAACCCGGCCGCGAAGTCCACGACTCGCTTGGCATCGGCGTTATCCATCGACACCAGGTCCATGATGACCGGGGTGCCGTCGCGGAAGCGCTCGCCGATGGTGCGCGCCTCGCTGTAGTCCTTGGGGCGCAGGGTGGTGATCTTGGACAGCGGGCTGCCCTCATCGAAGATCGCGGCACGGCGGGGGTCCATGGCAAGCGCGCCGCGAGTCGGGGCGCTACCCCGCAGAGAGCCCAGACGCGGTGCCGGACGGTCGAATTCACGCGACGGCGCATGACGCGACACGAAGCGGTCCTCGTCGGCGTACCCAGCCGGGCCACCGGCGCGGTAGCCGGGCTCGTCGTAGCCGTACTCGGCATCATCGGCGAACCGCTCGCCACGACGGGGGTACCGGCGATCCTCGACGGGTGCGCGGCGGGGCGCGGGAGCGTCGACGTCGTCGTAGTACTCGTCGTCGTAGTCGTCCATTGGAGCCATGCCGAAGTAGGCCTTGACCTTGTGCAGCGTGCTCATCGCGTGACCTTCCGTGCTTGGGCTAAATGGAGTTCAGTTGTTCGCTCGGTCTCTACAGCTGTGTTGCAAATGTGACTGGAGTGACGATCTACCGTGACGTTAGCGGTCGTTGCCCCATCAACGCCGTTCCGACACGCACACATGTGGACCCATATTTAATGGCGGCCTCCAGGTCGTTGGACATTCCCGCCGATAAACGGTTCGCCTGCGGATAGCGGTCACGGACACGTTCATGTTCTTGCTGGAGTCGGCGAAAGGCCTGGTCGGGATCGGCCTCCCGGGGCGGCAGCGCCATCAGCCCGGCAAGCTCCAGATGCTCGCTGGCAACCACCTGCGCGCACAGCTGGTCAATCTCGTCGGCAGCGGCGATGTCTACCCCTCCCCGTGCGTTGTCGCCGTCGAGGCTGACCTGAAGATAGATGCCCAGCGGTTCCCGCTTCTCCCCCGCACCGCGTGCGCCGTCCAATGCCGTCACCAGCCTCGCGTTGTCCACCGAGTGCACCGAATGCGCCCAATGCGCAACCGATTTCGCCTTGTTACGCTGCAGGTTGCCTACCATGTGCCAGCGGATATCGGCGTGCCCGGCCTGATCCAACAGAGCCACCTTCGCCGCCGCTTCCTGGTCGCGGGACTCCCCGAACTCGCGACAGCCCAGCCGATACAGTTCCTCGACGTCACTGGCCGGGAAAAACTTTGTGACGGGCAGCAATTGGATCTCGCCCGGATCTCGACCAGCGATTTCCGCGGCCCGCCTCACGCGCTCCCGCACCGAGCACAGTGCCGCACTCAATTCCTCGGCGCGCGTCATCAGCCGAGCCAGATCACCGACGCCAGTCGGCCCGTGCGGGGCTCCCGACGATAACTGAACAGATCCGGGTCCTCGACCGTGCACCTGGGGTCGATATCGATCGCGCGCACACCCAAACCGGAGAGCTGCCGGGCAATTCCGGCACGCAGGTCCAGGCCCGGAGTTCCGGCGGATGTGGTGGTACGGCTGCCCGGCAGCGACTGCTCCACATCGGCCGCCATATCGGCCGGCACCTCATAGTGACGACCACTGACCGCGGGCCCGAGGAAGGCGGAGATGCGTTCCACCTGTGCCCCGGCCGCCACCATGGCGTCGATGGTCCGCGGCACGATACCGAGTTTGGCACCCACCCGTCCGGCGTGAGCACCGGCAACAACCCCGGCCGCGGCATCGGCGAACAGCACCGGAACACAGTCGGCCGTCAGCACCGCCAGCGCTATACCCGGTTCGGTGGTCACCAGCGCGTCGGTCTCCGGAATGGTCGATGTGCCCGGCCCTTCGACCAGGTGCACGTGGTCTCCGTGAACCTGCTGCATCCAGATCAAATGATCGTCGGGCACTCCCAGCGCAGCGGCGAGACGGGACCGGTTGGCGGCCACCGCACCGGGATCGTCGCCGACGTGATCGCCGAGGTTGAAACTGTCAAACGGAGCGCGCGATACCCCGCCACGCCGGGTAGTGGTGACACGCCGAACTCGAAAACCCATACGTCAGAGGGTAGTTCGTACGCTCATCGCCGCATGAAGGGCGGCACGTCGACATCGTCCTCGTCGCCACCGCCGAGTGTCACCGTGGATCCGTTGGTGTCCCTGGGCAGGCTCTGCGCGTCGATGGTGTCGAAGATGCTGGTGCCGTTCGAGCCACCGCCGTTGACCTGGCCGGCCTTCCCGGGCGCGACAGTGCCGGGTGCCGCCGCCCCGCCGGGGGTGATCGGCTTGCGGCTGGGGCCACCGGCGTCGAAGCCGGCGGCGATGACCGTGACCCGGACCTCGTCGCCGAGGGAGTCGTCGATCACCGTTCCGAAGATGATGTTGGCCTCCGGATGCGCGGACTCCTGCACCAGCGAGGCCGCCTCGTTGATCTCGAAGAGCCCCAGATCGCTGCCGCCGGCGATGGACATCAGCACGCCCTGAGCGCCCTCCATGGAGGCCTCCAGCAGCGGCGAATTGATGGCGGTTTCCGCGGCTTTGAGCGCGCGGCCGTCGCCGCGTGACGAGCCGATACCCATCAGGGCACTGCCGGCTCCCGACATGACGCTCTTGACGTCGGCGAAGTCGACGTTGATCAGGCCCGGTGTGGTGATGAGGTCGGTGATGCCCTGGACGCCGTTGAGCAACACCTCGTCGGCACTGCGGAACGCATCCATGAGGGAAACCGCGGCGTCACCCATCTGCAGCAGCCGGTCGTTGGGGATGACGATGAGGGTGTCGCAGCTTTCCCGCAGCGAGGTGATGCCGAGTTCGGCCTGTCCGCTGCGCCGCTTGCCCTCGAACGAGAACGGCCGGGTGACCACACCAATGGTCAGTGCGCCGAGCTTGCGCGCAATGCTGGCGACCACGGGTGCGCCGCCCGTGCCGGTACCACCGCCCTCGCCCGCGGTGACGAAGACCATATCGGCGCCCTTGAGAAGCTCCTCGATCTCGTCCTTGGCATCCTCGGCGGCCTTGCGGCCCACATCGGGATCGGCGCCGGCACCCAGGCCCCGCGTGGAATCGCGACCGACGTCGAGCTTGACGTCGGCATCGCTCATCAACAACGCCTGCGCGTCGGTGTTGATGGCGATGAACTCGACCCCCTTGAGGCCGTGCTCGATCATCCGGTTGACGGCGTTGACACCGCCGCCACCGATGCCGACGACCTTGATCACCGCGAGGTAGTTGTGTGGAGGCGTCATGGTCGCCTTCCTCCCTGGTTGCTGCTGTGGTCTAGGTAGCGAGGGGCTCTCTGCAAACTCTCAACCTCTACCTCAGGCTTAGAGTTATGTCAGGTTGTCCCGCTGAAACAGAACGGTAGGGGGCGCGGTATACCGCGCACGGGAGGCGCGCCGAAGGATGCCCCGATTTTCCCGTGGCTATTTCACGACTCACGTGTGGCGAGCATGCTCAAATGTGCCGGATTCTGGCCGAAATGGGCACATATCGGCATGTTCGCGCGACAAGCCGGCTATTTGCGCGCGAGAAGCCGCCTATTTGACGGTGGGCAGGTCAGGGCTGGAGACGTCGTAGGTGCGGCCGGGCTGTGTCAGCAGCGCCCCGAGCTTCTCGGCCTTTTCCGCGGTGCGTTCGGTGGTCCCCCACACGATGGTGCGTCCGTCGTCGAGGGTCAGCGTGATCGACGACACCGACGGCGCCGCGATCTTGGCCACCTGCCGGGCCAAATCGGGTGCCAGCGAGGTCAGCACCTGCAGCGCGGCCTTGGTCGTCGGGTCCTGCGGGGCCGGCGCCACCACATCCAGCGCCGGAATGCCCGGCGGCGGCGGCTCGTTGGCGAAGTCCACCCCGTCACGGTCGATGAGGTGCGTGCCATCGGCACCGGTCCACGCCGCGACCGGGACCCGCTCGACGATCGTCACCCGCAGGGTGGACGGGTACTCGCACTGCACCCGGGCACTGGCCACCCGGCGAATGCTGGCCACCCGATCGGCCGCCGCGGCAGTGTCGATCTGTAGCAGCCGGGTCCCCTTCGGGATGCTCAGAGCCCCAAGGACATCCTCCTGAGTGACGACGCCGGTACCGGTGACCACCGTCTGGCGCACCGACATCAGCGGCGTGAAATACAGGATGGACCCCAGGCCCACCGCGATCAGCGCCAGCAGCACCACCAACAGCAGGGTCTGCAGACCCTGAACCTTGCCGCGACCGGCACCCTTGCCCTGCTCGACGTACTTACCCTTGGCCGCGGCCTTCGCCTCACGCCGAGCCTGCTCCAGGGCGATCGCGCGCCGCTGCGCTTCACGGCGTTCCATCCGTTCGCGTCTGGCCCGCATCCGCGGCCCTTCGGCCGACTCGCCCTCCGCGGGATTTTCGCCGCCATCCGCGGTGGTTTCGGACTCGACGGCATCCGCCGATACCGCCGCCTCCGCATCCTTGTCCTCGGCGGTGTTCTCGGGCTCGCTCATCGACCGTTTCCCGGCGGCGGCCAGTCGTTGGCACGGGCACGCAGGGCGCGCACAATCTCCTTGCCCTGCAAGGTGACATCGCCCGCACCCATGGTGATCACCAGGTCACCGGGCGCGGTTGCCGCGGCGACCTGCTGGGCCACCGTCGAAAGATCGGGCAGATAGTGCACCGGCGCCCCGGCGATCTGTTCCACGATCAGCGCGCCGGTGACGCCCGGCAGTGGCGCTTCTCGCGCGCCGTACACATCGAGCACGAACACCAGGTCGGCGATGCTTAGCGCGTCGGCGAATTCTGTAGCGAAAGCCGCTGTGCGGGAATACAAATGAGGCTGGAAGACAACCACCGAACGCCCAAAACCCTGCTGAGCCACAATGCCGGAAACGGCCTGCAGCACCGTACGCACCTCGGTGGGATGGTGCGCATAGTCATCGAAAACCCGCACCGACTCCACCGACCCGACCAGTTCGAATCGGCGGCGCACGCCCTCGAATCCGGCCAATCCGTCCAGGACATCGTCGACGGCCGCCCCGATCTCGGCGGCCGCCACCACGGCGGCCAGTGCGTTCAGGGCCATATGCCGGCCCGGTACCGACAACCGCATGGTCCGCGGCGCGCTCTCCCCCGCCAGCTGGATCTGCGCGGTGGCCCCGGTGTCCTTGAACTGCCAATCCCGCAGTTGCCCCGCCACCGGGACATCGCCCGCCTCGGCCTGGTCGGCGCTGCCGTAGCCGCGCACCCGGATACCGCGCTCATGTGCCCGGCGGGCCAGCGCCGCGGCACCCGGGTCATCCAGACACACCACCAACACCCCTTCGGAACCCAGGGTTTCGGCGAATTCGTCGAACACCGCGGAGTAAGCCTCCACGCTGCCGAAGTGATCCAGGTGATCCGCCTCGATATTGGTCACGATGATCAGGTTCGGCCGGTACTGCAGTAGCGAGCCGTCGCTTTCGTCCGCCTCGGCCACGAATACATCGCCGCTGCCGTGATGGGCATTGGTACCGGCTTCATTGAGTTCACCGCCGACCGCAAAGGACGGGTCGTATCCACAATGCTGCAGCGCCACAATGAGCATGGACGTCGTGCTGGTCTTGCCGTGTGTGCCGGTAACCATCAGGGTGCGATATCCGGCCATCAGGTCCGCCAGCACCACGGGCCGGAGCAGCACCGGTATCCCACGCCTATTCGCTTCCACCAGCTCCGGATTCGTCTTCGGAATGGCGGCGTGGGTGGTCACGACCACCGTGGGGCCACCCGGCAGCAGATCCAGGGCGTCACCATCGTGGCCGATGTTGACCAGCGCCCCACGGGCGCGCAATGCCAGCACACCACGAGATTCCTTGGCGTCGGACCCCGACACCTGGGCGCCGCGATCCAGCAGAATGCGGGCGATACCGGACATTCCGGCACCACCGATACCGACCATGTGCACGCGGCGCAGATGCTCCGGCAGCGGACCTGCGTTCATCGACGGCCACCCCGTTCCTGCGAACGCCGCTCACGCGCGACATCCAACGCCACCTGCGCCACCTGTCGAGCGGCTTCCGGGTGTCCGGACAGTGCCGCGGCCGATGTCATGGCGGCGAGCTTGGCGGGATCGGACACCATCTCAATCACCATGTGCGCCAATGACTCAGGGGTCAGGTCGCGGTCCGCGACGATGACACCTCCACCGGCGTCCACAATCGGTAACGCGTTGAGCCGCTGCTCACCGTTGCCGATCGGTAGAGGCACGTAGATGGCGGGCAGCCCCACCGCCGAAACCTCCGCGACGGTCATCGCACCGGATCGGCACACCGCGATATCCGCGGCCGCGTACGCCAGGTCCATGCGGTCCAGGTACGGCAACGCAACATATCTGGGTGCGCCAGGCGGGCGCTCCGGCAATTTAATCGTGTTCTTTGGGCCATGTGCATGCAACACCGAAACACCGGCGGCGGCAAGGTCATTGGCCGCTGCGGAAACCGCGTTGTTGAGGGAGACCGCTCCCTGCGAACCGCCGAACACCAATAGCACCAGGGCATCGTCATCAAACCCGTAGTGAGCACGTGCCTGGTGCCGCAGGGCCGCGCGGTCCAGGGCGGTGATCGACCCCCGAACCGGCACTCCCACTACCTCCGCATCACGCAGGCCCGAGTCCGGGACCGCCGATAACACCCGCTGCGCTCCGCGCGCTCCGACCCGGTTGGCAAGGCCGGCACGGGCGTTCGCCTCGTGGATGACGACCGGCACGCGGCGGCGGCGCAACGGACCGCGGCGAGCCGCCAAATAGGCGGGTAAGGCGACGTAGCCACCGAAACCGATCACGACGTCGGCCTGGACGCCGTCGAACACGGCGCGCGTCTGCCGAACCGCCCGGCGCACCCGCAGCGGCAACCGCACCAGATCGCCGGTGAGGCGACGCGGCAGCGGCACCGGAACGATCAGTTCCAGGTGGTAACCACGATCGGGAACCAGCCGCGTCTCGAGGCCGCGCTCGGTACCCAGCGCGGTGATCCGCACCGTGGGATCAATCTCGCGCAGCGCGTCGGCAACCGCCATGGCCGGCTCGACGTGTCCCGCGGTGCCGCCACCGGCCAGCACCACCGAAAGCGGCCGAAGTTCATCACTCACTCCGGGAGCATCCTTTCGGTCTGGCGGCGATCACATGTCAGCGGCTATCGGTAGCTTCGGGCGCGTGAGCCCGCGGTCCGTGACTGATCACGGGACCTGCCGCTCGCGCGCGTGGCGGAGCCTCGCCGCGCCTGTTGTACCTGCCTATGATGCCCTGCTTCGTTATCGGTGCGTGCACGCGGCGTGCGCTTGGGCCCCGGCGCCGACGCGGACTGTCGCTTGCGCTCGGGCTGCGGCCGGGCCGCTGCGGCGCTCTGCGCTGCCGACTTGGCGCGCAGGCGGTCACGCGCGGCGTCGATCCGCGGTGGCACATACGGCTCCGGCAGCGGGAGCCGCAGCAGCCTGTTCATCCGGTCGCCGGAACCAGCGCGCAGGGCCGCCACCGCCTCGGGTTCGTGGCGGGCCGCATTGGCTATCAAACCGATGAAGAACAGCGCCGTCGCCGTCGACGTTCCGCCGGAAGAGATCAGCGGCAGCTGGATACCCGTCACCGGCAGCAGACCGATGACGTATCCGATGTTGATGAAGGACTGGCCGATCATCCACAGCCCGGCGGTCGCGGTGATCATGCGCAAGAACGGGTCCGCGCTGCGTCGGGCGATACGCATCGCGGTGTACGCGAAGACACCGAACAGGGCGAGCACTCCGATGCAGCCGACGAATCCGAGCTCCTCGCCGATGATGGCGAAGATGAAGTCGTTGTGCGCGTTCGGCAGGTAATGCCATTTCGCCGATCCCTGCCCCAGACCCTGGCCGAAGAAACCGCCCTGCGCGAGCGCGAAACGTGCCTGCCGCGACTGATATCCGGTCGCCTGCGGGTCAGCGGACGGGTCCAGCCACGCCTTGACCCGGTCGGACCGGTACCCGGCCGATACCGCCAGGATGGCCGCGGCCAGCACGGCCGCCACCACCGAACTCAGAAAGACCTTCAACGGCAGACCCGCGTACCACAGCAGGGCCAACAAGATGATGCTCAAGGAAACCGTCTGCCCGAGGTCGGGCTGGATGACGATCAGCACCAGCGCGATCAGCGCCGCGGGTACCAGCGGGACCAGCATCTCCCGCATGCTGGCCTGCTCCATGCGGCGTGAGGCCAGCAGATGCGCTCCCCAAATCGCGAACGCGACCTTGGTGAGCTCGGAGGGCTGCATGGACAGACCGGCATAGACGAACCACCCCCGAGAACCGTTGGAATACGTGCCGATTCCGGGAATGAGCACCAGGGTGATCAAGATGACCGTGAAGACGAAGACCGGGAACGAGTACCTGCGCATCACCGCCACCGGGGTGCGCAGGGCGATGTAGAAGCCGACCAGACCCACGCAGACCCACAGCACCTGCTTGCCGAAAATCGTCCACGCGGACCCGTCGTCGTAGTACGACTCGACGCCCGAGGCGGACAGCACCATGATCAGGCCGAGCGTGGTGAGCAACGCCGCCGTCGCGACCACCAGGTGAAACGACGTCATCGGCCGGTTCAGCCAGGCACCCAAGCGGGTGCGCGCGATCAGCCCGTCGTTTTTGGCGCCGGACTTCTTGACCGACGTGACGGAGGTCTTTGCTTCGTCGCGCTTCTCGGAACGGAAAATCCTGGCGAATGGAGCAGTCAGGGTGGACACGACGCAATCACCTAACCGGTAAGTGCGTGCACCGCCGCGGCGAACCGGTCGCCACGCTCGGAATACCCGCTGAATTGGTCGAAGGACGCGCCTGCCGGAGCCAGAAGCACGGTGTCGCCAGGCCGGGCCAGTGAGCTGGCGTGCCGGACGGCCGCGGCCATGACTCGGGTACCCAGGTCAGCGCCACCCCCATCCGCCTCATCAGTCACATAAACCACATTTGCCTCTTGCACCCCAGCATCCTCGCGCGTCACAACCGCAACTACGGGGACATCCGGCGCGTGTCGCGCCAAAGCCTCAGCAATCAGTGCCCGATCCCGGCCGATCAGCACAACCGCACCTAGCCGGTCGGCACAATCGCGCACCAAATCATCGACCGCAGCTCCCTTGAGCAGCCCTCCAGCAATCCAGACGACACGCGGATACCCCGCGATGGACGCGGCGGCAGCATGGGGATTGGTGGCCTTCGAGTCGTCGACGTAGGCAACATCGGCGACGCGGGCAATCAGCTCGGCCCGATGCCGCCCCACCTGAAAAACTTCCAGCGCCCGGGCAATGTGCACCGCAGGTGTGCCCACGGCACGGGCCAGCGCGGCGGCCGCCAGCGCGTTGAGCACGCCGATCGGCCCCCCCACCGGCAGCTTCGACACCTCGATCAGCGGTATGTCGACACCGAATGCCCGATCCACCAACCAACCGTCCAGCACCCCCAGCTCGCCCACCGCGGGCTCCCCGGCACGAAATCCCGCCTTGACCGGTGCCGCGGCAGCGGCAAGCAGACCCCCGGCGATCGCATCATCTAGACCGGCAACGGCGACCTCGCCATCGAGCGCCCGGGCCTTGTCCCGGGTGTAGCCCTCCATGCCCCCATGCCAATCGAGGTGATCCTCGGCCACGTTGAGCACCGCGCCGGCCACCGGTCGCACCGACGGCGCCCAGTGCAGCTGAAAGCTGGACAACTCGACGGCCAGGAACTCGACGTCACGATCCAGCACGTTGAGCACCGGATCGCCGATATTCCCGCACAACGCACTGGTGCCACCGGCCGCCGTCAGCATGTCGTGGACCATGGCCGTGGTCGTGGTCTTCCCGTTGGTCCCGGTGACCACCACCCACCGCTTGGGCCGCCCGTACCTACCGGAAGCGTCCAAACGCCAAGCCAATTCGACGTCACCCCAAATGGGCAGCCCGGCCTGCACCGCGGCCTGCACCACCGGTGCCGAGGGGCCGAATCCGGGGCTGACGATCACCAGGTCCTGATCGGCCATGTGACGTTGCGCTGCTGCTGTGGTCAGTGCCCCGTGCCCGGCATCACGATGGCGTTGCAGGGCGTCCTCATCGTCGTCGCAGACCGTAATGCGCAGACCGAGGTCGGCTAGCCCGGTCAACGCCGCGACCACGGCGTCGCCGGTGACCCGCGCACCGCACACCAGAACCCTTGTTCCGCCGGTCAGTTCGGCGACTTCACACGTGGTCATGGTCGCCTAGTCACCGATCGTGGCGAGCCACTCGCCATAGAACAGTGCCAAGCCCAAGCCACAGGCGATGGCGGTCAGTAACCAGAACCGAATGATGACGGTTGTTTCGGCCCACCCCAGTAGCTCGAAATGATGATGGAAGGGCGCCATCCGAAAGACCCGGCGGCCCGTGGTCCGGAATGCCGCGATCTGCAAAACCACCGACACGATCTCCGCGACGAACAGTGCCCCCAGCACCACGGCAAGTAACTCGGTCCGGGTGGTCACCGACAGGCCCGCGATGACCCCACCGAGGGCCAGCGATCCGGTGTCTCCCATGAAGATCTTGGCCGGGGCGGCATTCCACCACAGGAATCCGATGCATGCGCCCGCCGTCGCCGCGGCGATGACCGCCAGATCCAGTGGGTCGCGCACGTTGTAGCAGGCGATGCCCGGATGGGTGGAGCACGCGTTGCGGTACTGCCAGAAGGTGACGATCACGTAGGCGCCCGTCACCATCGCCATGCAGCCGCCGGCCAGCCCGTCGAGCCCATCGGTGAAGTTGACGGCATTGGACCAGGACATGACCAGGATCACGCAGAAGAGCACGAAGATCGCGGCGGGCATGGCGACAGTGGCGATCTCACGCACGTAGGACAGCTGCGGGCTGCCTGGGGTCAGCCCGTCGGTGTTGCGGAACTGCAGCACCAAAACGCCGAATACGAGCGCCGAGAGGATCTGTCCGACCGTCTTGGAGGTCTTGTTCAGACCCAGGTTGCGCGCCTTGCGAATCTTGATGAAGTCATCGATGAAGCCGACGCCCCCGAGCATGGTCGCCAGCGCGAGCACCAGCAGACCCGATGCCGACGGGCCATCGGACCCGAACGCGATGCCGACCAGGTGCGACCCGAAGTAACCGGCCCACATGCCCGCCAAGATCGCGACACCACCCATCGACGGGGTGCCCCGCTTCTTCTGATGATGCTGCGGGCCGTCGTCGCGAATCTCCTGGCCGAATCCCTGCCGTGAAAACACCCGGATGAGTACCGGGGTGAGCATGATCGAGACCAGGATCGCGATACCGGCGGCAATGATGATCTGCCTCATGCGTCACCCACCTTCAGCAGTTCATCGGCCACCACCCAGAGGCCCGCCGACCGTGACGCCTTGACCAGCACCACATCGCCCGCGGCCAGCTCACTGGCCAGCAGTGAGGCGGCCGCCGCAGGATCGTCCACCAGCACCGCCTCGGACCCCCACGACCCCTCCATCACCGCACCCGCATGCATTGCCCGCTGTGACCTCCCAGTCCCGACGACTACCAATCGACTGACATCTAATCGCACGGCGGCCCGCCCGATGCGGTCATGCTCGGATATCGCATCGGGTCCCAGCTCGGCCATCTCCCCCAGCACCGCCCAGCTGCGACGGGGCTCGCCCCCGTGCCGCGCCATCGAGACCAGGGCTTTCAGGCCCGCCATCATCGAGTCGGGGTTGGCGTTGTAGGCATCGTTGATCACGGTTACCCCGTCATCTCGGGTGCTGACCTCCATGCGGCGGCGAGAGACCGGCCCCGCCCCGGCGAGCGCCGCCGCCACCTGTGCGAGGGTGGCGCCGCATTCCAGCGCCACGGCGGCGGCGGCCAGCGCGTTGCTCACGTGGTGCTCGCCGTGCACCGCCAGTTGCACGGGCACCGAGTCTTGCCCGGCGTGCAGCGTGAAACGGGCCCGGGCCAGGTCGTCGACGCTCACCTCGGTCGCCCAGATATCGGCGGGATGGTGCACGCTGGTGCGTACCACGCGGGCGGGAGTCTTGGCCGCCATCGCCGCCACCGCGGCATCATCGGCGTTCAACACCGCCACGCCGCCACCGGAAAGCGATTGCGGCAGTTCCCCCTTCGTATCGGCGATGGCCTGCCGCGACCCGAACTCACCCAGATGAGCGGTACCGACGTTGAGAACGACCCCGATCGACGGCGGCGCGATGGCAGCCAATTCCGCGATGTTGCCCGGACGCCGGGCCGAAAGCTCCAGCACCAAGAACTTGGTGGATTCCGTCGCCCGCAGCACCGTCCAGGGATGGCCGAGCTCGTTGTTGAACGACCCGGGAGGAGCCACCACCTCGCCGAGCGGGCTGAGCACGGCGGCGATCAAATCCTTTGTCGAGGTCTTGCCCGAAGAGCCCGTGATCCCGACGATCCGTAGCCCCCGCGCCGTCAGCCGACGGGCGACCTCGGCCGCGAGCGCTGCCGTCGCGGCGAGCACCGCTGCGCCAGACCCATCCGAATCATGTTCCAGCGCAGATACTTCGGTACGTGCCACCCCGGTCGGCGGCACCACGATGGCGGGTACGCCCACCGGCCTGGCGGCCAGCACCGCGACCGCCCCGGCCTCCGCGGCACCTCGGGCGTGGTCGTGGCCATCCACCCGGGCTCCCGGCAGGGCCAAGAACAGACCGCCGGGACTCACCTGACGTGAATCGAATTCCACGGTGCCGGTGACGCGCGCCTGCCGAGCTTCCTGCGCGCTGATTCCGTCAAGGCGCCCACCGACGATTTCGGCGATCTCGGCCACAGTCATCTCAATCATCCAGGCTCCCAAGCGCTTCGAGGGCTGCGCGCAACTCCACCCGATCATCGAAAGGCACCGTGACATCGCCGGTCTTCTGACCGCTCTCATGCCCCTTGCCGGCGACAAGGACGGTATCGCCCGGCCGCGCCCACAACGTGGCGAAGTCGATAGCGGCTCTACGGTCGCCGATTTCGATGATCTGAGCCTCCGAACCGGTAGTCCCGGAAATGATCTCGGTACGGATCGCCGCCGGCTCCTCGTTGCGCGGATTGTCATCGGTGACCACCACCAGATCGGCCAGCTCCGCGGCGACCTTGCCCATGTCGGCCCGTTTGCCGCGATCACGGTTGCCTCCGGCACCGAACACCACGGCCAGGCGGCCATCGCGGTGACTGCGCAGACTTTCCAGGACTGCCCGCAGCGCGCCGGGCTTGTGGGCATAGTCCACGACAGCCAGGAATGGCTGCCCCGCCGCCACGGCTTCCATACGCCCCGGCACACCCGCGGTCGCGATTCCAGGCGCGGCGGTCGCGGCCGAAACTCCGAGAACATCCAAGATCGCAATGGCCACAAGACAATTGGCCACGTTGTAATGCCCAGGCAACGCGATTGTGAGCTCGGTATCGCGGTCTGGACCATTCGCGACGAACCGCTGGCCACCATCATGACCGACCGCCACATTCGAACATCTCCAGTCCGCGACGCCGCCGTCGAGCGAGCTCACGGTGGTGACATCAGGTCCCGCCTCACGGGCCAGCTCGGCCATGGCGCGGCCGGCATCATCGTCGATGCAGACGACACTGCGGTGCGCGCGCTGCGGCGAATCGCGCCGGAACAAGCGAGCCTTGGTGGCGAAGTAATCCTGCATGTCGGGATGGAAATCCAGGTGATCGCGTGACAGGTTCGTGAATGCGCCTACCGCAAAACGGGTGCCGTCCACACGATTGAGGGCCAACGCATGGCTGGACACCTCCATGACCACCGTGTCCACCCCGCGCTGGACCATCTCGGCGAGCAGTTCCTGCAACGCCGGCGCCTCGGGCGTGGTCAGGGCACTCGGCACATCCTCGCCGTCGATCCGCACCCCGACGGTCCCGATGAGACCCACTCTCTTACCCGCCGCCCGCAGCCCGGCCTCGACCAGGTAGGTGGTCGTGGTCTTGCCGGAGGTACCGGTGACTCCCACTACCTGTAGATGACGGGAGGGCTCCCCATACACGGTCGCGGCCAGCTCACCGAGCACCGAGCGCGGGACGGGATGAACCAGTACCGCGATATCAAGACCCTGTCCTGCCACCAGTTCGGCGCCGGCGGCGTCCGTCAGCACGGCCGCCGCGCCCGCGGAGACCGCCTCAGAGGCGAACTGCGCGCCATGGGTGCTGGTGCCCGGCAGCGCGGCAAAGAGGTCACCCGTACGGGCGTCCTGCGCCCTGAGCGTGACTCCCCCCACCGAGGTGGCGCTTGGCCCGTGTAGCTCGGCCGAAACCAATGACGCGAGGTCGGAGACCAGGTGCTGGTGCGTCCGGGGAAGGAACCGATGGGTTCCGGATGCCGCCACCTGCGGTCACCTCCTGCCGTATTTCTGCCGACCATGCCCTGGCTCGACGGTATTCGCGCCGGCTGCTCGTCCTCGGGCGTCAAACGACATTACCGGGCGGGCAGGCTGCCGCCGATCAGACGAGGACGGGCTCAGGTCGCCTGCAGGATCAGTGGCGGTCCGGGATCAGGTGATAGTGGCACGTTTTCGCGCCGCATCAGCCAGGACGCGATGTTGTGGAACAACGGCGCGGCTGTCATGTGCGGACTACCATCCGAGCCTCGTTTCGGCGCGTTCATCTCGATGCCGATGACGTATCGGGGATCGTCGGTGGTGGCGATGCCCGCGAATGTGATCCAGTACACGTCATCGAAGTAGCACCCACAGGCCGGATTGATCTGCTGGGCGGTGCCGGTTTTGCCGCTGAGCTGATAACCGTCGACCGCGCCGGACGCGCCGGTGCCGTTCTGAATCTGGCGCGCATCCGGCTGCAGCACCGCGCGCAGCATGTTCCGGACGGTACGCGCGGTTCCGGCGTTGACCACCTGGACGGGTTCCGGGCGTGGCTCCTCCTTACGGGACCCATCCGGCGCCGTGATGCTCTTGACGATGCGCGGCGGGATCCGCACCCCGTCGTTGGCGATGGCCTGGTACATGCCGGCCATCTGCAGCAGTGTCATCGACAAGCCCTGACCGATCGGCAGATTCGAGAACGTGCTGCCCGACCATTGCTCGATCGGTGGCACAATACCGGCGCTCTCCCCGGGCAGGCCGACACCCGTGCGCTGTCCCAGGCCGAACTTGTCCACCAGGTCCATGAATCGCTCCGGCCCGACCCGCTGGGCGAGCATGAGCGTGCCCACGTTGGACGACTTCCCGAAAACACCCGTGGTGGTGAAGGGCACCGTCCCGTGCGGCCACGCATCGCGGACCGTGACCCCGCCCATGTTGATGGAACCCGGAACCTGCAGCACCTCATCGGGATTGGACAAATCATTCTCGATCACCGCCGACGCGGTGATGACCTTGTTGACCGATCCCGGCTCGAACGGCGAGGAGACCGAGAGGTTTCCCATCTCGCGGTTGCCCTGCTTACCCAGGTTCTGCGACGGGTCAAAGGTATTGTCATTGGCCATCGCCAAGACCTCACCGGTCTTGGAATCAAGAACAACCGCGGACACACTGCGCGCTTCGGACAAGTCCTTGGCCTGCTGGACCTGCTGCTGCACGTAGAACTGAATGTCGTTGTCCAGCGTGAGTTCAACGGTGGACCCGTTCACCGCGTCATGGCGGTCCCGGTAGCTGCCGGGGATGACCGCACCGTCGGAGCCGCGATCGTAGGTCAGCGATCCATCCTTGCCGGCCAGCGCACTGTCCAGTGAATCCTCAAGCCCAAGAAGGCCGTAACCCTCCCAGTCGATACTGCCGACGATGTTGGCGGCCAGCGAGCCACCGGGATACTGGCGAATATCCTGACGTTCGGCGCCGACCTCGGGAAACTCCTTGGTTATCTGGGCGGCGATACCCGGGTCGACCGAGCGCGCCAGGTAGGCGAAGGTGTCATCACTGCGGATCTTCTTCAGCAGACTCTTGGCGTCGGGTTTGTTACCCAGCTTGGCCGAAACCCCATTGGCGATGTCCTGCAGCCGGCGCTCGGGCTCGACGGACCTGATTTTCGCCGCAGCAGCCTTATCGGCGTCACTCTTCCCGGGATCCTTGAGGATCTCTTGGCTCTTCTCCCACGCCTTGTTGAGTTGTTCGCGGATCTTCTTCGGCTGGAACGTCAGTGCGCGAGCCTCGATGGTGAACGCCAACTTGTTGCCCGCACGGTCCACGATCGTGCCGCGCAGCGCCTTCTCGGTCTCGGTGACCTTGAGCTGCCCCGAGGCCTCCGCACGCAGACCCGCCGCACGCGGGCCCTGCAGGGTGAACAGCTGAATGGCCGCGATGGCCAAGGTCAAGAAAATGATGATGTTGCCCGTGCGGTGGCGAAAGGCGAACCCTGCCGTCCGCGAAACGGCAGCGGCCGGCCGCCGGGTGCGACGGGCGCCGACCGGCCGGGACCGATCCTGCCGGTTCACGCCGCCGGGAGGGGACTCGTTGTTGCCACGGGATTGAATTGTTCCCCGGTTACTGGAGAATTCGTGATATTTGATGCTTGCGGCGCGTCGGCCACGGGGGGCGGTACATCGGCCGGGACCGCCGGCACCGGAGCCACCTGCGGCACCGCGGCCGGATCTTGTCCGATAGGAGCCTCTACCACCGGCGCGGGCGCCGCGGTGGGCGGAGCCATATGCGGTACGACGGCCACCGGCGGCGGCACCGGCGGCAACTGAACCGGCACCTCGACCGAGTTTCCAGCCTTCGGAACGGCATCGGCATCATCGGGAATCACGGAGTTCAACGGGGCCGGCGCCACACCCTCGGCAGGCTTGGGCGCACCCACCAAAAGCCAGTTGCCCTGGGGGTCGCGCACTAGGTGCGCGATATCACGCGAGGGGATCATGCCGAGATCGCGCGCTGAATCGGCCAGCGCGGGAGCCGATTCCGCGCGCAGCACATCGCGCTCGAGCGCTTCCTTGCGCTGCAACAGTTCTTCGTTTGTCCGCCGCTGCGTACCCAGTTGATACGAACGTTCCGCAGCATCGGTCGACAACCACAGGGTGATCGCCAGGCCGACACCGAGGGCGCCGATGACAAAGACGACGAACGGGACCCTGGTGATCCAGACATGTGGCCGCAGGTCCACTTCAGAGAGACGGGCGAGTACTCGTTCGCGTAGTGGTACCCGGATTACCTTGGGCGCCTTAGCCTTACGGGCCTTCGCGCGCGCCTTGGCCTGCCGTGTGCTGGTGGCGGGGCGGATCTTTTCGGGAGCCTGGCGCTGCACCGGGATCGGCATGGTCTGCGGAGCAGAGCGACGCGGCCGCGCCGAGGGTCCCGTCGCGGTTGCCTTGGACGCACCGTTGCGGCGCTTGGTGGGCTTTGCGGACTTGGCGGGCTTGGTCTTCTTGGGCGCCTCGCCTGCCTTCTTGCGCACACCGATCATGCGTTCCTCCTGTCCGCAACTCGTTCGACTGCCCGCAACCGCACCGGCGCACTACGTGGATTGACTTCTATTTCCTCATCATTGGCGCGCTCTGCCCCACGCGTGATTGCCGTGAACTCCGGCGCATCACCGGGGAGTTCGACCGGTAGGTCGATCGGCGACCGGGACGCGGTGGCGGCCGCGAATTCCGCCTTGACGATCTTGTCTTCCAGCGACTGGTAGGCCATGACCGCGACGCGACCGCCCGGTCTCAGCGCCGCCATCGCGGCCGGTATCGCCGCGGCAAGGGATTCCAGCTCGGCGTTGACCGCGATCCGGAGTGCTTGGAAGGTCCGTTTTGCCGGGTGGCCACCGGTACGGCGCGTGGCCGCGGGGATGGTGGCGTACAGCAATTCGACTAACTGTCCACTGCGCGTGAAGGGTTCGTTGACTCGCCGCCGAACGATCTCATCGGCGATTCGGCGCGCAAAGCGCTCCTCACCGAACCTGCTGAGCACCCGGGACAGCTCAACGGCCGAGTAGGTGTTCAGAATATCGGCAGCAGTGAGTTCATCTTGGGCATTCATCCGCATGTCCAACGGGGCATCGACCGAATAGGCGAATCCGCGCTCGGCCTGATCGAGCTGCATCGAGGAAACACCCAGATCGAACAGCACTCCGTCGACCGAAGACGTTGTGCGGTAACCCAACCCATCAAGGGCGTCAGCCAGACCGTCGTAGCGGGTATGCACACCGACAAATCGTGTTCCGAACGGCGCCAACCGCGAGCGGGCGATATCGAGGGCATTGGTATCGCGATCGAGGCCGATGACCGTCAGACCGGGCAGCATGGTGAGAAAGTGTTCGGTATGCCCGCCGGCGCCCAGAGTGGCATCGACCAGAACCGCGCCCGAGCCGTCGGTGGAATCGGCGGTCAGCGCAGGGGCGAGTAGCTCATAGCAGCGGTCGAGCATGACCGGAATGTGACCATACCGAGAATCGTTGTCAGACACGGCAACAGCCCTCCAGGAGCGGGTATGGGAGCACTGGTAGGTGCAACGAACCCGCGCCGCCCGGTCCCTGTCCGATGGTGCGAACCTGGCGTCGGGGAAGTACGCCAGGGTCGTATCGGACAGAGGCCGCGCTGCGCGGGTCCGCTCAGAAAATGCCATTGAGAGATTCATCGCTGGCCGTCGAGAAGTTCTCTTCGTGTTCCTCCAGGTACTGCTGCCACTTCGCAGCGTCCCAAATCTCTAGGTAATCAACGGATCCGATAACGACGCAGTCCTTGGACAGGTCCGCGTACCGCCGGTGGTCGGCGGACAGGGTGATGCGGCCCTGCGCGTCCGGATGCTGCTCGTCGGTTGCCGCCGCCAAGTTACGCAAGAAGGCCCGAGCCTCCGGGTTGCTCCGGGAAGCCGCGGCGGCCTTGCGTGCCAGCTGCTCGAACTCGGCCCGTGGGTACACCGCGAGGCTGTGGTCCTGGCTTTTGGTAACCATCAACCCTCCCGCTAGTGCGTCCCGGAACTTGGCAGGCAATGTCAGTCGCCCTTTGTCATCGAGCTTGGGCGTGTAGGTACCGAGAAACATCTCGCCACCTCCCTGCCCAAGGCCCTTCGGAGCTACCCTTCCCTCCGATATGCGCCACTTTACCCCACAATCCCCCACTTTGAATCTGATTTGCCGCGTGTCTCCCCACCCTGCACCCACGCCAGGGGGGTCGCGCCGCATCAGCACACTGTTTTCGCAGGTAAACCCGGTGGGGACGAGTGGGGCACCGGTATCTAGACGAGTTGATAACGATTTGGCCTGGCCGGCCCACCGCGCTTGCGCATACTCGTCCCATGACGTGGAGCGGCGCGGTCGCCGGCTTCAGACAGCAACACAAACAGCAACAGACCCGCGCTGATTGCGCGGGTCTGTGATGTGGAGTGGCTTAGCGGATGTTGGTCAGTTGTCGAAGCGGCGGCGGAATCGCTCTTCCATGCGCTGCGCGAAGGAGCCGGCCGCGCGATTCTTGCGGACACGGCTGGCGGCGCCGCCCGCCCCCTGTCCCGCCGGGTTTGCCTCCGAGCGTCGGCTTCCGATGATCGCGAAGACGGCCGCGCCAAACATGACGACAAATCCGATCACGCTCAGGACCGGGAAGTTTCCGACCTGAGTAGCAGGTACCGCGACACCGATCACCAACATGGCCAATCCGATGCAAAACAGTGCCGCACCCTGCAAGCGGCGACGGCCGGAGGTCGCACCCAGCCGTCCTCCGCGCACGCTCGACGCAAACTTGGGATCCTCCGCGTACAGCGCGCTCTCAATTTGGTCGAGCATGCGCTGCTCGTGCTCGGAGAGTGGCATCGGTCCCTCCCTCTGGCGCACCGCAACCGGTTGGCTATGTCGTGTTGGCATCAGTGCCGGGGCAGCGCTGACACCGAATGTCTTATTTATCAAGGGTGCCGTGGTTACAACACCCTCACGTTCATAATACGAGGTGAATACCCGCCATACCACCCGGTTCACCCATCAATCTCCCAGCCACTCCCCACCGGCAACGCGCAGCGCGGCGCGCCGACAACCGGGCGAAAGCCGCGACTGCACCCGGGAATCAGCCGGGCGTGGTAAACCCGGGCAGTACACCCGAAGCCTCCCACCGGAACCCCAGAGGACCCACGTTGACGACATTTCTGGCCGACCTGTCGCAACGCGATATGCAGCGTCGGCTCAGCGAAGCCCTTCGTGTCTACGTCATCGCCATGGGCTACCCGCACGGCACCGAGGATCAGCGCGCCCCCATGTGGCTGGAGCACAGCCGCAGGCCCGGCTGGCAGGCGGCTGCCATCTTTGATACTCCAGCCGCCCCGTCCGGTATCACCGGCCCCGCCGAGGACCTGACGGAGCAGGCCCGCATCGTGGGAATCGCGTACGGCTACCGCGGCGCGGCCGATCAGTGGTGGCATCAGCAGGTCAGCCAGGGTCTACGCAAGACGGGGCTGCCGCGCGACCGGATAAACGCCCTGCTCAACCAGTACTTCGAGCTGACCGAACTGCATGTCGACCCCGGTCTGCAGGGGCACGGGTACGGTGAGGCCCTGGCGCGACGGCTGCTCGCGGGCCGCACAGAGTCACATGTCCTGCTGTCCACTCCGGAGATCAGCGGGGAATCCAACCGCGCATGGCGGTTGTACCGCCGGCTCGGATTCACTGATGTCATCCGGCAGCACCAGTTCGCAGGAGATCCCAGGCGATTCGCGGTGTTGGGTCGTGCTTTGCCCCTGGAGCCCGGATATCGACAGCCGGGCGTGTCAGCCGTCTGGCACGATAATCCGCGATGACTAGACGAGGGCGGGTGGCACGGATCACCGCCGTGCTGTTGTTGGCGACGCTTCCGCTGCTATCAGGATGCGTACGCGTCAAGGCTTCGATGACCGTCACCACCGACGATCACGTCTCCGGCCAGCTGATCGCCGTCGCCAAACCCCAGGGCAAGAACGATAAGGGGCCCCAGCTCGATCGCAACATGTCCTTCGCCGAGAAGGTTCAGGTGAGCGAGTACGAAGAGAACGGCATGGTCGGGTCGCGCGCCATCTTCAACGACCTCACCTTCTCCGAGGTCCCTCAGCTGGCCGGCATGAACAAGAACGCGGCCGGCTTCGACCTGACCCTGCGCCGCAATGGCGACGTGGTTGTGTTGGAAGGTCGTGCCGACTTGACCGCGCTGGGCGACAACTCGAACGCAGACGTCTCGCTGGCGGTTTCCTTCCCTGGTGATATCGAATCCACCAACGGAGAGATGCTCGGCTCGGATTCCGTGCAGTGGAAGCTCAATCCCGGTGTGGTCAGCTCCTTTACCGCCACCGCCCGCTACACCGATCCCAGCACCCGCTCGTTCAATGGTGCCGCGATCTTCGTATCGATCGCCGCTCTGCTGGTCGGCGCCCTCGTCGCCTCCATGGCGTGGCTAGACCGCGACCAATCGCCGCGGTTTACCCCCGAGCAGTTCCCGGAGTAACCCTCACCCCGAGATTCTCCAACACCTCTGAGGTGGCCCGCGCAAAGTTGAGGGTCATGAAGTGCAGACACGGCACACCCTCGGCCAGCAGCCGCGAAGCCATCGTGGTGGTGACCTCGACACCCACCTTGCGGACCTCGTCGCGGTTCTCTTCCGGACCGTCGCCCGCCGCCCTGAGCAGCCGCTCCTCCAATGCCGTGGGCAGCGTGGACGAGGAGAGCTCCACCTGACGACGTACCGAACGCAGCGAGGTGATGGGCATCAGGCCGGGGACAATGGGCTTGGCCCCCTGCTCCGGATCTGCCGCTACCACCCGGTCGCGCAGCCTGAGATAGTCGTCGACGTCGAAAAACATCTGCGTGATGGAGTACTCGGCACCCGCACGCAACTTGTTCACCAGATTGGCGGTATCGCTTTCCAGGTCGATCGCTTGCGGATGCCCCTCGGGGAAAGAGGCGACCCCGACATGGAAATCGCCGAGGTCGCGGACCAACCGCACCAGTTGTTCGGCGTAGGTCAGTCCGCCCGGATGCGGTACCCACTCGGCGTTCACGTCGCCGGCCGGATCGCCGCGCAGGGCAAGGATATTGGTGATACCGCGATCGACATACGCACCCACCATGGCGCGCAGCTCATCGACGGTGTGTCCGACGGCCGTCAGATGCGCGACCGGTAGCAACGTGGTGTTCTCGGCAAGCTCACCGGTCACCCGCACCGTGCGGTCACGGGTGGAACCGCCCGCACCGTAGGTGACCGAAACGAACACTGGCCGGTACCGCTCGAAAACTCTTGCCGCCCGCCACAAACGAGCCTCAGCCGCCTCGTCCCGGGGCGGCATGAACTCGACCGAGAACGCGATCTCGCCGGGCTGGACCGCGGTGAGCCGATCGGCGATCGACCCCGGATCCTGCAGCTCGGCGACCGGTCCATCACGGTCGAGCGGGTTGGTTGTCACCTGTTCAGGATAGGTGGGATTACTCTAGGTTCACTCCCCGCACATCCGGGACTGAATTACCGCACCGTGAAAGGACGCCGCGCTGAGTGTCAACGTAGCCGCTGCCAACGCCCGGCACCTGACCGATGCGGTAAGCGACCAATTAAGCCAGTTCCTGGCCGAATGCCGCGAGCACACCGCGCACATCGGGCAGCACTATGAGCACGCCATCACCGCCCTGGACCGGTTTGTGCTGCGCGGCGGTAAGAGGCTGCGCCCGGCATTCGCCTACTGGGGCTGGCGCGCGATCACCGACGACCCAGACCCGTGGAACCCCGAAGTTCTCCGGGTATGTGCCGCGCTGGAACTTCTCCACACCTGCGCGCTCATCCACGATGACGTCATCGACAGCTCCGCGACCAGGCGGGGCGAACCGACCATCCACGTGGAGTTCGCCGCGCTGCACCGCGAGAATGGCTGGTCGGGCTCCCCTGAGCAGTTCGGGATATCGGCCGCGATCCTCCTCGGCGACCTGGCGCTCACGTGGGCCGACGACATGGTGGTCGGCGCACAGCTCTCGCCCGAAGCGCACGTGCGGGCGCGTGGTGTCTGGTCGATCCTGCGCAGCGAGGTGCTCGGCGGCCAATATCTGGACATCCTGTCCGAATCTTCCGGTGACGAATCCGTCGAAACCGCCCTGCGGGTAATCCGATTCAAGACCGCCGGGTACACGGTGCAGCGACCGTTGCAGCTCGGTGTCGCGATCGCAGGCGAGAATGCGGAAATCTCACGTCTCCTCGGCGATGTCGGGCTCGATATCGGCATCGCGTTCCAGCTGCGCGATGACGTCCTCGGCGTGTTCGGGGATCCGAAGGTGACCGGAAAACCCGCCGGAGATGATCTGCGCTCCGGAAAGCGCACCGTACTCCTGGCCGAAGCCCTCCGGTTGGCCCGCCAGCGCGACAGCGCCGCCGAGGATCTGCTGCATTCCTGGATCGGTACCCCGCTCACCGACCAGCAGGTTGCCGAGATGTGTTCACTCATAGTCGACTTGGGCGCGCTCGGGGCGGTGGAATCTCGCATCGAGGAACACACGCATCGCGCCCTGGACCAGTTGGCGGGCGCAGATATTGCCGACGATGCCCGCGCCGCACTATCAGACCTGGTCCGATTGGTGTCCAACCGGAGCGCATGATCACGTGAGTACATCGTCAAAGGCCTTGGAGCCTTCCCAAGAACCAAAACCAGATCCCGACAGTCCGGCGCCTGCACCGGCCCCCGGATGGGTGTCCTCGTTCCTGCGCTCCCCCGCCGGGCGTGCGGCCACGATCGGATTCGGTGGCGCGATCCTCGTGGCCATCGGCGGACTGGGTGCGGGAAGCACGCGCCAGCACGACCCGCTGCTGGAATCGGCCGGACTGTCCTGGCTGCGTTTCGGCCACGGGCTGGTGGTGTCCTCGATCTGCATGTGGCTCGGGGTGGTTCTCATGCTGCTGGCCTGGCTGGGGCTGGGCCGACATGTCATCGCGGGCAAGGTGACCAAAGAGTCTCTGCTGATCGTCATCCCGTGCTGGCTGTTACCCCTGCTGGCCTCGGTTCCGGTGTTCAGCCGGGACGCCTACTCCTACCTGGCTCAGGGTGCCTTGCTGCGCGATGGATTCGACCCCTATCTGGTGGGACCGGTCGAGAATCCGAACGCATTGCTGGAGAACGTCAGCCCGATCTGGACCACGACCACGGCGCCGTATGGACCGCTGTTCCTGCTCATCGCACGGTTCGTCACGCAGATCGTCGGTGACGACGTGGTGGCGGGCACCATGCTGTTGCGCCTGTGCATGCTGCCCGGGCTGGCGCTGCTGGTGTGGGCCACACCCCGAGTCGCACAATTCTTCTCGGCCAGCGCCAGCAAGGCGTTGTGGATCTGCGTGCTGAACCCGCTGGTGATCATCCATCTCATGGGTGGTGTGCACAACGAGATGCTGATGGTCGGTCTCATGATGGCCGGCATCGCGCTCACCCTTGAGCGGCATCATGTTTGGGGTATCGCAGTGGTGGCGCTCGGTGTCATGGTCAAGGCGAGCGCCGGCCTGGCGCTGCCCTTCCTGGTGTGGATCTGGATGCGCCGCCTGGCTTCCGACCACGTGGACGGTGCACCACCGCGCCGCCCGCCGGCGGCGTTTGCCCTTGCATCAATCGGTTCGGTGGCGATCTCCCTGACGACGTTCGCCCTCATGTCCTGGATCACCGGTGTCGGCTTCGGCTGGCTCACCGCCTTCGCGGGCTCAGCCGTCAAGATCATCAACTGGCTGACCATCCCCACCGCCGTCGCCAACGTCATCAACGTAGTGGCCGGTCTCTTCGTCACCGTCAATTTCGATGCCGTGCTTGAGGTCATGCGCATCATCGGCGTCTTGGTTATCGCGGTCAGCCTGCCGGTGGTGTGGTGGCGCCATCGGCACAACGAGCGTGACGCGATGTTCGGCATCCTGTGGGCGATGTCGATCGTGGTCCTCATGGCGCCGGCCGCCCTACCCTGGTATTACAGTTGGCCGTTGGCCATCGCGGCGCCGCTACTGCAATCGCGCGGCGCCATCGCGGCGATCGCCGGGTTCTCCACGTGGATCATGGTGATCTTCAAACCCGATGGCTCCCACGGCATGTACGTATGGATCCACGTGTTGATCGCTGCGACGTGCGCTGCCATCGCCTGGCGGATGATCAATACCGCTCCCGAACCGGACGGCTCGGCGCCGGCCGCCTAGTAGGCCATGGCCTGCGCCCGGCGCAGCACTTCACGTGCCTGATGTCCGTGCAGCGCGTCGACCGGGCGGGCCGCCTCGATTCGCTCCGTGGTGCCATCCCTGCTCACCGTGAGCGACTCATCGCCCGCGAACAGCCAGCGCAGGATCTCGGGCTCGTGGTATCCACCGTCCCGCAACACGGACAACAGCCCGAACAAGTGCTTCACCACCGGCCCCTCCGGGCTGAAAAAGATGACGGGAACCTTGATTTCGCCGTCACGTTTGACCGCGATCAGCTCACCGTCGCGCAAATATTGCTGAACCTTGCTCACCGGCACTCGTAGGCGCGCGGCCACCTCCTTGAGGGTGAACAGCGGCTCATCGGCGTCAAGGGTGTCGGCAACGTACGGAATTGCGCTCATGACAAATGACGCTAGTCGCCCCGAGCGCCACCGTCGTCGAAAAGTGTCCTCCGGGTGTGGTGACGCGCGTAACCTTCGGACGGTGACGAGTTCCGGCGATCCGACATCGATCACCCACAGCGAGTACTACCCCTACCCTGTCGAAAAGGTGTGGGATGTGCTCGTCTCTCGCGAGCTCACCGCCTCACAGGTGAAGGAAGTCAGCGACGCACCGGTCGAGGTCGGATCGACTCGCGTGATGGTCACCCACCCTCAACCTGCCGTCGGATTCGACGGTGTGGTGTGCACCACCTACACCAGCGTGGAGCCCTATGAACACATCGAACAGGTGTTGACCGCCCCCGGCATTGAAGTGACCTCCCGATGGAACCTGCTCCCCGAGCCCGGCGGCACCCGCCTGCGCGTCACCTACAGCCGGTTCGACCCGTCCATTCCGCTGCACCGCCAGTGGCGCACCATGCTGTTCTCGGGGGCCGGGCCGATCCTCAACTCTTTGCGCGAAATGCTCGATAAGCGGCATTGACGGCGGGAGGTGCCCGCATCACTCGATACGATCGGTGCGATGACATCGCCCAAGTCCCCGACCGGCCGCCTCGATCCGATGATCGGCGCGGTGCTCGATGGCCGGTATCGCATCGAAGCTCCGATCGCGACGGGCGGCATGTCGACCGTGTACCGAGGGCTGGATACCCGGCTGGATCGCCCCGTAGCCGTCAAGGTGATGGATAGTCGTTACGCGTCCGACAGCGGGTTTCTCGCACGCTTCCGGCTGGAGGCGCGTGCGGTGGCCCGGCTGCGGCATCCGGGACTCGTGGCCGTCTTCGACCAAGGCATGGACGGTAGGCATCCCTTCCTGGTGATGGAGCTGATCGACGGCGGCACCCTGCGCGAGCTACTGCGGGAACGCGGTCCGATGCCACCGCACGCGGTGGCCGCGGTGTTCAATCCCCTGCTGGGTGGTTTGGCGGTGGCCCATCGATCAGGATTGGTTCACCGCGACGTCAAGCCCGAGAATGTGCTGATCTCCGATGACGGCGAGGTCAAACTCGCCGATTTCGGACTGGTCCGTGCCGTGGCCGAGGCAGGCATCACGTCGACCAGCGTGATCTTGGGCACCGCGGCGTACCTGTCCCCAGAGCAGGTGCGCACCGGGTCGGCCGGCCCGCGTAGCGATGTCTACTCGGCTGGCATTCTGATGTACGAACTACTCACCGGCTCAACACCATTCACGGGCGATACCCCGCTGGCGCTGGCCTACCAGCGCATAGATCGCGATGTGCAGGCACCCAGCGAGGCGATCGACGGTGTCCCGGAGGAATTCGATGAGCTGGTGTTGCGTGCCACCTCCCGCGACCCCGACGCACGTTATGCCGACGCCGCACAGTTCGGGGCAGAACTGGACGCGATCTCCTCCGAACTACGACTGCCGCCGTTTCGGGTGCCGGCCCCCCGCGACTCCAAACAGCATGTCGCCGAGCAGCTGTACCGCAGCCGGCTGATCGATTCTGGCGGCAATACCACCGGCAACCTCAGCGCCCCTGGCCAGGCCGATGCCGCCGACGCCGCCTCGGCCGCGGCCGCCTTGGGCGTTTCGGCACGGCCGAGCACCCCGCCACGCCCCCGAGTGCCCAACCCCACGCGGATGATGGACCCCGTCCCTGCGTACGACGCCGGTTACGACGAGGAATTCGACGGCGAACCAGATGAATCGGCGTTCTTTGCCGATATCGACGACTCGGACTACCGATACGAACGCCAACAGAGCCGCCGCGCCATCTTCATCTGGCTGGTGATCGTCCTGATCCTCACCAGCTCGGTGGCGGCGGGATGCTGGTCGCTGGGCGCCAACATCACCAACTTGCTCTAGGCCGCGGCCCTAGTCTCTGAGCATCTCCGCCACGAGAAACGCCAACTCCAGCGACTGCTGGGTGTTCAGCCGCGGATCGCACGCAGTCTCGTAGCGACCGGCGAGGTCGTCGTCCGAAATGTCCTGTGCGCCACCGAGACACTCGGTGACATTCTCACCGGTGATCTCGACGTGGATGCCGCCCGGGTGGGTGCCGAGGGCGTTGTGCACCTCGAAGTAACCCTGCACCTCATCGACGATCCGGTCGAAATGCCTTGTCTTGTAACCGCTCGGCGACTCATGGGTGTTGCCGTGCATTGGGTCGCACTGCCAGACCACCTGGTGCCCGGTGGCCCGCACCTTCTCGATGATCGGTGGAAGCAGATCGCGCACCTTCGAATTGCCCATGCGGGAGACGAAGGTCAGGCGGCCCGGCTTGTTGTGCGGGTCAAGACGTTCCACGTACTCGACCGCCTGATCGGGTGTGGTGGTCGGGCCGATCTTCATCCCGATCGGGTTGGCGATGATCTCGGCGAACGCGACATGCGCGTGATCGAGCTGTCGGGTGCGGTCGCCGATCCACAGGTAGTGCGCCGACAGGTCATACAGCGCGGGGTCGCCGTTCTCGTCCTCACCCAGGCGCAGCATCGCACGTTCGTAGTCGAGCACCAGCGCTTCGTGACTGGCGTAGATCTCCGCGGTGTCCAGGTTCGAATCGACCACACCGCAGGCGCTCATGAACTTCAGACCACGATCGATCTCGCCGGCCAGCGCCTCGTACCGGGCCCCGGCCGGCGAGGTGCGGACGAATTCGCGGTTCCAGTCGTGCACGAGGGCCAATGAGGCCATCCCGGAGCCGGTCAGTGCCCGCACCAGATTCATCGCGGCGCTGGCGTTGGCGTAGGCGCGCACCAACCGCGATGGGTCGTGCTCACGCAGGGTCGCGTCGGGCGCGAAACCGTTCACCATGTCACCGCGGTAGGACTTCAAGCCCAGCGCGTCGGTGTCAGAACTGCGCGGCTTGGCGTACTGGCCGGCAATGCGGGCAAGCTTGACCACCGGCATGCTCGCCCCGTAGGTGAGCACCACAGCCATCTGCAGCAACGCGCGGATGTTCGCGCGAATATGCGGCTCGGTGTTGTCCGCGAAAGTCTCGGCGCAGTCGCCGCCCTGCAGCAGGAACGCCTCGCCACGCGCCACCTGAGCCAGCTGACGCTGCAAACGCTGAATCTCCGCGGGCACCGTGATCGGCGGCACGCTTTCCAGCACGGTGCGCATCGCGGCGGCCTGATTCGCGGGCCAGCTCGGCTGCTGAGCAGCAGGTTTGGCCAGAGCAGCATCAAGGCGCTCACGCAGATCCGCCGGGAGCGGCGGCAGCTCCGGCAATTGGTCGATGGGGACGTCGACTGTCCAGTTCACGAACCCATCTTAACCGGCCTTAACCAGCGGATTTTTCCCCGACCATCGCACGGTAGCGAGCCAGGTTGAACCGGGCATCGACCAGCGCGTCGTGGGAGTCGGCGGGCCGTTTCGGCATGGCCGGGCGCCCTAGGTCGTTCCAGAGCTGCTTGAGTTCGAGGGTGAACCGTGGGACCGGCTGCGGCAGCGCGGTCATGGGCCCCCACAGCTGACAGAGCGCCACATGGTCATAGGCGCCCACCCAGGCCCACAGTTCGATGGGGTCGGCGGGCCCGCTGCCCCCGCTCAGTCCCATGAACTCGGCCAGCTCGTCACGGATCTGCCCGCGGGAACGCCACAGCGGCGACGACAGCGCCGGCAGCTTGGGCAGCACATGCTGACGCACCCAGGGGCCCGCCTGCTGTGGATCGAACGCGGTGGAGACGGCGTAATACTCGCGACCGTCTTCGCTCACCATCCCGATGGAGATGAGTTCGATGGTGCGGCCGTCGTCAATGAACTCGGTGTCGTAGAAATAGCGCACGCAAGCCGCCTAGTTATGCGCCGGCGACGCCGGCGCGAGCTCATCGGCCGGTGGCGATTCATCCTCGCCCGCAACATCGTTCACACCCGGCGTATCGCGCCGTAGCCATATCCAGCTGGCCACCAGCACCACCAGATGAACGAACACGTACAGGCTGGGGATCACCTCGTTCAGCACGCCGCCCGGCCGCAGCGTCAGCGCGCCCGAATCCGGCGTCTTTCCGCTCAAACTCGTGAACCAGGCCGCGAACACCACGCAGAACGCCCACATGGTGATCGCGGATGCGCGCTTGCCCAGCACGTAGCCGCGGTAGCCCAGGTGCACCACCAACGGTACGAACCACACCCAGTGATGGCTCCAGCTGAACGGGGAGGCGGCCGCCGAGGCCATGCCGACGATGGATATCGCCAGCAATAGCTGATTTCGCCGGTAGGCCAGGGTCGCGACCACCAGGCTCATCACGATCACCAGGGCCGATAGCGCCGTGGCGATTCCGGCGGAAAGGTCCAGCCTGAGGAACAGCCCGCTGATGCTGGTGCTTGCGGTCGGGTCCCGGGTGATGCGGCTGATCTTCTCGAAGGAGCGATCCACCCAGTAGTAGTGGGAGGCCGAGGGCAGAAAAATGAAGCCCAGTCCGACGGTGGCGATCAGGGTGACCGTGGCGACGACAGCGGCGCGGATCCGTCCCACCACGAACAGGAAGACGATGAAGATCATCGGAGTCAGCTTGATCCCGGCCACGATGCCGATGCCGATGCCTGCCAGCCTCCATCGTTTGGGAGCCAGGATGTCCGTGACCACCACCGCGAGGATCAACAGATTGATCTGCCCCAACTGAATGGAGAGCCGGACCGGCTCGAGCCACGAGACCAGCCCGACCAGCAGGGCCAATAGCCCCCAAAGCCCCGCCTTGGCGGAGATGTTCAGCCAATTCAGCATGCGCCAGACCGAATAGACCAGTAGCGCCGGGAACACCATGAGCGACAGGACCTGGGCGGTGAAGTCGGTGATGAACGCCAGCGGGGTGAAGACCAAGGCCGCGAACGGGGTGTACGTGAACAGCAGATCGTCGATCTCGCCGTTGCGCCCGATCGAATACAGGTCCAGGCCGTCGAGTACCCGTGTGCCGCCGAATCGGTACACCAACACATCGATCTGCAGCGCATATGTGGGCCAGTGGATGAAGACGATCGCGTGCAACAACAAGGCAATCGCGAGGACGAGCGGGCCACCCCACGTAATCCATCGGGCGACTCGACGAGTGGAGCCGCCGTCCGCGATGGTGGTTGCATCTATTGAATTCGGCACGGCCCTCGCATCTCTCAGTTCTCCCGCCGGTGGATCAAGAGTAGCGGTACCGGCACGGATAGCTGACCAACGCCCCACGACGAGGTGGCACCTCAGACGCAGGCAAGATGCTTGAACACCGAATTAACCGGCGGCGCTCTCCGGCATGCGATCGGGCTGCTGAGCAGGGCCCGCAGGCTTTGGCGTGTCTGCGTCTTTCTTGAGGGAGGCCGCGTAGATGTCGACGTACTCCTGACCGGACAACTGCATCAGCTCGTACATCACTTCGTCGATGACCGCTCGTTCGATGAATCGGTTACCGGCCATCCCGTCGAATCGCGAGAAATCGAGGGGCTTGCCGATTTTCACGGTGACCTTGGAAAAGTGCCAGCGCGCGGTCCCCGGCGGGTTCATGACATTGGTGCCGACCATGGCGACGGGAATGACCGGCACCCCGGTTGCCAGCGCCATACGCGCCAGCCCGGTCTTGCCCTTGTACAGACGACCGTCGGGCGAGCGCGTGCCCTCCGGGTAGATGCCCAACAGCTTCCCCTCGCCGAGGAGCCGCTTGGCAGTGCTCAGGGCGTTCTCGGCGGCGTCGGCACTGGTTCTGTCGATCGGCACCTGTCCCGAACCGCCGAAGAAGACCTTCTTGAGCCAGCCCTTGAAACCGGGCTCAGTGAAGTATTCACTCTTCGCCAGGAACGTCACCCGGCGCGGGCAGACCAACGGGAGAAAGAAGCTGTCCACCACGGCGAGATGGTTTCCGGCCAAGATCGCCGGCCCGGACGACGGGATGTTCTCCAGGCCTTCCACCTTCGGCCGGCCCATCAGCTGCAGGATCGGCCCCATGAAGATGTACTTCAGCAGCCAATAGAACATCGCGCATCCTCTCCCGATCCCCATGCCAATCCCCGATGAATCCCATGGGGCTGGCGCCGAGCTTACCCTCGGCGACTGCGAAACTCCGTGGACTGTTTAAGGTCCCGGAAACTAACGTGCCCGCGCCTGGAGTCCGCGCGATCGGTCGACACGGACCGAGCGTGTCTGCTGGGCACGTGACACCACCGGTGCCCCGGTGTCTACCAGGATTGTGAAACTCCCCGACGCTGGTAGAGGCCTATAACGCGTCAGGTTCCCCGACAGCGGGCAACAGGCCGATATATGGGACGCGACGTCCCAGATTCTGAGCCGCTAGCTACTCTCCGATATCAACCGGAATCGGTTGGTAGCCAGTCGATTGCGAGCTCGGCGGCGGCGGGAAGGGACTGCGATACTCGGGATCAGTTCCACCGCCGTCGGGATCGTCCGGGCCACTCGGATCGCCCGCACCCTCTGCCTCCAGCATCGCCCGCACCACCATCACCAGGGCCAAGCTGTGTTCGGCGATCGTCGCCAACAGCGGATGGTGCTCACCCTCGACAAGAGCGGCCAGCGCGCACACCGGGCAGAACAGTTGGTTGCATTTCCCGGGCGTCCCGCCGTCCGCCGCGGCACGCGCGGCCTGACGCAACGCGGGATCAAGCTTGTCCAGGATCGAGGTGGCCAACGCACGCAGCTCAGGGCCGAGCTCCGGATGAGTACCCGTCACGTCGGCCACACCTCCGGATCCGCTCTGAACCGTATGGTCAGCTCGCCACCGACGAGCCGGGCATCGACAACCACACAGCGCCGCAGCACGGAGGCCAGCCGGACCCGCCGGCGCATCCCGTTTGCGCCGATGACCAGGTCATCTCCCACCCGGCCGAGGCTCAACGTGGCCGGGTCGATCTGCGGTAACTCTAGCCGCAACCGATAGACGGTGTCCGCTCCGGATCCGGATTCATGTTCGACGACGGTTGCCAGCGGCGCGGGCGGCTTGGCGCCGTCGCGGCGGCGTACCGACTCGGCCAGTTCCCCGAGCGCGTCCGGCCCGATGGGTTCGCGGGGCAGATGCGGCACCAACAGCATTTGGACATCTCCGATCGCCTCCCCCATCTCGTCGAGAACGGCGGACTGATCCGTGATGCGCTGCATATACCAGTCGAAGGCGGGATGATCCGGAAGATTGTGATATTCGTACGAATCATCTTGAATGAGAACCTGGTTGACGATCACTTGGTCGATCCGCACTCCCATCAGCGCCAGCGCTCCCACGGTGCGGATGGCCTCTGCCACCACCACCCGTTCGGGAGTCAGCACCAGATGAGCCCCCACCCGTTCGGCGTCTGAGAGCAAGACAGCCAGCCGATCGGCCGACGCCGCAATGCGTTCCAGCAGTTCGGCCAATATCAGCGCGCGTGGTGTGCCGACTCCGCCGAGCCTGCGATGCCGAGGCCAGGCCCGCTCCAAATACATCGCGAAAGTTCCAGGGAGAGTGAGCATCCGCAAGGCGTCGGCCGTGGAGGCACAGTCGACCACCACCACATCCCATTCGCCCGTATCGGCGAGCTGCTGCACCTCATGCAGTCCGAGCATCTCCTGCACGCCCGGCAACGCGGAAAGCTCTTCGGGGGCAAGCGATCCGATATCCGATTCCGGATATTGCGCGGCAATAGTGTCGGCGATGTCACCCCAACGTCGTTCCAGCAAGCCCAGAGTGTCCAGCGCCATGACATCGAGCTCGCCCCCGTACGGATCGTCGATCACCCGCACGCAATGAGCGCCCGGGGACGGGTCGACCCGCACACCGAAGACATCGCCCAGGGAATGGGCCTGGTCGGTCGATACCGCCAATACCCGCTGCCCGGCACGCGCATGGCGCACCGCGGTGGCGCCGGCCAGCGTCGACTTGCCCACGCCCCCCTTGCCGACGAACAGACCGATGGTGGCTGCGGGAGGTGCGTGGACCTCGGGGGCGGCGTCTCCGGGACGGGACACGAGTTCCTCCCCGACGTCGCTAGCGGTCAGATTCGACTCGCTTCTTCAGGTCCTTGAGCGCCGAATCGGTGATCTTGCGCTCGGCCTTGCGCTTGAGCATTCCGATCATCGGAATTTGAAGGTCGACCGCCAGCTCGTAGGTCACCTCGGTGCCAGAGCCCTTGGGCGCCAAAAGGTATGTCCCTTCCAGCGAGCGCAACAGGGAACTTTCCGCAAGGGTCCAGGTGACCTTTCGGCCATCCGGGGACCACACATACTCCAGGACCTGCGTGTCCTTGAGGACACCGGCGTCCAACACCAACCGGGCGCGTTTGACCCTGCCCTCCGAGTCGGTGTCGAGCACCTCGGTTTCCTTGTACTCCGACACCCATTCCGGGTAGGCGCCGATATCGGCGATCACCGCCATCACCTTGCCGGGCTCGGCATCGATGGCAATCGTTTGGGTAGTCTTCTCAGCCACCTGACAGACGCTACCCTTCTCGATGGCGCTCGGATACTCCCATCCTGGCAATTCGCCGCGGCCTCACCACGGAAGGACACCCATGAGCCGACTGGTGGCGAAGGTGCTCGGTGTGCACCAGCGCATCTATATCGCCTCGAAAGGCTATCTGGGTCATCACGTTCCGGGGATGGCTCCCAACCTGTTGCTGACGTCTGTCGGCGCCAAGTCCGGCGCCCGGCGCATCAACTCGTTGACCTACGCCCACGACGGCAAGGATCTGGTCATCGTGGCGTCCAACGGCGGGGCCCGCCGCAACCCTGCCTGGTATCACAACCTCAAGGCCCACCCTGACGTGCAGGTTCAGCTGGGCCGCGAGAAACGCCGCGTACACGCCACCGCCCTGCTCCCGGGCGATGCCGATTATGAACGGCTATGGAAGTTGGCCGATACCAACAACTCTGGCCACTACAGCGCATATCAGCGCGCGACGTCCCGGCCCATCCCGATAGTCGTGCTCGCCCCGGCGTGATCAGGCCTGCCGGGCCCGTGATTCACCAATCGGGCGGCCGGCCTCCAGCCGTTGCTTGACCTCGAAGGCAAACCGCTTGCCGGCCACACGACGGGCATGATTCAGCTGGGCCAGATTCAGCTTGGCCAGCTGCGCCGGGCTGGCACCGGTGGGCTCGGCATGCAGAAAGTAGTGCGCGATCGCCCCGTCCAGGGCGGGTTCGAGCCACACCTCCATGGTGCCGGTGAGCGGCCCGGCCACCGTCCAGCGGATACCCTTCTCACCGCGTTCCTCGACAACGTTGAGCTGCAGGTCAGGCCACCAACGGCGCCAGTCCGCGGGGCTTGAGATGGCGCGGCCGATGTCCGCGGGATCTGCCGCGATAAAGGTCTGGTCGGCGACCTGAATGCTGTTCATCGCGGACAAGCTTAAGCCTCGCCGTCACAGGAAATGCGGCAACGTCTTCGACGATCTTGAGGCCCCGACTAGTCTAGGCGGGTGCGAGAGTTCAGCGTTCCTGCCCCGTTCACCGTCGAGGACAACGCATCGGTTGTTCGTGCCGTCTACGACTACGAGCGCGAAGACCCCAACCAGGCGGCATTCTCCCGGCTTATCGACGACACCTGGACGCCCGTCACCTACGCGGAGGCGGCGGCACAGATCCGCGCGGTGGCCAACGGTCTTATCGCCAAGGGCGTGGCCCCCGGCGATCGCGTGGCCCTGATATCGGCGACACGGTACGAATGGACGATCATCGACTACGCGGTGCTGTCGATCGGCGCCATCACCGTGCCGATCTACGAGACGTCCTCGGCCGATCAGGTCCGGTGGGTGCTGCAGGACTCGGCGGCGGTGGCGCTGTTCGTGGAATCCGATGCCCACGCCAAGATCGCCGAAGAACTCGCACCGGAACTGCCCAACCTGCGCACGGTGTTCCACATCGCCAGCACGAGCGCGCCCGCGGCCCTCGACGAGCTCGCCGAGGCCGGAGCCGGGGTGGACCCCGCCGAACTCGAGGGCCGGCTGGCCGCCATCAAGGCGACCGATCCCGCCACCCTCATCTACACCTCCGGCACCACCGGGCGCCCCAAGGGTTGCCAACTCACACATTCCAACCTGGTGTACGAAACTCGGGGCGCGCGTGCGGTTTTCCCCGACTACCTACAAAAGGGCAGCCGTACGCTGATCTTCCTGCCGCTGGCCCACGTACTGGCGCGTGGTATCGCGATGGCCTGCTTCCAGTCCAAGGTCAGCGTGGGATTCACCAGTGATATCAAGACCTTGGTGCCGACCTTCGGGATCTTCAAGCCGACCTTCATCGTCTCGGTGCCCCGCATCTTTGAGAAGGTCTACAACACCGCCCGCCAGAATGCCCAGAACGACGGCAAGGGAAAGATTTTCGACGCAGCCGCGGACACCGCCATCGAATACAGCGAGGCGCTGGACAAGGGCGGCCCGGGTATCGTGCTGCGCGCCAAGCGCGCCGCCTTCGACAAGCTGGTCTACGGCAAGCTGCGTGCGGCGCTCGGCGGCGAATGTGTGGCCTCCATCTCCGGTGGCGCCCCGTTGGGCGCCCGGCTGGGCCACTTCTATCGCGGCGTCGGGCTGACCATCTACGAGGGCTACGGCCTCACCGAGACGACGGCCGCCTGCGCGGTCAACGTCATCGGCGGGCTCAAGATCGGCAGTGTCGGAAGACCCTTGCCCGGAAACGCCGTGAAGATCGCCGAGGACGGCGAGCTGCTGGTGTCCGGTGGCGTGGTGTTCAGCGGTTACTGGAACAACGAGACCGCCACCAGCGAATCGATCGTGGATGGCTGGTTCCACACCGGCGACCTAGGCGCGATCGACGAGGACGGGTTCGTCACGATCACCGGCCGCAAGAAGGAAATCATCGTCACCGCCGGCGGCAAGAACGTCGCACCCGCCGTGCTGGAGGACCAGCTGCGTGCTCACCCGTTGATCAGCCAGGCCATGGCGGTCGGCGACAAGCAGCCCTTCATCGGTGCCCTGATCACCATCGACCCGGAGGCCATCGACGGCTGGAAACAGCGCAACGGAAAGCCAGCCGATGCCACCGTCGCCGACCTGGTCGAGGACTCCGATCTGCTCGCGGAGATCGGAACCGCCGTGAAGGCCGCCAACCAGGTTGTCTCGCATGCCGAAGCCATCAAGAAGTTCCGGATCTTGCCGGTCGACTTCACCGAGGCCACCGGCGAGATGACGCCGACACTCAAGGTGAAGCGCAACGTGGTGGCGGAGAAGTTCGCTTCCGACATCGACGCGATCTACGCGGGAGCACCCCAGTAACGCAGTCGATAGACGATGAAGCTGGGCGAGTCGACGACATTGCGCAGCTCAGCAGGAAACCGCCGTATCGCCTCAGCCGACGGACGCGGCTCTGAGATCCGCTCGATGAGCAAGCCGGCGTCGGCGAACGCATCGGCAACCTGGCCGAGTGGACGTCTCCAAAAGTGCTGAGTCACTTCGACATCCGCTTTGTTCCAGGTGTCGCTGACCAGCTGGTGCTGAAAGTAGCCGCCGCGCTGATCGGGCAGTGGCGCGCCGAAGGGATGGTCCAGCGAGATGACCACCCAACCCCCCGGGCGCAGTATGCGCGCGAAGGATGCCAGCGGCACCTGCCAATCGCGCAGATAGTGCAAGGCAAGTGAACACGTCACGCCGTCGAATGACCGCGGCTCCAACGGTAGGTCTTCGGCCAGATCGGCGACCATCAGCTTCGCCGCCGAACCACAGCGCTGGCGCGCCTGGTCAACCATCGCCGGGCTCAGATCCAGGCCGGTGACATCGGCCCCCTCCCCGAGCAGCCAGGCACACTGAGCACCGGAACCGCAGCCGGCGTCCAGCACCGAGCGGCCGGCCAGCGGACGCGGAATCAGCGAGCGCAGCGCCGGTCGCTCCAGCAGCCCGTTGAATGGCCCGTCATCGGTCGTGGCCGACCACACCGGAGCGAGCCTGTCGTATACGTCGCGCGTGTGCCGCGCGTGCTCTGCAGGGTCCACCGACCCAGGCTATGCGGACCCGCTGACCAGATCGGCGAACCGGGCGGCATGGTGATCCCAGCGCCACTGTTCGGTCACCCAGGCGCGTCCCGCCGCTCCCATCGCCGCGGCGCGGGCCGGGTCCACCAGGATCCGGACAATCGCGTCGGTGATGGCGGACACCGACCTGCCGTCGACGACGACGCCTGTTTCACCAGCGCGCACCGTTTCCGGCGCGCCTCCGGAATTTCCGGCCACCACCGGCACGCCGCAGGCCGACGCCTCCAGGAACACGATTCCCAGACCTTCGACATCGAGCCCTGCCCCGCGCGTGCGGCACGGCATCGCGAAGACATCGCCCATCGCATGATGGGCGGGAAGCTCCTCCCACGGCACTCCCCCGGTGAATACCACATGCTCATCGACACCGAAGCGATTTGCCAACGCCCGCAAGGGTTCCGCGTAAGGACCGCCGCCCACGATCACCAGCGCGGCACCGTCCACGCGTTCCCTGATCGCGGGCAACGCCTCGATCAGCATGTCCTGTCCCTTGCGCGGAACGAGACGGGACACGCATACGATGGTCGGCCTGTCGCCGAGCCCGTAGCGCTCTCGCAGCTCTTCACGTGCCGCCGGATCGGGGCAAAACCTATTGGTATCGACACCTGACGGCAAGTATTCGAGGGCTGCGCGCGGGCCGAAGGCAGAGGCGAAACGGCCGCGGGTGTAGCGGCTGACATAGGTGATCACATCGGTGCTCTCGCCGATCTGCCGCAATGCGGACCGGGCCACCGGAAGCATGGACCAGCCCACCTCGTGGCCATGTGTGCTGGCGGCCGTCACGGCGGCTCCTGCCGCCTTCGCGGCGGAGGACAGCAGCGCCAGCGGCGCCGCAGCGCCGAACCACACCACATCGGCGTGCTGCGCGCGGATGAGGTCTACCATGCGCCGACGGACGCCGGGACCCGGAAGCATCAACGAGGTCGGGTGCCGCACCACCTGATATTCGGCGGCAGCGTCGTAGCGCTCGCACCCCTTCCATCGAGGCGCGTAGACGGTGACCTCGTGCGATCCGGCCAGCCGGGACACCATCTCCTGCAGGTAGGACTGGATGCCTCCCGGCCTGGGCGGAAAATCGTTGGTGACCAACAGGATCCGTTGCCGCAGACCGCCAGGGTGAAATGTCACAGCACCCACCGTACTGCGCCTACCGCAGTCGGCGAGAGCCGAGCCAGCCCTGCCACTGACGCACCAGCGTTGCCTCGTCGACGCCCAGCGCCCGCTGGATCGCCGTCCCCCGGGGCTGCGGGGCAAGCCCGGCTCCGTCCCGATAGAGCCGCACCAGCCTGGGTTCACCGAACGTCTCGGCCACGTACTGCGCCACCGACCAGGCTTCCTCGTAGGCCTGAGTGCGGCGCGTCCCGGCATTGTCGATTTCTTCGTCGGTGGGCAGATGGTCCGGGACCTGGCCGGAGGCAAGGGCATTCGCCAAGGTCGGCGCGGCGTTCCGGAACGGGGTACCGCTGCCTCGGCGCCCGTTGTAATCAGCGACTCCCTCGACCAGCCATAGCGGCGCATGATCACCGGTGACGGTGCGCGCCGCGGCATGGAAGAGCTCGTGACGCAGCACCACACGGAACTGGTCGGCCGGTAGCGCGGCCGCGCCGGGAGCAACCACCACCCGCTGCCCTACCGCGATGCCGCCGTCAACCCGGTCTGCCACCGCCGCGGCGGCGATGCCCTCGGTGTGTTCGCCACCGACAAGCGCTGCGAACTCCGCCTCGGTACCCGCCGCGACGAAGAGCACTCCCGGATATCCCTGTGGCCCCCAAAACTCCGACAGAGATCTCATCGCGCCGCCGACCTCGTCGGCAATCCGCGGGGCGAGCTGCGCACCGGGATGCCCGAGCACCACCACCTTCTTGTCGCCGACGTTCTTCCGCGTCTCGATCACCGGCCCGAACTGCCAGGGCACCGCTATCGCACTGACGTCCGATAACCGCCAGGCATCGTTGTCGCGCCGCACCCCGATGGTGACGGGGCGCTGGACACCGACCGTGTCCACACCGCTGACCGCATAGAACAGCTCGGCATCCAATGTCCATTGCTGGTGTGTGGCAATGGGATCGGCGGGCACGTCAGTCGCCGTCCGATACTCGAACGTATCGGTCTTGAGATGTATGAGATTGGCTTGCAGTCGCAGTTGCGCCGCGACGAATGTGGGATTGTCCGGGACTAGTACGGCTCGCAATGCCGCGACATCGTTACTACGCAGCGCCGTGGCGTAGCTGCCCAGCAGCGCCTGAATCGATGTGCGTGCATCGCCGGCCCGAGTGGCCGGTGCGGCGGGCCGTGTCGCGCACCCCCCGCACAGCGTCACGAGGACCACCGCGAGAAGCGGCGCGCAGCGACTCAGTAGCGGCGTGCGTTGTAGATCGGGCCGGATGATGTGATCGGCACGACCGCCACCGGAACACCGTAGGTGGAGGCGTGCACCATCATGCCGTTGCCGACATAGATACCTGTGTGCGAGGCGTCTCCGTAAAAGTTGATGACGTCGCCCGGCTGCAATTCACTCAGCGAGACGGGAGTACCGCCACGCGCCAGCGCCTGGCTGGAGTGCGGCAGCGACACACCCTGCTGGCCGTAGGCCCACATGACCAGGCCCGAACAGTCGAAGGCGTTGGGGCCGGAACCACCCCACGAGTAGGGTGCGCCGATCCGGGTCAGCGCCGCTGCGACAGCACCCGCGCCGGCCGGCGATCCGCCACCGCCGATGGCGGCCTCCGGGGCCGGTGCCGCGGCCGCGGCTTGCATCAGCGGCTCGGGTGCGTCGCCGGCCTCGCCCGGCTCCGCCGCGGGCGGCGGGGGCACCGGCGCTGGTGCGGCCAACTGGGCACGCTGACCGGGGCTCAGGGTGTTGTACTGCGACTTGACGACGGCGATCTGTACCTGCAGCTGGCTCTGCTTCGCCTGCAGCGACGCGCGCACATTCTTGGCCTGCTCGGCGGCCACCCGCGCCGCCTCAGCGGCGTCCCGGGACCGCTGCTCGGCTTCGTCGGCTGAGGTCTGGGCAGCGCGGTAGCTGTCCATCCGGCTGCGCATCTCACCTCCGACCGTGCGCTGTACCGATAGCTGATCGATCAGGTTCTGGGGGGAGTTGGACGTCAGCACGGCACCGTAGCCACTGGTGGTACCGCCCATGTAGGCGGCGACCATCGCCTTGTTGACGTCTACCTGGTAGGTGGACACCGCCATGCGTGCGGCCTTCGCGACGGCCTCATCGGCGAGAACCGTCTTCTCGGCGTCGCGCTGAGCGGCCAGCTTGGCATCCAAGTCGATCTTCGCCGTGTTAGCTGCTTCGGATGTTGCCTCGGCCTGACGAGACAGCTCGTTGAGCTTTTTGACGGCGTCGTTGTTGGGGTCCGCGGTCGCGGTCTGCGCGCCCGTAAATACCCCGCCGACCAGGGCCGCAGCGGTGACCGCAAGCATGGCGCGCCGGAGCGGAGAGGGCGTCAGTCGATCCGAGTGATTTCGAAGAAGACGCCCGACACTCACTGACTACATCCCTTTACTGCAATGTGATCGCCGCGAAGCACGGCGCCGATAGGTCTCAGATAGGTTACGAAATGGCATCGGCGTTGTCCACCGCAGTGTGGAACGACGTCAACGTCGCGTAAAGCGCCGGTTCTCCTCCCCGCTTCCGGGGTGGGCCATCACGTGCCTCATCCGAGTGTGCCTTATGCGACTCCGGCATCGGGCGTCTTCGCCGAAACAGGCGTGTCGTAAGTGCGTTGAATCGGCACCAGGCGCAGCTTGGGCGCCATCCCGGCCTCGGCTAAAACAGCCAGTGCGGCACGCTCGTCATCGGCGAGCGTCTGGGGTACCCCCAATAGCACGCTGACCACGCAGTCGTCGCATCCCGGCCCACGCATCGCGCAATCGTCGCAATCGATGAGCATGGCTCCTCCTAATCCCTTGAGTGGTTCTTTCGGGTTCGAGCGGACGGTAACCGCGCCCACCGACAAGTGGCCGCTCCCTGGCACGCTGGCGGTATGACGGATCAGCAACAGCCAGTGCACACCGACCGCCGCCGGGCCGAGTCGTTCGGAGGTTCCGCCGGCGCGTACGACCGGCACCGCCCGCGCTATCCAGAGCCGCTCATCGCTGAGCTCATGTCCGGGCGGCCGCGTGTGCTGGACGTCGGAGCGGGCACCGGGATCGCGGCGGCGCAGCTGGCGGCGGCCGGCGCGCAGGTGCTCGCCGTCGAACCGGATGCCCGGATGGCACAGGTGGCCGCCGCGAAGGGCATCGAGGTGGAGGTGGCCACCTTCGAGAACTGGCAGCCGCAGGGCCGCACATTCGATCTGGTGCTGTTCGCCCAGTCTTTCCACTGGGTGGAGCCGACCACCGCGCTACAGAAGGTACGGACCGTGCTGGCTCCGGCGGGCCGACTCGCCCTGGTGTGGAACCGCATTGAGCCCACCGTCCCCACCCAGCACGATCTGGACACCGTCTACGCCGACTTCATGGACACCGCCCGACGACCGTCCATCGACACCGAGGACACGGTGACCCCGATCGTCGAAAAATCCGGATATCGCGTGCAGCACATGCACTTCCCGGAGCGGGGGCACTTCGCCACCCAGGCATATCTGGACATGGTGTTCACCTATTCCAATCACCTCACGCTCGACCCTGCACAGCGCGATGAGCTGCGGTCTCGGCTGGAGGAAAAAATCGGAGACGGCGGCGTCGACACCAAGAACGACGCGCTCGCCGTGATCTGCACGCCAGTGACCTGAGCCCGGCATGTCGGTCCCGCGTCCTACGGTTCAGGCCATGACGCGGCGTGATGCTCTGCACGCAAGCGGCCCATCGCAGCTGACCTTCGACGAGGTGGGCACGCTGCGCGACACCACCTTTGTGGTGGTGGACCTGGAGACCACCGGCGGCAGCGCGGAAAACGACGCGATCACCGAGATCGGCGCCGTGAAGGTGCGTGGTGGCGAGGTACTCGGGGAACTGGCCACTCTGGTCGATCCCCAGCGATCGCTACCGCCGCAGATCGTGCGCCTCACCGGCATCACCTCGGCGATGCTGGTCGACGCACCGCCGATCGCACAGGTACTGCCGGCTTTTCTCGAATTCGCCCGTGGTGCGGTACTGGTCGCTCACAATGCCGGCTTCGATATCGGGTTCCTCAAGGCGGCGGCACGGCAATGTGGAATCGACTGGCCACAGCCCGCCGTTCTGTGCACGGTCCGGCTGGCCCGCCGGGTGCTCTCCCGCGATGAGGCCCCGCGCGTCAGCCTGGGTGCGCTGGCGCAGCTGCTCGGCGCGTCCACCACACCCAACCACCGGGCTCTCGACGATGCCCGGGCCACCGTTGATGTCCTCCACGCGCTGATCGCCCGGGTCGGCAACCAGGGCGTCGGCACCATGGACGAGCTGCGGCGCTATCGCACCCAGGTGCCCAGCGCCCTGCGCGGCAAGCGCCGCCTGGCCGACGCAATGCCTTATGCCCCAGGCGTTTACCTATTCCGTGGACCATCGGGCGAGGTGTTGTACGTCGGCACCGCCGTCAACCTGCGTCGACGGGTACAGCAGTACTTCACCGGGGCAGATCCGCGCGGCCGGATGCGTGAGATGGTCACCATCGCGACCGCGGTGGACCATGTCATCTGCGCGCATCCACTGGAGGCGGCGGTGCGCGAGCTGCGGTTGTTGGGTGCGCACGCACCCCCGTACAACCGCAAATCCCGGTTCCCGCACCGCTGGTGGTGGGTGGTGCTCACCGAGGAGCCGTTCCCCCGATTCTCCGTCGTCCGCACCACCAACGGGCGGCCGACGCTCGGTCCGTTTCGCGCGCGCGGCGACGCGACAACCGCCGCACTGGCCCTCGCCCGGTTCACCGGTGTGCGCACGTGCACCAACCGCATCGACGCAGGCGGCAGACACGGCCCCGCTTGTGACGGCCAGTCGTATCCACACGACACCGCCTCGCCCTGCCCTGCTGCTGCCGGGGTGGACGCGACCGCCTACCGGGACGGACTCGCCCCCACGCTCGCCGTCCTGGACGGCACACACGGGCAACCGCTGCAGGCCATGTGCGACAGGGTTGCCGAGCTGGGCGCCTTGCGGCGCTATGAAACCGCTGCGCGGCAACGCGATGCGACCACGGCACTCATCGAGGTGCTGGCCCGCCAGCATCGTCTGCATGCCCTCGCACGCATCGAAGAGCTGATTGCCGCCCGCCCTGATGGCGAGGGCGGATGGCAGATCGCGGTGGTCCGGCACGGACAGCTTGCCGGGGCCGCGGTGGCCCGACGGGGTGTGCCGCCGATGCCGGTGGTGGCTGCGGCCTCCGCGTCCGCACAGGTGGTACTGCCCACCCCCGAACCGTTCGGCGGTGCCGCGCCCGAGGAGACCGGGCTGATCACCCGCTGGCTGGCCGAACCCGGAGTCCGCATCGTGTCCTCGACGGATGGCTATGCCGAGGCGACCGGATGTGCCGCATCGCTGCGGGATTGGGCCGCGGCGGCACGCAGTGCGCGCATGGCGGCCGCCCTTCACCAGGACGACTGGGGAATGGCCGAGCTGACTAGGGTCGCGCCTACTGCCCGGTCCCGAGTCGCTGGCTGACGGCTATCCACCTATCCAGTAATGCCGCCGCGGCTCCCGAATCGATCGCGGTGGATACCCGGGCGAGCGCGCTCTCCCACGCGGGTAACCATTGGGCGTCGCTGGCCAGTCCGGCGTGGGCGACCATGGCACCCGCGGCGTTGAGCAGCACCGCGTCCCGGACCGCGCCGGTGCCGCCGGCCAACACCGCCCGGACCTCGGCGGCGTTGAACTCGGGATCGCCGCCGACCAGCTCCTCCAGTCGGGCACGCGCGAAACCGAAGGCCGCGGGATCGAACCGCAGCTTGTCGACGGTGCCCGCCTGCACCCGCCAGATGGTGCTGGTCGTGGTGGTGGTCAGCTCGTCGAGACCGTCGTCACCGTGCACCACCAGCACGCTGGAGCCGCGGCCCGCGAAAACCCCGGCGGTGACCTCGGCCAGGTCGGCGAACGCGCATCCGATCAGACCCGCCCGCGGACGGGCCGGGTTGGTCAGCGGGCCAAGCAGATTGAACACTGTCGGGACGCCGATCTCGCGGCGCACCGCGGAGGCGTAGCGATACGACGGATGAAAATGCGGCGCGAAGCAGAATCCGATCCCCACCTCGGCGAGGCTGCGTACCACCTGCTCGGGCCCCAGGTCGATGCGCACACCCAGCTTCTCGAGCGTGTCGGCACCGCCGGCCAGCGAGGATGCCGCGCGGTTGCCGTGCTTGACCACGGGCACCCCGCAGGCCGCCACGACGATGGAGGCCATCGTCGACAGATTCACCGTGTTGGCCCCGTCGCCGCCCGTGCCGACGATGTCGACGGCGTTCGCGCCGATCTGCGCACCTTGCGGATCCCCGGGAAACGTGATCGCGTGCGACAGCATGGTGTCGGCCAGCTCCCCGACCTCGTCGGAGGTCGGGCGCTTCATCCGCATCGACACCCCGAAGGCCGCGATCTGTGCCGGGGTGGCCGTCCCCGTCATGATCTGGTCCATGGCCCAGGCCGCCTGCCCCGCCGTCAGGTCACGGCGGTTGGTCAGCTCCCCCAATACCCGGGGCCAGGAATGTTCCAACACGCCGCAAATGCTCCCATGGAGGCGACGCAGACAACAAAGGACTAAATGCCTTCCGGGTCTGCCGCGACACGCCGGGCGCAGGTCATCGGCATCGCTCTCGCCAGAGGCCACACGTGTTGTGGAGAGTCGGTCACAAATCAATGTCGGACCCGGGTGGCTCTCGACAACTACAAAGCGTCATACTTACGACGTGACGACCGCAGCAGCCCCAGGATCGCCGGCGGGAACCGCCATTACCCAGCGCGTTCATTCACTGAATCGCCCCAACATGGTGAGTGTTGGCACCATTGTCTGGCTTTCCAGTGAGTTGATGTTCTTTGCTGGACTCTTCGCCTTCTACTTCACCGCCCGGGCGCAGTCCGGCGGTAACTGGCCCCCGGAGCCCACCGAGCTGAACCTTGGCCTGGCCATCCCCGTGACTGCGGTGTTGGTCGCCTCGTCGTTCACCTGTCAGATGGGTGTGTTCGCCGCGGAGCGCGGTGACGTCTTCGGGCTGCGTCGCTGGTACGTCATCACCCTCATCATGGGCACCTTCTTCGTGCTCGGGCAGGGCTACGAGTACATGAACCTCGTGCACGAGGGCACCACTATCGCGGGCAGCGCCTACGGTTCAACCTTCTACTTGGCCACCGGCTTTCACGGACTGCACGTTATCGGCGGTCTCGTCGCCTTCGTCTATCTGCTGATTCGCACCCGGATGAGTAAGTTCACTCCGGCCCAGGCGACCTCCGCGATCGTCGTGTCCTACTACTGGCACTTCGTCGACATCGTGTGGATCGCGTTGTTCGCCACCATCTACTTTGTCCGCTAAATGCCCGACGGCCCAAAGACCCAGCCCAGCCCGGTGAAGGGAGCACAACAGGTGAGCGTGGAGCCCGTAAAGGACACAGCCGCCAAGAATCGCGCACGCCGCAAGTTCCGCCGTCGCGTCTCAGCAGGTTTGCTGCTGCTGATCGCGCTGGTGGTTGCCGGCGGCTTGGCCTCTACCTTCACGCCCACCCCGCAGGTCGCGGTGGCCGACGAGGACAAGTCGGCTCTGCTGCGCACCGGTAAGCAGTTGTACGAGACCTCGTGCATCACCTGCCACGGCGCCAACCTCCAGGGTGTGCCGGACCGCGGGCCCAGCCTGATCGGCGTGGGCGAGGCCGCGGTGTACTTCCAGGTCTCCACCGGACGTATGCCGGCCATGCGTAATGAGGCTCAGGCCCAGCGCAAGGACCCGATCTTCGACGAGGAACAGACCGACGCCCTGGGCGCCTACATCCAGGCCAACGGCGGCGGCCCCCAGGTGATCCGCGACCGCGACGGCGCAGTGGCCCAGGAGTCGTTGCGCGGCAACAACATCGCCCGTGGTGGTGACCTGTTCCGTCTCAACTGCGCGTCATGCCACAACTTCACCGGCCGCGGTGGCGCACTCTCGTCGGGCAAGTTCGCCCCCGAGCTCGACCCCGCCACCGAGCAGCAGATTTACACCGCGATGCTGACCGGACCGCAGAACATGCCCAAGTTCTCGGATCGCCAGCTCACCGTTGATGAGAAGAAGGACATCATCGCCTACGTCCGCGCCTCGTCCGAGACCCCGGACCCGGGCGGTTACGGCCTGGGCGGCTTCGGACCGACGTCCGAGGGCATGGCCATGTGGATCATCGGCATCGTCGCCGCCATCGCCGCGGCACTGTGGATTGGAGCACGCGCGTGAGCGTGAGTGACGCTGACAAGCCAGAGATCCCGAGCGACGAGCAGCTCGCGGCCATGAGCCGTGACGAGCTGGTCAAGCTCGGCACCAACCTCGACGGCGTCGAGATTGTCTACCGCGAGCCGCGCTGGCCCGTCGAGGGCACCAAGGCCGAGAAGCGTGCCGAGCGTCTGGTGGCGCTGTGGTTCGCACTCGGTGGCGTGTTCGGCCTGGCCCTGCTCGGGGTCTTCCTGTTCTGGCCCTGGGAGTACAAGCCCTTCGGCGACCCAGGCAACGCGCTCTACAACCTGGCGACTCCGCTCTACGGTCTGACGCTGGGCCTGTCGGTGCTGTCGCTGGGTATCGGTGCCGTGCTGTACACCAAGAAGTTCATCCCGCAGGAGATCTCCATCCAGGACCGTCACGACGGCCCCGGCTCGGCCGAGGTGGATCGCAAGACCATCGTCGCCCAGCTGCAGGACACCCTGGACACCTCGACCCTGCCGCGCCGCAAGATGATCGTCCGGGCCCTCGGCTTCGGCGTCGGTGCCATGGGTGCCGGTACCGCCGTCGCCTTCATTGGCGGCATGATCAAGAACCCGTGGGCCAGGGTGGTTCCCACCGCCAACGGCAAGCAGCCGGTGCTGCTCACCAGTGGCTGGACCCCGCGCTACCACGGTGAGACCATCTACCTGGGCCGCGCCGTCGGCAGCAGCTCCAACGTGCTGCTCAAGATCCGCCCCGAGGACATCGACGCCGGCGGCATGGAGACCGTGTTCCCGTGGCGCGAGTCCGATGGCGACGGCACCACCGTCGAATCGCACGAGAAGCTGTCGCATATCCAGATGGGCATCCGTAACCCCGTGATGCTGATCCGCGTGCGCCCCACCGATATGCCCAAGGTGGTCAAGCGCAAGGGGCAAGAGAACTTCAACTACGGAGACCTCTTCGCCTACACCAAGATCTGCTCGCACCTGGGTTGCCCCACATCGCTGTTCGAGCAGCAGACCTACCGCATCCTGTGCCCGTGCCACCAGTCGCAGTTCGACGCACTGCACTTCGCCAAGCCCATCTTCGGGCCTGCCGCTCGTGCGCTGGCACAGCTGCCCCTCACCGTCGACAAGGACGGATACCTCGTCGCCAACGGCGACTTCGTTGAACCCGTCGGACCCGCATTCTGGGAGCGCAAATCATGAGCGACACAGCCCAAAAGCCCTCGCGCGCAGCCAAACAAGCCGAGGCGATGGATTCGCGGTATCACCTCGCTGCCGGTATGAAGCGGCAGATCAACAAGGTCTTCCCGACCCACTGGTCGTTCATGCTCGGTGAGATCGCGCTGTACAGCTTCATCGTTCTGCTGCTTTCGGGTGTCTATCTGACCCTGTTCTTCGACCCGTCGATGTCCGAAGTGACCTACAACGGCATCTATCAGCCGCTGCGCGGCGTGCAGATGTCCAAGGCCTACGAGACCACCCTGAACATCAGCTTCGAGGTACGTGGTGGTCTGTTCGTGCGGCAGATCCATCACTGGGCGGCGCTGATGTTCGCGGCGTCGATCATGGTGCACATGGCCCGTATCTTCTTCACGGGTGCGTTCCGGCGTCCCCGTGAGGCCAACTGGGTCATCGGCGCGCTGCTGTTCATCCTGGCGATGTTCGAAGGTTTCTTCGGATATTCCCTGCCCGACGACCTGCTCTCCGGCACCGGTATCCGCGCGGCGCTTTCCGGCATCACCATGGGCCTTCCGCTGATCGGCACCTGGATGCACTGGGCACTGTTCGGTGGCGACTTCCCCGGCAACATCCTGATCCCCCGTCTGTACGCCATGCACATCCTGCTGATCCCCGCGATCATCCTGGCGCTCATCGGTATCCACCTGGCCCTGGTCTGGTACCAGAAGCACACCCAGTTCCCCGGCCCGGGTGCGACTGAGAAGAACGTGGTGGGTGTGCGCATCCTCCCGGTGTTCGCCCTCAAGGGTGGATCCTTCTTCGCCTTCACCACCGCCATCCTGGCGCTGATGAGCGGTCTGCTGCAGATCAACCCCATCTGGGTGCTGGGCCCCTACAAGCCCTCACAGATCTCCGCGGGTAGCCAGCCGGACTTCTACATGATGTGGACCGACGGCCTGCTACGCATCATCCCGGCTTGGGAGATCTACCCGTTTGGCCACACCATCCCCCAGGCCGTGTGGGTTGCGGTCGGAATGGGCTTGGTGTTCGGTCTGCTGATCGCATACCCCTTCCTCGAGAAGAAGCTCACCGGTGATGATGCCCACCACAACCTGCTGCAGCGGCCGCGTGACGCTCCGGTCAGGACGGCCATCGGCTCGGCGGCGATCTCGCTCTACATGTTGTTCACGCTCATGTGTATGAACGACATCATCGCGCTGAAGTTCCACATCTCGCTGAACGCGACGACGTGGATCGGTCGTATCGGCATGGTCATCTTGCCGGCGGTGGTGTACTACATCGCCTATCGCTGGGCCATCGGCCTGCAGCGCAGCGATCGCGCGGTGCTGGAGCACGGCATCGAGACCGGCATCATCAAGCGCCTGCCGCACGGTGAGTACATCGAGATCCACCAGCCGCTGGCCGGAGTCGATGAGCACGGCCATGCGATTCCGCTGGAGTACCAGGGGGCACCGGTGCCCCAGCGCATGAACAAGCTCGGGTCCGCCGGAGCACCGGGCACCGGCTCGTTCCTGTTCGCCGACCCCGCCGACGAACAACACGCACTGGCCGAAGCCGAACACGAGGCGCACCACAAGTCACTACTCGCGCTGAAGGAATACCAGGACGGCGAGCCGTCGACCAACGGTCACGGCCACTAGAAGGCAGCTCTGACAGGTGCGCCCCGCATGCGAAAGCGTGCGGGGCGCACCTGTTTTAGGGTGGCTGTATGCGTGAGATGAGCCGAGAGGAATGGTGGGCCTTCGCCTCTGCGGGAACCCGTACCGGAATGCTCGGCCTGGTCCGTGCCAACGGCGCACCCATCGTCACACCCGTCTGGTTCGTACTGCATGAGGGACCCGAGGGAGACGAGCTGATCTTCAACACGGGAACCAACACACTGAAGGGCAAAGCGATTCGGCGCGACCCACGCATCTCGCTGGCGGTCGATGATCAGCGGCCGCCGTTCTCCTATGTGCAGTTCACCGCAGAGGCGCGGCTGACCAACGATCACGACGAGATGCTCGCCTGGGCGACCGCCATCGGCGGACGCTACATGGGCGCCGACAAAGCCGAGGAGTTCGGCCGGCGCAACGCGGTGCCCGAGGAGTCACTCGTCCGGGCGAAAATCACCAAGGTGATCGCCCGCGCCGGCATCGCGGACTAAGACCCTGACGAGCCGAGCTCGCGCAGCTTCTTGAGCGTCACCCACGGAATGGCCCCCATCGCGCAGGTGATCACACCGGCGAAGACGAACGCGATGACGGCGGCGGTGTCGCTTTCCACTGCCAGCAGATAGGTGCCGGTCACCACCGCCAGCAATGCCAGGCCGATCGCGCCGGCGATCCCCACCGTGGCCCGCAACCACAGCCGGTTGATCACGGCTCTCTTCGCGGCCGCCTCAGTGGCTGCCCGGTACGCGGGAGACCCAGGACCGTTGTAGTCCTTGGGAACATGGCTCACGTGATCGGCGAGACCACCGAAGGTCTTGAGTTTCTCGGTCGACGCCTCCGCGGGAGGCGGTCCAGACGGCGCAGTGGCCCCACCGGAAGAATTGGCGCCCTTGGGTTTAGGGGCCGTTTTCGACGCACCGCGGGCGGTGCGCTGGGCAGCGCTCTTGCGGGCACGTAGCAACAGCGGCACGGCTCCGACGATGACGGCCAGCGATACCCCGATGACGATGTAGATGCCCCACGAAGACCCCGACGAACCCGAGTCCTCCCCCATTCCGGCGATCACCACGATGGCACCGACCAACATCCCGACGAACGCCAACCAGATGACCGCGCACAAGCCGATGAGCATCCGGTCAACGGACTCCGGCGATGACCGCCGCAGCGGGCCCGCGATTGCCTCCAGTGGCTTGGCCAATCGACCTGCTGGCATCAGCAGGTTGCCTGCGCCGAATTGTTGTTGTTGGAGGACAAAACCTGACCGTCGCTGGTGGTGATCGTGCAGTTGAGCTGACTCAGCCGCAGGAAGCTACTCGCCGACACCGATCCGATCTCCGAATTCGAAATGGGGGTAACCGTGATCGACCACGGGATGTACACATTCGGGTTCACCCGGGTGCGTCCCGAACCGTCGGTCCAGGTGATCGAGATGCGATCGAGCGGAGCCTTGGAACCGGTCACCGAGTACGTGATCTGCCGTGGCCCGGCCGGTGTCGTGGTCGTCGGGGGCGGAGGCGGCGGCGGTGTCGTCGTGGTGGTCACCGGCGGCGGCGCCTCATGCGTCGTCACCGGCGGAGGGGGCGGAGGCGGCGGCTCCACCGTCACCGTCTCGGTCACCACCGGCGGAGGCGGAGGAGGCGGCGGCTCGGTGGTCGGTGGAGGCGGCGGCGGTGGGGGCGGCGGGGTCGTGGTGGTGATGATCTCGTTCCACGGCGTGGTGCTCGGCGTTGGTATCACCGTGCTGCTCTTGGCCGCACCGTTGGTCTCATCCGAACGGCCCGCGACGAGCAAAGCAACGGAGGCGACCAGGGTGATGGCGGCGATGATCGCTGCCACGCCGACGACCCACGGCCACCGCGGCGGCGGCGGCTCCTCGCCATCGACGAGTTGGGTCTCGTACTCGTCGTAGGGCACGTATGGGCTGGTGAATTGCTCGGATTCGGGCGCCGAGTACGCCTGAGAATGAAACGCGGCAGAATCCGCCCCGGAAGAGTCGGGAGCCGCAGCTTCCTCATTCGGACCGTCCAGATCCGGAACTTCCCCGGGATTCCCCGACCCTGGGTTGTCCGTCCCACTCATCTACACAAGTTCCTTTTCGTCACTTCCCGCTCCCCGGCGAGCCACCTGCCTGAGGGGCCATGGCAACGATAGCCAACGCAATCCGGGGCGACGAATCCCGAAGGCCAGAAAAAACAAACTGACCACCGGATTGTTATCGAAAACGTGATGGTGCGCACGGCAATGTCCCACCAGCCACGGCCGTCCCACCGCAAAGTACGGGAGCGGCCATGGCTGACGGGCAAAATGCGAGATGAGCTAGTGCTTCTCCGCGCCGATGTGGTACTCGAAGACCAGGCCGGCGACCGCGCTGAGCACAAACACCGCACCGGCGGCGAGCAGCCACGGCAGCCACAGCGCCACGCCCACGGCAGTGGTGGCGGCGGCCAGCGCGATCATGATCGGCCACCAGCTGTGCGGGCTGTAGAAGCCGAGCTCTCCGGCGCCATCGGCGATCTCGGCGTCCTCGTAGTCCTCGGGACGGGTGTCCAGACGACGGGCCACGAACCGGAAGAACGTGGAGATGATCAGCGACAGACCCGTGGTCATCACCATGGCGGTGGTACCGGCCCACTCCACGCCGCCGTTGGCGTACATGGCGGTCAGCACCGCGTACACCACGGTGGCCAGGGCGAAGAATCCGGTGAGGATCTCGAAGAGTCGGGCTTCGATATGCATGCTGCGCTCCCTCGCCTAGTTCTTGGCCGCGTTGTTGTCTACCGGCGCGAGATCGCCGCGACGACCATCGAACGGCCTGGTGGTGATCGAGACGGGTGACTGACCGATCGAGGCCAGTGCCTCCGCGTTGCTCTTACCGTCCTGACGCGCCTTCAGATAGAACTTGAAGTCATTGGGGCTGACCACGCGCAGCTCGAAGGCCATCATCGAGTGGTACGTGCCGCACATCTCCACGCAGCGCCCCACGAACGCGCCCTCCTTCAGGATCTTGCTGACCTGAAAGACGTTGTCGGAGTTGTTGGCCTTGGGCTCGGGCATCACGTCGCGAGTGAACAGGAACGGCACCACCCGGAACGAGTGGATGACGTCGGCCGAGGCCAGCTGGAACTCGATGCTCTTGCCGCTGGGCACGACCAGCACCGGGATCTCCGAAGAGGTTCCGACCGTCTCGATCTTGTCGAAGTTCAGGTAGGTGCGGTCCTCACGGTTCAGGCCACGCACCGGGCCGACGAGCTCGTTGCCGTGTGCGTCCTTGCCCTCGGGCTTGGAGGTCATGGCCTTCTTGCGCTCGGGGTCGGCGCCTTCGTAGTTGAGGCTTCCGTCCTTGAACGCGACCTTCTGGTAGCCGAACTTCCAGTTCCACTGGAATGCGGTGACGTCGACGACGACCTCGGGGTTGGGGTCCTTGTGCATGACCTTGTTCTGCACCACGACGGTGAAGTAGAAGAGCACCGCGATGATCAAGAAGGGCACCACCGTCAGGACCAGCTCCAGCGGCAGGTTATACCCGAACTGACGCGGGAACTCGGTGTCGCCCGGCTTGTGGCGGTGGAACGCGACGGTCCAGAAGGTCAGACCCCACACGATGACGCCGACGACCAGCGAGGCGACGACCGCCCAGGTCCACAAGGGGGCCATGTAGTCGTGTGCTTCGGGGGTGATGCCCTCGGGCCAGCCGAACCGCAGCACCTCTTGGACGCTACAACCGCTGAGCAGGAAGCTCGCCGCGCCCAACAGCACCACAGTGGCCAGCAGGGACGGCCGTGAGCCGGACCGTGACGTCACGTTTTTAGCCTCCTGTTTCGCCTGCAGAATCCATCGCTGACCAGTGGCAGCAATCGAATACTACGCAGCGTAGACCACGCGGTCGCATCAGGGCTGCGACGGGGCCGGTATCGGGACCTAGGTCCTGAGACGGTCCCCGTGATGTTGCATACTTGGCCGCGTGTGTGGACTGGTGGCGTGGCTGGGCCCGCCCGGGTCTTCCCTCGAATCCCATAGCCCGGCGGTGGATGCCGCGATGGTGCACATGCGCCACCGCGGCCCCGATGAACCGGGCGTTTGGCACGAGGGAAACGTGCTCTTCGGCTTCAACCGGCTGTCGATCATCGACATCGCGCATTCACATCAGCCGTTGCGCTGGGGTCCCCCGGACGCGCCGGGCCGGTATGTGTTGGTCTTCAACGGCGAGATCTACAACTACCTGGAACTCAGGGCGACACTGGCCGCCGAACATGGCGCCGTATTCTCCACCGAGGGCGACGGCGAGGCGATCCTGGCGGCGTACCACTTCTGGGGGCCGGACGCGCTACACCGGCTGCGCGGCATGTTCGCATTCGCGATCTGGGACACCGTGGAACGCGAGTTGTTCTGCGCCCGCGATCCTTTCGGTATCAAGCCGCTCTTCATGGCGACCGGCCCGGGCGGCACCGCACTCGGCAGCGAGAAGAAATGCCTGCTGGATCTCGTCGAACAGCTGGGCATCGGGACCGAGTTGGACCTGCGCGCGCTGCAGCATTACACGACGCTGCAATACGTTCCGGAGCCCGAGAGCCTGCACACCGAGATCCGCCGCCTGGAATCCGGTTCGTACGCCCGCATCGCCCCCGGACAGGAGCCGCGCATCACGCGCTACTTCCCGGCCCGATTCGAGGTGGCCCCGTTCACGCGTGCCACGCGTCAGTCCCGGTACGACGAGATCACCGAGGTGCTCTCCGATTCGGTGGCCAAGCATATGCGCGCGGACGTGACGGTGGGCTCGTTCCTGTCCGGCGGCATCGACTCGACGGCCATCGCCGCACTGGCGATCCGGCATAACCCCAAGCTCATCACTTTCACGACAGGCTTTGAGCGGCAAGGCTATTCCGAGGTCGATGTGGCGGTGGAGTCGGCGCAGGCAATCGGCGCCCGCCACATCGTCAAGGTGGTCAGCCAGGAGGAGTTCGTCTCCGCACTTCCGGAAATCGTGTGGTACCTGGACGATCCGGTGGCAGATCCGTCCTTGGTGCCGTTGTTCTTCGTGGCACGCGAGGCCCGCAAACACGTCAAGGTGGTGCTCTCCGGCGAGGGCGCCGACGAGCTGTTCGGCGGATACACGATCTACCGGGAGCCCTTGTCGCTCAAGCCTTTCGAATACTTGCCGGGCGCACTACGACGCGGCGCGGCGCGATTGTCGGCCGCCATCCCGGACGGAGTGCGCGGTAAGAGCCTGCTACACCGCGGATCGATGACCCTGGAGCAGCGCTACTACGGAAACGCCCGCAGCTTCGACGATGAGCAGTTGCGTGCGGTGCTCCCCCACTACCGCCCGGAATGGGGCCACCAGGACGTGACGGCGTCCCTGTACGAACGGTGTGCGGGATGGGATCCCGTGGCCCGCATGCAATACCTGGATCTGTTCACCTGGCTGCGCGGCGACATCTTGGTCAAGGCCGACAAGATGACCATGGCCAACTCGCTGGAACTGCGGGTACCGTTCCTCGACCCCGAGGTGTTCAAGGTGGCCTCGCGGCTGCCCTACCGGGAGAAGATCAACGGGCAACCGACCAAGAGGACGACCAAGTACGCCTTGCGCAAGGCACTGGAACCCATTGTGCCGGCGCATGTTCTGCACCGGACCAAGCTCGGCTTCCCGGTGCCCATCCGGCATTGGTTTGTCGACGGGCTACTGCACGACTGGGCCCGCGAGATGCTCGCCACCACACAGGCAGGGCACCTGATCGACGTGCCCGCCGTCAGCCGCATGCTCACCGAACACGCCGCCGGCGCCAGCGATCACAGCCGCAGGCTGTGGACGGTGCTGATCTTCATGCTGTGGCACGCGATCTTCGTCGAGCAGTCAGTGCGGCCCCAGATCCAGGAGCCGCACTACCCGGTGCAGCTCTAAAGAGCGGCACCGATCTCGTCGGCGGCTTCCTGGCCGTAGGCGTCGGCAAGGCGGACCAGCGCTTCGTCGCGCTCCCACAGCCATTCCTGAGTGCCCACGGTCTCCAAAACCAGCGTGGCCACAAGCGATCCCAGCTGCGCCGAGCGCTCCAGGTTCAGGCCGGCGCTGCGGGCGGAAAGGAACCCGGCGCGCCACGCGTCGCCGACGCCGGTGGGGTCGACCTGCCCCTTCTCCGGAACCACCCCCACCTTCAGGGAAGTGCCGTCCTTCTCCACGATCTCAACACCGTTGGCACCGAGAGTGGTGATGCGCAGCTCGACGCGCTCGCGCACATCGGCCTCGGTCCATCCCGTCTTGGACAGCAGCAGATCCCACTCGTAGTCATTGGTGAACAGGTAGGCCGCACCACCGACGAGGTCGCGCGCCTGCTCTCCGGACAGACGGGCCAACTGCTGCGACGGATCCGCGGCGAACGGCAGACCCAGGCTCCGGCATTCCTCGGTGTGCCGGAACATGGCATCGGGGTCATTGGCCCCGATGATCACCAATTCTGGTGTGCCGGTGCGGGACACAACATCAGCCAGCGAGATGTCGCGGGCTTCGGACATGGCGCCGGGGTAAAAGGAGGCGATCTGCGCCATGTCCTGATCGGTGGTGCACACAAAGCGCGCGGTGTGGGCGGTCTCGGAGATCAGCACGGCGTCACAGTTGACGCCGTGGTCCTCGAGCCACGAACGGTATTCGGCGAAATCCGCACCCACCGCACCCACCAGGGTCGGCTTGCCGCCGAGCACGCCGATGGCGAAGCCGATGTTCCCTGCGACGCCGCCGCGCCGGATCTCCAGATCGTCCACCAGGAAGCTCAGGGACACCTTCTGCAGGTGCTCAACCAACAGCTGTTCGGAGAACTTGCCGGGGAAGTTCATGAGGTGGTCGGTCGCAATGGATCCGGTGACGATGATGGACACGCGTGAGACCCTTCGTAGGATTCGGGCGGGTTGGGCAGTCGAGAGACAACCCCAAAAGCTTACCTAACGTAACTGTTCGGGCGGTTGTCTCCGATTGCTAGCCTGGTTTGTTGGGGAGTGAGATCGGGGACACGATTTTCAGGAGAATTAATGGCTGAACCAGGTTATTCGACGGTGCCCTACCCTGGTTTACCGCCCATGCCGCCACCGGTCGACTACCCCGAACGCAAGCGCAAGGTACCCGGCTGGCTCGCGCCCGCCGCGGTGGTGGCCGCCCTGCTGATACTGGCGCTGGTCTTGGGATTTCTGACCAAGAATTCGGGCGTGTCCCAGCGACCGAGCGAGGCGAAGATCGAACAGACCATCCAGGCCTACCTGGACGCGATGGCCAGACTCGATACCGTCACGCTGGCCCGCAATGCCGGCTGTGGCCTGTATGACGCCGTCCGCGACAAGGACACCGACGACACGATCGTGCGCGCCAACGCCCAGCAGTTTGTGGCGACATTCGGCACGGCCACGGTCAAGTCGATCGACAAGATCGTCTACTTCTCCCAGTACCAGCTCAAGGTGCTGTTCACCGCTACCAGCCAGAAGCGCAAGGACGCCCCGCAGGGTCAGGCGGAGCTGCTGCTCAACGAGGGCAAGATCTACGTCTGCTCCGCCTACATGCGCGGAGCCAACGCGTACTGATCAGTCGGTATCGATCAGTTGAAGGAGTCGCCGCACGCGCACGAGCCGGTGGCGTTCGGGTTGTCGATGGTGAAGCCCTGCTTCTCGATGGTGTCCACGAAGTCGATGGAGGCGCCCTGCACATAGGGTGCGCTCATGCGGTCCACGGTCAGAGTGACGCCGTCGAAGTCGACGGTGAGGTCTCCGTCGAGGGTGCGATCGTCGAAGAAGAGCTGGTAGCGCAGACCCGCGCACCCACCCGGCTGGACGGCGATACGCAGCGAAAGATCGTCACGGCCTTCCTGATCCAGCAGCGCCTTGGCCTTGGCGGCGGCGGCATCGGTCAAGACGACGCCATGCGTGCCCTCATCGGTGGTGGTAGCGGTCGATTCGTCTTGGACAGTCATGGGATCTCCCCTGGGTCGAAGCTCTCGGGTGGACGTCCACTTCAGGGACGTCTTCTGACCTCAACGGTACCTCGTGTGCGGCTATTCCTACATCTGTGCCCGACTATCCGGGCCTAGCGGGGCGCCCACTCCTGCGCGACATGCGCCGCCAGTCCGGCGAGCTGACCGGCCGCGTCCCGCATGGCCCGCTGTACCGAGCCCGCGAACTGGGCGATCGATTCAGCCCGGGCGATACCCACCTGCTCATACGCACTCGCAGCCAGCGTCACCTGACCGGCCAGCACCAGCACCGGTGTGCCTGATGCCGCGGCCTGGGCGGCGACCGCTCCCGCCACCTTGCCGTGCAGGGTCTGGTCATCGAACTTGCCCTCCCCGGTAATCACCAGGTCGGCCCGCTCGATCGCCTCCTTGAGACCGGTATGTTCGGCCACGATTCGTGCCCCCGATTCGCGGCGGCCGCCGAGGGCGAGAAGTGCCGCCCCGATGCCACCGGCGGCACCGGCACCGGCGAGGTCCCGGACGCCACGGCCGGTGCCCGCCTCTAGCGCGGCGGCCCACTGGGCGAGCCTGACCTCGAGGCGCCGTACGGTGTCCGGATCGGCGCCCTTCTGCGGTCCGAACACGGCCGCCGCACCGGTGGGCCCCAGCAGCGGGTGTTCGACATCGCTGGCCACCACCAGTTCGGTGGTGGCCAACCGGCGCTGCGCCTGCTCTATCCCACCGAGACCCTCGATAAGGCCCGCGCCCCCGTCGGTGCAGCTGCTGCCGCCGAGGCCAACCACGATGCGAGCCGCCCCGGCATCCAGCGCCGCCGCGATCAGCTGACCCACCCCGGTGCTGTGTGCGCGCCAGGCGGTATCGACGGATGGTGGTCGTCGCAGCAGCGGCAACCCACAGGCCTGCGCACATTCGACGTAGGCGGTGGGCGTATCCAGCAGCCAGGCGGCGTCGACATCCTCGTCCAGGGGGCCGCGCACCCGCGCGGTGTGCCGCCGCGCCGAGGACAGCTGCGTGGCAAGCACCTCGACGAACCCCGGGCCGCCATCGGACTGCGGGCTAAGAATCACCGTGTCGCCTGGGCGAGCACTGCCCCAGCCGTCGGCGATGACGCCGGCGGCCTCGGTGGCCGTAAGCGTGTCACCGAAGCTGTCGGGCGCCACCAGAATCTGACTCATTCGCGCAGGATAATCTGGGCTCGTGAATCTGCTCGGCCGAAAGAAATCCGCCCCCTCCGACGATGCTGCCGCCACGTCCGCATTGCCATCCGGTGAGACGAGCGTCACAGATGCGTCCGGGCCGGCGCAGGCCGGAAAGGGCCGCCCCACCCCGAAGCGGGATGCCGGGAAGCGCCGCGGACCTGTCGCCCCGGCCCCGCTGACCAGCGCCGAGGCCCGTCAGCGTCGTAAAGCCCTGCGCGGCCCCAAGCTCTCGCGCGCCGAACGCAAGGTGGAGAACGCCGAGCGGCGTGCCCGCATGGCCGACAATCGCGAAAAGATGATGGCCGGTGACGAGGCGTACCTACTGCCCCGCGACAAGGGCCCGGTGCGCGCCTTCGCACGCGATATCGTCGATTCGCGGCGCAACGTGCTGGGATTGTTCATGCCCCTGGCGCTGTTCCTGATCTTCACCATGTTCGCGGTGCCGTCCGTCCAGGTGCAGATGTGGATGACACCAGCCATGTTGGTGCTGATGATCGTGATGATCGTCGACGGGATCTTCGTGGGCCGGCTGGTGAACAAGCGTGTCTACGAACGCTTCCCGACCAGTGACGAGGGCGGATTCAAGCTCGGGTGGTATGCGGCGAGCCGCGCGTCACAGCTGCGCAAGATGCGCGCGCCGCGCCCCCGGGTGAACCGCGGCGAACCGGTCTAGCCTCACGTGGCTACCACGCTGGTTCTTGGTGGAATTCGTTCGGGGAAGTCCCGTTTCGCCGAATCGCTGCTACCCGCCGAAGGCCCCGCACGGTATCTGGCCACCGGATCCCCGGACACCGGAGACCCGGCATGGACGGAAAGGATTGCCGCGCACCGATCCCGCCGTCCGTCTCAGTGGACGACCGCCGAAACCACGGATATCGCGACCGAGTTGCGCACACGCGCACCGCTACCGACGCTCATCGATGATCTTGGGGGCTGGCTTACCGCGGCGATGGATGCTCATGGCGCCTGGGATGTCGGGGCCGGCGCGGTCAGCGCGGATATCGGCGCACTGGTTGAGGCCGTCGCCGACTACCCCGTCGACTTGGTGATCGTGAGCCCTGAAGTCGGCCTGACCGTGGTGCCCGCCACCGCGGCGGGACGGCTCTTTGCGGATGCACTCGGAGCCCTGAATCAGGCGGTCGCGGCGCGCGCTGATCGGGTGCTGCTGGTGGTGGCGGGTCAGCCGCTGACCATCAAGGGGGGACGCTCGTGACACAGGCCGAACCACCAGAAGCGCCGCGATTCGCGCCGGTATCGGCACCCGATCCGGATATCGCCGACGCCGCACGCGCACGCCAGCACCGACTCACCAAGCCCACCGGCGCGTTGGGCCGGCTGGAAGAGCTGTCGGTGTGGGCGGCAGCCTGCCAGAATCGTTGCCCCCCTACGGCATTCCAGCGACCACGGGTTGTCGTGTTCGCCGGCGACCACGGCGTGGCCGCCGCTGGCGTATCCGCCTATCCTGCGTCGGTCACCGCCCAGATGGTGCGCAACATGGACGCCGGTGGCGCCGCGGTCAACGTACTGGCGGCTTTGACCGGAGCGGGTGTGCGTGTGGCCGATATGGCAGTCGGCCGGCCCAGCGGAAACATCGCGGTCGAGGACGCACTCACCGGCGAGCAGACGCACGCGGCGCTCGCGGCGGGCATCGCACTGGCCGACGCCGAGGTGGACGGTGGTGCCGACCTCCTCATTGCCGGCGATATGGGCATCGGGAACACCACGCCCGCAACGGTATTGGTGGCTGCGCTGACGGGCAGCGAGCCGGTGGCGGTGGTGGGCCGCGGCACCGGGGTCGACGACGCCGGATGGATGCGCAAGACCGCCGCAGTCCGTGACGCGCTGCGCCGCACCAAGGATGTACGTACGGATCCGGTTGCGCTGCTGGGTGTGGCCGGCGGCGCCGATCTCGCCGCCATGACCGGTTTCCTGGCGCAGGCGGCAGTGCGGCGCACACCCGTATTGCTGGACGGACTGGTGGTCACCTCCGCCGCGCTGGTGGCCGAGCAGCTGGCACCCGGAGCGCGCCAGTGGTGGCTTGCGGGACACCGATCTACCGAACCGGCGCATTCCCTCGCCCTGCAACGCCTGCGGCTGGACCCGGTGCTCGATCTGCAGATGCGATTGGGCGAGGGCTCCGGCGCGCTGGTGGCGCTGCCGGTGCTACAGGCCGCGGTCGGCACGCTCGCTCAGATGGCGACCTTCGATGAGGCCCGGGTGGACACCGCGTGAATGCCCTGCTGCGAATCCTGCGGCCGGTGGGCGGCGCCTTCGAATTCGCCACCGTGGCACCGGTTCCGGCCCGGCTGGCTGGCACGCTTTCCGGCCCGGTGCTGGGGGCGCTGCCGGTGGTGGGTGCGGCGCTGGGAGTCCTGGCCGCGTTCGTGGCCTGGGTCATGCATTTCGCGTACATGGCGCCGATCGCCGGACTGGCAGCGGTCGCCGCGACAATCCTCGCAACCCGGGGCCTACATATCGATGGGTTGTCCGACACCGCCGACGGGCTGGGCTGCTACGGGCCGCCGGAGCGCGCGCTGACCGTGATGCGGGACGGCTCGGCCGGACCGTTCGGGGTGGTTGTGCTCATCATCTGCCTTCTAGCACAAGCATTGTCGTTCGGCGTACTGGCCTCCCGGCAGGAGTGGCTGGCCGTCGCCCTGGCGATAACGGTGGGGCGAATCAGCGCGGTGGTGGCCTGTCGCCGCGGCGTGCCCGGCGCCGCGCAGAGCGGATTCGGGACTAGGGTCGCCGGATCTCAACCGCTGTGGCTGGCGGGCATGTGGGTGGCGGCGGCGATGGCCGTGGGCCTGCTGGCACAAACCTGGCGTCCCTGGCAGGGACCGGTAGTGGTGGCGGTGGCGCTGATCGCCGGGGCGCTGCTGGTACGTCATTGTGTGCGCAGGTTCGGCGGAATCACCGGCGACGTCTTGGGCGCGAGCATCGAGATAACCACGACCGTGGCGGCCCTGGGTTTCGCGGCACACTGATGCGGCCAGGAAAGATTCATCAGGAGTTCGCGGTTGCATCGGCCTGTGCGGTCGCGTTACCGGCCGCCGTGGGCCACCATTCGAATCTATGTCGCGCAATCCGTTGAACCCCGCCGGTGAGACACCGGATATGGGAATCCCGCAGTCGATCGCCGGATCGATGTCGATGGCCGAACAGTACGAGTGGCATCGCGGGTATCTGCGTCGTCATGCGGTCTCGCGCCGTAACTTCCTGCGAGGCTCGGCGGCAGCCGCGGCCGTCGCCGCGTTGGGAGTGTCACCGTTCGGGCGCCGGGCATACGCGGACGAGGCCCAGCTGGGAGTCGCCGGCAGGCGCGTCGGATACGGAGCGGATTCCTCCAGCCAGCTCAGCTTCTCCGCGCAGCTGTCCAGGAATCCACACGGCACCAAGATCTTTCTCGATCATGGGCCGACACCCGAGCTGGGCGCCTCGCTCGAGGCCGAGGTGCGCAACCTGGTCACCCAAATTCCATCCAGCGACCACGGCGTGCTGGCGGCCGAACAGTTCTATGTCCATGCGCCCGTACACGGGCTGCCCGGCGGCACCGGGCATTTCTACCGGTGGCGTACCGCCGACGGTTTCCTGAGTGATATCCGCTCGGCCGCCACAGCCGTCCCCGCTGCGCGAAATGCACTTGCGCCGTTCCGTTTCACCATGATGGGCGATCAGGGCACCGACGAGACCCCCGCCCTCCCACCAAATTTGGCTGCCGGTGAATACGACGACAACTACTACGGTGCGGACAACGATCCGGCGGTGCCGCATACGCAGAATGTCATGAATCAGATCGTGGCCAGCCGACCCGATTTCCATATCCTGGCCGGAGATATCGCCTATGCCGACCCGTCCGGGATGGGCAAGTCGCCGCAGTTCGTGTCCTCCGGTGCCAAAGCTCCGTCCGGCTTCGACAAGTACAACCCCTTCGTCTGGGACGTCTATCTGACCTCGATTGAGCCCAGCGCCTCAACCACACCGTGGATGTTCGCCACCGGCAACCACGACATGGAGGCCGCGTATGGCAACCACGGTTACGGCGGTCATCTGGCCCGCCTCGGGTTCCCCGGCAACGGCCCCACCGGATGCCCTTCGGCATACTCGTTCACCTATGGCAACGTCGCCGTGCTCTCCCTGGACGCCAATGATGTGTCCTATGAGATCCGCGCGAATACCGGCTACTCCGGTGGCGCCCAAACCGGTTGGGTGGGAAGAACTTTAGCGACGTACCGGGCCAACCCGAATATCGACTTCATCGTGTGCTTCTTCCATCACTGCGCCTACTCCACGACGCTCTCGCATGCCAGCGACGGGGGCGTGCGTGACGCGTGGTGCGCACTGTTCGACCGTTATCAGGTCGATCTGGTGCTGCAGGGACACAACCACGTCTTCGAGCGCACCGATCCGATTCGTGCCGGACAGCCCACCCGGGAGGCCGGGGACAACTCCACCGTCGACCCGGAAACCGATGGCACCGTGTACTACACGGTGGGCTCCGCGGGTCGGCCACGCTACGACTTTCAGCCCGGCGAGCCGGAGGGGTACCGCGGCAGGGAGCTTTCAGACACGCTGGTACCCAATAGCTTTGTCTGGGCATCCGATGGCAGCAAGCATGCCGAGGCGGTCGCCTGGTCGCGGGTGAGGTATCGCAACTACGCGTTCATCCGCGTCGATGTGCGTCCCGGAGCACTGGTCAGCGAGATGGACGTCACCGCCGTGGACGAATATGGCCGGGAGTTCGACAAGGTGACGTATCGCCGCCGGGTTCACGCGGCAGTGCGCTAGCCGAGCTGGGTGATCCAGCCGTGCGTATCGGCGAAGGTACCGCGCTGGATTCCCGTCAGTGTGTCCCGCAGGGCCATGGTCACCTCGCCGGGTTCCCCGTCACCGATGGTGAATTCGCCGCCCGAGTGCTTGACGCGGCCGACCGGTGTGATGACCGCCGCCGTGCCGCAGGCGAACACCTCGGTGATCTCCCCCGAGGCCGTCTTCTTCTCCAGCTCGTCGACATCGATCTTGCGTTCCTCGATGGCAAAACCGGCGTCGGAGGCCAGCTGCAACAAGGACTTCCGCGTCACGCCCGGCAGCAGCGACCCGGACAGCTCGGGGGTGACCAGGCGCGCCTCACCGTCGCGCCCGAAGACGAAGAACAGGTTCATGCCACCCATTTCTTCGATGTACCGGCGCTCGATGGCGTCGAGCCACACCACCTGGTCGCAGCCTTCCTCGGCGGCCTGCGCCTGAGCGACCAGCGAGGCGGCGTAGTTGCCGCCGGTCTTGGCCGCGCCGATACCGCCCGGCGCGGCTCGCACGTACTCGTGCGAGAGCCACACGCTGACCGGCTTGATGCCCTGAGAGAAGTAAGCACCGGCCGGTGAGGCGATGAGCAGGTAACGGTACTCGCCGGCGGGCCGCACCCCCAGGCCTGCCTCGGTGGCGATGATGAACGGCCGCAGGTAGAGCGATTCCTCGCCGCCGCCCGGCGGCACCCACTCGGCATCCACCGCGATGAGCTGGCGCAGCGACTCGATGAACAGCTCCAGCGGCAGCTCGGGGATGGCGATGCGGCGGCAGGACTGGATCAGCCGTTCACCGTTAGCCTCGGGGCGAAACGCCGCGATGGTTCCGTCGGGTTGCCGGTACGCCTTGAGTCCCTCGAAGACCTCTTGTGCGTAGTGCAACACGATGGCCGACGGGTCAAGCGTGATCGGACCATAAGGCACCACTTGCGCGTTGTGCCAGCCGTTTTCGGCGTTCCAGTCGATGGACACCATGTGGTCGGTGAAGTACTTCCCGAATCCCGGCGCCGCGAGTACCTCAGCCCGCCGCGCCGGACTGGCCGGTGACGGGTTGAGTTGCCGGGTGAACGCGGGAAGCGGATTCATGCTCGGCAGTCTAACCGTCTGCCGTCGCCGAATCCGAACCCATTATCCGACGTTGACGTCCACGAATGGCGGCTTGACGACCTCGCATTCGATCTCACGGCCACGCACATCGACGACGACGCTCGCGCCGTCCGGGATCTGGGCCGCGGTGTCCAGCAGGGCCAGGGCGATTCCGGTCTTCAGGGTCGGTGAGAAGGTCCCGGAGGTGGTGACACCGATCGACTGGCCATCGGAGAGCACCGTGAGATCGGGGCGCAGCACCCCCCGGCCGGTCGCGCGCAGGCCTCGTAGCGTGCGGCGTGGACCATCCGTCTTCTCCTGCGTCAGCGCCTCGCGACCCCAGAACGCGTCCTTCTTCCAGCCCACCGCCCATCCGGCCCGTGCCTGCACGGGGCTGATGTCCAGGGAAAGCTCATGCCCGTGTAGCGGATAGCCCATCTCGGTGCGCAGCGTGTCACGCGCTCCCAGACCGGCGAGCTGCCCACCCGCCTCGGTGATCACGGGCAGCAGGGCATCGAACACGGCACCGGCGTCGTCCCAGGACGGCAACAGCTCGTAACCGTGCTCGCCGGTGTAACCGGTACGGCACACCCGCACGGGCAGACCGGCGAGCGTGGCGTCGGCGTAGGCCATGTACTCCATATCCGTTGGCAGACCCAGCCGTTGCAGCACGTCCGCGGACCTGGGCCCCTGCACCGCAAGCACCGCGTAGTCGCGATGCTGATTGGTGACGGCGATCCCCTCCGGCGCCTGCTCCTGCAAGGCCGCGACCACGGCGGAGGTATTGGCGGCGTTGGGCACCAGGAAGATCTCGTCGTCGGATACGTAGTACGCGATGAGGTCGTCAATCACCCCGCCGGTCTCGGTGCAGCACAAGGTGTACTGCGCCTTGCCGGGCCCAACCTTGTTGAGATCATTGGTAAAACACGCGTTGACGAAGGCTGCCGCTCCCGGTCCACGTACCAGCGCCTTGCCGAGGTGACTCACGTCGAACAGACCGACCGCCGCGCGGGTGGCGGTGTGCTCTCCCACCGTTCCCGCGTACGACACCGGCATATTCCAGCCGCCGAACTCGGCGAAGGTTGCGCCCTGAGCGGCGTGCCGATCGTGCAGTGGTCCGAGCAAGAGGTCCGTCATGGCGTTCACCCTAGCTACATGGTCTTCGCACCAGGGCCTCATCCCGGTTGGCGCCTCATCGGCCTTCACTAGGCTGTGAACCTATGAGCGCATACACGGCACCTTCGTTCACCCTGGCCACATCCATTCCGCAGCGCGGAGTCTCCGCCGCGGTGCTGCTGGTGGGTGTACGCCCCAGCGACAAGGACTCCGACAAGAGCCCCAGAGTGGTCGACGCGCAACTGCTGGACAAGGCGGCCGTCAAGTCCATCGAAGCCGCGCTCACGGCGGTCGGGGCGACGGGCTCCGCCGAGCAGCTCACCCGGGTCGTGGTCGACGGGTTGCCGGTGGCCAGCGTGCTGGCTGTCGGGCTGGGCAAGGCCGATGACGCCGAGACGATCCGCCGCGCCGCGGGAGTGGCCGCCCGCTCGCTCGACAATGTCGAGATCCTGGTGACCACGCTGTCCGAACGTGACGTCGACGCCACCGTGCAGGGCCTGGTGCTGGGCGGATACCGCTTCGCCGAGTTCCGCAGCGCCAAGACCGCCCCCAAGGACGCGGGTCTGCAGAAGGTTACGTTGCTCGTCGGCGACAAGGGCCGTGCGCAGAAAGAGGCCATGGAACGCGGTGCCGCGGTGGCGACTGCCGTCGTAACTGCCCGTGATTTTGTGAACACCCCGCCGAGCCACCTTTTCCCCGCCGAGTTTGCAAAGCGCGCAAAGGCTTTGGCAACCGCCGAGGGCATCGAGGTGGAGGTGCTCGACGAGAAGGAGCTGGCCAAGGGCGGCTACGGCGGCATCGTCGGCGTCGGCAAGGGCTCCTCGCGTCCGCCACGGCTGGTGCGGCTGACCTATCGCGGCGCGAAGAGCAAGAAAGCCAAGTCGGTGGCGCTGGTGGGCAAGGGCATCACCTTCGACACCGGCGGCATCTCGATCAAGCCGGCCGGCGGCATGGAGAACATGACCTCCGATATGGGCGGTGCGGCAGCGGTTATCGCCGTCACCTTGCTGGCCGCGCGCCAGCAGCTGCCGATCGACGTGATCGCGACCGTGCCGATGGCCGAGAACATGCCCTCATCGACGGCGCAGCGTCCCGGTGATGTGCTGACCCAGCTGGATGGCACCACCGTCGAGGTGATCAACACCGACGCCGAGGGCCGCCTGATCCTCGCCGACGCGATCGTGCGGGCCTGCCAGGACCAGCCGGACTACCTGATCGACACCGCGACGCTGACCGGTGCGCAGGTTGTGGCGCTCGGCACCCGCACCCCCGGGGTGATGGGCACCGACGAGTTCCGCGACCGGGTGTCGGCCATCTCGCAGTCGGTTGGCGAGAACGGCTGGGCCATGCCGCTGCCCGAGGAGCTGCGCGACGATCTGAAGTCCCGGGTGGCAGACCTGGCCAATGTCACCAATCACCGCAACGGCGGCATGCTCGCCGCCGGCCAGTACCTGCGCGAGTTCGTCGCCGACGGGGTCCAGTGGGCGCACATCGACGTCGCCGGTCCCGCGTACAACACCGGCGGGCCGTGGGGTTACACGCCCAAGGGCGGCACCGGCGTGCCGGTGCGGACCATCTTTGGGGTGCTGGAGGACATCGCCGCCAACGGGTGACGCCGTGAGCGCTAGGCGCCCTCGTCCATGGCCCGGCGCTTGAGGATCTTCTGTCGCGCGTCGTAATCGCGTTTGCGTTGCGGATACCCGGTGCGGTGCACGTCGTACACCGGGATCTGCAGCCTCTCCGAGATTCTCCGCGCGCCCGCGACCCCGCCCACGCGGCGGCGGGTCCATTCCCCATCCCCTGCGATGAGGATCACGGTGACGTCGGAGAAGTTGGTCTGCGGCTCGACATAGGCCTCTACGCCGGTGCGCGCCGCCGACCACGCGGCCAGGTAACGCAGGTCATCGTTCGTGCCCTGTTTGGTCTGCCCCTCTCGCTTGCCGCGGAAGGCGTCGATCCATGCCATGGGCTCATGGTGCCAGCTAATTCTGAGAACGTGCTGTTATCCGACCGAGAATCGCTTCAGTCTGCTGGTCTGCCCGGCAACCAGCCGTACCGTCGACTTCGGAACATCCAGGTACTCCGCCAGCAACGCGATCGCTGCCTTGTTGGCCTTGCCGTCGATGGCCGGCTCGCGCACGAACAGCGTCAGTGCGCCATCGTCGGCAACCTCTACCGCCGGACCCTTGCGGCTGCCCGGCTTGATGACGCAGACCACTGTGCGCTCGCTCACTCCTCGATCTTGGACCCGGGCAGGCGCGTCGTTCCACTCAGTGACAGGATTGACCCGGCTGACACGCAGCTGTGGTAAGCCATGAAGAGTCGTCTTTGTTAGTGCCGCTGTCCGAACCGTTTTCAGGAGTGGAAACCATGGCCTTCTCCGTCCAGATGCCCGCCCTCGGTGAGAGCGTGACCGAAGGGACGGTGACGCGGTGGCTCAAGCAAGAAGGCGACACGGTCGAAGTCGACGAGCCATTGCTCGAGGTGTCCACCGACAAGGTGGACACCGAGATCCCAGCTCCCACTTCGGGTGTGTTGACCAAGATCGTCGCCCGTGAGGACGACACCGTCGAGATCGGCGGCGAGCTCGGTGTGATCAGCGAGGCCGGAGAGGCGGCTCCCGCCGCACCCGCACCCGCAGCCGCACCGGCTCCGGAACCGACACCCGCCCCCGCCCCCGAGGCCACTGCGGCAGCGGCTCCCGAACCCGCTGCCGAGCCGCCCGCCGCCGCTGCCCCGGCCGGCTCGGGCACCTCGGTCAAGATGCCCGAGCTCGGTGAGTCCGTCACCGAAGGCACCGTGACCCGCTGGCTCAAGAAGGTCGGCGACGAGGTCGGCGTGGACGAACCGCTCGTCGAGGTGTCCACCGACAAGGTCGACACCGAGATTCCGTCGCCGGTGGCCGGTGTGCTGCTCAGCATCTCGGCCAACGAGGACGACACCGTGGCCGTGGGCGGCGAGCTTGCCGTCGTCGGAGCCGCCGACGCCGCGCCCGCGGCTCCCGCGCCTGCGGCTCCCGCTCCCGAGCCTGCCGCAGCTCCTGCCGCGGCAGCGGCACCGCCTGCTCCTCCGGCTCCCCCAGCCCCAGCCCCCGCACCGGCGGCCCCGGCTCCCGCATCGACGGCTCCGGCAGCGAACGGTGCCGCCGGCGACAACCCGTACGTGACCCCGCTCGTGCGCAAGCTCGCCGCCGAAAACAACGTGGACCTTTCCGCGCTGTCCGGCAGCGGTGTGGGCGGACGCATCCGCAAGCAGGATGTGCTGGCCGCCGCGGAGGCCGCCAAGGCTCCGGCCGCGGCTCCCGCTCCCGCGGCTCCCGCCGCGTCCGCGCCTGCGGCCGTAGCACCGTCCCTGGCGCACCTGCGCGGAACCACGCAGAAGGCCAACCGGATTCGTCAGATCACCGCCAAGAAGACGCGCGAGTCACTGCAGGAGACCGCCCAGCTGACCCAGACCCACGAGGTCGACGTCACCAAGATCGCGGCCCTGCGCGCCCGGGCCAAGGCGGCGTTCGCCGAGCGCGAGGGTGTGAACCTGACGTTCCTGCCGTTCTTCGCCAAGGCCGCGGTGGAGGCACTCAAGACGCACCCGAACGTCAACGCGAGCTACAACGAGGAATCCAAGGAGATCACCTACTTCGACGCCGAGCACCTGGGCATCGCGGTCGACACCGACCAAGGCCTGCTCTCCCCGGTGATCCACAACGCCGGTGACCTGTCGCTGGCCGGTCTGGCGCGCGCGATCGCCGATATCGCGGCACGGGCCCGTTCCGGGAACCTCAAGCCCGACGAGCTGGCCGGTGGCACCTTCACCATCACCAACATCGGCAGCCAGGGCGCCTTGTTCGACACGCCGATTCTGGTGCCGCCGCAGGCCGCCATGCTCGGCACCGGCGCGATCGTGAAGCGTCCCAGGGTTATTCGTGATGACGCCGGTAACGAGTCGATCGGTATCCGGTCGGTGTGCTACTTGCCGCTGACCTACGATCACCGCCTGATCGACGGAGCCGACGCGGGGCGGTTCCTGACGACCATCAAACACCGTCTGGAAGAGGGGGCTTTCGAGGCGGACCTGGGTCTGTAGGCCTATGGGCGCTGAATCCCAGCACAAGCGGATCGTCATCGCCGGATCGTCGGGGGTGATCGGGTCGGCACTTGTCGCGTCGCTGCGTTCCGCGAACCACACCGTGGTCCGCCTGGTTCGTCGCGACCCGATGGGCCCCGACGAGCGGCGCTGGGATCCAGCAAGCGGCCAGATCGAGCCCGGCGCCCTCGACGGCGCCGACGCCGTCGTCAACATGTGCGGGGTCGGTGTCGGCGACAAACGGTGGTCGGGCGCCTACAAGCAGGAGATCTACGACAGCCGCGTCATCCCGACCGAGGTACTGGCACGGGCCGTCGCCGAGGCCGGGGTGCCGGTCCTGATCAACGCCTCGGCGGTGGGCTACTACGGCGACAGCGGTGACCGCATCATCGACGAAACCGCCTCCAGCGGCACCAGTTTCCTGGCACGGGTGTGTCTCGACTGGGAGGCCGCAACCGCCGAGGCCGCGCAGGCAGGCGCCCGGGTGGTAATCGTCCGCACGGGGCTGGTGCTGTCTCCCGCCGGTGGGCTCTTCGGCCGGTCCCGGCCGCTGTTCTCCCTCGGCCTGGGTGCGCGGCTGGGCAACGGACGCTGGTACATGCCCTGGATAAGCCTCGAGGACCACATTCGTGCCCTCGAGTTCGCGCTCGCCGAACCGGCCGTGTCGGGTCCGGTCAACCTGACCGGACCCGCGCCGGTGACGAACGCCGAATTCACCGCGGCCCTCGGCCGCGTCCTGCATCGCCCCACCCTGCTGGTGGCCCCCCAGTTCGCGCTGAGCCTCATCTTCGGAGAGTTCGCCGACGCCGAACTGACCAGCAGCATGCGTGTCATCCCCGCCGTGTTGGAACAGCACGGATTCGAATTCGAGCACCACACCATCGGCGAGGCGCTGGCCTACGCCAACAACAGTCGACCGATGAAGTGAGATAATGGAACCCGTGCACCGCTCCCATGGATCCATCCGGTCCAGCGCAGCCCCCGTCGAGGTACGGGATCTGGGCGTGATCGACTACGAGATGGCATGGGAGCTGCAGCGTGACATCGTCGAAGCACGGGTCGCCGGCGGACCCGACACCCTGCTGACCTTGCAGCACCCCGCCGTCTACACCGCGGGGCGGCGCACCGAACCGCAGGAGCGGCCCATCAACGGCGCGCCCGTCATCGACACCGACCGTGGCGGCAAGATCACGTGGCACGGACCCGGCCAGCTGGTCGGCTACCCGATAGTGCAGCTCGCCGAGCCCATCGACGTGGTGAACTACGTTCGCCGCGTTGAGGAATCGATCATCGCGGTCTGCGCGCAACTGGGCGTGCAGACCAAGCGTGTCGAGGGCCGCTCGGGTGTGTGGCTGGCCGCGGGCGGCGGCAAGCCGGAACGCAAGATCGCCGCGATCGGCGTACGCGTGCAGCGCGGCGTCACCATGCACGGGTTCTCGCTGAACTGCAATAACAGTCTCGATGCCTACCTGCCCATCGTGGCGTGTGGCATCACCGATGCCGGAGTGACGACCCTGTCCGCCGAGCTGGACCGCGACGTCACCATCGATGAGGTGCACGACCAGGTCGTTTCCTCGGTTTTGGACGCGCTCGAAGGCCGGCTTCCCGTCGGAGCGACGGCATGACAGAACCCCGCAAGCTACTGCGGCTGGAAGTCCGCAACGCCCAGACCCCGATCGAGCGCAAGCCGGACTGGATTCGCACCCGCGCGAAGATGGGCCCCGAATACAAAGAACTCAAGTCGTTGGTGCGCTCCGGCGGACTGCACACCGTGTGCGAGGAAGCCGGATGCCCCAACATCTTTGAGTGCTGGGAGGACCGTGAGGCCACCTTCCTCATCGGCGGTGAGCAATGCACACGCCGCTGCGATTTCTGCCAGATCGACACTGGTAAACCCGCCGACCTGGACCGCGACGAACCACGACGTGTGGCCGAGAGCGTCCACACCATGGGCCTGCGGTACTCGACGGTTACCGGAGTGGCCCGCGACGACCTGCCCGACGGCGGTGCCTGGCTGTACGCCGAAACGGTGCGATACATCAAGGACCTCAATCCGGCCACGGGGGTGGAGCTGCTCATCCCCGACTTCAACGCCATTCCCGCACAGCTGGACGAGGTATTCGCGTCCCGTCCGGAGGTGCTGGCGCACAACCTGGAGACGGTGCCACGGGTGTTCCGCCGCATCCGGCCCGCGTTCAGCTATGAGCGAAGCCTGTCGGTGATCACCGCCGCGCGCGAGGCGCAGTTGGTGACCAAGAGCAATCTGATTCTCGGTATGGGCGAAACCAATGACGAGATTCGTGAAGCGCTGGTCGCCCTGCACGAAGCGGGCTGCGACATCATCACCATCACCCAGTATCTGCGGCCCTCGCCACGCCACCACCCGGTTGACCGGTGGGTCAAACCGCAGGAATTCGTGGAGCTTTCGGAATTCGCGGAGGGGCTGGGCTTCGCCGGTGTGATGGCCGGCCCGCTGGTGCGCTCCTCCTACCGGGCCGGACGACTGTACGCACAGGCGATGGCTCATCATGGGCGTCCGCTGCCTGCCGCACTGGAACACCTGGCGACGGCGGGTTCGGCCCGGCAAGAGGCCATCAACCTCATCGGATGAGAAGCGCGTCGCGGGCGGGCGATATTCTCTAGCCATGGCTAAATCACTGAGTCCCGCCGAGGCCAAGGCCGCCAAGGCCGAGGCAAAGGCGCGCCGCAAGGCCGAATCGAAGGCGCGCCGCGCCCAGATGTGGCAGGCCTTCCAGATTCAGCGCAAGGAAGACAAGCGCCTGCTGCCGTACATGATCGGCGCCATCGTGGTGATCGTGGCCGCGTTCGCGGTCACCGGATACTTCTCGGGCGGCATCAGCACGTTCCTGTTCCCGATCCTGGGTGTGGTGCTCGGCGTCTTGGTGGCGTTCATCATCTTCGGCCGTCGCGTGCAAAAGTCGGTGTTCACCAAGGCCGAAGGCCAGAAGGGTGCCGCCGGCTGGGCGCTGGACAATATGCGCGGACGGTGGCGCGTCACCACCGCCGTGGCCGGCACCACGCAACTGGACGTTGTACACCGTGTGATCGGCCGTCCGGGCATCATCTTCGTCGCCGAGGGCGCCCCCGGTCGACTCGGCCCATTGCTTGCCCAGGAGAAGAAGCGCACCGCACGCCTGGTCGGGGATACGCCGATCTATGACGTCATCGTCGGCAACGAGGATGGTCAGGTGCCGCTGTCCAAGCTGGAGCGCCACCTCACCAAGCTTCCCGCCAACATCACCGCCAAGCAGATGGACTCACTGGAGTCGCGGCTGGCGGCGCTGGGTTCGCGTGCCGCCGCCATGCCGAAGGGCCCGCTGCCCGGCCAGGCGAAGATGCGCGGCGGCATGCAGCGCACCATCAGGCGGCGCTGACCTCCAGCTCCAATTTCTGGTGCCGGCGCACCATGATGCTCGGAACCCAATGCGCACCATCGGGTTTGATGGCGAACTCGCGCGTGCGGTCCAGCAGCAGATTGATCGCGGTGCGTGCCTCCAGGCGCGCCAGCGCCGCGCCCACACAGAAGTGCAGCCCCTTACCAAAGGTGATGTGACCGCGGGGGCTGGGCCGGTCGAGGCGCAGCACATCGGGGTCCTCGAAGATCGCCGGATCACGATTGGCCGCGCCCCACAGCAGCGTGAGGTGGCTGCCCGCGGGCAGCTCCACCCCGCCGAGTGTGGTGTCCGTCAACACATGGCGGTGATGTCCACGAAATGGCGACTCCAGCCGCAGTGCTTCTTCCAGGAACGTCGGCAGCAGTGCGCGGTTTTCGCGGATGCGTTGCTGCAGTCGCGGGTTCTCGCCCAGGATGCGTACGGCGTTGCCCATCAGGCCGGCGGTCGACTCGCCGCCCGCACCGACCAGTTGCACCAGGATCATCACCCCGATATCCAGGGAGATATCTCCCCGATTGCACGCCTGCACCAGGTATCCGAGCAAATCGTCACCCGGTGCGGCCAGCTCCTCCTCCAGGTGTTCACGCAGGTACAGCACCAGGTGCATGGTGTCCGTGACCACCTGGGCCTGCCGCTGCGGGGTATTGAGCCCGCCGAGCATCTCGGTGCTGGAGTAGCCCCACTGCACCAGCTGCGGCACGTCGCCGGCGGGTAGCCCGATCAGCCGGGCCACCATCGTCATCGGCAGCGCATCGCCCATGGCAGCCATCCAGTCGATGCCGTCGCCGTTGACGCCCCGCTCCCACAGGCACGAACCGGTCTGCGCCATAACGGGTTCCAGAGCCGTGATGCGCCTGGCGACCAATGTCGGCAGCACCAGTCTGCGGTGGGCGTGATGGACCGGATCATCGCCGGTGGCCAGCACGTGAGTTGGGTCGGCCGGCGGCCCCATCGGCGCGACGGCCAGGCCATCCGCCGATTTCATCAGCGCGGCCGTGAGATTGGACGAGAAATCTTCGGCACGCTCGGTGGCCTCCACCACCAGATCCCAGCGTGAGACGAAGTAGAAGCCGGAGTCGCCCACCGGCCACACCGGCGCCGTCTCACGTAACCGCCGATAGAACGGGTACGGATCCTCCAGGACCTGCGGGTCGAACAATTCATCGGTGTTCATCGCCAACGAGGCTGACAGACCTTAAAACCGCACGTCAAGGCATTCCGAAAAGTGAGAAAAGCCAGGTCAAGGCCCTGGCGCTCGCCGTCTCAGGGCAGGCCCGCCACCTGCGGGAACTCTGAGAATTTCAGCACTATTTGTCTCAACCTGCGATAGATTTGACCGACGATGTCACCGTACGCAGATTGGCTACATGGGTCCGATCGGCACACGATCGCCGCCGACCGCATCGTGTCGGTCGCGGCCAAGCAGATCGCGCGCCACGGATTGGACCGATTGAACCTTGACGCGGTGGCCCGGGAGGCGGGGTGTTCCCGCGCGACGGTGTACCGCCATGTCGGGGGCAAGACCGCGATTGTCGACGCCGTCCTGGCCCGCAACATCGCAAAAGTCACCGCGGACATTCAGCGAGCGGTCCAATCGGCAGATGCCCGGCGGCGCGCCGTCGTCGCCATCACCGCCTCGCTGACCGCCATCCGCCACGACCCCGTCATCAGCACGATGATCGCGACCATGTCGCCCACCTCGCTCGGGTCCTATCTGAACGCATCGTCCGAAATCCCGCGTTCGGCGTCCGCATTCACCGGGCTTGCCGATGAGACCGCCGCGCAGTGGATCTCGCGGGTGGTGATGGCACTCCTGTTCTGGCCGACAAGCGACCCCGCTCAGGAATCGGAGATGATCGAGCGGTTCGTCTACCCGGTCTTGAAGGACGCCACCGCTTCGCGGGTCTCCGCCTCGGCGACAAGCGAATCCACGATCTCGCCCGCCCGCACGGCGACATTCGACAGCAGTGAGGACGACAGTCCGTGACTGTGCTCGACGGATCCGTTGAGATAGATCTCTCCCGGAGCATCCGCGCGCGGCCGTAGCCGGTAGTCACGTTCGACCACCGGCCTCCCCTCTTCGTCGAACTCGTAACACGAGGCCAGTGCGCCGAGAAAAGCCCGTACGTCCAACGGCCGGTACCCGGTGGCGTAGACCACCGCGTCGCAGTCCAGCAATTCGGTCGACGACGTCGGCAGATGGGTGATGGCCAGGCGCACCCGATCGGGTGTCTCGTCGACGGCCGCGATCCGGGAAGCGTTGTGCATCCAGAGACGCCGCTCGCCACTGACCCGTTCCCGGTACTCGCGGTCGTAGAGGTCGGCGATCAGTGGGGAATCTACTGCCGCATAGTTGGTGTCGCGATGGTAGTCGACCAGCTGCCGCCGGACTTCGGCGGGCGCTCCATAGAAGTCATCGACCGCCGCCGGATCGAAGATCCGGTTGGCATAGGGGCTGTCGTCGGCCGGGCTATAGCCATACCGCGCGAAAATCGCGTGCACCTGCGCGCCGGGATACTGACTGTGCAGATACGCCACCGCCTCGGCCGCACTCTGACCGGCACCCACCACCGCGACGCGGGCGGGCGGGACATCCAAAGCCTCGAGCCTGTGTAGCAGCTGGCTGCTATGCCATTGCCGGGCAGTTGGATTGATACCGGAAGGCATCGCAGGGAACGTGCCACAGCCCAGCACGAGGGCACGCGCACGCATCAGGCGATCCGGCCGCGAGCCCGTCGTGTCCTGCAGCCGCACCTCGAACCCGTCGGAGGTGGCCTCGATTCCGGTCATTCTCGACGAGTAGCTGACGTCGGGCTCAAGGGCCTCTTGCGCCCAATCCAGGTAATCGTGGAACTCCTGCCGGGTCGGAAAGAAGCTCTGTTGATTGATGAAGTCCGGCAGCCGTCCACGTTCGGTCAGGTAGTTGACAAAGGTGTAGTGGCTCTTGGGGTTCCGCAGGGTCACCAGATCTTTGAGGAAGGAGACCTGCATCCGCGCCCCGGGAATGAGCATGCCCCGATGCCACCCGAACCGCGACTGTGCGTCCACGAACTGGGCGGAAAGCCGGTGCGGGTGCTCGGACAGCGCTATCGCCAGGGCAAGGTTCGACGGCCCGAACCCGATACCGAGCACATCATGAGACGCGTGACTATCCGAGAGCAAGGGACCGCTCCAGACGCTCCAGATAGCGTTGACGCGCAGTATCTTTGGTAACCAACACCAGGAAGTCCGCCATATCGAACTCCGGGTCGAAGGACGGGGGCCCGCAGATACGTCCGCCGATGCGCAGACATCCATGCAGCAGCGGAGGAATCTTCGCCTTCTCCTGGGGCGGTATGCCTTCCAGCGGCACACCATCGACCACGACGGGCTGGCGCGGTATGACCCGATACTCCTCGGGGGCGGTGAATCGTTGCGCGAAGTCGTGCACCGAGCGCACCAGCGATCCGCGTGGACCGCCGTCCTCCATACGGACCGACAGGCAGCCGATCGCGTACTGGTGTTCGGTCATCTGCTGATACCGGAAGATCCCGGCCCACAGGATTCCCATGACCGCGCCGTTGCGATGTTCGGGCGCAACGGTAACCCGGCCGATCTCAACTAATTTGGGCCGCAACGGGTCCAACGCCGTGGCGTCGAACATCGAATCGGTGAAGGTCTCCCCCGCCGCCTGGTATCCCTGCGGTGGCAGCAGCCGGCAACAGCCGATGATGGCGCCGGTGTCCTCGTCGCGAGCCAATAGGTGATCGCAGAAAGGATCCAACTTGTCCAGATCAATCATCTCGCCGGTAAGCGGGCCGCGCACGGCATGTGGCAGCGGCGCACCCATTTCATCGGCAAATGCCTGGTATCGAAGTCGTTGCGCGGCTTCAATTTCAGCCGGATCCGACGACAACACAATGCTGTACCGCGGCCGCGGGTTCGCGTCCGTCCCCCGATCGGAACCGACACCGGGCGCCGCGATGAGAACCGCCGCGCTCTCCATGATCGAAAGCTACTCCCTCTGTCTCCGGCGCACGACCGCAATGCACAAATCCCTGTGGGCATCCGTACTGGCAGGCGCTCTTCACCGATGGCTAGATAGCTAGCGACTCTCCGGTGGCCGGATCGTGCGAGCGACTTATCGTAGCCACACTGAGCAGAATCAGCGAAACGAACGCCGCGCAGGCCGCGGCGAGGGCTCCCCATGCCAACACGCTGTTGATGGCGGCGGCACCGGCGGCACGGGGTCCGGACTGGCCCGCGGCGGCCAGACCGAATGCCACACCCATGCCCGCGACGCCCAGCAGAATGCCGATCTGACGGCCGGTACTTACCGATCCCGTGGCCATTCCGGCGTCGTCGAGCGGCACGAACTGCAGGGCGGCATCGGATGTCACCGCCGAGAGCGCGCCCAACCCCAGCCCGGCCAGCGCGGAACCAAAAATAAAGTGGGTCCAGACCGTACCCGCATGGGCCCCGGTCGCGGCCCACAACCCGACGGCGACCAGCGCCACACCCCCGGGAATGGTCACCACGCTGGGGAGCCGCTTGCCCACGAGAATCCCCAACGGCGCCCCCGCGATGGTGGCCAGTGTCAGCGGCCCGGCACGTAGCCCGGTCTCAAAGGCGTTGTAACCCAGGGTGTTCATGAAATACAACGCCAGATAGTTGGTGGCACCGATGAGCGTGCCCGAGGCCGCCGCGGCGGCCACCCACACTCCGGCGAATCCCGGTGAGGTGACCAGCCGCAGGCTCAACATGGGAGCCGGCGTGCGCCCTTCCCACCAGAGGAACAACGCCAGGGCCACCACGGCGCAGAGTGCGAGGGCCGCGCAAGCACGGGCGCCGATTCCCCCGCCGTGCAGGGAGATCACCGCGAATACACCGGTCAACAGTCCGCAGGTGAGCAGCATCGTGCCCACCCAGTCCACCGGCCGCGTCTGCTCGGCACGTGTCTCGGGCAGGTGGCGGGCCGCGATGATCAACGCGATCACACCCACCGGCAGGTTCACCAGGAAGATCGACTGCCACCCGAAGTGGGTGACAAGGAATCCGCCCAATAGCGGACCCGCGGCGCTGCCCGCGCCCATGACGGCGCCGTAGATCGCGATGGGGCCACCGCGGCGCTCCTGCGGATACGCGGCGGCGATGATCGGCAGCGATACCGCGAGCAGGATGGCACCCCCTGTCCCCTGCACCGCGCGCACCCCGATCAGCATGGCCGCACTGCCCGATAGCGCACAGCCCAGCGACGTCGTCGTGAAGAGGGCCATGCCCAACAGGTAGAGGCGACGACGGCCCAGCCGGTCGCCGAGGGTGGCGGCAGTGAGCAGCAGCCCGGCCATCGGCAGGGCGTAGGCGTCGATAACCCATTGCAGGTCCGAGAGGTCGGCCCCCAACGATGCCTGCAGGTCGGCGAGCGCGCTCGACACGATCGTCATGTCGAGCAGCAACATGAACACCGCCAGGCAGACGGCGAGCAGGATCATCTAGCGCTGCCCAGGCTCTTCGCGCAAGCGCTCATCGCACACGAATCACGACAGTGCGGGTCACCCGGTCATGGAGACCGCGGCCATCAATGTCGGTGATCAGTGGCGGCACGATCAGGGCGATCAACAGATTCCGGATGAACGCCCGGCCGATGCCGATAGAGTCGGTTCCGTCGGCGGGTGCCACCTGCAAACCCGCCATGTACTGCCCAGGAGTGAATCTCCACAGCCGCACCGCCAGCACGCCGATGCCCAGCCAGGTGAGCAGTTGCGCCGAGGAAAGGCTGGGCGACAACAGGTTTCCCTTGACAAAGAGCAATGCCAGACCACCGGCGATCAACCAGTCGATCAGCAGCGCCAGCAGCCGTCGTGAGAGCGGCGCCGCCGACCCGGGGCCGCTTTCGGGCAGACCAAGCCGCTCCCCCGGATACCGAGAGTTGCCCGCGCCCTCTACCGAGCCGGGCCCCGACAACCATGAACCCAGGTCTCGCGCCATACTCACAGCGTAAATGCCAACCGATCCGTGGTTACGCGTAACATCCGCGCAACATATGGTTGACCGGCGGGCAACACCGGCTCCATAGGTTCGCATCGCGCGGTCATTATCCGTGGCACAAGAGGGAAAACAAGGAGAAGCATGGCGTTCAGTAGCCCCGACGAGGTATTCAAGTTCATTGCCGACGAGAAGGTCGAGTACGTGGACGTCAGGTTCTGTGACCTGCCGGGCGTCGTGCAGCACTTCTCGATCCCGGCTTCGGCCTTCGATCAGAGCGTTTTCGACGACGGCCTGGCGTTCGACGGTTCCTCGGTCCGTGGTTTCCAGTCGATCCACGAATCGGACATGCTCCTGCTCCCCGACATCTCGACCGCGCGCGTCGACCCTTTCCGCGCCGCCAAGACGCTGAACATCAACTTCTTCGTGCACGACCCGTTCACCCGCGAGGCCTACTCGCGTGACCCTCGCAATGTCGCCCGCAAGGCCGAGCAGTACCTGGCCAGCACCGGCATCGCCGACACCTGCTACTTCGGCGCCGAGGCCGAGTTCTACATCTTCGACTCGGTGACCTTCGATTCCAAGATGAACGGCACCTTCTACGAGATCGACTCGGAGTCGGGCTGGTGGAACACCGGAGAGCCCTACGAGGAGGACGGTAGCCCGAACCGCGGCTACAAGGTCCGCCCCAAGGGCGGCTACTTCCCGGTGGCCCCCTACGACCACTACGTCGACCTGCGCGACGAGATGTCGACCAACCTGATCAACGCCGGGTTCACCCTGGAGCGCGGCCACCACGAGGTGGGCACCGCCGGCCAGGCCGAGATCAACTACAAGTTCGACACGCTGCTGGCCGCGGCCGACGACGTGCTGCTGTTCAAATACATCATCAAGAACACCGCCTGGGCCAACGGCAAGACCGTCACCTTCATGCCCAAGCCGCTGTTCGGTGACAACGGCTCCGGCATGCACGCGCACCAGTCGCTGTGGAAGGACGGCAAGCCCCTGTTCCACGATGAGGCCGGTTACGCCGGGCTGTCGGACCTGGCCCGCCACTACATCGGCGGCATCCTGCACCACGCCCCGTCGCTGCTGGCGTTCACCAACCCGACGGTGAACTCCTACAAGCGTCTGGTGCCGGGCTACGAGGCCCCGATCAACCTGGTGTACAGCCAGCGCAACCGCTCCGCGTGCGTGCGCATCCCGATCACCGGCAATAACCCGAAGGCCAAGCGTCTCGAGTTCCGTTGCCCGGACAGCTCGGGTAACCCGTACCTGGCGTTCGCGGCCATGCTGATGGCAGGCATCGACGGCATCAAGAACAAGATCGAGCCGCTGGCCCCGGTCGACAAGGACCTGTACGAGCTGCCTCCCGAGGAGGCCGCCGGTATTCCGCAGGCCCCGACCAGCCTCGCCACGGTGATCGACAACCTCGAGAAGGATCACGAATACCTCACCGAGGGTGGCGTTTTCACTTCCGACTTGATCGAGACCTGGATCTCGTACAAGCGCGAGAACGAGATCGAGCCGGTCAACATCCGGCCTCACCCGTACGAGTTCGCGCTTTACTACGACGTGTAAATCGGCTCTAGGACAAGGCCCCCGGGAAAGCCTCCCGGGGGCCTTGTCATTTCCTGACTCACGGCACGGAATACCGCGGGTCGGCGTAGGTTGAAAGTAGATGTCCCGTCTAACTTTTCAAGGAGCGTGGAATCTCATGCCTGACGCAGCCGACGAACTGAGTAGAACCCCCGTCCCAGACCCGGCCGAGGACAATGCCTACTTCCCCTCCCCGTACTCGCTGAGCCAGTACGTGCCGTCCAAAACCGACTTCACCGGTGTTCAGTACGAGAATGCCTACACCGGTGGCCGCTGGAAGATCCTCATGATCGCCACCGAAGAGCGCTACATGCTCATGCAGAACGACACCATGTTCTCGACCGGAAACCATCCGGTGGAGATGCTGCTGCCGTTGCACCATCTGAAGGCCGCGGGTTTCGGGATCGATGTGGCGACGGTCTCGGGCAATCCGGCCAAGCTCGAGCTGTGGGCCATGCCACGCGAGGACCAGGCGGTGCTGGACACGTATGCCGAGCTCTCCGCCAAACTCAAGAAGCCACAGAAGCTTTCACATATCATCGCCGACGCCCTGGGGCCCGATTCGGACTACCTGGCGGTCTTCATCCCCGGGGGCCATGGCGTACTGCTGGGCATCCCCGATAGCGAGGAAGTCCGGACCGTGCTGGACTGGGCGCTCGAATATGACAAGTACGTCATCACCCTCTGTCACGGTCCCGGCGCACTGCTCGCCGCCGGCCTGGACCGGGACGAATCCCCCTTCCGCGGATACAGCCTGTGCGTGTTCCCCGATGCGCTGGATACCGGTGTGAACATCGAAATCGGTTACATCCCAGGAAAAATGCCGTGGCTGGTCGGTGAGAACCTACGCAAGCAGGGCGTCACGATCCTCAACACCGGTATCACTGGGCAAACCCACGCCGATCGCAAGCTACTCACCGGCGACAGCCCGCTGGCATCGAACAACCTGGGACTACTGGCCGCCGAGACCCTGGTGAAGGCGGTCACCGAAGGGTAGACAGGAATAAAGCGGACCATGGTCCTATTGTTAGACACATGGCTCCCGCTGATATCGAAAACAAGCTCACCGCGCTGACGCCGATCACCTTGTCGGCGTTCCGGGTCGTGACCGGATTCCTGTTCTTCTTGCACGGCACCTCGCACCTGTTCGGCTGGCCCCTCGCCTCGTATCTGCAGCCTGTCGGCACGCTGCCGTGGTGGGCCGGAATCATCGAGTTCGTTGGTGGCGCGGCGATCGCCCTCGGCATCGGCACCAGATTGGCCGCCTTTGTGGCATCCGGCGCGATGGCGGTCGCGTACTTCACCTACCACCAGCCCGAGGGTCTGTTGCCCATCCAGAACAGCGGCGAGGCCGCCGCGCTGTACAGCTGGAGCTTCCTGCTGCTGGTGTTCACCGGTAGCGGGTCCCTGTCCCTAGACCGATTCATTACCCGAGCTAAGCGCTAAGTTGTTACGCCAGAATTGGTTTAGCATCCTGACCATGGCATCCTCCAGCACGCCCAGCTCGGTCGCCAAGCTCGACGGCGCCACCCCCATTGTCCTGTCACTGTTCCGTATCGTCTTCGGGTTACTGTTCACGATCCATGGCACGGCGATCCTGTTCCGCTGGCCCGACCTGGCTTCGATGCCCCCTGTCGAGTCATGGTCACTGGGCTGGTGGGCCGGCGCCATCGAATTCCTCACCGGCGTCGCGATTCTGTTCGGCGCAGGCACCCGGATAGCGGCGTTCATCGCCTCGGGCACCATGGCGTTCGCCTACTTCACTCAGCATCAGCCGGAAGGCCTGCTGCCCATTGAGAACAATGGCGAATTGGCCGCCCTGTTCTGCTGGGGCTTTCTCCTGTTGGTTTTCACCGGCGGCGGATCGCTGTCGATCGACGCGGCACTCAAGAAGAAGAGTTAGGCACGACCACCGTGGCGATGAGCGCCCGGTGGTCGGTGCCATAGATCTCCTCGGTGCTCACCGACGTCGCGGTCGCGCCGCGGGTCAGCACGTGGTCGATCCCGATCAGCCTGGTGTACCAGTGGCCTTCACGCCAGGTCGGTAGCCAACCGCCGCCGGCTTGGTCCACGGCATCGGCGAAACCACCGGTAAGGATCTGCCGGAACGCGAAGTGGTCGTAGGTGGCGTTAAAGTCTCCGCCGACAATGACTTTGACATCGGCACGCAGCGCATGCAGCTGTCGTCCCATGGTATCCAACTCGGTGAGCCAGCCCGGTGAGCTCATGTCCTTCTCCGGGGGGCGGGTGTGCGCCGCGACCAGCATGATCGGTCCCGCGCCGGGAATTTCGGCCTCCGCCCAGATCTGTCGCATGGCGAATCCCTGGTCGTCCTGATGTACCGGGGTCAGCGGATATCGACTCCAGATCCCGGTGCCCAGCGCCATCGGTTCGGCGATGGTGTACGAATACGGGAGCGCCGAATCGATACCCGCGGCAACAAGTTTGGCCCGCGCCTCGGGGGTGAGCTCGTTGATGGTCACCACACCCACATCGTGTTCACGGATCGCGGCCACCACTGCCCCGGCATCGCCGGCACCGACGCGCAGGTTGGCCTGTAGCACGGTGACGGTGGTTCCCTCGGCGGCGCTGTCGGGCAAGTAAATCGGCGCGATGGCGAGGGCCTGCAACGCGATCACCACCACCGCGGTGAGCACGCCCCACCACTGCCGGACCACCAGGAAGAACACCAGCCCCAGGATCGCCAATAGGCAGGTGGGCGGAAAGCCGGCGGTGAGCCCGATCAGGGGCGACCAGCTGGACCGCACCCAACGCGAAGCGATGGCCAGGATGGCCACGACGGCCAGCAGCCAACCCAACGCCCCCACGGCGGTCCGTCCTCGCACCTCAGGGACGGTACCTTATGGCAGTCTTTGAGCATGCCATCCTTTACCCGCGCCGAGCTCGAAGAAGCGTTCGCGCAACACCAGGCCACCGTCCATCGCTGCATCGAAACCGGCGATTGGAACCCATACGCCGAGATGTACACCGAGGATGCTCTGTACATCGAGCACGTGGTGGGCCGCCTGCACGGTAAAGAGGCCATTCGGCAGTACATCACCGCGGTCATGGCGGAGTTCCCCGGCAACCACATGCCGAGTCTGCCCGCCACCTGGACGGTCTTCGACCCCGAAAAGGGTTGGGTGGTCTGCGAAATCGACAATGTGATGAGCGATCCGGGCGACGGCCAGCATTGGGGTGAGCCGAACCTGACCGTGCTGCACTACGCCGGAGACGGGCTGTGGTCGCAGCAGGAAGACGCCTACAACCCCGCAAACATGGTCAAGATGGTGCGGCGCTGGTGTAGGGCGGCCGAGGCTGCCGGCAATCTGCCCGACGAGGCCAGGGAGTGGCTCGCAAAATACGGGCCGCGCCAGAACTGATAGTCGCGTCTATTCCGCGGCGATCGTCAGCGTCGCCCGCAGCCCGCCCAGCGGGCTTGACGACAGCACCACGTCTCCGCCGTGCAACGCGGCCTGCTGCGCCACGAGTGCCAACCCCAGGCCCAGCCCGCCCGGCTTAGCGCCGGGTCCGCGTTCGAATCGTCCGAGCACCCGCTCCCGGTCGGCCTCGGGTAGGCCGGGACCGTCGTCATCGACCTCGATAACCAGCCGGTTGTCGATCCGATTTGCCGACAGCACAATATGTCTGGCTTCGCCATGGTTGATCGCGTTGCGCACCAGGTTGTCCACAGCCAGCCGCAGCCCGTCGGGCCAACCCAGCACCACACCACAGTCGTCCGCATGGACGGTGATCTCCGGCGCGTCGGCCCGGTGCATCAACGCATCCCCCGCCACCCGGTCCAACAGGTCTGCGATGTCCACCAGTTCGCGGTCCTCGGTCCTGGCGAGGTCGCCCGAGGCCAACTGGCCGAGCGCCGTGATGGTGGCCTCGACACGTCGCTGGGCGCGCTGCAGGTCGCCGATCACCTCGACGCGTTCATCGCCCGACAAGTCGTGTGCGCGCAGAGTGTCCAGGTCGGCGCGCATCGCGGTGAGCGGCGTGCGTAATTCGTGTGCCGCACTCGCGGCAAAATCACGGGCCGCCAGAAGAGATTTGGTGGTTTCGGACTGTGCCGCCGAGACTCGGCTCAGCATGGCGGCCATGGCCTCGGCAAGCTCCTCGGACTCTCGGGCACCGCGCACCGCAGCCACCTGCAGGCCGTCGGTATCGAGCTGGCGGGTCTGGTCGGTGAGCTGATGCAGCGGCCGCACCGCGCGCCCGGCGAACAGCCAGGCGAAACCACCGGCCAGCAGCATCGAAAGCACACCCAGGGCAATGAATACCGGGATCCCGCGGTGATTGACCAGTACCGTGTCCGACCGGGTCCCGAGCGAAATCACCGTCTGTTCTTCCGGGTTCTCGATGGTGCGCACCCGGTAGTTCACGTCGCCGACGGTCACATTCCGAGTGCCCAACGGCAGCCGTGGCAGCTCGACGCCCCGGAAGATCACCAGTCCTCCACTCTTGGTGTCACGGACCGTCAGCACGAATGTGGTTTCACCGTGCCGAGTGGTGGCTTGCACCGCATCGGTCAGCATGTCGAGACGCCGATCGAGCTGCCGGGTGTCGTTGCGCACCAGGGCAATACCGGCGACAATGCCGATCAGGGCGACCACCAGGCCGGCGGCGAGGAAGGCCGCCACCGCGACCCGGGTACGCAGGGACAGCGAGCGTTTCACGGCTCTTCCCGCATCACGTAGCCGACTCCCCTGACGGTATGGATGACTCGCGCGGCTCCCCCAACTTCCAGCTTGCGGCGCAGATAGCTGACGAAGACATCGGCCACATTGGTCTCGACGTCAAAGTCGTACCCCCACACCAATTCCAGCAGCCGGGTGCGGCTCAGCACCACACCGGTGTTCTCGGCCAGCACCACCAGCAGATCGAACTCCCGCTTACTCAGCTCGACACGTTCTCCGTTGACAAAGACCAAGCGGCGCGACACGTCCACGGTGATCTGTCCGACGGTGATGGCGGAATCGGCGAGGCCGCCCGAACCGGCGCCGCGACGGCGCAGCAGCGCACGCAGGCGAGCCACCAGCTCGCCGAGGTCAAAGGGTTTGGTCAAGTAGTCGTCGGCACCGGCCTCCAAGCCGGCGATTCGGTCGTTGACGGTGTCGCGTGCGCTGAGCACGCAGATCGGAATGTCGTTACCCAGGGCCCGCAGAGCGGTGACCACCGCAACCCCGTCCAGCTCGGGCATCTGCACGTCGAGTACCAGGGCATCGGGCTCATCGGCCGCGAGCTGGGTGAGCGCGTCGCGGCCATCAACGGCGACCCGGACGTCGAAACCCGAGTGGCGTAGCCCGCGGGCTACCGAGTTCCGAACGTCCGGGTCGTCATCGACCATCAACACCTTGTGACGGGCGGTAGTTTCCTGTGTCATCGCCACATAAGGCTAAGCCGCCCGCCCGGAGGTGTTGTTAGACGTCCTGCTGATCAACCACCGCGGCGACGTTCGGGGCCGCCTGCGGGGTATTGGCGGTTGCCGTCTCCGGGGCCGGCTGCTGCGGCGCGAAGGGGTTCCACGGCTGCTGCGGCTGCTCGGCGGGCGCGTTCTCCACGGCGGGCTGCTCGGCGGCAGGCGCCTGTCCCATCAGGCCGGCGGGCGCGGCCGGGGCGGCGTCATCGGTGTCCGCGCCGCAGCTGTTCTTGAGGCTCGTGAGCGGCTGACGGATCTTCTCCAGCTCGGCCTTGGCGGCGGGCTGGCCGTCGAGGTAGGTCTTGATGGCCTCACGACGCTGGCCCTCGGGCGCGCCCTTGGCAGCGTTGGTGATCCCGTCGTTGATCGTCGGGTTCTTGTCCAGGTAGCTCGCGACCTGGCTCGACACGGTCGAGTGCGTACGGGCGAATTCGGCGGCGGTGCACTTGCTCGGAGCCGCGTCGGCAGCACCCGCGAATGCCAGGGCGCTGGCCACCGCACCGGCGCCGACGACACCACTGAGGACAGCAGAGGTGAACTTCATGGAGTAACTCCTTGTTCAGCGTTACAGCCGGCGAAGTGCCGGCCCGCCCGGGACGCTATCGAGCATTGGTTGGACGGTCATGGCCTGAACGTTAAGAAACCATGAGAAGCGTGCCGAAAATTACAGTGCTGTAGTTCAGGAGGTCGGACACCCCGGGTGGACTAGGCACCGTCTCGCAGGGCATGAATCATGAGCCGCAACAGCCGGAAGGCGTCCGACTGTTCGGTCGTGGTCATGCCGGCCAACATTCTGAGTTCTACAGAGCGGACCGCGGCACTCGCCTTCTGCAGGCTGCGCCTGCCCCGCGACGTGAGCCGGACGGGAAGCACCTTGCCGACGGGCGCTTCTGCGGGCCTGGTCACGTAGCCGTCTCGTTCCAGGTTCTGCAGCAGCACATTCATCGTCTGCCGTGTCACGAATGCCCCTCGTGCGAGCTCGGAGTTCGAAAGCCCCGGGCGTTGCGCCAACAGCTCCAGGCACGAGTAATGCGTGATGCTCATCCCGAGCGGCCGCAACACCTCCTCCATGGCCGTGCGCAAAGCGCTCGACGTCTCTTTGAGCAGGTAGCCCAGCGAGGTCTCCAAGTCGACACCCACACCATCTTGACTCATGTCAGAATTCTGACATACATTCATTCATGTCAGTAAGCTGACATGAATAAAAGGAGCGTTCCCATGCCGGTCACCGGTCCAGATTTCATCTCACTTCAAGCACGTAACCTCAGTGCGTCGCAAGCCTTCTACGAGCGGTACCTCGGCCTCGTCCGCTCGCCGGCAGGACCACCACATGCCGTCGTCTTCGAGACGAAACCGATCGCGTTCGCGCTACGCGATGTCATTCCCGGCACCGATCTCACGTCCGTCGCCCAGCCCGGCATCGGCGCCGCAATCTGGTTGCACGCCACAGACGTTCAGGCCATCCACGACGCCCTGGCCGCCGACGGCCACACCATCGTCTCCGCGCCGATCGACGGCCCCTTCGGCCGCACCTTCACCTTCGCCGATCCCGACGGCTACCAGGTGACGCTCCACGACCGCCCCTGACGGTTAGCCGTTCGGCCAGCAGCGGTTCGTGAAGTCCCCCACCGGCCGACGGATCGCGTCCAGATCGGTCTTGGCCGCCGGATTCGCGTCGAGGTAGGCCTGCACCGCCTCATGTTTGGCCCCGCCGTCCCCCGGCGTGTTCTTCAGGGCATCGCTCATCGCGGTGTTGACGTCGGGATGGCGCTCCAGATACTCGGCGCGCTTGGTGGCCGCGACCGCGTCGAGCCGGGCTTCCTCGGAGACGGTGCAGTCACCCGGGCTCGCCTGGACCGGCGCCGCCACACCCAGAGTGCCGACAATGACCCCGACAACCATGATGGTATGGATCTTGATCCGCATGAAGCAGAAAGCTACTCCCCGAAAACCCTCTGCACGACGGCTTTCGCACGCCTGGTCACCCGCAGATAGTTGTCCAAGAACTCGCCGCCGTCGTTGTCCGGCCAACCGGCCGCGGCGGCCACCGTATTGAGCAGCCGCCCGGGCCCGGGCAGCTGGTCGGTGGGCTTGCCGCGCGCGAGCACCAGCGCGTTGCGGGCGTTGGTCGCCGTCAGCCATGCCTGGCGCAGCAGCTCGGCATCCTCGGTCTCGATGAGCCCTGCCTCCGCCGCCGCCCGCAGCGTCTGCAGAGTCGAGGTGCTGTGCAGGGACTGATGCTCGTGGGCGTGGCGCAGCTGCAGCAGCTGCACGGTCCACTCCACGTCGGCCAGCCCGCCGCGCCCCAGCTTGGTATTGGTGTTCGGGTCCGCACCCCGTGGCAGTCGCTCGGCATCGACCCGCGCCTTGATGCGGCGGATCTCGCGCACCGCGTCCTGGGCGATACCGCCGGCCGGATACCGCGTCTTGTCGATCATGTGCAGGAAGCGCAGCCCCAGATCCGAGTCTCCGGCGACGCTGTGCGCGCGCAGCAGCGCCTGCACCTCCCACGGCTGCGCCCACTGCGCGTAGTAGGTCTCGTAGGCGGCCAGGGTGCGCACCATCGGCCCGTTGCGTCCCTCGGGCCGCAGCCCCGTGTCGACCTGCAGCGGCGGGTCAGTGCTCGGAGCGCCGAGCAGCTTGCCCACCTTCTCGGCAATGGTCGCCGACCACCTGACCGCTTCGGCATCGGTGGCCTCTCCCCGCGCCTCGCACACATAGAGGACATCCGCGTCGGACCCGTAGCCCAGCTCACCGCCGCCCAGCCGGCCCATACCGATAACGGAGACGACGGCAGGCGCCTGTTCGCCCTCCGGAATGCTCGCCTTGATCACCGCGTCCAGGGCGGCCTGCAAGACTGCCACCCATACCGAGGTGAGTGCGCCACATACCTCCACCACATCCAGCAAGCCCAGCAGGTCCGCCGAGGCCACTCGTGCCAACTCCCGGCGCCGTAACGATCGCGCCGCCGCGATCGCGCGTTCCGGGTCGGCATGACGCGCCGACGAGGCAATCAGCGCCTTGGCAACCGAAGCAGGTTCCGCCTCAAGGAGTTTGGGCCCGTTGGGGCCATCGGCATACAGCTGGATCACTTCGGGTGCGCGCATGACGAGATCGGGCACATACGCCGAGGTGCCCAGGATCTTCATGAGCCGCTTGGCCACCGCGCCCTCGTCACGCAACGTGCGCAGGTACCACGTCTGGTCGGCCAGCGCCTCGCTCACCCGGCGATAGGCCAGCAGCCCGGCATCCGGATCGGGAGTATCCGCCAGCCAATCCAAAAGCGTTGGCAGCAGGATGGATTGAATGCGTCCCCGGCGCCCGCCCTCCTTGGTCAGGGCGGCCAGGTGACTGAGGGCGTGCTGCGGTTGCTGATATCCCAGAGCCGCGAGCTGGCGCACCGCCGCCTCGTTGGACAGCCCCAGGGCTTCCTTGTCGAACTCGGTGACCGATTCCAGCAGCGGTTGGTAGAACAACTTGGCGTGCAGACGAGACACGCGCAGCGCCTGCCGCTTGATCTCGGCGCGCAGTACCCCGAGCGCGTCGTTCTGTCCGTCGGGACGCACATGCGCCGCCCGGGCCAGCCATCGCATGGCCTCGGTGTCCTCCGGCGCGGGCAGGGTGTGCGTGCGCTTGAGCCGTTGCAGCTGCAGGCGATGTTCCAACAGCCGCAAAAACTCATAGGATGCCGTCAGATTGGCACCGTCGTCACGACCGATGTATCCCCCAGCCGACAGCACGCTCAGCGCGTCGACAGTCGATGCCACGTGCAGCGACTCATCGGCCCGGCCATGTACCAGCTGCAGCAGCTGCACCGCGAATTCGACGTCACGCAGCCCGCCGGTGCCCAGTTTGATCTCACGCTCACGTAGATCCGCGGGCACCAACGACTCCACCCGGCGGCGCATGGCCTGCACCTCGGGTACGAAATCCTCACGCTCACACGCGGTCCACACCATCGGCATGAGCGCGTCCACATACGCCTTGCCCAGGTCCGGATCGCCGACGGCCGGGCGCGCCTTCAGCAGTGCCTGAAATTCCCAGGTCTTGGCCCAGCGCCGGTAGTACGTGACGTGCGAGTCGAGCGTGCGCACCAGCGCCCCGGCCTTACCCTCCGGGCGCAGCGCCGCGTCCACCTCGAAGAAGGTGCTCGAGCCCACCCGCATCATCTCCCCGGCAACACGGGTGGTCAGCGAGTCGGCCTGCTCCCCCACGAAGATGACGTCGACATCACTGACGTAATTGAGCTCGCGCGCACCACATTTGCCCATGGCGATAACCGCGAGCCGGGGTGGTTTCTGCCCCTCGGGAACCACCAGAGACACTGCCACGGCCAGTGCGGCCGTCAGCGCGGCGTCGGCCAGATCCGCGAGGTGTTGACCCACCACCGGGAACGGCAACACCGGTTCGTTCTCGACGGTGGCCGCCAGATCGAGCGCGGCCAGCACCAAGAGCCGGTCCCGGTAAGCGTCTCGCAGCGCCGAGATCGCGACGAACTCCGAGACCGACGCACGTCCGTCGATGGCGCCGACAACCTTCAAAAATCGCTCTTGCAGAGTCTCTTTGGACTCCAGTTCGACCTCACCGACCAGCAGCTGCCACCGGTCGGGGTGCGCCACCAGATGATCACCGAGCGCCAAGGACGAGCCGATCACCGACAGCAGCCGACCCCGCAGTGCGGTATTGGCACTCAACTCCTGATCCAGCGCGGCCCACTGGGGACCCATCTCCTCGCGCAGCCGGATCAGCGTGAGCAGCGCGGCATCGGCGTCCGGGGAACGCGATAGCGACCACAGCAGCGGCACATGCGCCTCGGTGGTCCAGCCCAGCTCTTCGAGCAGTGCCGCGGCCCGCGGATCGACAAGCCCCAGCCGCCCGACACCAGGGACCTTCGAACGCTCAGAAGATCGCGTCACAGACCCAAGTAGGCACGCAGTTCGAACGGCGTCACATTGCTGCGGTAGCGCGCCCACTCGGCCCGCTTGTTGCGCAGGAAGAAGTCAAAGACATGCTCTCCCAAGGCTTCTGCGACCAGCTCGGAGCCCTCCATCGCGATGAGGGCGTTCTCCAGCGTGCTGGGCAGCTCCTTGTAGCCCATGGCCTGGCGCTCCGCACGGGTCAGGCCCCAGACGTCGTCCTCGGCTTCCGGGCCCAGGGTGTAGCCCTGCTCCACACCCCGCAGACCGGCGGCCAGCAGCACCGCATACGTCAGATACGGGTTGCACGCGGAGTCCGGGCTGCGTACCTCGATGCGACGTGACGACGACTTGTTGGGCGTGTACATCGGAACCCGCACCAGCGCCGAACGGTTGGCCGCACCCCAGGACGCCGCCGTCGGCGCCTCACCGCCCTGCACCAGGCGCTTGTAGGAATTCACCCACTGATTGGTGACGGCGCTGATCTCGTTGGCGTGCTCCAGGATGCCGGCGATGAACGACTTGCCGACATCCGAAAGCTGAAGCGGGTCATCGGGATTGTGGAAGGCGTTGGTATCGCCCTCGAACAGGCTCATATGGGTGTGCATGGCACTGCCGGGGTGATCACTGAACGGCTTGGGCATGAACGTGGCATGCACGCCGTCGATGATCGCCACTTCCTTGACGACGTTCCGGAATGTCATCACGTTGTCCGCCATGGAAAGGGCGTCGGCGTATCGTAAATCGATCTCCTGCTGGCCGGGCGCACCCTCGTGGTGGCTGAATTCCACCGAGATGCCCATGGATTCGAGCGCGTCGATCGCGTGCCGGCGGAAGTTGGGCGCGGCCTCGTGCACTGCCTGGTCGAAGTATCCGGCGTCGTCGGCGGGGATGGGTGCCGTCCCGTCGTCGGGCAGGTTCTTCAGCAGGAAGAACTCGATCTCCGGGTGTACGTAGCAGGAAAAGCCCAAATCGCTCGCCTTGGCCAGCTGACGGCGCAGCACGTGCCGAGGGTCCGACCACGACGGCGAGCCGTCGGGCAGTTTGATGTCGCAGAACATGCGCGCCGAGTGGTGCTTGCCCGCGCTCGTGGTCCAGGGCAGCACCTGGAAGGTCGACGGATCGGGGTGCGCCACGGTGTCCGATTCGGAGACACGGGCGAAGCCTTCGATGGACGAGCCGTCGAAACCGATGCCCTCCTCGAAAGCGCCCTCCAGCTCAGCGGGCGCAATGGAGACGCTCTTGAGGTAGCCGAGCACATCGGTGAACCACAGCCGGACGAAACGGATATCGCGTTCTTCCAGCGTGCGCAGCACGAATTCCTTCTGACGATCCATGGGGAGAGTATGCCGCAGGTCAGCAGCGCACGTCTTTAGGAGGCACGGTGCCGTCGACGAAGTAGCGCGTCACCACGTCATCGACACATGCCTCACCGTTGAATGCGACGGTGTGCTGGGTGCCCTCGTAACTGATGAGCGATCCACCCAACTGGCGCGCCAGCGCCACTCCTGCCTCATACGGCGTCGCCGGGTCGTGCGTGGTGGAGATGACCACCACCGGCGCCAGGCCGGGAGTCGACGGGGTGTGCGGGGTCGACGTCGGCGGCACGGGCCAGAAGGCGCACATATCGCGCGGGGCGTAGCCCGTGAACGACCCGTAGCTCGAGAATGGGGCCTGCTCGCGCAGCGTCTTGTCGGCGGCCACCCACGGCGCGGAGTCCTTCGGCGTCGGCCCGTCGACGCAACGAATCGAGTTGAACGCGTCCTGCAAGTTGTCGTAACGCCCGTGATCGTCACGCTCCTGGTACTGGTCGGCCAGCCACAACAGGTCATCGGGTCCGCTGCCGTCCGCCAGGCCGGACAGACCCGAGGTGAGGTACTTCCAGTAGCGCGGGGTGTACATCGCCTGGATGGTGCCGGTGATGGCGTCCTGGTAGCTCAGCCCGCGCGGATCGTTGGTCTTGGCCGGTTTGGTCACCAGCGGATCGATCAGCTGATGAAAACGCTTCACGGCCTGGGAAGGGTCGGGGCCCAACGGGCACTTGGGGTCTTTGGCGCAGTCGGCGGCATAGTCGTTGAACGCCACCTGGAACCCCGTCATCTGCCGCACGTTGGACTCCACCGGGTCGATGGTCGGGTCGATCGCGCCGTCCAGAACCATGGTGCGCACGTTCTGCGGGAAGTATTCGGCGTACTGGGTGCCCAGCTCGGTGCCATAGGAGTAGCCCAGGTAATTGAGCCTGGTGTCCGCCGCACCGGCCCCTACGATGCTCCTGACGATATCCATATCTCTTGCTGCCGAAGCAGTTCCGGCGTTGGCCAGGAAGTCGAGCCCCATCCGGTTCGCGCATTCGTTGACGTATTGGCGGTACACGTCCTCGATGTGGGCCACCCCGGCCTGGCTGTAGTCGGCCAGCGGCTCCTTGCGGAAGGCATCGAACTCGGCGTCGGTACGGCAGCGCAACGTCGGAGTGGAGCCGCCGACACCGCGCGGGTCGAATCCGACGATGTCGAAGCTCTGCCCGATCGCCGAATCACCGAGCTTGGCGCCCATACCGGCCGCCAGGTCCACACCCGATCCGCCCGGGCCGCCGGGGTTGACCAGGAGCGCACCCACGCGCTTGCCGGTGGCGGGCACCCTGAGCACGGCCAGTTCGGCCACCGCGCCCATCAGCTTGTCGTAGTTGACGGGCACCTTGACCTTGGCGCAGCGCGCGGTCGGGATGCGGCTGGTGTCGGTGACGAAGCTGTCGCACCCACCCCACACGACCTTCTGGTCGTAGAACGCCTGCAGCGACGGGCTCGGAGCCGGCAGCGGCGCGGCAGCCGCCGGGATCGCGGGGACGGCCGTCGTCAACATCAAGAAAATCACTGGCAACGCCCGGCGCATCCGCATCATGGGCCACATCGTGCCATGTCGCACCCCGAAAGGGATCAGCAGCGGGCGCCTTCGGGCGGAGTCGTGACCTTGATGAGATAGTCCTCGGCCGCCTTGTCGACGCACTGATTGCCGTCGAAAACGATGGTGTGCTTGGTCCCGTCGTAGGTCAGCAGGCCTCCGCCGAGCTGTTTGGCCAGTTCAACACCCGCCTGGTACGGCGTCGCCGGATCGTACGTCGTCGAGACCACCAGCAGTTTGGGCAGTCCGGCGGCGTGGATGGGATGCGGCTTGCTGGTCGGCGGCACCGGCCAGAACGCGCATACACCCAGCGGTGCGTTTCCGGTGAACTCACCGTAGTCCTGGAACGGCGCCACCTCACGGATGCGACGGTCCTTCTCGACGGCCTTGGCGCGATCCTTCTCCGGTGGCTCGTCGACGCAGTTGATGGCGGTCTGTGCGTCCTGCGCATGGCTGTAGTGACCATCCTCGTCGCGCTTCATGTACGCGTCGGCGAGCAACTGCAGGATATCGCCGGACCCCTCGCTGAGCTGGCGCAGCGCCTTGGTGAAGGCCTCCCACAGCGTGGGTGAGTACATCACCATGATGGTGCCGATGATCGCGTCGCTGTGCGACAGCCCGCGGCCGTCCTTGGTCTTGGCCGGATGATCGACCAGCGGATCGACCATGGCCCGGTACCGCGCGGTCGCCTGCGCCGGATCGGTGCCCAGCGGGCAGCTCGGGCTCTTGGCGCAGTCGGCGGCGTAGTTGTCGAAAGCCTTTTGGAATCCGGCGATCTGGTCGATGTCCGCCTGGGTCGGATCGGCATTGGGGTCGATGACCCCGTCGAGGATGAGTGCCCGCACGTTCTGAGGGAACTCCTCGGCGTAGGTGGTGCCGATCCGGGTGCCGTACGAGTACCCCAGGTAAGTCAGCTTCTCGTCGCCCAGCGCGGCGCGCAGCCGGTCCATGTCCTTGGCGACGTTCACGGTGCCGACGTTGGCCAGGAATTCCAGCCCCACCTTGTCGACGCAGCGCTTCACGAAGTCCTTGGAGTCCTGCTCCATCCGGGCCACGCCCTCGGGGCTGTAGTCGGTGTCGTTCTGCGCGCGCAGCCTGTCGACGTCTTTATCCGAGTTGCACTCGATCGCCGGTGTGGAGGAACCGACACCCCGAGGATCGAATCCGATGAAGTCGAAGCGATCGCGGATCTCCTTGGGCACCTGCTTGACGATGGCGGTCGCGGCCTCGATGCCGGACTGCCCCGGCCCACCGGGGTTCATCAGCAGCGACCCGATCTTGTTGCCCTTGGCCGGGTACTTGATGATCGCCAACCGCGCCTTGGCGCCGTCAGGCTTGGTGTAGTCGACGGGCACCTCGAGTTCCGAACACACCGTGCTCGCCGGCACCGTGACGTTTTCGGGAGTGAAGCCGTCGCAATCTCCCCAACTCAGCGAGGTTTCCGACGGGTGTGCCGCCGTCGCCTCACCTTCGACCGACCGCACACAACCAGAGACGACGGCTACCACCGAGGCGAGAGCCAGTAGCGGCAACAGCCCAGGGCGACCAAGCCCACGCAACATCATGTCAGCCATGTTGCCATGCGAACTTAGATGCGAGCCTTTAGCTCCTCGAGCGCCACGCCGAAATCGTCGGTCAAGGTGCCAAGATCGGGCATCAGATCCGGGCACGAAATGAGCCCGACATTGAGCTTGCCGTCCAGCGACATCACCGTGACGGTGAGTGCCGCGCCGTGGAAGATCGGACCCAGCGGATACATGCCGATCACCTGAGCGCCCAAAAAGTACAGGGGCACTTGCGGTCCCGGCACGTTGGAAACCACCAAGTTGTGGATCACCGGATGACGATCGGCGAGCCGGATGCGGGAGTAGACCCGCATCGCCGTGCCGAACACCGCGGGAGCCGCGAATTGGCTCCAGTCCTGCAGCAGGGTCGCCCCGAGCACCGCGGTGTGATCCTTGGCGATGTTGTTTGCCGCAGCAATGGCGTTGAGCCGCTCAACGGGATCATCGACGTTGGTCTCGAGCCGAGAAAACATGCCGGACACCTGATTTCGGCCTGGCCGGTCCGACTTCTCGTGCACCGACACCGGCACCATGGCGACCAACGAGTTGTCCGGGAGCTCACCGCGATCATCCAGATACTTGCGTAGCGCACCGGCGCAGATCGCCATCACGACATCGTTGACCTTGACACCGAAATGGTTCTTGACCGTGCGCACATCCTCCAGGTCCAGCTGCGCGTACCCAACGTTGCGGCGGCTGGTGATCGTGGAGTTGAACGAGGTACGCGGAGCCGAGAAGGGTGCGGACATGGCCTCGCCTCGCTTGGAGCGCTCCAGCCACGCGGGAATCACCCCGATCGTCGCGGGCAGCAGCTTGGCGAATTTCAGTGGCCGCGAGGCCCATTTGAGGGCTCCCGTCACCGCGATCTCAAGGCTGTTGGCGCCGCCCACACCGGGCGCGGGCTCGGGCGCCTCGGCATCGGGTTCCAGACCGCACAGCGCCGACATCAGGTTGGCGCCGGTGACGCCATCGACGGAGGCATGGTGCATCTTGGTCATGACGACCAAGCGATTCGTGTCTCCGGTCTCGATGACCCACATCTCCCAGAGCGGCCGGGCGCGGTCCAGCGGCAGCGAGGCGATATGTCCGCACATGTCCGCGATCTCGGCCTTGCCGCCTGGCGCGGGCAGACCGACGTGATGCAGGTGACGGTCGATGTCGAAGTCGTCGTCGTCGACCCACACCGGGTGATCCAGATTCAGCCGGCTATCGGCGAGTTTCTCCCGGAAGGACGGGATGCCCTCGACGCGTTCGGCCAGCTTGGTCCGCAGTTTCTCGAACGAGTAGCCACCAGGAATGGTTGTGGTGTCTAATTCCAGTACCCCGCACACATGCATGGGCTGGGTGGGTGTTTCCAGATATAGGAAACTGGCGTCCAATCCGGAAAGTCGCTGCATGTCGCAGATGCTAAGCGAGCCGGGTAGTGCGGCGTGCCTGAATGCGGGGACTCCCGATGTGACCAAGTCCACGCGATCGGATATTCATCTCCTCGCTATGCGGTGGCACACTGAACATCGTTAGAAACCCAGGGACCCGGATGGGCCTTGAGGAATTTCAAAACGATGAGGTGACTTCTTCATGTCCGAATCTGCCTTGTATGGCGCTGCTTCCGAAAAATCGACCGAGCCGCGTACGCAGCCTGATGCTCTTCGCGCAAAACGCTCATCGCAGACCCGTGTGCACCACTTGCAAAAGTGGAAGGCCGAGGGCCACAAGTGGTCGATGCTCACCGCGTACGACTACTCCACCGCGCGGGTATTCAACGATGCCGGTATTCCCGTTCTGCTGGTCGGAGATTCGGCCGCGAACGTGGTCTACGGATATGACACCACCGTGCCGATCACCATCGACGAGCTGATTCCGTTGGTGCGTGGCGTGGTTCGTGGCGCGCCCGAGGCGCTGGTGGTCGCCGACCTACCCTTCGGTTCCTATGAGGGCGGCGCCGCTCAGGCGCTCGCGAGCGCCACTCGGTTCATGAAGGAAGCCGGCGCCCACGCCGTGAAACTCGAAGGCGGAGAACGGGTTGCCGAGCAGATCGCCACACTGACCGCCGCCGGCATCCCGGTGGTGGCGCACATCGGGTTCACACCACAGAGCGTGAACGGCCTTGGCGGATACCGAGTCCAGGGTCGCGACGACGCTGCCGCACAGCTCATTCACGACGCCATCGCGGTTCAGGAGGCAGGGGCCATCGCCGTGGTGATGGAGATGGTGCCGGCGGAGCTGGCCACACAGATCACCGGCAAGCTCACCATCCCCACCGTCGGCATCGGCGCGGGCCGGGAGTGCGACGCCCAGGTGTTGGTGTGGCAGGACATGGCCGGAATGACCAGCGGTAAGACCGCCAAGTTCGTCAAGCAATTCGGCCAGGTCGGTGCCGAGCTACGCAAGGCCGCCGAGCAGTACGCCGATGAGGTGGCTCGCGGAGTGTTCCCCGCTCCCGAGCACTCGTACTAATCGAGATCGTCAGGCGCGCACGCCGAGTTTGTTGTCCAGGTACTCCTGGCGGCAGGCTCGGCGTGCGAGCTTTCCGCTGGTAGTGCGGGGAATCGCACCCGCCTGTACCAGCTGCACATCCGCGATCGGCAGGTTGTGGCGTCGCGAGACGGCGGCGCGGATCGCATCGATGATGGGCTCCGGCTCGGCCCGGCCCGCACCGGCGGCGCGCTCTGCCACGATGACCAGCTGCTCCCCAGATCCTTCGGCGGGCACCGAGAATGCCGCCACGAAACCACGGCGCACCGCGGGCGAGGCCTCTTCGACGGTGGCCTCGATGTCCTGCGGGTAGTGGTTGCGACCGTCGATGATGACCAGGTCCTTGACCCGCCCGGTGATGTAGAGCTCACCATCGAGGTACACGCCCAGATCGCCGGTGCGGAACCACGTGGCGCCGGGCTCGGTACCGGTGGCGTGGCTGCCGTGATCCAGCCGTGCCTGCAGCTTGTTGCGGAACGAGAAGTCCGTCTCCTTGGGCCTGCCCCAGTAACCGCGGCCGATGTTGTCGCCGTGCAGCCAGATCTCCCCAACCTCGCCGTCGGCCAGCTCGGTATCGGCGTTCGGGTTGACGATCACCGCCCACTGACTGCGCGCGATCTTCCCGCAAGACACCTGCGGCACCGCGTTCTCGTCGTCGGCCTCAACACGCACCGCGTGTCCGTCGCCCAGCGCCCGGCGGTCCAGATACACCACCGACGCCTCGGCGTCGGAGGGGATGGTGGAGACGAACAACGTCGCCTCGGCCATTCCATAGGACGGCTTGATGGTGGTCGGCGGCAGCCCGTACGGCCCGAAAGCGTCATTGAACTTGCGGATCGAGGAGATGCTGACGGGCTCGGAACCGTTGATCAGGCCCGCGACGTTGCTCAGGTCCAGCTCTTCGCCGTCCTTGGGCAGACCCCGCTCCGCGGCCAGTTCGAATGCGAAGTTCGGTGCGGCGGCAAAGGTTCGGCCCAGATGCCCCTCGGCGGCGAGCTCCTTGATCCACCGCCCGGGCCGTCGCACGAACGACACCGGGGACATCAGGGTGATGCGGCCACCGCACAGCGGGAACAGAATCATCAGCAGGCCCATGTCGTGGTACAGCGGCAGCCAGCTGACGCTGCGGATGCTGTCGTCCAGACCGACCGAGATGATCATCTGCAGAACATTGGTCATCACCGCGCGGTGCGTGATCTCGACGCCCGCGGGCACCCGGGTGGATCCCGACGTGTATTGCAGATAGGCGATGTCATCGGTATCCGGCGTCACCTTGGCGTAGGTGGCGGCCACCGAGTCGGGCACGCTGTCCACCGCCACCACGCGGGGGCGGCGGTCGCGCGGCAGACCGCGGACAAAACGGCTGACGGACTCGGCGGCGGCGTTATTGGTCAGCACCACCGTCGGCTGTGCGTCGGTGAGCACCGCGTCGAGCCGTTCAGAGTGGCCGGGAAGCTCCGGAGCAAACAATGGAACCGCGATGTTCCCGGCCTCGATGGCGGCAAAGAAACCCACCACATAGTCAATGCCCTGCGGGGCCAGAATGGCCACCCGATCGCCGGGCTTGGTTACTTGCTGGAGCCGCGCGGCAACGGCCCGAGAACGCTGGCCAAGCTGCGTCCAGTTGAGATCGTTGGGTTCGCCGTCAGAGTTGGCGTTGAAGTCCAGATACCGGTAGGCGAACGTGTCGCCCAGCTCTTCCACGGCACGCTCAAGGTAGTAGTTGACGGTATAACCGTCTGGCAAGGTGATAGCACCTTTGCCGTCCAAGTACTCCTCAACACGCAACTTCATGGGTGACCTCGGTCTAGCTGTGAACACGACTGGCGTCCCATAAGGGGGACAATACCGACCAGGCAACACTCACACTCGGCACCACGCGCGGTGCGAAGCGAATATCGCATCCCAAACCGATACCCCGACCTTATGAGAACCCTAAGAGAATCTTAGATTACCCCGTGGCAAGTCGTGACCATTGTTTACCTGAATGTGGCACCGTGTCGCGTGCTCGCCCAGCTCGCACACCCCGAGCCTCCCGTCCCTTCGACCGTCAGGGCACACACCCCATGCCATCTCAACACGTCGAGGTCGAGCGGAAGTTCGACGTCACCGACGCGACAATCAGCCCCTCCTTCGAGGGGATCTCCGTCGTCGCGCGCGTGGAGCAGCAACCACAGCAAAATTTAGACGCTGTGTACTTCGACACACCCGGCCAGCGGCTGGCGCAGCACCACATCACCCTGCGGCGCCGCACCGGCGGCACCGATGCCGGGTGGCATCTGAAGCTGCCGGCGGGGCCGGACACCCGGACCGAGCTGCGTCTGCCCCTCACCGAGGACGATGACGCGGTCCCCGAAGAGCTGCGGGACACCGTGCTGGCTGTGGTGCGCGAGGACGAACTCGCGCCGGTCGCGCGGATCAGCACCGTGCGCCTGGTGTCGCGGCTGATCGGCGCCGACGGCGAAGAGTTGGCCGAATTCTGCGACGATCACGTCACCGCGGGAGACCTGAGCTGGCGAGAATGGGAGCTGGAGCTCTCGGGCGGCCCCGACATCGCACTGTTCGACCGGATTACCGCCCGTCTGCTCGACGCCGGTGCGGTGCCCGCCGGGCACGGCTCCAAACTGGCCCGTGTTCTCGACGTGCCCGAACGTGAGCGGCCCAAGGGCAAGGATTCCATCCAGCGGGCACTGCTCGAGCAGCTGGACCAACTCCAGGGCTGGGATCGCGCGGTTCGGGTGGACACTGACGACTCCGTGCATCAGATGCGGGTCACCATTCGGCGTATCCGCAGTCTGCTGCAGTCCAATCCCGAGCGTTTCGGTCTGGACACCAACCCGGAACCGCTCGACGAGTTGCGCCTGCTGGCCAACATCCTCGGGGTGGCCAGGGACGCCGAGGTGCTCGCACAGCGGTACGACGAGGCTCTCGCCGAGCTTCCCGACACGCTGATCCGCGGTCCGGTGTACGAGCGGCTGGTGGACGCGGCCAGACAGCGGTATGAGGCAGGGTTGCGCCGTGCGTTGGCGGCAATGCGCAGCCACCGCTATTTCCGGCTGCTCGACTCGCTGGACGAGTTGGTCGCATCGGCCGGCCCGGCGTCCGATACTCATCACTCCGATGAGGGCGGCACACTCGACGCCGCCTACCGCAAGGTGCGCCGCGCGGCCCGGGCCGCGGCGCGGGCCGAGGGCGAGTATCGGGACGAGGCGCTGCATCGCATCCGCAAGTCGGCCAAGCGGCTGCGCTATGTGGCCAGCGCCGAAGGTGCCAAGAAAATCTCCCAGGCCGCCAAGGACATTCAGGAACTACTGGGCGAGCACCAGGACAGCACGGTCAGCCGCGCCTATCTGGCCACCCAGGCCGCCGAGGCACACAGCGCCGGCGAGGACACCTTCACCTACGGAGTGCTGTACCAGCGTGAGCACGATGCGGCGGAGACGGCGCGCCACCAGGTGGAGGCGACGCTGAAGGCGCTCCGCAAGGCGGTGCGTCACAAGAAGTGATCAGCGGCCGTCCGCCGGGAACCCGAATAGCACGGTCCTGGTGACGGGGTCGGCTTCACGCAGGGTGAGTTTGGCGCGCTGACCTTCGGGCGGATTGCCCTCGCACCGGGCAAGAATCGGCGGATCGCTCACGAAAACCTCCGCAGCCCGCTTCTTCTCGGCGCCTCGCAGCACCACCGAGTCGAAGGTCTGCCCCTGTTGCGGGGCCAGGATGTGGGCCTCGGCGAGATCCAGGCACGCCTGCTCCACCTTGTTGGCCAACGTGTTCGATTTCAGCAAGGACGATCGAATGTCGGCCAGGCCCTCGCGGGCCCATTGCGGCACCCGGGTGCCGGCGGACAGTGCCAGGCAGATTTCGGTGACAAACCGGTCCCCCAGCCTGCGCAAGGGTGCGGTCACATGCGCGTAGGGGGCGGCGATACCGGCGTGTTGAGCGGCCTGCTCGTCGGGACGTACACCGTCGAAAATCAGATACGAGGCACCCCGCAGCAGCGTCGTGGCCTGCGTCATCATCGCCAATGTGGTTGTGGCGCAGGGGTCTAGCGCGGCGAGCTGCTCACCTATCGGTGTGTCGTTGGTCCATGGAACCCCGAGGGCCTCGGCGGTGCGGCGCATCCAGCGGCGCACATCGCCGTCCGCCGGCGGCAACGTACGCAGCATGCCGATCCCGCCGTCGAGCATGATCCGTGCCGCACAGATCCCGGTGAGCAGCGATATCTGCGCGTTCCAGCCGTCGGTTTCGGTGCGCGCCTCGATGACGAGCTCCCAGTCACCGCCGGCGCCGCGCACCACATCCTGCTCGGGCAGATTGAGCTCGATGGCGCCCCTGGCTAGCCCGAGATCTCGTCTTTTGCGGCCAAATTCAGGGAGTACGGCCACGGCGGGATGCGGATTGCCCGCGGCGGCCGCGTCCTGAGCCTCCCGGTAAGTCAGCTGTCGCACGGATTTCACGAGGGCGCGCTGCACGGTCCACGCCACCGGGTTGGCATCGTGGTCGGTCTCGATCCGCCACAAGGCGGCGGGCCTGATCTCGTGGGGCAACAAGCTCGCCGAGCCCTCGGAGAACACCAACGGATGCAGCGGTACCGAACCATCGGGTAGGTAGATCGTCTCGCCGCGTTCACGTGCCTCGATATCCAGTGTGCTGCCGGGCTCGATCTGCGCCGCAACGTCAGCAATGGCGTAGTGCAGCAGGTAGCCGTCGGCGGTGCGTTCCAGGCGCAGGGCCTGGTCCAGGTCACGGGATCCGGGCGGGTCGATGGTCACCAGCTCCAGATCGGTGCGATCGACGCGTGCTGCGCGATAGCGGTCCACTGCCTGGGCAGCATCGCGCTGGGCTTCGGGGCTGAATTCTGCGGGCAACCCGAACTCGGTACGAATGCCGTCGAAGTTGAGGTCGCGAGCAACCAGTCGCTTCAACGTCACCGGTTCAGGGTAAGAGGCGAACGAGTTGGCCTGTAAGCCGGATCCTGTTCCGCACAGCCACGGGCTAGCCGCGGCCACGCGGCGGCGACCATCCATCTGGGTACACCGTCGCCGGGTACCTCGAGCGGCCTACCCGGAAGCTCGGGCGAGCAGCCCTCGAACACTTCCGCAGCTGTGCACGCACAGCCTTTTGGCCTTGCTTCGGGTGGGGTTTACCGAGCCGAACCGGTCACCCGGTCCGCTGGTGCGCTCTTACCGCACCGTTTCACCCTTACCACCACGAGTGGTGGCGGTCTGTTTTCTGTGGCACTGTCCCGCGAGTCACCTCGGATTGCCGTTAGCAATCACCCTGCTCTGTGAAGTCCGGACTTTCCTCGAACCGCGAGATTTCTCTCGTGATCCGCGGCCGCCCGGCCAACTCGTCCGCGCGGCCATCGTACTCGTGACAAGCTCATCTCCATGACGACAACGGCTCGACTCGGCGCGATATCGATCGATTGTGCAGATCCCGCTGCGCTGGCCCAGTTCTATCGACAGGTCCTGGATCTGGAAGTGCTGTTTGAAAGCGAGCAGTTCGTCGCGTTGAAGGGCGCCGCCGTGTTGCTGACCTTCCAGCGGGTGGCCGACCATCAGCCGCCACAGTGGCCCGAAGGTGGCGTACCCAAACAACTACATCTCGAGCTCGCGGCGTCGGACCTCGACGCCGAAGAGGCCCGCATCCTCGGGTTGGGGGCTACCAAGGCCGAGGTCCAGCCGAACCCGAGCGGTTGGCGGGTGCTGGTGGACCCGGCAGGGCACCCGTTCTGCATCACCAACATGATTCCCGAGGGCACCTATTGACCGGTGCCGACAGACCGCTCCTGCGAGCGACAGGGCTTATCGTCCTGATCGCGCTGTCGGTCGTCGCGCTGCGTGGCTATCTACCGGACGCGGCAGCCCTGCCCCCACCTGAGAAACCTCGTGCGCAGCCCCATTCAAATGCGTTGCAGCTCTTGCTATGTGGCGTGGTATCCATCCTCATTCTGGTGAGTCTTCGCCGACAGCGGCCCAACATGCCGCTGCCGCAAGAGAACCCGCCGTATCTGCGATTACGGGGGCTGACGCGACGCGAAGCCATCATTGCCGCTGCCACCGTGCTCGTCCTGATGGGCGGGGTGTGGACGGCGCTCTACCTGAGCGGTCCGGCGGGAGAAGGTCCCGTTCGCGAGCCCGCGTCACGCAGTGCCGAACCGACACGGCCCGGCGCCGAACCACCGGCGCCGGGCAAGCCATCCCCACGACGGTATTCCGAGGTGCCGATGTTGATCCTCGGTGTGGTGCTGGTCGGCATCGCCGCCGCGGTTTTTGTGCTCAGGCGCCACGAGCCGGACGCGCCGGACGGCAGCACGGGTCAATCGGCCGAGCCAGATGCCACCCCCACGACGCCCCGATCGCTAGTCCACCTGGTGGAACTGGGCCTCGCGGAAGTTGCCGAACCGGGCCGTGATCCGCGGGCAGCGATCATTGCGTGTTACGCGGCCATGGAGCAGGGGCTTACCGCGGCGCCCGAGGCCGCACCGCTGGAGTCGGACACGCCGTCGGAAGTCTTGCAACGAGCGGTACATATCGGGGCACTGCAATCGCAGGCGGGCACGCAGCTCGTCTCGCTGTTCTCCGAGGCCCGGTTCAGCCCGCATGAGATGACGCAGGCACATCGGCAGTCCGCCGCGCAGTGGCTGCAAGACGTTGTGGACGATCTGCGGAGCCGGCAATGAAATGGCTCGTCCCGGCGGTGCTGCTGCTGGTGGTCCTCACCGAAGCCTGTGTGGCTGCCAGCCCATTGCGCGCATTCACTCTTCCGATCACCGGTGTGGTGGTCGGGACCGCACTGGGTCTGCTGTGGGGGAACCTGCGCAGCGCGCGTGCAGACATGCCATCGCCGCCGGCCAGCCTTCCGGCCAACGAGACGTTGCGCCGATGGCATGCCCGCGCCGAGGCCAGAATCAGTTGGGCCGAACGCACCCGCGGCGATTGGGACCGGCAGCTGCGCCCGCTGATCGCCGCGGATTTCGAGACCGCCGCCGGACACCGGCAGTCGCGCAATCCTGCTGCACTCGCCGCGACCGGACGCATGACCTTTGGCCCCGAGCTATGGCGCTGGGTCGATCCGAACGGCGCCTCGGATACCGACCGCGCCGAGCCCGCGCCCGGCCGGGCCGTGCTGCAATCGATTCTCGAACGATTGGAGCAGATGTGACAACAGTTCCGGTTTCCATCGCGACCCGGCACGCGGATGCCGTGCTCACCGAGATCGAACGGGTGGTCGTCGGGAAACGCGATGCGCTGCAACTCATTTTGCTGACGATCCTCGCGCGGGGACATGTGCTGATCGAGGATCTGCCAGGACTCGGCAAGACCTTGATCGCCCGGTCGTTCGCGGCCGCGCTGGGGCTTGATTTCACACGTGTGCAGTTCACTCCGGATTTACTGCCCGCGGATCTGCTGGGTTCCACCATCTATGACATGTCTTCCGGGTCGTTCGAATTCCGGACGGGGCCCATCTTCACGAATCTTCTCCTGGCCGATGAGATCAACCGGACGCCGCCCAAGACGCAGTCGGCGCTGCTGGAAGCGATGGCGGAGGGTCAGGTGAGCATCGACGGTCAAACTCGGCAACTCCCATCACCATTCGTGGTCCTAGCAACGGACAACCCGATCGAGTACGAGGGCACCTACCCGCTGCCGGAGGCGCAGCTGGACCGGTTCGCGGTCCGGCTGCAACTGGGATACCTGGCCGAAGATCTCGAGATCGAAATGCTGCAGCGCCGATTGAGCCGAGGATCTACGCTGCCGACGGTGTCCCAGGTGATCGCCGCCGGCGACCTCATCGCGATGCGAGAAGCTGTCGAAGCGGTCTCGGTACACCCGGATGTGCTGCGCTACATCGTCGCGTTGGCTGCCGCGACCCGTAGTCACTCCCATGTCGAGGTGGGGGCCAGTCCGCGTGCCGAGCTGGACCTGGTGCAGATGTCGCGCGCGCGGGCGCTGCTGCTCGGCCGCGATTTTGTGATCCCCGAGGACGTCAAGGCGCTAGCAGTGCCGGCGGTGGCCCACCGGATCAGTCTGCGCCCCGAGATGTGGGTGCGCCGCATCACCGGCGCACACGTGGTCGACGAGCTGTTGCACCGTCTGCCGGTGCCTCGGGCTTCCGGATGATCACCTGGCGTGCGTCTGCGTTGATATCGGCGCTGGCGGCATGCACCGGTGCCGCGCTGGCACTCGCGGTGTTGACGGGACGCTGGCAGCTGGTGGTGTTCGCGGCACCGTTCGTCGGTGCGCTCGTCGGGGCGTCGCGGCGACCGCCGGCGGCCCGCGCGTGGGTCACCGATGAGCCAGAACCCTTGCGGTGCCTGGAATCAGAGACCATAACCGTTGCCGTGTCGGTGGAATCTACCGGACCCGCCGTGGTGTGTGGACTACGCCCGGCACTTGTCGAGGGGCTGCGGATCGACGCGGACAGGCCCGCGGCGCCCAACCAACTGACCATGCGGACATCAGCCCAGCGGTGGGGCCGGTACCGCGTTCCGGTTGAGGTTCGGTCGGTGTCGGCCTCCGGTCTATGGGCCGGTACCGCGCTGACGCTGCCTGCCGGCGAGCTGCGCGTGTATCCCTTGGCCGATCCGCAAGACGTCGCACTGCCCCCAGCCGATCTGCCCGACCGGATCGGCACGCGTTTGACGCGCCACCACGGCCCGGGCGTCGAGTACGCGGACATCCGCGAGTACGTACCGGGCGACTCGCTGCGCACCGTCAATTGGCGGGTGAGTGCGCAACGGGGACGCTTACATGTCACCGACCGGCTCACCGATCGAGCCGCCGATGTTGTCGTACTCATCGACACGTACCCGCAGCCGTCCGGCCCGGCGACCACCGCGACCGAGCGATCGGCACGGGGAGCGGCCCAGCTGGTGCAGTCGGTGTTGCAGCGGGGTGACCGTGCGGGGGTCGTCGTGCTGGGCAGTTCCGCGCGCTGGCTCGCCCCGAACATCGGCCGCCATCAGTTCTATCGGCTGCTTGACGCCATTCTCGATGCCGGAGAATGGCATTCGCACAGCGCAAGTGCCCTTGCCCCACGTGCCGCCGTGCCACCCAACGCGATCGTGGTCGCGTTTTCCACCCTTCTGAACGCCGACTTTGGCCTGGCACTGACCGACCTGCGGCGCCGCGGGCATCCCGTTGTGGTGGTCGATGTGCTCGATCGCCTGCCATTCCGCGAGGAACCCGATCCCATCGTGGCCCGGTGGTGGCGGCTGGAACGCTCGCGGATGTACCGCAATATCGCCGTCACGGGGGTCGACGTTGTCGGCTGGAGCCATGACTCCGGGCTCAATCATGCGATGCACCTGATGCCACGCCGTCCCCGGCGAGGACGACGGCGGTGAACACACGTGCGATGTTGGCCGGTGTCTTCGGGCTCGTCATGGTGCTCGCGACCGTCGGCGGGTTCCCGGTCTCGGTATGCGCGGCGGTCCTTGTGATCGCCGGTCTTCTCTTGCGGGGCTTCGCAATACTGGCCGTGCTGTGCGCCATCGGTATCCTCGCCTTCACTGATTCCTCCCCGGTGTCGGCGCTGCTCTCGGGACTGGCCGCGGTGCTGTATCTGCTCACCGCCTATCCCCTGCGCTGGCCGCCTCAGGTCAATGCCCTCCGATATGAGGTGATCGTCCCCGCGCTGGTATTCGGTTGCGCGGCACTGCTGGCGGCGGCGATACCCATGGGACGAGCATCCTGGTTACCGTTGACCGTTCCGGTCGCTGTGATCGTCATTTATGTTCTGGCCCTTCGGCCCTTCACTCAGGGCAATGGCGGTGCCGTCGAGCGATAGGCTGTTCCCGTCGGCGTGGTGAACTCGACGGTATGCCGATCGGCGCCGGGCACCGGAGCCACGTTCCAGCCCGCCGTCTCCTTGACGTAATTGCATCGCTCGCAGAGGCCTTGCCCGTTGTCGAGGGCCGTCGGACCTCCGTGCATACTGCCCACCACATGGTCATGGTGCCGGATTGGGGCATCGCAGTACGGCGTCCGGCAGGTCTGATCGCGCAGATCGATCAGCTCGGCCAATCCCCTGGGGAACAATCGGCTTCGCGACTCGGCCTTGACCAGTGCACCGGTGGCGCAGCGCCGGTATAGCCGCCGCACGAGAACTTTAGCTTCGGCACTGACGGCTTCCGAGATGAGCCGGCGCGCGACGGCTGCCGGAACCGGCCCGTAGCCGGCGATCGTGGCAGGCTCGTCGCCTCCGCCCAACAACGCTTCATCCGAGACGGTGATGTTCACCCCGACGGGAACCGCTGCGGCACCTGGTACTCCGGTCACGCGCTCCACGAGGGTGTCGGCCATGATCTGCCCTTGGCCGCGAACAGGATCCATCGACGCGTCGGCGGTGTGTTTGAGCGCGGCATACACGGCCACACCCTGTTTCACCGGTAGCAACGCCGTCAGATACGTCATGGTGTCGGGTGCGGGACGGAGAGAAACCCTGCGTTCGCTTTCCGCCCGGCGGGCCCGGCGTACCACAGCCTGCGCATCCAGCCGATATGCCAGACGCTTCGCCTCCGCGGCCAGCCGGGCATCACCCAATCCCCGAAGCCGCGAGGTCTCGGCGCACATCTCGACATCGATCTTCTGCCTATCCTCGAGCGCGAGATAGGCGGTCTCCCGTACCAGGATCGTCGCGCGCCATTCGCTGAGCGCGCCGCACTCCAGTGCGGCAAGGGTGTGCGGCATCTCATTCACCAGTGCTTTGGCGAAGCCGAGGTGACGGCTGCCCCGCGCCGGTGAATCCTGCCGCGCCAGGGCGATCTCTGTTGCGACGCCCGCCCCCTGCCGCCGCCGGGGCACACCATTGGCCGCCTCTTCTTCGCGGCGTGCCCTGTCCAACAACACCGCGGCATGAGCCTGCTCCGCCGCCGCGGCAGCCTTGACGCGCTCCAATTCGACGATTCGGTCGACGAGTTGGGCGGCGCGGGTAGCCGGATCGAGCGGTAACACACCCCCGACGCTAGCCGAACATCAGTTCGATATGTTGCGACTTCTGTTGTTATCCACAACCGTTCGATCGACATCCACGTTATCCACAATCTTGCCGATCAGTGGACAAACCGAGACGCGCAGGCTAAGCGCGTGGATCGGCGAGCCGCGCCAAGTGCACGGTCGCGCCACGCAGCTGCTCAATCGAGTCGATCGGTTCGGCATATCCGACCCGGGTCACGGACCACCCCCGCGGCGTACTCACCCGGATATCGAGGCCGTACCGGTCGGCGCCTTCGCAACGAGCCTCCGTGGCATCCGGATATCCGCCCAGCCGCTGCGCCATGGCGAGCAACGCCTGCCCGTGGTCGTCATTGAGATGCTTGATCGCGCGGGCAGCCTCTGGCGATACCGGATCTGGTGTGGCCGAATGGTATTCGGCACCGCTGGCCGAGTCCATCCGACCGTAGCCGCCGACCCACCGCACCCGTTCGACGTCGAGAATCCAGACGGAGAAATCGCTGTAGTCGATGTAGAACCGCGCGGCGGGCACCCCCGCGATGTGCGCAGCGCGGGCGGCCGGCAGCTCGTCTTCGTCGGGCCTGCGCACCTTGCCGGCGAGGGTGATTCGGGTATTGGCCAGCGGATCCTGTGGCGGATTCGGCGCCACAATCGAGACACTGGCCCGGGCGTCGCGTACCAGGTTGCGGCCATGCTCGGCCATCTGTGAGACACACAGCACCGGAGCGCCGCCCAGCAGCCCGTAGGTGACCAGCGATGCCCACGGGGCACCGTCCGCCGACAAACTGGCCAACGTCGCGGTGTTCGTGGACGCCGCGACGGTCCTGGCCTCCTCGGCCGCCGACGGCCGGGCCGGGTTGGCGACATCTGCCAGGGGTGGAGCGATGGTGGGCGCATCGCCGGGATCACCGTGATCACGAGAAACCATGGCGACAGCCTAAGTCAGGTAGGACGTTTCATTGACGAGTCGCACCGATGCCGGACCGTCCGAATAGAACTCGGCAATACTCAGCGAGGCCAGATCGAGATGCAGCCGGTACAGCACGCTGGGGCCGGCATCGAGCGCCAGCCGCAGCAGTGTCTTGATGGGCGTGACGTGCGAGACCACCAAAACGGTTGCGCCACCGTATTCAGCGATGATCCGGTTGCGCGCACGCCGCACTCGGTGGTGCACCGTATCGAAGCTCTCCCCTTCCGGCGGAGTTATCGAGGTGTCGCTGAGCCATTGGCGATGCAGCTCGGGGTCGCGCTCGGATGCCTCGGAGAAGGTCAGGCCTTCCCACTTACCGAAGTCGGTCTCGATCAGATCGTCGTCGACCGTCAGCGGCACTCCCAGCGCACCGGCCGCGGCCGCGGCAGTCTCCTTGGCACGGCTCAGCGGCGAGCTGATCACTGCCGCGATGCCGCCCCGGCTGGCCAGATAGCGCGCGGCCCGCGCCGCCTGCTCGCGCCCCAGTTCGGTTAGCTCGGGGTTTCCGCGGCCCGAGTACCGGCGCTGCACCGAGAGTTCGGTCTGCCCATGGCGCAACAACAACATCCGGGTGGGCTTCCCCCGCGCCCCGGTCCAGCCCGGCGCAGTATCGGCAGGCTTCGTCTCCTTGATTTCTGCGATTTCCTTGGGCTTTTTGGGCTCGATGCCACTGGCACGATCCATCGCCTCGTTGGCCAGCCGATCGGCATGCTTGTTGCGTTCTCGCGGAATCCACCTGTAGTCAACGGATTCGAACTGCATCGCGGCAGTGACGGCCTGCTGGTACAGCGTGATCAGGTCAGGATGCTTGACCTTCCACCTGCCGGACATCTGCTCGACGACAAGTTTGGAGTCCATCGAGACGCTCACCTCGGTGGCCCCCAGGCGTGCCGCCTCGGCCAATCCCGCTATCAGGCCCCGGTACTCGGCGACATTGTTGGTCGCATGGCCGATGGCATCACAGGCCTCCCCCAACACCGTCTGGTGATCGGGAGAAAACACCACCGCGCCGTATCCGGCCAGACCCGGGTTGCCGCGTGAACCACCGTCGGCTTCGACCAGAACCTTCACGGGCGCACCAGAATCGCGCTGCACTCGGGGCACCGCAGCACCTCGTCGGCGTCGGCCGCCGAGATCCGGGCCAGTTCGCCGCGGTCCAGCTCGATGCGGCACGCGCCACACTTGTTGCCCTGCAAGAATCCCGCTCCGGCACCTCCCGAACGACGCTGCCGCTCATAGGTCTCCAGCAGCAGCCCATCGATGGAAGACGCCAGACCATCACGACGCTGCCGAACCTGATTCTCCTCGGCATCGGTATCGATGGCCACCGCCCGTTGGATACGTTCGATCTCCGAGAGCCTCTCGGCAATCGTGTCGGCCTTGGCCTGCGCCGAGGCCTGCTGCTTCTGCAGTTCCTCACGGCGCTCCATCAACTCCAGTTCCGAGTCTTCCAAGCTGGACTGACGACGTTCCAGGGTGTCGAGTTCGTGCTGTATCTCGGTAAGTTCCTTCGCGTTGGTGCTACCGGAGGCCAGCAGGGATCGATCACGGTCCTCGCGCTGGCGCACGGCAGTCACCTCGGCGTCCAACTTGGCGACCTGCTCATCCAGGTCTTCCAGCGCGATGGCCAGCGCACCCACCTCGTCGAGGATGGTGCGCTGCTGCGCCTGTAGCTCCCCGTGTTCCTGACGTTCGGGCGGGTTTGCGCGCCGGTGCGCGACACGTGTCAACTCGGCATCCACCGACGCCAGATCCACTAATAGGCGTTGTTGTGCCACATCGGCTTTCATGCTTTTTCTTCTTTCTCTGGGCCGCCCAGCGTCCAGGGATCGGTGCGTACCGGTGAGATGCGCGTCGACAGATTCTCCCCGAACTCGGTGTCGAGTACGCGCGCCGCCTGCGCGCACCATGGGAATTCACTGGCCCAATGCGCGACGTCGACGAGTGCGACGCTACTTGTCCGGGCATGTTCGTCCGCCGGATGGTGCCGCAGATCGGCGGTGACGTAGACGTCCGCTCCCGACTTGACCGCCGCGCCCAGCAGCGAGTCACCGGCGCCACCGCATACCGCGACGGTCTGGATCAACTCGTCGGGGTCGCCGGCGGCCCGCACCCCCCAGACAGTCTCAGGCAAGGCACCTCGAACACGGGATACGAAGTCGCGCAAGGTCTCCGGCGTGGGTAGGGCGCCTATCCGCCCCAGGCCGGTGCCAGACGGCGCCGGCGCCATGGGCAGCACGTCGATGGCCGGAACCTCGTAGGGGTGGGCGGCCTGAATCGCCGCAAAAAGCTCGCAACGCAGCCGCGACGGGGCAACCATCTCCACGCGGTCCTCGACGACCTGTTCCACCACACCATGCTCCCCTACAGCGGGATCGGAGCCCGCCAACGGCCGGAATTGGCCGGTGCCGGTGACACTCCATGAACAATCCGAGTAGGCACCGATATGTCCGGCACCGGCCTCGAACATGGCCCGCCGCACGGCGTGCACAGATTCGGTGGGCACGAACACGACCCACTTGTCGTAGTCGGTGAACCGAGGGGCCAACACCGAGGTGACCGTCAGCCCGAGGGCTTGCGCCAGCGCGTCCGACACACCAGGGCTGGCCGAGTCCGCGTTGGTATGCGCGGTGAACAGCGCGCCGCCCGCACGGATGAGACGATGAACCAGCGCGCCCTTGGGCGTGCTGGCCGCCACCGTGTCCACGCCGCGCAGCAGCAAGGGGTGATGAGCCAGCAGCAGATGCGCACCGGGGCCGTCCATTTCGTCCACCACCGCGGCAGTCGCATCAACGGCAACCGTCACGGTGTCGATCTGCTGATCCGGGTCGCCGCAGACCAAGCCCACCGAATCCCACGATTCGGCCAGCGCCGGCGGATAGGCCGCGTCGAGCACGCCGATGATGTCCGCGAGCCGCACACCCACTACAAAATCTCCTTCATCGCTTGCACCAGCTCCGGCCATTCCGGTCGCACCGCCACCCGTAGGTAGTCGCCGTCCAGCCCGACAAAGGTGTCGCAACGCCGGACCGCGATATTTTTGACCTTCAGGTGTTTTCGCATCAAATCCGCATGGGGCACGGCCACCAGCAGGAAGGGCGCGACACCTTCCGTCACGGCCAAACCCAGCCCACGCAGCCCCTCGGCCTGCCGGTGTCGCGTCTCGACGAGCCGCTGCGCATCCAGCACCGCGCTTCCCACCGCTTGCGCGGTATTGCAGGCAGCCAACGCTTCCAGTTGCAATGTGCCCAAAGGCCAATGCGCACGCCCCCGCGCAAGCCTGCGAAGCAGCTCGGGATCGCCGACGGCATAGCCCGCGCGTAGTCCGGCGAGCGCCCAGGTCTTGGTGAGGCTGCGCAGCACCACGAGGCCGGGCAGGCTCAGCGAGGCCACCGACTCCGGCTCGCCCGGCACCGCGTCGATGAAGGCCTCATCGACAACCAGGATGCGTCCGGGCCGACGCAGCGCAAGCAATTGTTCTCGGGTATGCAGCACACCGGTCGGGTTGGTGGGGTTCCCGACAACCACCAGATCGGCCTCATCTGGAACTCGCACGGTGTCGCCGAGGGTGAACGGTGGCGGCAACACCACATGCTCGAGAGGGATACCGGCATCGGCCAGGACTGCCTCGGGCTCGGTGAACCCCGGGGCGATGACGGCCGCCCGTCGCGGATTCAGCCGCGGCAGCATCGCGAAACCCTCAGCGGCCCCCGCCAGCAGCAGCACCTCGTCGGGCGGGCGACCATGCCGTTCGGCGACGGCGTCGACAGCGCGTTGCTCGTCCTCGCGGCGCGGATAACTGCCCAGCTCGTCCAGCCGCGACGCGAGCCGATCCCGTAGCCACGGCGGTGGCGCCGCGGCGCGCACGTTCACAGCGAAGTCCAGGACGCCTGGTATCAGCGCCTGGTCGCCGTGGTAGCGCGCTCCCTTTCGCGGCCCAGTCATGTCTCGACACTAATGTAAGGGGGTGGCCCCTCCGATGCTGGTGATCTTCGATCTCGACGGCACCCTGACCGACTCCGCACCAGGGATTGTCTCGAGTTTCCGCCATGCGCTCAGCCATGTCGGGGCCCCCGAACCCACAGGTGACATCGCGTCGCGGGTGGTGGGACCGCCCATGCACATCACGCTCGGTTCCATGGGCCTTGGCGAACGCGCCGACGATGCCATCGCTGCCTACCGCGCCGACTATGGCGAACGCGGCTGGGCGGTGAACGAGATGTTCGACGGAATCCGCGACGTGCTGACCCGGCTGCGTGAGGCCGGAGTGCCCATGGTGGTTGCGACCTCGAAATCCGAGCCGATTGCCGCACGCATCCTTGAGCATTTCGGACTGGCCGAGTTTTTCCAGGTGATTGCCGGTGCGAGCCCCGACGGCGTCCGGTCCAGCAAGGCCGACGTGATCAAGCATGCGCTGTCCCAGCTGGACGACGTTCCGCCGACCGGTGTGGTGATGGTGGGCGACCGGGTGCATGACGTGGAGGGCGCAGCCGCCCACGGCATTGGCACCGTCGTCGTCGACTGGGGCTACGGGGCAACCGATTTCGAAGGTGATCCCGGTCAGTTGGCTGAGTGGATCATCGGGCGCGTGAGCACTCCGGAGCAGTTGCTGGAGGAACTCGATGTCTGAGCTGCATGTCACCTTCGTGTGCACCGGAAACATCTGCCGCTCCCCTATCGCCGAGAAGATGCTTGCCCATCAGCTGGCCGAACGCGGGCTGGCCGATCGAGTCCGGGTCACCAGCGCCGGTACCGGCGATTGGCATGCCGGGCAACCCGCCGACGAACGCGCGTCCAGCGTGCTGGCCGAGTACGGCTACCCGACGGCCCATCGCGCCGCCCAGGTCGACGAGGACCATCTGAGCGCCGACCTCATCATCGCCTTGGCGCGCAACCACTCCCGGATGCTGTTGCACCTGGGAGCCGACCCCGAACGAGTGCGGCTACTACGGTCCTTCGACCCACGAGCCAGCCGCGCCGCGATGGATGTCGAGGATCCGTACTACGGCAACCGCAAGGATTTCGTGGAGGTGCTCGCGGTGATAGAGGCGGCCCTGCCTGGTGTGCACGAGTGGGTCGACAAGACCCTCGCGGAGCGTGAGAACAGCTGATGCGACGGCTCGCGTTTCTCCTACGCCCGGGGTGGATCGCCCTGGCGCTGGTGGTCGTCGCATTCGCCTACCTGTGTTTCACGGTGCTGGCGCCGTGGCAGCTGGGTAAGAACACCAAGACTTCGCGGGAGAACAACCGCATCGCGCAATCGGTGAATGCCGATCCGGTGCCGCTGAAAAACGAGCTAAGACCCGATCATTCGATGCCCGAGGATGCGGAGTGGCGGCGGGTGACGGCGACCGGTCACTATCTGCCGGATCGGCAGGTGCTGGCGCGGCTGCGGGTGGTGGACGCCAAACCCGCATACGAGGCGTTGACGGTGTTTCAGGTAGATGACGGACCCGCGATCCTGGTGAATCGTGGGTATGTGCGGCCCGAGCAGGGCACCAGCGTGCCCCCGATTCCTCCGGCACCGGCTGGGCAGGTCACCATCAACGCGCGGCTGCGGGAGCCTGAACAGCAGTCTGAGAAGTCCCCATTTCTGGAAAACGGTCAATACCAGGTGTATTCGATTGTTCCGGTTCAGGTGTCAACGCTGGTGAAAATCCCGTTGGCCGGCCCCTATCTGCAACTCTCCGAGGGGCAGCCGGGCGGTCTAGGGGCGATCCCGCTGCCGCAGCTCGATGCCGGCCCATTCCTGTCTTACGGGATTCAGTGGATCGCGTTCGGAATCCTGGCACCGATCGGATTGGGATACTTCGTGTTCTCCGAGATCAGACAGCGCCGTGCGGCAGCCGCTGCCGTCAAGGCCGTCAAACCCGGGACACCGCAGACCACCGAGGAGAGGCTCGCGGACCGCTACGGGCGGCGTTGACGCAGCGTGGCGAGCACTGCGGCGACGGCCGTTACATTCTGCACCGCGCGCGAAAGCCGCACCGCCTCATGCATATCCCCGACTCGCGGGGGTGCGCCGTCGCCGAGCACCGGACGCACTTCTTCGCCGTACGGATAGCGCAGGGGGCCTCCCAGCCGCACGCCCAGGGCTCCGGCGAAGGCTGCCTCCGCGACGCCGGCATTCGGGCTGGGGTGACTTCGTCCGTCGCGCAAGCAGACACGCAATGAGGCCACCGCAGAACCCCCGAGGAATGGCGCGGTCAGCGCGGTAGCCAGCGCGGTGATCCTGGCGGGAAGCACGTTCATCAGGTCGTCCAACCGCGCTGCGGCCCAACCGAACCGCAGATAGCGGGCGGATTTGTGACCGATCATCGCATCGAGGGTGTTGGCGGCGCGATAGGCCAGGACCCCGGGGACTCCGGCAAGCGCTGCCCAGACCAAGGGCCCGGTGTGCGCGTCGGAGGTGTTCTCCGCCAAAGATTCCGTGGTGGCCCGGGCGATGCCGCCGACATCGAGCAGGTTCGGGTCGCGGCCGCACAGGGACGGCAGCAGTGCCCGAGCTTCATCGATGTCGTCGTCATAGAGACGTTCGGACATCTCGGCACCCACCCGGATCAATGATGTCCCGCCGAGCGTGGCCCAGGTCGCAACGGCGGTCACGGCGACCGTTGCTGTCGCGGAGCGGTGTGTGGCACGTTCGGCAACCCATCCGGTGGCGGCGACAGCGACCAGTAGTGCGGCCGTGTGGGCGGTCCCGGCGAGCTTGGAATCGCGGTAACTGTAGGCCTCCAGCGCGGCGGCCGCCTGGCCGAATCCGGCGACCGGGTGGAACCGCTGAGGGTCGGCGAAGCAGCGATCCAGGGCGTAACCGAGGGCTATACCCACGGCGCGAAGTCCTCGGCGCGACACGCGGCAACCCTATAGAATTCGCTACGCAATGGAGGTACTCACCTGGGACATGCGCTTACGCGAGCGGACGGGTAAGGCGGTCGTCTAGGCTCGCAGACGTGCCGTTACTCAGCGCTTGGCGTCGGTTGGATATAGGTCAGCGGCGCAGCGTCATCGGAATGAGTGTCGCGGTGATCGCGCTGCATGTTCTCGGCTGGGGCATGTTGATCTTCCTGGTTGCCCCCGCGCATTTCACGGTGCAGGGCAGCGTGTTCGGGGTCGGATTAGGTGTCACCGCGTACACGCTCGGCATGCGCCATGCGTTCGACGCGGATCACATCGCCGCCATCGACAACACCACCCGCAAGCTGGTGGCCGATGGTCGGCGACCGATGTCGGTGGGTTTCTGGTTCTCGCTGGGGCATTCCTCGATTGTGTTCATCATGGTCGGATTGCTTGCGCTTGGCGTTAAAACGTTGGCGGCCAATGTTTCCGACGAGCATTCGTCGCTGCAACAGTGGACGGGCGTGTTCGGAACGGCGGTCTCGGGCACTTTCCTGCTGCTCATCGGGCTGCTCAATCTGATATCGCTGATCGGGATCTACCGCATCGCCAAGCGGATGCGTGGCGGCGAGGTGGACGAGGCGGCATTGGAGCGCGAGCTGTCCAATCGCGGTGGGCTGAACCGGCTTTTCGGACCGCTGATGGCGGCGATACGCAAGCCCTGGCAGATGTACCCAGTGGGCCTGTTGTTCGGGTTGGGCTTCGATACGGTGACCGAGGTGTCACTGCTGGTGATCGCCGGCGGTGCCGCGGTGACCGGCCTGCCTTGGTACGCCATCTTGGTGCTGCCCATCCTGTTCAGCGCGGGGATGTCCTTGTTCGATTCGCTCGACGGATCGCTGATGAACTTCGCCTACGACTGGGCGTTTCAAGAGCCGGCGCGCAAGATCTACTACAACCTGGTGGTTACCGGGCTGTCGGTGGCGGTGGCCGTGCTGATCGGCTCGCAGGAGATCATCTCGATTCTCACCGAGAAACTGGACATCACCTCGGGGCCACTGGCGGCCGTCGGTGAGCTGGATCTGGCCGCAATGGGCTACGTGATCGTGGCGCTGTTCATCGTGACGTGGGCGGCAGCGGCGCTGGGCTGGCGGTACACCGGGGTGCGCAGGCGCTGGGGTGGGTAGGCGCTGGGGTGGGTAGGCGCAGACTGCGGAAACAGCGGCCCAAATTCGATGGAACCGATCCGGGCCGCCCAACGTCCTATACACATACGATGAATCTCACCTGGCCAAAACGGGCCATGACTTGAGGGGGCTCTATGTCCGCGGATCGACTGGTCGAGAACGCGAAGAACGGCAGCCTTGTGTTGCATCTAGAGGATGGCGCGATCGATAACATCCTGGCCGCGTGTGACACCTACAAGCGTGCACTCGAGAATTTGAGTCAACAGGCCGAAGCCCTGAGCGGGTACCCGCTGGGATTCTCGGAAGGTCATCTCAGCTCTGGAGCAAAGCTCGCCAATACCTTCCAGCAGAAGGCAGCTGGCGGCCCTACCAGCGCGGCCGCGACATTCAAGTCACATATGGCCCAAGTCCAAGAGATGGAAGGTCTATTTGTTGCACTCCGCCGCGGGTACGCATCGATGGATGCAAACAACGCGAGTAGTTATGGACGTAGCGGCAGTTAGTAGACCGAAGATGTTGCGAATGGCAATCGGCGCGGTTCTGACGATGCTGCTGACTGGGTGTTCCAGCACAATCTCTGGCTCTGGAACTACGTCAATATCTGACTCCGATGCCCCGTCTCAGCCCACGAGCACAACGGAACATACGTCAGCCAAGTTCGATCCATGTACAGACATACCGGCAAACGTGATCGCGCAACTGCAACTAGACAATGGGACTCCAAGACCAGATTCCCAAAACGGTGGCGAGATCAAGAATGTCTTTTGCATGTATCACTCGCGAGGTGATTACTACCTCACCGTCGCAGCGTCGAACTACACGTTGGACATGTTGAGGAAGGCTGACAACTACTGGGGATTCCAGGATCTTGAGATAGGCGGACGCCCAGCACTGTTTGGGTACCGCACGCCTGAACCCAGTGTTGACTCGTGCGCGTTGAACATCGCCGCCTCCAGTGGGGTGTATGGGGTCATGGTCGGGACTGCACGCCATAGCTTTGCGCCGTATCCCGATTGCCTAACGGCAGCGCGCACGAACGCTGAGGCGCTTGTCTCCTACTTTCCTCAATGACATTTTCAAAAAGTGGAACCGAATCGGCACCGATGACGTCTGAACCTAAAGAGCTAGCTGCACGCCACGACATGAAGGAGCGGCCATGACTGGAGAAGAAGATGGCTGGACCAGGGGCAATCGCGAACGCGAGGTGGTCTATGCACGGCAGCGCCAGCATGGGTCAAACATCGATGGTGGGACCGAGTCAGTCGGTATCCCAGCTGAGGATTTCGGCGGTTGGTCGCACGCTGCCATCAAGGCGGCGTCCGATGACTTCAAACCCGGAGACGCTCTAGCCGTCTCCGCTGACTGGGAGAAACTCGCCACCGGCTTCAGCAAGGCATTAGACGACTTCAAACGGTCTTTCGACGTTGCAGTAGGCGCTCAGTGGACCGGCGAAGGCGCCGAAGCCGCCAAGCAGGGCATCTCGGACTACAAGAGCCACGCTGAAAAGGTCAGCGACGGCCTCTCACTCATGGCCACCAAGCCCGCTGAGGTCGAAACGGCGATGACGCAGATCAAGGGCCTCATGCCGGAGGTCGTGCAGGTCCAGCAGCCCAAGGAACACACCCAGGCCGCGTACGAGCAGTACTACGCACAGCAAGCCCTCGCCGACCAAAAGCAAGACGAGGCTCGCATGATCATGCGAAATGTCTGGTCACCCGTCTCGCAGCAGGCCGGCTCCGGACTCCCCGCTCTCCCTCCCGCCCCGCAGTTCGCCGATGCGGCGTCCATGCCGGTCAACGCGGCGTCATCGTTGTCCGGATTGGGCAGCGGCAAGGACATCAAGCCCGACCAGGTCAAACCCATCGACGAAGCCTCAGTTCGTGCAGCTGCCGCTGCGGCCCTGGCCGATCCATCGCAAGCATCCGCTTCCGGGGCTAGCGGCGCAGGCGGTGCCGCAGCCGCAGCTGGTGCTGCGGGTGGCGCCTCCGGAGCGGGCGCTGGCGGCCCCGCTGCAGCAGCCGCCGCGGCCGGCGCAGGCGGTGGAACGAGCACCCGACCGTCGTCGGGTGGCAACACCACTGCGACCGGACCCAACACCGGCTCGGTACCCGGCACCTACGGGATCGGACGATGGGGCAAGCCGACCACTAACAAGGACGAAAAGAAGGACGAGAAGTCCGACCTCGGGGCACTCGCTGCCGGGCCGATTATCGCCGGCTCCTACACGGCGGGTGCGGGTATGGGCCTTTCCGCTGCCCCGACACCTTCCCCGATGTCCGGCATGGGTATTGCCCAGCCGCCGACCATGATGACGGCGGGCGCGGCCGGTCAGCATCGCCAGGAAGACGAAGACCAGCACTTCACCCCGGAGTTCTTGGTAAGCCTCGACAACGGCAACGAGCTTGTCGGCCCGCTGCCAAAGGTGTCCCCCGCTGTCATCGGCGTGTGGAACGAAGAACATGTGGAGTATCAGAATCCGCATGCCTCGCCGTATGACCCGAAGCCGTACGACGGCGAGGACTAAACCGAACGGCGATGGCCAAGAACATCGTCATCTGTTTTGACGGCACCGGTAATCAGATCCGGGCCTCGGGAAACACGAATGTGGTCCGCGGCTACGACATGATGGTCCATGACCTCACCGACCGACAGATCTCGTATTACGACCCCGGTGTAGGCACCGATCCCGTCGTCGGCACCTACACGCCGGGGGGCCAGTTCATCGCTCGCCTACTCGGTGTCACATTCGGTATCGGCTTGCGCGCCAAGCTGGCTCAGGCCTATACCTATCTGATTGAGCGTTGGGAGCCCGGGGACCGGATTTTCATCTTCGGGTTCAGCCGCGGCGCGTTCTGCGCGAGAGGTCTTGCGGGTCTACTCAATTCGGTTGGCATGCTGCGCGCCGGTTCTCAAAACCTGGTCCCCTATGCGGTGAGTCTGTATGCACAGTCATGCACCGACTGGTCCGCAGAACGATGGGATGAGCTGCACTCGTTCTCACGCACGGTGGCCCGCCGCGAGGACGGTAAGTTCTCCATCCCTGTTGCCTACCTGGGCCTGTGGGACACAGTCAGCGCTCCGGGCATCTTCAAGCGGAGCATGCAATGGCCTTATGCCCCAAGTGTTCCCAACGCATTGGCCGGGCGGCACGCAGTGGCCATCGACGAAAGACGCCGACCCTATCGGGAATACCTCGTCAAATTCCTGGGCAATCAGCGACTGGTCGATGAGGCGTGGTTCGCGGGCATCCACTCCGATATCGGCGGTGACTATGCCGATGACGACAGACTCTCCGACATCGCCCTCAAATGGGTGATAGAGGGAGCCGCGGAACACGGCCTGCTGCTCAACATCGAGAAATACCAACGTTACTGCTCCGTTGAACCCACCTATGCCATGGGCAGGATTCATCGCGTCAGCTGGCTCTGGGCACTGCTGTTATTCCGTCGACGTCGCATCCCCGACGGCGCCTGGATTCACGCCAGTGTCGCCGACCGTATGGCCCAAGACAGCACCTACCGACCAGCGCTACCGGAGCACAGCACCGTCATCGATGCCCAATGGTCCACTCCGGCAACTGATATCAGGCTGTAGCGGGCGGGCTGACTTGCAGCCCCGCCAGAATCGTCTCGCGCGCCGTGTCAAAACCACGGACGGTATCGTCCAATGCCTGCACCGACACCCCGACGGTGTACATCTTGGTGTTGTTCTTGACCGCCACGATGGTGGTGGTAACCCGGTGGGCCGGGATATTGCCCAGTCCCATGTTGTAGGTCATGGTCCTTGACGGGTACCCGCAGATGGCGCCCTGAGCTTCGACCAGATCGGTGACGCCGAAGGACTCCAATCCGCCCCGCTCGGCGGCGAAGGCGGCCTCTTCGGTGCCGGCTTTTCCGGACAGGTTCGCGATGGCCACGGTGGCATTGGGTACGAACCCGCCAGCCTGCAAGTCGGGCGCGGCCAGGTAGACGCGGACCACTCCACTTTCAAAGCGGTTGATGCGTTCCCATCCGGTCGGCTGGGGTACCTCGACCCGCGGCTCGGAATCGTTGTCCAAGGGCACATCCAACAACGGCACCGACACCGAACTGCACTTCGGGTTGGTGAGCCGCTTGCCCTCCTCACCCGGAGTGGCGACCGCGGCACCGTCGACGACGGCAGTACACCCCGATGTCAGCATCGTCGCAGCGCAGACCGCAGCCAACATCCAGCGAGGTGGTCGGATCACCAGCTCAGCCTAAGGCAAAGATTGCGTGCAAACAGTGAACCGGCGCCGCGGGTGTTTGTAGCGATTGCCTCAACGGTCAACTGCAATAACGGTTGTTGTTGGAGGGCAAGAATCTGGTGTTGGTTCCCGGCCCGACGGGCTGGCATAGTCCCCCGCCCAGCAGGTTCTCCTTGGACCATGCCGCGTGTCCGTTGGCGACGTTCAGGCATGCCTCGTAATCAGGCCCGGTCTGTCCGAACGTTGCGGTGCACTGGGCCGACATGTTCGCGAACGCCTGGTTCTTACACACCTCGACCGACGTCTGCGCCGGCGTGACATCCAGGCACATGGCCTGGCGCTGGCACGAGCTCCAGAAGTCGGCCGTGCGTCCATCCTCCGAGCGGAATTCGTTGGGCCCCGACAGGCACCGGTCAGCATGCCGCTGCGCATACAGCACCGGATCGACATTCCCCGGCCGATGCGCCCCACCCGGATCGACCACGTAATCTCCTGGCGCGCCGATGATCTGGGCCGCCTTCTTAGCCTCCGGCGGACCACCACCCTCGGGCAGCCCCTCCCAGTCGCTGGCCAGTTGCCCACTCGCCGGAACCGAGGACGCGCGGTAGGACAACGTGATCGTCACCGGGAAAGCGAAGATGTCCGCAGGCCCCAGGTCCAGCGCCAGGTTGGACTGTTGATACACGTAATCGCCATGGATCACCGGAGTCACCTGCACCGGATTGCCCTTGGCATCGCGTGCCACAGGCACTGACAACGTTGCGATAGTCGTGGGGGGCAGACCCGGTGCGGCATCGGACTCGACCAACACCACATTGGCGCCCTGGCGCACATGAGTGCCCTCAGGAACCCGCAGACCGAAGGTGAAGTTCTCCGGCGTAAAGATGGTGCGCCGAATGATGTTCACGTCCACACCGCCCCCGGCGAACGGTGAAATGCGGTAATCGGTGTCGCGAGAGGTGAAGGTGGCCGATCCCCCATCGCCCCACTGCGCCGGAGTCAGATCGCGCTCCTGCGGCAGATGCAGGACAACATCCTTACCGGCGATCGCTGTCGGCAGATGCGTGCCGTCGGTAGGTGACGGCGAGATGGTGGCATTGGAACGCTCACGGCCCGCCGCCAGCGGCCGCCCGGTCCCCGGCCCCAAACCCAACGGCGTATTCGTCTTGACCTGCGCCCCACCGATCGGCGCTATGCGCGGAAGATCATCGGGCTGAGCCACCGGATTGGGAAGCGGCTTGGGCGGAGGCGGCTGCACAGGATCCGCCAAAGTTTTTGGCATAGAACCGATTACGACTAACGAAACACATGCCAACGCGGCCAACAACGCGGCGCCACGGGTGCGGATGCTCATCACAGGTCCTTAGGCTCGCCGTAGATGGTCTGGGTGTCATTGCCGTTCTCGGTACGGATCCGGAACGTCGCAAAGGACTGAATCTTCACCTGACCACCACAGCCATCGGCCTCGACATTCTGGTTACGCACTTGAGAAACCGCACGCATATTCCGGAAATTGATCCGATCCATCGGCAGCTGCGCCAAACCACCCGGCTTGAGCAGCACGCGCATGTAGCCGCCGATGTGCTCCTGTGCACCGAGCGAGCCACCGGCCGAGGCGCCACCGAAGCCGCCACCCTGACCACCACCGCCACCGGAACCACCTTGACCACCGCCATACCCGCCGGCGTATCCCTGACCGAACACCTGCTGAGACAACGTCAAACCGAGATCACCGCCCAGCTCCACACCCGACGACGAGTCGGTGCGGCAACCCACGAAGTACCCGGTCTCCAACTGCGCATCCTGGATCACAGCAGACCCAGAACCCGTGATCGTCGCCTCGGCCCGATACGACACCCGCGCCTGCCAAGAGTTGCTCGCACCGGCGATGTTGTCGATGTGATCGATGACTTCATTTGTCAGCGTCAGGCCGACCGTCCAGCCATCATCGGTCACAAACTGCTGATACTGATCCGGCATCCCCTGCGGATCCGCCGCAGCATCCGAGGCAGCGGTCAAGATCGCCGTCGCAACGGTCGCAGATGTAGCGAGTGCAGCGATGCAGCTTCGACGTGCCAGATCTGGCAACTTCATGAAACCGAGCCCCTCCGTGTCTCGTCCTGGCCCCAACCGGCCGGACCCCCGTTCACTTGCCTTCATGTAGGCAATGCCATCAATCGTGTTTTACTGCGAAAACACATCACATGGCAATGTCGGAAAATCTAGGGCCGAGACCTCCCGTTGTCAACACAGAGATCGTTTTGTGACAGTTTGCACATTCAAGATCGCGAACTTTGCAGAGATGACCGGGAAAGTCGATGCGAGCAACTGCAACGGATCTCAGAAAACATTGTCAGTGCAAACGCCCTGGCTGGACGCCACACGCGGAGCCAGCCGCAAGCCATACAGCCAGCCTTAGGCGCCACATCTGGGAAAACTTCGCCGGCGGTGCCCGGCCTCGCGCCACCGGCTCTCATGGCAGATGCTGCGACAAAGTTGCTGACGGGCAATGATGAGACGTTTGCCGGCTACCTCGCACCTACGAGGGCGAGGACCACAAATCCCGACCCCGCCGGGCCGGACACGCCATTAGCGCGGCGGCCGCAACGACACCCCACAGCGTCGAACATGTGTTCTAATATCCCCGGTCGCCGCCCACTAGACATGAACTCACGAAGGAGCCGCCATGACGATGACCGTGGACAACCCAGTAGCAGAAGCCTCGGATACCCCGGACAAGCCCAAGAGGGCGGCCGGCAAGCGAACCAAGACGCTGCAGCTGACCCTCACCGTCACCGGGACCGCGGACGGTGAATGGCACGCCGAGCTCAAGCAAGGCAGTACCCATCTGGTCCGTGATCTCGCCGTCGCAGCCGCCGCGGTCTCCCGTGCGGCCAGGGAACTACACGAAGACCTCTCAACTCCGATCGATGCGGTGATCGAAGAGGCACGCTCCCAGCAGGCAGCCAAGGTCGCCGCGCTCGAAGCCGAGCTAGAGGCAGCGCGTAAGGCCCTCGCCTGCCTGGACTGAGCACGACACGGGGCGCAGCGGCAATCGCTGCACCGGAACCATCGGGCTCATGGCGCCCAGCTCAGCGGGTCGTTCCCGTACGGCCCCGGCGGAAAACGATAGGTCAGTCGCACCCCGCCGGAGAACGCCACGGGTTGAGCGAAAGACAAAGTCCCAAAGGATGATTCGACACTCTCCCGGGCAACGGTGAACTCTTGCCGCCCTCCGTTTCTCCTCGGGAGATCCAGAAGGAGATGACCGGTTCGCGCCAAACACAGATGCGCAGAGCCTGCCCCAATTTGCGATCGACGGGCCAACAGCGCAAGCGCGGCCGCCGCCACGCCGTAGCCGGTCGCGTGATCCAGGGCTTGGACAGGAAGCGCTCCAGGACGCCAGGCTCCGGTGTTATCCGTTTGCCCATACAGCTCCCCGACCCCGATCGCTGACTGCACCAACGAATCAAATCCCCGCCGATCGCCCCAGGGGCCACTATCACCCCATGCATCCAGGGTGACGACCGACAGCGCGGGAAAGCGCTCACGCAGCGCCGCAGAGTCCAACCCGTATCGCGTCAACGCTGCGGGCCGGTACCCGGATATAACAACGTCGGCCTCGGCCAGCAGTGCCTCGATCCGATCGCGCTGCGCGGCATCGGCGAAGTCAGAAGTAGCGCTGCGCTTACCGAAACCCATATCGAGATACTGATCGACCAGCTCGGGATTCGAGGGCGGGTCTACGCGTAGTACGTCAGCGCCCAGGAGTGCCAGGAATCGTGTCGCGACCGGGCCGGCGATCACCCGGGTGAGGTCCAAAACTCGTACTCCCGAAAGCCTTCGGCCGGGTACCAGCGGCGCACCGAGGGTCTCACCGAGCTCGAACCGAATCCACGGCTGAGTGTCGACGAACATCCCAGCGTCGCCGCCTCTCCACTGATCGAGCGACCGGAGAGTCACTGCGAGCCCACCGGCGGCGGTGACACGCTCCGCGATCAGGTCGGCACCCAGCCGCAGAATCTGCTCTGCCAAAGCATCTTTGGAGTCCACCCCAAATGTCTCCACGAGGACACGGGCATGGTGTGGGTAGTTGGCATGCAGTCGAACCCAGCCATCAGCGGCGCGAAAGAAACCGGACAACTCGGCGAACCCGACCGGCTGGCGCCCGTCAACACGCAGATGGTCCAGGGATGCGAACGCAGCAGCCACGGCCCGACTATCGGTGCTAAGACGTTCACCCGTACAGGCGATGTTCGCAGCCGTCAGCGCGGCCTGCACGCTGCCCAGCGCAAGTCCTTCAACGTCGAGCTGGCCACCCCACCAGTGCCGCGGCCCCGTACAAGGCGCCACCGCCACGGGAGAAACCGGACCGAGAGCTGGCGACAACCATTCGTATAGCGACGGGATATCCGCCCCGGAATGCATCACACCTCGATGCTATTGGGTCATGATCTTGGTGGCCCTTCAGCAGCCGACACGCGAGGGAAGGGCGCGCAAGGCTTGCGCAGCTACGGGGTTACCGCCGCCTCGGCGCGGCGGCGACGGAAGGGAACCGGCTCTCCCCGCAAACCATCCAGCACGGCACGCAGGTGCTCTGGAATCTGAGCGGGGCGACCATCATCGTCGACGACCACCATCGAGGTCTCCGCGATCGCCGCAACGGCTCCGTCGGCGCCGATAATCTCGTAGCCGATACCGAACCCCGCCGTGCCGATCCGCGTGGCGCGCATGATCACCCGCGCCGGTTCGTGCGAGTACAGCAAGGGCTGCACATAGTCGATTTCCTGATGCGCGACGAACATGGTTATCCGACCAGATTCCACGCCCATGAGCTTGTCGGCAAGAAACCGGATGCGTGCTTCCTCGATCAGCCGAAACATGGCCACGTTATTCACATGCCGATAGGCATCCATATCGGCCCAGCGCAACTCGACCTTGACTTCGACTCCCATGCCCTTAACTTTCGCCGATACATCAAATCGCAGCCAATCGACACCACGAGTTGTGATTGGGCTAACTACCTGCGGCCAGAGGGTCGATGTGGTGCGCCGTCAGCTCGTCAAAAGCCAGGCACCTTGGTGGGCGCGGAGGGTTTCGAACCCCCGACCGCTGGTGTGTAAAACCAGAGCTCTACCACTGAGCTACACGCCCGGTCCACGTCGTCACCAACGTGGGAATCAGCTCACGAATGTAGCGCGGCCAGCGCCTGTACCCAACCCGCCTGGTCACGGGCTTGCCCGGGGTCCAGCATTTCGGCGAATCGGATGATTCCGTCGGTATCCACCACGAAGGTGCCGCGGTTCGGATACCCGGCCTTCTCGTTGAGCACCCCGTACGCCTCGGCGACGGCGCCGTGGGGCCAGAAATCGGACAGGATCGGGAAGGTGAAGCCGCTGTAGCTGGACCAGATCTTGTGGATCGGCCCGGCGCTCACCGACAGCGCGATGATCTGCACCTCGTCGTTCTCGAAGTCGCCGATGTGGTCGCGCACATGGTCCAGCTCGCCCTGGCACACGCCGGTAAAGGCCAGCGGGAAGAACACCAGCAGCACGGCCTTCTTGCCTCGGAAATCGCTCAGGCTGACGGGCTGGTTGTTTTGGTTGCGCAGGGTGAAGTCGGGGGCGACGGTGCCAACAGGCAGCATTAGCGAGACCTTCTGCTCTTCGCGCGAGCGCTCATCGCCGCCCGCCCCGGGATGATTTGGGCTGCACCAGCCGCGTCGCGCTCCAATCCCCCAGGTTGAGAGACGATGTCTGCACCAGACCCGCCGTCGGCGCCGACTCGGCGATCTCCGAGGGCTGCACATGGCCGGACTTGCCGGTCTTGGGTGTCAACACCCAAATCACGCCGTCCTCAGCCAAGGGAGTGATGGCGTCCATCAACGCGTCGACCAGGTCGCCGTCGTCATCGCGCCACCACAACAGCACCACATCGACCACATCGTCGGAGTCCTCGTCGAGGAGCTCCGAACCGCATGCGTCCTCGATGTCAGCCCGGATGTCGTCATCCGTGTCCTCATCCCAGCCCAGCTCCTGCACAAGCTGATCACGCTGGATGCCCAACTTGCGGGCATAGTTCGAGGCGTCAGCCGCCGCGACCACCGTTCGGCCCCTCCTTATTCACAGGTGCGTGCTTGCGCACATGGGATGAATGCTCACATCGTCGCATGCCGATGGCAATCCTCGTCAGGCACTATCGGCCTTTTGTTTGTAGAAGCGGTTCACAGATCTTCCCGGCACGCTCCCGCGCGTCGTTGAACGTGCGCACCACCGCGTTGAGAGTGCTACTGCTCAACCGATTGTCGAACGCACCGGCCAGTTTTCGGGACTGCTCGACGTACTGCGTGAGTGCATCGCGCAACTCGTCCGTCTGGGCCTTCGCCTTGACGGAGTCGATTTGGCCGGCGCTGGTGTTGAGCGCATTGATCACCGGCCCCACCTTGGCTTCGGCACTCGATCCGTAGCCACCTTCGTCATTCATGACGGAAATCAGGTCATTACCTGCTGAAACAGCCGCGTCCGAGGTCATCGCGAACGTCTCGCACGCATCGGCCTGAGCCTGCGCACGCGATGTCTCCTGACGCTTGGACTCCTCGGACCGCGACGCTTCGACGGACTGTGAGACGAATGTGCGGTACTCCGACACCGACTCACTGGGCGCCGACGCCTGCCCTCCCGTGGCCACCGTGCAGCCCGCCACGACCGCGGCACAGATGGCCGCCAGCGCGATCAACAGCGCCGCCATACGCATGTAACGACGGTACCCGCTGCGCGCCCCGTAGGCCGGTAGGCCGCATGTTGAGAGACCAGACTCGCTAGTAGCAAGTGACTTGGGGCACGATGGGGATACCGATCTGATTGTGACTGAGATCTGCACCCCCACCCCTAAGGAGCAGAAAAGTTGACCACGGAGTTCGCTCGCCAGGATCTGGCCGGAAATTCAAGTGTGCCAAGTCCATCCGAGAATCCAGAACGTGTCCGGGTGATCCGCGAAGGTGTCGCGTCGTACCTGCCGGACATCGATCCGGATGAGACGGGCGAATGGCTGGAGTCGTTTGACGGCCTGCTGGCCCGCTCGGGGCCGGCCCGGGCCCGGTACCTGATGCTGCGGCTGCTGGAGCGGGCGAACGCGGGCCGCGTGGCCATCCCCGCGCTGACGTCCACCGACTACGTCAACACCATCCCCACCGAGAACGAGCCGTGGTTCCCCGGCGATGAGGACACCGAGCGCCGTTTTCGCGCGTGGATCCGCTGGAATGCCGCGATCATGGTGCACCGCGCGCAGCGCCCAGGCGTGGGTGTGGGCGGACACATCTCGACCTATGCCTCCTCGGCCGCCCTCTACGAGGTCGGTTTCAACCACTTCTTCCGGGGAAATGCCCACCCGGGCGGCGGCGACCAGATATTCATCCAGGGCCACGCCTCCCCCGGCATCTACGCCCGTGCCTTCCTGGAGGGCCGGCTCACCACCGATCAGCTGGACGGATTCCGCCAGGAGAAGAGCCACCCCGGCGGCGGCCTACCCTCCTACCCGCATCCGCGCCTGATGCCCGATTTCTGGCAGTTCCCAACGGTTTCCATGGGGCTGGGACCGATGAACGCGATCATGCAGGCGCGGTTCAACCACTACCTTCGTGACCGCGGCATCAAGGACACCTCCGATCAGCGGGTGTGGGCCTTCCTCGGCGACGGCGAAATGGACGAGCCCGAATCGCGCGGCCTGGCACACATCGCCGCGACCGAGGGCCTGGACAACCTGACGTTCGTCGTCAACTGCAACTTGCAGCGCCTCGACGGCCCGGTGCGCGGCAACGGCAAGATCATCCAGGAGCTGGAGTCCTTCTTCCGCGGCGCCGGCTGGAATGTCATCAAGGTGGTGTGGGGCCGCGAATGGGATGCCCTGCTGCACGCCGACCGCGACGGCGCACTGGTGAACTTGATGAACACCACCGCCGACGGCGACTACCAGACCTACAAGGCCAATGACGGTGCCTACGTCCGCGAGCACTTCTTCGGGCGCGATCCGCGCACCAAGGAACTGGTGAAAGACCTTACCGACGCCCAGGTTTGGAACCTCAAGCGCGGCGGCCACGACTATCGCAAGGTATACGCCGCCTACCGCGCGGCCACCGAGCACAAGGGCCAGCCGACGGTCATCCTGGCCAAGACCATCAAGGGCTACACGCTGGGCAAGCACTTCGAGGGCCGCAACGCCACTCACCAGATGAAGAAGCTGACGCTGGATGACCTGAAGGACTTCCGCGACAAGCAGCGCATCCCGATCTCGGACGCCCAGCTCGAAGAGAACCCCTATCTGCCGCCGTATTACCACCCCGGCCCCGAGGCTCCGGAAATCCGCTACATGCTGGACCGGCGCCGCGCCCTGGGCGGATTCGTGCCGTCGCGTCGCACCACCTCGCGCCCGCTCACGCTGCCGGGTTCGGAGACCTATGCCTCGATCAAGAAGGGCTCGGGCAAGCAGGAAGTCGCCACCACCATGGCGCTGGTCCGCACCTTCAAAGAACTGTTGCGCGACAAGAACATCGGTAACCGCATCGTTCCGATCATCCCTGACGAGGCCCGCACCTTCGGCATGGACTCGTGGTTCCCGTCGCTGAAGATCTACAACCGCAACGGCCAGCTGTACACCTCGGTGGATGCCGAATTGATGTTGGCGTACAAGGAAAGCGCGCAGGGACAGATCCTGCACGAGGGCATCAACGAGGCCGGATCCACCGCCTCGTTCACCGCGGTGGGCACGGCGTACTCGACCCACGACGAGCCGATGATCCCGCTGTACATCTTCTATTCGATGTTCGGCTTCCAGCGCACCGGCGACGGCCTGTGGGCCGCGGCCGACCAGATGGCCCGCGGCTTCGTGCTGGGCGCGACGGCGGGCCGCACCACCCTGACCGGCGAGGGCCTGCAGCACGCCGACGGCCACTCGCTGCTACTGGCGAGCACCAATCCCGCTGTGGTGGCTTACGATCCGGCGTTCGCGTACGAGATCGCGCACATCGTCGAGCATGGCCTGCAGCGGATGTACGGCGAGAACAGCGAGAACGTGTACTTCTACATCACGCTGTACAACGAGCCGTACGTGCAGCCGGCCGAGCCGGAGAACGTCGATACCGAGGGCATTCTGCGCGGCATCTATAAGTTCCGCGCGGCACCCGAAGCGCGCACGCACCGGGCCAACATCCTGGCCTCCGGGGTGTCGGTGCCCGACGCGCTGCGGGCCGCGGACTTGTTGGCCGAGCAGTGGGATGTGGCGGCCGACGTGTGGTCGGTGACCTCCTGGGGTGAGCTCAACCGGGACGGCCTGGCGATCGATCACCACGCGCTGCGTCACCCGGACCGCCCCAGGGGGGTGCCGTACGTGACGAAGGCGCTGGAGGGCGCCCAGGGCCCCAAGGTGGCGGTCTCGGACTGGATGCACGCGGTGCCCGAGCAGATCAGGCCGTGGGTGCCCGGGACGTACCGCACGCTCGGCGCCGACGGGTTCGGCATCTCCGACACCCGTCCCGCCGCACGCCGGTTCTTCAACACCGACGCCGAGTCGGTCGTCGTCGCGGTGCTCGAGGCATTGGCCGACGAGGGTTCGGTCGACCGCCAGGTCGCCGTCACGGCGGCCGCCCAGTACAAGATCGATGATGTGTCGGCCGCCGACGTCTCCTATAAGGACACCGGCAGCGCCTAGCCCCCCCCCCCGCGAGCATGCTCAAATGTGCGGATTTCGAGCCGATTTCCGCACATTTGAGCATGCTCGCTCTTTTTGTCGACATCAATTGTACTAATCGGTACAGTCGAGGGCGCTCGCTCACATCTCCCGGAAGGAATCCACCATGCGGTTCACCGTTCTTACTGGCACAGCACTTCTGGGCATCGGCTTGACCGTTGCCGCCTGTCACGCGCCCGCCTCTGACTCCTCGCCCAGCACCCAATCTCCGCAGCCGGCCACGACGTCCCAGGCCATGGCCGGCAAGACGCGTACCGGCTCGTTCAACGGCATCGACGGCAAGCACGTCGCCGGCACCGCCACCCTTGCCAACGGGCAGCTCACGTTGACCGGGTTTTCTTCTGACAAGGGCCCGGACCTGCATATCTACCTGACGAAGGGCGCCGACCAGAACGCCGTGAGCACGGGCAAGGAGCTCGGCATGGTTGCCTCGGACAAAGCCGATCAGACATTCACGCTCAGCGACACGGACGCGTCGATGTACGACACGGTCATGATCAATTGCGACAAGGCCAAGGAGGCCTTCGGCGCGGCAGCGTTGATGTGAGAACTCACGCAGGATGGATCGCTCGTGCCGCGCCGATCACCCTTGGCGCGGCACGGGTGATGCTGGGCGTGCTGTGGTTGCACGAGGGAATCTTCAAGTACAGCGCGCATTTCGGACGCGCGGACATTCTGCTCATCGCCCACAGCGCGCAGACCAATACGCGTGTGCCGCAGTACTTCACCGTCTTCTCGGACAATGTGCTTCGCGCATGGCCGGGCCTTTTCGGCGTCGCGGTACCGGTGCTGGAGGTAGCGCTCGGAGCGGTCCTGGTGTTGGGACTGCTTCCTCAGCCGGCGGCCATCATCTCGCTGTTGACGCTGCTCACGTATTGGAGCTCTGACCAGCTGATCAGCCAATACCCGGTGATGGCCGCGCTCTCGGCGATCATCATCGCTTTTCCGGCGCCGAGCGGCCACTATTCGATAGCGCGGTTCAGGCACGCCAGGGCCGCAACTAATGTTGTCCGGGATGGTAGGTAAGTCGTCACCACCAAGCGCCGCCAAGCTCCCCGCGACCGCACACGGCCGCCGCACCCGCGCGGCCATCATCGATGCGGCCGCGCAGATGATGTACCAAAAGGGCGTCGCGGCAACCAGTCTCGACGACATCCTGGCCGCCTCGAGCACCGGCAAATCGCAGCTGTATCACTACTTCAAGGACAGGTCCGAATTAGTAAAGGCGGTCGTGGAGCGTCAGACCGAGCTGGTCTTGGCGGCACAACCCACGCTCACCCAGATCGACTCGATGGACGGTGTCGAGCAATGGGCCCAGGCGATCCTGGCCAACCACAACGTGCCGGGAGGCCCGTTCGGATGCCCGTTGGGCAGCATGGCCGCCGAACTCAAGAACGATCCGGCGTATCAGCCGGCGCTGGCCGCGGCGTTCGGACAGTGGCAGTCGTTGCTTGCGGACGGGCTGATCCGGATGCAGGATCGCGGTCACCTTGACCCGCATGAAGATCCGCAACGGCTCGCCGCGGCGGTTCTCGCGACATTGCAGGGCGGCATGCTGATGGGACGGGCCACCATGGACATCACCGTCTTGCGAGACAGCCTCGAGATGGCCCTCGACAGCATTCGACGCGCACTGCGCGACTAGCCCAGAATTTAGCAGTTTCCCACTAGGAATCGCGGGTATCTTTTAGGGATGCCCGACAATCCGGCCACCGCTCCCCGCGGGTTTCGTGCCGCACGTAAACCCCGGGAGCGCGCCGAGGTCCCCGAAGCGCTGCTACACCGGATCAAGCAGTACTCCGGACGCCTGTCCACCGAGGCCGTGCACGTCATGGAGGACCGGCTGCCGTTCTTCACCGACCTGGAGGCCTCGCAGCGCGCCAGCGTGGCACTGGTGGTCCAGACGGCGATCAACAACTTCGTCGAGTGGATCCGCGACCCCGAGGGCACCGTCGGCTTCACCATGCAAGCCTTCGAGGTGGTGCCGCAGGATCTGGCCAAACGCATCGCACTGCGGCACTCGGTGGACATGGTGCGCACCGCGATGGAGTTCTTCGAAGAGGTGCTCCCCCTACTCGCCCGCAACGACGAGCAGCTGGTGACGCTCACCGAGGGCATCCTGCGCTACAGCCGTGACCTGGCCTTTGGCGCCGCCAGCGCCTATGCCGAGGCCGCCGAGACCCGTGGCGCCTGGGATTCGCGGCTGGAGGCGACCGTGGTCGACGCGGTGGTGCGCGGCGACACCGGACCGGACATGCTGTCGCGCGCGGCGGCACTGAACTGGGACACCAACGCCCCGGCGACCGTCATCGTCGGCACGCCCCGCCCGGACATCATCGCCACCGCAACCACATTGGTACACGAGGTGGCGCAGCGCCACGGACGCGGAGCGCTGGCCGTCATCCAGGGCACCCGACTGCTGACCATCGTGTCGGGTCCGATCACTGCGCACGACAAGTTCCTGGCCGACCTGATGAAGGTCTTCTCCGACGGTCCCGTCGTGGTGGGCCCGACCGCCGGATCACTGAGCGCATCACACACCAGCGCCGTGGAAGCGCTCTCGGGCATGGACGCGGTTTCGGGATGGCGCGGCGCGCCGCGCCCGGTCTCATCGCGCGAGCTGCTGCCCGAGCGCGCCCTACTGGGCGATAAGGCCGCCATCGCGGCGCTCAATACCGAAGTGATGCGTCCGCTGGCCGACGCCGGCCCAGCGCTCACGGAAACGCTGGACGCCTATTTAGATTCCGGCGGCGCCATCGAGGCGTGCGCGCGGGCACTGTTTGTTCACCCAAACACCGTCCGTTATCGACTCAAGCGAATCACCGATTTCACCGGAAGGGACCCAACGTCCCCGCGTGATGCCTATGTGTTGCGCGTCGCGGCAACCGTCGGCAGACTGGCCCAGGACCATGCCGACGCCTTCACTCCTGAACCAGGAGTCACACCCGTCACAATTAATGTCATCAAGACTTAGAAGGGCTACTGGCCGGTCACCTGCGAGGTCCCACATTGCGAGACGGTATAGATCGGGTCGCAATGGATGACTTTTTGTAGGAATCCCACAAATACTTAAGACAAGATTCATTTTCTCTTACACGGCGCGAACGGCCCTTCACAGTGTTCTCTTAAACACGTGATTGCACTGCTCGCTCCCGGACAGGGATCCCAGACTCCCGGCATGTTGACCCCGTGGCTCGAACTGCCCGGTGCCACGGATCAGGTCGAGCAGTGGTCGAAAGCCAGCGGACTCGATCTGGTGCGCCTGGGAACCACCGCCACCGCCGAGGAGATCACCGACACCTCCATCACCCAGCCGCTGGTCGTCGCACTGACGCTGCTGGCCTATGACGAGCTGAACAAGCGCGGTCACCTCAACGGGAAAATCGCCAGCGGCGAAGTCATCGTCGCCGGCCACTCCGTGGGCGAGATCGCCGCCTATGCCATCGCCGGGGTCATCTCCGCCGATGAGGCCATCACCCTGGCCGCCACCCGCGGCGCCGAGATGGCCAAGGCCTGCGCGCTGGACCCCACCGGTATGTCTGCTGTGCTGGGCGGCGACGAGGCAGAGGTGCTGGAGCGCCTCGAAGCCCTCGAACTGGTTCCCGCCAACCGCAACGCCGTCGGACAGATCGTCGCCGCCGGCCGCATCACGGCGCTGGAGAAGCTGGCCGAGGATCCGCCGGCCAAGGCCCGCGTACGCCAGCTCGCCACCGCCGGTGCCTTCCACACCCACTTCATGGCCCCCGCGCAGGAGGCCTACGCCGCCGCGGCCGCCGCCATCACGCCGTCCGAGCCGACCGTCACGCTGCTGTCGAACCTCGACGGCTCCCCCGTCACCTCCGGTGCCGACGCCATGGCCAAGCTGGTCAACCAGATGACCTCGCCGGTGCGCTGGGATCTGTGCACCGAGTACTTCAAGACAGCCAACGACACCCCGGCAGCGACCGCCGTGGTGGAGCTGCCGCCCTCGGGGGCGCTGTCCGGCATCGCCAAGCGCGAGATGCGCGGGGTTCCCAACCACGCTCTCAAGACCCCCGAAGATCTAGAAGCGCTGGCCGAGCTCTAAGCGGCCAACTAGCAGTACCCCGGATGGGCGGGCAAAGCCGCCCTCTCGTCCAGTTCCAGATAACAGAGTTCACCCCAGGGCTGCATCCGCAGTCCATAACACCGAAGGGAGCCACCGAGTGGCCACCGCAGAAGAAAAAGATCGCATCGTCGCCGGTCTCGCCGAGATCATCGAAGAGGTCACCGGTATCGAGCCTTCCGAGGTCACCCTCGAGAAGTCGTTCGTTGACGATCTGGACATCGACTCGCTGTCGATGGTTGAGATCGCCGTCCAGACCGAGGACAAGTACGGCGTGAAGATCCCCGATGAGGACCTGGCCGGACTGCGCACCGTCGGTGACGTCGTGAACTACATCGAGAAGCTCGAGCAGGAGAACCCCGAGGCCGCGGCCAACATCCGCGCGCAGCTGGAGGGCTCCGACAAGTGACACTCCCTTCCACTGCCAACGGTGGCTTCCCCAACGTCGTTGTGACGGCTCTCGCCGCAACGACATCTATCGCGCCTGACATCGAGGGCACGTGGAAGGGACTGATCGCCGGGGAGAGCGGTATCGAGGTTCTCGAGGACGAATTCGTCGAGAAGTTCGGACTGCCGGTGTGGATCGGTGGGCACCTCAAGGAGCCCATCGATAACCACATGACCCGGTTGGAACTTCGCCGGATGGCCTACGTGCAGCGGATGGCGCTGCACGTAGGCCGTCAGGTGTGGCAGAACGCCGGCTCGCCCGATGACATCGACAAGGACCGCCTTGGTGTCGTCATCGGTACCGGGCTCGGCGGCGGCGAGCGCATCGTCGAAACCTACGACACCATGAACGAGCATGGCATTCGCAAGGTTTCGCCCCTCGCCGTGCAGATGTGCATGCCCAACGGTGCCGCCGCGGTGGTGGGCCTGGAGATCGGCGCCCGCGCGGGTGTCATCACGCCGGTGTCGGCGTGTTCCTCCGGCTCCGAGGCCATCGCGCACGCGTGGCGCCAGATCGTGATGGGCGATGCAGACATGATCGTCTGCGGTGGTGTCGAGGGCATGATCGAAGCCCTGCCCATCGCCGCGTTCTCCATGATGCGCGCCATGTCGACGCGGAATGACGAGCCGGAGAAGGCTTCTCGCCCGTTTGACAAGGACCGCGACGGATTCGTGTTCGGCGAGGCCGGTGCTCTCATGGTCATCGAGACCGAGGAGCACGCCAAGGCTCGCGGCGCACAGATCATCGGCCGCGTGATGGGTGCCGGTATCACCTCCGACGCGTACCACATGGTGGCTCCCGGCCCCGACGGCATTCGCGCCGGCGCGGCCATGACCCGCGCAATTCAGACAGCAGGCTTGTCCCCCAAGGACATTGACCACATCAACGCTCACGGCACGGCCACCCCGATCGGCGATGTCGCCGAGGCCAACGCCATTCACGTCGCCGGCGTACAGCACGCCGCGGTCTATGCGCCAAAGTCGGCGCTCGGCCACTCGATCGGCGCCGTCGGCGCGTTGGAGTCCGTGCTTACTGTGCTGGCTCTGCGTGACGGTGTTATCCCCCCGACGCTCAATCTTGACAACCTTGATCCCGAAATCGACCTGGATGTCGTTGCGGGCGAGCCTCGTCACGGGGATTTTAAGTATGCGATCAACAACTCGTTTGGATTCGGCGGGCACAACGTCGCGCTTGCCTTTGGCAAGTATTAAGAACCAGAGAGGCTGAAGATGACGATCCTGGCTCCCGAGGCCATCGACGAATCGCTCGATCCGCGTGACCCCCTGCTACGGCTTAACACCTTCTTCGATGACGGCAGCGTCGAGTTGCTGCATGAGCGTGACCGCTCGGGTGTGCTGGCCGCCGCGGGCACGGTCAACGGAGTCAGGACCATCGCCTTCTGCACCGACGGCACCGTCATGGGCGGCGCCATGGGTGTCGAGGGTTGCCGCCACATCGTCAACGCCTACGACACCGCCATCGAGGAGCAGAGCCCCATCGTGGGTATCTGGCACTCCGGCGGTGCGCGGTTGGCCGAGGGTGTGAAGGCCCTGCACGCCGTCGGGCTGGTCTTCGAGGCCATGATCCGGGCCTCGGGCTACATCCCCCAGATCTCGGTGGTCGTGGGCTTCGCCGCCGGCGGCGCGGCATACGGCCCGGCCCTGACCGACGTCATCATCATGGCGCCGGAGAGCCGCGTGTTCGTCACCGGGCCCGACGTGGTCCGCAGCGTCACCGGTGAGGACGTCGACATGGCGACCCTGGGTGGCCCCGATGCCCACCACAAGAAGTCGGGTGTGTGCCACATCGTCGCCGACGATGAACTGGACGCCTACGCCCGCGGCCGCAAGCTGGTCGGCTTCTTCTGCCAGCAAGGCGTTTTCGACCGGGGCCGCGCCGAGGCCGACCACACCGATCTGCGCGCCCTGCTCCCCGAGTCGGCCAAGCGCGCCTACGACGTGCACCCGATCGTCAACGCGCTGCTCGACGGGGACGACCCGTTCGAAGAGTTCCAGGGCAAGTGGGCCCCCTCGATGGTCATCGGCCTGGGCCGGCTGGCCGGACGTACCGTCGGCGTGCTGGCCAACAACCCGCTGCGTCTGGGTGGCTGCCTGAACTCCGAAAGCGCCGAGAAGGCAGCACGTTTCGTGCGCCTGTGCAACGCCTTCGGCATCCCGCTGATCGTGCTCGTGGACGTGCCGGGTTACCTGCCCGGTGTGGGCCAGGAGTGGGGCGGCGTGGTGCGCCGCGGCGCCAAGCTGCTGCACGCGTTCGGTGAGGCCACCGTTCCGCGCGTCACGCTGGTGACCCGCAAGATCTACGGCGGCGCCTACATCGCCATGAACTCCCGCTCGCTGGGCGCCACCAAGGTGTTCGCCTGGCCGGACGCCGAGGTCGCCGTGATGGGCGCCAAGGCCGCCGTCGGCATTCTGCACAAGAAGCAGCTCGCCGCCGCCGCACCCGAGGAGCGCGAGGCGCTGCACGAGGAGCTGGCGCTCGAGCACGAGCGGATCGCCGGTGGCGTGGATCGCGCCATCGAGATCGGCGTGGTCGACGAGGAGATCGAGCCGTCGCAGACCCGCGCGGTACTGACCCGCGCGCTGGCCGAGGCGCCCTCGCGCCGCGGCCGTCACAAGAACATCCCGCTGTAGACCCTGCATGTCGGAGCACCGGCGCACGTCCATCTCCGTCGACGGACACCGGCTGGCATATCGCCAGTTCGGTTCCGGGGACCGCGTCGTGGTGCTGTCTCACGCCTTTCTCACCTCGCACTACCTGGAGCACGCGTGGGCCCAGGAATTGGCGGCACGCGGCTTCCGGGTGATCTGCCTGGACCTGCTGGGTACCACCGCCGACGAGCGCCCGTTGGAGCCCGACCGGTACAACTCGCAGGCGTTGGGCCGTCAGCTCATCGGCGCCCTGGATGCCCTGGGCATCGAACGCGCGGTGCTCGGCGGCACCTCCGTCGGCGCGAATATTTCCATCGAGGCCGCGGCGCTGGCGCCCGAGCGGGTGGCGGGCCTGCTGTTGGAGGGGCCCTTCCTGGAGCACGGCATCGGTGCCGCCGGATATCTGTGGTCGGCCGGGCTCACGCTGTTCACTCTGGGCCGTCCGCTCGTGTGGCTGGCCGGTGCGGTGGCCCGCTCGTTCCCGGAGACCGAACAACCCACCCTGGGCCTGATCCGCGCCTTCCTGACCGCTCCCCCGGCGCGATCAGCGGCGTTCATGCGGGGGATGCTGGTGGGCCGGATGGCCCCGCCGCGGGCGGTACGCCGGTCGGTGAACGTGCCCACGATGATCCTCTCGCTGACCGCCGACCCGCTACATCCGGCCTCGGACGCGCATAGCCTGGCCGTCGATATCGTTGGTGCGCAAGTTGTTTCGGCTGGAACCCTGGCCACCCTGCGGTTCTGGCCGCGACGGGTCACGCCGGCGATCGTGAGCTTCCTGGTGGAGACGTTCGGCATCGACGTCACCGCCCGGCAGGCGGACGCCTAGCAATCCCCTACTGTTAGAGTGACGCTTCATTCACATAATTGACAAGGGAGTCTGGGGAATGGCACTTCGGCGCAAGAAAGCACTCAAGTTGCTCGTCGACGGTCAGCCGACCGCAACGCTCGTGACGACGAAGGTCGGCCCGAGTCTTTTCGAGCGACTTTCGGTCCTCATCGCGAATCTGATCCGCATCGGATTCCGCGCGGGCGGCGCGGGTCTGGCAGCCACCGGCGTGGCGCATTTCGTCGCGCCCCAGCCGTTCGAGTCCATCTCCAAGGTCGCCTTCCCGGAGGACACACGCCGCTGGGTGTACCAAAACGGTTTCACCGAGCTCCTGCTCGGCTTGGCGCTGGCATTCCGGCGCACCCGCATCGTGGGCAGCCTCGGCGGCCTGGCCTACGTCGCTTTCCTGGTGAGCCGCTTGGTCGGTAACGCCAGCAAGAGCTAAGGCTCTTAACCGACTCCGCGCAGCCAGGTCACCTCGGCGCCGTCGCCGCCACTGCGGTACGGCTCCAGCGCGTCATCCCATGCGGTACCCAGCATGTTGTCGAGCTCCGAGGTGATGCTGCCGGGGTCGGACTCCATCAGCCCACGTAACCGCATCTCGCTGACCATGATGTCGCCGTTAGCGCTGGTTGCTCCGCTCCACATGCCGAGCTGCGGCACGTGGCTGAACCGCTGACCGTCCACGCCCTCGCTGGGGTCCTCGGTGACCTCGAAGCGCAACACCGGCCACGAGCGCAGCGCGTTGGCCAGGCGTGCACCGGTACCGACCGGGCCAACCCAGTTGGTGACGGCACGCAACTGCCCCGCCATGGCCGGTTGAGCCTGCCAGCGCAGCTTGAGCGTCTCCAGGCCGCGGGCCGAAGGAGTCGACGTCAGCGTTGACGTAAGCGCCCACTCGACATGCGGGCATACCGCGGCCGGTGAGGCATGGATATACACCACGCCGGTTGTCGAGTCGGCGAACTGAGGCGACGCGTGCATTCGTAGTGCTCCTTTGTCTTCGACGAGGACGTCTTCCCCAACGACTCGCGAAGCTTCTGGAGCGTGTTACCGAATTACATCAATGTGCCTTGTGACACCATTGTGCCCTGTGGTGCGCGTGTTGCGCCAGTCCCACGGACGAATTTGAGGTAACGGCTTCCTGAGAGTTTGAGATCTGATTCTCAGCCGAATTCGGCCAGCACCGCATCCGACAGCTGCGGCCACACCTGGTTGGCCCAGCCATCGAAGGGCCGATCCGTCAGCACCACGAGTCCGAGGTCGACGGCCGGATCCACCCAGATAAACGTGCCGGCCTGACCGAAGTGGCCGTAGGTGGCCGGGGAGTTCTCGGCGCCCGTCCAATGTGGGAGCTTGCTTCCCTTGATCTCAAAACCCAGGCCCCAGTCGTTGGGCCGCTGCACCCCGTAACCCGGCAGCACCCCGTCCAGCCCCGGAAAGACGACATGTGTCGCACGCTGATGCGTTTCGGCGCTGACCAGATGTGGCCGCAGCAGATCACCCACGAAGGCCGCCAGGTCGGCGACGGTCGACGACGCGCCGTATCCGGCGGTATCGGCCCCGCCGGGCAGCGTGGTGCTGCTCATACCGAGCGGTTCGAGCACCGCCTCGCGCAGATACGCATCGAACTCGATGGTGGCACCGGCCTCGACCGCATGCGCGAGAACGGCAAAGCCGTAGTTGGAGTAGATCCGCCGCGTTCCGGGTTTGGCCATCACGGCGCCGGAAAGCAGTGACAGGCCCGACGCGTGCGCCAGCAGGTGCTCGACGGTGGAACCGGACGGCCCGGCCGGGGTCACGAGGTCGACGGCGCCCTCTTCGAGGGCCACCTGTGCGGCCCGGGCCACCAGCGGTTTGGTCACCGATGCCAGGGCGAATTGTTGGGTCACAGGCCCGATTTGGGCCCTGATGCCCTCCGGCGCCACCACGGCGGCAGCGACTGTGGATACCGGCCAGTCGGCGACAAGGTCGAGAGCACCCATGCCAGGGACTGTAGCGTCATGCGCATGTCTCAAACTGTGCGCGGTGTGATCGCTCGGTCGGTAAAGGCTCCTGTGGAGCTGGTGGACATCGTGATCCCTGATCCGGGCCCCGGTGAGGTCGTGGTGAAGGTGCAGGCGTGCGGGGTATGCCACACCGATCTGACCTACCGCGAGGGCGGGATCAACGACGAGTTCCCGTTCCTGCTCGGCCATGAGGCGGCCGGGATCGTGGAGACCGTCGGCGAGGGCGTAACCACCGTCGAGCCGGGCGATTTCGTGATCCTGAACTGGCGTGCGGTGTGTGGGGTGTGCCGGGCCTGCAAGCGCGGGCGCCCGCAGTACTGCTTCGACACCTTCAACGCCGCTCAGAAGATGACACTCACCGACGGCACCGAGCTGACCCCCGCCCTGGGCATCGGCGCATTCGTCGAGAAGACGCTGGTACATGCCGGGCAATGCACCAAGGTCGATCCGACTGCGGATCCGGCCGTGGTGGGCCTGCTGGGCTGCGGCGTGATGGCCGGACTCGGCGCGGCGGTGAACACCGGCAATGTGGGCCGCGACGACACCGTCGCGGTCATCGGCTGTGGCGGGGTCGGCGATGCGGCGATCGCCGGGGCCCGGTTGGCGGGGGCGCGCAAGATCATCGCCATCGACACCGATGACACCAAGCTGGCCTGGGCCAAGGACTTCGGGGCCACCGACACCATCAATGCCCGCAAGGTCGACGACGTGGTCACCGCGATCCAGGAACTGACCGACGAATTCGGCGCCGACGTGGTGATCGACGCGGTAGGCCGCCCCGAAACCTGGAAACAGGCCTTCTACGCACGCGATCTGGCCGGCACGGTGGTGTTGGTCGGCGTCCCCACACCGGATATGACGCTCGAGATGCCCTTGATCGACTTCTTCTCACGCGGCGGCTCGTTGAAGTCCTCCTGGTATGGCGACTGCCTGCCCGAGCGCGACTTCCCCACCCTGGTATCGCTCTACCAACAGGGCCGACTGCCCCTGGACCGATTCGTCTCCGAGCGCATCGGCATCGAAAGCATCGAAGCCGCGTTCGAAAAGATGCACCATGGCGAGGTCCTGCGCTCCGTAGTGGTGCTCTAGCCGCACTCCGATGTCGATCAATCGGAGGCAGTTCGTGGTCGGCGGCGCCGCCGCTACCGCTGCCACCACGGGACTGGCGGCACTGGCCGGGTGCGGCCACGACACCACCGATCGCGATACCGGCGCCGACCTGATCTTTGTCGGCGGCCCGGTGGTGACGGTCGATGGGCACGGCACCACGGCCGAGGCACTGGCCGTTGCCCGGGGCAAGATCGCCGCGGTCGGTTCGCGGCAGGACGTGATGACGCTGCGCGGTGCCCAAACGCATGTGATAGAGCTCGACGGCCTGGCGCTGCTTCCGGCGTTCGTAGAGGCGCACAGCCACCCGAGCCAGATCGCCGCCACCCTCGGTCCGCCCGCCGTGGACGTGCGCCCTTTCGTCGTTCCCACCGGTCAGCAGGTCATGCAGAAGCTGGCCGACACCGTCCGGAGCACCCCGAAGGGTACCCAGGTACTGCTCTACGGCATCGACGTGCTGCTGCAGCCGGATCTCCAATTACCGACGCGCACAATTCTTGACGCGCTGGCTCCGGACCATCCGGTGATCATCGTCGCCAACAGCGGACACGCCGCCTACGCCAACACGGCTTCCTTCCGGCTCGCCGGAATCACCAGGGACACACCCGATCCCGTCGGCGCCGAATACGTCCACGGCCCCGACGGCGAGCTCACCGGCGAGGTTCGCGAGGCCGCCGCGCTGACCACCTTGGCAATGCCGTATCTACGGAATATCGCCGAGCCCAACGCCTTCCAGAATCTGCACTGGGCGTTTGGGCAGCTGGCCGCCGTGGGCATCGCCACCGCCAGCGAGCACAGCTACAGCGCCGCGCAGCAGGGCGATCTCTACCGCAGGATGGCCGCCGATCCGGGCGTCAAACTGCGCATCCGCGCCTACGAGATGGGCACCCCCGAGCTGGCCAAGGACCCCACGCATGTCGCCGGGCCGGCGGCCGGCGCCGATCAGCTGTTCGCACAGATCGGCATGAAGCTGTGGGCAGACGGATCACCCTGGCAGGGAAACATTTTCACCTCGTTCCCGTACCTGGACACCGCGGCGACGCGCCGCATGGGCCTGGAGCCACACCATCACGGCGGCATGAACTACACGCCGGCCCAGGTCACCGAGCTTGCGACGGCCTTCATCGAGCAGGGCTGGCAGCTGGCGTGTCACGTTCACGGTGACCGCGCGATCGATGTGGTGCTCGACGCGTATGAGCGGGCCCAGTCCCCCGCCTCGCTGCGCTCCCGCCTGGAACATGTGGGCGCGATGACTCCCGCGCAGTTCCAGCGCGCGGCACGCCTAGGTGTGCACCCGAGCCTGTTCATCGAACATGTCTACTTCTGGGGCGACCCACTCATCGACGAGCTGTTCGGTCAAGACCATGGCGCACATTGGATGTCGGCAAAATCTGCGCTGGACGCCGGGCTCAGGATCTCCTTTCACAACGATGGCAATGTGTCTCCGCCGGACCCGCTGGGCAACATCGCCACCGCCGTCACCCGCACGGCCAAGGGCTCCGGCCGCGTGTTGGCCCCCGAACAACGGATCAGCGTCACGCAGGCCGTAAGAGCACAGACCATCGACGCGGCCTGGCAGCTGCATCTCGACAACGAGGTCGGCAGTCTGGAAGTGGGCAAGTACGCCGACCTGGTGGTGTTATCCGACGACCCGCACGCGGTAGACCCGCAGGCACTGCGCGATATCTCGGTGCGCGCCACCTACCTGGCCGGTCGGCAGACCTATGCCGCACCCGTCGGCTGACTCGCGCCCTCAGCGCTGCGGGTCCAGCATTCCGCGGGTCTGCTTGGCCTCGTACAGCGAGTGATCGGCTTGCTGCACAAGCGATTCCAGGTCGACCTTGCTTCCGGTCCGTGACTGCCATGCGGCTCCCACACTGACGGTCCAGTAGTCGACACCGGCTCGCGGTGCGCTCACGCGCCGAATGGTCGATTCGATGTCCTCCCCACGGCCCGGAAACGCGACCACCAGAAACTCATCGCCGCCGAAACGCGCCGCGATCTCACCGACCCGAGTCCGGGCCCTGAGCATGTCTGCCACCGCCTTGAGCGTCATATCGCCGGCGCCGTGGCCGTGGGTGTCGTTGAGTTCTTTGAGCCCGTCCACATCCATCAGCACCACGACGATGTCGATGGCGTCCAGGCGGCCCCGATGCAGCAGGTCCATTGCGGAGGTCACACCCCGCCGGTTCAACAGACCGGTAAGCGGGTCCCTGTCGGCAGCCAGCGCCGCGGACAGAATCGAGTCGCGGCCTCCCTCCAGAACCAATTGGATGACGGCGGGCACCAACACGATCGCCGAGATCACCGGAGCCGCGTAGAAGAACTGCTCAAACATCCTCGCCCCACCGGACAGCACATTCACCGCCAGCAGCGCCCCCAGCAGCGACGTGGCGAACGCGCAATGAGCCACCAGTGCCCGCCTACTGAGGAAGAAGGTGGGGAGCAGGCCGACCGGACCCAGATACACGATCGCGCAAATTCTGGCGGTGGGGTCGGAGAGCAGCGCGGCCCCGACAGCCAGGGCGACATCCGCCCACACCACGAACGCGGCCATCGCCCGGCGGCCCGGCCACGAGAAGCTCAGCCACCACAGGCCGGCGACCACGGCCGATGCAGCGGTGATGCCGTGGACGACGCGCGGCCAGGTGCCGTGCGGGCCGAGCGGATAGAACTGGGTCACTCCCTGCAGAAACACGATCACGAAGCACAACAGCCCGATACCGGTCTTGAGCCGTCCAAGCTGACCGGTGTCACGCAGAGCATTGGTCACCAGGTCGTACTGGTATCCCGTCTCCACATAGGGCGGATTTCGCACACCGGAATTATGGACCTTGCAATCACCGTGAGCGGGTGCCTTTCGCGCATAAGTTCACACGCCGATAGTGGCGTCATGACGACGAAACATGGACGCAAGGCCGCCATCATCGGAGCGGGCCAAACCGGCGCGACCGCAGCACTGGGTCTGCTGGACAAGGGTTTTGACGTCACCGTCTATAGCGACCGCAACCAGCGGAGCCTGCGCGAAGACGTGCCCGCGACCGGCACCGCGCTCATCTTCGGCCAGGCACAGCGCGCCGAGGCCAGCCTGGGACTGACCAGTTACCTGGAGCCGGGTCCCACCGCCAGCGGGCTCAGCGTGCGCCTTGTCGACGGCACCGAGGCCGGGCGGCCGGAGGTGATCGCCTTCGACGCCGACTTCGATGGCGGTACACGCAGTGTGGCCGTCGACACGCGACTGAAGGCCGATGACCGCCTCACCCAATTCCAGGAGCGTGGCGGTCGATTCGTCGTGGAACAGGTGCACCCGGAACGCCTCGACGGAATAGCCGCCGAGCATGATCTGACCTTGGTGGCGACCGGACGTAGCGGGCTGTCATCGTTGTTCCCGGTGGATGCCTCCCGCACGGTGTACGACCGCCCGCAGCGGCGGCTGTTGATGCTGACGGTGGCCGGTCTGGGCCACGGGCCCGACGTCTTCGCGCACCGGGGCACCGCCGGCGCGGCACACAGTGCCTTCTCGTTCATCACCGATCAGGGCGAGGCCTGGTGGGGGCCCTATCTCCACAAGGACGCCGGGCCGTCATGGTCCTTCTTGACGTGGGCCAAGCCCGGCAGCGACTGGGAGCGCCGCTACGCCGAGGTCGACAGTGCGGCATCGGCGCTGCGGGCCGTCACCGATGTACACCGCGAATACATCGACTGGGATCTGCCGGAGGTCTTGTCGCTCAACGTTATCGAGGAGGATCCACACTCATGGATCACCGGCGCGGTGACGCAACTGGTGCGCCACGGTGTCGGCCATACCGCGAGCGGACACCCCGTCGCGGCACTCGGTGACACCGCGGTGGCCTACGACCCGATTGCCGGGCAGGGTGCGCAGGGCGGTCTCGTACAGGCCGCCGCGCTGGTACACAAGGCCGCTGCACATGACGGCCCCTTCGATACCGCTTGGCTCACCGCGGCTTTCGAGGAGTTTTACGACCGGCGAGCCCGCGCCGCGCAGTTGGTCACCAGGCTCTATCTCGGCGACGACGAACTACACGACTATGGCGATCTGTTCTTCGCGGCCGGGCACGTGCATCACGGATTCGCTTCCAAGCTGTTCAGCCTCCTGGACGACCCGAAGCCGTTTGAGCGGGTCACCTCCGTGGAGGCCGCCAAGGAGCTCATCACCGAATGGGCAGGGGAACCCGCCGATGCCATCCTGGAGCGGTTCTCCCCCGCCGGGCGGTTCGCGCGCTCCGGGCTGGCCCCTGCGGCCTAGTACATCGCGTCGATCACCTCGCAGTAGTGTTCCTCGATCGGCTTACGTCTGAGCTTGGTTGTCGGCGTGAGGTATTCCGATCCCGGCTCCCACACATCCGGCAGCACCGTGAACGTCTTGATCTGTTCGACGCGGGACAAGCTGCGGTTGGCGTTCTGTACACACTCGTCGATTGCCGCCCGCACGACTGGGCTTTCGGCAAGCTCCGACTGCTGCCCGGTGAGGCCGTGCCGTTCGGCGAACCGGGCCAATGCCTCGGGGTCCAGCGTGATGAGCGCGGTGTTGTAGGGCCGCCGGTCGCCGATCACCGCCACGGGCCCGGCCAGCGGGGTATTGGCCGTGATGGCGTTCTCGATGTTGGTCGGTGACATGTTCTTGCCGGCCTCGTTGATGATGATCTCTTTCTTGCGGTCGACGATCTTCAGATAGCCCTCCGCGTCGATCTCTCCGATGTCGCCGGTGTGCAGCCACCCCTCGGGGTCGACGGTCTCGGCGGTCTTTTCCGGCATCTTGCGGTATCCACGCATGATGTTCTTGCCGCGCAGCAGCACCTCGCCGTCGGGTCCCAGCGAGACTTCGACGCCGGGTGCCGGGATGCCGACGGTGCCGATCTTGATTCGGCTGGCACGGTTGATCGTTCCCGCGCAGGTGCATTCGGTCATGCCGTAGCCCTCGCAGATTGGTATGCCGAGCGCCAAAAGAAATTCGTGAACCTCGACCGGGATGGGCGCCGCACCGCTGGCACCCACCTTCACCCGGTCCAGACCCATGCGAGCGCGGATCGAAGACAACACCAGGCGATCGGCGAGGGCGTGCGTCATGTTGTCGAGCGCACCCAGCCGGGCACCGGCCGATGACGCGCGCGCCTTCCGGCGGCCCACACCGATGGCCCAGTGCGCCAAGGTACGGCGCAAGGGGCCGGCCTCCTGCAGCGCTACGTCCAGGCCCATCTTGGCCTTTACCCAGACCCGGGGCACCCCCAGGAACAGCGTGGGACGCACATCGGTGAGTGCGCTGAGCACCGCCTTGGGGTCCGCCACGGTGGTGATCTGCAGGCCGTACAACAGATTCTGGTAGTGCGTAAGCCAACGATTGGCGGCATGGGCATCCGGCAAGTAGGACACCGCCCGATCGTCGAATCCGAGCGGGCCCATTTCTTCGGTGATGCGGGCGTTCTCGATGAAGTTGGTGTGGGTCAGTTCCACACCCTTGGGTGGGCCCGTGGTCCCCGAGGTGTACACGATGGTCAGTACGTCATCGGGCCGCACCGACCTCCAGGCGCTCTCGAAGTCGAAGTCTGCTGCGGGCGGCAGCGATCGCAGGTCAAGGGTGCCCTCGGGCGCGCCGTCGACGCAGATAATGTGTTCGACCTTGCCGCCGAGGCCGACAGCGCTTCGCACCCGAGGCAAGAACTGCTGTTCACAGATGACCACGCGGTTGTCCGCGTTGTCGAATTGGTAGCCCAACAGCTCCGGCGGGTTGGTGTTGTACACCGAAAAGGGCGTAGCCCCGCAATGTAATACCGCGGTATCGCACAGATGGAACTCGGGGCGGTTCGTCAGCATCAGTGCCACCGTGTCCCCCGGACCGACACCCAATCCGGCAAGGCCCAAAGCGATCTCGCGGACCCGTTCACGATATTGACGCCACGTGATCACCACACCGTCACCTACAGTGCGCAGCGCGACGCGGTCCGGATGCTGCGCGGCGGTGCGCTGGAACGCCTCGCAGAGCGTGGCCGGACCAGTCACCGGTTGGCCGGGCGGTATGCCGTGACAACCACCGAGCCACCCAGCCCGATGTTGTGTTGCAGGGCCACGCCGTCCTTGGTCGCGGCGCCGGCGACCTGGCGCTTGTCCGCCTTGCCGCGCAGCTGCCAGTTCAGTTCGGCGCACTGCGCCAGGCCAGTGGCACCGAGCGGGTGCCCCTTGGAGATCAGCCCGCCCGACGGGTTGACCACCCACTTACCGCCAAAGGTGGTGTCCTGGTTGTCGATCAGCTTGCCGGCCGCACCGGGTTCGCAGAATCCGAGTGCCTCGTAGACCAAGATCTCATTGGCGGAGAAGCAGTCATGCAGCTCCACCACATCCAGATCGTCCGGACCGATCTGCGCCTGCGCGTACACGCTGGCAATGGCGGCCTTGTTCATGTTCGCACCGACAATGCCGGCGGCGGTGCCGTCAAAGGTGTCCTCGCGGTCGGTGACGGTGGCTTGTCCCACGATCTCCACCGCCTGATCGGCCAACCCGTGCGTGTCGACGAACTCCTCGCTCGCCACGATCGCGGCGGCGGACCCATCGGAGGTCGGTGAGCACTGCAGCTTGGTCAGCGGGCCCACGATGGTCCGCGAGCTCAGGATGTCCTCCAACGAGTACTCGTCCTGGAACTGGCTGTAGGGGTTGTTGACCGAGTGCTTGTGGTTCTTGTAACCGATCCAAGCCAGTTGTTCTGCGGTGAGGCCGTATTCACGCATGTACTCCTCGGCCGCGGCGGCGAACATCCAGGCTGTCATCGGGAACTGCGGCTGACTCAGCTCGCCGAGCGCCATGATGTGCGGTTGCAGGGGCGACTCACGATCGCTGAATTTCATGCCCAGCGAGCCGGGTTCCATCTTCTCGAATCCCGCGGCCATCACCACATCGGACTGGCCGCTGCGAATCGCATTGGCCGCCATGAACAGTGCGGTGGAACCGGTCGAGCAGTTGCTGTTGACGTTATAGATCGGAATACCGGTGTGGCCGAGCTCGTAGAGCGCGCGGTGGCCGGAGCACGAGTCGCCGTAGACGTTTCCGATGAAGGCCTGTTCGACCTCCGGGTACTGAACCCCGGCGTCTTCGAGTGCCTTGGTGCCGGCTTCCTTGACCATCGCCGGATAGTCCCAGCCCTCCCTGCGCCCGGGCTTCTCGAATTTGGTCATGCCGACACCGACGACGAACACCTTGTTCTGCTGCTTCATTGCATGTCTCCTTCGCGCCGTCTACAGGGACCGGCTGATGATTTCCTTCATGATTTCGCTTGTACCGCCGTAGATTTTGTTGACACGCGCCGCGGCATAGGCCCGTGCGATCGGGTACTCCATCATGTATCCGTAACCGCCGAAGAACTGCACACAACGGTCCACCACCGAGACCGCTTTATCCGCGGCGATCAGCTTGGCCATGGATGCCGTTGCCGGGTCGTTGTTCCCGTTGATGTAGTCCTGAACGCAGTAGTCCACCGTGGTCTTGATGGACAGCACCTCGGCCTTGAGCTCGGCCAGCTGGAATTTGGTGTTCTGGAATTTGATGAGCGGCTTGCCGAATGCCTCGCGTTCCTTGGTGTACTTGATGGCCTCGATCAAGGCGCCCTCGGCCATGCCGGAGCAGGCGGCGGCGATGATCAGCCGCTCGCGGGCCAGCTGTTCCATGAGCTGGTAGAAGCCCAGGCCGTCCTTGTCGCCGAGGCGGTTTGCGATCGGCACACGCATGTCGGTGAAGAACAGCTCCCGCGTGTCCTGACCGTGCTGACCCACCTTCTCCAGCACCCGACCGCGCTCGAATCCGGGGAGATCCTGGGTTTCGGCGACGATGAGTGAGACGCCGGCGGCACCCTGAGATGGGTCGGTCTTGGCGACAATGACCAGCAGGTCACAGTGAGTTCCGTTGGAGATGAAGGTTTTCGATCCGTTGATGACGTAGTGGTCACCGTCGGGAATCGCGGTGGTGCGCACCGCCTGCAGGTCCGAGCCGGTGCCGGGCTCGGTCATCGCGATGGCGAGGACCAAATCGCCACTGATGATGCCCGGCATCCAGCGGGCACGCTGCTCCTCATTGCCGTAGGTGTTGATGTAGTGCGCGACGATCGGCGAGTGCACGGCCCATCCGGTCGAGGTGTCCTGCGCGAGCGCCAGTTCTTCGCCCACCACCGCCGAGAATCCGAAATCACCGCCGGCACCACCGTATTCCTCCGGAAGGTCCAGGCCCAACAGACCCGCATCGCCCATCTTGTTCCAGAACTCACGGTCCACCTGATGCTGGGCGCTCCAACGTTCCTGATTGGGCGTGGATTCCTTGCGCAGGAATTCGGCGGCATGCTTACGCAGGTCGCGGTGCGCGTCGGTCTCCCAGGACGCACGGTAGGCAGGGAACAGTTCGGACATTACTTCACTCCATTCAGGGGGATATCGGCCTCGGCCGCAATGGCTTCGAGCTCGGCGATGGTCTTGCCGGAGAACGCGGTACGCAGACTTTCATGTGTGCCGTCGGCCCCGAAGATCTCCAGCGTGCGGACAAAGAAGTGCGATTCGAGCGCACCGAGGGCGACGTGCCCGTCGGCGCATTCGTAGATTCCGTAGCCAGGAAACGCACCGCCCAGAATGGCGTTGTCCCCCATCAGTCCGTGCCGCACCGCTCCGCCGGCCCAGGCCGCGGCATCCGCCAGCGCGACGCGGAAGACGGCTCCGCCCCCGCTCCGGTCACGCGCCTGCAGGGCGGCCAGCGCGGTACTCACCGCGCGTTCGGCGCCCAGCAGGTCGGCCAGCGGCACCCTGGGCATATGCGGCGGTGTCAGCGTGCCCTGGGCAGCCTGGTAGTTGAGATCATGTCCGGGCTCGTCAGCCAGATCGCCATCGTGGCCCACGATTTCGATGAGCGAGAGCCGCGGGAACTGTTCGTGTGGGGCGGCCAGACCCAGGCGTTGTAGTGCCGTCGGCCGCATCGAGGTTATCAGTAGGTCGGCCCCGGTGAGCAGCTCGTCGAGCGTGGCGCGGTCGGCGGCAGCCTTGAGATCCAGCGTCAACACCGTCTGCCTTCCCGCGAGTTCCGCGTACCAGCCTGAGGCGGCTCGGGCCAACGGGTCACCGCCGGGCGGTTCGACCTTGGTCACCGCGGCTCCGAATTCGGCGAGCCGGGCACATGCCGCGGGCCCGGGCAGGTTGATCGCCAGGGACACCACATTCACGCCGGTCAGGGGCAGCACGTCAAAGACCTCCTCGTCGAGACAATACAAGCGTATCGTTTGAAATTCATTTGTAAAGGGGTGCGGTACGATGGCCCTCATGGCAAACCCGCGCGCTAGCGATGAGGACCTGACCGCGAAGGCGCGTATTCGCAATACGGCACTGGACCTGTACGCCCAGTACGGCGAGGAGCGAATTTCCTTACGCGCGGTGGCATCCGAAGCAGGCGTGACACTGGGGCTGGTGCAGCACCATTTCAAGACCAAGGCCGGGCTGCGCGAGGCCGTCGATCAATTGGTGGTGGACTACTTTGTCGAGGCGCTGAGGTCGGTCGACGCCGAAAAGGATCCGCGCAAGCTTGTTGCCGCCCGGGACGCCGCGGTCACCTCGATGCTGAAGGCCAATCCGCCCATCGTGAACTACGTGCGCCGCGCGGTACTGGAACCGTCCGACGAGCAGATGCACCTGCTCGACGCACTGATCGGCCTCACGCGCGATGAGGTGGCCATGCTGCGCGATGAGGGCATGGCGCCGACGGACCGGACCGCGTCAACCCAGGTGGTCTCGGTGCTGGTGCGCCAGATGGGCGCGCTGCTGCTCCAGCCGCTCATCGATGCCGCATGGGATCGGGTGCAGTCAGGAGATGCCCCCAAACCCACATTGTCCATCAAGGTGCTCGACTAGAGATTCTTGGCAAGGAAACGCCGGAGCAGCGCCCATGCGATCAGCAGGTTGTAGGCAACCCCGATGAGCACAAAGGGCCACCACATGCCGTGGGCACTGGCCACCCAAAAGGCCTTCGCCGCCCAGAACGGGGGCAGCACGCCAAAGGCGTATCCCCAGTCGGAATGAATGAACCACGGCAGACAGGGCAGTCCCGCGATCAGCATGCCGAGCGCGCGCACAGCGGCCAGTCCCTGAATCTTGTTGTTGGCAAAGGCGATCACCATGAGCAGTGTCACCACCGCCGAAAGCCCGGAGAGCATCCCGATGGGAATGAGGGCGGGTAGCACACCGGGCTCCAGGATCCCACTCAGGGACAAGGTCGCGACCACGTACACGGTGGTGATCACGACGACCGTGGCGGCCCGGTACAGGAAATACCCCGACATCGGCACCGGCGTGACCCGCAGCGCCGTCAGCGTCCCGGCGTCGACGTCATCCAGGACCAGAAATGCCGCCAGCGCTCCGGGGATGATGATGCTGGTGAGCAGCAGGAAGGCAGTCAGCACCAACGGGTAGTACGGAACCAGGTCGAATCCCCGGGTAGCAGACAGCAAGTCGGTGGCCTGCGGGGTCAATACCGCCACGCCAGTGGTCCAGATGATCGGGGCCAGCACCACCATGACCAGCAGCGGATCGCGATAGGTGCCACGAATATCGTTGCGGCCGAACGCGGCCCACACCCTTATCGGCATCATGACATTCCGCCGGACTGCGCCACGACGTACTTGCCGAAGGCGATCTTGCAGAGCCAGGAGAGCCCGGCGATGCCCAGCACGGGATAGCCCACCGCGTACACGGCCAGCCACGGGGTCAGCTCTACCTGCCCGAATGCCGCACCGAACAGCAGCAGCGGGCCGTAGGTCGGGACCACGTACAGCCCCGGGGTGTTCCAGAGCCCGGAGAAGCCAAGGATGGGCAGCGTCAAGATCGCCAGCGGTATGGTCGCCGCGAGGAACCAATCGCTGATCGATGCGAACGGCAGCGAGGTGAGGAATCCACTGAGCAGCATCAGCAGCGACCCCAGCACCACGCCGACAAGCAATGGCAGCGGCCGGTAGCGGAACCCGTTGGCGACGGTGGATACCCCCACCCCCACCACCAGCGAAATCGCCAGCAGCACGGCGAGTTTGGCGGACAGATATTCGCGAAAGCGCAGCGGTGTGCAGATGACCGCGCCCAGCGTGTGCTCCTGCTTCTCGAAGAAGACGGTGCCCGCGATGAAGAAGAAACCGATGATCGAGATGTCACCGATCAGGATGTAGGGCTCGGCGGCCGACCGTAACGAGCGCGACATCGGCAACAGCACCGCCAGCCAGATGAATCCGGAGAAGACCGCGGCATGCAGGAACTTCTGCCGCACCTGCAGTGTCAGTTCCAGGCGCAGCGCCTGGGAAAATCGGTTCATGCCAGCCGCCGGCCGGTGACCGCCACGAAGACATCGTCGAGGCTGGCCTCCTCGCTGTGAATGGTCTCGACGTGATGGCCACGCAGCACCGCATGGAAGGCGTCATTGTCGGCAAGCCCGTCGAGTGGAAAGTCCTGCCCGGCGAGTTCTCCTGCGGCGCCGCGATATTCAACCCGCACCGAGCGTCGCCCGTATTCGAGCTTGAGCTCGGCAGGAGAGTTCATCGCGACAATCCGTCCGTCCACCACAAAGGCCACCCGGTCACAGAGCTCGTCGGCGGCCGACATGGCATGGGTCGTGATGAAGATGGTGCGGCCCCGCGCTTTCAGCTCCAGCACCATGTCCTTGACCTTGCGGGCGTTCACCGGGTCCAGGCCGGAGGTCGGTTCATCCAGGAACAACAGCTCCGGGTCGTTGATGAGCGCACGCACGAACGTCAGCCGCATCTGCATGCCCTTGGAAAAGGCCCCGACGCGGGTGTTCGCATCGTCGGCAAGCCCCACCGCATCCAGCAGCTCCATCGGATCACGGGTCGGTCCGGCGTAGAGGGAGGCAAAGAACCGCAGGTTCTCCAGCGCGGTCAACTTTTGGTAGTGGTTGGGCAGCTCGAAGGACACTCCGATGCGCTGGTAGTAGTTCCTCCCCCATGCCTGCGGATCTCTGCCCCACACCGTTGCCCGACCGCCGTGCCCGCGCAGCAGCCCGATCAACAGCTTCTGGGTGGTGGACTTGCCCGCACCGCTGGGGCCGAGGAATCCGAAAATCTCGCCCTCACCGACGGTGAAGTCCATGCCGCGCACCGCAGGTTCCGGGGTCTTCGGATACGTGAAGGTCAGCTCGCGCACTTGGATCACCTCGGTCACCCCTTCACAGTAACTAACTTTCAGTGATTTCTGAAGATTCAGAAATCATGACTAGTCGAGTACCCTCGTGAGGTGGATGAATCCGCCGAACAGCTCGCACTGATGCTGACAACCCACGGCATGCAACGTATGACCGCACGGGTGCTTACGGCGCTGCTGTTCACCGAGCAACCGACCATGACCTCCAGCGAGTTGGCCGAGCAGCTGCAGGCCAGCTCGGGAGCGATCTCCACCTCGATACGCATGCTGACCTCGGTGGGCCTTGCCGAGCGGGTGCCCGTGCCGGCGAGCCGTCGCGACCACTACCGGCTGCGCGATAACGCATGGGCGGTGTTGTTCACCAACCAGAACGCCGTGCTGTCCGCCATGCAGGAGGCGGCAGCAGCGGGGATCGCGGGAACACAGAAGGACAGCCTGGCCCGCGCCCGCCTGACCCAGATGCGTGACTTCTATGCGTTCTTACTGGGCGAGATCCCCACCCTGCTGGAGCGCTGGCGCCAGGAGCAGCACTAGCGCCCGGCGGCCACGATGCGCACACCGTCCTTCCCAGCAGCCAACAGGTCCTGCAACACCTTCTCGACAACCTGTAGATCGGCATTGCTGTAGCGCAGCAGGAAGTCCTGCACACCACGATCCATTTCCTCGTGCAGCTGCGCGTGCGCGTCGGCAACGGTACGTCCGTCCGCCGTCAAAATCAGCTCAATCTCCTTGCGGTTACCGGGAATCGGCGCACGTTCCACCCAGCCCGCATCCACCAAGCGCTGCACATGCTTGGATACCGTGCCCTTGAGCTGAGCCGAGCGCGCGGCCAGACCCACCACACTGACCGGCCCCTCGGCGATGGCCGCCAGTAGATGCAGCGATAGCGTCGGCAGCGTCCTGATGAGCCGCTCCATCCGGCGTGGGCAGCGCTGGGCCATGAAATCCCGCTCGGCGTCGGCATCCTCATCGGGTTCGAACTTGTCCCCCACCGCACTCACCAGCGCGTTGATGCTGGAGATCAGCGCAGGCTTGGTTTTCATGGAAACCATATTGCCATCCGCCAGCCCGCGCCGTACAGTGTTGACATGGTTTCATTGGAAACCATTTCTATGGAAACTTTGAGGAGGACACCATGAAGGCAGCAGTCGTTCATGAGTGGGGGCAGGAGCCCGCCTACACCAACTTCCCGGACCCACAGCCCACCGGCGGCGCCGAGGTCGCCACCGTCGAGGCGTCCGCGTTGACCAATCTCACCCGAGCCGTCATCTCCGGAAAACACTACAGCAGCAAGGAAATAACCCTCCCGGCCATCGCCGGCGTGGACGGCGTCGCCCGGCTGGCCAATGGCAAGCGGGTGTACTCCGGCTCGCTCGCGCCCTACGGGATGATGGCCGAACGCACCGTGGTGTACCCGGCCGGCGCAGTGGAGGTGCCCGAGCATGTCGACTCGGTGACCGCTGCCGCGATACCCAATCCGGGGATATCGGCCTGGCTAGCCCTGGCCCATGGCGCCGCGGTGCAGCCCGGCCAGCACGTGCTGGTGCTGGGAGCCACCGGGGTCACCGGCTCACTTGCCGTGCAATTGGCGAAATCGGTGTTCGGCGCCGGGCATGTGACCGTCGCCGGCCGCAATGCCGAGCGGCTGGACTGGCTGAGGACGGTCGGCGCCGATGACGCGATCATGCTCGGCAGCGACGACCTGACCGAGGCCATCACCGCGCGGCACGCCACGCGGCCGTTCGACGCGGTGCTCGACTACCTGTGGGGCTCCCCCGCCGAACAGACGCTCAGCGCACTGGCGGCCAGTCACCCGTCGGCGCACTTCCACGCCACCCGGTTTGTCCAGATCGGTGCGATGGCCGGGGAAACAATCAGCGTGAACGCTTCCACCTTGCGCAGCACCGGCATCACCTTGTCCGGTGTCGGGATCGGCAGCGTGCCGCCCGAGGCGCTGCAGCACGCCCGCACCGAGGCCCTGCCGAAACTCTTCGCCATGGTCAACAACGGAGACCTGCAGCTACAGACACTAGCCCGGCCGCTCGCCGATATCGAAACCATCTGGGCGGCAAAGGAGCCGTCCGGGGTGCGGGTGGTGGTCACTCCCCAGTAACCTGCCGGTCGCCCGTTTCCGGTTTTCCCATCTGCCATTCGATGGCACGGTGGTACTCATGAACCACTCCGCCGAGCCCGAGCACGACGAGCATTCCCGCACCGGTCTGAATGCCGACACTCTGCAGCGAGCCATCATCGACCATCTGCGGTACTCGATCGGGCGCCCGGCGAGCGTGCTGACCCCCGCGCACTACTACCGCGCGCTGGCCCTGGCGGTCCGGGATCGCATGCAGCAGCGCTGGATCGCCAGCATGCAGACCTATCTGGACCTGAGCCGCAAGGTGGCGGTGTACCTGTCGGCCGAGTTCCTCATGGGTCCGCAACTGGGCAACAACCTGCTGAACCTGCAGATCGAACAGCAGGCTCGCGACGCCCTGTCCGCGCTGGGTCAGGACATCGACGAGGTGCTCGCCTGCGAGGAGGAACCCGGGCTGGGCAACGGTGGGCTCGGACGCCTGGCGGCGTGCTACCTGGACTCGCTGGCCACCCTGGATCGCCCGGCGATCGGCTACGGCATCCGCTATGAGTACGGGATCTTCGACCAGGAGATCCGCGACGGATGGCAGGTCGAGAAGACCGACAACTGGCTCGACAACGGAAACCCTTGGGAAATAGCCAAACCCGACCTCAATTTCATTGTCGGGTGGGGCGGCAACACCGAGCAGTATCTCGATGAGCACGGGAACTTCCGGGCTCGCTGGGTTCCGCAGCGCTTCCTCAAGGGCATCCCCTACGACACCCCGATCCAGGGCTACGGAGTGAACACTTGTAACACGCTGACGCTGTGGAGCGCGCGGGCCGTACAGTCCTTCGAGCTGGACGCCTTCAACGCGGGCGACTACTACAAGGCCGTCGAGGATGAGGTGTCGTCCGAAACCGTCACCAAGGTGCTCTACCCCAACGACGAGCCCGAGGCCGGTAAACGCCTGCGGCTGCTGCAACAGCACTTCTTTGTATCCTGCTCCCTGCAGCGGGTGCTGCACATCCTGGAAGATGTGGCCGAGCGCCCGGTCAACGAGCTGGCCGAGCAATTCGCTTTGCAGCTCAACGACACTCATCCGTCCATCGGTGTCGCGGAGTTGATGCGGCTGCTGGTCGACGAGCGCGGATTGGGCTGGGACGAGGCCTGGCAGATCACCGTCGCCGCGTTCGGCTACACCAACCACACCTTGCTGCCCGAGGCGCTGGAGACCTGGCCGCTGGGACTGTTCGCCGAGTCCCTGCCCCGGCACCTGGAGATCATCTACGAGATCAACCGGCGCTTCCTCGACGAGGTGCGTGCGCACTTCCCCGGTGACGAGGCCCGCGTGCGCCGCATGTCGCTCATCGGCGAGGATGGCGGCAAGAGCGTGCGGATGGCGCATCTGGCCACCGTGGGCAGCCACGCCATCAACGGTGTTGCCGCGCTGCATTCGGAGCTGCTCAAGGAAAGTGTGCTCAAGGACTTCTACGAGCTGTGGCCGCAGCGGTTCAGCAACAAGACCAATGGGGTGACGCCGCGCCGCTTCCTGGCGCTGGCCAATCCGGGGCTGCGGGAGCTGCTCGACGACGCCATCGGCGAGAGCTGGGTCGCGGACCTGGACCGGCTGCGCGAGCTGGAGCCGTACGCGGAGGATTCCTCGTTCCGCACGCAGTGGCGCGAGGTCAAGCGCCTCAACAAGGCCCGGCTCGCCGAATACGTGCTGGCCACCACCGGAGTGGACTTGGATCCCAGCTGGATGTTCGACATCCAGGTCAAGAGGATCCACGAGTACAAGCGCCAGCACCTCAACGTGTTGCACATCGTGACGCTCTACCACCGGCTCAAGCAGAACCCGGAGCTGCGGATCGCGCCGCGCGCCTTCATCTTCGGGGGTAAGGCCGCGCCGGGGTACTTCATGGCCAAGCGCATCATCAAGCTCATCAACGCGGTCGCCGAGGCGGTCAACAACGATCCGCATGTCAGCCAGTTCATCAAGGTGGCGTTCCTGCCGAACTTCAACGTCAAGAGCGCGCATCTGATCTACCCGGCGGCCGACTTGTCCGAGCAGATCTCCACCGCGGGTAAGGAAGCCTCGGGCACCGGGAACATGAAGTTCATGCTCAATGGTGCACTCACCATCGGCACGCTCGACGGCGCCAATGTCGAGATCCGCGAGGAGGCAGGCCCCGAGAACTTCTTCCTGTTCGGGCTCACCGTCGAGGAGGTGCAGCGCCTGGCACACGAGGGCTACCGTCCCGAGGATTTCGTCGAACTCAACGACGAGTTGCGAGCGGTGCTGGATCTGATTGCCGGGGGCCATTTCTCGGGTGGAGACCCGTCGGTGTTCGCGCCGATTGTCGACGCGCTGCGCGCCCATGACCCGTTCCTGGTGCTGGCCGACTACTCCTCCTATATCGAATGCCAGCAACAAGTGTCCGAGGCCTGGCATGACGTGTCGGCGTGGACGCGGATGTCGATCCTCAACACCGCGCGGAGCGGCAAGTTCTCCTCGGACCGCGCCATCGCCGAGTACTGCGAGGAGATTTGGGGCGTGCGGCCGGTCACCGTCCAGGTGTAGGCCGGCTGATCTTCGAGATGTACACAAAACCGCCGTACAGACGTCCGCCGGCGCCACCGCCATCGGCTTTCACTTCATCGACTGCGTGGTGCACGGGTGGGATGCGGCGCGCAGCATCGGTGCGCCGTTCGACCTTCCCGACGACGTGATCGCCGCGGCCGTCCCGATCGCCTTAGCGGTGCCCGACGGGGACTTCCGTTCCGACGAAGGTTCGGTATTCGCGCGCGCCCTGGCCGGCGCAGAAGGTCAAGACGATTTCGACCTCGTCCTGCGCCACCTGGGCCGCTCCCCGGATTGGGCACCTACTGTTGTGGGGTGACTGATTTTGTCGCTCCCGAGTGGGGCAGCTCAGCCCTGGTGATCATCGACGTGCAGACCGAGTTTGTCTCCGGCGCGATGACAGTGCCGGGAACCGCGGACCGCATTCCAGCTCTCGCCCGTCTTGCCTCGGCGTTCCGTAAGGCGGGCCGGCCGATCGTGCATGTGGTGCGGCTGTACGTGCCCGGCGGTTCCGATACCGATCTGCCCCGTCGCGCGGAGATCCTCGCCGGACGCGAGATCGCCGCACCGGGCACCGACGGATCACAGATTCCCCACGAGCTCCTGCCCACCGGCGCACAACTGGATTCCGCGCTGCTGTTGGCGGGTGGGTTCCAGGAGGTCGGGCCCGCCGAACACATCCTGTTCAAGCCGCGCTGGAGCGCCTTCTACCGCACCGAACTGGAACAGCACCTACGTGAGCGCGGCATATCGACCGTGGTGGTCGCGGGCTGCAACCTGCCGAACTGCCCGCGCGCCACGCTGTTCGACGCCTCCGAGCGGGACTACCGCGCCGTGGTCGTCGAGGACGCCACCTCGCAGGTGACGCCGGAGCGGCTGCACGACCTGAGGCTCATTGGCGTGAACATCAGCGATGTTGCGTCGGTGGAAAAGGAGCTGACGGGAGCCTAGGAGCGCCCCGGGTTTCCGGGGCATACACCTAGGTGCCCGCGTCTATGCGACAACTCGGCGGGCACGCCGGTTTGTCGCATAGAGGCGGGCAACTCGGACTGTGCTTCACACCGAAACCCGCGGCATCAGGAGAATCCGTCGATCTGGGATAGCACCCGCATCATCACCTCGTCGGCACCGCCGCCGATGCTGAGCAGACGCTGATCTCGGAAGAATCGCGATGTCCACGTCTCGGTCATATACCCCATGCCGCCGTGCACCTGCAGGCACCAATCGCCGGCCTCGCGGACCAGCGGCCCGGCGGTCAGTTTGGCGATGGTGACCTTGCGGGTCACGTTCTCCCCCGCCATGTACCGCTCGGCGATGTCACGGTTGTAGACCTCCAGCATGTCGGCCCGCGCCGCCAGCCCCGCGTATTGGTAGGCCAGATGCTGGTTCTTGGTCAGCGGCTTGCCAAAAACGTGGCGCGCCAACGCATATTCCTTGGTGCGCTGTAGCGCCCGGTCAACACTCGCGGGGATGCCGTACGCGCCGAACATGCGCTCCATGACGAACTGCGACATCTGCTGCTGAAACCCGCGGCCGATCTCGCCGATGGTGTTGGACACCGGCACCCGGACATCGTCGAAGGTGATCAGACCGGTGTCGGAGGCGTGCATGCCCAGCTTGTCCAGCTTGCGGACCTCGTACCCGGGGGCCTTGGTCGGAACGATGATCTGACTCATGCCCGCGTAGCCACCCTCATCGGAGGTGCGGGCCAGCACGCACAACCAGTCGGCCTGAACGGAGTTGGTGATGAACATCTTCGAGCCGTTGATCACCCAGTCATCACCGTCACGCCGGGCATGAGTCTTGATGCCCGCCACATCGGACCCGGCGTCGGGCTCGGTCACCGCAATCGCCGCGATCTGCTCACCGCGCAAGGCCGGAGCCAGGAACTCGCGCTTGAGCTCATCGCTGCCGTGTTTGTACAGCGAGGGGGTGGCCATCGCGACGTGAACCCCGAAGGCCATCGGAAAGGACCCGTGATCCACCCGGCCGAGTTCCTCGGCAAGGACCAACGTGAAGAGGTGATCCGCTCCTTGTCCGCCGTATTCAGGGTCGTATTCCAGACCGACGAATCCGAGCTTGGCCATATCGGCGATCACCTCGTGCAGCGGCATCATCTGCTCGCGTTCCCACTCGTCGACGCGGGGGTTGATCTTTTCCTCGATGTACCTGCGGATAGTGCGGCGAAAGTCGTCGTGTTCGGACGAGAACGTCATCGGTCTCTCCTCGTGTAGGTGTCGCTGGCCATCTTGCCTCAGCCACGCGAGCTAACATGATGGAGGACGGCGGTCGTCGCGGTCCGTTGGAGGTGTGCCATGGCTTCGGCGACAGGCCGTATCGCGCTAATGCCGCTGTGGCTCGGCGCTATTGCACTATCCCTGGCCATCCCCGCGGTTGCCGCGGCGGCGCCGGCACTCCCGGTCGGCGGGGAGTCTCCGTCGCAAACCATCTCCGATCTCGAGGATCAGGGTTACGACGTCCAGATCAACTATGTGATGGGCAATAGCAATACCCCGTTGGACATGTGCAGGGTGCTGGCGGTGCACAACCCGAACCGTTCGGGCAAGCCAGTCGACTCCTTCACCACCGTCTACGTCGACATCTCCTGCCCCGACTTCTGGCAGGACGACTAGAGCCCCACCTCGGTCCAGGCCTCATCGATCGCTGCCTGCGGCGAGTCTGCCCCGGTCCGACCCGCGGCGATCTGCCGGGTGAGTTTCGCGAAGGCCTTGAATGTCATGTTTTTCGTTGCCTTCGGGCTGGTGAGAGCCTGGTACCAGACCGTTCCCACGGCCTCCCAGGAGTGGGAGCCGTACTTGGTGGCGGCCAGGTAGAACGCGTGATTGGGGATGCCGCTGCCCTCATGCGGATCACTGCCCGGCACGTAGTCGCGGTAGTGCGAGGGCTGCGGTGAGAGGCAATGCGCGGCGGCGGGGTCGGCCATATCGCGTAGGCACGTGTATCCCTTGTCGAGGGCGCGCGGTCCCAGGATGTCCTTGCCGATCAGCCAGTCGGCCTTGTCCGCGCTCTGCTGCCCCTGCCATTGCCGGAACATCGAACCGAAGACGTCCGAGACACTTTCGTTCAATGCCCCCGCTTCGTTCTCGTAATCCAGGCCGGCGGTGAATTGCGTGACCCCGTGTGTTAGTTCATGACCGATCACATCGTTGGACTTGGTGAAGTCCAGAAATATCTGGCCGTCACCGTCCCCGTAGGCCATCTGCGAACCGTTCCAGAACGCATTGGAGTACTTGACGCCGTAATGAATGGATGACACCAGGGTCATCCCCGCGTTGTCAACGGAGTTGCGCCCAAAGCAGTTCCGGTAGAACTGCGCGACCGCCACCGTCTCGTCGAACGCCCGTTGTGCCGTGGCGTCCTTGGAGGTGGCAGGGTCGACCACGGCCACGCCCGGCAACGAGGTGGTCTGCCGGCAATCGAACACGGGCGTCTCGGGAATCTTGGCCAGCCCGGTGGCGGCGGCTCCGAGAGCGGCGGCGGCCCGGCTTGTCAGGAGGCTGGCCTGAGTGGCGCGCGTGTGCGCATTGCGCAAGGTGCGCCAAGACAATTCGCATGCCGCGGTGGCCGAGAGGGCGGCGCGTGAGTCTTCGGCGATATCGCCGTCCTCGGCCAATCGGGACAGCACGGCCGGAGGGATGATGAAACGCTGGCACATTCCAACCGACCCTACCCGCTCGCGCCCATGCGCGCTGATCGCGCGAGCGGTGAAATGTCAAGTCCGGTTCGTCAGATCCGTTCTTGGACACACTGCCTGACGGCGTCGGGCAGCAGACTCTCCGGAATGCTGCGGGTGGTCCGGTCGGACCCGCTGACGCGGGTCACCGTGTAGGTGAAACGGTCGGCACCCGGGTCGCTCGGAAGCGACCCGGGGCTGTCCAACAATCCATCCAGTGCACGTCGTGCCTCGGGGTCCAAGCTCTGGTCAGTAACCGTGCCGCTGGCCGGTAGCCCGGTGAATCCTCCCCGTCTGTCGATGAGGTACTCCACCATGACGCCGACGCTACAGCCCGACCGCGGTCCACGCGTCGTCAATCGCCTTGTGGACGGACTCGGTGGCCGTATTGGCCGCGGAGATCTCCCGAGTCAGGTTGGCGAAGGCCTTCATCTTCATGTTCGGACGTGCCTTTGGGCTGGTCAGCGCCTCGTACCAGACCGTCCCCACGCCCTGCCAGGAGTACGAGCCATGCTTGGTCGCCGCCAGGTAGAACGCGTAGTTGGGGATGCCGCTGCTCTCGTGCGGATCACTGCCCGGCACGTAGTCGCGGTAGTGCGACGGCTGCGGCGCCAGGCAGTGGCGGGCGCCCGGATCGGCCATATCGCGCAGGCAGGTGAAGCCCTTGGCGACGGCGCGCGGACCCATGATGTCCTTGCCGATCAACCAGTCGGCCTGATCGACGGTCTGGCCCGCGCTCCATTGCCGGAACATCGATCCGAACACATCCGACATGCTCTCGTTGAGTCCACCGGCCTCGTTCTTGTAGAGCAGACCCGCCGTGTACTGGGTGACGCCGTGAGTCAGCTCGTGACCGATCACGTCGTTCGACGCGGTGAAGTCGACGAAGATCTCCCCGTCACCGTCGCCGTAGGTCATCTGCGAGCCGTTCCAGAACGCGTTGGAGTAGTTCACGCTGTAGTGCACGGAGGACACCAACGTCATGCCCTCGTCGTCGACAGAATTGCGGCCGAAGCACTCCTTGTAAAACTTTGCCACCGCAGCGGTTTCGGTGAACGCGCTCTTGGCGGAGGCATCTGTAGAGCTGCCCGGGCTGGCCACCGCGACCCCCGGCAGCGACATGGTGTGCTTGCAGTCGAACACCGGGGTGCCGGGGGCCTTGGCCAGCGCCTTGGCCACGCCGGCAAAGGCATCTATGCGGGCGACCAGCCCCGCCTGGGTGGCCTCGGTATGCGCCTCACGCAATGTGCGCCAGGCGGTTTCAGATGCGGCCGTGGCCGCCAGTGCGGTTCGCGAATCGTCGGCGACGCTGTCATCGTCGGCCAATCGCAGCAGGACATCTTGAGGGATAATGAAACACATCGTGAGTCTCCTTGACATGGCCGCGCATTCGCGGTCGTGAAACATGACGAGCTCAGTGTGTGGAGGCGGGGTTGTGCGGGGCCTGCGTATTGCACTACCCGATTACCGGATCGGGTCTCCAGTCCACCTGCGCGGCCCCGATGTCCTCCAGAAAGCCCAGGTCATGGCTGGCAACGAGCACCGCGCCCCGATACTCGGCAAGCGCGGAGACCAGCGCGTCGTAGGAGGCGAAGTCCAGGTTGTTGGTGGGTTCGTCGAGCAGCAGCAGCTGTGGAGCGGGGTCCGCCAGCAGCACGGCGGCCAGTGTCGCCCGGAACCGTTCACCACCGGAGAGCGCCCCGACCAGTTTGTCGGCTGCATTGCCGCGGAACAGGAATCGCGCCAGCCTGGCCCGGACGGCATTGACGTCGGCGTGTGGAGCACGGCGCGCCACATTGTCGGCAACACTCAGCGAATCGTCCAGCAGGTCCAGGCGCTGTGGCAGGAGCCCGAGCGGAACATGCACCGTCGCAGAACCCTCGGCGGCCGGGATGCGTCCGGCGATGGTGTGCAGCAGGGTGGTCTTACCCGAACCGTTGGGCCCCACCAGGCCGACACGCTGCGGTCCCCGCAGATCCAGATGCGCGGGCACCCCGTGGCGCAGCACCAGCTGTTCGGTGGTGAGCACGACGCGTCCGGCGGGAACCTCGGTGCCGGGCAGGTCGATACGGATGGAACGGTCCGCACGCAGGCGGGTCTGCGCCTCGCCCAAATTCTCGCGGGCCTTGTCCAGCCGGTCGGTTTGCGTCTGCTTGAGCGCCGCCGCCGACTCCTGCGCGGCCCGCTTGCGCAGCCCCATGACGATCTTGGGCTCGCGCTTGTTGGCCTGCATCTTGGCGCCGTAGCGGCGGCGCTGCGCGATCACCCGTTCCGCCTCGGCAAGGTCACGCCGCTCACGGCGCACCTCGGCCTTGGCCGTGGAGATCGCCTGCGCGGCGGCCTCCTGTTCGGCCGCGACCGCGGCTGCGTAATCGCTGTATCCGCCGCCGTACCAGGTCACACCGCCGTCGCGCAGATCGCCGATGCGTTCAACGTGTTCCAGCAGCTCGCGGTCGTGGCTGACCACCAGCAGGGTGCGCTGCCAGGCGGACACCACGTCGTAGAGATGCCGCCGGGATTCACCGTCGAGATTGTTGGTGGGCTCGTCGAGCAGCAGAACGTCGGGACGCCGCAACAGCAGCCGGGCCAGGCCCAGCCGAATCACCTCTCCGCCGGACAGCTCGCCCAGCGAGCGGTCCAGCACCGCCGCCGGCAGGCCCAGCCGGTCCAGTTCGGCACGCACCCGCTCGGCCAGATCCCAGTCGTCACCGACGGTGTCGAAGTCGGTCTGGTCGGTGGAGCCGTTCTCGATGGCCTCGATGGCCGCCAGCACCGGCGTCAGGCCCAGCAGGTCGGGCACCGACTGATCGGCGCGGATAGTGAGATCCTGTGGCAGATAACCAATCTCACCCGAGGCGTGCACCATACCGGAGGTGGGCCGCAGCTCGCCCGCGATGAGTTTGAGCAGCGTGGACTTACCGGAACCGTTGACACCTACCAGTCCGGAACGCCCCGCCGGAACCAGCATGTCGAGCCCGTCGAGCGCGACGGAGCCATCGGGATGTGTGTAGGTGAGTGCGCCGCAGGAGATGACAGCAGACATGGAAAGAACCTTCCTGTGAGGTGGGGTCGCCGAAATCGCGCGATGGCGCGCCGGCGGATTGCCAGACCTCACAGATCCATGTCGTACCTTTCGTCGGGGACGAGGACGTCAGCCAGGATAGGCGCGACGAGCCTGAGCGGCAAGGGAATTTTCCCGCCAGGTCAGGGCCGTCGCGCGTAGCATGCTGCCATGCCGGCCGAGACAGCGTCGGAGGACTCGGAGGATCCGGTATCGATCCTTCGCCCCGTCATCGCCGTGATCACCACGGTGGGAACACCGTTGACGATGATCACCGCGCTGCTGCTGTATTTCGGTTGGGCACGCAGCGACGCGCAGTCCCAGTGGATGGGCATCGAGGTAAGCCTGTTTCGCTTCAGCACTCAGGATTATGTGCTGCGCAGCATCAGCACCCTGTACCTGCCGATCCTGGCGACGGCGGTCATCGGAATCGCCTGGCTGGCAGCGCATCGCGCGGTGACCGAGAAGATCGAACGCGACGGCATGACCGACACCATCCGGGCGATCTGCCGGGTGACGATGCTCGGCGGGCTAGCCGTCGCGATCCTGGGAGTGGTGATGCCCGCGCTCACACGCCACTGGGAGCCCGGTTCGGTGGTGTGGCCGCTGATGATCGCGATCGGCACGGCACTGGCGGTGTACGGCAGACATGTGAGCCGTCAGGGGCGAGAACGCGCACGGCCCCGTAATGCCATTGCCCGTCCGCACGATGTGCTCGAAGCGGTGCTGGTCGGCATTGTGATTGCGGCGGCGCTGTTCTGGGCAGTGCAGGGATATGCCGATATCGTCGGCCGGGGATACGCGCAGCGCTATGAAGATTCGGTGTCGTCGCTGCCCCGCGCGACGGCGGTCAGCGAAAGCCCGTTGGGTATCGACTCTCCCGTGGTACGTACCGAGCAGATCGCCGCCGGCCCCAAAACGCTGTACCGCACCACCGGCTTACGGCTGCTGGCCGAATCCGGGGGCAGACTGTTCCTGATGACCGAGGGCTGGACCATCCGCGACGGCAGCATCATCGTGCTGGACGAGAGCGATTCGGTGCACTGGCAGTTCTCGCACTGACCTCATCGCGCCGACGGCGTTGTCGTTGTGGTCGTCGTCGTCGTGGTCGTGGTCGTCGATGAGGTGGTGCTCGACGTGGTGGAACTGGTTGTGGAGGAACCGGTATCGCCATTCTCATCCGGCGGCACAAAGCTGTTGTTGTCCTTCGAGCATGCGGTGCGGCCGTCGGTCTGCGGGAACGTCAAGGCGGGCTGGCGCCAGGGGTTCTCCCGATGCCAGGCCAGGAGTTTGGTGATCATCGCGGCGATGGTGTCGTCCACACACTGCGCCGGGCCGATCTCGATTCCCGCCCCGCGCGCCGCGAAGGCATTGGCCGCCGCATCCCATTGGCTCTCTTCACCGTTCACCGCGGCACGGCACACCCCCACCGCGGCGTCGTACAGATTGCCGCTGGGGTTTTGAACGTTCTTCAGGCTGTCGCAGTCATGTTTGAGGAAGTAGACGTATACGTCCCAGCCCGGCGTCGGGAAGGCGGGGTCCTTGGGGCCGTAGGGCACCCACGCGAGCCCGTCGTCCTTGGGCTTCTTTCCGGATGTGGATCCGCCGTCCTCATGGATGATCGTCGTCTGATCGGTGACGGTCTGGGTCACGGTATGGGTGACCGTTTCACCGGCTCCCCCGCAGGCGACGAGGGCGGCCGTCAGTAGCGTCAGTGGGACGCTGTGATGTAGCCGTCCAGCAAGATTCGGTGACGCAGCCATGCCAGGGAAATTACTCCCGCAGGGCGCCCGCACACCGGGTACTGGACTACCCAATTTTTCCCGGTTTGCGGTACCACCGTACGGTCAGTTGACGGGCGCGTTCAGGAACGGGCGCCCCTCACCCGCGCCGGGACCGTCGAAGTGCCACCACTCCCCCGAATACACCTGCAGCCCACCGGCTTGCATCGCCGCACGCAGGCGTGCACGGTTGGCCTGCTGGTCGGGGCTCACCCCTTCGGTGGCAAAAGCCAACGAGCGCGGCGAGAAGTCGTCGAAGCCGGTCCCCATATCGACAAGGCCGCGCGCGTTGGCCAGGGTGACGTCCACCGAACGTCCGGCCTCGTGGCTGCGGGCGTACTGGCCGGGCTTGGCGACCCAATTGGGATTGGGCACCACCTGGAACATGCGGACCTGCACCTCATGCGGGCGGTAGCAGTCCCAGAAGACCAGCCGCTCCCCATTGGTGCGCAGCGTGTCGGCGGCGGTCTTGAGGCCGGGCGCCATCGACTCGTGCACCAGACAGCGCGCACCGGCCGGATACAGCTGCACACCGGTGAAGTTGTTGGTCGTGGCGTAGCGCAGGTCGATCACGGCATCGGGCACCACAGTGCGCACGTCGACCAGCCCGGCGGCCCGGGCGGCCTCACTGACGGGCGGGATGTCGGGGTCGGCACTGGCGGGGGCAACCTGGCCGAGAGCACAGCCGATGCCGAGGGCTGCGTACCCGAAACCGAGGATCAGACGCTTCATCATCTCTTCATTGTCTTCATTGGACCTTCATAATCCGGTATTACCCTTCACATCGTGGTCGCACACAAGCTGGATCGCCGCATGTTTGTGGGTCTGGTCGCTGCCGGAGCCGTCACCGTGACGGGTCTGGGCGGCTTCTTGGCATTGGAGGGCCGGGCTGGCTCTCGGTTGACGGGTCGCTCGTTCATCGACCTGTTTGAGGCCACGGGCGGACGGTTCGTCGGGTATCGCCGCAATCACGCCAAAGCCCTTGCGGTGTCGGGCCGTTTCGAGAGCAATGGCGCGGGCGCGGAGATCTCGTCGGCCTCGGTGTTCACCGCGGGGGTATATCCGGTGTCCGGACGGTTCTCGGTGGGCGGCCAGAACCCGCACCAACCCGACACCGGCTCCGGACAGGCGCTGGCTCTTGAGTTTTCACTTCCCGGTGGAGAGCAATGGCGTACCGCCATGGCCGCGGCCCCGGTGTTCATGGCCCCCACGCCAGAGATGTTCTTCGGGCTGCTCTCGGCGCGGCTGTCCGGCGACAAGGACCGGGTGGCGGCCTTCATGCGGGACAACCCGCCCGCGGCGGCCGCGCAGAAGCTGATCGAAGCCGGGCCCAAGGCGTCGTCCTTCGCCGCGGCGAGCTATTCGAGCCTCAACACCTTCATCTTCGTCACGAAAAACGGTGTGCGAACACCGGTGCGGTGGCGGGTGGTCCCCGACGGGAACCCCACCGGTACGGCGGCCAAGGACGGGCCCAATTGGATGTTCGAGGCCCTGGCCCAGCGGGTGCGGTTCGGTGAGCTGCGCTATCGGCTGCTGCTGCAGATCGGTGTTCCCGGACAGGATCCGACGAATGATCCGACGCTTCCGTGGCCGCCGGACCGCAGACAGATCGACGCCGGCACGCTGGTGCTAGGACATGCGATTCCGCGGGAGCAGGAGCACATCCGGGACACCAACTTCGATCCGACGGTGCTGCCCACGGGAATTGAGTTGTCCGATGATCCGATTCTCGCGGCGCGCGCGGCAATCTACGCCGAATCGTTTCGGCGGCGTGCGCGGGAGACGCCCGCGCCGGTGGAGCAATTCGGGCAGGACATGTGATGACGGAAACCACCGCGCCCCCGGCAGATGAGCGTTTCGGGTTGGCGGCACAGCTGCTGCATTGGGTGATGGCGGTCGCGATCATCGCGATGCTGGTGCTGGGTGCGCTGCTGGTCGGGTCGCTCGGCGACTATCCGATGGTGCTGGCCTGGCATAAGGCCATCGGCGTGCTGGTGCTGGTGCTGGCGGTGCTGCGGATCGGCAACCGGATCTGGCACCGGCCGCCGCCGTTGTCATTGGCAGGCCCGGAGCGGTTCATCGCGGCGGGCTCGGAGCTGGCGATGTACACGTTGTTCCTGGCCCAGCCGGTGATCGGGTGGGCGCTGGTATCTGCCTCGGGGGTGCCGGTGGAGATCGCCGGATTGCGTCTTCCGTCGATCACACCCACCAGCGTGCAGTGGTACGGATTACTGCGCGAGACGCACGCGTGGGTGGCGTATGGGTTGCTCGCCTGCATAGTTGCCCATGTCAGCGCCGTGCTGTTTCACACCATCGGGTTGCGGGACCGGCTGCTCTCCAGAATGCTGCCGCGCCACTAGCAGCCAAAATGGCCGGGGCTGCGCCCAACGCCGGGGAACAACCATTATCGTTTCGGGGTGCCTGAAATGGATCGCCGTAAATTGATACTGACCATGGGCTTCGGCATGGCCGCAGCTGCTTTGCCCCTTCCCAAGGCTCAGGCCGATCGGGTGCATCCTCCGGCGGCACCGCCCGACGCCCAGTCCAGTGGTTTTGTGTTCCGTGACGAGTTCGACGGCCCCGCCGGTTCGGCGCCCGACGGTTCCAAGTGGGTGGCCGCGAAGTTCCGCGAGCGCATCAAGAACCCAGTGTTCTGGGATCGCCCCGAGAACATGGGCGAGTACCGCGACAGCCGCACCAACATCTTCCTCGACGGAAACTCCAACCTGGTGATCCGTGCGACCAAGGAAGGCAACAAGTACTTCAGCGGCAAGCTGCACGGCACCTTCCGCGGCGGCATGGGCCACACCTTCGAGGCACGCATCAAGTTCAACTGCTTGACCGACGGTTGCTGGCCGGCCTGGTGGCTGCTGAACGACAACCCGGAGCGCGGCGGCGAGATCGACATGGCCGAGTGGTACGGCAACCGCGATTGGCCCTCGGGCACCACGGTGCACGCACGCCTGGACGGCACCTCCTTCGAGACGCTGCCGGTGCCCATCGACAGCAACTGGCACACCTGGCGCTGCACCTGGACCGAGGCCGGACTGTACTTCTGGATGGACTACCACGACGGCATGGAGCCGTACCTGACGGTCGACGCCAATTCCCTTGACGATTGGCCGTTTAACGATCCGGGCTACACGCTGCAGCCGATGCTGAACCTGGCCGTGGCCGGTTCCGGCGGTGGCGATCCGGCCGGCGGCTCGTACCCGGCGGAGATGCTCGTCGACTACGTGCGCGTCTGGTAGCCGGGCGGAAAGTCGTTGGCGGCGGCCTGGTGTCCGGGCCGCCGAACTATCCCGCCTTCTTGGCGCCGTACATCGCGCCGTCAGCCTCGACCAAAAGGTGGGTGACGATGGGCCCCAGGGTGTGGATCGTCGTACGGTCCGATTCCGGCAGGATCGCGGCGGCGACCCCGACGCTGGCGCTCACCGGGACGTCCTCGCTCGCACTGTTCAACGCCTCTTCCACCGCCCGCTGATAGTCGATGTCCGGTGGCGCGTCGCCGACCACCACGATGCCAAACTCATCGCCACCGAGCCTGGCCAACAAGGCATCCGGACCCACCACCGATCGCAGCCGGTGCGCCGTGCGTTGCAGCACCTGATCACCGACATGGTGACCGAAGGTGTCGTTGATCTGCTTGAACAGGTTCAGATCGACCACCACGACAGTCACGTGCATGCCGGGAACGCCGACCGTGGCCTCATACGCTTCCTGCAGACCGCGCCTGTTCAGCAGGCCGGTCAGCACATCGTGGCGCGCCAGGCGATCTCGCCCGTCGGCGTGCTCACTGAACTGCGCCTTGCCCACGTAGATGACCAACCCGGCAAACAGATTCGCCAACAGCATGGTTACCACCGCCGCGGCGAGAGCGGCCGCCGAGTACTCGTCGCGGGATACCGCTCCCACTACCGCCAGCACAGTTCCGGCAGTGGTCACCAGCGATTGCATCGCGACCGCCACCCGGCCATGAACCAGGGATACGTACGCGCTGACCGCCAGTAGCCACGCCAACTTCACGAAGGCGACGCCGGTCGTCGTCACGACGCAGATGCCGATCAGAATGGCCACATCGCAGTACAGGACGTACGCGACCGACTCCCCATAGGTCACCGCCCGGGCCCTCGCGTAACGAATTCCCCAGAGGAACGCCGGAATCGACAGGGAGATACACAGCAAGGGAATCGTCGACATTCCCGTGGCGGCGAGCAGGATGGCCGCCGCACCGACGGCCGTGATGAATACCGCGTTCGCCCGCGAGACCGGTCGCCGCAGCCCGACCCGTTCAAGAATGTCGTTGTTGGCCCCGTAAACCTGTGCGCCTGCACTGCACCGGTTCGACTCTGATCCGAAGCCGTTCCGACCCGGATATGTGGTAACCACGTATCGCCCCTACCCAAGCAACCATCGACACACCGCAAACCGACATTGCCCGACCCAATCGACGGCCAGCCGACTGTGGTCACCGCCAATCCCCAATCCAGGCATAGTAGACCATTGCGATGACGGGTATTGACGCCGTCAGGCCGGTCCCATCGGCTAAATCAACGTGGCATTGAGCAAGCGCGCCAAGCGTTCACCGGCCAGGCGCAGCTGCGCCTCGGCGACCGGGCGGTATTGGTTGGTGTAGTCGGTGCCGATGGTCGAGGTACTGGGGTATACCCCGATAGCGATCTGACAGGTGTTCTGTGCCCAGTCGACGGGGTCGGCGCTGCCGAGATCGGGTGCGGGCAATCCCTCGATCACCTGGGCGTATTGGGCATCGCTGAGGCCGCGAGTGTTCAGTAACCCGCTGTCCCACACCGAATGCAGGTTGGTGGATCGGCCGTTGTAGGTCAGTGGGATGTCGTTGCCACCGCGGTCGCGGGCGTAGGCATCATGCATCGGCTGGTGGATGTCACCCACGAAATGCACGACGAACTTCAGCGCCTCCGTGCGTTCGGCATCCGTTTTGGTGGTGTCGCCCAGGATCGCGGTCTGGGTGCGGATGGCCTCGATGACGTTATTGCCGTTGTCGCCGTTCACCGCGGGCACGTACTGGCAGTTGTTCTCGGCGATATCGGCGTAGTGCCAGGGTGCGGTCTCGGGACGGCTGGGACGCACCTGGTCGGCCCAGTTGGCGACCCCGGCCAGTGTCGGGGTGGCCTCGCCGGCCAGCAAGCGCGAGACCTCGGCACGGGCCGCGGGTGAGAGCTTCGCATCGGCGACCGCGCCCACGATATTGTGCCCCTGCGGGCCCCAGGCGGCGGCCAGCGGAGCCGCCAGGAGTAGCAGGGTGGCCGCAACCACCAACGCACCAAGCCTTTTCATCACCACACCACGGTGACACAGTGGGGCCGCGCCGGCGTAGGTAGACGCCTACTCCATCTATGAATTGGTCAAGTTGTCGCCGCCCCGAAACCACACCAGCGCGTAGCATCCCGTTCGTGAGCATCTGGCGGCGTATCGACGGCAAGCACACCGGCGTGGGCCGGGACGAGCCCGCCGCCGAGTGCGGCACCGAGGTGGCCGAGGCCGCCGCACCCGGGCCCATCTACATCTGGGACGGCGCGACCCCAGAGGACCGCACGGGCGGCTTCGCGATCGACGAGTACCACCCCGGGTCGGCAGTGACCGGGCACATCGTGATCGAGGCCGCCGCCAAGCCTCCGTTCGGTGCGTGGGAACAGCTCAGCGAGTGGCCCGCTTAGTCTTTGGCTCAGTCTTTCGCGAAGGCGATGGCGAGCTTCTTCTCCAGGTTTTCGTAGGGCTCCCCGGAGATGTCGACCACCACTTGGGTGATGGTGCCGCCGGTGAACGGGTAGGGCGCCGGGTAGTCCGAGGACACCGCCGAGCCGCCGTTGCGTCCGATGGACAGACTGGCGCCGGCCAGACCGAATGTGCCGGGGTTGTACTTGGCGGCCTCGTCGAACCAGCGTTGAGGTACAGGATGTTGGGGGCGCCCTCCGGCGCGGTGGGCGCCGCGTACGGAGTCCAATCGGGTTCGGAATCCCTTATGTCCAAGGCGATTTTGCCGCGGAAACCGGCGTTTGGCGATCCCGTCATGGCTGCTCCCTCGTAGGGGTTCACGATCCCAGGACGCTGTGATCGCAACGAGGCGGTGCGGCTATGGAGAGGCCTTTGATCTCACCGGTCCGGGCACTTGGTTCACCTTGCGAAGTTAAAGTGCAGACGTGCCCTACTTATCTCTGCGCTCGGTCAGCGCGTCCGTGCTGGTCACGGCCGCCGCCACCTTCGGTTTTTCTGGTGTGGCGGGGGCGGCACCGCATGATTACTGCGGCGACTTGAAGGGCACCAATACCGGCAAGACATGTGAGATCCGCCTCTCCGATACCGGATACAGCGTCGACGTCACCATTCCGCTGAACTACCCGGATCAGAAGTCGATCGCCGAATACGTGGCCAAGACGCGCGATGCCTTCGTCAACGCCGCCAAGTCCGGCGGGGCGCGCAGCACGACGGCCCAGTTGAGCATGAAGCCGACCGAATACAACTCCGACCTGCCCCCGCGCGGTACGCAGACCGTGGTGTTCAAGGTGTACCAAACCGGCGGGAACGGGCAGCCGCAGACCGCTTACAAGGCGTTCAACTGGGATCAGAGCTATCGCAAGCCGGTTCTCTACACGGTGCCCAAGGACGACAAAGACGACGCACCGCTGTGGCGAGTGGACGATCCACTGAAGACCGTCGCGCCGATTGTGCAGGCGCAGCTGCAGCAGCAGCTGGCACCGCCGCCGGTGGCGACCCCCACCCCGACCACGACCTCGGGGCAGCCGACTACCACCACATCGACCACTACTACTTCCACGACTACGCCACCGCCGCCCCCGCCGCCGCTGCCGTTCTCACCGGCGACGCTCTACGACCCCGCCAACTACCAGAACTTCGCGGTGCTCAACGACGGGATTCGGTTCTTCTTCGACCAAGGCGCGATACTGCCCGACTCGTACGGGGCGTTACAGGTGCTGGTGCCGCGGTCGGCGATTGACCCGATGATCGCGTAAGACCTTCAAACCCTCGTTTCGCAGAGGGGCGTTGTCCGGTCAACCAGTCGGGAAGTGCAGCATTGCATCCCCTACGAGATACAAACGCTGAGCGCACCCTCGGGAGCTTTGAGTGCTGCGTACGGAGTCCAGTCCCGTTCGGAATCCCTTACGCGCAAGGCGATCTTGCGTTGAACCGTTCTGGCGGCCCAGACGGTCGCGCCGCCACTGCAGGTGTGAACGTGGCGGTACAAATGAGCAGCGGTCGCCGGCTTCTACCGAGACAGCCTACGTAGATTGGCTAGTCATCAGAACCATCAGTGCCAACTGTCCTTATGCGCTCTTTCCACTATCTCCTAATGGAAACCGATATTATGATCGGAAAATACATAGAGCAAATAAAGTCTACCGAGGTCCTACTCACGTTTAAACTGATTCGAGATGGGGACATGCCCCACAATAAACACACGCAATTTAACAACCACAAATTGATTGAGGCGAACCAATCCATACGGCCATCGCAAACCGCTACCACTCATCGAGTAGTCATGCTAGGTTCAAGCAATGTATCTTGCAGAGACAGAACTACCAGCAGGATTCTGGAGCTATGCACATAAAGATGACGTAGCCGAGGATGGAAGGATTCTCCGACTCTGCGAGCGAATAAAGAACGAATTCTCACTATTAACGGGACGAGACATAGAATTTTTTGTTGATCGCGAAGCTATCGCCTGGGGTGATAAGTGGCGTGCAACCATTGATGATGCGCTAACGGAGACAACATTCTTCGTTCCGATCGTTACACCCAGATTTGTAGCAAGTGATGAATGCCGCCGTGAATTGGTCGCATTTAGCGAGAATTCCAAGGCACGCGGAGTGCCCGAGTTACTATTCCCAGTGCTATACGTTGCTGTCGACGACCTGAGCGAAGAGTCCAACGACGAAGTTAAAGTAGCAATAGCCAGAACACAATATGTTTCATTTACTGAACTTCGATTGATCGCTGAAGATAGTAGCGAGTATCGAATGAAAGTGAATGAGATGGCGTTACGCCTTATCAGTATTGCCAACCAAATTGCTTCAAAAGCCGAGGAGCCATTAGTTAGCTCTCTAAACAAGGAAAATCAAGACTCCTTCGATGAAGACAGCCCAGGGTTTCTTGATGCTATGGGCTCCATTGAAGGCCAGATACCCGAATGGAACGAGACTATTGACAAACTTGGCGAGCTAATCACCCAAATCGGAGAAATAACACATGAATATGCACCGGAGTTGTCTCGAGCTGCGGAGCGCGGCAGTGTCGCACAGATTGTTGTCGCAGACAAGTACTCAAAAGCAATTCAGCCTGTAGCAGAAGAATTTCGATCTACTGGCTCCAAATACATGGATCAAGCTCTTGCCATCAGTGAAAACTTAATAGCTATACTGGATGAGTTAACAAACAGTACATCTGAATCAGGGCTGGAAGCCGGTACTCGCGAATTTCTCTTTGGCATCCTGGGAGTAGTTGATGCTGGAGTAGGATCTGCGTCCGAAATTCAAGAGTTTCAGCATTCGGTACGTAAAAATTTCGGCATTAGTCGCGCTATAAGAAAGCCTCTGAAAGCTATCGATCAAGGGGCACAGTACTACCTAGACTCCTTGGACCTACTTACTGATTGGCAGAGAAGGATACAGGAAATACTTGAGCCGAAATAGGTGAGTGACGAGTCAGCCTAGCTCGCCCTAGAAGTATGCTCAATTGTGACCGAATCAAAGACGCGACCGAGTCGCCAACCAAACTACATGTTCACGACTAATGGCCTCTTCTGCATCATCCACTTCTTTCGCCCATGACTCCTCACTGGTAGCCAGTTTCAGCTTTTCCTCAGCATAGGCTAAGTCATTCACCGCCGCAGAATATGCGCGGGCATTAAAATCATATTGTTTTGCTTCTATCCACGCAAGAATACCAACGATAATTGTGGCTATAGCTGGTGAGATTACCAAGACACCCTGGTTCAATGCGCAAAGCAAGGATGCTGAGACGCCTAACAACTCCATACCTATCAGTACAACCCGAGCTTTCTGTGCTCGACGTTTGTTATACGTTGCTTTTCCCGCATACCACGTCTTCTGGTTGTCAATGCGAGCCCTAAGGTAACTGGCACGACGATCTGATAAAGTTGACTCACGCTGCCTAATCATCCAATCTGAAATAGCCGGCGAAGTTGAGACTTCGAGTTGAAGTCCTGAAAACTCGCTTCTTACGGACTCCAGCCGTTCCAGCAGAGCATGCCTCGCCGCATTTGCCTCCAGAGTCTTCGGAAACGGCAGCGCGCCCACGGCGAACTTCCATGCAAGGGTCTTTGCTGATTCTGCAACTGCGCGGCCGTCGTACCATCCTTTGTCTGGCCGCATTCGCCACGTGTTCAACTCGACTAGAATTGCTACGATGAAGGCTATCACACCCGCGATACCCCAAACATCTATTCGACCAGCACCAACTCTCCAACTAAACACACCGAGAACTGCTGCCACAGCCAAGGCAAGCAGCCGTAAAAGAGTACCTTTTATATAGGATCGCTGTGCCTTGATGGAAGCTCTATCTGCCGCCTGAAATAGCTGTGGCATATCAGAATCATGAACGTGCGTTGCAAAAGTCACGCCACCATCATTCCGCCTGCAGCCCCGCGAAGGAAGGATATGATGTGGCGTGTCCGCAACCAAGACCAAGGGAGCCATACCGGTGAGTCACTATCAGCAACGGCAATTGGAGGCATACGCGGCAAATATAGCCGCCCAGAAATTTGACCTAACACGCCACAAATGTTTTATCTCGTACCACGCAGCGGATACCGACGAGGTCGTACGTTTTATTAATGATTTTGGCACTGAATTCATCGCGAAGACGGTTGGTGTAACTGACGAAGATGATTTCATTGATAGCGAGAATTCCGAGTACATTATGGACCAAATCCGGACAAAATACCTTGGCGACTCCACAGTAACCATTGTTCTGATCGGAAAATGTACTTGGTCTAGACGTTACGTCGACTGGGAGGTCTACTCATCGCTTCGTGACAGTAAGTTAAGTAAGATTAATGGCCTGTTAGCGATACAACTTCCAAGTGGCAAAGATTCCCAACTGCAAGCTCGAGTTAGGGACAACATAGAGCGCGACGAGGACGGCATAGACATTGGATATGCTAGGTATAACGTCTATCCAGATAGCAAGTCCACTCTAAGGGATTTGATCAATGATGCCTATGCGGCACGCACGAGCCGACGCCATCTCCTGAACAACAGGCGGTCGCGTCGGCTCAACAGCGCTTCATGCCCGTAATGGATATCCTCCCTCAGCGGCTCGGGCATACTGTTGTAGGGCGGGCGGGGCTCGAACCCGCGACCAATGGATTATGAGTCCACGGCTCTAACCAACTGAGCTACCGCCCCTCTGCAGCACTGAACTCTAGCGGAGCGGTGTCAGCCGCTCCGACGCCGGACCCACTGATTAAGAGTCAGCTGCTCGCTATCGTCCCGGCATGCTCTGATCCAGGTTGCACGACGCCGCCTTGACCTCAGCAGACCTCAGCTTCGCCCGGCTCACGTTGTACTCGTACCAAGGCGCCGTCTCCCGCAGGTGATACGCAATCTTGCCCTGCACGCAATCCCGTACGTCCTCGGGCAGCGACTTGGTCGCCGCGAACGCATCCGACGACAAGCTCCCCATGTACCACTGGTCGATCTTGCCGGTCTGCTCAAAGAACTGCACGTTGCGCTGCGCCACATAGCTTTCCGGATTGAAGATGGCCAGTCCCAGCATCCCGAACGCCCCGACCGCCACCACCGCGGTGGGCAGCCACCGGGCACTCATCCGAATCCCCGCCACCAGGATCAGCACCAACACCAGACCCAGGCCCAGCTCGATCCAGCGCACCAGCAGCCGCTCCACGCTATACCCGTAGGCGTTCTCATACAGCGACATCCGATGAATGGCCGAGGCCACAATCACCAGCGTGGTCAGGCACAGCCCGCCGATCAGCACCCGCAGGAACAGCCGGTCACGCGCCTCCGCCCGCCCCGCGACCCGGATCGCCACCGCGATCACCCCCAGCACCAGGATGGTGACAAACAGCAGCTGCCAAAAGCCCTGGCGCGCATACTCGGCGTAGGTCAACCCCTCAGTGACCTGCACATGCTCATCTCCCCCGAACAGCACCGAAATCTGCACGCCCACAAACGCGATGAACAACAGATTCAGCGCGGCCAGCGGCAGGCTCCACTCCCAGCGCGGCAGCCGCTTGGGCTCCGTGGGCGCCAGCCGGTCAAAGGCCGGCGGCATCGACAGCACGTAGATGGCCCCCAACGCGAACCCGCCGACCAGCGCGCCGACGACGGCCCGCCCGATCATGTCGCCGACGGACATGAACGGCAGCACCCCGGTGACCAGCGCGCTGAACCGGGCATCGGCATCGGCCAGCAGCGCCCCGAACGCCACCACCAGCGCCACCGTGACCAGCACGACGATCGCCACCCGATCCGGGCTGACCTTGCGTCCCCGCGACATCGTGCGGGTGCCGCGGCGCATCCACCCCACCACCCGCAGCGGCGCCCGCACCATCACCAGCTGCCCATAGACCAGACCCGTCCAGGTGCGGGCCGGGGCCAGCGCATAGATACACAGCGCCAGCGAGGTCAGCACGCACAGGGCGACCAGCCAATCGGCATCCCGCACGGTCGGCACCACCGCCAGGCACAGTGCCAGCCCGACCGCGCCGATACGCGTCGGTGTCCACCGCACCTTCTGCGTCGCGAACGCGGCGAGCGCCACCGCCAGCGCGGTCAGCGTCCACCCCAGGCCCGGCAGCGAGGACCGCCAGCACAGCGCCGCGACCAACCCGGCCCCGATACCGCTGAGCAACGCGCCCTGCGTCATCTTGGACCGGATATCGCGCGGCCACGCCGTCAGGAACTTCGTCGGCGGCCCGAAGATCGGCACCGGCGGGCGCGGCACGGGTGGCGCGGCGGGCGCACCCGGAACCGGTGCTCCCGGAATCGGATATGGGTACGGCGACGGCACCGTGGAACCAGTGGTCATGAATTCCCCTCCTCGTTGGCGAACTGCGGCAACGTGACGCGCACCCGGCAGCCGGGCGCGTCCACGATTTCGATGCGGCCGCCATGCAGATCGACGGCCCATTGCGCGATGGCCAGCCCCAAACCGGTGCCGCCATCGCGCGATCCCCCGTGGGTGAATCGCTCGAACACTCGCGATCTTTCATGCGGGGCGATGCCCGGTCCGGTATCGGCAACCTCCAGCAGCAGCGCGTCGTTCTCGGTGCGCGCGAACACCGACACCTGTCCCCCGGGCGGGCTGTGCCGCGAGGCGTTGTCCAGCAGATTGGCCACCACCTGATGCAGCCGCGCGGTATCGGCGACCGCCGCCAGATCGAACGGTTCGACGGTCACGTGATAACGCACCTGGCGCCCGGTCGTCTTCGCTTCAGCGACAGCGTCATCGACGAACTCGCGCACCGCGAACGATTCACGTTGCACCGGAACCGATCCGTTCTCGAGTTTGGACAGGTCAAGTAGATCGTCCACCAGCCGGCCCAGCCGTTCGGTCTGCGCCAGCGCGGTTTTCAGCGTCCGCGGATCCGGCTCGGCCACCCCGTCGACAATGTTCTCCAGCACCGCCTGCAGCGCGGTAATCGGCGTGCGCAGCTCATGCGAGACATTGCCGACCAGCTCGCGCCGGTACCGTTCGGCGGACTGCAGCTCGGCCGCCATATGGTTGAAAGCCGTTGCCAGCTGGCCCACTTCATCACGAGAGGTCGAACGAATCCGGCGCGAATAGTCGCCCTGGGCCATCGAACGGGCCGCCGCCGTCATATCGCGCAGCGGCGAGGTCATGCCGTGCGCCAGAAACCACGTCACCCCGAAGGACACAAACAAGGCAAGTGTGAGCGCGTACCGCAGCTTCCATTCGGCGGTGATCCACAGCAGGCAGGTGGCGATCAGCAGCGCCACGCCCACCAGCACCGCCGTTTTGAACTTGAACGAGCGCAACGGATCCAGCGGGCGTGGCAGCAGTTCCAGCAGTTGGCTCATCGCGGTGCCTCCAACGCGTATCCGATGCCGTGGACGGTGCGGATCAGCTCCTGACCGAGCTTGCGGCGCAACGCCTTGATGTGACTGTCCACGGTGCGCCGCCCCGACGGCAGCCCCTCGCTCCAGCCCCACACCTGATCGAGCAGCCGATCACGGCTGATCGCCACCCGCGGGTTGTCGGCCAGGTAGGCCAGTAGGTCGAATTCGGTGCGAGTCAGGTGCACCTCGTCGTCGCGGTGGTACACGCGGCGCTCGGACACATCGATACGTACCTGCCCGATGCGCACGTCGGTGCTCGGCGGCGCGATCCGATGGGTGCGGCGCAGCAGCGCGGCCACCCGGGCCACCAGCACCCGCATGCTGAACGGCTTGGGCAGATAGTCGTCGGCACCTACCCCCAGGCCCACCAGCATGTCGGTTTCGGTGCCCCGCGCGGTGAGCATCAGCACCGGGATGGGAGCGTGGGCCTGCACCTGGCGGCACACCTCCAGCCCGTCGAGCCCGGGCAGCATGACATCCAGCACCATCAGGTCCGGCGGGTTTTCGCGGCAACGCCGCACCGCGTCCAGGCCGTTGTCCTCGGTGTCTACCGCATACCCCTCGGCGCGCAGCCGCGCGGAAATGGACGCACAGATCGTGGGTTCGTCGTCAACGACCAAGATTCTTCGCTGGCTGGGCACATGAACAGGTTATTTGACGGTTGTGGGGATGGCTGGAGCCTTTTGTGAAGGTTCTGTGGAGACCCTTCCTGGCCCCCTTACTGCGCCGCGCTGACCGACGACATGTGGAAATCCGGGATCCGCAGCGCCGGCATGGCCTGGCGGGTGGCGTAGTCGCTCCACTCACGCGGCAGCGTGTACTCGGTGGCGCCCACCTGCGAGACGCGCCGCAGCAGGTCGATCGGGCTCTCGTTGAACCGGTAGTTGTTCACGGCGCCGGTGATCTGCCCGTCGCGCACCAGGTACACCCCGTCGCGGGTCAGCCCGGTCAGCAGCAGCGTCGTCGGGTCCACCTCGCGGATGTACCACAGCGTGGTCAGCAGCAGACCGTTCTCGGTGGCGGCGATCATCTGTTCCAGCGTCTGGCTGCCGCCCCCGGTCATGACGAGATTGTCGGCGCCCACCGTGGGCGCGGCACCGAACTCGGCGGCATCGGCGCGCGAATAGCTCAGCGCGTTGATCACGCCGTCACGCACCCAGTCGACGCGTTCGATGCCCACCCCGTTGTCGAAGACCGACAGCGATTCCCGGGAAATCGGGGTCGCCACGAAGGGACTGCTCTCCAGGCCCGGGTACGACGGGTCCGAATACACCGTGACGGGCAGTTCCGTCAGCCGTTCCCCGATGCGGGTGCCGCCCGGCCCGGCGAAGGCATTGCGTCCCTCGTGCGCACCGCGCCCGCCCATGGTCCACACCAGGTACTGCATCAAGTCGCCGGTGGCCGACGGCGGCAGCAACGTCTCGTAGCGGCCGGCCGTGAGCTCGATCTGGTTCTGCGCGGCGGTCAGCCGTTCGGAGAGCTGACGCAGCAGCGCTTCGGTGGGCACATCGACGAATTCGGGTGTGCACACCCCGGCCCACGCGCTGCCCACCCCGCGTTTGGCATTGATCTCCACCTGCCCTGTCGGCTGGGTGAATCGGCGCCGCAGCCCGGTCGACGAGGCCAAGAAGGTGGTCTGCCGTTCGTGGCGGGCATAGCCGTACAGAGTGTCGGGGCCGTCGAATCCGGTGGAGAGATCGGCGGCCAGCGAGCCGAATACCCCGGCGCTGGTGGGCACGATCTCCGCATCCCAGCTCTCCCCCACGGCCTCGCCGGGGCCCAGCAGCGGCATGGCATCGCGCGACGGCGGGGCCGACGCGGCCTCGGACTGGCTGGCCGCGACCAGATCGGCCAGCGCGGCCGGGTCGGCATCCTCGGTGAGCACCGAACCCACCCGCGTCTGGTCCCCTTGCCGCAGAATCGATATCACCGCGATGCTGCGCTTGACCGACTCGCCGTTGGTGGTCATGGAGCTGCCCGCCCAACGCAGCGAGGCCTCACTGCTGTCCTGGATCAAGACGATGGTGTCGTCAGCCCCGCCGCGTCGCGCGGCCTCGGCCAGGACATCGTCGGCGACCTGCTGTGCGGGAATCACTGTGCCGTCTCCTCTTCGCGCAAGCGGCTCATCGGCTGCTACCGCCCTCTTCTTTGGTGTTGAGAACATTGACGCCACGGAACAGCGCCGACGGGCAGCCGTGGCTGACCGCCGCGACCTGACCGGGCTGGGCCTTGCCGCAGTTGAAAGCGCCGCCCAGGCGCCAAGTCGATTGCCCCCCAACGGCTTCCATGGAACCCCAGAAGTCGGTGGTGGTGGCCTGGTAAGCGACATCGCGCAGCTGCCCGTCCAGCTTGCCGCCACGGATGCGGTAGAACCGCTGCCCGGTGAACTGGAAGTTGTAGCGCTGCATGTCGATTGACCACGACTTGTCGCCGACGATGTAGATGCCGTCTTCCACCCCGGAGATCAGATCGTCGGTGCTGCGCTCCTCCGGGGAGGCCTGTAGCGACACATTGGCCATCCGCTGGATCGGCACGTGATGCGGCGAGTCGGCGTACGAGCAGCCGTTGGAACGCTCCTGGCCCAGCCGGGGCGCGAACACCCGGTCCAGCTGATAACCCACGAAGATGCCGTCGCGCACCAGATCCCAGCGCTGCGAGGCCACCCCCTCGTCGTCGTATCCGACCGAGGCCAGGCCGTGTACCTCGTTGCGGTCGGCGGTCACGTTCATGACCGGCGAGCCGTACTTCATGGCGCCCAGCTTGTCGGGGGTCGCGAACGAGGTCCCGGCATAGGCGGCCTCATAGCCGATGGCCCTGTCGTATTCGGTGGCGTGGCCGATGGATTCGTGAATGGTGAGCCACAGGTTGGTCGGATCGATCACCAGGTCGGTGGGGCCGGCGACCACGCTGGGCGCCTTCACCTTCTCGGTGAGCAGCTCCGGGATCTCGCGCAGCTCGGCGCTCCAGTCCCACACCCCGTCACCGCCGACGGCCTCCCAGCCGCGGCCCATCGGCGGAGCCAGCGTGCGCATGGTCTCAAATGATCCGGTGGCTGCGTCGACGGCGATGGCGTCCAGCTGCGACATCACCCGCACCCGCTGCTGAGTGATCGACGAGCCGAAGGTGTCGGCGTAGAAGGTCTGCTCCTTGACCGCCGTCAGCGATGCCGACGCGTGGTCCACGCCGTCGGAGGCCAGTAGCCGCGCCGAATACTCTTGCAGCACCGCGATCTTGTCGGCCTGCGGCACCCCGAACGGGTCGATCTCGTAGTCGGACACCCATTGCACATCGGCGTAGACAGGTTCGTCGGCCAGCTCGACGCGCTCACGGTTCAGGCTGCGCAGCCCGCGGGCCACCGCCACGGCCCGGCGCGCGGTCTCGGCGGCGGCCGTCGTATCGAGCTGCACATGCGAGGCGAATCCCCAGGTGCCGTCGACAATCACCCGCACCGCCAAACCGATGGTGCGCCCGGAGACGGCGGTCTCCACCTGCTCGTCGCGCAGCATCAGCTCCTCGTTGCTCAACCGATGGATGCGCAGGTCCGCATAACTGGCACCGGCGGCGCGGGCCGCGTTCAGGGCGGCGTCGGCAAGCTCGGCGCGGGGCAACGCCAGGAAATCGGGATCTACTGACCGTGTCACGTGCCCAACGCTACCGGGGATGTCCAGGCACCCGCTCTTCGCGCAAGCGGCTCATCGGCGATTTAATGGTCCCGTGAGTCGGTCGCGGCAGACAGCCGTCGCATATGGGCTGCTGGCCCCGAGCCTGTTCGGGGTGGCGGCATTTCTGCTGCTGCCCATCCTGGTGGTGGTGTGGCTGAGCCTGTGCCGCTGGGACTTGTTGGGTCCCATCGAATTCGTGGGCCTGGACAACTGGCGCTCGGTGCTCACCGACGGCACCTTTGGCCATTCCCTGCTGGTGACACTGCTCTTCGTGGCGCTGGTGATCCCGGTGCAGACCGCGCTGGGATTGGCGGCGGCGACACTGTTGGTGCGCGGCCTGCCCGGCACCGTGCTCTTCAGGACCATCTACGTGATCCCGTGGATATGCGCGCCGCTGGCCATCGGTGTGCTGTGGCATTGGATGCTGGCGCCCACCGACGGCGCCGTCAATGCACTGCTGGGGCAGCGCGTCGAATGGCTCACCGATCCCTCGCTGGCGCTGCCGGTGGTGGCGGCGGTCAGCGTGTGGACGAATGTCGGCTACGTGGCCCTGTTCTTCATGGCGGGTCTGCTGGCCATCCCCGGCGATGTCCACAACGCGGCCCGGGTCGACGGTGCGACGGCCTGGCAGCGGTTCCGCCGCATCACCCTGCCGATGCTGCGGCCCACCTTCTTCTTCGTGCTCGTCACCGGTGTGGTGAGCGCGGTACAGACCTTCGACACCGTGTACGCGCTCACCAGCGGCGGCCCGCAGAACCGCACCGACCTGGCGGCGCACCGCGTGTATGCCGAGGCGTTCGAAGCGGCCCATGTCGGGCGTTCGGCCGCCATGTCGCTGATCTTGTTCCTGATCCTGGTGACCATCACGGTGATTCAGCACCGCTACTTCCGCGCCCGGGTGAGCTATGACCTGGTCTAGGAATGTCCTCGTCTACCTGCTGTTGACCGTCGGCGCTGTGCTGACGCTGGGCCCCTTTCTGCTGGCGGTGTCGGCATCGCTGAAGACCACGAGGCAGTTCGCCACCGGCACACCGCTGGCGCCACCGAACCCATTCACATTGGCCAACTACACCGGGCTCGCCGATGCCGGATTCGGGCGGGCCGCCCTGGTGACCGTGCTGATGACGGCGATCATCGTGATCGGGCAGCTGACGTTCTCGGTATTGGCCGCGTATGCCTTTGCGCGGCTGCGTTTCCCAGGTCGCGACGGACTGTTCTGGGTATATCTGGCGACACTGATGATTCCGGCGACGGTCACCGTGGTGCCGATGTACTTGATGCTGACCCAGGTGGGCCTGCGAAACACCTTCTGGGCATTGGTCATCCCGTTCATGTTCGGCTCGCCGTATGCGATCTTCTTGCTGCGTGAGCATTTCCGCACCATTCCCGACGATCTGATCCGCGCCGCGCGTCTGGACGGGGCCAATACGCTCGACATCCTGTGGCATGTGGTGGTGCCGGTGAGCCGGCCGATCCTGATCACGCTGACCCTCATCACCGTGGTGTCACAGTGGAACAACTTCATGTGGCCGTTGGTGATCACCAGCGGCGGCAACTGGCGGGTGTTGACCGTGGCCACCGCCGGGCTGCAGTCCCAGTTCAACGCGCAGTGGCCGATCGTGATGGCGGCGACCACCGTGGCGATCGTGCCGCTGGTGATCCTGTTCGTGGCGTTCCAGAAGTACATCGTCCGCTCCATCACCTTGAGCGGGCTCAAGTGATGAAGGCATCTACCCGCGCCGCCCTCACCCTCGCACTGGTGGCGCTGCTGCTCTTCGGGGTCGCGGCCTGGCTCGGGATTCCCACCACGCCGCACGGCAAAACGGTGGTGACCGTTCGGGTCTGGGACCAGCAGGTGGCCGAGGCGTACCGCGGCTCGTTCGACGAGTTCAGCCGCCGCAATCCGGATATCCAGGTCGCGGTGACCGTCACGTCGTACGCCAGCTACTTCAACAGCCTGCGCACCGATGTGGCCGGGCACGGCGCCGACGACATCTTCTGGCTCAGTAATGCCTACCTGTCCGACTACGCCGACACCGGGAACCTCGTTCCCGTGGAACCGCGGGCGGACTGGGACCCATCCGTCGTCGCGCAGTTCACCCGGGACGGCAAGCTCTGGGGGGTGCCGCAGCTCAGCGACGCGGGAATTGCGCTGTACTACAACAAGAACCTGCTCGACGCGGCACAGGTCGACCCGGCAGAGCTGGCCGAACTGCGCTGGGACCCCGACCCCGAGGTCGACACCCTGCGCCCCATGCTGCACCGGCTCACGGCGCCCGGGCACTGGGGATACAACGCCGCCAACGACTTACAGGGCATCTACCTGAACTACCTCGGGTCGGCCGGTGCGGTGTTTCAGGCCGACGACAAGTTCGCGTTCGCCAATCCCCGCGCCGAGATGGCGTTCACGTACCTGGTGGACCTGATCAACGTCGACAGGGTGGCACCGTCGGCCGCCGACACCAATGACAACAACGACTTCTCCCGCAACCAGTTTCTGCAGGGGCGGATGGCGCTGTTCCAATCGGGCACCTACAACCTGGCTCAGATCCAGGCGAATGCCACCTTCCCCTGGGGTGTGGCGATGATGCCTGCCGGGCCGCAAGGCCGGGTCAGCGTCAGCAACGGGATTGTCGCTGCCGCCAATTCGTCATCGCCGCATCCCGACGCGGTGCACAAGGTGCTGGCCTGGATGGGCAGCACCGACGGGAACGCCTTCCTAGGCCGCAGCGGCGCGGCCATCCCCGCCGTGCTGAGCGCACGGACACCGTACTTTCAGTATTGGGCAGACAAGGGTGTCGACGTGTCCCCCTTCTTCGAGGTGCTACGCGGTCAGCAGATCGCCGCCCCCGGTGGACAGGGCTTCGGGGCCGGATTCGCCGCGCTGAAGCCCTATTTCGCCGAGATGTTCCTGGGGCGCCTTGACGTGCACGTGGCGCTGCAACAGGCGCAGCGCGCGGCGAACAGGGCGCTGGAGCGGTAACCCCGCGCGTCACCCCCCGTGCCGAGCATGCCCAAATATCCCGGTTTTCGGCCGTTTGAGGCACATTTGCGCATGCTCGGCGCTGAGGAGCGGGCTACAGTACCTCGAATAACACGACGGCCGTTCCTACGGCGATCACCAGGAGCAACGCGATGGCGTCATTCAGGCCGGGCCGCGCGGGATGCGCCGAGATCTGGCCGGTGCCGCCACGCGCGGTGATGGCGTCCCCCATCTCCGAAGCGCGGCGTAGCGCCGCGGTAATGGCCGCGGTGAGCATGTCGACCGCCTCGGCGATCCATCGCAGCCCGCGCCGCCCGCGCCTGCCCTCACGCACCTGTGGCGGACGCAGCCGGCGCGCGGCAATGAGCACCCGGAACTCGTCGGACAACATCGGGAACGAACGCAGTGCCAGCGCCAGGGTGGCGGCCCGCTCATCGACCGGGATCCCGAAGACCTTCAAGGGCCGCCCCAGCACGGCCACGGCGGGCGCGATCTCGGAGACATTTGTCGTCCACGACACCATGGCGCCCGTGCCCAGCAGCACCGCGGCGACCGCCGTCGTGCGGGCCACCGCGAGCACACCGTGAAATCCGATGGTGAGCCCGCCGATATGCCAGAACGGCGGTCCGCCGCTGAAGAACACCGTGAGACTGCCGCCGATCACCAACGCGACCATCCAGATCGGAATGGTGGGCACCGCCCCGCGCGGGATGTGCGCCAGCCACGCGGTGAGAATCACCAGCGCGGCCACCGCGCCGATCGCCGTCCAGGTGGGGAAGAACGTCAGCAGCACCGAAATAAGAAAGACCGCAATCAGTTTGGTCCCGGCCCATAGCTCGTGAATGGTGGAGGTACCGGGCACCGGGCGCAGCAGCACCACCGGACGGCGCGGTGCACGTGTCTTCGTCATCCGCGTCTCCCCGACCCCACCGCTTCGGGCAGCAGCACACCGGACTGCAGATGCACGGTACGCGGACACAGCTCCTGCATGCCGTCAAAGTCGTGCGAGATGACCACGATGGTGAGCCGCTCGCGCTCGCGCACCTCGATCAGCAGCCGCAGCAGGCCCGCCTGCGCTTCGGCGTCCAGCCCCGCCAGCGGTTCATCGAGAATCAGCGCGCGCGGCGAGCGCGCCAGCAACCCGGCCAACACCACGCGGCGCATCTGGCCGCCGCTGAGCTGATCGATGGGGCGCGTGGCAAGATCGGGCTCGAGCCCCACACTGGCCAGCGCCCGCACCACCCGATCGGTGTCTCGGGCCGAAAATCCTGCTGCCGAAGCAATTTCATAGTCGACGCGGCTGCGCAGCAGCTGTAACCGGGCGGCCTGGAAGCTGATTGCCACCGACCCCACCTGATCGGACACCGGACGGCCGTCGAGCAGGCACTGGCCCGTCGTGGGTTTGGTCAACCCGGCCGCGATCCACGCGAACGTGGACTTACCCGAACCGTTGCCGCCGTGGATGAGTACCCCGTCGCCCTCGTGGACGGCCAACGAGACATCGCGCAATGCTGTTTTGGCCCAGGGTGTGCCGCTGGCGTACTCGTGCCCCACGGAATCGAACTCGAGCACCACCGGCGACTCGTTATCGGGCCGTGCGGCCGAGGTCGCCGGCACCGGCACGGTCTGGATCGCGGTGCGCGCCGCCTTGCCGTTGACCGCGCGCAGGGCCACCTCGCGATCGGCGGCCGCGGCCTCGGACTGGAAATGTGTGATGTGCACCAAGGACATTCGGTGCTGCTGGGTGAGCCGGGACAACACCCCCAGCAGATCCTGACGACCCTGCGGGTCGACCATGCTGGTGATCTCGTCGGCCACCAACAGCGCGGGGTCGCGGGCCAGGGCCGAGGCCACCGCCAGGCGTTGCAGCTCGCCACCGGAGAGCGAGGAGGTGCTGTGCTCCGCCATCCCTTCCAGACCGACCTCACGCAGCAGACCGCCGATATCGACCTTGTGGTCGGCGGGCAGGCCCCACACGACGTCGTCGGCGACCTTGGTGCCCAGTACCTGACTTTCCGGGTGCTGCATGACGATTGCGGTGCCGCCGATGGCACCCAGGCCCACCGAGCCCGGCCGCTCGATCTGACCTGACGTGGGTTCGCGGCCGGCCAGGATGCGCATCAGCGTGCTCTTACCAGAGCCGTTGGGCCCGGTGATCGCGACGTGCTCGCCGACGTCGATATTCATAGAAAGCGGTGCCAGCGCATCGGATTCACCACGCGGATAGCGGAATCTCACCTCATGCAGGCGGGCCGGCACCGGGCCCACCGCTCCCGCGACCGCGGGCGGATCGAGCTGGTGCACATCCGGAATCACCGATAGGCGCCGAATCACCCGGGAGAGCACCCACCAGCCGAACATCGTATTCAGCAGCACGAACGTGAAGACGATGCCGCCGATAAACCACATCCAGTTGCGCATCGCGTAGTCGATGGCGCTTGTCGCGTTCACACCCACCGCCTCCAGATGCGGGATGTGCCCGATCATCTTGAACAGGCCCTCCAGCGAGGCGCGCAGCGCGTCGAAAAGCAGGGTGCGCATCCGGTTCAGCAGCGTCAGCGCACCCACCGCCAGCGCCGCGATGATCGCACTACAGATCACCCCGATCACGGTCAGCAGCGGCATGCCGTGACCGCGGCGGCGCACCACGCCCGTCAGGCCCCCGATATAGACGCACTGGCACATGGCGATGAATCCGCCGAGACCGGCCAGCAGGAACGCGATGACTCCCCCGGCCACGGCGGCGGCCAGCAGCACGCGGATGCGGTAGCGATAGCCCAGGAGACCCATGGGCACGGCGCCGAGCAGTTGCACGGCACCGAGGATCGGCAGGGCGATTCCGACGATGACCATGGCCGCGGTGAGCGCGGCCATGACGGCCGCTTGAGCCAATTCATCGGGCTTCAACGGCACCCTGGCGAAATTCACTTCACAATTCTGCCAGCAGGTTTACCCGCTCTCAGGACATTCTCAGCTTGGCGCGACCGGGCGTTAATTCACCGCGACGCCGATCAGGTGGCCTATCAGGTAGGTGGCCCCGATCGCGATGGCACCGAATGCCAACTGCCGCAACGCGCTCAGCCACCGTGGCCGCGAGGTGAAACTTCCGGCCACCCAGCCGGCGATGAGCAGGCCCACACCGCCACAGATCAACCCCGCCAGCAGTGAGGCGAATCCCAGCAGGAACGGAATCAACGGCACCACCGCGCCCACGGAGAACGTCACGAACGACGAGAGGGCGGCCACCCACGGCGACGGGGTCTCGTTGGGATTGATACCAAGCTCGCGGGTGAGGTGGATCGTCACCGCGGTGTTCTCGTCCCGGTGGATCTCGTCGGCCGCCGCCGCCGCGGTCTGCGGGGAGAGCCCGATATCGCCGAGCATGGAGATCAGCTCCTGCTTCTCGGCGTCGGGGTGCAGCTGGATGGCGCGGCGTTCCACGCTCGCCTCGTGCTCGATCTGCGAATTGGACGTCGATACCGACGTGAACTCGCCCAGCGCCATCGAGAACGCACCCGCCACCAGACTGGCGGCGCCGGTCAGCACGATCGCGTGCGCGTCCAGCCCGCTGGCACCCACACCCGCAACCAGAGCAGTGTTGGTTACCAGCCCGTCCATGGCGCCGAACGTGGCCGCGCGCAACCATCCCCCGGACACGTCGGGGTGCGTGTGGTCAAATTCATGCGGTAGTTCGGCAGATCCCGTAGAGCCGTCGATTGCCACGATGTTTGAATCTACTTCCAGGTTGCTGAAAACGCACTGTTCAGAGGGGAATTACCGACATGAATCGTTCATTGACCGTTTTCGGCACTGTGGTGTTGACCGGCGGGATGTTGCTGGCGTGTTCGAACAATGACAAGAAGGACGAGTCCCCCGGCACGTCGGCCAGCAGTAGCGCCGCCACCTCGACGGCCGCGGCCAGCACCTTCGACATTGCGAAGATCGACGCCATCAAGGATCAGTTCCCCGCCGGATACACCGTCGAGGTACAGCCCAAGACCACGGTGACCCAGCAGATGCTCGATCAGATGAAGGGCATCTTCGACAAAGCCACCTTCACCCCGCAAGAGTGCGCCGACAAGATGCTGGGCGCCTTCCCGCAGGTGACCGGGACGACGATGCAGGGCGTCACCGGCGCCAAGGACGGCGCGGATCCGATGTCCAAGACCATGATCATCGCCGCGGCGATGGAGACGGTTAACCCGATCCCCGCCGATACCACCGGCGGCGCCTGCGACAAGTTCACCCTGTCGATCGCCGGCATGGCAGAGGGCACCGGCGAGAAGATCGACGCACCCGCCATTGACGGTGTGCAGACGACCGGCACCTCCACGAGCATCAAGATCAGCGCGCCCGGCATGGAAAAGGAGATGGCGCAGGTGGCCTACTCCGCTCAGCTCGACGACCACCACGCCATCTCGGTGTCAGGCATGGGCGATGTCGACCGCAACGACCTCTCCGATGTCTTCGTGAAGGCCGTCAACGCCGTTAAGGGATAGGGCGTATCGGGATGCCCGCCCCAGCGCCCAACGGCGGGTATCCCGGGGCTCCCCAGTACGCCCCCGGCGGGTAGTAGCCATACCCGTACCACGCCGAACTGGGCACGCCCTCGCAGCGGGTGGTGTAGCCGGCCGTCGCGCAGACGGTCGCCTGGGCAGAGCCGGCGGAAGGGCTGGACAAAACAAATGGCGCTGAAGCCAGAGCCCCGGCAATAAACACGGAGCAGAGAATTCGCGCCACATTATGTGGTCGCTTCATAACTCCAGGATAGTCCTCTCCCAGCGCCTTTCACGCAAAGGTGATAAACCTCCCTCATGGCTGAACGCGTTACGTTCCCCAGTTGCACCGGCCCCACCCTCACCGGGGTCATCGACCGGCCTGACGGGGCCATTCGGGGCTGGGGAGTCTTCTCCCACGGGTTCACACTCGGCAAGGATTGTCCTGCCGCGGCGCGCATATGCAAGCAATTGGCCAAGGACGGCATCGCGATGATGCGATTCGACGCTCTGGGGCTCGGCGATTCCGACGGCGACTGGGGCGACGGGTCATTCACCGTAAAAGCGAATGACGTTATTGCGGCATGCACATTCATGGCCGAGCGCGGCACCCCGGCCGACATTCTCATCGGGCATTCCTTCGGTGGGGCCGCGGTGCTGGCGGCCGCGCGGGACTCCCCCGGTGTGCGCGCCGTCGTCACCGTCGGGGCGCCGATGGACCCCGTCCATGCCGAAATCCAGTACGACGCCGTGGTCGAGACGGTGCTCGCCGAGGGCAGCGCCACCTGGATGGTCGGCGGCAAAGCGCTCACGCTGAAACGTGCCTTCGTCGAGGATGTCCGCGCCGCCGATCTACAGGAAAAAATCCGAAGCCTGCGCCTGCCGCTGCTGATCCTGCACTCGCCCACGGACAACACCGTGGGCATCGAGAACGCCAGCCGGATCTTCCAGACCGCACGGCACCCGCGCAGCTTTGTCTCCCTGGAGGGTTCCAACCACTTTCTGTTCGGGCCCGGAGAAGCGCGGCGTGCGGGACGGATCATCGGGGCGTGGGCCGACGCGTACCTGGGCGACTGAGCGCCTTTCCGGGCGGGCGAAACGCAAAACTCCGCCTCACTGGGAGACGGAGATCATGGCGCGAAACCTGGTGGCTCCCCCGATTGGACTCGAACCAATAACCGTCCGATTAACAGTCGGATGCTATTGCCATTTCCGGGGTGTACCCTTGCCATATAACTGCAGGTCAAGATAGTTTCAGTGCTAGCAGGGACTAGCAGGGACTTTTGAATCGTTGGCTACACCTGTGGCTACACCTAGAAACGAAGGGGCGGATATGCCGACGCGTCGTAGCCAGGGAGACGGAAGCCTTTACCGGGCAGCAAACGGACTGTGGCGGGCAGCCGTCACCCTCCCCTCAGTCGACGGAAAGCGCCGACGCAAAGTGGTGTCGTCAGCGCATAAGACCGTCGCCATGGCCAAATTGCGAACTCTGCGTAAGGAAGTCGCCGAGGGCCGCGCCACGGTGACCGGATCCACCACAGTCGGCCGATGGCTACGAAAGTGGATCGACGAGATACACGGCCCCTCGCTGCGGCCGAAGGCATACACCGATTACGAGAGCATCATCCGCCTACACATCACTCCAGCGATCGGCCACAAGCGCCTGGATGTGCTCACCGCAGAAGACGTGCGGGCGATGTACCGGGAAATGCAGAAGACCTCCACGCGCACAGCAGCGCAGTCACACATCATCCTGCGCAAGGCCCTCGGGGATGCAATGAAAGAGGGCATCCTCGGGAAAAACATCACCGACGCCGTAGCCAAGCCGAAACACACCCCCACCCCGCCCGAACCTCTCGACGCCGATCAGTGCAAGGCCCTGCTGCGCTCATGTATTGACGCCGAGGATCCACTGGCGCCGCTATGGGCCACTGCATTCCTCACGGCCCCGAGGCCCGGTGAGCTGCTGGGCATCGAGCTCGATCGCACCGACCTCGATCACGGTATCTTCGAACTGTCCTGGCAGCTGCAACAGCTCAATCGACAGAGACACGGGTGCGGCGATGGGACCCCTGACGGCTGGCCATGCGGAAAGATACGCGCGGCAGCGTGCCCAAAGCGCCGCTGGGACATGCCACCTGGCTTCGAATTCCGCCCTCTATATCGGTCGTTGGTGTTGACTCGACCCAAGACCAAGACGGGCACCCGGATCGTCCCGATACCCGCTCCGCTGTGGGCGATGCTCAATGTGCACATCGAGAACATGGTGGGTCCAAATCCGCACAACCTGCTGTGGCACCACCCCGACGGCAGACCCATCTCGCCGCGCGAACACCACACGCTCTGGAAGGCCGCACTGGACCGTGCCGGTCTGCCGGACGCTCCCCCATACGTCAGCAGACACACAACGGCGACGCTGTTGTCCCAATCCGATGTGCCAGAAGAGATCCGCATGCAGATCATGGGACAGTCGTCGGTGGTGGCGCACCGCGGATACACCCACATCGACCAGACTCAAACACGCAAGGCACTAGCCAATCTCGATCACCTGCTGCTGGCGTAGAAACGACGAAACGCCCCCGATTCCACACCCGGAACGGGGGGCGTTTTTGGCGGGAGAAGCGGCGCCTGGCCGTTTTTTGTTCTGAGTGAACTACTCCTAATGTCCGCAGGTCAGTGGCCGACTCTGCGCACTAGATCCCTCCGACCTCCTTCCGACTTGTCGGTACCGCGCCATACTGTGTTAGGACAGGCGCAGCAATGTGCAGCGCAGCCGCCAAGATGAATGACACACTGGCGTATATATCCGGCGCAGATGGAGGTGCTAGGTCAGATGACGAAGATCGCGACATTGTCAGATCAGGAACTCCGAGCTCGCCGCCAAATAATCCTGGACAAGCTCGGTATGTCGATAGAAGACCTGCGCAGAAGGGCTAAGGGCTACGCTCTCGTCGGTGACGAGCATGACGCGTGGGAACAGATCGAATCGATCGCTTTCTTGTTGGGGGAAACCAGAGCTTAGGGACCGTGCGTGGTTCTGAATCACGCCAAGTTCAACGAGGGCGTCGAAGAGTTCCTCAGTGACGTCTCGGTGGCCATGTCCTGCTTCCCCCTGCAGCCCTCACTCGAGGTTGAACTCGCTGATGCGGACAGCGAGCGTTTACGCGCAGTTGTCGATGCCAAAGTTGACCTCGTGGCTGCCGACTCGGAGGCTGATAGCCTCGCTCAGTTCACGGCAAACTACAAGCTCTGTATGGACTCCTACGGCGACTATCTAGCGGTCGAACACTCCTCGTTCGTGCTCAAAGCCACCTTGGACCGCACGCCGATCATCAGGTGGGACTACGACCGTCGCGCCACGAACAAGCCGAATTCCCACGTGCAGATGACCGCACACCGTGGTGCGTTGTCGCATTTGCTCTCTCGCCTAAATCATCCGACGCCCCACAGCGTCGAATCACTTCACATGCCCATGGGAGGTGAGCGTTTCAGACCGTGTCTGGAGGACATTATCGAGTTCCTCATTCGGGATTGCGGCTTCTGCGGGGGGCCAAACTGGCGGGCCGTGCTACGGGAGGGCCGTGCCAAATGGCGGCGTATCCAGACGCGAGCCGTCGTTCGTGACGCACCCGCAGTTGCCGCTGATCAACTCGAATCAATGGGCTACACCGTGACTCCTCCCGAGGACGGTCACTGCGACGAGAGGACGGATCGGCTCACCGCGTGGTAGTTGGCCGGTCATACCTCGTCGCGCAGTTCGGCCGGTAGTGGTGGCGCTGGTGTGCCGGGGACGTGTTGTGTCGCCCAGGCCATGAGATCCCTGATGTGCCGCACGGCGATGCGAAACAGGTGCCGGAACTCGTTGCGCTCGCGCTCTACCGCCTTGAGTCGGGTTTCGAGGTCTCGCACTTTGCGTGAGGTGAGGGCCTGCCAGCCGCCTAGGATCGCGGTGACCGCGCCTCCGATGGCCTGGATCAACTCGGGGGTCACTCGCTCCACCCGCCGCCGACGCCGACAGTGAGGCTCACCGGGTGGCCGCTCGGATCACGTCATCGATCAGCGAGCCGCCCTGCGCCGGAATGCTCGGAAGGTCGAGCTTGGTCGGGGCGGACACAGGCGGGTTGACCCCTATGGTCTCACGCACCTCGTCGGCTGCCGCGGCGGCCGCATTGCCGATGTCAGTGAGCTTGCCTAGGGCGTCGTTGTACATCGAGTCCAGGTGCTTACCAACGGCATCGGCTTGAGCGATTGCGTCCGTGAGACTGGTGGTGACGTCAGCGACGGCAGGGGTGGTATCGGTCTTGACCGGATGGCTGAACAGTGCGCCGGCCGCCACGACGCCGGAGCCGATCGCGGTCATCCAGCCGCCGAGGTCAAGTGTGGATAGGTCACCGCCCTGAGCGACGGTGGCCACTGCGCCGGCGAAGGCGATGCCGAATGCGCCGACGGCCTTGAGGATTGTGTTCGGGGTGTACTTCATGAGCGTGCTCCGTTCTGTGCGAGGAACTGCTGCAGGACAGCGGGATTGGATTGTTTGATCTCGTTGAGAACCGATTTGGCTTGGTTGACCGGTCCGGCGGCTGTGCCGTATTTGCCTTGCCCGGCCGCAGTGCGGGCTACGCGCCGGATGGCGTCGGGCTCGCCCAAGCGGGCTTGATTCTCGACGTACGGTTCGTGGGGGCCGTGGGCGTCGAGAGCGCGGATCATGTCGACGATCGGCACGTCCGGCTCGCCCGGGTCGGCATAGATCGACAGTGAAGGAACGGTGAGACCGGACATCAGTAACTCCTCGATGGGATCGATGGGGGTGGATGGGTTGAGCAGTGAGAGCAGCTGGTCGCCCAGCAACAGGCAGCGGTTGTAACGGGCAGTGCGATCGGGCATCCCGTTGGGTGTATCGACCCAGCCGTTGACGCAACGAGAGACGGCGAGAACGTCTCCGGCGTCGGCGAATCCGTTGATTTGACCGGGCCGGGGTCCGCCGTAGAGCCAGTACCAGGACGCGGCGAGAAAGCCCCACTTTGGTTCCTCGACCAGTTCAGGCTGGTTGACGAACAGTTCGGAGTCAGTGACGTATCCGTTTGTCTTGCACCACTGTCCGAACTTGCGGTAGTTGCTCTGCCAGGTCAGTTGGATCGGCCCACGTCCGCGGTATCGGGTGCGATCCCAGCTCCAATCTGGGCCGCTGGTCTGAATCTCGGCCGTGTACCGCAGGCCAGAAGACTCATGGCCGACCTGGCTGCACCATGCCGCCGCGCGCAGAACCGTGGTGATCTCGGCGGCATGCATCGCCTCGGCGAAGTGTGGAAGGTAGGCGGCCATCTGATCGCGTCCCAGGACCGTTGGCGCCATCGCCGCCGCAAGAAGCGCCGGTCTATCTGGCCCGGCTACCTGGTCGATGATCGGGCCGGGTAGGTAGTGCCAGTCGTTGGCGTAGGCGGTGTCGTAGACCGATCGGGCCTGGTTGCCAGTCACGCAGCCGTCAGAGCCGTTGGATTCCATGCGGATTCCGTCGACCTCGCACCACATGTGGCTGTTGGCTCCACCACCGGGGCCGTGGTGGATGGCGATCTTTACCGCAGCGTCCGCGGGAAAGTCGTTGGGTGAGGCCACGCAGATGGTGTTGAAGATGGTGCCCATCTCGCCGACGTCGATCGGCCGCCAGCTTTCGGTGGACATGCCGTGTCTGGACCAGGCCATCGCGGTGCCGTTGATGGCCGCATCCAGCTCGTCGATGACAAGGCCGGAGCAGTCCGTTCCAATGTTGCGGTCAAGGGGATTCCAGTTCCCGCCGTACACATAGTCATTGCCAACGCGGTCTGTGAAGATCCGCTTGGCGAACTCGATGTTGGTGCGTGTAGCTGTCATTTTTTGGTGTACTTCCGTTCGATGCGGGGATCGATTTCCTGGGCGTAGGACGAGAGCTGGTCGGAGGCCCACCAGCCGAGACGGAATGCGGCAGCGCCGATGGCCAGGCACAGAGCGACCACCGCGAGCAGCTGGCGGTGCATCATTGCCCGCCCTTGTATTGGGTCTTGGGAGTGATGTCGACGTTTACTGGGCTGCTGCCCACGGTGATTGGTGTATCGAGGGCATGGCCGCGCAGGTAGGTGGAGCCGTTGAATATGGCGTAGTGGCTCACCACTGTGGAGGCCGGTATCTGCAACGTGCCCGCCGATCCGAGTGAGACCGCATAGCCGGCGTCGCCGCCTGCACCGTCAGCTGCGCTGCCCCATGTGGTGTTGAATGATGCTGGGGTTGAGGCGATCACGTTCGCAGCGCTCGTGCCGGTGCCAGGGTCGCCGCTGCACGGCTTGATGGTGTTGCCCGCCGCTGCGATCTTGTTGCAGATATCGATTTGATGAGCTGATGTGGCGCCCATGTGTCCTCCTGGTTGTCGATCTACTGGTAGGCGCGTGCCCAGGCCCCGCCTGGTGCCCCTGCGCCGCCCTGATTGCCGTTGAATGCGTTTCCGTTGCCGCCGTTACCGCCGCCACCGGGCGGGTTTCCTGCGGCCTGGTTGGTGGACTGCACCGCACCGCCGATGTAGGACTGGCCGTTGTAGGTGTGCGTACCGGGCGATTGACCGTTGCGGGTGGTCCCGAACTGGTCGCCGGTGCCCCCGGTGGCCGACAGTCCCGACCAGCTCGACCCGGACACCTCGGCGGTGACGGTGCTGCCGCCGGCGCCCTTGTTGCCCTGTGTGCCAGCGGGTGCGGCTACCGGGATGACGAATGTGATCGCGGTGGCTGACCAGGGGATGTCCACGCCGCGCTCCAGCGTGGCGTGCGCCCAGTTTCCGGCGTTACCACCGCCGCCGGTGACGAACCCAGCGAACCCTCCACCGCCGCCGTTGCCGCCGCCAATCAGCACGACGTCGATGTACCGGCACCAGGACGGGATCAGATAGGTGATCGTCCCGGGGATGGTGTACTGCTGGGTCTCGGGGGCATGCGGGCTGAACACGGCGGTGGCGCTGTCGTATCCACCGCCGGTATCGAACCCGGTCAGGTGCGCGAACAGTGTGGCGGTGTCCTGCCCCTGACCGAGATCACTGCCGGATAGGTGCGCGAGAAGGGCTGCGCTGTCCGAGTCGATCCCGGTGTCGGTTCCCGAAAGGAAGTACTTGAGCATGGCCGTGGCCGAGTCGCCCCCGGTACCGGTATCGGTGCCCGTCAGGTGTGCCAACAGCGCGGCCGAATCCGAGCCGAGCCCGTCGTCACGGCCGGACAGATGCGCTATCAGCTCTGCGGTGTCAGATCCGATGTTGGTGTCGGTCACCAGCAGATGGCCCAGCAGCGTCGCCGAATCCTCGCCGATACCCGTATCTGTCACGAAGGCTCGGGGAACCCACTGCCACTTGCCGCCCGGTGTGCTCGGCGGTACGACCGGATTCGGGGACCACTTACCGCCCGACCGCGCAGCAGGAACGGTCGGGTTCGGGGACCAGGGCACTACTCGCCCGTATCGACCCGGAGATAGGGCCAGGACGTGATGTCCGGGTTGTCTTCGTTGGTCGTGAAATACATGGTTTCCGAACCGATGACATAAACTTGCCAGTCGCCACGGGGATCGTCGTTGTCGAGCTGGAAAGCGATCGCGCTGCCGGCGGGTTGGATCCGCAGCCGCCCATTGGTGATGTCTACCGGTGGTTGCGGTTCGACCGGGGTGGGGTCCAGGTACTCCAGGTATTCGGCCGCGCTGCCCTGCACCACTACCGTTGCACCGTTTCCGACTGTCATCTCGACGGTTCCGGTGCCGGGCACATCCCTGATGATGTTGACCTGTGGCCGGAAGCTCAGCGGCTCGCCGTCGGTTCCGATCGCGTTGATGTATCCACTCTTGCCTTGGGTGAAGTGCTCAGTCATGGTGGCGCTCCTGTTATTTCCTGGCGATGGTCATGAATGCTTCGAGCCCGGAAGAGTCGCCGCCGTACTTGGTGACCGAGGCGAAGGTGCCGGTACCAGCGATCTGGAATGCCGAATGGGCCGCTTGCACGTTGTCGCCGGCGGCCAGGTAGACATCCCAGCTGGTGGCGCCACCGATCGACCATTTCGTGGTGGTGGTGCCGTCGTTGTCGAACGAGAACGTGGGGTTGCCGAACGCGTAGATAGACCCGTTCTTGAACAGCGCTACGCGATCGTTGATACCGTTGGAAGTTTCCGCCCACAGGTACCGCAGGGTGACTCGATACCAATCCGGTTCGGAGACAGTGAACTTGCCGTTTGAGAGATCGACGGCAATGTCGGGTGTGGATTCTCGAATGACGTTGAAGTAGCCCGTTGCGATCAGTCCGTGGGCAGAGGACCCAGTCCCGGCGGTGCTCAAGCTTGCGCAGCTGACCACGGCTGTTGAGGTGCGGGCGATGCGTGCCCCGGACCCGGCGTAAGCGGGGATCACATAGTCACCCAAGGTCATCGCGGCCAGACGGAATGAGTCGTAGGTCTTTGTGCCTTGGAACCATCCGAGGTTGACCGTCGCGCGGGCCATGACAATGCCGCCGCTGTATCGGCGGGTTGGACCGAAGGTGACCGACGAATTAGTCACCGACAGCACAGCGTTGCCGCCCACCGAGATGGTCCAGGACGTACCGACGTTGTGGGCCTCGACCAACATGCCCTGCCCGAGCGAACCAGACCAGACGCCGCCCGAGAAGGGCGTGAAGCTGTAGGTACTGCCCGAGCGTGTATAGCTACCCAGGATCACGCTGCTGTAGTCGATGCGCACCGCTGCGCCAGCGGTGTCTGCCGAATCGGAGTGGAACAGAACGTACATCGGTGCGGCAATCGAGCCACCCTGATCGCCCAATACCACGGCAATGCTTTGATCATCGGAGTTGCACATCTTGCTGCAGGTCGCCAGGTACGTGCCGTCTGGCCGTGAAGCGTCAATGCCCACATAGCCGTTCGAGCCGCGAATCCCGAGATCGGAGCTAGAGAACTCAGCCGGTAGCACCGCACCGTCGGCTCCGCCAAAGGTCGTTGCGTAGCTCAGGCCGCCCGCACCTGTGTTGCTCTGCCCTTGCGATTTGGCGAGCTGCGCATTGGCGGCGGCAGCAGCAGCGGCCGCCTGTGCCGCTGTCTGTGCCACCAGGATTGCCTGATTCTGGGCGTCTTGGTTGGTCATCGATCCGCCGAGGAATCCCAGGCCGGCGCCGATCGCGTCACGCAGGGCGCCCAGTCCGGTAGCGGCTTCATTGATAGCGCCGGTGATCGCCGAGCCGGACATCTGCCCTGAGCTATTGAGTGCTTGAGTCTTGTTTTGGTTCAGGCCAAACCAGTCTTTGACGCCCTGCACCAGCGAGTTGATCGGCGTCACGAGATTGCCGTTCAGAATGTCCAGGATCTGGTTGATGATCGTCTGAATGATCGCCAGGCCAGAGACCTGCGCTTGTTGGATCAGTCCCTCGATCTCCGAGGCGGTGATCTTGCCGTCCGCGGTGATCGCCTGTAGGCGAGCGGTAATGTCGGCGACCTCGGAGTTCACCGTCCCACCAATAGCGTCGACCATCTCGCGCAGATCCTTGACTAGCCCGAGGTCGAGCAGGTTCGACGCCCATGCCGAAGCATTGGAGAATCGGAAGGTTCCGGCGGTCGCGCCGCTATCGAGGATGAGCAGCTCGGACACGTGCGCCACACCAGGGGGCACGGGCCATTTATCTTGGACCGGGACCCATTGCCAGCTATGGTCGCCCGAGGGCTGCAGGGATCCGCGAATGACATCGGCCAGCGGATTGCCCGCTGCATCAAACGGGGTGAATCCGACCTTGACCGGGTTGGATCCGGCGGTGGCGACAGCACCAGTCCACTGCGAGGCTGCGCGTAGTTCCAGCGTTTGGCCCGGGAAGACCGGGAATGGTTCCGAGCGCATAACCTGCTGTGTGCCATTGGCGGTCGCACGAATCGAGCCACCCGAGATGAACCCCGGCATGACCGAATCCCAGGACCAGAACGGGTTGGTCTTCACGCTGTCGGCGTTCAGGAACTCCCCGGAGCCGCCGATGAGGTCCTGGACGACATTGGCTATCCGTGAGATGGGGATGACGCCCTTGAAAATCTGTCCGGCGGCCTTGCCGATTGCGGTGAGAATGGATCCGGGGTTCGACAGGTCGATGCCCTGCAGGGCATTGCGGATGCCGAGGGCCCATGTGCCGAGGTCGGATTCGTCGCCGTCCTCGACGCCGGTGATGAGTTCGATCAGGTCATCGAGGATCGGGACCTTTTTGAGCTCGGCGAGGATGCGTTCGATGTTCTCGTGTGGGTCGGTGCTGATCAGCCAGGTTTGTGGATTGATGCCGAGCAGTCGGGCGGCCAGGGACGCGATGATCGCCAGGCTGATGGACACAGGCTGTCCGGGGGTGCCCCGCAGCATGAGTCCGCCGAATGCCGCGTCGGAGGCGCCCTTCCAGCCCTGCGATGCCTTGATGTCCGATTTGAGGCGGCCCTCGATCGCGGCCTGTAGACGCTGTTGCAGGTCTGCGACGGTGTCCCCATGGGAGTTATCGCCGGTGATGCCGAAGCGCGCGTTTGGGTTGATCGATCCGGGTCCGCCAGGGGTTGTCACTCAAAATCCTGCGGGCGCGACGCGGCGATCTGCTCTTCGGTGCGCTTGATCATGTCGGGGAACTGCGCGCGGATTTCGGCGATCAGGAGCTGCTTGTCCTTCTCGGTCTGGGCGGCTTCCATCTTGTCGGCGAGCTCGGCCAGGCTGGGTTGTACCTGCCCCATGCTGCGCAGCAGCGCGATGGGGTCGGTGGTCGTGGCCGCCTTGCTCACCAGCCGCTGGGGTGCGTGGTTGCCCCAGTTCGCCGGTCCTTCGGTCTCCAGGGTTTTGGTGGCCAGCTCGGGGTGGATGCGCACTCCCAGGCTGTAGAGGCCATTGGCCACAGGTCCGCGGGCGGGCGCGGCTAGGAACCACAGCGCCTTGGCCAGCTGTTCGCATTGGCGGGCTTGCTCGAGATCAGGCATTGTCCAGCGCCTCCCATCCGGTCACCTGGGGTCCGGTGACATTGACGATGACCAGATCACCGCCGTCCCAGACGAATCCGGCGTAGCGATAGCCCGGGCCATGGGGCACCAGGTCCGCGGTGTCGACCCAGGGCTCGCCCAGTGGGGTGGTGTCGGTGCCCTTGCGCACCAGGAGCGTCTTGGTGAGGTTGGAGTACTCGATCCAGTAGTCGTTGCCGTTGACGACGGTGTGGTTCACCGCGGTGCCCTGGTAGGTCATCTGAGTGGGTGAGGATCCGACCGCGAGGTGAATCTTGTTGTTGCTCGTGATGATCGGGTCGGACTCGAACTGCACGGCCAGATAGCTGGTGAACCATTTGTCGGCGCACACCACCACGCTGGTCTTGCCCGCGTTGGGGTTGAGCAGTTGGACATGGATTTTGACCGAGTCTGAGCCGAACGGCTCGTAGTACCGCATGGCGGCCTTGCCTTGGGAGAAGAACGCGACATCCGGGCCGACGCCGTTGGGCAAGGACTGTGCGGAGTTGTCCCACACCTTGACTCGGCCGTAGATGGGCTCCCATACCGAGCGCAATCCGAGTGTCGGGAAGTAGTCCTGGAACTTGCGCGGTGTCGAGGAGATGGTGCTCGCGGGTGCGTCGAAGAACTGGGCTTCTTTGCGGATCACCTTGCCGTGCCGGACCATCACTGGGCCCTCGGTGGTGTCCAGGAAGATCTCGAAGTTGGCGCCCGCGGGGATCGGGTCCATGACTGCCGGGGCGGCCATGAAGTTGATCATCTCGGCGGTCACGGTGCCGTCGACCGTCAGGAGCGCTCCGCCGGCGGTGTCGTAGAAGACCGCGCGGGCGCTCGCGCCGTCGGGCCAGGGCATGTTCCATTCGGCCACCAAGGGTGGTGACCAGTCCCAGGGCTGGGGTTTCCAGATACTTCCGCGCGAGAGTACGAGCGCGGTTGCCAGGTTCTGCATTTAATCCCCTTGTTCTACTGCCATTTTCAGGACACCAGATGAAAGCCGATGTCGGCGATACGGTCGAGTGCGTTCTTGAGCATTTGAGAGAACCGCTCCCCTGTGCTCAGTGAGGCCTTGTTCTGGCCGCACTTCATCAGGAACTCGCTCTTGCCGCTGTCGTCGCCGGAGAGGATCTGTTCCTCGATCTGGTTGACGAACATCATGTCGATGCCCAGGCGTTGTAGTGCGCCGGCGCTGGAGGCCACCCGGTCCTTCATCTGGGCATGCACGCCGGGCAGTACCCAGGTGGATTCGTCGATGACCATGGTGTGGCTGGTCTCGGCGTCGGTGGCCTTGAACAGGCCACGCATCGCCGCGACCGCCGCAAGGCTCCATGCGTTCTGTTCAGCACCGGAGTTGTACACCTCGAACAGGTGGGCCCAGCCCAGATTGGTTGCGCGACTGGTGTTCTTCCACTCATCCCAGGCCAAGATGGTGCCCACCAGGAACGGCATGATGACATCGCTGGCAATGTCACCGAGCGAGTCGAAGCCGCCGAGAAAGAAGAAACCAATCAGGTTCCCCGTGGCCTCGATCAGCAGCTTCACGATCGCGTCGGCGGTCGGGTTGTCACCGCCGACCACACCGCTGACCGCGGTGGCCGGTGAGTGGTTGACGACCGATTGCAGGTCGTTCCACCACGAGTCGCGGATCGCCAGAGCTGGGGCGGTGGCGAAGTTCCCGAGGAACCCGGACTGCCAGTACTCATCCGGGTAGAGCGTTTCGTCGTCGCTGACCTGCTCGAAGCTGTCCTCGACGAATCCCGCGCCCCACTGGATCACGGACCGTGCCAGGCCGCCGGCGGCGTTGCCGTTGACGAATGTTCCACCGGGCAGGGCGAACCCGGAGCGATCGAAGACCTCGAAGACCAGGGCGCCGTTGGCAACCGGCTGACCGAACATGTCGGTGCCCATCTCGCCTTCGGCGGTGAAGTAGCGGCGATAGTCCAGGCACAGCTGCCCGTCATCGAGTGCCGCGGCGATCACCGAATCAAGGGTGTTCATTCGGTAGGCCACGATGTTCCACAGCGAGGAGTCGGTGATGAAGGGCTTGCACTTGATGTGCACCTGCCAGTTGCGGCAGTCCAGTGGCTGGGTCCAGCCTTCGATATGCCACGGATCGTCGGGCAGATGGTAGATCGGCGCCTGGTTACGAATCAGGTTGAGCAGGAACACCGTTGATATGGACCAGATCCCGGGTGCGTAAATGAAGCCGTCTCTAGGGAATTGGAAGACCGGGATGGGTAGGGCTGGGTTCGGTGGCGCGAGAATGAACTGGGGGTACTGCATGTCATCGTTGAAGAACGCCGAGATGTAGTCCACACCGCCCCGGGTCTCGACTTTCCAGTGGTGCATGAAGCCCGTCCAGCGCCACTTTCCGCCGAACTTGTCGACGCGGATGATGATGTTCTTGCACTCGTTGGGGTTGTTGGGCACCGAGGCAATGAATTTCGCGATGTAGTGGGTGGCGCGCAGCTCGAAGTACCCCGAGGCTGAGACGTTGCCTTTCTTGGGGAACTGGTACTTGGTCGGCTCCATGATGTGGATGCGGCCCACGAAGATCAGTCCGGGCTTGCCGGTGGGGTCGTTCTTGTAGATCGAGACCTCGGTCTGCGCGCGCTGCAGCGCCTTGCGGTCCGAGCGGATCTGCGTGCACGTGGCGCGCGACTGAGCTAGCCGCGCGGCAAGAGCTGTGCTCACACGATCCTCGGCGTGCTGAATGGCTCGTCGTACCAGCGCGGCAAGGTCAGCTCGAGGCGGGCGCCCGCGGGGTTGGTGACGTTGGCGCGCACGATGCAGCCGGGGTTGTCGCTGCCCTGCCCCTCGGAGGACCCGGCGCCAGGCGCGATCGGGTACTCGAAGTCCTTGCCCGCGTTGCGGCCTGCGAATTGGGTCTCCAGGCTGGTGACGAAGGTCTCCAGGTCGGGGCGGGTGTAGATCTGCAGGTCCTCCAGGTCCATCAGCTGCGCCAACGGCATGGTCTTGCCCAGATCGGCGATACCGCGTCCGTAGGCCTGGCTGCCGAACGAGTAGTCCGGGAGCTGATACTTGGCCCCGCCGGTCAGATCCCATTCCGGCCAGATGTCCACCGGGCACGGGTTGTAGTAGGGCAGCTTGAACCAGTAGTTACCCGGAGTGTCGGTCTCCCACGCGAACCGTTCGGAGGCACCGACATAGAACGGCAGCTCACAGGCCGTGGTCATGACGACTGAGCCGTAGGTGAACAGCTTGGGGTCCTTGCCCTCAAAGCTCTGCGCGGTGAACGGCTTTGGAGTGTCAAGATTGCGGATGCCCAGGCGACGTTCGCCGTCGAACGAGGTGTAGACGATGGACGCTTCCAGGGCTGGGGAGAACATCGCCTTCCACCGCGCATAGATCAGGTGCCACAGGTCCTCGCTCTGGTCCACCATCGTCCCGGTTTCGGGGTTCATGATGTGCACCGTCCACACCACGTCGCGGCGCTTGGGCTTCCAGGACTGGAAGAACTGTCCGAATCCGTAACTGCCCCAGTTGGTTTGAATCGGCATGTCGTACAGGCCAGTCGAGCCGGGCGCGAGCTCGGGGCCCCAGGAGAACCCGGGCGGGGAGATGCGGCAGAAGTCGCCGTTGACGCCGATGACATCGATGATGTCGGTTTGGCGCCTCATGGCTTGTTCGCCAGTCGTGATTGTGCGTCCACTTTTTCCTTCAACTCCAGCTGATCCATCGCCGAGCGCAGTTCGTAATTGCCCGAGACGTTGTAGGTGGGTGAGTAGACGGGCGCGGTGATCGGCGCGTTCTGCACCGGGCGCAACAGCTCCCCGTAGGCGCGGTCGGCGGTGCCGTTCGATCCGGGCACTGAGCCGACCAGCAACGAGGAGCCCACGTTGGCCACGTTTTTCGCGATCTTCCCGGCCTGCTGTATGCCGCCAGCGACCATGGAGGACGCCAACGCGCCGCCTGCTCCCCCACCCATGCCCATCGATCCCCCGGCGGCCGCGGCGGAGATCGCAGTCGATGCCAGATTGGCCAGGGTCGAGGCGGTGGAGTCGATCGCCTTATCGATGGCAGGCAGGTTGTGATTCAGACTCGACGGCGCTGCCCCGACGGTGCCCGGCGCGAACGTCGGCCCTTGCTGCTGCGTCGGCGCCTGCTCGGGTGCAGACTCCTGGGGCTGCAACGTGCTTGGGCTCGCCGGCGCAGCGGGTGCCGCCGAGGGTGGGGGCGATGAGGCTGGCTTCTGCGTGGGGTTATACGGCTGGATGCCAGCACCGCCGGTGCTGATACCGCCCTGCGCTCCGCTCATGGGCGGCTGCGGCGGCGTGGGACGCGCGGAGCTGACCATTTCGATGGCCTTGGAGGCGGTGTTCCACTGCTGGGCGTTGAGTACCGGCTCGGGGGCGCTGGTCTTGTTCATGACCATCTGTAGGCCAGGCTGCAGCCAGCCACCGATGTCATACAGTCCGGGTACTGACCCCTTGGCGTCCGAGGACACAGGTAGATGCCATTGCAACGCGAAGTCTGTTGCGCCCTTGGCTGCTCCGCCGTACTGGGTGGCATCGGCCGCGCCCCCGGATTCGACCTTGACGCCGTTGGGCAGCGTGAGCGCCATGTGTGAGTTGGGTCCGCCGCCGCCGCGCATGACGCCGATGTTCAGCTCGCCGGACTTGTATCCGGGGATGAATCCCAGTGCGGCGAAATCGGACTCGGTGGTGAAGTAGCGCTGTCCTTGTGGCAGCCCCTTGGTCGCGGCGTAGATGGCCGAGGCGATACCCGAGCAGTCATAGCCGCCGGGGCCACCCTCGTATTGCGCGGCACCGACTCCGCCGTAGACGTACTTCTGGCCTACAGCGTGCTGCTGGGCGTACTGGATGCCGCGTAGCGCCGCGGGGCTCAAGGTGCCATCGGCGCCCGGGATTGCAAGCCCGGTGGCCGACGGTAGTTGCAGGGCGCCAGCATTCGCACTGTCGATGACGGCCTGAACGCCTGCGTCGGCCTGGCCGCCACCGCCGCCGAGCTTGTCCAGATAGAACTGGGCGGTGCGCTGCGCAGCCTGGTTGTAGGGGTTGTTCTGCGACAAGATTGAGCCGTCCAGGCCCAGACCACTCAGTGCGCCCTGGATCAGGGTGGATGCGCCCCGGAAGGCAATGTTCTGCGGCTGAATCTTGTCCGGCGCTCCCGCGAACGGGTTCCAGGTGGACATGTCCTGACCAGGCTTGGGCAGCCACGGCATCCAGGACTCCAGCGTGGGCATGGTGAAATTGCCGCCGGTCGGAATGGACAGCCCCAGGCCGGGGATCTGGATGCTTTGATCACCCTTGCCGCCGCCAAGGCTTCCGAGCGCGCCGGTGAGGTTGTTGACCGGTCCCTGGATGCCGTCGACTGCCTTGCCGACCGCCGAGAGCAGTCCGCCACCCTGGGGTGCGGGCGCGATCGGCGCCACGGGAGCCGCGCCGGGCAGCGGGCCAGCCACGATGGGGTTGCCGTCCGGGCCGACAAATCCACCTTGGTCGTATTTCGGCAGCAGCAGGCTGGAGTCGACGATGCCGGTGTTCAGCGCATGCAGGAACGGCGCTGGTACCGCGGCGGTGCCGCGCTCGCTGACGACGAACTCTTTCTTGTGGACCTCGGCGACGTGGCCACCGGTGGGCCCCGTTCCCGTGTGCCCGGGAGTGAAGCCACCCTTGGCGTAGGTAAGGCGACGGGCGTCCTCGGGCGAGAGCCGGTAGGTCCACTTGTCCTGATTGGGCGGAACGCCCTGTGTAGCTTGCGATTGCTCACTAAGGCCCATGCCCGCGTTCGGCCCGATGGTCGACACGATCGTGGTGGCAGTGCCATCTGAGTTGACCACCGCGCCTGGGAATTGCTGGGCGAATTCAGGCTTGAGACGCGGTTGTGGCGTGGCGGCCGCCTGGGCGGCTTGGGCCTGACTGACCGCTCCCCCGGCACCGCTGCGCTCGAAGTTCAAGCGCTGGCCCAGCAGTGAAGCCAGGAACGCCGGGTCACCCGAGCCCAGAGCTTCCACCTGGCTCTGTAGCGTGCCGAGTTGGACGATGTTCTGGCCCAACTCCTTTGCGTTGGTGACCTTCTCCAGCGCCCCTGGTACGCCCAGCCAGGCGTCGATGATGGTGTTCTCATCGATGCCTTGCAGCTTGCCTTCGCCGGGCTTGAGGCCTTGGCTCTTGATGAAGTCCTGCACCGCGGGGCGGACCTTGTCGCGGATCGGCCCCATGATCTGGTCGTACTGAGCACCCCCGCCCGGCAGCGCCGCGGTGATGACGTCGCGCTGATCAGTACCGCCTAGGCCTAGGAGTTTGGCGGCATTGAGCGCATCTCCTCCCAGGCCCTTGCCGGGGCCGCCTTCGACGTTCTGGAGCTTGTCTGCCAAGGCCTTTCGTGTGGCGGTACCGGTGAGGTTGGTGACCGCCTCCAAGGTGCCGATCAGGCTCTTGGCCTCTTCGTTCACAGACTTGATGTGCTCGGCGGCGTTGTCCATGTCTTGAGTGAGACGGGTGACGAACTGTGCCACGAGCGGTATGCCGGCGGTGACCAGTAGTGACAGCGGGCCGCCGGCGGCGGAGATTCCGGCGAGCACCCGGGAGAAGCGGCGTACCCCGCCGCGCTCGCTGCCTGCCGCGGTGAAACGTTCGTCGACGGCATCCATGCCGCGGGTGATGCGGTCTCGGGTGCTGGAGAACCCGGTTCCGACCTCGGTCAGGCCCCGCGATAGTGCGCCAAGGGAATTGGTGACGCCACCAACCAAGGGCGGGACGGTTTTCCAGATCAGGAAGGCCAGCGCGATGTCCTTGACCAGCTGCGGGTGCTCGCCAAGGATCTGGGAGACGGGGCGCAGTACTCCCATGACGACACCGGAGCCTTCTTGGGCTGCCGAGACGACGCCGCCGATGATTCCGGGCAGGTCGCGCAGGATCGGCGCCCATTTGTCGAGCTCGGCGCGGGCGTCGGCGAAGAACTTGCGCAGCTGGTCCTGCCCCTTGGTGGAGTTCAGGAAGTCCGATAGGCGCTTGGAGTTCTGTTCGAGGATTCCTAGAAGTCCACCGCCGCCTGCGGCTTTGGTCAGTGCGGTGAAGATGCCGCCGATGTTGAGCAAGGTGTTGCCCATGCTGGTGAAGCCGTCGGTACCCTCATCGATCCACTTGGCCAGCCGGCCGTCCTTGTCGGCTTCGGTGATGAAGTGATCGAAGCGGTCGGCAACCTTGCCGATGCCATCGGCGATGCGCGGCAGGGCATCTGAGGAGCCGCCGGTCAGCGTTTCGATCGAGTGCACGATCGGGTCGATCGCGGCGGTGAAGCGCTTCTGCGCCTCGGCAGAATTGCCGAGTATTCGATCCAGCAGGCCCTGGGACTGCGTGGAGCCCAGTGACCGGAACAGTTGCACGAAGTTCGCGTTGATGCCGGTGGCCACGTTGGTCAGTCCGCGGTCCAGGACCGGCAGATCATTGTCGACCAGGGTCTTGATCTCATCGGATAGGCCGGCGAACAGCGCCTGCTGTACATCGGTGCGTAGCCCGCGGAACTGCTCGCGCATACCGACGAGCGTCTTGACGAACTGGGCGGCGCCCGGCGCCAAGTTATCCAGCGCGGCAGCTGCTGCCACCGTCGATGCGATCGAGGCCGCTTGAGCCTGCTGGGTGCCCTGATGTGCGCGCACCAGGCGTTCCTGGGCGTCCACCACCAGATCGGAGTTCTCTACGCCCTTGGCGTTGGCGTCGTTGGCCTTGTCCTGCAGTTCGGCATTGCGGGCCCGGGTTTCCATGACGCGCTGGTCGGCTTCGACCACGCGCAGTTGGGCTTCCTGGTAGTCCAGGGCATCTCGGTACTGTCCAGATTGCAGATCGCGGCGGGCGCGCTGCGCCGATAGAACGGCCTGGGCCTCGCTGATCCGGCCGCCGCGCAGCTCCAGGTTCAGATCTTGCAGCTGTTGGCGGGCGTCCTTGCGGGCTTGTGCGACATCTCGTTGCGCGCGTGCCTCGTCATAGACGGCGTTGCGCAGCGCGTTGGCCGCTGCGGCGGCCTGCGCGGACTGTTGGGCTCCGTCGGCGCCGAACTTGCCCGCGGCGTCGGCCGCGGCACTGTAGGCGTCCTTGACTCCCGACAGGCCCAGCACCAATGTGCCGACCGAGGCGCCGACGCCGCCGAGAATGCCCGGTACCGCGATGCCCGACTGGGCGACCTGCTGCAGCGCGCCAGCTAGCGACACCAGGCCGGTGGCCGCCGACGGCAACAGTGATAGGCCCGCCGCGCCGACGTTCCATGCGAACGCACTACCCAGGGATCCGTGGGTGACACTGCGGCGCAGGTCTTCAATCTCGCGGCGAGCACCACGGGTGTCCGCGTCCACCCGGACGACGAGCCGGTTGGCTTCCTGCTCGGTGCGGAAGCGCCGCATATCGGCCTGGGCCTGCCCCAATGAAGCATCGACACCGACGCGGATGTTGTTGCGTTCCTGGGTGTCCCGGAAGCGCTCGATGTCGGCGCGTGCTTGCGCGGTGGCGGCGTTGACGTTGACCGTGAACTCGGCGCGGATCTTGCGCATGTCCGCCTCGAGCTTGCCCTTGAACTCGGAGGCATCAGGGACTACCCGTAGCTTGGCTTCACCGGCTGAGTACTCGGTCACGTATCAGGTCACCTCCTCGTCATAGCCCAGGGCCGCGTCCATGCGCCGGTCGCTGTAGGCCTTCTGGCGTTCTTTGGCCTCATCGATCGGCGTCTTGGGCCCCTCTATGCGAGGAAGCCCATTGACGCGGCGAATGTCGTTGCGTAGTCCCGTGATTGCCGCCACCAGCGCTGAATGGCCCTCCAGGGGAGGGCGGTATGGCTCTTTGGACTTTCCGGCTTCCTCGTACTGCTTCATGAGCGCACCGAGGTGGCGTGGGTCCTTGAGTTGCGCCGCCTGCAGGTACGTGCCGTCTTCGTTCGCGAATTTGGTGCAGATGTTGGCGAACTGCCGCCACGACTTGAGTCCGCGAAAGTAGTCCATGGCGTCCCAGCCGATGCCGGCGAAGTCTTTTTCGATGGCGTCCCAGTACCAGTCGACTAGCTCAAGGACGCGGGCCCTAAAGGGGCTGCCTCCGTGCGGGGGTCATGTCCGCAGGTGGGGCAGATTCCCTCGGCGTCGGGCTCTTTGGGCCACATATGGGCCTTGTAGTCGGTGACGAAGGCGTTCCAGTACTCGTTGCTCTGTCCGGTGAAGAACTCCTGCACCTCGTGGTACCGGCCGTTGAAGAACGCATCGTTGTAGTCCTCAACGGCTTTTTCGGACATCTCACGCACCGAGGTGAAGTTGTCCATGGTGAACTGGTCGGGTTGGGCCAGCATCGCCTGGGTCATCGCATTGGCCACAGCCATGCGGTAGTGGGCGTCGTTGAGTTTGTCCGCCATGGGCTTTGAGGGCGGGTCGATGATCAGTTCGTCGGCGATCTGGTAGGGCTGGGGTGCGTCAACTTCTTGGATCAGTTCGAGGTAGCGCCCGGATGCCGCCCTGGTCTTGGCGGCCGCACGCGCGGGGGTCTTCTTGGGTCCTGCCATTTCTGCTGCCTTTCAGATATGCCAAAGGCCCCCCACCCCAACCATTTTCGGTTCAGGTGGGTGGCCATGTGGGCGGTTAGGAGACAGTGGCCGCGCAGGCGGCCGAGAAGCCGCCGTAGCTGGCCGCAACGTTGGCGGTTCCGGCCGCCACCGCGGTGATCAGGCCGAGTGCATCGACCGTGGCCTTGGCGGTGGCATCGCTCTGGTAGGTCGCCAGCGCTGTGCGGTCCAGGCCGTTGGAGTCCACCACCTTGAGCTGCTTGGTGTGACCGGCCCCGTTCGCGACAGTCAGGGTCGCGGTGCTCGGGGTGACGGTGATGCCCGTGATCGGCGGGTAGAGCCCACCGGTGTCGGTGGCCGCCATCAGATCCTGGAATCCCTCGCCGCAGATACCGAAGATGACGGGCAGGCCGACGGTGGGGTCGGACTGAAAGTTCAGGCCGACGCCGTGAGTGATCACGTTGCCGTCCTCGTGGGCGTTGATGTCGTCACGATCGCCCACGTTGGTCTTGTTGGCGATCCAGTACATCCAGATGTCCTTGCCGTTGAACGAGTCCCAGGCCAGCAGGACCGAACGCCACAAGATGTTGGCGGGCAGTTCGGGGATGCCGATGGTGATACCGCCCTTGGCAGACGGCGCCGAGACCGCTGACGGCAGGAAGCCCCACGCGTTCATCAGGTTGACGAGCTTCATCTCCTGCGGCGTGTAGGTGATGCCCTTCTTGGCATCGGTGGGCAGCTGCCGGGTGGGCGAGCCCTTGCCGGCTGACATCACGTCGCTGATGTTGGGCTTGTTGGACAGCTTGACGCCGGCCTTCTTTTCGTAGTTGCCGACCGAGACGAATCGTGATCCGGCACCGATCTTGGTCTTGTCGATGCCGCCGTTGGCGACATCTTCAAGAGAGGTCAGGGGCGCGGTGCCGACGTAGGGGGCCAGGAAGACCCTGCTGTCGCAACCGGCGAGTTCCAGGTCGGACTGACCCAGCTGGAAATCAATGGACATGGTGATTCACCTTTCGGTTTAGAGGCCGAGGGCCTGTCGGTAATTCGGAAGACCCTTCGGCTTCCAGGTGTGCAGCACGAAGGTTGAAGGGACGAGGCGTTCGTCCCTGATGGGTTCCGGGATGGACTGCGGGCCAACGATTTCGCCCTCGCAGCCCAGCTTGTGTGGGGTTCCCGGAACTATCGCGACGGCCTCCATGAACGGCTCTAGCACGCCGCTGCGGACGAACTCGATGAGCCCATAGGAGATGTCGCGAGACTTGGTGAGCGCGGCGAACTGCACTACTGGCTCGTCGCGCTTCTCGTTGAGATTGATGCGTCCGCCAATGCGGCGTACCCGCAGGAATTCGACACCGTCTTGGATCTGCTCCAGGGCGTTGGCCGCAAGCCAGTATTCGACTTTGACATCGCCCAGCCAGGGCTGGATGAGTGACTTGGCGAGCAGCTTCTCGACGTCGGGGTATCCGCCTTTCCACCACGGCGGGAAGCTCACCACTGGTGCAGCTCCTCGAGCACCCAGTTCAGGTCACGTGCACCGGGGTGTTCATCGATCGGGATCTCGCCGGCCAGCCGCGCCGCGTCGTTCTGGCCGTGCTGTTCCTCGGTGCCAAACTCGTGCGAGGCGGCGTAATCCACTATGCCCAGCGGTCCTTGGCCGCCGACGGTCAGATCCGCGACGAGACGGTCTTCCTCGATACCGCCGCGGTGCACCGAGGTGCGCGCGGAGGCCGCCAAGGCGTTGCTTCGTTTGGCGACCTTGGCCTGGTACAGCATTTGGGCGGTGTGGATGACCGCCTCGAGGCTGCGGCGCATCTGGGTGCCGTTGAGCGCGTTGGTGATCGCCGGATTGGGCGCCGGATCGAGCGTGATGTCCACGGTCAGCCTCCCCTGCGGATCTTGTACCGGGCCCAGCCGAAGTCAGCCCCGGTCATGCAGTGATTGCGGTTGCCGGTCGGAGCGCCGACCACACCGAAGATCCCCTCGGGTAGAGGCACTTCGTCGCCGACCTTCAGATCGCTGCCGCGGCGTACGCGCAGAATCCCGTTCTGTACGAACCGTTTTCCCTGGGAGTCCAGGAGTACCTGGGGTTCATCGAGGAACGCCACGACATCGATCGCGGGCAGCGGTGCGCGGGTGTTGTTCGCTTCGTCGACTACCCGGGTGGGGATGACCGTTTGGTAGTCGCTGATGTTCAGCGGCATGGCGGCGACCAGGGCGCGATTACCGCAGTGCCGAAGCGTGGGCGTTTCGTTTTGAGTCGCACCGAGGCGAGTTCGTCGTCGGTGAACGCGATCTTGCCGCGGTAGGCGTCGCGGGAGTAGGAGCGCGACATGGTGTCCTGCTCCATGGTCTGTGACACCTGGCTGGCCCCGTCCGGGTTGCGGTACAGGTCCAGTACCTTGTCGGCGACTAGGCGTTTGACCTGGCGGAGCCGGTCTGGGGCGATCTCGACGACCGGGACCCGCAGCGACGGAACGCGGGCCATGAGTTCGGCCTCGACGTCCTCGATGCGCAGTTGGACCCAGCCCTCCCGGTCCGCGGGGAACGTCCCCTCGAACCGGGAGGTCACGTCACTGACCGAGGCGAACTTCGCCGGGGCCACTGGGTCTGCCATCAGACTGCGACGCCCGCCTGACGGCAAGCTTCGATGATCTGATCGCGCTTCCAGTCGTCCTGGACGGCGACGCCGCTGGCGCTGGCGTAGTCGGCCCACGCGTCCCTGCCTGAACCAACCCCGGCGTGCGGCGGCGCAGTCAGTGCAATCGGTGCCGGCGCCGCAGTGCCACCCTGATCGCCTGCGTCCGGGGAGGTGTCGCCCGGGTTCTCCGGTCTAGCCCCCTCGCTGGCCGCGGCGGGGTCGTTCGATGTCGGCTGACCGTCATCACCCGCAGCGGGGCCTCCCCCGTAGTCCGCCGGTTCAGCAGCGAACGCACGGGGGTTGGTGACCAGTGCGACCACCCAGGCCGGAACCTGTTGGCCCGGCAGGAACGAGTGGAAGGTGCCCTCGGGATCCTGCACGCACAGCGCGTACTGTCCGACGATCGCCATCAGGCCACCGTCGCTACGAGGATCTTGCGCGGGTCAGCCAGCACCGGCAGCACCACGCCATCGACGTAGGTGGTCTTGCGGAACGGCGGTGCTTCCTCGCGCACCAGGATGCCGATCAGCCCGGCGGCGACCTCGACCTGAACGTTGTTGGCGTTCAGCTCCAGTGAGGTCGTTGGGACTCCCCATGCGGTGAAGCCCAGGGTGCCCAGGTCGGCCGGCAGGAACGCCAGCTTGTTGGTGGCGAACGCCGGAGTGGTGACGCCGTCCACGTCGAAGCTGGAGGCGTAGATCGATCCGCCCGGCTGCCCGTCGGTGGGCACGATGAACGGCGGAATACCGAAACCGCCCAGGAAGGTGTTGATCTCGGTGATCGACACCCAGGTGGCACCGGTGTTGGCGCCCTTGATCGCGTTGATCAACTGGACGTTCTGCATGAGGTGCTGAACCACCGCGGTGGAGGTCTTGAACTGGCCATGCGGAGCGCCGTTCACGCCGGCGTAGATGCCGGTCCAGCCGATCAGGTCGGTCAGCGGTGTCGAGGTGGCGTGATTGGACCAGAGGGTAGCCGGCGTGACGAGCTGTCCGGCGGGGATGCCGTAGTCGACCTGCTGTTGCACGCCGTTCTCGTTGATGGTGAGCACACCATCGGTGAGCACGTCGCCCCAGGCGAGCTCGACGCGGTTCTGCGCGTAGCGCGTCAGGTTCTCCAGGTCGTTGTAGATCGCGTCCACCAGAACGCTCTGGATGGTGCCGCCGTAGCGGGCCATCTCGATCTGGCGCCGTTCGTACTCGCCAACCGAGAGCTGGCCTCCCAGGGGCAGCATGCGCACACGCTTCTCAGATCCGGTGTCGCGCGGTGCGATCCAGAACGAGCCGTCCCAGTTGCGGAACTTGGCGGCACGGTTGGTCTTGGTGATGGTCGCGAAGTCGATCTCGTCGCTGTCGTACTGCTTGCTGGGCATCATCTGCGTGAACTGGTTGTTCGACGGCAGCGGGATGCTCTGTACGAACGCGATGGTGTCTTCGAGCGGCAGTGGGCCGTCCAGGAATAGAGCCATTGGTCAGCCTCCTCTCAGGCCTCGTAGCGGATGGTGGGGGTGTCGGCCTTGCCGTTGGCATCGACCGCGCCGGCTCCAGAGGAGAACGGCAGCTTGGATACCGAGACGGCACCCGAGACGACGGCTCCGGTGCCGACCTTGGTGGCGACCGTGCCGTTCTGGCGGACCGCGCGCACGTCGCCGTAGGTGTAGCCGTACAGCGTCTGGGTGCCGTCGGACTTGGTGTCGTCGTACGGACCGAACAGGCCGCCGGAGGTCAGCTTGCCGATCGCGGTGCCCGAGGGGATGTACCCGTTCGGGTAGTGGGTGCCCTGGACGAACTTCGAGATGTCCAGGGTCACGTTGGGCTTGTAGTCGGGCTCGTCCAGGAGCCACTGACGATTGCCGACCTGGTAGGTCGTTGTCTGCATGGAGATGTCAGTAGACATGTGTCACCTTCTTTCTAGGTTTTGGAGCCAAACCGCTTTGCGGCAGCGGCCCTTCCGGCTGTTCCGGGCTTGTCTGCGGACTGATGCCCGGTGCTGTGCTGGCCCCAGAACGGCTGCTGTTGCTGCTGTTCCTTTTTCTGGCCGAAGATGGCGGTGAGTTTCCCCATCACCTTGGATTCGTCGATCTCGCCGTTGTCCCCGACGAACTTGCCGGGGTCCACACTGTCCAGCCATTCGGTGAGCTGGTCACCGGAAAGCACCTGCGAGGCTGCCGATTTGAGTTGGCTCGCGAGCAGCTTGGGCTTCCAGTCCGCCTCGGTGGCAGCACGCGCGTCAGCGGCCGCCTTGTCGGTGGCTTCCTTGAGCGCAAGCTCGCTGGCATTGAGCTGCGCTTTCTCCAGCTCGGCGTTGCGCTCCTGGAGCTGCTGTATCTGCTCAGGGGTAACGCCAAGGGTGGTAAACGCTTTGGCTTTGCCTTCATGCTCACGCGAGTAGTGCTTCCAGTACGCGGCCTGCTGCGCGTCGGTCATCTGGGCGACGGGTGTGTCCGCCGGGAACCCCTTGTCGGAGCCGCCGTGCGAAGCGCCTTGACCAGATTGGGCGCCGCTTTCTGCGCCAGCGCCGTCTTCGTCGCCGTCCCCGGAGCCGCCCATGACGGGCCAGACCGGGCCGCGGCTGGTGAAGCCGATTGCCTGTACGTGAGTGAATGGATGGATCGGTAGATCGGACAACGTGACTCCCCATGTCGGGAATTGGAACCCATGACGGGTCGACCACCGGGTTCGGTGGAAGTCTTCGCGGCGCTACGCCGTGAGGTCGGCGCGCAGCTTGGCGATCTGCGTGCGGTGGTAGACCACCTGGGGCGAGTTCTCGGCAGCGCCGTTGGCGGTCAGGTCTGCAAGGCTCTGCTCCAGGCCCGGCAGAAGACGCTGAGCGATCTGCGCCTTGGTCTCAGGCCTGTTAGCACCGGGTGAGTTCGGCTGCGCCGCACGTTTCTTGGGGTCGCGCGGCTTGTAGGGCTTCTTGGGGACCAAGACCGGCCCGAGTTCGCCGTGGTGGTCTACCTGGTAGCGGGTGCGTTTCAGGTGCGCGGCCGAGGTTCCGCCGGCATGCGTGTAGAGCTGTGACAGATCGGCGGCGTTGAGCTCGTCGGCCGGATCGAACTCGGTAGTGACTGCAGCGATCGTGCACTTGCAGTGCGTGTGGATCGGCAGCAGCTCAGCGACGTGATAGATCCGATCCGCCGCGGCGATGCACAGCCCGCACGCGCCGCTTCGTGACATCTCTGGGTGGATGACGCGGCGGTATCCGGTGATCTTCGCTTTGTCGAGGTTGTCGAGATCGACAGCCTGGGCGATCATTTCGGCCTGCGCTAGCCGCTGGGCGAGCATCAGGTTGTCGTCCACCAGGGTGTCGATGCGTAGTCCGGATTCCCGTGCTGCGTCCTCGCGGGTGCCACCCTCTGATTCGATCCAGCGGAACCCGACCGCGGGCCGGGTGAAGATCTGCTCGGTTGTCATGTCCTGGACTGACACCTCGGTGCCCGATCCATCGGCGTAGTCGACCTTGCTCGGCTCGCGCACCAAGCGCAGCGCGCCGCCGTGCACCTTGACGCCGCGGGCGCGTACGTCGAGCGGATTGGTCGGCTGTGCCTTTGTTCGCACGCCCATCGCTGAGAGCTGCTGGGTCATTGCGGCGGCAGCGCCCCGCACGGATGCGGTCTGGGCGGACTGCATGACGCGGGCCGCCTGGGTTGCGAAGTCCTGCACCGATTGGTCGCTATACGGATTGACCGTCGCCCACAGCGCGCGCAGCGCTGATTTGGCGTAGGCCGCGGCCCGCTCGCGTACCGCGATGATGCTCGTCGATGACGCCGTCGCGACGGCGAGCACCGCTTCTGACTTCGGTGTGGCCTGCTGTGCGGCGTACGCCGTGGCAGCCGCAGCCAGTGCGTCTGAGTAGCTAACCGGCGCCGACATCTGTCGTCACCGCGGTGGCGGGCGCAGTGGGCGTGCTCTGCGTGGTGGGCGTGGTGGGCGTGGTGGGCGTGGTGGGGGCGTTCGGTAGGAGTATCTGCTCGGCGGCCAGCTGGGTGATGTTCTCTTCGGCCTCCTCGGGGGACATCTCCCAGATGCGCTCGCACCGCTGCTCCAGTGACAAGGTTCCGACGGACTGGGCCGACGCGGATGCCTTCTCTGCCAGTGTGCGGAACTCGATCGGGCCCCAATGCAGTCTGAGGGCAGGCCCGCGGTCCTGCTTGGCCAACGCAAAAACGATGCGCCACAGCAGTTTGACTCGTGGTGTGATGCGAGCACGACGGTCTCGTACTTTCGATGTCGCCGATTCTCGGATGAGGCCCGCGCCTTCTGCTGACCCGTTGGCAGCATCCGGTGTGATGAGGTGCAGTGGCGTGCTGGTGACGGCGGCGAATTCCTTGACGTCGTCGCGCTTGGCGTTGGTGATGCCCGAGAAGTCGGCTTGCTGAGACTCCCAGATCTCGAAGTCCTTGGGGATCCGCCACAGCGAACCGGGCCCTGCTTTGAACAGCTTGTTGAAGTCGACGGGCTCACTTCCGGGCTCGTCCTCATCGTCCTCGTCTTCATCGCCCACCAGGGCGCGTTGGCGCAATGCTTGGTACCAGAATCCGATGATGCGTTGCAGCGTCACGTCGTTGATTCGGTCGAGCAGGTCGATGTGTGGTTCGTACTCGCCGAGCTCGAGCGCATTGTCGAACCGGACGATCGGGATGCCGCCGAGCTCGTCCAGTCCTTCGATCAGCTCTGGTTCGGTCGACACCGGATTCCACTGGGTGCCCTCCAGCGCGAAGGTCCACTTCTTGCCCGGCAGGAACAGGTAGCTCCGATGCGTCTCTAGGATCGGGTCCCATTCGCGCACCAGTGCGGCGCGTAGCCGCACGGGGTTCTGCAGGTCTGGAAGTCCGATGCAGCGTCGGGGGTCGATGGCGTGAATGGTGGGCACCGGTGTGCCGGGCACGACCATGCCGTAGCCCTCCGCCATGGAGAACACGTAGTCAAGCAGTTCCTTGAATACGGCCAGGAAACCCGACTCTTCCATGACCTGGGCGGCGAAGTCATCGCCATTGGTATCGGAGTCCGCGGTCGTTGAAACTGCCTGCAGTTCCATGCGATCGAGCATCGCGTTGACGCACATGGGTGCGTAGTTACTTCTGGCCTTGCGCAACACATCGCGAAAGCAGTCCTGGTACTCCTCGGCAACCAGGGGAAGTGGCGGGTCTCCCGTGCGGTAAGACCACAGGGTGTCGAGCACCTGATTGCGGGGGCGCGAGTACCTCTGCACTCCCCCACACATATCAGCAGTGGGCCGTAGCCTTTTATCCGACCACGGCGGCCTCATGACGGCGGTGAATTTCGCGTTCAGCAGCATGAACCAGTCGTGCGGGGCGAGTGCATCGGTCAAATCCCAACCCCTCCTATCTGATTCGCTCAAATACCTGCTTGGACGTGCTCTTCACCAGTCCCATGACTTCCATGCGCGCCTGCCAGGACAAGATGGACGCCATGCACAGGTCGAACTTGCGGTCCCGGTGCAGCTTGCCGAGTATCCAGAGCTGAGAGCCAGTCTCGGGGTCCACGCGTTTGAGGAAGTGCTTTCCGGCGTTGCCGACGTGGCGCACGAGGTCGCCGTCGTCGTCCTCGTTGTGCGAGATCCGGCCGGCGGCAATGGCATCGGCGTAGGCCTGGATCGTCTTGATCATTCGGTCCTGTTTGTTGGTCCAGAACTCCTGGACGATGGGCCGTTTGGTGATCCGGCTGTCGCCGTACCGAACCGCCCAGTCGCCGATCGTCGAGTTCCAGTGCGGCGGGTCGGCGTACATCAGAAGTACTCGCGAGGTCTTGAACACCTCGCGGACCGCGTCGTCGACTTCCTTCTCGTCGACTTCCCAGTCCTCGGGTGCCTCGAGCGGCTTCTCGCACAGATACGCCTTCTGCTGCATACCCGTTCGCACATCGGTGACAACCAATCCAGTGGCATCCCGGAATCGCGCGCCGTCGAACCCCAAGGTGACAAATGCGCGGCGCGGAATCCACACCCCCGGTAGCCCCAGTGCCTTCCAGCGCCGGATGTTGAACGCCTGTGCACCCTGCTGGGTCCAGCGATTGGTCCACACTCGCTCTAGGTATGACTTGTCCGCCTTGGGATCATCCCACTGGGCTGCAAGGTCTTCCAGATCCGTGCGTGCGGCAAGCTCAGGCCCGGAGGCCTCCCGGATCGCCTCGACGCGGTCCTCGAACTTGGTGAGGTCCCAGCCGTCGGAGGCTTGCCGGTGGAAGTAGAACATGCGCGGGCGCTCTACCTCGCCGCGCTTGATGGCTTCTGCCAGGAAGTGATCATCCTCGGCTTGCGAGTTCTGCCCGGGTTCGCCGGCGGTCGTGGTCGATAGTGACCAGGGGTCCTGTGCCATGCGTTTACCGAGGTTGGCTTCCATCGTCGTGATGGCCGCTTTGTGGTTCGGCAGGTACAGCCGGTGCGTCTCGTCATAGCCCTGAAAAGTTGTGCGGCCGCCGTCGTTCGAGTTCGGCGCGTTGGCCAGGGCGACGGCCTTGCCGTCTGCCTTGCCGTCTTCGCCGATGCGCAGGATTCGGTCGAGCGCGGCGTCGAACATGTCGGCATCGACGCACTCTTCGCAGATGACCTTGAGCGCACCGTAGGCCAGTTCTTCAACCTGGTCCTTAGTGTTGGCCAGCAGCGGGATGTACGGGTCCACGACCGGGCGGCCCTGGGCAAGTCCGCACGGCGCATCGTCATCGAACCCGTTGAACCGCACGGGCGATTCCGGGTGCAGCTCGAGATAGGACACCAGGGCCATGAACTCGGTCTTGGCTGAGCCTTTGCGCCAGGACACCGCGCCCCGCTTGAACCGGCGCCGGCCGGCACGCGGATGGCCTTTCGGCCAGTGCTCGTAGAGCCGATAGAGCACGTACCGCCAGTCCTCGGCCAGGATGATCGGCTCACCCTTGAGGTCGCCGGGCCCATGGCAGGCCCGCTCCTCCAGGAAGTCGCACAGTTGGTCCCCCAGCGTGGGGAACAGCTCGCCGGTATCCGGCGGAACGATCAGTTCCAACGCAAGCCGCTACACGACGTGCAGATTCGCCCGCGCAACACGAGGATCAGGCTTAGCCGGAGCCTTCTTGGCTGCGGCGTTCTTGGCGGCACGGCGCTGGGCCGTCGACTGCGCCGCACCCTCGCCGCGCTCGATCTCCCATTGCAGGGCCCGGCGCGACATCGGCGTCAGACCGCACTGCGAGAGCAGCTGGCGGATCTCGGCAGCCAATGCCTTGCACTCATTCGGCAAGGTGCTCGAATGCCAGAACAACTGCATCAGCCGGGCCACCATGTACAGCGAGTCGATATCCGATTCGGTCCACTCCGGCACCATCGGCGATGACCACGCCCGCTTCCACCAGTCCTGCACCTGCTGATGCCACCGAGTGCCCTTGGGCAACTCCGGGACAGTCGGGTTGACCTGCGGTTTGAGTACTGCGCGAGTAGTTGTCGTGTTCCGCCGAGCACGCAGTGAAGGGTCTTTGGGCTGACGTGGCATGACCGAACTCCTATGTCAGGACGGTTGACTCCCATGTCGGGAATGTCGTTGTGCAACAGGCGAATGCCCGCGATTTGAGAGCGCCCGGAAAATATCGGGATCCGTACAGGTCGGATTTCACAGTGCGTTCCGGCTGTCTGGGTGGACCCGGGGAGGGGGTGGTGGCCTGGGGGTCTGAACTTGGGAGCAAAGTTTCTCGGCCATGCCAACTTCTTGAGGCGTGAACCTATATAGGCTCTCGCAATGACCTTCTTGCCGTGGGTATCGGTCGTCGTCAGTCTTACATCGGTTGCGGTCGCCTTGCTCGCACTACGAACGCACGGCAAACGGGAACTGCGCGGATTCAATCGGAAGCTGCTGACAGAGCAAGTAATCGAGTTGCTTACGCTCCTAGACACCGAATTTGCGCGACTTGGAGCAGGCAGCGCGAAAAAAGACGGGTTCGACGTAAGCGCTGTTCACTACATGGAGTTGTCGTATCAGATCCTGAGCCACAAGACCGCAATCGACGTCGTCTCTCCATCATGTGCACGTGCGGTCACCGAGTCGGTAGACAGGATGAGTAAGTTCCGCGATGAGACCGACGGCAAACCTTACCCACTGCTCGGCGCGATGTTCAATGGGCTTGCGTTGATGCGGGGGCAGCTACTTGTAGCGCACTGGCGAGCGGTCGCTTACCCGCAGTTTGACGAGAAAGAAATCAGGCAACGGGCAGCCAAGCTGAAGGAGCCCATAGACGGCACGAAGCTTAAACCGATTGTTGGTCCTGGCACATGACAAATCTGCCGGCCGCCGTTCGACAGGCTGTCGGACTCCCGCCGAACTAGGCACGATCCTCTGTCCTGGCCTTGTGGTCGTTGCACGGCTGGCACGCCGCACGCAGGTTGTCCCAATCGAACGCCAGATCTGGCCGGCGCGATGCCGGCTGCTCCTTGTCCACCACGGTGGCTCGGCCTATGCAGATGCCGTCGTACTGGATACGGCAGCGGTAGCGGTCTCGGTCCAGGATCTTCGGGACCAGCTCGCGCCAACGGCGTTGACTGGTGATCTGGCTGGACGCTGTGCGTGGCCCCCTCCACGCCTGCGTGTGCTCAGGGCAGTAACGGGTGAAGCGGATCAGGTTGGGGCATCCAGACACTGGGCACGGACGAGCAGCCCTAGGCATTGTGCGGGCCCCCTGAGGCGCTAGAACGGGTAAGGAGAAACGAAATCGGCTAGGGCATTGAGGGGTGCGGCTTCTGGGTGCGGCCTCGACGGAATCCGTGCGCGGATGGCCTGGGCGGCTTCGTGTGTGTCTGGATCAAACTCATTGACAGACTCAGATGGGAGTCGCCCAACCAACCTGGCCAATTCTTCGGAGCAATCAGCAAGCGGTTCAAGGATCTTCACACCGTCGAGTGCGGACTCTGGCGTCATCGTGAGCTTTCCATCGATGCTGAACCACAGCCCGTCGACCAACCCGATGCGGTAATCACGGGGCCAAATGGTGGTGTCATCCGACTCCTGACATGCGTACATGCCGTCTTGGCGCACGACGATGGTTTGACGTGCAGCTCGCTGCCCGACAGCCACTCCGATAGCTCGCTGATGATGCGCCTCCGCGATCGCCAGATTCGCGGAGCGAAGCCGCCGAGCCAAGACTCCGGAGTGAAAGATCTGCTGTTCAGGCCCAATAAGGGCATCGATGAGAGGTTGCGGTCGCCCCTCTGAGAAGTAACCGAGGCGCCGGAGCGCCCACTTCGACCAAAGAAGCCCGCCGTCCAATGCGAGGACCACCATCTCATCACGCAAGTCCGGAGTGCGCGGGCGGCCATGGCCGCCGCCGTACTGATTTCGGATTGTCGCCAGGTGAACAGCTATCTTGCCAGCCTGATTGGCCATATCGCCGAATGGCGTCGTGTCGGCAAGATGGTCGCCTGGCTGATTCTTTAGAAGCTTGCTGGCCGCACTTACAACTTTTTGGAACGAGTCGTCCGAACCAGCTGGTGCACCGTCGATTTCGTGAACAATCCGCGCGATACTCTCAACAACACACTTCATATCACCAATTGCCTGCGCGCCATCCCGAGCCTCAAGAGATCGCTTGAGGCGAGCCACCTCGGCCTCTATCGCGCCCCAGTGCGCATCAGCCAGATACGCGGGCCGCTCGAAATCTAATGGGTACAGGGAGGGCTGAGAAGTCACATCCGATATCAGTACCCGATCGGCTCAGCAGTCGCTAGCGTTGGGCTAGTTCAAGATCGACGCTACGTTGACGACCGCGGAGTGCGTGGCGGGCACATTGCCCGGATGAGCCGGCGTCATGGTAGTCCGAGGGGCGATGATGCGGCGGTGTTTGTCACGAGTGGTGGTGTTGCGCTGAACTATCGGCTCCCTCACTGCACGCATTGGCGTGTCGTCACCGCGACCTCTGCGCCGGATACAATGCGACCATCAACCTCGTCAGTAAGGGGAGCTGGCTCATGACACTAATCGTGGACATCTACCACGGATACCAGAGTGGCGATCAGGAGGTCGCCCAGAGTTACGCGTTTCCCGACAGTGTCACGTCAGACGAAATCGCGCGCTGGATCTACAACGCCGAACCAGAAAGGGTCCAGCGCCTGACCGGCGACGATCCATTCAAACAAGTCCTTGAGACCGTCCGCCTAGCCCGCGGTTCAGACGGCAAAGGTAATGCCATGGAGGCGGCCATTGCTTACTGGCTCACGATCAACATTCGAACCCCCTAGCAGCTATTCAAGGTTGCCAACCTGCGCTATCAGGACGGGGATCCAGGTTCGGGCCGATTCCCACCAGTCCCGGCGCGCGCTCAGCCCAGCTTGTGGGATGCACAGAAAGCTCGGGCGGCCAGCAGTCCAGCCGCGATTGCAGGAACGTCGTCGGTGGCCAATGGGAGCGTCGTCCCCACGATGGTGACCTGATCGCCCTCGGGTGTGCGGCGCATACGGATCTCGGCAGGCGCCCAGGGTCGGCCAGTGAGGGGAACGTGCACCGAGTAGGTGCCGTGCTGATCACGCTCGACGGCCGGTAGCTCCAGGAGCTCGTAGCCGCGCTCCCTCATGCCCGCCGGAAGAACAGCGGCGATTCGTTCAGCGACCTCGCGCGGCGAGTACGTGATCTCGTGGCGCTCCTGCGTGAACTTCTCGACCGCCGCGGTCGATAGCAAGTCCGGGATACCCGCGATGAAGTCTGCGAGTGCCGCACGTAACCGTGTATCGAACACACGTTCGATACTACTGCTGTCGAGGCGTATGGGCACATCACATGGTTAGAAAGCTGGGCGAGCGACTATTGGCCGCGCTTTGGCATCGGGACTGCCACCCAGTCCTCCTGGCCCGCCCACCGGAGGAGGAGTTGCGCCGGCATGGGCGCACCCGACGCCCCCTTAAGCATGAAATCCCACCCGACACCCTTGGCGATTGATACTCCACCAGGGAGGCGTCTACGTATCGGAGCGCCGACACGCGATATGTCAACTTCAACTTCCTGCGCATCGACTCGGCCGGTGTTGCGCAGCACGAAGGTGTCTCCGCGATGCCATTCGATCACCCATGTGACATCCGGAGGAAGCTGTGACTTCGCAATCCGGTTCGCTTCCTCCGCAGCGTCTGCCGAACGAGTGCTCGCTTCCGCCGAAGTCTTCGCGAACTCCGCAGACCGCTCGGCCGCTTTTGCACCGCGCCAGGCGTAGAACGCGGCACCCACCGCTACGCCAGCTGCAGCCACTGCGGCCCCGGCCGAGAGCCAGTCGGTGATTTCCGGCATGACACAACCTGTCCGTTGGGGGCCCGGAAGTGCAGGCGACCGCCCGATTTTAGGCATAGTTGCACTGCTGCTACCTGGATTCTACGAGATCAAAGTCGTGAATTACAAGTACGTAATTCACGACTTTAACCTCCACCTCTATTGCAGCTAAATGAGACGAGGATCACACTGATAGATCTTGGAATCCAGCTGGCTTTAGCCAGAGACGGGAGGGGTCCGATGCCCATCGATAAGTCGATTCGCAGTCTTCTTGAGGAATTCAACCACCGACTATGGCCGGAGATACCACCGATCCCAGGGCTCCGGATCATCGACGTGCCGGTTCCGCAGCCCTGGCTGCAGGGGCCAGTCCCTGACCCCTGGCGCTTCAGTGAAGCAGCCATCCTTCAACGGCACGCCGAGCTTGAGGCGCGAAACCTTGTCTATCGGGTACTAGATGCAGCTTCAACCGCCTCAGCCCAAGGTGGTGACGGGGCAGCGGTCCTAACACGCCTCATTGATGAATGGATTCACATTGACGACGGCAACGGCACTGGCAAAATGCCGTATCACCTTGCCTTCCCACCAGGTTGGGCCATCACTCCGCCTCCACCCCCTCGACCCAACGAAGTGTCTCTGCGCTCGATCCTGACCGTCGCCGCCCTGTCACTTGCCGCTGTAACCATCAGTGAACCCAACCTGGCAGGCGCGGTCGACGAAGCCACCAACGCCCTAATCGAACGAGCCGCAAGCATTCGCGTCGGCTGACCTGCCCGCTGCCACAAGCTCGAGTATTGGGGTCAGCGAGCCGCTCGTCGAGACCTGTTGCGCTGACGCCGCCGATGAGTCGGCTTCTCGTAGAGCTTGGCAACGACGTCGCCGTGGGCCGTTCGACTACGCCTGAGGCAGAAGGGATTCAGCGAATTGCCGTCCCTTATCGGTGAGGTTGAGCCAGGCGACGTAATCCCAGACACCGTTTTCGTCGTAGTGGCCGACGTACTCGGCCCGGATACGTTCTAGTGCTTCATCGATGGGAATGTCCCACGGGACGAAACCGGCCCCGCGTTCTACGGTTCCGACTTGGTATAGCCCTGCACTCACAAGGTCGGCCACAGTGTTGAGCGATTCGGCTTGCAGTTCGCCGACCGACGCGTGTGGGTTGGCGAGGTAAACCAGACGATGCACACGGTAGAAGTGCACCCAGTCGTCGAGCCCGTCCATCAGGACGTTGTTACGGGCGCTGTTCATGGATCTATTCTCCTCCTTCTATGTCGGCCTCGACTCCGCCGCCAGGCTCAATCGGACTCGGGATATGCAGGGAATGATGACCGATATCCGGATGTAGTTGTGAGGGAATTGATCCCGGCCCAACGGGCATCGCACCTCCAGGCTTTGGCTCCTGAGTAGGGATCGGAGGTTGTCCACCGATAGGAGCAGCACCCCCGCCGCGGGAACCAGAACTAGCGGGGCCACCACCTCCGCCACCGCCAGAGTGTGATTCGTTGGCCAGCCCTTCTTTTGAGACATGTACGAACTGGTCAGATCCGTCGGGGTACTTGACATCGATTCCAGGGCCGCCAGAGTTGGTGTTCTGGCGCAAGCCCAGGATTGTGCCATCCGAAAGGATCCGTTGATCGCCTGGATAGTTGGAGCTGGGACCGTTCGGAGCACCTTGCGTCAAGCGATTGAATGAGTCTCGAACCTCGTTGGAGCTAGGCATGTTTCGAACATCACGAGTCAGCGATTTGCCGTCGCCTCGTGGCAGTGGATCGAACGCCTCGTGTACATCTTTGGCTGTCTTTGTAGGTGGCGGTGCAGGCTCCGGTCCCGGAGTAGGCAAGTTCGGCACGTCGCTCGGCGATCCGAACTGGGGCGCCTGCTGGAATCCGCTCGCCATGGCGGTTGCGTCGCCACTCATCAGCTCGACAGATTGCACCTGAGACGGGTCTAGACTTGCGCCGCTGCTGACCATGCCCGCACCTTCTGAGGTCAGGTCGGCGATCTTGCCGACGCCGTCGGCGCCTTGTTTCCCGTCATCGAGGAACCTCTGTAGCTGTTCCATCTGCTGCTTTGTTTGCGGGTTGACGTCTGACACGATTTGGGTTGTCTGACTGCCATTTTCCAGCCACGTCGAGGCTATCTGGCTGCCCGATTTGACGGCGTCCGCCGTGTCCTTGACACCTCCCGAGACGCCCTGCACCACAGTCATTGCGTCCTGTGGATTCACTGCACCGGACTGCGCCGACGAAGCCAACGACGCTCCCGCTTGGGCAGCTGAGCCGAAGTTCTGCGCTGCCGATCCCGCCGATTGACCCAGATTCACACTGTCGGAAACGGTGTTGGTGATGTCGCTTGGCAGTCCGGAAGCCAGCTGGCCGCCATCTTGGGCGAGCGCCTGGGTGTCCGGGCCTTGCTGCTGGTCGGGTTGGGGTTGTTGGTCGTCCTCCTTACGGCGACGCGTCGAACCCGCACCGAGCAGCAGGGACGCCAGATCGGTTGTGCTGGACTGGTCGTCCTGATCCTGCTGTTGGTCTTTGTCGTCCTGCTTCTTGTCCTTAGACGGAGCCTTCGGGAGTTTCTGGTTACTGTTCTGCTTCTGCTGCCCCTGCTGCTGTAACTGCCTAGTCAGATCGTCAATACGTTGGCGATCCTGGGTGGATTGCTGCTGTTGGTCTTGTAGCTGGCGGGTCAGTTCGTCAAGACGCTGCTGATCAGACTGCTGCGGTTGCTCAGAGTTCTGTTGAGTCGGCTGCTGCCCGGTGTTGTTCTGTGGCGGCTGGTTTTGAGGTGGCTGCTGGCCATTGTTCTGCGACGGCAGCTGCTGCGTGCCTTGGTTGGCTTGACCGCCTTGCGATCCGGCATTGGAGCCGGGGGTGGATTGCCCGCCTTGCGATCCCGGGTTGAAGTCCGGATTCGGCCTGCCCGGTCCTTGTGTGTACGGGGTGGCGGTCTGGTAGTCCGGGATTTGGGTGCCGTGTGCGGGCTGATCCCAACTCTGCTGTGGCCCCTGCTGTCCGGTGGAACCCTGGCTGCCGTTATTGCTGACCGACGGGGCCTGCGTGTTGTAGATCGAGATCGAGCTGTTTTGGTCCATCGGCGGCTGGTTGATCCCGCCCTGATAGTCCGGCATTTGGTTGGGCATCTGCGGCGGCTGAAACTGCGAGGCATCTGGCCCGTAGGAGCCGCTGTTGGAGCCACCTCCACAATCCGGTGGACACTGCGCATGCGCTTGGGGCACCGTGGCCGGGGTAAACCAGCCCAGACCCAGACCACTGGCCGAGAACATCAGCACCGCAGCCACTCCAGCGACCGCGCCAGCCTTCTGCGAAGCATCGGTGGCCCACGTATACAGACCCGCAAGGCCTTTCCACCAGCCCAGGTTCGAGCCGATCGCCCACACCAACGTGGCCGCGATCGCAGCAACGGCGGGAAGCACATCCGGCCCGGTGATCCACACATACAGCCGAGGCGTGATCCCAGCGGTCAACAAAACCAACCCGGCCCCGCCACCAATCAATGCCGCCAGCAGACCCGGATGCCACACCGACTCGTCCCGGTCCGTGCGGGACTGATTACGGTGCGCGCCAGCCCCTTCGGCAGCAGAAGTACGGTCGCGAGCACCGAGCATCCCGGCATCCGTCAATACCTCTGTGGCCAGGGCCGTCAGGTACTTACCGCCCGTGAACAGCGCAGCTCCGGCGAGCACGGCCACCAGCATCTGCCCGATACCGAGCAGCAGTGTCCAGCTGGTCTCTCCCGAAAGGTGTTGCCACCAGGTGCCGTAGCCGCCACGCAACGTCCACCACAAACCCAGGGCCCCGGCGATGACTGCCCCTGACGCGGCCACCGCCTGCACCGGCTCAGAGAACCGTTCCTTACCAGCAGCGGAAACTGCCGCGATCACCGGCTTCAAACCCCAGGTGATGAGCTTGATTCCGCCGCCCAAGGCTGTCATCCCCGCCAGCAGCAGCAGCGCCCACACACCCCACGCGGCGACATCGCCACCGGCCCGATACAAGCCATGCAGGCCAGCAACCGCAGCCACCACCAACACCGCCCCGGCGAAAACAGACGCGACCCGGCGAGCGCTATTACTGGCTGACGTCGGCTCGGCGACGGGTTCCTTCTGGGGTTCGCTGGAATGGGTCAGGTCCCGGCACGCAAACAGTATTGTCGCCTCGGTCACATCACGGTTCACGGAACTCACCGACGGTTCACCTTCCCGACACCCGCAACCATGCTCTGCATTGCGCTCCAACAATCAGCCCAGCATAATGCACCAGTCAAGATCGCGTGAGCACCAGCGGCAAACAATGTTCACAGCGTCTTCTTTGGTGTGCGTAATAGCAAGATCCAATCGTGCATGACCAGCGGTGACTCACCCAATCAATGTTGCCGAAATCCCCGCTCAGTGGGCTGGCCTACGGCGCTGCCTATTCGGAATACCGACCGTCAACCAAGAGAGCTATCGCACAGTCGGTCTTGTGATCGGTCGATCAACCGATGCGTCGCTGCCTTTCATGCCGCCGGTGAGTCGGCTTCTCATTGAGTTTGGCTACCACGTCGTCGTAGGCGTAGAGCTCTTTGCAGCCTGGTGTCCGGTGCTGGTTGCGCTGGCCATCGGCATGCAAGTACAGGCGAGGCATGACACGGCGCAGCACCTTGTAGAACGTCGATGGTGGTGGTGCCTCGCCGGCGAGCTTCATCATGCGCAGCACGTCGGCTCCCGTCATCGGCTGATCTCGCGCCCGGGCCCGCATGTCCTCACGGAGCTCATCGACGCCATACGTCGATCGGCAACGCGGGCACGCGACGACGGTCTCACCCTTCTCGGCATAGAGCTTCACCCCGCAGGCGAGCGGCACACCTTCGTCGCTCTCCCCCATCGACTTCGAGCACTCCCCGAAGAGTTGGAGCTCGGGGCGGTCAATGGCCCTGTGCGCCTTCCTGGTGAGCGCCACGAGCTCGTCGTACAGTTCAGCCGCGTTCTCCTCGGACATGATCGCCAGGAGGTTGTGGGCCAGCCAGCGCGCCATGTCCGCGCTGGTCGCCGTGTACTCGCGGGGGATGCGGCGCCACCCGGGCCGCAACGGGCCGACGAAGTCGGGCTCCACCGACTCCAGCGGCAGGAACCGAATGCGACGCCCCTCGGCGATCTGCTTGACCCACGAGGTCAACTCGGCGTGAATCTGGTGGCGCAGCTTGGATGCCCGGCTGTCCGGGAGCAGCGGCATGGAGTCGGGCGCTGTACGGACGCTGCTCGACCCCATGCGGGTTTGGAGGTACGCCGACTCCATGAGGCGGTCCAGGTACCAAATGATTCCCGGCTCCTCCCCCTGCGCCTCGGTTGCCTTGCGGCGAGCCACTTTCTGACCCACCAACAGACGCCGGATGGCCTTCCCGCAGTTCCAGCAGAGGAACAGCTCGCAGCGTTCGCCACAGCGGGTGCATTCGGTCATACAGTCCTCCGGTACTCGATGACGTCAAACTCAGATTCGTCTTGGGCTTCCAGCTCGGCGATCGCCTTCAGCACTTGGGATTCGGCCATCAGTCACCTGCTTTGAGTCGTTCAACGCACGGGCAGGATTTGAAGCCAGTGCCGTTGGGGTGCGGGCATTTCAAACCTGCTTGAGCGCCACAGCCGGCGCAGTCACGCTCGAGTGCGTCGTTCACGTCGTAGGGGCCTGGCTTGTCGCGGCGACCGGTGTCTTCCTCGTAGTCGCTCATAGCGGCATCACCGGCCCGAAGTAGTCCGACACCGACGTACCTGTCATACCGCAGCTGCATGCACCGCCGATTCCGACAAGCTGTTGCACCGATTCCTCAATGTGCCTCTTGCAGTCATCACACAGGTCGTAGACCTTGTAGTGCTGCGGATCGCCCCTTTGGACCCAGCCATGAATGCGCGCTGCCCACTTCGCTTGCCGATCGCATCGATTCTCGTGACACGGGCATATGACGAACAGGCACTGGCAGGCCTTCGCTCCCATGTCTCCGACGATCTCGGCGACATCGATCACGGGACGCTCTAGGACGCCCGTGGAGCCCTCGGATTCGAGTTCTGCACTCATCCGGCCGCCCTCCCCTGCTTCGCGTCGCTGTGGACAAGCTGGAGGGCTGGGGCGGCATCGTGGGTGCATTTCACGGCAGCGTCATCCGGGGAGTCCAGACGCCAACCCGCGCTGTCGCATTCGGTGCATTTTTGCCGACGGGCCAGTGCGTCACGACGTTCAGCCTTGGCACGTCGGTACTCGGCCTCTGTCGCCGCGTCGTGAGCACGCCGCGCGTCAGCGCAGGCGCCACAGCGCAGGTCTGTTCCGTTCGGATGGCGATTGCAATATGGGGGCGGAACCGACTCGGCGCTCTGGTGAGGTACCCGACTTACGTAACCCTCGGGTCTGCTGCAAGATCAGGTGACAGTTTCGGTCACGCGGCCTGAGTGGCCGGTGTCGTCATAATCGCTTCGAATTCGATCGGGGTCAACCGCCCGAGTCCGGCCTGGCGCCGGCGGC